>Ga0209542_10000117_pt1 | contig 197508 bp, 212 predicted proteins | sample RifCSPhighO2_01_FD_184028 | JGI IMG/M metagenome (GOLD analysis project Ga0209542, IMG submission 184028) | Soil microbial communities from Rifle, Colorado - Rifle CSP2_plank highO2_0.1 (SPAdes) (version 2) | ecosystem: Environmental > Terrestrial > Deep subsurface > Rock core/Sediment ... | reverse complement strand
GCCCTAAACGTTGCCCGCTGGCTTTTTCGAGTATCGACCCTCGGAGAGGCGAAGCTAACGCGTTAAGCGGGCCGCCTGGGAAGTACGGTCGCAAGACTAAAACTCAAAGGAATAGACGGGGGCTCGTACAAGCAGTGGATCATGAGGCTTAATTCGTCGATAACCGAAAAACCTTACCAAGGCTAGAAATCTAGCTGCATCTCCGGAGAAACCTGGAGAGCCTTAGAGGGTGCTAGACAGGTGATGCATGGCCGTCGTCAGTTCGTGGCTTGAGCTGTTCCCTTTAGTGGGGTAACGAACGCAACCCACGTTGTCTGTTTTATATGTCAGGCGAGACTGCCCCCTCACGGGGGAGGAAGGTGTGGATGACGCCAGGTCAGCATGTCCCTAGATGCCTTGGGCTGCACTCGTGATACAATGGGTGGTTACAAAATGGCGCAATGTCGTAAGACGGAGCAAATCACTAAAACCATCCTTAGTTCGGATTGGGGGCTGCAACTCGCCCCCATGAAGTTGGAATTGCTAGTAATCGTGAATCAGCATGTCACGGTGAATACGTTCTCGAGCCTTGTACTCACCGCCCGTCAACTCAGGGGAGTCGGGGATACCCGAAGCGGCACCTAGTGTGCCTCTACGGTAAATTCGATAACAAGGAGTAAGTCGTAACAAGGCACGGCTAGCGGAAGCTGGTCGTGGATTAATTCCAATTGGATAAACGATATAAAGCATGATGCTTTATATCTCAATTGGTCGATTATGTACCTCAATTGAGTACATAATAAAAGCTCTGGTAGATCTTTAGTATACCTATACAAATGAGGAAAGACTCATCGTTAGATAAAGCAAAATAGAGTGCATAATACTTCAAAATTGGAAAATTTGCGGCGTCTTTCAAAATTTTTCGCACTCACCGTACGTTAGGTACGGCTCCCGCGAAAAATTCTGAAAGCCACCACAACTTTCCTCAATTTTGAAGCATTCTGCCATTTCTCAAAATTACTGTACTAGTTATTTAATTGTCGAGTAATCGATATGCGGCGCATATTTCTCGAAGTAACCTCCTGCGGTTACTTTTGGAAATATGGTCCGGATACGTTTCGGCTCATATTTCTCGCAGTGAACATCCAAATTCACCGCAAGAAATATGGTCCGGAACTATCGATATTCGTACCATATTTTTGCAAGTAACAAGATTGCTCACAAAAATATGGTCCGGATATCGTAAAAGATTCCGTGAGTTTCTCCACGTTTTTAAATGCATCTCCACAAATGGAGGTGTATTTTTTTGTTTTTGGAAATATTGTTATATTCACATCACGTACGATTTTTACTCAAGTAGAAATATCAGCATTGCGAGCACAACAAAAGCAATTCTTAAATGTTTTACAGAAAATTACGAGCAAGATAAGCAATTTTGGGAGGTCTCTTACAAAAACAATTCGACAAGAACGATAATTTTCTCCGTGCTCGAATAATAAAATTGCAAGACGAGCTAGATACACTAGAGGCAATCCCCTCGTGCTAATTATAAAACATAGCAATATTAACGGTTTGCTACTCTAATGCCTGGATCCCGTCAGGATGACAAACTTAGAGTATGTTGTTCAAAATGCTTGATGGTTAAAATCGATTTTAACTTCTAACCTATCTAGAACATTACACCCAACATTTGTCATCCTGACGGGATCCAGGAGATAGAGCATGGAACTCGCGTTTTGTATAACCCCACGCAAAATGCTATACTCCTTGCATGAACATGAATATTGAAAAGGCCGAGAAGTTGTTTTGCGATAATGCGACGATTGCGTTTGGGAACGATTCTTTTGTGATGGGGTTTGCTAGTGGAGAGAGCGCGAGCGTATATGCGTTCACTCCAGCGCATGCGAAGCGGTTTTTACAATATCTGACGTTCCGTGTTGCGGAATTTGAAGGAGCACACGGTGAGATTAAGTCTGATCCGTGGACGCCAGACATTAAGAGTCCAATACAAGTTACACCGAAGCCACGCTCAGGATCATGAAATCAGCTGTTGAACAAATAAAAGAAAAACTTTCTATTCTCGATGTGGTCGGTGGCTACGTCGAGCTTCATCGTGCCGGCAAGAGCTGGAAAGGAAAGTCGCCGTTTACCAATGAGAAAACGCCGTCTTTTCATGTGTCGCCCGACCGGGGCATGTATTACTGCTTCTCGACCTCCCAGGGAGGTGACATGTTTAGCTTTATCCAAACCATGGAAGGTGTGGATTTTAAGGGAGCGCTTAAAATTCTTGCTGACAAAGCGGGTGTTGAACTCGTTGCAGAAAATCCAGAAAAGCGCTCAGCGCGCGATAGGGCATTTGCTATTCTCGAGGATGCAACAATCTACTACTTTGCGGAAGGGCAGAAGTCTGCGCAAGTGCAGGAGTATCTCAAGAACCGCGGCGTCACGACAGAAACTTCACATGGATGGCGTATCGGACTCGCTCCCGATGGCTGGCGTAATCTCCGCGATTACCTCAAAAGTAAAGGCTACAAAGACGCAGAGATGCTCGCCGCAGGACTTGTGAAAAGCGCTGATGGCAAGGATCCGTACGACGTCTTCCGTAACCGCGTTATGTTCCCGATTAGCGACCCATCAGGGCATGTGATTGGCTTTAGTGGACGCACGCTCTCCGACGACCCGAAGAACCCAAAGTACGTCAACTCTCCTGAGACCGAACTCTTCAAAAAGGGAGAAATGATGTACGGCTACCACCTCGCAAAAACAGGAATCCGTCACTACGACTTTTCGCTTGTAGTGGAGGGGCAATTCGACGTGGTGATGTCGCATCAAGCCGGCTATCAAAACGCTGTCGCGGTGTCGGGCACCGGCTTTACGATGCAGCACATAGACCTACTCTCGCGCCTCTCAGGGCGTTCCGTGCTCTGCTTCGACTCCGACAAGGCCGGTATCGCCGCGACAAAACGTGCCGCAGAACCAATGCTCTCGCGTGGTATGGATGTGAAGGTTGCGCGTATTATCGGCGGCAAAGACCCTGCCGATATCGCCAAAGACCACCCCGAAGAACTCAAGAAAATAATTGGCGCGGCCAGCACCATTGTCGACTGGCTCCTTACTATTCTCAAAGAAGACGCAAAAGACGACCGTGCGTTTATTCGTGCTGCCGAAGAAGAAATCCTTCCGCTCATCGCCGTCATGCCGAGTCGTATTGAGGTGGAATTTTTTGCAAATGAAGTCGCGAGGGCGACAGGGATTTCAAAAGAAGCAATTCTCGGGAAAATTGACTCTCTTATCGCGGCAAGGAAAAAGTCAGACGAACCAACAAAAGCTGATGCCGTGAAGCGACCTCTCGCACCACTCGAAGCACCAAAAGCAGAACCACATCACGACGTGCGGATCCATGAGCATCTTCTCTTTTTCCACACCCTTCTCTCCATTCTCGCAACCGAACCCAAAAAGAAAGTCATGTATGAACGCGTTAAAGATTTTTTCGACAACATCCTGCAGGAACTCGTTGCCTTCTCCACTATGCCGCAGACACCAACCGAGCACGACGTCAACGACTACATTGCTCGCCGTACCAAAGAGATAAAACGCGACTTTGAAGAAACGGAGCGTAACGAACACATTAAGACCCAATCCTTCCGCATCGCGCAATCCCTCACGCAATTCCACAAAACCATCATCGCCTACCACGCAAGCCTTATTCGCGCACAAGTCCGCGCAGCAGAAAAAAACGCGGAAGATGTAGAGGAGCTCCAGCACAAACTCCTTACAATAGAACGTGTTCGCCCAGAGTACACGCCAGAGTCTCTCCTTGTTTAACATAAATAAGTATGGTATGGTATTGATTCTTGTTCTTCCATACAAAGGAGTTTCTCATGAACGTCGAAAAGACACTGTACCTGTGTCGTCATGGCAAAACTGAGGCGAATGAAAATGGCATTGTGCAAGGGTGGCATAACCCGCTCAGTGGTTGTGGCATTCAGCAGGCTGCACGGCTCGGCTATCGCCTTGCGCGTATCGCGGAGAGCAGTGGAATGCCTTTTCAGCACATATATTGCAGCCCAATGATTCGTGCAAAGCAAACCGCTTACCTTGCAAATAAGCCACTGAGCTGCCTGGTGACAGAGAATGCAGATCTCATCGAATGCATGAACCCCACTCATTTTCAGGGAAAGTCAATCAATGAACCTGATTTTATCAAGTACATGACCTGGTTTGTTGACCTGTTTGCGCAAAGTAAGCAAATCTATGATGAGGAAACCTTCGGTATGGCACGAGAGCGTGCATTCCGAGCGGAACAGTTCCTGCGTGATGCACCCGAAATGTGTGCGGTTGTCGTAACGCATGGTGTGTTTCTGAGGTATCTCCTTTGTGTGATGCGATACGGTGCAAGTTTCTCCCCCGAAATGTTTCTGCAGTCTGGCGAGGAATTTGAAAACACGGTAATCGTAAAAGTTGAATACGGCGCCTTCCGTAATCCCCTCCGTGTCGGCAAGAAAGGTTGGCGCGTATGGGTTGGCGACGCGAGCCATGTTGCTCCTTAGTATTCCACACCCCATTGTGCCGCACTCCTCGAGTGCGGCTTTTTCTTGTTTTTTGCATTTGTGGAATGATGCGGGTATAATGCTCACATGACCCGTGAGATTATCGTTGTGTTCCTTGGCATTTTTGTCGCACTTGTGCCGTATCTTGGCGTGCCGCAGTCGCTACGTGAGACGCTGTTGGTGCTTTGTGGAGTGCTTCTTGTGCTCCTGGGGATTGGTTTGCGTCACGCACGCTATCGTCGCTCCATCACGCACCACTCTAGTGAACTCCATGGTTCCTCATTTTCAGAATCAACCCGCAAGCCTATGCCTGTTGCTCCCGCAATGCCGCTCGCGCAGCGCGCAACACCAGCTACACACGCTGCCAAAATCCGTGCCGCCGTATCAACCTCATCAACTCTTCGCGTATGATGCGGTTTTTCCTTGCTGCGGGTCTGACCACATCCGTATGGGTACTTGTCTACGCGCTCTCTGCGAATATTCCGCAGGAGGGAAGTGTTACGCGTGTTACTGGAGAAACCGCAACAGCCGCGGTAGCGGTTGGCGAGGAAACATCGGCAGCTCCATCTCTGCCCATTGATACTCGCGAGCGCATCAAACATGTCGCGCTTCCGTCACCACTCAAAGCTATTTATATGACCTCATGCGTCGTCGGCACAAAAGATTTTCGCGCGGACGTTGTATCCGTGATTGATGATACGGAAGTGAATGCGCTCGTTATTGATATCAAAGACTTCTCAGGAACACTTTCGTTTAATCCTGGTACAGATTCGTTCTGGTATCCGGCATGGGAAAATGCTCGCTGTGGTGCCCGTGACATGAAGGAATTTATTGCACAGCTTCATGCAAAGGGCGTCTTTGTTATTGGGCGCATCACCGTCTTTCAGGATCCATTCTATGCTGCTGCGCACCCTGAGGATGCGGTGAAGCGGGCAGATAAAGTAACGACGTGGAAAGATAGTAAAGGTCTCGCGTTTGTTGATGTGGGCGCAAAGAGGTATTGGGATCACATCATTGATCTTTCTGTTACTGCATATAATCTCGGCTTTGATGAACTAAACTTTGACTATGTTCGTTATCCATCCGACGGCAATATGAGCGATATTTCTCATCCACAGGCAGAAGCGACACAGTACGGTACAAGTCAAGAAGAAAACCTCGAGGCATTTTTCAAGTATTTGAGCACCGCACTCCGAGACGAGTCTCGGTATGCGGCGGCTATTCATGAGGGTGAGCGGCAGGTGCCTGTTATCACAGCAGACCTTTTTGGAATGACCACAACTGCGCAAGACGGCATGAATATTGGACAGGTGCTTGAACGTGCATTGCCATATTTTGACGCTATCGCACCGATGGTGTACCCTTCACATTACCCGAAGAACTTCATCGGCATTCCGAATCCAAACACACAGCCGTATGCAATCGTGCATCACGCGATGAGTGAGGGTATGAAGCGTGCGGTTGCAACAACGACGAGTATTAATGCATTCACTCATGAACGCATCGGTACCTCAACACCCGCAATCTACGCAAAGCAAAGCTATCCACCCGCAGTGCTCCGTACCTGGATTCAAGACTTCAACTATGGCGGTACCTACGGCCCGAAAGAAATCCGCGCACAGTTTCAGGCGAGCTACGATGCCGGCGTACAAGATTGGATGATTTGGTCACCGTCGAATAGGTATACTCGTGGGGCACTACTGCCAAATGTAGTCACACAAGGACTTGGCGAATAGTGCCCAGCAGCCTGGATCTCGCCAGGATGACAAAATGAGGGTATGGTGCTTTGAAGAAGGCGATGGTTAAAATCGATTTTAACCACCACAAAATCCATCACTTTGTCCCCTCATTAAACAGAAATTATATATGATCACCGTACTAGCACTCCGAAACCCCGAACCAGAATACGCTGGAACGCGCCACAATATTGGTGCGGATATTTTGCGTGCGTTTTCTGAAGCTAATAATTTTCCAGCATTTAAACACGATAAATTTTTGAAGGCAGAAAAGAGTATCGGCACCATAGGCGATCACGACGTACAGCTCCTCCTTTCCGACACCTACATGAACGAAAGCGGACAAGTAGTCCTCGCTGCAAGACTCTTCCCCGAAAACACCATTGTTATTCATGACGAACTCAATGTCCCCGTCGGCGACCTTAAAATATCCTACGACGCCGGAGCCGGCGGACACAATGGTGTCGCTAGCGTAACCAGTGCCTTCGGCACTGCCGCCTACACCCGCCTACGCATCGGCATCGAACCGAATCACCCCGTCACCGGCGACGCTAGAGCTACTTTCGTCCTTAAGCCCTTCACTCCCGAAGAACGACAAAAAATAGAAAGCAGCACAAAGACATTCATCGACGCCCTCACAACAATTATCAAAGAAGGCCGCGAAACCGCAATGCTCAAATATCACACCAAGTAATGTGATACGAGAAACACCTAGCGCAAATAATTGCGCTAGGTGTTTTGCATTATTTCAGATATGAAATTTTTGCGCCGAGGGCGGAGAGGCGTTCTACGAGGCCTTCGTAGCCGCGGTTGATGGAGTAGATGTTGCGGAGGATTGAGTGGCCTTTTGCGCCGAGCATTGCGATGAGGAGAATCGTTGCCGGGCGTAGTGCCGGTGGGCAGACGAGCTCGTTTGCGTGGAGTGGTGTTTTGCCGTGGATGAAGATGCGGTGTGGGTCGGCGAGGTCAGTGTGGGCGCCGAGCTTGTCGAGCTCGGTGAAGTAGATTGCACGCTTTTCGTACATCCAGTCGTGGATGAGGGTGGTGCCTTCGGCCTGTGTGGCGATAACCGCAAAGAAGGGGAGGTTGTCAGCGTTGAGTCCAGGGTAGACGTTCGGGTGAATTTTTTCTTCGAGAGCTACGAGTTGTGACGGCTTAGTCTTAATATCAACAAGCACCGTGCGTCCATTGTTTGAGAAATATGGCTTCGAGCGTGTGTACTTGAAATTCATTTTTTCAAGTTTCAGGAGTTCGAGTTCGAGGAAGTGAATTGGAACACGGGTGATGCTCAGTGCCGAGTTCGTCACGATTGCTGCGGTGAGGAAGAACATTGCGTCGGTTGGGTCTTCGGCAAGGTCGTACACAATGGGTGTGCTAATCTCGCGAATACCATGTACACGAAGCGTTGAGGTGCCGATGCCTTCGATAGTGATACCGCACGCTTCGAGGAAGAAGCAGAGCTCCTGCACCATGTAGTTTGCGCTTGCGTATTTGATAGTGGTGATACCTTCGGTAAGTGCAGCGGCTAGGAGAGCGTTTTCGGTAACGGTGTCACCTGATTCGTAGAGAATCACCTCATCCGACGCCTTTTTGTCGACCGTTACTTTGAAAGCTGTGTCTTTGGTGTCAATGTGGACGCCAAAGTGTTCGAGTGCGTAAAAGTGCGGACGTACGGTGCGACTGCCAAGCTTGCAACCTCCCGACTGGGGGATTGAAAACGACTTGAAGTGATGCATGAGTGACCCGATGTACATAATAATACTACGGGTCTTCATTGCTGCTTCTGAATCGATTGCTTTGAGATCGTATTTCTTTGGCGGGGTAAGGGTGAGGTCGTCTCCATGCCACTCTATACCCATGCCGATAGAGACAAGTGCTTCAAGGTGACGGTTTACTTCCTCAATGCGAGGCATACCGCGCAAGGTGGTGGTGTTTTTGTTCAGGAGTGCAGCGGCAAGAAGCCCAACCGCACCATTTTTTGACGTGTTCGTCACGACGGTTCCGCGCAGCTTTGCGCCACCATCGACAGAAAGATTCATTGTTGGTTGCATGTGGCGCCAAGTGTACCATGCCTTTCGTATGCATAAACTTGCGGAGCTCCGAAATATGTTATACAAAAAAAGCGTTAAAAACGCCTTATATTACGCCTTTTCTACGCGTTCCGAGTAGTTGCCTTCTTCGGTATTGATGGCAACGAGGTCGCCCTCATTAATGAAGAGGGGAACTTGCACCTTTGCGCCCGTTTCGAGGATTGCTTCTTTGGTAGCGCCAGACGAGGTATTACCCTTTACCGCAGGGGCTGACTCCTTTACCTTGAGGGTCATTTTAATAGGAATCGTGATGCCGATGATTTCTTCCTCATAGACCATTGCTTGGAGCTCGGTATTGACGGGGACAAATTTAATCGCGTCGCCAACAACGTCGGGCGAGAGCTCAAATCGTTCAGCGCGATTCTTCGGATCGCAGAATACATACACGCCACGGTTTTCATATAAATAGAGTACGCTTGTATTCTCAATTTCCGCTTCCTCGATAGTGTCCTGCTGGTGGAAGGTAACCTCAGCAAAACGCCCGGTTTTCAGGTTGCGCATTTTGACGACGTTTACCGCCTTGCGCTGTTGTTTACTAAACGCGTGTGAGCCAAGCACTACGTACGGCTCATCTTCGAAGACAATCACCTTCTTCGGCACCACCTGATTACATGCAAGCATTCCCATAGTATTGAAAATTATATTATATCCGCGAACTCTATCAGGTCATGGACGTGCCGTCAATGTCTTGACAGAATGTGCTGTATGCGGGTATTGTGTACACCTATGGCGACAAAAAACATCATTGCGTATGTTTCAAAACTTCCTGAGGGAGTCATTGAGACAGTGCGGCAGCACACGCGCGAAACAGGAGAAGAATACCGTGTTATGTTGATTGAAAACACTGATCGCAATCTGACCGCAAAGCAGTCAGGGGCAGGTGTTGAAGATCTTGATATTGTACTTCGTGTAGACTTTACCAAACCTTTTGCGCTGCATGAGGCGCTTATGCCCTACGCAGACGAATTGTGTGCGGTGTCATGTCGTGCTGAGTCGTATATTGCGGATTTTGCAAAACTCATCCCTCATATTCCGTATGTAAGCACCCCGACGGACGAATCAATTGCATGGGCGAGCGATAAACTCACCATGCGTCGTCACTTCAAAATGTGGGATCCAAAAATCACTCCGAAGTTTACCCAGATTAAAAATCAAACTCCCGAGGAAATCGACCGTGTGGCAAAAATGATTGGCTATCCAATGATTGTAAAGCCAACAAATCTCGCGCAAAGCTTGCTTGTGAGTGTGGTGCATCACGAAGCGGAAATGAAGAAGGTCCTCAAGGACACGTTTTCACTTATTGAAAAAACATACAAAGAAAACGGGCGAACCGAAGCTCCTCGGGTCATTGCCGAAGAATACATGGACGGCATTATGTATTCCGTTGATGCCTATGTTTCTGCGCGCGGCAAGGTAGATTTCTGCCCGATTGTTCGTATTAAAACAGGGAAGGACATTGGTCGTGATGATTTCTACGGCTACCTCCAAATGACCCCAACTATTCTCTCGAAAGAGTCGATTGCTATGGCGGAAACTGTTTCAACGAAGGGTATTCATGCACTCGGACTTCGTAGTACGACCGCGCATGTTGAACTCATGCGTGTGGACAATGATTGGAAGATTATTGAAATCGGTGCACGTATCGGCGGTTTCCGCCATGATCTCCACATGACCACCTGTGGTATCAATCACAGCATGAACGATGCGCTTATTCGCATGGGAAAGAAACCTATCATCCCTAAAAAGTGTGGCAAATTTGCCGCAGCAATGAAGTGGTACGCAGCAACAGAAGGGACTATTGCAAGCATAAAGGGCGTCAAAAAAATAGAAGCACTGGAATCATTTAATCACCTTACGCAAATCAAAAAGCGTGGCGACAAGGCAATCTTTGCAAAAAATGGCGGAAAGGCAATTTTCCATATTTTCCTTGCACACGGTGACCGGTCGCAACTCCTCGCTGATATTCGTCGTGTTGAAGAATATTTGCAAGTAGAAGTAACACGCGCGTAATGCGGGTTGCACTCTTGAAGTATAATCGTACACCGCAAATAGAGGAACAGATTACGCTTGCCGCGACGCATGGCATACAGATTGATATGATTGCCTTGAGGGCGCTTGATATGACGTCGCTTGAGGATTCGGTTGATATGAAGAAGCTCGCATCATATGATGTGGTGCATTACTATGCATCTGCGAACCCCGCAATTTCCTGGCTCCTCAAAGAAAAGCTACAGGGTAAAACAGCCCTCGTGAACATGGATGAGCTATGCTTGCGAACTGCAAACGACAAGGCAATGCAAGCAGTGTTCCTCAAAGGCAAACTCCGCACACCACAAACACTGACCGCATCGCACGATGATACCTACGAAACAATTTCCAGTATATTGGGCGAAACATTCGTGCTCAAAAAATCATCAGGTGCGCATGGGGAGGGGGTCTTCCTTGTTCATTCGTCTGCGGAATTGCAGGCCCTGCAGCAGGAGCTTCGACACTGCGATGCGATGATATATCAAGAATTTATAGCATACGATGGTGATTTCCGCGTACATGTTATTGGTGGTACGGCAATCTATGCAAACAGACGTGTTCCTCGGGCAGATGATTTTCGTGCCAATCTTGCGCAAGGCGGCAGTATGGAAGCGATACATGACCCAGAACTTTTGAAGCGACTCTATGCCTTTGCTGAAAAAGCAGCAACACTCCTTCATTACGACATTGCGGGTGTGGATATTGTGCAGTCATCACAAAACGGAGAGTTGTACTTTATCGAAATTAATCGCAATCCTGGCACCAAGAATATTCAAGAACTCCTGAGTATCAACCCAGAAAAGGCACTCGTCGATTACTACGAGACGCATAAAAATCCCTTGGAATAGTTGCATATATTCAAAAAGTATGGTATAAAAACGTGCGTTCTTTAGCGCATATTTTTGTTCTTTCCGTTCTTATTTGCAAGGAGTTTGCATGAAATTACCCCAAGTAATCTTTGTTGATGCTGGCCTTATGTTTGCGACTGACAGTCACGATGTCGTCGAGCCATGCTTTCTGGCACTCATAGATATGTGTGTCAAAGCAGCAATCCCGCTGTACCTTACGGGTACGGGGCTCGAATGCATGCGCATCCCCGCGGATATCGCGGAGCGTGTGTGCGACGTACATCGTGTCAAGCATGCGACCAGTGCGCTGTGGTATCACCTCCAAAAGAAGCATGATGCAATCGCTCGGTACATGTTGTATGTCAGTCCGCATAAGTTGTATCGCATTGCAGCACTCAACTATGGTATGACGCCTGTTGCAGTTGCTGATGACGCAGTGAATCGTCTCGGGCATAGCTTCGAAACTCATCTTCACACCAAACAAGGCTGTGTCTATGAAGACCTGCCGGCATTTGTGCAGACACTTGACGTAACCCTCAAGGCTGTCGCAGACCGGGCAACGCAGAAGGAAACCTTGCAGTACGCAACACACTAAGTTCTGAGCAAAACTCTAAAAGCACAAGCAGCCGCCAGATATTGGCGGCTTTTCTTTTGCGTTTTTCGAGGTGATGGCGTATAGTGTGTGCATATGCAATATGATTTTTCAGCCTTTGACGCCAAGGCAAAAGATATTTTTGAATGGCTCCAAACAGAATACACAAGTATCCGTGCTGGGCGCGCAACGCCGCAGCTTCTTGATGGTGTACGGGTGAGTGCGTATGGTGCGCAGTCGGCTATGAATCAGGTCGCGTCTGTGACGGCTGAAGAAGCACGCACACTGCGCGTTTCCGTGTGGGATGCGTCGCTCGTGAAGGCAGTCGAGAAAGCACTCATTGAAGCAGACCTCGGTGTTTCTGTGGTGGTAGACGGCAACGGTATGCGTGTGAGTTTCCCTGAACTTTCGTCGGAGCGTCGCGAGCAGCTTTTGAAGCTCGCCAAGAGCAAGCTTGAAGAAGCGCGTATCTCAATCCGCGGACTTCGCGACGATGAGAACAAGAAAATCATCCCCGAACTTCCAGGCGAAGATGATCAACGTCGTGCCAAAGAAGTGCTTCAGAAGAAAGTCGACGATAGCAATGCAAAACTTGCCAGCCTCTTTGAGCTCAAGGAAAAAGAAATGAGCATTTAATTTATGGCTATTCTTATTTTCTTTGCAGTACTCCTCGTACTTGTCATCGCACACGAATGGGGGCACTTCATCATTGCAAAAAAGACCGGCATGCGCGTCGATGAATTCGGCTTTGGATTTCCACCAAAACTTTGGGGGAAAAAGTTCGGCGAAACCGAATACACGTTCAACGCACTTCCGCTCGGCGGCTTTGTGAAAATCTACGGCGAAGACTCACTCCTCAAAAGTGACGAAGAACGTGCAAAAGACCCTGATTTTAAACATTCATTCATTGCACAGCCACGCTGGGCGCAGGCACTCGTGCTTGTGGCCGGTGTAACCATGAACGCGCTTGTCGCGTGGATATTGTTCTCAATTATCTTTATGGTTGGCGCGAATACCGTCGTGCTTGAAGGAGAAGCATCAGCAGCTTCGCGACTCACAGTGATGTCCGTTGCGCCGGGCTCTGCAGCCAGTGACGCAAAGATTCCAATGGGCGCGGAAATCGTCGCAGTTACACGCGCAGATGGTGCGGCTCCTGAACTCGTGCCAAGTGCATTCCGTGAGTTTACGGGCGCTTCGACAGACGCTATCACGGTCACCTATAAAAACGGTGACGAAGAAACATCAGTCACTGTCGTACCGCAAACAGGTATTATTGCCGATGAGCCTGACCGTCCTGTTGTAGGGCTTTCGGTTGCACTAGTTGAAACAGTTTCGTATCCCGTCCATGAAGCAATCTGGCATGGATTCACGACAACAGGCACGCAGCTTGTTGCAGTAACGGAAGGCCTCTTCGGCTTCTTTGGGCGAGTGTTCGTCGGAAAGGCGAATCTTGATGAGGTCTCAGGACCGATTGGTCTTGTCTCGATGGTGGGCAGTGCCGCACAAAACGGCTTTGTAGCATTAATGCAGCTCACCGCATTCATCTCCCTTAACCTCGTTGTTATCAACCTCTTGCCATTCCCAGCACTCGACGGTGGACGACTCCTGTTCGTTGCTCTTGAAGCAATTCGTCGCAAGGCACTTCCCGTAAAACTCGTTATGTACGCCAATGCAGCAGGATTCCTCTTCCTTCTCGGACTCATGGCAGTCGTTACGATAAGTGACATCGTAAAATTAATTTAATAGCGAACAAAAAACTCCACATGGAGTTTTTTTATTTATATTTTTTTGCAAAGAGCGGTATACTACCCCTATGACACAACAAATAAAAATCATCGGCACACTCATTGCTGTCGCATTCCTGCTCATTGTCGGTATCGTTCTCCGCTACACCGGCGCCGCAGACGTGACGACCACTGCAGAAATTGTCAACGAACCCCCAACGGTCGACACCATCAACTTCGCGAGCGAAGCATTTGGCACTGGCGTCTATAACCCCATTGGCTTTACCCCACTGCTCGGCACAGACAGCAAGCTTCACATCACTGGCATAGTTGCCGACGCCAACGGCGCACAGGACATCGCTACCACCAGCGTTGCCTTCTATCGCTCAGCCCTTGACAATACCTGTACTGCCGACAAAAACAACTGCTACCACCTCCTCTCCTGCGATCTCGCCACCTCAACCATCTCAGACACGGAAATACAATACAACTGCCCGCTCGACATTGCCTTTTGGGTAGACGCAACCGACACCGGCGGGCGTTTTCCCCTGCAACACTGGGTTGCAAAAGTAGCTACGAGTGATCAAGCAGCCGAGAGTCACAACCTCGACGCCACCATCACCATGAACTCTCTCCTTGCCGTCAATATTCCCGACGATATCAACTACGGCACGCGTGACCTCGGTGAAAAGTCAACCATCGAGAACAACGTCGAGACACCCATACAGCAACGCGGCAATTCTCGTGCCGATATCGAAGTGTCTGGCAATGACATGAGCTGTTCTGTCACCGGCTTCATTCCTGTACAAAACCAGCGCTGGGCAAACGCCGACGTTGACTACGGATCCATCGCGAACACGCCACTAAGCACGACTGATACTCGTGTCGGCTTCGATATCTTCTACCGCGACAACGACGCCGCTGAACTCTACAAAACCCTCTACTGGAACATCGGCATTCCCGACACGGGCGTGAAGGGTATTTGTGCGGGCACCAATACCATTCGTGTCATCGCTCTCGGCGCCAGCGTGTGGTCGGGGGAGAATGTGGTGTTTAATAGTGAGAGCAGAACACTTTCTGGTGCTGCTATTGCGGAGGGGACACTCTGGATGTGGGGTAACAACGCATTTGGACAGCTCGGCCTCGGTGATCAAGTGCATCGCTCAATCCCTACTCAAATCGGCACTGCTACCGATTGGAAACAAGTTTCGGCAAATGGAAATCACGCACTTGCGATAAAAACAAACGGTGAACTCTACGCCTGGGGATACAACTTTAATGGTCAGCTCGGCCTTGGCGACACGAACGACCGTCTTGTCCCAACGCGTGTCGGCACTGATACTGATTGGGAATATGTCGGTGCAGGAGGAACACATACACTCGCCATCAAAACCGACGGCTCGCTCTGGGCAACAGGGCTTAATTCCTCAGGACAACTTGGCTTTGGTGACACGACACAACGCACTACCTTCACTCGTGTTGGCAGTGCAAATGACTGGAGCACTGTTCGGTCATCATCGGTGCATACACTCGCCATCAAAACCGACGGTACGCTCTATGCGTGGGGAAGTAACGTAAACGGACGTACGGGCATCGGCCTCACGAGTGGCAATACACTTTCACCAACACAGGTAGGTTCTGCAAATAACTGGACACACATTAGGGTAGGTACCGGTTTCTCTGTAGCGCTCGCAAGCACAACATTGTACACGTGGGGAAACAATACTTTTGGTGAGCTTGCACTCGGTGATACCACGCAGCGCGCAACACCCACACTTGTATCTGGTCAATGGAGTACCGTTGAGGCAAGTAGTGTGCATATGCACGCACTTGATACAAGTGGCTTTCTGTATGCTACGGGACGCAACGCCTTTGGACAACTTGGCCTCGGCGACTATGGTGCTGATAGATTGACATTTACACAAGTTGGCACAAAAACATGGAGTCATATTGCCCCCGGGAATGGTTCTGCGTATGGAAGAACGACAGACGGCACCTATTATGCATGGGGATCAAATGATGTAGGTCAGCTTGGTATCGGTACGAATCAATCCCGTAATGCATTCACTAAGTTTACAGTTAATAACTGGAAACAAGTTTCAGCAAAATCAAATGTGGCGCATGCGTCTGCTGTTAAAAACGATGGCACCCTCTGGAGCTGGGGGCTTGGTGAAGATGGACGGCTTGGTCTTGGCGATGAAAATCAGTACTTTTCACCAACACAGGTTGGCACCGATACTGATTGGAACTACACGAATGCAGGAAATTTGTCAGGATACGCAATCAAAACAAATGGCACACTCTGGAGCTGGGGAGGAAACGTAGCGGGGCAGCTTGGTCTTGGTGACACAAACGAGCGGCTCAATCCCGTACAGGTAGGAACTGACACGAACTGGAAGGACGTTCGAGGAGGCGCTTCGTTTGCTGTCGGGCTACGCACGGACGGCACACTGTATGGATGGGGAAGTAACAATGCGGGACGCACTGGCCTTGGCATTACATCGGGAACCACGCTTACCCCCACACAAATAGGTACCGCTACTGACTGGCAGTCACTCGCGGTTGGCAACGCGTACGCATGCGCAATCAAAACAAATGGCACCCTGTGGTGCTGGGGGCTCAATACCTCAAGTCAGCTCGGGCTTGGTGACACCACGAGTCGAACGACGCCAACACAGGTTGGCATCGATACGAATTGGGAGAGTGTTGCGGCTGGTAGTATTGCAACGGCAGCGGTAAAAACAAACGGCACACTCTATACCTGGGGTGATAATGAGTTTTCAAAACTTGGTCATGGCGATACCACCGCTCGTACTATTCCCACACAGGTTGGCACGGCAACAAATTGGAGAACGGTCGCGGTCACTGATGTTTACATGTTAGCGCTTAAAACAAATAATACGCTCTATGCATGGGGAAATAACACAACTGGCGCACTAGGACTTGGTGACACGGCTCTTCGTACTACTCCTACACAGGTCGGTACTGCAAATAATTGGGTGAGTATTGGTCATGGTAATAGTTTCTCTTTTGCTATTAAGCAAGACGGCACCATGTACTCGACTGGCACCAACGCCAACGGTCGCCTGGGTCTTGGTGATGCCGCGCAGGAACATACACCAACGGATATGTTGGTGCAGTAAGACTCTCTCCGTCAATCTGACTATTGACAAAATATTATCTATACAGTACTATTTTCGAGACGTTGTTCCTTAGTAGAGTACCTTAGAGTGAGGGATTCGACATGAACACTGCTTCTATACCTGAACTGTTTCTTGCAGGAGAATATGTTGCGCTCGAACAAATCGCCGATGCTGGTGGTCGCGAAGAAGCCATCCGTGGCGCGCTTCACGGTCTGCGGCACTGTCTGTGGGTGTACGAGCACTGCTCGGGCGAACTTAGTTTCATCGCCGCACACAAGGCCGAACAGTATCTGACTGATTTTGATGTTTCGAAATCAGTACATGATGCAACTTCTGGTATCCTGCGCAAGCTCGCATTTCAAAAGGCACAGCAGTATGCGCGCACCGGGGCACAGCATCAGTGGGTAAACGAAAACACCCCTGGTCCACTCGCCATGCAGATCCAGTCCGCAATCAACAATCTCCAACTGTGATTACAGCTGGACAAAACCCATGGAACATATGTTTCTCGTGGGTTTTTTTATGTAGAAAATACGTGCGAGAAATCGGTACTATGGTATAGTGCCACTATGAAAAAGCGAGTGTATTTGGATATGGCGGCAGGGACGCCGTGCGCGCCAGAAGTTGTGGAAGTCATGCTTCCATACTTTTCTGAGGTGTTTGGCAATGCAGGCGCGGTGCATGCAGAAGGGCGTGCCGCAAAAAAAGCAATTGATGATGCGCGTGCACAGCTCGCGCGGCTTTTAACGATTCGTCCAGAAGGCATCACGTTTGTAAGCGGTGGCACGGAAGCGAATAACCTTGCGATTTTTGGCACTATCGCCGCAAGCGGTGTTGCTGCACCCGAGGTAATCACGACCGAGGTTGAGCACCCGTCGGTGCTCGAAGCAATGAAAGAACTCGAGCAGCGTGGCGTAAAAGTCACGTATCTCCCCGTGCAAGAATCAGGACTCACTGCAAAGAAGGTACTTGCGGATGCCCTCACAAAAAATACTGTACTCGTGACCTTTGCTTACGCAAACAGCGAAACAGGTGTGGTGCAGGATGTGCGTGCGCTGGTGCGCGTTGTGCAGGAATTCGCTCGTGCGCACGAAGTAGAGATTCTCACCCATATCGACGCCGCACAAGCGCCGCTCTGGCTGCCGCTCGGCATGGACGCGCTTGGCGTCGACATGATGTCGCTCGACGCAGGGAAGTGCTACGGACCCAAAGGGCTCGGTGTACTCGCACATAAGCACAATGTCACCCTTAAAGCACAAACCTACGGCGGCACACAAGAAGCAGGACTCCGTGCAGGCACCGAAAACACACCACTTATTGTTGGTGGTGTTGCGGCATTCGCACGCGCAGTAGCGGGGCGAGAAGTCCGTGCTGAGCAGGTTCGCGTCGTTCGTGACTATTTCCTTGAACGCCTCATACAAACATTTCCGAATGCAGTCCTCAACGGCTCACGCGAAGAGCGTCTTGTAAATAATGTGAATATTTCACTTCCCGGCATGGATACAGAGTATGCAGTGATGTATCTCGATACCCATGGCGTCGCGGTCTCTACGCGCAGTGCTTGTGGCGCGCTTGGTAAAACAGGTTCGCATGTTATTCGCGCCATGACACGTGATGAAGCCCGCGCAACAGCAACTCTCCGTATGACCCTCAGCGAAACCACAACGCGTGATGACGTTGACGAATGTATTGATGTATTGAATAAGTGGCAAGACCTCATGCAGACTATGGTATAGTTTCTCTATGGAAACGTATTTTATCGGACTTGCGCCGTCTGAAGAAACGCGCACCGCACTCGCAAACGTGGTTGCAAACATCCCTGCACCATGGACTCCTACACCAGTGGATGACTTTCACCTCACCACGCATTACCTTGGTCATGTCGCCGAAGAAGATCTCCCACAGCTTATTACGCTTGCCGAATGTATCGCAGACGACACGGTACCGTTGAGTATCGAACATGGACGTACTATCGTTATGCGCCCCGCGAAACCATACATGCTCTGGGCGAAGTACGCGAGCTCGCCGTGGTTTGATACGTTGGTGAGTGACTGTGAGCGACGCCTTGCGAAACTCACCGAACACGACCCGCGTCACCGCAGCCCGCGCGCAAGTATCCCGCACCTTACCCTTGCCCGCCTCCCGCGTGGCACGTACGCAGAATCCCTCGTACCACCCGTCGACCTCCCCGCACAGCTCACGAACATTCGTTTCGATACCCTCGCGCTCTGGAAAAACGAAGCAGGGAAGTACACAATCATAAAATCTTGGGAATTATAAGCAACCAACACACAGAGCTGTCATCCCCGGGTCTTTTAAAAATATACTCCGCTCTGCTCCGTTATTTTTATGAAGCCCGAGGATGACAATCCTGTTTATTTTTTGCTTTCCCGTACGAAATACCATGTACCGCGTGTATACCACCAAAGCGCTCGTCTGTGGCGCGTTTGACAATATGACTGCCGATAAAACGGTGCAGCTTTTTACGCGCGACGCTGGCATGCTCTACGCCGCCTCAAAAAGTGTTCGCGAAGAGCGTTCAAAACAGCGCTACAGCCTCACGGAATTCTCAATCCTCACCGTCTCAATGATTCGCGGCAAATCAGGGTGGCGCATCACAGGCGTCGAGCCCTTTCTTAATGTGTTCACCCCACTGACAACACGCGAACAGCGCGCGTTCGTGCGCAACTGCGTACGCTTCCTCAAACGTATGGTGCGCGGAGAAGAATCTGCCGCCCCACTTTTCGACCTCATCACCGAAGCCCTCATCCGCACAACAGAAACAGAAAACCTCGCCCGTGCAGAACAAGAACTCATGCATCGCGCTTGCGTAGTCCTCGGCTATCTTCCTCACAAAAACATGGAAGAGCTCACCGACACCGAGCTCGCCCGCGACATCGCCAAAGCCCTCACCGCAAGCCATCTCTAACCTCGAAACAAAAAACACCCCGCTAAAAGCGGGGTGTGTCATATCGTAATGTCTACGAAGGAACAAGAAGATTCATAAGTGCGACAAAGTTCGTGACGGTTGCGTCAGGAGTTTGTTCTTCCGTCGGAACAACATGTGCATAGTGAGCTCCGGGAAGCGCAACTCGCACCGTCCGACATCTGAGCCGCATGCCATAACATATTTCCACATCGACACGATCGCCGACGACATCAACACGCTTTGCATCGCCAACAATCTTGACGTAGCTTGCAAGCATGAGCGATTTCGCTTCCGGCGTTGGCACAATGTGGATAGCATCGAAGAATTTCTCGATGCCAAGGTGTGCTATTTTTTTGCGCTGTAGCTCTTCATCGCCCGTACTCAGAAGCACCCGTCGCCCTTGATAGGAGAGCAGGAACTCGAGCGCGTGCGGTGCAAGGGTGAGCTCAGAAATCCTGCTGACGTCGCCTTGTAGCCGTAAATGCGTTTCCGCAAGCGTGTCATCGAGGTCGATGACCAGGTGTCTTCCGTACGTGTTCTCCTCAATGATGTCCATGATTGCCCGCCCCAGCTTGTGACTGCTGTGACGGATGATGCCTTCTGCTGCAGCCCGGCTGCTAATAAGCGGCGCGGTGTGATTGCGTAGTGCATAGTGTGCAAATGCTGCAGCGTCATGCATGCGAACAGGTGTTGCGAGCTCCTTTTCCCAGTAGGTTGTGATGAGGTTTTTCGGAATGTCGTCATGTGCACTCACGACGACGGTGATGTCGCGCTCCAGGCCATGCGTGCGAAACGCCTGCAAAAAATCATCCGTCGAATAGTTCGCTGTTTCGGCCGGCTTCGTCATCAAGTTTGCAACATAGATGAGTTTTGCCGGCGATGCATTGATTGTCTCTGCAGCACCACGCACGAGGAGAATGGGAACGAGCGAGGTGTACAGGTCACCAGGACCAATGATGATGTACTCCGCCTCCATGAGCGCCGTGTGTGCCTCCTTGTGAATGGTTGCACGCTTGGAGAGACGCATGCGCGAAATAGCTCGTGCATCGTGACGTATGTTGCGTTTGTCGATGTTCGACTCACCCGTAATGGTGCTGCCGTCGTCCATGGTGGCGATGAGGCGTGAGTCGTCGGTTGAAATAGGCAAGACACGCCCCTGTGCACCGAGCATTTTTGCAAGCGTTGCGGCGGCACGTTCGCGCCCCCAGAGTTCTTCCGCGGCGAGCAACATGATGTTGCCGAGCGAATGGTCGTCCAAAAACTTTTCCTGGAACCGATGCGTGAAAAGCTCGCGCCAGTGCGGGTCGCCACGAAGCTGTGCCAAGATGCAGCGACGCAAATCGCCTTGCGGCAGCGCGCCGTATGCATCGCGGATAACGCCCGTCGAGCCACCGTCATCAAAGACCGTAGCAATTGAGGTAATGTCGAGCGGATACTCAACAAGCCCGCGGATAAGCGTATAACCGCCAGACCCACCGCTAAGGGTAACAATACATGGTAGCATGAGAGAGCTCCTTTGGTAAGAACCAATAAATGAACAGTGTTACCCCGAGCATAGATGTTTTTGTAGACTTTTGCAACCCTGTGCGCCTAATAGATGAAATGTTAGAATCGATTTTAACTATCACTTCATAAAAAGTACTATCCCCTCATTTTGTCATCCTGGAAGGATCCAGGCGTTAGGGAGGACAACCTGTGTTCCTTTTTGTGTACTTGCTTGCGTAGGGCGTTCCTTGAACCAACTGAAAGGGCCACCGCTAGCGCGGACCAGGTGGCCCAGCTGTCTAAGGATGCCGGCCTCCGCCGGCACTAGTTTAAAATGTTTGCTGGCGCAAACATAGACAGATAGGACTCAGCCGTCAGATTAAATCTGACGGACATAGAAAAATGCGAGCTGATTGCTCGCATTTTATCTGGTGCGCCGAGTTGGATTTGAACCAACGTAGGACGAAGTCCGTCAGATTTACAGTCTGATGCATTTGACCGCTCTGCCATCGACGCGTATTGATGTGCGGTACCTTTCGGTTCGTGCATTATACACATCAAAAGCGAAAACTCAAGCAAAAACCACAACATCCTTGCCTTTCCACCCAAATATGCTACGTTTTCTAAGACAGTTCATTCAAAAAAAAGGTACATCGATATGAGTGATTCAATCAGCATGGATCTAAAAAAAGAGCTCAGCCTCTTTTCCTCCGGCATCAGTACTGAAAAGGTAATCGTGCAACTTTTTGAACACGAAATGTATGCTTCAGAGGCATGCAACAAACGCTTCACTAAGGAAGAGTTGCAGGTGCTGCAAGCACGAATTCTCTCCGACGATCAAGCTGCGGTACATGAGCTCGCCATGAGTGCAGTACAGCACATGGCAAGCATCGCGAGATCATATGCAAGGAAACGCCCGAGTCATGTCGTGACGCTCGCGGTTCTCTTGAGTACGGGCTATTTCGGACTCGAACACGCCGCACGGAAATACGATGCGTCGAAAGGCACGTTTCCGAACTATGCAACCTGGTGGATTCATGACGCCATCAAGAAGGAGTACCTGCAGCATGAAAGGCTGGTAAGAATCGAAAAAGACGTTCTGCGGAAACTGTCTACCTACAAGCGTATGCGTGACGAAATGCTCGCAAGCGGCGCGCATGTGACACTGTCGATTCTCGCGGAACGCATGCATATCGAGCTCGAGTATGCCGCAAGGCTTGAAGAATACGCAAACGCACAAACAATTACCGTACACCCATCCGATGAGGTACAGGATAACGGAGGTGCCGCGTACCAAACTCTCGTTGACGAAGGCAAGGCAACAGACGAGTCTGCACTCGCAGGTTCGCTACAAACCATTGTCAAAGACTGTCTGCGTGGCCTTTCTGAGCCGGAGCGTGAGCTTCTTGAACGCTTTTACGGCCTTCGTGACGGGCATGAGGAGAGCCTGAAGGAAATCGCCCCTGCCTATGGCTACACAAGTCGGGCTATTGGCATGATGCGGTCTCGTGCCGAAGAAAATCTCAAGAAAGCACTCGAGAAGAGGGGAGTGACCCTTGCGTCACTTATTGATTAAGGTATCGAAACTACGATACCTACGAAGGCTGCCCAGCAGCCTTCTTTTTATGCCTTTGGAGAGTATTGTGGATAGGCAGCCCCCGCAAAAACGCTTCCATTTTTCCCCAAAGTATGGTATATCTATGCGCACAAACACGGCCCTATCGTCTAATGGTTAGGACGCAAGGTTTTCATCCTTGAAATCGGAGTTCGATTCTCCGTAGGGTCACATATAATAGAACAAGCACAAAAAACACACGAGGCAATCCGTGTGTCTTTTTTCAGAATACGGGTATAATGATGTTGGCCAAGGCAATCACCCCTCAAAACATTATGAACAACATCGCATATATAGACGGACAAAACCTCTACTACACAACAAAGAAAAATAACAACGGCAAATGGGTTATAGATCTTGCTCGGTTTCGTGTTTTCCTCAAAGAACGTTATGGCGTTATCAAAGCATACTATCATCTTGGTTACGTCGATAACGAGAATGAAAAGTTTTATGATCAGATACAAGAGGCAGGATTCATTCTAAAGTTCCGTGAGCATAACTCGCTCATGCGTACTACAAAGAAGGGGAATGTGGATACTGATGTTGTCTTCGATATCATGCAAAGCCTCTACAAAGGAGATATACCAGGGAAAGTAATTCTTATTTCTGGTGACGGCGACTACAAGAAACTTGTGGATTTTCTCATTGAGGTGGAAAAGTTCGAAAAGATTTTGTTCCCTGCACGAGCGAGCGCTTCGTCACTTTATAAAAAATTAACCGCAAAGTATTGTGTGGCTCTGGACGACCACAATACTATGGAAAAAATAGGCAAAAAGAAAGGGGGTCCTTAGGCAATTAACCGTTCGGAACCCCTTTCGTCGGAATATGCTCATTATACTCGTGACGCTCGGGAAGTCAAGTGACCGTGGTAGCGGTTCTGTAAAATCCAGAATGGTGGATATATTGTTTACCAAAGAGAAAAAGCAATGCAAAACGTGCAAAATGCGCACATGTAACACCAAAATCACTTCCATTTTCTAAAAAAACGTGGTATATCTATGCGCATAAACACGGCCCTATCGTCTAATGGTTAGGACGCAAGGTTCTCATCCTTGAAATCGGAGTTCGATTCTCCGTAGGGTCACCAAATGTCAAAATAAATGCGTCCAGCATTTATTTTGTTGTACTTTGTCGGGCCTACGGAGACACGACACACATGCCTCACATCATTTTGAGTTTTCTGCATGTAGACGTATGATAGGCAAAGGTATAAGCCTCCCATTTGCTTGTACTCACATTATTAAACATTATTCACTATGATCAATAAGTTTTTATTGAGCGTAAGTGTTATTGTTTTTGCACTGAGTGTAACGACCTCTCCGGTCTTTGCACAAACCACCGATACAACACAAACAATAGCAGAACGGCTCGCAGAACTCTTGCAACAAATTAATACCTTGCAAGAACAACTACTTGACCTTGAGGCTCAGCAACAATCTCTCCGCGGAGAGATTAGAGAGGCCGTTCAAATCACGCGTCAACTTGCTATTGGCGCAACGGGTGACGATGTGCGAGAGCTTCAAGAGCTTCTCGCCTCCGACCCCGAACTTTATCCAGAAGGTATCATTACCGGCTATTTTGGCCCGCTCACTGCTCGCGCAATCGAGCGTTTGCAGGAACGCTTTGGTATTGAACGGGTTGGTGAGGTTGGTCCGCTTACCCGGCAGACCATCAACCAGCTGTTGAATCGATTCGCACGCGGGCAGAGAAATGTCTTCGAGCGAATCAGAGACAACAAAGACGAAGGCGACGTCGATCGTACCGCACTCGCACCCGGCGTTACGGGTGTGAAAGTATGTCACAGAACAGGCACTGGTCAGCACACGATCTCTGTTGGCGGTCCTGCAGTGCAGGCACACCTTGCACACGGCGACACATTAGGGAGATGTGACGACGAGGTGAAAGGCGACGACGACGATGAGGATGAAGACGAAGACGACGACGAGGATGTTACCGATCTGACGATTAGCGACGTGTCGGCTCGTCGTATCACGGAAAGTGGCGCGACTATCACCTGGGAAACCAATGAAGACGCCGACAGCACCGTTTGGTTCGCAACGAGCTCAGGATTTGTAATCGGCACAGCTGGTGTACAGATGAGAATGAGCAGTTCCGAAGTTGAGGAACATCAGATTCGTCTTTCCGACCTCGAGGCGGGCACCACGTATTACGTTAAGGTTGGTTCCGAAGATACCTCGGGCAATGATACGGTGTCGAATGAATTCTCCTTTACGACGCTCGCTGATACCGAAGCACCTGAGATTTCAGGTGTTGATGCTGAGAATACCGCGACCACAACCGCAACCATCGTCTGGGAAACCGACGAAGCGGCAAACAGTGTGGTGTGGTACGCAACGACATCAGGTTTCAATACTGACGACGACGGCGTACTCCGCGCAGAAAGCACGCTCCTAACGACGAGTCACAGCGTGAGTCTCAGTGGACTTACCGCAAGCACCACCTACTACTACATGGTAAGTTCAACAGATACCGACAACAACGAAACCAAGTCAGACGAGGAGTCATTCATAACTCTTGGTCAGTAAAGTAACACGAGTGTGTGCATGTAGACACAAAGGCAGCAACAAACCCCGAGCAACCTCGGGGTTTGTCTTTGAGAGTTTCAAAAAAACAAAACAAAAAGCATTGCGACACAATCAATATTTTGATACCATGGCAGTATTGAGTTTTGAACAAGGTGGAGGACAATAAGCAGATGTGTGTGGTGAAAAATTGCACCACACACTCCAATAAATAAGTGTACCGGTCCTTTTATTCCTCTAAATTCCTCTTAAATTTATGAACCAATTCAACCACTCTCAACTTTCCTCATGGATAGCTCCAGTCATAAGCCAAGACCAGCCAAACTATTTAGATCAGGGTCATTGTTTATTTAGATTTTTAAATAAAGGATACTGTGATAGTTATTTATTTAATGTTCCCAGTTATCTCGACCTCGGTGGGGCACTCGCGGCGTTTGGTTTGATATTCACTGTTTACCAACTTCGTAATCCTTATTGGGACACTGTTCTAAGGATCCGTCCGACTTGGCAACGTAACTTATTTTGGCTCCTAGGAGTAGCTGGATTGGTTGTTGTCTTAGCTAGAGTGTTGATAACTCAAATACCAATAAATTATCTAGGTTATCCTTTCGATACTCCACTTGCATATGAAGTAGTTGCTTATATTTTATTTGTATTATCACCACTCTCACTTTTGTTTTTTGCAAAGCGAACGAAAGGATTATTCACTGAAAAGACTTCTGGAAAGTTTTACGAAGTGATGATTCAAGAAGTGTCTCGGTCAGATGATAAATCGACTAACGCAGCACTTGAGGTGCTCTTACACAATTTTGAAGATATTTGTAAATCAATAAAAGAGAAGGATCCAAGTAGCGAGATAAGTCAAAATGCCCGAGCGATAGTAGACGTGGTTTTGAGTGAAGAATCTGTTGTAAAGATTCTCACGACTAAAAGACTAGACGCACTACAACACATTCTTTTTATGGTTGAGGAGTATGATGTTAATCAACGACAATGTAACGTAGGAGTTCCAGCTCTAGTAAGAAATCTATTTCTTGATGAGGGTTCATTTTTTTACAAGCATCGAAATCGTGATGGTTTAGCACTCTCTTCAAATATTTATAGAAGTGTTTTTGAATCACCTAAGTTGTTAACTAATTTCAGATTGTTTGGGTACCCTACCCTTGGTTATTCTGCAGGGGGGAATAGCCAGACCAGTACCGGGGTCCTGATAGAGGCTTTATCTAAAGCAATATCAACTTACCTTAAAACAGGGCGGGGGTCAGTGAATCATATAAACGATGGCTTTAAATACCTTAGCAAAGCTTTTGAGGGTATAGCTAGAAAGCTCTCAATAGAAAAAAGCAGAGGTGTAGATACAGAATATGCTATGGAAGAAGAATGGTGGATCCTTGATGGTATTTCCCAATTTCTCGGACATGACTACCCGTTTTTGGATTATCAAAAAAATCTTAATACGGGTATTATTGAAAAAGAAAAAACAACCACAGAGGCTAGCTTCGATTCTGATTCAACTATCAATGCTGGAGTTGCTGCTTTGCTCTATAAAGGAATTGAAAGTCTTTCATATGTGGACGAAAAAGATCACATGTACTGGCTGACTCTTCATCAAATTACTCATGGAATGATTTATGAGGATTCCTATAAACAGGGATACCGAGAACCATTCCTAAGACGTTTATGGCAGCAAATTGGCAATAATGTTATTAATAGGCATTATCCAGCTGCAATAAGACCATATTTGGCATTGATAGGCTTTTATTTACCCAAAACGGACAGTCCTCAAAATTGGTTGGGTATCGAGATTGAGCGTGTGCGCAGATTACTTTATATCGATATGAAACCTCTCTTAGATATGGATACTGAAATGGTAAACAAGAAGAAAATGAAGGAAGCATTACTGCCTATTTTCATGGATTATCATGATGGCAAATTTTTCTACAAGTATGAATTTGGGAAGGGGGAAGAAAAAGAAATTCCTTCTCCGCCGGAAGGTTCAGGCTCTGCACTAGAAGGTGTTGATCTTGTACGTCGCAGTCGTCTTTAATGAAGGCTGTATTATGTTGAGAATAAAGGGGCAGTCACATTTATTTTCTATTCTATGACTACGGTGTACTGGTAATGCGACATTTACTTTAGATTGGTATTGTGCTAGCGTTTTTCTGTGGAAAACGAACCTTGGTATAAAAGGGGGTGGACAATCTTTTGGATAGTTATTGCGGCAACGATTGTTTTTAATGTGCTGAGTGATTCAGGCACACAAGCACCGTCCACAGCATCACCAAGAACTGCACCGAGCGCTCTACCAACGCCAGTCAAGACGCTTGAGTCACCAAGTACGGTCACTGCGCCGACGGCTCCCGTAACACCCAAGGAGACGTACGAATCCTCGAGTCTTTCTAATGACAACTATTATATAAATGTAGACGGGAACCGAGTTCACTCTCCCGCGTATTCAGATTCAATCCCAAGCGGAGCATCAGCAAAATGCCGCGACGGCACATATAGTTTTAGTCAAAACCGTAGAGGCACATGTTCTCACCACGGAGGAGTGTCCGTATGGTATTAACTAGAACATCTGACGAAGAATAGGGGGCTGGCACATTCATTTCCTAGAAAGCCCCTGTTATGTTGTGTGAAGTTTGGCGAGAAAAAGAGAACATATTTGATTATGTTTCTTTTTGTATTTTCAGAAAAGTACCATACAATGGTGGGGAGTGTGCCGTTTGGGAGCGCCTTACTGGATTTTTTGTTTTTCTCTTATCTTGTATGGATGAGCGGTATTCTATGTATGCGTCGTTTGAGGGAAGGGTGCTTATTATTGGGTATGGGTCGGTGGCGCGGGCGGCGCTGCTACTTATTTTGCGTCATATTGCGGTGTCGCCTGGGCGTGTTACGGTGCTCACGAGAAATCCGATTGATGCGGCACTACAGAAAGAGCTTGGTGTGCAGACTATTACAGCGACGGTGACACCGGAAAATTACCAGCAGATACTCGACGATCAGCTTGGTGAAGGTGATATTTTGCTGCATCTGACGGCGGGGATTTCTTCGTATGATCTTATCGCGTATTGTTTGAGCCACGGCATATGCTACATGGACGCCAGCCTTGAGGAATGGCCGGGTGTTGTGCATGGCGAGAAGGGTGATTATCGCGCACGGTGTGATTACTATAATCGTATGCGTGTTCGTTCGCTTGATTCGAACGATGCATCGCGGCGCTCCACAGCATTTATTGCAAATGGTGCAAACCCCGGGCTTGTTTCCTACTTTCTGAAAGCGGGGCTTCTTGATATTGCGCGCGACACGGGGGTTCCCGCGAATCCTCATACCCGAGAAGAATGGGCGGCGCTTGCAGAGATGCTACAGGTGAAAGTTGTGCATGTTTCTGAGCGAGACACACAGCGGAGCGTAACATCTCGTACAAAAGGAGTATTCCGTAACACGTGGTCGCCTGAGGGTCTTTATGGGGAGGCGGTACTACCTGCAGAAGTCGGCTGGGGTACTCATGAAAAAGAATTACCGAAGGATGCGAAACTCCACGACACGGGAACGGGTTCTGCGATAGGTATTCTGCGACCGGGTTGCACGGTACAAGCGCGCTCATGGGTGCCTCTTACCGGCCCTTTGCTTGGCATGGTGATTTCACATAACGAGACGCTTGCCTTTGCGGATTACTATACGGTGCGTAATGATGCGGGCGAAGTTGTGTATCGGCCGACGTGTCATTATGTGTACTATCCTGCGGATGATGCGCTGGCGTCTTTGCGTGAGGTTGTTGCTTCGAACTTTGAGCGACCAAGGGAAACAGAACTCCTTATTGATGACATTGTGTCCGACGGAGGCACCGACGAGCTCGGTGTACTTATTGCGGGCCATGCAAAGAATGCGTATTGGATAGGAACATCGCTCACCATTGAAGAAGCGCGCAAAGTAGGCATGCAGGTAAACGCAACCTCGCTACAGGTCGCGGCAGGCATTCTTGCGGGCATGGTGTGGATTATTGAGCATCCGCATGAGGGGATTATTGAGGCAGATGATGTTGACCATGTTCGTGCGCTTGCAATCGCTGCTCCGTATCTCGGTACGATTAAAAAAGTCTACACGGATTGGACGCCGCTCGCACATCTCGACACGAGCATTGTTCCTCGCGGCGACCGCGACCTCGATGACCCCTGGCAATTTAAAAATATCTACGTGCCGTAGCTCGCATCAGGTTCAGCAGGGCGGTGCAGAAATTAACAAGAGAGCAAAATAAATAAATACTATACCTATGGGAAAAACAAATTATGTGGATGGCTTCGTGCTTGTCGTACCGAAAGATAAGGCGGAAGAATATATATGTGGATATCACGCATGAATTTTGAAACATAGAAAAACGTCACATCTCTTGGATGTGACGTTTTGGTTGTGCGGCTAGGTGCCGAGGCTTGCGAATGCTTGCTCGAGCTCTTCGGGGGTACGGAAATGGTCGTGCCGTCCGATGAAAGCGCAGAGTTCTTTGGTGAAGAAGATGCGTTCGTTTGTGGGGAGGTCGTCGATTTTCTCGATACCGTACAGTTTGCAATGGTGTGCAACGTAGCCAAGGGTGAGTGCATGGAGATTTTCGAGCTGAGGCTTCAATGCTTCCATTTGCTCTCGGGTTGGCGAGAGTTCATGGAGCATGAGGTTGATTCCATACCACGGAAGTCCGCACCAGGTGAGCCATTCTTGCACCATGGTGCATTGGGGCAGCTGCAGTGCGGAAAAGTTGGTATTGGGAAGACTCGCCAGGGAATCTTCGATGTCGCGCAGGCGGCGTGCCTGCCGTGCTTTTTCGATATCGTTCACGATAGGTCTCCTTTGTGCAAAGTACAATGTTCACTAGGGATGCTAGCACAACAGCAGAAATTAACAAGGGAATATCTGCGGTGGCTTTGCACGTGACATTTGCACCTTGTTGCTTAGACGCAGGGGTTTTTGAGAGTGATGGTATACTTTTTTAGAACGCCGAGTGTGTCGAGGGGATTATTTTGTAATTATTTTTCTATGGCTGACGATATGCATGCAGGGGTTCCTGTGCTTGAGTATAATTATATTACTGACGGGATTTATATTGGAACGAATCAGTGTTGTGTGACGCATTTTGATGCGATGTTGCAAGAGGAGGGGATACGGGCGGATATCTCACTTGAGGAGAATCATATTGACATGCCGTTTGGTGTAGACTTCTACACATGGATACCGATTGTGAACCACACCGCACCGACGCAAGAACAGCTTGATTTTGGTGTAACAGTACTTGCAAAACTGGTTGCGCTCGGCAAAAAGGTGTATGTGCATTGCAAAAACGGACACGGCCGCGCACCGACGTTGGTTGCGGCGTACCTCATGCGAGCGCACGGCAAAAGCGTTGACGAAGCGCTCGAGATCATCAAAGCTGGTCGTCCAACGATACATGTAGAGGATGTGCAACGCGAGGCACTCAGTGCATTTACTGTCGCTTAGAAAAACTCTCACGAAACAGGTGAGAGTTTTTTGTTAGGCACGTTCGCCTTCGGTAGGGTAGCCAGTGGCGCGCCATTCGGCGAGACCGTCGGCGTAGTGGCCGACGTTTGTGTAGCCAGCGGCTTCGAGCGCGTTTGCGGCGAGCGAGGAGAGCTGGCATGAGTGCGATGCGCAGTAGGTGATTATTTCCGCATCTTTTGGTGCGCCTACTTTTGCTTCGAACTGTGCGATGAAGTCTTCTCCATACGGAACGCTGACAGCGCCCTTGATGTGATACATTTCATAACTTTCTGCGGCAAGAGTGTCGATGAGAAATATTTTTTCGCCGCTATCAAGTTTCTTTTTGAGAACTTCTATTTCAATATGTGTTGCCATAATGCATGAGGTTATGCATGTCTTGCATGTCTCTGTCAAGTGTAACATAGAATTGTAGACAAAAAAAAGAGCGAAACCGAAGTTCCGCTCTGTTCTTACTTCCACGATGCGTTGTTACGCAACCGCGGTTTCAGAAATTTCAGCGAGGTGTTCACGCAGGTATTCACGCAGCTCGTGGCCTTGCATGCCGTTCTCCTCAAGCCCGAGATGGGCTGTTTTGATGAACAGGGTGTAGCCTGCGAGTGCATGCCCTTTTGGGGCAGACCGTACGCCAGCGCAGTGTGCGCCACGCGGGTTGTCCCAGGTGGCGATGATAACGCCGTCGGACATCATCCAGAGTCCGCGTGCGGTGAGGAGGCGTTCGTTGAACGAATGCGTTACCTCTTTCTCAACAGTCTGCTTCACAGCAGTCTGAGTAGGCGTTTGCTTACGCTCTTGCGCCTTGCGCTCCGCGGATTGCTCCACGAAATGTTGGCGGCGGAGCTCGATGGCAATGGAGCCGAACGCGTTTGCATGGAAATGTTTCGCAATCGCCTGCACGTCCTGATGGCGCCACTCCACACGATGCGGGTTCATCCGCAGTGCATGGATGGGGATGTACGTGCCCGGACGGGCAACGTCCAGAATCCCTGTTTCGGGCAGGGCGTTCACCAGCTCAAGGACCATGATGGAGCTCGGAGCGGTGGGGTGCGGGTGAATGTTCACCGAGAGACCGAAGAGGTTGTAGTGTCCCTCAACGCCAGCGAAGATTTTTTCGCAGTCGAGGGCGATGTTCACCCGGTCGGTGATTTGCTTGGCGCGCAGACGAGCTTCCTCCTCCAAGGCCTGTGTCCGCATTTTCTCGATAGCGTCTTCGCGCCGTTTGGCGTTGGCTGCTTGGCGAGCTTTGTTTTCCGCACGCTTGCGCGCACGGCCTGCTTCGCTGTTGGCGATGTTTTCCGTCACCGAGCCCATAGTGACGGCGTGTTGTTTGCCGCCACCTTGTTTGCCCTTCGAACCAGTCTGTTGCTTCTTGCTCATGGGAACACTCCTTGAAATGAGGCGAACCTCGTAAAATGAATGCTGAAAGGATCAAATATCACCAATTGATGACGCATATATTGTTACACATTATATCACTATTGTCAATAGTCAGGCACGTGCCAATACGTATTCCTTGACGTTTCTTGCTAATATGGCATAGTGGCACGGGTTGTTATTTTTGATGTATTTCTTGAGGAGACTGCTATGAAATGTGTTATTCTTGCGGCAGGAAAAGGCACGCGGCTCATGCCCCTTACGGAACATGTGCCGAAGCCGCTGGTGCAGCTTGCAGGGAAGGCCCTTCTCGACCATATCGTGGAAGCGCTGCCGAGTGCGGTGGATGAACTTATCATCGTACATGGGCACATGGGTGAACAAATCGAGGCGTACTGTGGCGAAGTTTTTCACGGGCGCCCCGTCACCTATGTGCAGCAAGAGGAACAAAACGGCACCGCAAAAGCATTGTGGCTATGTCGTTCGCTACTGCGTGGTCGCTTCCTCTTTCTGTTTGCAGACGACCTGCATGCGAGCGAAGATATTTCGCGCGCAGTGTCGTATCGTCGAGCAATCCTTACGGCGAGCTCCAACACACCAGAACGTTTTGGTGTCGTGGTACGGAACCCCGATGGCACGCTTGCAGAAATTGTTGAGAAACCATCGCATCCGCCGTCGAACCTCGTCTCGTCGGGAGTGATGGTGCTCGATGACCGCATTTTTCTCTTTGAGCCAGAGCGTCCGATTAAAGGGGAGTACTATCTCACCGAAGTCATCGAGCGTTATGCACAGGAATTCCCGATTGCCGTTGTTGAAGAGCATGGCTGGATTCCTATTGGCTATCCAGAAGATATCACTCGTGCTGAAAAGAAACTTATCAGTACGTAGTTCATGATATGTATTACACGAGGTCACTATGACCTCGTTTTTTTATCTTTCAAATGAGTGAGTGTCGTAGCTTGTCGAACGAAGCGTTATAACTCTTTTTCAACAATGATGCACCACTGGAGCTCTTCTATAATAGCGTAGAGGCCGAGGGTCTTTTTTCCGGCGTAGTTGGTGTAGACGCTTTCGATAGGTGTTCGATTCTGCTTCGCTTTTGCAATATCTTGTATGCAGTTGAATGCATTTTTAGTTTCGACGATTTGTGTGAGTACTCCTTTATTCTCGCCGCCAAGGTATGCTGAAGGAGTTACCAAATAGCGTTCATTGTTGATAATATAGGACTCGGTTACGTCGTCTGACTGCTGCTGGAGCATAAGCGCATTCACGCGGTCGGGGAGCATTTTGATGGCAATGACCCCTACAAAACCTGCCTCCTCGTGTATGACGGGTGCAGACACATTGAAGTACGTGACCTGTGCGCTGCTGTCGTATGCAATATTTTTTACATACGGCTTTTCTTTTCCTATGCTGTATATCGTGTCGTGCGCAAGACTTATGCCAACGTTGTTCATATTTGTTGAAGCGACGACGGTGCCAGCGATGTCGAGCGCATATACTTCGTAAAAACTTGTATCAATGGGAAGCTTATTTTTACGGAGATGGTCGATAAGTGTATGCGTGGTAACGGCTTCGTCACGATGTTCGTGCAGTGCATGGAGTGTGTCTTTTATTTTTCCGTCGGAGCTAAAGTCGATAACTCTGTCTCGTGCGCCTTGGAGAAGGAGCGCAACATGGTCAGCTTTCATGGCTGCGACAAGATGCAATTGCTCGGAGAGGTGTTTGTCCAGTAGGCGTGCTGTTGTTTTTTTGACATACAGGAATGATGATCCTGCGAGTATGAGGATAAAGAGTATAAGCGCGCCGATACTGCGGGTTTTGTTTTGTAATTGCATAAGGAGTTCTCGTATTAGTATATAAAATCACCGCGGATGCGGCGAGTTTCGAGAACTTCTTGGATACAGTGATGCCACTAGTATACACAAGTATGGCGGAATATTTCTGTGGATATGGGAAGTGTGTCAAAAATCTTGCCAGGACCGTATGTGTGTGGTACAAAGATGATGTCTTGTTTTTTCTAAGAGAGTATCCATGATGGCGACAAAATGGTATGTAGTCTGTAACCCCGAGCTTAATGAGCAGGTGGCGCTACTTTTGACAGAGCAGGGGATTGCTGCAGAATCACTACAGCATAACCTGCGGCTGCCGAATGGTACCACTGAGTACGGTTGGAACATTCCGGGGAACATGGTGCAAAAAATTAAAGATGCCCTCCGGGCGTTTCCACATTTTAAGGCGCAGTTCTACACGCAGAGCTCTGCAGGTGCCACATTGCAAAAAGCTGATTTTGTGTTCAAGCGCCGCAAGAACGCTGCGCTCACACAGGTGCAAGAAGAACTCGTGCGCCTGAAGAGTAAAAACAAAAAGAACACATAACCTCGTACGTATCGTACGCTAACCCCGCCAAGCGCGGGGTTTTCTACGCCTTGCGTTAAAGGTAAGGGTGATATATTCTTGGCATATTGTTACATAATAAAAATATCATGAAAGGTCCAATCACATTATTACGAGATGCAATCGCTTTGTTTCGCGAGAAGGCTGCACTCTTGCTCGGCATTGTTGCGGTCTCGCTTATTCCGTATGCAATTTCCTTCTTTGCAATTGTTGTGCTCGGCGTGCGTCCCGATCAGTTGCTACCCGCTTCGATGGGAATCATAGGTACCATTCTTGGCATCTTCGCAGGAATCGCGCTCGTGTATGCGCTCAGTGGGCGCCAGCATACTGTTAGTGATGCATATCAGGCTTCGACGGGTGTCTTTTGGAAATATCTTGTACTCTCGATACTGCTCGCGTTGATTACGCTGGTGGGTCTCATTCTCCTTGTTATACCTGGCATCATTGTTGCCGTATGGTTCTCTTTTGCAATCTATGTCTTACTCCTTGAAGACAAGCGCCCTATAGAAGCCCTCAAGGCAAGTCGCGCATACGTACAAGGGAAGTGGTGGGCGGTGTTTGGTAGGCTGGTTGCGCTGTCGCTTATGGCAGCAGTAGCTTTGATTGCTGTTACGAGCCCGTTCACTTTTTTTCTGAATGATATTGCGCTTGAATTTCTTATGACGCTCTTGACGATGGTGGTGACACCAATTGGTATGGGATATATCTACCTCATGTATAAAGACATTTCGACAAGCATGCCTGAGGAACACCTCTCGGAAATCTCTCCTGAATAACTTTAAAAATAATAGAAATACACAACAGCAGCCCCCAAGAGTCGGGGTTGCTGTTTTTGTTTTTCAGAGAACCAGTATATACTGTACCTATTCGCAGGTCCCCGAGACTCATGTACACATCGTGTACGTGAGTCTTTTTGCGAAGTACCTATTTCAATGAACGTTAGAAAGAAATCACAAAGATACGGATTGCATACATTCCCCCATCAAACGCTGATGAAAATCATACGCGTTCTTTATGTGGTATTTGGCGTACTTGTGACGGCAATGCTCATTGTTGCGGCACTGTGGTATTCGATATATCAAGAACGGCTTGCGGTGGAAAATGCATTTACGCAGGGCACAAAAGATTTAGCGCCGTACATTGCACAGATTTCAAAAACAGCATGGTTTGTTACATCAAAATTTCGTGATGAGGGACACAGCACGGTATATCAAGCTATTCGAACCACCGGTACTGAGCAAACCGAAGAGGTTCGACGACAATATCAGAGGCGTATAGAGGAAATGCTACGAGCTTATCCCTTCATACATGAGATTATCTTTACCTATGCACAGAGTGGACGCACGTTCGATGATTATCTTGACGCAGAAGGAGTATATCAATCTGACATACACACGACAAAGACACAAGAATTTCGCACGCGTGAATTAATCGCCTCACTTTTACGGGGCGATGAGGTAAGTATGGAGCGTATAGAGATACATAGCCACGATTCTCATCAGAGTACGGTAATCGTTCCGTACACTATGGCATTTCGTACTGATAGCGGCGCGCTTGCTGGATCGGTAACCATGCACGTCGAGCTCGAAGAATTTTTTAAAGGTTTTGAAGACACGACACTGAAAAATCTCTTTGTGGTTGGTAACGAAGGGCGTTATCTTTGGCATGCTGATCCGGCAAAGCGAAACGAGTATGCGGAAGGGCGTGATTCCTCATTCTTCACCGATTACCCTGAAGCATACCCCGACATTCTCGGCGGCAGAGGCGAGCGGCGTGTGCGAGACGGCAACAGGTTCATACAAGTTCGGCCGATACATGTCGCCTTTGAAGTCATTGTCGATGGAGAAGTTAAAAAAATTAATACACAAAATGTCTCACCGCAGCATTACGTGTGGTTTATAGGATATGAAGAACAATAAAACAATAAGGAGGATACTGGTTGTGCTTGCGGGCATAGTGGCGGTCACGGCGATTGTATATGCTGCGTTTTCTGTGCAGCGATATTTCCTATCGAGCACAGAAGATTTGAAAACAGTCGGAGGAAAAACTATGCCCGTACGCATTTTGTGGCAAGAGCGATTCGAATCAGATGTGATTGCGAAGCTCTCAGAGGATTTTACGAAAGAGACAGGCATACCTGTTATCGTTGAACAAGTCTCGATACCGAGATGGCAGGAAATTTCATATCAGGAGCTTGCCTCAGGATTTCCTCGCTTTGATCTCCTTGTTGGTGATTCGCAATGGAATGGCTATGCCGTAGAAAATGGCTACTACGAGGACTTAACATCATTTTTTGATGAACATAAAATCCTCGGCACCTTCAGCGAGTCGTCGACAAGAGGATATGGTGAGTATCCTGAAGACTCAGAGAAATATTACTCAGTGCCTCTCAATGCGAATACGAATGTATATGCATACCGCACCGACTGGTTCGCAGACCCTGTCGAACAAGCAGCATTCAAGGAGCAGTATGGACGAGAACTTTCTGTGCCGCGTACGTATGAAGAGTTGCGTGACATTGCAAAATTCTTCTACCGCCCCGAGGAAAACAGATACGGCATTGTATTCCCCGTATCGTCATCCTACGATGTGGTGACGATGGTCTTTGGCTCAATGCTTTTTGGCTATGGTGGCTCGTGGGGTAATCGAGTGACGTGCGTTGCAGATGGACATATCAATAATAACGGCGCAGTGATTGCTCTCGAATTGTATCGTGAGCTCTATCAGTACACACCGCCGGGTATGTCTAACTCCTTATACGCACAAGCGTGGAATCGTTTCTTCGAAGGCGATGTCGCTCTCGGTATGAACTTCATCACCAACTTAGATAACAACCCAATCGCGACGAGCACAGGGTATTTCAGTGGACTTTTTGGCCCAGCATCGCGTGATGCGCAACTCGTCGGACAGGGTGTTTCGTTAGTACAGGGAGCACGCAATAGAGATGGTGCACTCAAATTCCTTGAGTGGTGGATACGGTACGAAACACAACAGGCATTTGCTGAAGGAAACGGACTCACAACCTTCCGTCGCGTCACGACATCACAAAGCTTCAGAGACCTTAACCCGTACAACGAAGCGTATGCCGTATCGATAGAACATGTACGAGACTTTTGGAATACACCACGATATGCTGAGCTTCTCGATATCTCGCAGCGTCACTTCTATAATTATCTTACCAGTGCGAATGCCGCAAGCGCCCGCGAGACGCTCGAGATGATTCTCTCCGAATGGCGACCGATTCTCGCACATGAATGTAATCAGCAGTAGAGCGCATATAAGAAATATATAAATATGATACAAAAAACAAAAAAGACAACCGTGGCGTTTATGGTAATTAGTGCCCTAGCCCTCGTGTTCCTGGCTTCCGGGTTCGGTGTGTGGCGGTATACGGAGAAGATTCAGGCAGAAAAACAGGCAATGGAAGAACAGCTCCCTTTGCCCGTGCGTATTATGTGGTTTGAACAATATTCCGCAGATGTGGTTGCTGAAATCTCAAAGAAATTCACGGAGGAAACAGGCATTCCTGTGATTGTTGACCAGGTATCCCTAGCAAAATGGCAAGATATCACCTACCAAGAACTGCAATCGGGGTATCCCCGCTTTGACTTAGCGGTTGGCGACTCGCAGTGGATTGGGTATGGCGCAGAGCATGGCTACTATGAAGATCTCACCGATTTTGTGCAGGAACATAAAATCCTCGGCACCTTTAGTGAATCGGTAGCGCGAGGATATGGGGAATATCCAGAAGGATCAGGCAGATTTTATGCAGTACCGTTTGGTACCAATACTATTGTGTACGCATATCGTAATGATTGGTTTGAAGACCCCGTTGAACAAGCGGCGTTTCGAGAGCAGTATGGGCGAGCGCTTGCGGCGCCACGCACGTATGCAGAATTGCGCGACATCGCAAAGTTCTTCTACCGCCCCGATGAGAATAGGTATGGCATTGTATATCCAGCTTCAGAATTCTATGATGTCGTGACGATGCTCTACGGGTCGATGCTTTTTGGGTATGGCGGCTCATGGGGCGATCGAGCGACATGTAAGGCTGATGGGCATATTAACGGCGAAGATGCGGTCACCGCGCTTGAATTATACCGCGAGCTTGCAACCTATGCGCCTCCAGAAATCGGTACCTATGCGTATGCACATGCGTGGACGCGGTTTTTCGAGGGCGACACCGCAATCGCTATGAACTTTATTTCGCATACTGCAGTGAATCCTTATGCGGCAGATACAGGGTATGTTGCCGGACTGTTTGGTCCGAAGTCTCGCGATGTGCAACTTGCAGGGCAAGGGGTTTCGCTCGTGAAAGGTGCACGCAATCGAGAGGGGGCGCTCAAATTCTTGGACTGGTGGGTGCAATACGAAACACAAGATGCATTTGCTGAAGGTGGAGGGCTCTCATCATTCCGTCGCGTCACGAGCTCAAGAAAGTTTCAGGAGCGCACACCTTATAACGAAGCATATGCAGTTTCAATCGAGCATGTGAAGGATTACTGGAATTCGCCACGCTACGCAGAGCTCCTGCTTATCTCACAGAAATACTTTCACGAATACGTGACCGGCAAAACCGAAATGACCGCAAAAGAAACCCTCGACACCATTCTGAATGAATGGAAGCCAATTCTTGCAGGAGAGTGCGAGTAGCAGACAATGAGGCAAAACCAGAGTTCACCAATTCATGATTTTCATGTATAGTACCTCTATGAACCATCAATCAAAACTCTATCTCTGGGCGTTTCTTGGACTCTTTTCTGCGTCGATACTGTACGTGCAGGCGCAGTTTGGGGCAACAAATACGGCAATCCTCAGTGTCTTTTCACCAGCAGGTATTGCGGCATCCGTCTCTGGAGCATTTGGTCCAGAATTTGATGTGGCAACCTATGAGCGAGATGCGCTCAAGGCAGAAGGTTTTCATATTCGTGATGTACGCTATGGAAAGGGAAAGGAAGCAATGAGTCGTTCAGAAGTCGCCATGCATTACACACTTGAAACAATAAGCGGCACCATGATTCGTGATACTCGTGCCGCAGGGGACGAGCCATATGCCTTCACTATCGGTGCGGGGAACACCATCCCAGGCATGTCTATTGGCATGCTCGGAATGCGCGAGGGCGGTGTCCGTACACTCGTTATTCCACCACAGTACGCCTACGGCGACAAAGTCACCACCGGCATCCCGAAAGGCGAAGCAATGGTATTTACGGTCTCACTCATTTCTGTGAAATAATATGAAGCCTCCAGTATGGTTTGAGCTTGAAAAACAAGCACCAAACGGCGCACGCGCCGGCATAATCCACACCCCACATGGCGACATTGAGACGCCCGCTTTTGTAACGGTCGGCACCAAAGCAACCGTAAAGTCCCTCAAACCCGAAGACTTCAAAGACCTCGTCGGCGCACAAGTCGCACTCGCCAACACCTACCACCTCTACCTTCAGCCAGGCCACGAGATTGTCAAAGAAGCCGGCGGACTCCACAAATTCGCCAACTGGAACATGCCCACCATCACCGACTCAGGCGGCTTCCAGGTATTCTCCCTCGGCGCTGCATTCGGCAAAGGGGTAACAAAGTTCGCAAAAGGCGAACACGACGAAGCGCAGCAGGGACTAAACGTCTATTCGAAAGAAGTGGCTAGTCAACACGGGCAACTCTGCCAAATCGACGAAGAAGGTGTCACCTTCACCTCACACCACGACGGCTCACTCCACCGCTTCACCGCTGAACGCTCCATCGAAATCCAACACGCTCTTGGCGCGGATATTATTATTGCGTTCGACGAATGCACCGCACCAACCGCCGAGTATGAGTATCAGAAAGAAGCAATGGACAGAACCCACCGCTGGGCAAAGCGCTCAATCATGGCGCACAAACAAAACTACGAAGCCCTCAAGAAGCAAGGCTTGTACGGCGTTGTGCAAGGCGGACGTCACCTCGACCTCCGCGCCGAAAGTGCTCGCGTACTGAGCGACATGGGCTTCGACGGCTACGCCATCGGTGGCTCATTCTCCAAAGAAGACCTCGGCGACGCCCTCAAAGTCGTCACCGACATTCTCCCGAAAGACAAACCTCGTCACCTTCTCGGCATCGGCGAACCCGAAGACATCGCGCGCGGTGTCATGCACGGCTGTGACACCTTCGACTGCGTCGCTCCAACCCGCATCGCCCGCACCGGCTCCGTCTATAATCACAATGCCGACGGCACCATCAAACGCATTCACCTCAAAAACGCCAAATACACCCGCGACTTCTCCCCAGTCGACGAACACTGCGACTGCTACGTCTGCAAAAACTACACCAAAGCCTACCTAGCCCACCTCTTCCGAGCCCAAGAAATGCTAGGCGCCCACCTAGCCTCCATCCACAACCTCTACACCATAGTAAACTACACAAAAAAGCTAAGAGAACAAATTTTAGCATCGTAGTGTGACATCTTTTGGTGTGTGTGGTATAACGGTGGTATGAATTCTGTTGCTATTTCTGAGGTTTCGCATGTGCACTTTATTGGTGTGGGGGGGATTGGTATGTCGGGGTTGGCGCGGCTTTTTTTGCATGAGGGGAAGTCCGTGAGTGGTTCGGACCGGGCGCCGAGTGCCTTGACGTCTGCACTTGAGGCAGAGGGGGTGACATTTTATGCAGCGCAGGTGCCGGAAAATATTGCGGATGATGTTGACCTTGTGGTGTATACGGAGGCGATGGCGCATGACCATCCAGAGCTTGCTCACGCACGAGAGCGTGGGATTACCTGCATCAATTATTTTGAAGGGCTGGGGCTTGTGGCGAATCAATACTACTTGATTGCCGTTGCTGGTTCTCATGGAAAGACAACGACGACGGCGATGCTTATCGATATTGCTGAAGCAGCTGGTTTTGACCCGACGGCGATTGTTGGTTCGCTTCGTGCATCAACCAAGAGTAATTATCGTGCAGGGAAGAGTAAGTATTTTATTGTTGAAGCGTGTGAGTATAAGCGGGACTTCTTGACGCTTACGCCTGATGTGCTGGTGATTACGAATCTTGAGCTTGAGCATGTTGATTATTATAAGAGTCTTGCGGATGTGCAGGATGCGTTTCGGACGCTTGCGCTTCGTGTGCCTGAGGATGGGGCGATTATTTGTGCGACGCGGGATGTGAATCTTGCGCCGGTGCTTGAGGGGGTTTCGGCTAAGGTTGTGGATTATCATTCTTTTGCTGATCCTTTGCTTGAGCTTCAAGTGCCGGGGATGCATAATGTTTTGAATGCAGCGGCGGCGCGCGCAGCGGCGGATTTTGTGGGTGTAGAGAGCGTGGTCGCGCGCGAAGCCCTTACAAATTTCAAAGGCACCTGGCGCCGTTTTGAATACAAAGGAGAGCTCAACGGTGCGCCGGTATACGACGACTATGGCCATCATCCCACAGAAATCAGGGCGACAGTCCGTGGTGCTCGGGATAAGTATCCGGGGAAGAAAGTGACTCTTGCGTTTCAGCCACATACGTATTCGCGACTTCATGAGCTTTTTGAGGATTTTGCGGAAGCACTTGATGAGGCTGATGAGGTGTATCTTGCGCCAGCGTATGCTGCGCGTGAGGAAAATGTGTATGGGACGTCGAGTGAGAAGTTGGCAGCGAGAGCGCAGGAACGTGGACATAAGAAGGTTGTTGCGTATGATTCGCTTGAAGAGATTGCTGGAGCGTTAAAAGTCTCCGCGAGTGGAGACTCGGTCGTACTCATTATGGGTGCGGGGGATATTCCTAAATTGACGGCGATGATTCTTTAGAGAGTAGTGCTCTAACGCTGGATCCCTCCTGGATGACAAAAGTTGGGTGTGATACTTAAAATTATTTTGAGGTTAAAATCGAGATTCAGGAATACAAAATTATGAACGGAAAACTTTACATTGTTGCCACGCCGATTGGTAACCTCGAAGATATTACGTACCGGGCGGTGCGGATTTTGAGTGAGGTTGATTATATTTTGGCGGAAGATACTCGGGTGACGGGAGTTCTTCTTGCAAGATATGAGATACAAACTCCTCAAAAACGCTATGACGCTCACGCTTCAGAGAAAACGCATGACATGGTACTTGAAGACCTTGCTGCAGGGAAGAAGATTGCGCTTGTTTCCGATGCAGGTACACCCTGCATCTCCGACCCCGGCGTACTCCTCGTGAAAAAGGTGCGCGAAGCAGGCCTTTCTATTGAAGCTATTCCTGGCGTCAGCGCAATTACGACTGCTTTCTCAATTGCTGGCATCGAAGGCAATCAGTTTATCTTCCGTGGTTTTATTCCGCACAAGAAGGGTCGCGAAACCTTCTTTAAGGCAATTACCGAAGACGTCGAAATCCCACACATGTTTTACGAGTCGGTTCACCGCATTGAAAAAACACTTGAATCACTCGCAGAGCATTTGGATGAAACTCGTACGGTCACCGTTGCTCGAGAGCTCACGAAAATGCACGAAGAAGTGGTGCAGGGAACTCCCGAAGAAGTCCGTGACCACTATAAAAACAACCCAACCACCGTCCGTGGCGAATTCGTTGTCATCGTATCCTAAATGGGTACGATTTTTTTGCACGTAGCGCGGAGCCGTGGTACCATGCTGAGGCATATGATTTACTTTGAGAACGTTTCCAAATATTATGGAAAGAACGAAACAATCGCGCTTGATAGCGTGTCGTTCCAGATTGCACCGAAGGAGTTTGTCTCGATTGTGGGGCACTCTGGCGCAGGAAAGACGACCCTTTTGAAGATGCTTATTGCAGAAGATAAGCCTTCGGAAGGTTCGATTTTCTACGAATCACAAGATATTCATAAAATATCGCGCTCGCAACTCCCGTCGTTCCGCCGCAAAATTGGTACTATCTTCCAGGACTTCAAACTCCTTTCAGGCAAAACAGCCTTTGAAAACGTAGCGTTTGCCATGGAGGCAAATAGCCGCACGGACGATGAAATCGCTATGTCGGTACCACAAGCGCTCGAACTCGTTGACCTCGCTGAAAAAATGCATCACTTCCCGAGCGAACTCTCCGGTGGTGAAAAGCAACGTGTTGCCATTGCTCGCGCGCTAGTCAACCAGCCTGACATTATCATTGCCGATGAACCAACCGGCAACCTCGACCCGATAGCAACCTACGAAGTTGTCCAGATTCTCAAAAAGATTAACGACCTCGGCACGACGGTGATTCTCACCACACACAATAAAGGTGTTATCGACATTCTTGAAAAGCGTGTCATAACGATGGATGGGGGTAGAATCATCCGTGACGACAAGAACGGCAAGTATCTCCTCTAAAACGGGATCTTCTTCCCAAATTGGTCCATCTGCACCGATTGGAGCAAATTTTCTCACTCACCGTACGTCGGGTACGGCTCCCGAGAAAATTTGCTCCAACCGGCGCACCTGAACTCAATTTTGAAAGAATCTCACGTATCTCGCAGTAGATATCGCTTATCTTCTCAGATCTAATTACTAGTAACTAAAAACTATGTTAACTTCACTCAAACGCATCATTCGCACTGGCTCGGTCGGCTTTGTCCGCAGTGCGTACGTCTCATTTTCCGCAATTTACGTAATGGTTATTACGTTACTTGTTATTGGTGGCTCGCTTATCTTCGGCGCACTTCTTGACCACACCCTTGTCACGTTGAAAAGCAAAGTCGATGTTAATATCTACTTCACCGTGGATGCAGAGGATGAGGCAATTCTCGCCTTCCGCAAACAAGTCGAATCGCTCAGCGATGTCAAAGTGGTAACATATCTCTCGCGTGACGAAGCGCTTGCACAGTTCAAGGAACGCCATGCAGGTGATGAGCTCACCATACGTGCACTCGAAGAACTTGGCGAAAATCCGCTCGGTGCCTCTATTTCCATTACCGCACACGACCCCGCACAGTATGAAGGCATTGTGCAGTTCATCAATGAGACTTCCGAGTCTGCAGAAGCGACCATTATTGACCGCATCAACTTCAATCAAAACAAATCAGCTATCGACCGCCTCACCAACATCGTTACTATCATCGATAAGATTACCAAAATCATCGTGATGACTCTTGTCTTTGTGACCGTACTCATCACATTCAACACCATTCGTCTTGCCATTTACACAGCACGTGACGAAGTTTCGGTTATGCGCCTTGTTGGCGCATCAAACACCTTCATTCGTGGTCCGTTCGTGGTACAAGGTGCGCTCTATGGCGTTATTGCAGGTGTCATCACGCTCATTCTGCTCTATCCTATCGCCTACTACCTCGGCCCATCAACTGATGCGTTCTTTGGGCTCAACATCTTCCGTTACTACCTCGCTGACTTCGGTCGCATCTTCGCTATTGTTATGGGAAGTGGTGCCTCGCTCGGCATCGTCTCAAGCGCTGTGGCAATCTCGCGTTATTTACGCATCTAATATATAGTAATTCCTATGCTAGACATTTCATTCATTCGAGACAATCTTGATCTCGTTAAGGCAGGTGCGGTAAAAAAGCACGTCACTGTCGACCTTGATGACCTCATCACAAAAGACGACGCGCGTCGCGCTCTTTTGAGCGAGCTCGAAGGCAAGCGCGCACAGCAGAACCAGGCCTCGACTGCTATTGCGGCAGAGCAGGACTCGGCAAAGCGTCAAGCACTCATTGCATCAATGTCGTCCGTTAAGGAGGACATTAAGGTACTCGAAGAAAAGCTTCGTGATATCATGAAGGAATGGCAGAAGCTCATGCTCCAAGTGCCACAGATTCCTGATATGTCCGTACCGGAAGGGATGTCTGACGAAGACAACCAAGAAATCCACAATTGGGGCGAAGCGCAGACATTTACCTTCGATGCAAAAGACCACGTCGAGCTGATGAAAAAGCACGACATGGTTGACTTCGACCGTGGCTCAAAAGTGCATGGCTTCCGTGGCTACTACCTCAAGGGCGATGGCGCAATGCTCTCATGGGCAATCTGGAACTACGCCAATGCATTCTTCACAAAGCGTGGCTTCATGCCGTTCCTTCCGCCAAGCATTGTTCGTGCGCCAAATCTTTTTGGCACCGGGCATCTCCCGAACGATGTTGACGACATCTACAAAACCCAGGACGACGACTACCTCGCTGGTACCTCAGAGGTTTCCCTTATGGGTTACTACGCCGACGACATCATCGACCAAACGCAGTTCCCGATTAAGATGCTTGGTTTCTCACCATGTTTCCGTCGTGAAGCAGGTTCATACAGCAAGGACGTCAAAGGCCTTATCCGTGTGCATGAATTCTACAAGCTTGAGCAGGTTATGCTTTGTGAAGCATCACATGCCGAGAGTGTGAAGTGGCACGACTGGATTAATCGTAATACCGAAGAATTCATTGAATCCCTTGGCATTCCGTACCGTACTGTGCTCAACTGTGGCGGCGACCTCGGTCAAGGTCAGGTCAAAAAGTATGACATTGAACTCTGGGTGCCTGGTGAACAAAAGTACCGCGAGATTTCATCCGCATCATACTTCCACGACTTCCAAACCCGCCGCTTCAACATCCGTTATCGCGACGTGCAGGGAACGCTTCGCTATGCGCACTCACTTAACTGTACTGCTGTCCCAACTCCCCGCATTCTCGTGTCGCTTATTGAGAACTTCCAGCAAGCAGATGGTACTATTAAAATCCCTGAAGCGCTTCAGCCATACTTTGGTAAGTTGAAGATAGGATAACTACATCCGCAACATTCCGCCTACATTGGCGGTTTTTTGTCCCTACACCTGTTATGCTGTCGCTCCGTCTCTTGTTTTTGCTTTCTGTGCGCGGCACATGGAGATGTATGTTTTGAATTGCGCTTTTTTGTGGGTTCTCCGCAAAACAACAGCACAACAGGTGTGACGCTTCGCTTCTTTCTGCGCTCGTTCTCAAATGAAAATCTCCGCTAACGCTACGACTTTCATTTGCTCACTCGTTTGAAAGATGGGGATTTGTTGACAAATATGAGTGAAAGCGGTATGTTTCGGCTATGAAATATTCTGGATTACAGATTCTTGGATTTTGCGTTGCGGTCATTCTCGCGCTTGCTGCAGCAGTGTTTGTGGTTGATGCGGGAGTGCGTGGTATTGGCTATGCAGCGACGGCGTTTGATGCGATTCCGGAACGAGCACAGCCAGTTGTTGTTACCGATGACGAAGCAAGTGCACGTGGTGAAGTGCTTCTCGGTATTGCAAATACCTCTGAAGTACCGAATACGTATGCAGCACCTGTTCCGCCCAAAAGCACACTCACAAAGAGTGCCTACGTTGCACCAAAAACACAGGCAGCAACCATCCCGCAATATGCACATGCAATCATGAGCTATCATGCATTCGGGACTATCTGGCGCGGAAGTTTTGTACCTCGTTCAACAATTAGTCGCGATGAGATTCCCGCAATTCGCGCTATGGTTTACAATAGCGGAACGGTTGCAACAAACGCATGGACATTCTCATGTAACTGGGAGGGCAGCATAACAACGACCCACCAAGCGCCACTTGGTGCAGGAGAGCGAGCGTTTGCTGTCTGTACAACCGAAGGTCTCTCACGAGGGATCCACAACGTAACCTTGACCTATCAAGAAACAGGAAAACCAATCCAGATACAAACCGTATCAGTCCGTGTTGATTAACTAAAAAAAAATACACCTCCGTTCATGGAGGTATATTTTTTTAGTTGAGCTTTATTGCATCAACAAATGATGCTTCAACAATATAGCGGTCTTCCTTTGCGCCGAAGGTGTTACAGGTCACGAGGACGAGTTTCTTTATACCTTGTTCCATTGGAATAGAATCGGCGGTTGCCTTAAGCTGATAGACACGGTCGACACGGTAGACATACTCGTAATCATCTGAACGAACGCGAATGGTGTCGCCCCAGAGAAGGTCTTCAATGTCATTGAACGCGCGGAAGTTCATGTTCTTCACGACCGCGAGATGGCTTGAGTGTCCGAAGATAAGCATAGTGCCATCATCGTTCATAGTCGCGGACGATGGATAGCGAGCGACGCCTGTGAGGAGGGAATTATCAAGAGTTGCAATGTCGCTCGTTGTCGGATTATTGACAGTGAGCGTTTTCTTGAACTTGTCGATAATGATCTGGTTCGGCGTTGCGTCACCTGCGAGTGCTACGTTCGTTGCTACGCGCGGAATAACTTCATTGACGGTCGATTCATCAATGACTGACTCATTGCTTTCTTCCACCACATACGAAAGAGGACGTTCATTCGGAATAAAGTTAGTCGCTGAGAGCACGCCATACATTGCCGCCATCAAGATAAATACCCAAAGAAGGAATTCACCCTTATGTGTCATAATTGGTGTCATAATGGCAATATTATGCACTAAAAAAGTATTTTGTCAAGACTTTGCGGGCATAAAAAGAACCCCTCAGGTGAGGGGTTCGGGTTTATGTACTGCGCCTAGCGGCAGACGTACTAATCAGGCTGATCTGCCGTCATATAGCGGATGCTCTCACGCTTGTTGCGAGGAAGCTTCCGATGAGCGCGTTTCTGCTCCACCTGCTTGGGTTTTGCATAATACTTTTCGTCCCGGGCACCCCAATGCTGATAATGCGTATTGATGCGCTCGTACCGCTCTTCGCCACTCGAGACATGCTCGATATGGGAGATGAGGGAAACGTCATGCATAAACTCAGCATTGGCGCGAGCTGCGTCGTGGTTATGCGCTCGCTTTGCGGCGGCGACAACGCGCTCTGCTCGTGTGAGGGAGGAGCCAACATGTGCCGGCATGTGCGCGTCGAGGTATTCGTCACGCTCATGCCAGTTGTCGTACCAGAGCCAAAACTCTTTTTCTTCGTCTTCGAACGGGTTGTAGTCGTTGTGAAGGATGTCTCCGTTCAGGGAGACATGAGAAATTTTAGGCGGTTCCTCAGGATAATAATAATCGAGGTCATCCATGTAATCCCACTGGTACCCGCTGTCGGTCTCGGTGGAGTGATTGTTGTGAGTATCCATGCGTAGCCCCTTCTTGTGGTTGCTGTGGACAGATAAAATAATGAACGAACGATAAAACTATAGCACTTTATTTATAGGTGTCAAGTATTCCCGAGACAGGTTACGCTTTAGGGCTTGAGGAATAGTGGCAAAGTAGTGTACGATAGGGCAATGGATTTACTTGAAGAACGGAAAACGCGAGCGGGGAAGATGGTGCGAGTGTTGAAGAAACTGTATCCTGTTGTCAAAAGCGAGCTCGATTACGAAACGGAGTTTCAGTTTTTGGTGGCAGTGGTGCTTTCGGCGCAGTGTACGGATAAGCGGGTGAATATTGTCACGAAGGAGATTTTCAAGAAATATCGCACCGCGAAGGATTTCGCAGAGACAGACCCGGCGGTATTTGCGAAGGAGATTGGGAGTATCCCTTTCTTCAACAACAAAACAAAGGCAATTATTGGTGCGGCAAAAATTGTTGCCGAGAAGTTTGGTGGACGTGTGCCAAAGACGGAAAAGGAACTGGTACAACTCCCCGGCGTCGGCTACAAAACAGCACATGTTATTCTCGGCGATCTCTTTCAGATTTGGGAAGGAATCCCAACTGATACGCACGTAAAGCGCTTTGCACTAAAACTCAATCTCACAAAAAATAAGGATCTCAAGAAAATATCCCACGATCTCGAAGAACTCATACCGAAAAAAGATTGGAAATACGTCAATAACGGACTCGTCCTCTACGGCCGCTATATCTGCAAAGCACATCCACATGATTGCACCGAACATCCACTCACAAAACTCTATCCCGCAGCTGCAAATATTTGGCCGAAGACAACATAGTTTCAAGAGACAGTAGAAAAAGCGCCCACACGGAGCGCTTTTTGCAAACAGGGTTTGCGGAGTTACTTATCGCCAATACCGAAAAGTCCGCCGAATTTTGCCTGCACCTCTTTTGGAAGTTTTTTGACTGGTTCGACACATTGTGCGTCGAACGTTCGATAATCTGACGTGGTATCGACGCCTACATTAGCAGGAACGGTTGGGCGCCGCATCATGAGCTCCCTCATGTTTGCGACATTCTCTCCCCAAGATGACTTGTGGGTAAATTCGAAACCATCACGCCACTCTTGGGCGACAATGGTTACATCACCCGTGTCCCCTACGTATACGTAGCAATACGCATGATCGTATGCGGTGTACACGTAGGTTGTACCGCCAGAGTGTTTCTGTGCAATCCAGTCGCTCTCAGTGTCGCTGCAGAAAGCAAATACGGCTACAGAGGCGAGCGCGGCTACAGTTATCAGTGCTGCTGCAGCAAGAATACCTGCTACGTTATTAGTTTTCATGTGAGTAACCCTCGAAGTTTCAAAAGAACAAGCAGCATGAGCGACTCTGGGCAAACTATATAGAATGATGCATGTATGTCAATATTTTTATATGCCGAATTACATAAAAATTTTGACTCACCGAAAGTGGTGGTATACTCAGACTATATCAATTAACAAAGAGTACGTATGTATAAGAAACTAGTAATTATCATTGGTGTTGTTATTCTCGGCTGGGGAATGTACGTCCTGACTCGTTCGGAAGCAGAGGTTGTTCAAGAACCAGTCGTAGAGGCGCCTGTAGCGGATGTTGCAACAGAGCCAGCAGAAACAGTCGTGACACCGTCACAGGAAGCAACAAACCAAGAGGTACATACCGTCACCTATACCGTGGATGGGTTCTCACCCCAAGAGCTCACCATTAAGGTGGGTGATCGTGTCGTCTGGATTAACAACACGACTGCTGACATGTGGCCAGCAACTGGCATGCATCCAACCCATACCGTATACCCTGGGTCTGACATCAAAAAGTGTACCGAAGCCGATACGTCTATGATATTCGACGCATGTCGTCCTTTCGCAAGTGGCGATGCCTACGCATTTACCTTTACCGAAGTTGGCACCTGGCGATACCACGACCACCTCAAGGTCAGTAATACGGGGACGATTATAGTAACCGAATAGCCTATGATTCTCGCGCTTCGTATTGCGCTCGCGTTTAGTCTCATGTATCCGGCACTGAGCGCGTTGCAGAACCCCTACGCATGGATTGGGTATTTCCCTCCATTTATACTCAGCGGGGCGGTATCTTTTGGAATTTCATCACTCACACTTTTGCATACATTTGGTTTTGTTGAGTTTGTCCTCGCTCTCTGGATACTCTCGGGCAAGAAAATATTTATTCCTACTAGTGCCGCAGCAGTAATGCTTGGTGGCATCATTCTGTTCAATCTCTCTCAGTTTGACATCCTTTTCCGCGACATTCCGATTCTTGTCATCGCACTCGTTCTCGCCGCAAAGGCTCGACGATAAAATCACCCCTCCAGTACTGGAGGGGTGATTTTATGGTTATGCAAGGAGTTCCTCGATAACTGATTTTACGTCACCGCCGTCTGCTTGACCGGCGAGGTCTTTCATGAGGGAGCCGACAATAAGACCCATTTTTGATTTGTCGACAACACCGAGTTCGGCGATTTTTGCGGCAGCAATTGGACGAATTGCGTCGCGTGACATGAGTGTTGGAAGGTAGGTTTCAAGCACGGCAAGCTCGTCTTTTTCAACCTGCGCGAGTTCGTCGCGGCCGGCCGCGGTGAATTGCTCGATAGAGTCCTTGCGCTGCTTGGCAAGGCGCTTAATCACTGCAAGTACGCCTGAGTCGTCGAGCATTTCTTGTGGCTTCTTGCCGGTGGCAACGAGCTCATTCATAAATGCGGTCAGCATTGAGCGAACCGTACGCAAACGAACCTCGTCGCGCGCTTTCATGGCGTCCTTGAGGGCACCCTTAATTTCTTCGTGTAACATAAAAAGGTGTCCAAACCCCTCACCGCAGGTAGGTAATACTAATAAGTGAGTTCTTGCGTGATTATAGTCTCGTCGGCTAAAACTTCCATATTTCGGTCAAAAGCCTTCACTTCGACTGAGCCGAACAGAGTTCGGCTCAGTCTCCAGCTCGGACTTTTGCCTCAAAATCTGAAAGTTTTATCACGACGTGAGGTGTCTGGATACCTTTCATGATATACTAACCAGCATATGAATACAACTGTGATTATCGCCCTTCTTGTGGCAATTTTAGGAATACTTGTCTATGTATTTTTCTTCCGGAAAGAGGAAAAGGAGAATGATGTGCAGGGGATGCTTATGCTGCAACAGCAGCTTCAGCAACTTACGAAAACTATGGATGTGCGTCTAAGTGATAGTTCCGACAAAATGCACCGCTCAGTACAGTCGCAGTTTCGTGAGAGTCAGGATTTTATCACAAGGATAAACAAGGAAATGAACGAGCGACTCATGCATGTCGTCAAAGGTGTCGCCGAAGTTTCGGAATCCTCGAAACAGGTATTTACGATTGCCGACCAGCTCAACAATCTCGAAAAAGTGCTCAAGCATCAAAAGCAGCGCGGTAATCTCGGTGAAGCATCGCTCAAACTAGCGCTCGAAAATATTCTCCCTCCCGGATCCTATACGATGCAGTATCCATTTAAAGACAACGCCGTGGTTGATGCCGTCATTCATACTCCCGAAGGACTTGTGCCGATTGACTCGAAGTTTTCACTCGACAACTACGAGCGACTTATCGCGGCGCAGACCGACGCTGAGCGTGAACAGTATGAGCGCGATTTCATCAAAGACCTCCGCGTCCGCATCGACGAAACCGCGAAGTATATTCGCCCAAAAGAGGGAACCCTCCCGTTTGCGTTTATGTACATTCCCGCCGAAGGCATCTACTATGACCTTATGGTCAACGAAGTTGGTGCGGTGAAAGTGAATACGCGCTCACTCCTTGAATATGCCTACAAAGATAAGAACGTCATCATTGTTTCGCCAACCACTTTCTCCGCATATCTCCAATCTGTCCTCTATGGTTTCCGTGCCTTCAAAATAGAAGAGTCTGCAAAGCAGATTGGTAAGCATGTCGAAGCACTCTCACGCCACCTGAAGGCATATGAGGACTATACGTCAAAGCTCGGTAAATCGCTTGAGACGACGGTGAACCACTATAACTCGGCACAAAAAGAGTTTGGTAAAATCGACAAAGACGTCATGAAAATAACCGGTACCGCAATGGATTCGGAGGCGCTTCTCATAGAAAAACCAACACGCATGGAGAGTGATGATGAATAGGCTGAAGCTATGAGCGGTACGCGTGCGGATGTGTGATAACAACCGTGAAGCATGAAGCGATAATCGCAATGCCAACAAGAGTATTATAGTAGGTGAGTGAGGTAATACTGAAAATAGGAAGTACAACCGTGCTTGCAATGACAAAAGCACTATAGATACTCTGGCCGACGAAAAGCGTATTCGCAACCGTGCGCATGTCATGTGTGTGGCGGTGACGATTATGAATCAAGTAGACAATAAGAGGAACAATCAGAAGAGTGGAGAGTACAATACGATACACATTAATGAATGGTCCGAATGTCAGAACAGGAAAACCTGTCGCCGCGAAGTATGTTTGACCGTAGATCATATCGGGGGTCACCATAAGTAAGGTCGTTGCGATACCGATAAGTATAAGGATGCTTGGAAAGAGTTGTAGTTTGCGTGAGAAAAGTATGAATGGCAGAATCGCGAGAAGCGTTGCGCCGATAATGCTGAGAGAAGCCGGGATATGATAATAGCCAACCCATGAAAATGTGGTGCCAAGCCATATCAGTACTGAACGAAGCGCAAACACGAGACATATTGCAAATACAATACGCTCAAATAGTCCTTTCATGCCGCGCAATGCAATGATGGTGGCGAGCACCAAACAATAGAGCGCGCCGATAGCGGTCGCGGCAGTGTTGATGGTTGCGAGAATTGGTGTTGTGTCCATAGTGTATGATGGCGTTCAAGACACTCATTCGTACAAGTATACCATAATCCACACATTTGCAAGTGTTGATTTCTAGGTGATGGCAGAACGAGATGTTTTGGTGTATGGTGTGGGTATCAATAGATAATATGGCAAAAGTATTTGTAGGACTTTCGGGAGGTGTTGATTCGTCGGTATCGGCGCACATGCTCAAGGCACAGGGGCATGAGGTTGTTGGCGTGTTTATTAAGACATGGCAACCGGACTTTCTCGTGTGTAATTGGGAGCAAGAACGACTCGACGCAATGCGTGTTGCGGCATCGCTCGAAATCCCGTTCCTTACCTGCGACGCCGAAGAAGCGTACAAAACTGCTGTTGGCGAATACATGATTGCGGAGTACCTCAAAGGCAATACGCCGAACCCTGATGTGATGTGTAACCGTCATGTGAAGTTTGGCGTGTTTTGGGAATTTGCCAAAGCGCGCGGTGCGGACTTTATCGCAACAGGGCATTATGCGCAGGTTTTGAAAGATGACAATGGCGTGCCGCAGCTTGCGCGCGGTAACGATGCTAACAAAGACCAGTCATACTTCCTTTGGCAGCTTACGAGTGATGACTTGGCGCACACCATGTTTCCGGTTGGACATCTTCCAAAACCACAGGTTCGCGAATATGCGCTCGCACACAATGTGCCTGTCGCGGAAAAGAAAGACAGCCAAGGCATCTGCTTCCTCGGACACGTTGATATTGAAGAATTTTTGTCACACTACACAACACTTGTGCCAGGTGCAGTGCTGAATGAGTCGGGCGAAAAAATCGGTACCCACAATGGCGCACTCATCTACACCTACGGCCAGCGTCACGGCTTCACCATTGATGCAGCAACAACACACGAACAGCCTCACTACGTCATCGCAAAAGATATTGAAGCAAATACCATCACCGTCGGCACTGCTGCACCAAGAATAGAAGAAGGCGAGGGAATACTCCTCACCAACATCTCCTGGGTCAATACCCCTCAAGAGAAAATGCTTGCCCAATTCCGCTACCGCCAAGAGCCATTCGAAGTTACGCTCCACGGCAACACCCTCACCACCCCAACACAAACCGAACGCCCTGCCCGTGGTCAATCCGTAGTCTTCTACACAAAAGATAATGAGTGCCTCGGCGGCGCCATTGTTGCGTAGCAACACAAACAAACTCAGAAAAACAGCGCGCAAGCGCTCACGCCTCCATAGTTCAATGGATAGAACAATCCCGTCCTAAGGGAAAAATGCTGGTTCGATTCCGGCTGGGGGCACAGAGGTAAAAAGAATACACATCAGACGAATGTCTGATGTGTATTCTTTTTAGAAGGCGAACTGCTTCGCCTTCGGCCTCTGTGCCAGGCGGAGCGATATTTTTCTGCCCCTTTCCTAGGGCAGAAAAATCGCATACGCCCGGGTCGGGACGCCTAGTATTTTATGAGCGCAGCTCACAAAATACCTTAGCGATCGTGACCACAGAGATAATACAGAGTGATATGTTTTTAAAACACACACAAAATTAATATGTCTGGTTGTGGGTCTGGGGAGTTATCCACATTGCAAAGATACTAATGATGCGTAGAATGGTAAGTAAGGATCTAGAATCACCAACCCCTCTGAGGCATATATTGTTTTGTATCGTGAGTAAACGCTACTTGATGAATATATTTAACAACATAAATATCTATGCAGAAAATTAATAAGCTTTCAGCGGCATTACTTGGTATTGCGCTGCTGTTTGGTATGGTAGTGCCTACTACTACTCATGCGGCAACAGACCCAGGTTTGGGCGCTGCAGAACCTTTTTCTATCATTGCACAAACAGCAATTACGGGAACGGGTACCATTTCTGGTGATGTTGGTATAAACAGCACTGGCGCTGGGATTACCGACTTAACGGACGCAATGGTTGGTGGCACCATATACTCTACTGATGGTGTTGCGCCAAGTACCGCTATTTTATCGGCATCGGTACAAGCAAATCTTTCAACCGCGAACGATAACATGACAGGTCAGGCTTCAACAGCAAGCATTGGCCCTGCTCTTGATGGAGAAACTCGTACGACGGGTGTCTATGACATCGGCGCAGGACGATTAAACGGCGGAGTACTCACGCTCGATGGCCCGGGTATCTATATATTTAGAGCATCAAGCGATTTTATATCGTCTGGTTCTGTAAATCTCATCAATGGTGCTCGAGCTTGTGACGTGTATTGGCAAGTTGCTTCACTCGCAACCATCAACGGCTCTTCGTTTGTGGGAACAATCATTGCAGGAACCGGTGTCCACTTTGGTTCCGGCGTTACCTTGAATGGTAGGGCGTTAGCGCTCGGTGGCGATGTAACATTGCTCAATACTACTATTTCTGAACCAACATGTGAAGATCCGCCACAACTTGTCGTAAACAAAGTGGTTGTTAATGACAACGGCGGCACGAAAGTAATTGCTGACTTCCCCCTCTTTCTTAACGGTGCAAGTGTAACATCCGGTGTGGCAACAACGACTACCGCAGGAACGCATACCGTTACAGAGACTTCTGATTCTGGCTATGCGACAACCTTTGGTGGTGATTGTGCTTCAGACGGCACAATAACACTGGCTGCCGGAGATGTGAAGACATGTACGGTCACCAACAATGATATTGCGGCCGTCGTTGCTCCAGTACCGAGTAGTGGAGGAAGCAGTGGCTCGTATTCTTCTGTTGTACCGCCGCTCATTGAGGTGGTGAAGGTGCCAAGTCCACTCACATTACCGAATGGTCCTGGACCAGTAACCTATACCTATACACTCAGTAACATCGGAACCGTTCCCGTGAATGATATAACCATGGTTGGCGATACCTGTAGCCCTATTACATTGATTTCTGGTGACCTTAATCTCAACCAAAGACTCGAGGTTGATGAGGTGTGGGAATATACGTGTACAACGACACTCTCAAAAACACACACAAACATTATTACGGCAACAGGATGGGCAAACGGTATTAGTGCGACTGATATTGCACAGGCAACTGTTGTTGTTGGACTTTCTTCCGTGCCACCTTTAATCAAGGTAACAAAGGTTCCTAGCCCTATAGTGCTTCCCGTTGGCGGAGGTAATGTTGTGTACGCAAATAAGGTCACTAACCCAGGAACGGTCGCACTCTCTAATGTCAAGCTTAGCGATGATAAGTGCAGCCCCGTAACATATATTTCTGGCGATACAAATGGGGATGGAAAGCTTGATCCCAATGAAACATGGGTATATGTCTGTCACGCATACCTCACTCAAACAACCGTGAACACTATCTCTGCGAGCGGCGAGGCGAACGGATTAACTGCAAAAGATTATGCGATTGCCACCGTTATTGTAGGCGCGAGTGTTCCAAGCCTGCCGAATACAGGGCTTCCGTTCAATGGACGTAGCATTCCTTGGTATGTTGTTATACCTGGTGGTTTCGTTGCTCTCTTAACTCTTATCTATATTGTACGAATGAGGCAAACAGCATAGACTGCGTGCTATACATTTGTAACAAACAAGTGCCAGACACAAGGTTGTCTGGTATTTGTAAATATACCTCATGGTATGCAACAAAAAATAACACCTAAACAAGTAGTATTGCTCGTGAGTCTTCCAGGATTCATGCTTCTTGGTATGGCCCCGGCTGCATATCTGAGCCAGAGAAATTTGCCGCAGGAAGTCAACGTGCTGAACGCACCATCGGTGCAAGTCGAAAAATATGTCCCAGATTTACTAACGCAAGAAGGTGAGATGATTGGGGTTCCCGTACAACTCCTCATTCCAAAGATTGGTATTCGCACAGGTGTTATTCCTGTCGGAACTACCCTTGAGGGAGAGATGGAAGTGCCGGAAAGACCTGACGAAGTGGCGTGGTTTCATTATGGTCCGCGCCCTGGTGAGATAGGGAGTGCTGTTCTTGCAGGGCACTTCGGATGGAAGAATAATATTCCTGCGGTATTTGATAATCTACATAAACTACGCGAAGGTGATGAGATATTTGTTGTAGATGAAGACGACACTGTTATCACGTTTGTTGTGCGTGAGATTCGTATGTATGACAAAGATGAATCATCATTCGATGTGTTTGTATCAAACGATGGCAAAGCGCACCTTAATCTCATTACGTGCTCAGGAGATTGGAATGTAGCAGAAAGAAGTCGTCCCCAAAGACTTGTGGTGTTTACTGATAGACAATAGCTTATGATTGCTGCGTGAGCGCTGCTGCGAGAAATGCTGTGAAGAGTGGGTGTGGTGCAAGAGGGCGGGCGTGGAATTCGGGGTGGAATTGAGTTGCGACGAAATAAGGGTGGGTGGTTTTGGGGAGCTCTAGAATTTCCATAAGGTCGCCTGTAGGGGAGGCCCCGGAGAATATGACGCCCCCTTCTGTAATCCTCTCGACGTAGGTGTTATTGACTTCATAGCGGTGACGGTGACGCTCTGAGATTTCTGTTTTCTTGTAGGCAGCTGCGGCAATAGTGCCTTTTTTGAGGTGGGCAGGGTATTCGCCGAGACGCATGGTGCCGCCGAGATTTTGGGTCTTTACATTGTCGCGCTGAGTTTCCATCACGTCAATGAGGGGGAATGGCGTCTTAGGATTTATCTCTACTGTGTGTGCATCCTTCATTTTGAGGACATTGCGGGCGTATTCGATGACGGCAAGTTGCATGCCGTAACAGATGCCGAAGTACGGAATCTTTTTCGTGCGGGCGTAGGTAATGGTGGCGAGGATGCCATCAATCCCAGTTGTACCGAAGCCGCCCGGCACGAGAATGCCGTCGACTTCGCTGAGTACATTTAGTTTCTTTGGATCCTTCTCAAAATCAAGGGAAGAGAAGTAGCGAATGATTGGTTTTGCATTAAGTGAGTAGGCAGAGTATTTGATGGCTTCGAGCACGGAGAGATAGACATCGGAGAGAATGAAGTCACCTGATGAAAAGTATTTGCCGACGACAGCGATGGTGACGGCATGTTTCGGCTTTTTTGTTTTCTGTACAAAGCGGCCCCATGCGCTGATGTCGCTCTCTTTGGTGCAGGGAAGGTGTAGTACCTCACAGAGATGCTTTGAAAAATTGTCTTTCTCAAAATTGAGCGGCACGTCGTAGACACTAGCAACGTCGGGCGCAGAAATAATATGTTCGCGCTTCACGTTGCAGAACTGCGCGATTTTGTCTTTGCGCTTCTCATCAAGAGGGAGCGGTCCGCGAGCAACGATGAAGTCGGCAAAGACACCAGCGCTGTTGAGTGCACGAACGGCGGTTTGTGTTGGTTTTGTTTTCATCTCGCCGACTGAGCCCGGCACAGGGAGATAGCTCACCATAACGACTGCAACGTGCTCGGGTGCTCTCGCCTTCATCATGCGGATTGCTTCAAGGAAGAGTACCCCTTGATACTCGCCGACGGTGCCTCCGATTTCGACAATTACCACGTCCGCATCAGCAGCTTCTGCTGCTTTTTCAAATCGGCTGATGACTTCAAGTGGAATGTCAGGAACCACTTCCACATTGCGCCCTTTGTAGCCGCCACTGCGCTCTTTTTCGATAACATCGCGGTAGACGCTGCCGGTTGTCATGTAATTGATGCCAGGAATGTCTATATTGAGGAAGCGTTCATAGTTACCCATGTCTTGGTCGGTCTCTAACCCGTCGCCCAAAACAAAAACTTCACCATGTTCCGTAGGGTTCATGGTGCCAGCGTCGACGTTGATATAGGGGTCAATTTTCATCGCGGTGACTGAAAGACCGCGTGCTTGTAGAATCTGGGCGATTGATGATGCTGTGATGCCTTTGCCGACACCACTCATGACGCCACCGACAACAAAAATATAATTTCTAGTCTTATTCTGCGCGCGCTTGAAGCGGATTTCTTTTTTATCCATAACGCGCTTTATTGTAGCATGAAAATAGAAAAAACTGCACGCGATAGCGCGTGCAGCAGGAGTTTATGACACAAGCGTGTCGTGGAGACTTAGAAAGAGCCAGCTGAGAGTGTTGTACGGTTTCCAAGGGAGACATTGGAAGTCACGCCTGAAGGCATGTATCGTGGGGCGGTGCTGACGATCGAAAGTCAGTACGCGTTCGAAGGCAAGGTAATTGTTGTCTTTTTGGGCCTGTGTGCGCATGCGGAGCACATTTTGTTGCATTTCTTCGAGGAGCAGTACCACAATATGTTGCGGTGTGCCACTGCTATGTGCGTTGTATCCGTGGAGATTCGTGTTTGGGTTGAGGAGTAGATTGAGCCCCTCCTCAAATTGTATGTATCGCCCAGCTTTCATGAACAGGATTCTCGGATGTCCATTCTCGGCCAGAATGCCACAGCAGGACAGGATGTTGCCATCTGCAGCTCTTCCGATATCAAATACTCGATAGAGTGAACATCCGCCACAACGGGCGTGTTCCTGACTGCAAAGTATGGTGTAATCGGACCATAACTGCTCATGCGCAAGCTTGATGAAGTATTTGCGGAAGGTACGGTGCTGTTGAAAGATGTTCATGTGAACTCCCCACGATGTACAATAGAAATAACAGACGAATACTTTTATAGCATGGAAAAATTTTGCTGTCGAGAGGTGGTGTCGTGACAAGAAAAAGGCGAAGCAGTGCTTCGCCTTACTATAAGGTGGATTATCTCGTGAGTGCATTGCGCAAGGAGAGAAAGAGCCAGGCGAATTTGCCGTAGGACTGCCACGACGTGCGTTGATACTTGCGCAGGAGCGTCTTCATTGACGGAAAGAACTTTCGCTCGAACATCATGATCTGCTCGAATGCAGTGTAGCTGTTCGACTCCTGTGCTTCTTTGCGCATAATGACGACATTTCGCTGAAGATCCATGACAATCTGTACCAGCAAGTTGTACAGGTTGCCGCTACCGCGTTCTCCGTGGATATGAATCTCCGTCGACGGATCAAGTAGGAGATTTACGGCATCGGCGAAGGGGAGGCGCGATTCACCACGGAAGAACTGTAGGGAAGGGTCATTAATATCAGAGCTGGATACGACGTTGCATAAAATAACTTTTTGTGCAGACCTACCGACTTCGAAGAGAAGGACATCGAGATCCAAGTGACGGATGGCAAGTTCGTAGTATTCGGACCAGAAAGGTTCGTGGGCGAGTTCTTCGAAAAGACGATGCATTTCGCGATGCTGTTTGAACAGATTCATGGGGAAACTCCTGACGAGAAAGGGAAAGAGCAATGAACAGAAAAACTGTAGCATGTGAAGTTTCGATTGTCTAGGGTTGGGGTGGAGGGGTCAAGAAGGAATCGGGTACTACTGCGGGCCCAGAAGGAATCGGCCACAATCACTAAGCATAATTGTTCGCTATCGCTCCAATTCTGCTAAGTGTTACCGGCCCCGGCGCGGCGACAAGTATTTTTGTTGTGTTTCGCTTCGCTACACATCAACAGAAATCTTGTGTACCGCCTTACGCCGTTCGATTCCTTCTGGGCCTCGCCGGTAGCAACAAAAAAACTGCATTCGCAGTTTTTTTGGCTACGGCGGGCCCAGAAGGAATCGAACCCTCACTCTCGGTTTTGGAGACCGATGTTCTGCCACTAAACTATGGACCCGTATTTGGTGTGCTGGCACTGTAACATAATTTGTAAAAAATTGCATCCTGGAGGGGTTTGTGGTTATATATATGAGCCACACGTTTCGTGGCGTTTGTTGTTCCTTTTGCACATAATAAGGAGATATCTCATGCAAAACACGGTCATTCCGCTTACCGGCGGCGACTTCGAAATTGGCTATGAATTCGAAATCGACGAGCTCGGGCGTCCGCCAGGGCAAGTGAAGGCATTCATGGTGTGTCCGTTTGAAAAGCAGCGAAAACGTATCGCCGCACAAGCGTTGCCACTCCCCGAACGGGAAAAGTTTGTACAACTCACTGGTTGTGAGCCTTACAAGCTCGGTCTCGATATGTCATCGTAATTTTTGTTCTTCTCACCTCTCCCCCAGAGAAGGCCTCAGTATATCTGAGGCTTTTTTGATGCGTACGCCTTCGGGAAAAGGACAGTTGCTCGATGTTGATCGATAGTGTACTATGTAAACCTATGGATAACATTATAGAAATAAAAAACTTTACAAAGCGCTATCGCACGGGAGTGGAGGCGGTGAAGGGAATTGACCTTGTCGTGCCACGAGGACAATTTTTTGGACTACTAGGGCCCAATGGTGCAGGCAAATCAACGACGATTCATTGCCTTACGGGTATCGCAATGCCGTCGAGTGGGACCTTAAGAATTGCGGGATATGATGTTGTGCAGGACTATCGTACCGCACGTACGAAAGTTGGGCTTTCACCGCAGGAATTCAATGTTGATATTTTCTCAACGGTGCAGCAAATTATTGATTTTATGGGTGGGTATTATGGGCTTGATAAGGCGACGCGCACGAGGCGTGTTGATGCGCTCTTGACTCAGTTTGATTTACAAGCTCATAAAGACAAGCAGTTCCAACACCTCTCTGGCGGTATGAAGCGTCGAGTGATGCTTGCGCGCGCAATGGTCCATGAGCCAGAGGTGCTCATACTCGATGAGCCAACCGCAGGAGTTGATGTTGAGCAGCGTCATGAACTCTGGAAGCATCTTGAAGCGCTCAATGCGCAAGGTGTCACGATTGTGCTTACGTCACATTATCTTGAAGAAGTAGAACGTCTCTGTGACCGTATTGCTATCATAAACGGCGGCACCATTGTCGCTGATGCTATGAAGGAAGAATTTGTGAAGAATGGGGATACGCTCGAAAATGCGTATTTAAAGATTACTGGTAATATGCACGCGTAATATGAACACTATTGGAATTCTCACATTTTTACGACGCGAAATGAAGCGGATTTGGCGCGTCAAAGTACAGACGTTTGCCGCGCCGCTTATTGCCGCGACACTCTTTATCTTTATTTTCGGCTACGTGCTCGGGCGCTCAATCGACATGGTTGCGGGCGTTTCGTATTTAGCATTCGTTTTTCCCGGCATCCTCACGATGTACATGATTTCGGCAGCATTTGAAAGCTCGTCAAACTCGCTCTACTTTGCGCGATGGACGCGAGCGATTCATGAATTGCTTGTAGCACCATTTTCGTATGTGGAAATGGTCGGCAGTTATGTGACTGCAGCAACACTTCGCTCACTCCTAATCGGCGTTGGTGCACTAGCTATCGGGACGGCATTCGGTGCAGTAACGATTACGCATCCGTTCCTATTTTTACTGACCGGTATTGGCATCGCGGTTGTCTTCTCGCTTGCTGGGCTTATCGTTGGCTTGTGGGCGCAAGGGTTTGAACAACTTGGTGTCTTCTCGACATTTGTTCTTACCCCACTAACCTATCTCGGAGGCATGTTCTACTCACTTGATCTTCTGAGTGGTACGGTGCGACAGATTACTCTTGCGAACCCGCTTTTCCATATTATTGACCTCATGCGGTACGTGACACTCGGCACTGCACAGGTCGACCCTCGCATTGGCGGTTTGATACTTCTTGGTACCGCGACGGCACTTGCAATACTTGTCGTGACTCTCTTTCAGAAAGGTTGGCGGATTCGAGAATAGTTCGGACTTACATAAAAACACTCTCCACGAATGGAGAGTGTTTTTATGTAAGGCGCCGAACAGTGTAGTTCTCGGGGGCGTTTGCTAGGTGTTCATCAAGTTTCTCCCGAGTCAGGAGTCCTTCTTGTGCTCCGATGTGTTGGACAACATTCATTGAATTAATCGGTCCATAGCGAAGTGCTTCATGAAGAGGTAGTCCATGCAAACGCATAGCGGTTACCGTTGAGGCGAAAGAGTCACCGGCACCTGTTCTGTCGATGGGCTCTTTTGGGTCAGGATAGGCGGGCATAAACCAGGCGACATCGTCTTCGTCAAGTGCAAACGCGCCGCGGGTACCATCGGTAATCGACACGGTGCGCGGGCCGCAGTCGCGGATAGCACGCATGAGTGTCGGTATGTCTTTTTCGTCGGTATCTAAAATTTGTTGTGCTTCTTCGACATTGCAGACAAAAAGATGCGTTACCGCATATAGGTCGCGGAGTGTATCGAAGCCGAGTCGCAACTGGAAGGTTCCGGGCTGGAAGGTAAGTTGTATCTCAGGATGTTGTGCACAATAGGCAGCGATATCATGATGGAACTGTATGCCGTCTTCGCCGATGGAAGAAAAGTATATCGCACGCGGCGGATTCGGGAGTGCGGGCATGGTGTATGGATACGCCTCGTGCTTAATGAGAATAGTACGTTCGGCACCATAGCGGAGCACGTAATGGTAGTTGGTTGCTTTGCGCTCGTGCTGGACGACGCAGGAAGTATGTACTCCCTCACGGCGGAGCACTTCAAGACACTCTTTTCCGTGACGGTCTGCACCAATATTTGTTGCAAGCGCGGACTTGAGCCCGAGTCGTGCCGCAGAAACCGCTGCATTGGGCGAGTTTCCGACCGCAGGCACGACTGTTGAAGAAAGATACGGAATCTTCCCGCCGAATTCCATAGAGAGTCGTTCGCGCCCCGTGCGTTCATCACGATCAATCCGCGCCTCATCAGGATTGAGCGCAATGAAGTCATCAATAGTAATGTCGCCAATGGCAAGAATGTCGTACGTCATGCCTGCAGTGTACCACGACTTCTAAAAAATTTTTCTGAGACTGTGCTAGAATGGCAACATGTTACATGATACCCGTGCGTTGCAGCTTGTGCTGCATGAGCAGTTTGATTTGCAGCTGTATAAGCGTTTTTTGCGTCGAGCAAAAAGTGAAGACTTGAAGGCGATTTTGTCGACGATGATTGCGGAAGAAGAGCGTCATATAGCGATTTGGAAGAAGTATATTCCACATGTGAAGATTCCTGCGCAGGGGATTACGGCGCGTGTGAAGACTGCTATCCTCACTGCATGCGTGTATATTTTTGGCGACACGGGTATTCGACTCATTGTCGAAGCAATTGAAGTTCATGGGATTCGCGAGTATTTACTGCTTGCGCATTCTGTTGCCGGTACGGCACTTGAAGAACCTCTCAATGCGATTTTGCGCGATGAACTTGAGCATGAGGCGCAGATTGTCGGTGATGCCTATTCTTCGAAAATCACCGGCGAACGCGTGCGGAGCTTTATTCTCGGCTTTAACGATGGGCTGGTTGAAATGCTTGGAGCGGTTGTCGGGTTTTATGCGACCATTTCGAACCCGAGTGTGATGATGCTTGCAGGACTTTCGGTTATTTCAGCAGGTTCATTCTCTATGGCGGCTGGAGCGTACGCTGCCGATCGTGCTGAGCGTGAGCTTGATACCATTAAAGAAGCAAAGGATCGTTTCCTTACGACCGGGCACCCCACGGTTGACTTAAACGGTGCGACAGGAGCAGTCACGAATGCCCTTATTGTCGGGTGCGCGTTTATTGTTGGTGGATTTTTGCCACTTATGCCCGTGTTTTTCGGAAGTCCTAGCTTTGTATTATCGGTCGTTACGGCAGCGGTCGGAGTGACGATTATTTCCGTGGTACTCGCGTTTCTTACGGGTATTTCAATTCGTAAACGCGTTGCTCTCAATCTTGGACTTATTGCGGCAGCGGTACTTTTTGCCTCGGCGGTCGGTTCGATTGTTGAATGGTTCATGCGATAGTGCGGTATATATGCTGACTTTGTCAAGAAGTGGCTGATTTTCATTGTGCTATAGTGTAAGAACTTATGTACGATGCACTTGCACTACTTTTTGATGGCACGGCGCGCATGAAGCTGCTTCGCTTTTTCTGTTTTAATCCAGAGGAAGAATTTACCGTCGATGAAATCGCTCGTCGTGCCCGCCTTGTTCGTCGCACTGCGCGCACGGAGCTCAGCGTGCTTGAACGCGCGGGTGTTATAAAAAAGAAAACTATTTCTGTTGCACAAGAAGGCAAAAAAGCAAAGATTAAGGAACAGGTATTTTTTTGCGACAAGGATTTTCCATTCTTGCTGCCGATGCATCGCTTCCTTACCGAAACAGCACCGATTGGTGGCGAGACCGTCCTCAATCACTTGAAGAAAGCAGGGAAGTTTGATGTGGTGGTGACATCGGGTATCTTTGTTCGCGAACCAGAACAAACCGTCGACTTGTTGCTTACCGCAAAAAGTCCTGAGCTTGCAAAGGTTGAGGTTGCCGTTCGTTCTATCGAAGCGGACATCGGTACGTCAATCCGCTTCATGCTCCTCGAAACGGATGACCTCCAGTATCGTCTTGGTATGTATGATAAGCACACTCGCGATATCTTCGACTATCCACACAATGTCCTTACTGATAAAATCGGATTGACGAATGAGTTGTCGAAGCCATGGATTATGTGATTCAAAACAATAGCCTCTTCACATATGGAGAGGCTATTGTTTTGACTAGGGATACTGTTACAATTTATGTTTACTGAAACGTAATATTAAAATTATACATACTCATCGAGCAGCCGCCGGAGATTGTTTCGCCTGCGGTACGGGTGCCGAGTGCTACTGTTTTTGTGTCGGTTGGCGCGAGTTGGGTTTTGTTGCCGAGTGCGGGGATAAGAATATCGTTTGAGCAGTCGAAGTTGTTGTTGGTGATAAAGGTAACTTCTGTCGGGATGCCAGCTTTGGCGACAACGGCGCGCGGGTGGTAGCCGCTTTTTACGTTGATAGTAATAGCTTGTGTGCCATCAGCGCGAATTTCAACAGGTGTTGCGGGTCCGAGTGAACTCAGCGGCGCCGTTTCTGTGGGCAAGAGGACAGTAAACGCTACGGCGCCGCCGATAATGATTGCGGTGGCAATAAGTGCAATGGTATTGTTCATATTAGATCAAAATGTTGAGGGTAGTATACAGTGTATAGAGCGCAAAGAATAGCACAAGGATACCCGCGACGGTATTGAAGAGCTGTTTCTTTTGTGGATTACGGAAGGCAAGTGGTAGGAATGAAATAATAAGGAGGACAGGAAGCGTGCCGAGTGCGAACATGCTCATAAACATCGCGCCGTCTGCAAACGTGCCAAGCGAAAGCGAATAGAGCTGCGCTGACTGGGTGAAGCCACACGGTAGGAAGAAAGTAAGCGCACCGAGAGCAAAGGGTGTCCATGGCTTTTTTGCGCTTACGAGTTTTGTGATTGGCTTGGTAACAAATGCTGGCAGGGTAAGTAACTTCACGCGAGCAATATTAAGGAGGCTCATACCAAGCGCAAGGAGCATAAGCGTCACAACGATATTAAGTATGAGTGTTGTATAGAAACCGAGGGTGAGAATACTGCCGAATGTACCAAGCAGTCCACCAAGTACAAAGAAAGCAATAAGGCGACCCCCGTGGAAAGTCAATTGCGGCACAATACGTTCACCCTTGTTTGCGTAATGCGCGGTGAGTGAAAGAAGGAGGCTCCCAACGACAGCGCCGCACGAAGAGAGTGATGCTATGAAGCCGATAATGAGTGCGGTCGCAGGAGTGATTGCGTCATTGCCGAGTGTGCCTGCGAGTCCGAATGTTTGCAGTACAAGAAAGAGCGCGATAATGCCTGCGGCGAAAGGGAGTGCGCGAATGATAGAGTCTCGCGGAGCAATAGCCGCCTCATGCGCAAGGGTATAGCCGTGTGGCGCGAGGAGCGGTGCAAGCTCCAAACGTGCTTCTTCCTGTGTTTCAAAATTGCCAACAACGTCAACTGTTTTGGTGTCGAGATGAACACGCACGGATTCAACGTCGCTGTGGCTACGGAGCTCCATGTCGGTAAGAACGGTACATGATGCACAGTGCATTTCGTGAATGTGAAAGGTGTATGATTTCATAGGTTATTTCTTAAGACGTAGCGCGTTACCCACAACGGAGACTGATGACGCTGCCATTGCGAAGCCGGCGAAGACGGGTGGTAGAATGGTAAGTGCCGCAAGCGGAATGCCGAGTGTATTATACATGAATGCGAAGAAAAGATTTTGGCGGATGTTGGCACGGGTTCGTTTTGAGAGCTTGATTGCTTGTACAAGACGGTCGAGATCACCATGCAGGAGGGTAATACCAGCCGACTCTATGGCGACATCGGTACCGGTTGCCATCGCGACGCCAATATCGGCCTGTGCGAGGGCTGGTGCGTCGTTGACACCGTCGCCGACCATGGCAACTTTTCTGCCTTCGGATTGCAAGCGAATAATATGCTCATATTTATCAGCAGGGAGGACGCCGCCAATAGCGGTGTCGATACCGACTTCCCGCGCGATGCGGTCGGCTGTTGCTTGGTCGTCTCCTGAAAGCATAATAACTTTTTTGCCAAGCTTGTGGAGTGCAGTGATCGCGTCTTTTGCATTGTCTTTCACTGCGTCGGCGATGTGGAGGGTTGCAAGAACTTGGCCGCCCTCGCGCGCAATGCAAATTGTGGTATACGGTGTCGTATCTTCGCGTGCGCCGACAAACGCCGTACTGCCGACCTTATACGCCACACCAGCTACTACACCAATAATACCTTTTCCTTTCACAGCTTCAATGTTCGTAGCTGTTGCTGGCGTAATGTTTCTTGATTTTGCATAGGTGAGCACGCCACGCGCAAGAGGATGCTCTGAATGTGACTCAATCCCAGCAAGTATCGCGAGTGTCTCGTCTGTGCCGTCAAAATCAATAACCTCCGGCGCACCTTTTGTAATTGTTCCTGTTTTATCAACAACAATAGTATCCGCAAGCGCAAGAAGCTCAAGTGACGCCGCGTCTTTAATAAGAATACCTCGACGCGCTGCAGTGCCGACTGCTGTTACAATCGACATTGGTGTTGCAAGCCCGAGTGCGCATGGGCATGCAATTACCAGCACGGTGACAAACGCTGTAAGCCCAAGCACTGGACTTCCAAGGACACTCCATATAATGAGTGCAAGCACCGCGATAGCGAGAACGGTCGGAGTGAAGACTGCAGAAATTTTATCAACCAGCGCTTCAATCGGCGCTTTGCTACCTTGTGCGTCCTCAACCATTTGTACGATACGTGCGAGCATTGTATCGCTGCCGACAGCGGTCGTACGGAAGGTGAATGAGCCGGTCGTGTTGAGTGTGCCGCCAATAACGGTGTCGCCAGCACCTTTGTGTGTAGGGTCAGGTTCCCCTGTCACGAGCGCTTCGTCGAGGTATGAGTCCCCCTCGACAATGACACCATCAAGTGGAATCTTCGTGCCGGGAAGTACGCGGATAATGTCACCCACGACTACCTCGGAAATAGCAATTTCAACCGCAACACCATCACGGATTACGAGCGCAGTTTTTGCAGAAAGTTCAAGAAGCTTCTCAATCGCATCACTCGCGGTGATTTTTGACTTCGCTTCAAGATACTTACCGAGAGTAATGAAGACAATGATGATAATCGTTGCTTCATAATACGTGACGCCTTCAAGCACCGCAGGGAGCGTGTCTGGCACGAGCTCCGTCACGGAAATCTCAAAACTCGCAAGGAATGCTGTGAGGGTGCCGAGGCCAACGAGCGTGTCCATGTCGGCGTGCCCGGTACGAATAAATCGCCAGAGACCTTTTAGGTACGGCACGCCAATAACAAACAACACATACGTTGCCATAATCGGCAAAAGATGATGAAAGAATTCTTCAAGTAAAAGTGGCATGGCAACGAATAAGTCGAGTACCATAATGAGGGATGCGATGACGGCAAGTGGTATCCCAATACGAATTTGAGAACGCAAAGCGTTCGCTGCTGCAATTTTCGCAGCTTTTGTCTGCCCGATGCCCGTATGCGCGCGATGTTCGTCTTCCGTCATGCCCATGGAAGACGCGGAGGATTCGCTGTGCATATGTCGCTCCGAAAGAGAATACTTCCCCAGCGGCGCAAGCGAAGTGTTGAGTGTATCGAGTGCAATCGGCTCATCATGCTCGACCGTCGCTGTTTCCGTCGCAAAATTGACCGATGCGTCATTGATCCCGTCGATGCTTTTTAATGTTTTGGTCACGAGTGCGGCACACGATGCGCAAGTCATGCCATGAAGTTGGTAGGTTGTTTTCATAGATATATTTCCTGGAAGGATCCAGGTGGTAGAGTTACTTGCGCTTTAGTTGATAGACTTTTAAAATCTCAGCGACCGCCTTCGGAGATTCGTCGCCCTTCATCTGCTTCACGACGCAATGTCCGAGGTGATGTTCTAATAAAATATCCTCAACATTTGAAAGACCCTGTTTTACCGCAGAGGACTGTGTAATAATGTCCACACAATACTTGTCATTCTTAATCATTTCTTGGAGCCCTCGCACTTGCCCTTCAATAATCTTCAAGCGACGAATTAATTTTTCTTTTTCCATAGGCACACTATACCCTAGGTGGGGTATTCATGCAATGTGGCGTTATAGCTCCATAAAACTGCCCCCCCCCTCTAAACTCTCTTGAATGGCTCATAATTAAATGTATCGTAATTTTACGATACGAGCACTAACTCCTGGATCCCGTCAGGATGACAAAATTTGGGTGAAGTACTCAAAATGAATGTATGGTTAAAATCGATTTTAACCATTCCGTAATATAAAATAATTCCCCCTCATTTTGTCATCCTGACGGGATCCAGGAGTTAGGGCGCTTTGCTTGATGTTGCGAATATCTGTGCTCTACAGATATCCATTTTCTATGAGCTATAATTGTGGGTAACTTCCATTCTGGAATTGGACTTTTTTCAAGAAATGAGGTAGTATGCGCCGCACATGGCGACTATGGTGTAACGGTTAACACACAGGTTTGTGGTACCTGTAATTCGGGTTCGATTCCCGGTAGCCGCCCTAAGAAAAAAAATCTAAACCCCGCGCAAGCGGGGTTTAGATTTTCCCATCCACACTTGTATTTCCAAAAACTATGCTATACTCCATGCAGTTAGTTTTTTCATATGGCAAATCGACACCTTTCACGTTCTGTAGTACTCCAGACCCTCTTTGAAGCAGATGCTTCGGGGAGTGACCGCGCGGCTGCGCATCAAATCCTTGCGCGTAACCGTGATGAATTCGCGTCTCGCAACGACGACGATGCATTCATGACGACACTCCTTGATGGTGTACTCGGAAAGCAACACGAACTCGATCTTGTCATTGAAAAAGCCGCCCCCGAATGGCCTATTGACCGCATCGCGGTACTCGACAGAAGTGTACTTCGTCTTGGCCTCTATGAACTCCTTTTTGCTGACCGCGCACAGGTTCCTGCAAAAGTTGCTATTAATGAAGCAATCGAACTCGCCAAACAGTATTCTGGCGACAGCTCGGGACGCTTTATTAACGGCGTGCTTGGCGCAATTTACAAAGAGCTTGGTGAACCTGGCAAGGAAGAGCAGGGTAAACGTCCACCACGTCGCGCAATGCGCTTCGAGGATATGCCTGTCGAACGCCACGGCGGTGCGATTGTGTATACGCGCGACCCACACGGCGTGCTTCGTCTTGCGCTGGTTCATGATATTTTTGGACACTGGACACTCTCAAAGGGAGGCTTAAAAGACGAAGAAACTCTCGAAGAGGGAACTATCCGTGCACTCAAAGAAGAAACAGGGCTCGATATCACTATTGAAGAGCAGGTAGGCGCAAATGAATACGTTGCGTCATCGCCAGAAAAAGGTCGTGTGCGCAAACAGGTTACCTACTTCCTCGCACAAGCTCCCTATAAGGAACTCGAGCTCCAAACAGGCGGCGGACTCGACGATGCACGTTGGTTTAAGATTGCGGATATTCTGTCGCTTAATTTCTATGAAGATATACTTCCTGTAGTAACGAAAGCAGTCACCATTATCGCCTCAAAATCAGTGTAGTTTTTGTAAAAGACTTCATGTACGGAGTCTTTTATGTTGTGTGCTGAAAAGATAGGTTTTCAGCAGGAGGGGATGACATCATGTACTATTTATGGTACAGTCTTGCTATGAAATATTCTGTTATTGAAGAACTCCTGGGGGTTACTTTTCTCGATAAAACAAAGCTTTTGACGGCGCTGACGCATCGTTCGTATTTGAACGAGCATCGTGAGGCGAAACAAGAGCATAACGAGCGCTATGAATTCCTCGGCGACGCCGTACTCGAGCTTATTGTAACCGACTATCTTTTCCGTGAATATCCACACAAGCCTGAGGGGGAGCTCACGGCTATTCGTTCAGCACTCGTGAATACCGTCTCACTTGCAGACGCATCGACCAGGCTTGGTCTTGGCGACTATTTATTGATGTCAAAAGGTGAGACCAAGGACACAGGGCGTGCCCGACAATATTTACTTGCGGATGTGTTTGAGGCAATTGCTGGTGCTATTTTCCTCGATCAGGGCTACGATGCTGCGCGCGACTACATTGCACGTAATCTTTTTGAGAAGACAAAAGAAATCGTCGAAAAGGAACTCTGGAAAGATGCGAAGAGTCGTTTTCAAGAGCGAGCACAAGACAAAGTAAGCATTACACCGACCTACGAGACAATTCGTCAGACAGGCCCCGATCACGCACGACAGTTTGTGATTGGTGCATTCCTCGGGAGTAACCTCATTGCTGAAGGTGAAGGGTTTTCAAAGCAAGAAGCAGAGCAGGTTGCAGCAGAGCGCGCCCTTGCGAAACAGAATTGGTAAGATGAGTGAATAAGGTCCGACCTTCCTCATGGCAATGCCATGAGGAAGGTCGGACCTTATTCACTTTTTGCGTGTTTTCCGAAATATGCGGTATACTGTTTGTATGATAAGAAACGCGGCACGAGGGTTTACTCTCATTGAGCTCATGGTCTCAATTACCATCATCGGCATTCTAAGCGCAGGCGCGGCAGTTGCGTTTGGTAATGCTCGCGCGAATGCACGCGATGCGCAGCGGTACGCCGTCCTTGCTCAAATGCAGCTTGCACTCGAGACATATCGGCAGGTGAACGGCGAGTATCCAAAATCAAAAGAGGCATCTTGGGACTGTGTGTGTACTCATTATGGGCCAGCGAAAGGGGTAACAGGAGCAACTGGCTATGTTCCAAATCTTGCACCGACCTACATGACAAAACTGCCGATTGACCCCGTCAACGCAAATGGCTATCCAGCGAGTGGTGACGGTGGGTATCTCTATTGGTCAGACGGCATCGATTACAAGTTCCTTGTCTATACGACCATGGAGAAAAACGTGAAGTGCGACGATGCAAAAGATGAGTATTGGGATCCACGAATAACTCCGAAAAGACAAAACACCTGTGCAATCTACACGCCGGGCGCAGCGAATAGATAGAATTGATATATCTTTTTTAAAGAACACCTCGTGTGGGATTTAAAATTTCTCACAAATGAGGTTGCTCGCTTTTTTCACTATAAGATTCTGCTTGTTTTCTGAAATGTGCGGTATACTGTCTGCATGAAAACAAATACAGTACGAGGATTTACCTTGATTGAGCTCATGGTCTCAATCACTATCATCGGCATTCTTACTGCCGGTGCGGCAGTTGCGTTTGGTAATGCGCGCGCAAATGCACGTGATGCACAACGGTATGCGGTGCTCGCGCAAATGCAGCTTGCGCTTGAGACATATCGGCAGGTGAATGGGTCATATCCGTCGACAAGCAATACCTGGTGGAGTGTGTGTTCTGGCTTTGGAAGCAAGGATGTTACTGGTGTAAATGGCTATGTTCCAAATCTTGCACCAACATACATGACCAAATTACCACTTGATCCGGTGAGTGCGACAGGATGTAGCGGGACAAACAAAGGATATCTATATCGGTCAAATGGTACTGATTACAAATTCCTGGTCTACCAAACTATTGAGAAGAAAGCAAAATGTGACAACGATAAAAAAGAATACTGGGACCCTACTCGTAGCGGAACACAAATGACATGCGCGGTCTACAGCGCAGGAGGATCCGCGTTTTAATTCATGCTCTTAAAAGAACTCACTATCAACGGTTTTAAATCTTTCGCGAAAAAGAGCGACCTGCTTTTTTCATCGCCGATTACGGCGATTGTGGGGCCAAATGGTTCTGGAAAGTCAAATGTCGCGGAGTCGTTTCGGTTTGTACTTGGTGAGCAGGCAACCTCGCGCATGCGCGGCAAAAAGGGTGAAGACCTTATTTTTGGTGGCTCTGAAAAAGTGTCACGGCTCGGACGTGCAACGGTGACAGCAGTCTTTGATAACAGCGCCCGAGTGTTCCCGATGGATTTTGACGAGCTCGTGATTGAGCGAACTGTTTCGCGTGATGGGTCGAATGAGTACACGCTTAACGGGGCACGGGTGCGTCTGAAAGATGTGCTTGAAATGCTTGCGTCAGCGAACATCGGCACGACGGGTCACCATATCATTTCACAAGGTGAGGCGGACCGTATTCTTACTGCGTCGCCAAAGCTCCGTCGCGAAATGATTGAAGATGCGCTCGGCTTACGAGTCTATCAATATAAAATCGCTGAAAGTGAAAAGAAGCTCATAAAGACACGTGAGAACAGTGAGCGTGTCGAGTCGCTTCGTCGTGAGACGCGTCCACACCTCCAGTTTCTTGAAAGACAAGTGAAGAAGTATGAACGCGCAATCGAACTTCGTGATGAGCTTGCAGGAGCGTATGCGGAGTATCTGCGTCACGAATCCGCGTATCTTACTGAAGCGAAAAAATCGCTTCAGGCAGCCATCGTTGCACCACGAGCAAAGCTTGCCGAACTTACCACAACGCGCACCCAAGCACTCGAACGTATTGCTGCGCATGGTGAGCATCATGATACTGAAATACTTGCAGCACGTGAAGGAGAGCTTGCTGCAGCACGGAAGGAACGTGACAATGCCGCGCGTGCCGAGGCATCGCTCGACGGGCAGATTGGCTTTTTGGAGCGACGTATTGCGCATGTGCGTACTACACACGAAACGAGCTCGTCACGTTCCGTGTGTACGCCTATTCCGCATGATGTCTTCACGACGACCTATGCGCACATTTCGCGCGCGGTTGAACAAGCTCTTGCAAGTGTCTCAATTGACGAAGTGAAAACAACACTCAAAAATATTCACACCGCACTTGGTGCACTCGCAAACAGAAACGCACAAACCGCACCACAACCGCTTGATCTCTCAGGTGAGGAACAGGAGCTTCATGAGCTTCGTGCACATGCTGAAGCTGCACAAAAAACATTGCGCATTGTCCATGAACGTGTTCAGGTGCTCGAACACCAGTGTTCCGTGCTCCGTGCAAAGATAGAGGCAGACACTGAAGAATCGCGCGAGCTGCGCCACAAAGTTGAACTGTATGACCATGAGATACGCGAGCTCGAGCGAGAAATCGCAACACTTGCAAGCAGGGAAGAGATACGCGAGCGTGATGAGGAAGCGTTTAATGCTGAGCTTCGTGAAGCGGTTGTACTCGTGAAGTCGAAGGCGCTGCAATACTTGAAACATCCAATTACCATGAATGGTAATGAGCTGCATGATGCGGCACTTGCCGCACTGCCGCGCGCCGAGCAACTTGAACGTAAGCGCATGCTTGAACGTCTTAAGATTCGTCTTGAGGAACTCGGTGGTGTGAACGAAGAAGTTATCCGTGAGTACAAGAATGCACATGAGCGTGATGCGTTTCTCGCCAAGGAATTAGCAGACCTCGCGACCTCATCAGAAACACTTGTGCGTATTATCGCAGAGCTCAATCAAGAGCTTACGAATCGTTTTACCGAAGGACTTGAGAAAATTGACGAAGCATTCAACAAGTTTTTTGCCCGTATGTTTGTTGGTGGTGTTGCGCATGTGGTACGTTCATTCCCGAAGGTGAAGGCTGCCGCACTACAGGCCGTCACCGAAGATGACGAAATTCCGCCACCAGCTGAAGATGAAGACGAAGCAGAGCCAGAAATCGGCGTCGAAATTGATGTCCGTCTCCCCAACAAGCGTGTTCGTGGACTCGATATGCTCTCAGGTGGTGAACGTGCACTTACCTCAATCGCCCTCATTTTCGCGATGTCGCAAATCAATCCGCCACCGTTTATCATCCTCGACGAAACCGACGCTGCGCTCGACGAGGCAAACTCCCGCCGTTATGGCGACGCACTCTCGGTACTTGCTGAGCGTTCCCAGCTCATCCTTATCACTCATAACCGCGAAACCATGTCGCGTGCCGGCGTACTCTACGGTATCACTATGGGTCACGACGGCATCTCGCGCACCCTTTCAATTAAGCTCGAAGAGGCGATTGCAGTAGCAAAATAAACAAAAGCGACACCTGTCGCTTTTGTTTTGTGGTATACTCTCGGCATGTTAGTTGCATATTATGGTACGGATGCTGAGGCTGCGCGCGCAAAGGCCCGTGAATATTTTGAGAAGGACGGGCGTCAACCGGAATGGATTATTGCAACGGAGTGGTACAAAGGACGATGCTTGGAGGTAGCGAATACGATGCCTCTTTTCGGTGATACGAACCTTTTCGTGCTCGATGTACCGTCGAATAATGACGAATATGAGGCGGAGGTGTTTGCATCGCTTGATGCGTTCGCACAGTCACCACACACGTTTGTGCTTGTTGAAGAAGGGCTCCTTGCAGCAAAAGTAAAGGCACTCCAGAAATATGCACAAGATATTTTCGAGTATAAAAAAGCCGCAAAGGCGCAGACGTTTAACACCTTTTCACTTGCGGAGGCATTAGCATCGCGTGACAAGCGCGGACTCTGGACAAAGCTGCATCAGGCGTGGCAGGCAGGGGAGAGTAGTGAAGCGATTATTGGTATTCTGAACTGGCAGCTCAAAGCACTTGCGCTTGCTGCTCGTACGAAGAGTGCTGCGGAGGCTGATATGAAGGATTTTCCGTATCAAAAAGCGAAGCAGGCACTTCGGAATTTTAAGGAAGGGGAGATTGAGGAGTTAACTCGGTCGCTTATTACAGTATATCATGATGGACATGGTGGGAAGCGGGATATGAAGGATGCTTTGGAGGGGTGGGTGCTTTCGGTGTAGCTATCCTGACGTCCGTCCAGCAGGAATCGGTCACAATCGCTAAGTATTTGTTGTTCGCTGTCGCTCCAAAAATACTAAGCGTTGCCGACCCCGCCTCGCCGACAAGTATTGTTACTGTACTACGCTAAAGCTTCGTATCAGTAACAATCTTGTGTACCGGCTCCGGCGTTCGATTCCTAGTGGACGGGCAAAATGTAACAAAAAGAAGGCTCATCGCCTTCTTTTTGACATTTTGTCCGTCCACTAGGAATCGAACCTAGGACCGTCGGCTTAAAAGGCCGCTGCTCTACCAGCTGAGCTATGGACGGAAATATATTGTAGACCAAACAATCCTGCTACATACTGCTCTATCTGCCGTGTTTGTGTTAACAAACACAACATACAGCGTCAGCGGAGCTGGCATCCTTAGCAGCTGGCCCAACCCTGATCCGCAAAGCGGTTGGGCCTTTCCAGCTGAGCTATGGACGGGTTTGGTGCGAGAAATATAACACACTGAGCAAAAAAGTCCATGCCTTAGTAGAGAGCCCGGAGCTATTGCAAAAAATAAGAACGTGCGGTATGGTATTTGCTTGTGCATTCATTGTTCTTAATCAGAAGAGGTATACGCCATGCGTCTCTACGTTCTAATCGGATTTGCACTCGTCTTTTTGGCTGCAGCGCTCGTGGAATTCCTCCTGTGGGGAAGGGCGTTCATCCTTAAGGATGCGGCACTCCTTGATATGTCGCACATTTTGTTTCTCTTTGCGATGGTCATAGGCATCTATGTGCTTCATGCCGTACACTCCTACAAGAAGAGGACTGCGTGTGTATTCCAGGTTCGTTTTGCTGCAGTACTTGTGCTCGGCCCGCTGCTTGCGGGGATGATTGCAAATATCTGGTGGCCAAACATCGCACTGACGATCGGCACGTGCGCAAGTGTCCTGATGTTCGCCCCGTTCTTTCTTGAGCTTATTGTAGTCAAGAAAGACAAGGATATCGGGCGCAGTAACCCCTCGTCACACTAATCGCACAAACCACAGTGTATGCTCCTTGCATACACTGTTTTTTTATTGTACAGTATGTATCGTTGTTCTTGAAGATATCTTTCCGTTTTCCAGTGGAAAACGGTAGGGAGATAAACCATGGGAATGAAAGATCTCTCAGACAAGGAACTAATTGAAAAATACGGAGGCGGATATGGTCGTAATGGTATTGTGCAGTGTGTTAGGAGCTTCCTCACCCCACAGATTCGCGTGCCGACTGCTTTCGCAATTATCGCATGGCAGTTTAGGATCCATCCTGAAGATGAGGTATATCGATTGTTACTCAAGGCAGTTGCGCGAGAAATCAGCAGCCATAAGAAGTCGACAGTATCAAAGCCGTCAACCAATATACTCTTTGTCTTTCGGGGCAAGGAGGTACAGGTTGTCGGTGGGCACATTCGCTACCAAGTGACCGAACGAGGCGGAGATGTGGTGTACTTTGGACGAGATCAGTTTGATGATCCAATATATGTTTCAGCAAAAGGCTCGCCGAGCAGGCGTCTCCTCTCAGAAGCAACTGAGTATGCAAAGAAACATTGGAAGTGCTAGAAAAAGTTCTTCAAAGGCCACGAGCATGCTCGTGGCTATTTTTATGCACGCAAGAGGGGTTGTTTAGCCTTTGTTTTTGTTGTACATTGCAAACGTTGGTCCTTTTTACAAACGGAGGTTTCTATGAAGCAAATAGTGATATCTATGCTCTCTGCAGCAGTGATACAAATAATGCTAATCTTTTTCTCGACACTCTGTCTGCTAGGAATGGTTCTCCTTTTTGACTCGCTTGAAGATCTGATTAGTATCGCAGAAATCGAACGACTCACCAGCATAGGAGCACTCTTCGGTGTTGCCACGGGGTACTGGGGAAACTTCAAAAATGCAAGCGGATACAACGCCTTCACAACGAGGACGGCCGCAGTCATTATCCTGCTGCCACTTCTGGGTTGTTTCGGTACCGTGTCCCTAGGTCCGTACTCGCATGACTTTTTCCTTGCAGCGCTCTATGTGAGCCTTGTTGCGTTTATCTACCAGCTTCTTGCAATGCACGCACGCACAAGACTCTACCGAGGCTAGCCCCTTGCTCTTACACCAAGGCTGATATCTGCATATCGCAGGATAGTACGCACTGCAGCATCCTGTTGCATAGACCGCCCGACATCGTGCGGTCTATTTTTTTCTAAAAAATGAGATACCTAAGAAGTGATGAAGTGTGCCAATTTTTGAACGATGGATAGAGAGACAGAGTCCGTTCGTTGCAAACTTTTTTGCGATTTCGTTCGCAAGGGTACGCATGTACATGCCGCTGCCGGCACAAACGCGGAATGTTGCAATGGTGTACGGGATGTCTTTTTTGGCAAGAGCGAACTGCTTCCAGTCTTCGCGAATGTCACCGCGGCGAAAATCGTTCCCGAGAGCCTTTCGGGCATCTTCGACGGGCGGAATAGTGTTCATCTTTTCGATTGCTGTTTCTGCGAGCTCTGCAGCAGGCATTGTTCTCATGCTGAGAAACTTCATCTCATACAATGGTGCGGTCTGTGTCGGGATCTCAATTTCATTGAGTCGCCCCTCACATGCCCAAGTATGTAGCGGCTTGCCATGGACAGTTTTCGATGAAAATGCAGGGTAGGGGAGCGAGAGCATTTTCCCTGAAAGCTCCCTTGCGATGGTTGTAAGATCAGTCTCCTTCGGAGTCCTTGATAGGGAAGCGTCCGCAGAAAGTCGTCCCATAACATCACCTGTGTCAGAGCCGATACCGATTACTACTTCAATCACGTACTCTTTATCAAGTCCGTGATATTTTTTCTGTTGCTTACATTCGTCGCCAATAAGCACGAGTAACGCTCCCGAAGCAAGAGGGTCAAGCCTTCCAGCATATGAGAGCGGCACGCCAATGAGCTCAGGATGCCGCGCTCGGTACGCTTCTGCACACGAAAGTGGCGTCTCGCCAACGGCTTTTTGGAGTGCGACATACTTCGGAATCTTCATGAGAAGAGCCTACCTTTTTTCTTGTTTTCTCGCAAACTCATGGTAGTATGTTTGTATTACTTCGTAATTATATACTATGACACCAGTTAACATCACCCTTATCATTCTCGCGCTTATCGTCGTGTGGGCAATCGTTGCCTACAACCGATTTGTTTCGTTTACTCATCGCACCAAAGAGGCATGGGCAGACATCGACGTGCAGCTCAAGCGTCGCTATGACCTCATCCCGAACCTTATCGAAAGCGTCAAAGGCTACGTACAGCACGAGCGTAGCACCCTCGAAGCCGTGATTGCCGCACGCGCCGAAGCATCAAAGGTACATGTTGATGCAAGCAATATCACCGCAGATGGCGTAATGGCGATGGCAGCAGCCGAAGGTGCACTTTCAAGCTCTCTCGGTAAAATCTTCGCACTCGCCGAAGCATATCCTGACCTCAAAGCAAACCAAAACTTCGTCGAACTCCAGCGTGAACTCGCCGACACCGAAAACAAGCTTCAGGCAGCACGCCGCTTCTACAACGGCAACGCGCGCGACTTTAAAATTGCTCTCCAGTCATTCCCTGCAAACATGATCGGCTCACTATTTAGCTTTAAGGAAGAACCATTCTTTGAACTTCCTGAGAGCAGCGTTGAACGCGAAACGGTCAAGGTTTCTTTCTAAAACATGGCAACTATTTATACACATCAAGGTGAAAACATTCGCAAGACCTGGTTCTTAATGGCCGGGTTTTTGGTGATGGTAATTGCGGTTGGATACGGTGTGGCGTGGTATCTGGGTAACCCAATCATTCTCTATGTGGCGATTGCGTTTGCGCTCCTTATGAATGTTGGGAGCTACTGGTTCTCTGATACCCTTGTGATTAAAATGACCGGCGCGAAGCCACTCGACATGCACAACCCGCAGTATCGGGAGGTTCAGCGCATCGCAGAAAATCTTGCAATCACTGCCGGCATCCCCATGCCGAAAATGTACGTCGTACATGACCCCTCGCCCAATGCCTTTGCAACAGGGCGCGACCCACAGCATGCAGCCGTTGCCGTGACCTCAGGCATTCTCGACCTCCTCGACCGCAATGAGCTCGAAGGTGTGCTCGCACATGAATTTTCGCACGTGGGGAATCGTGACATGTTAGTTGCGACTGTCGCAGTGGTGCTCGCTGGCTTTGTCGCTATTGTTGCTGATATGCTTATGCGTGCCGCGCTCTTTGGTGGAGGCAACAACGACAACAGGAATCCTGTCGTGCTTATTATTGGTATTGTTGGCATTATTCTCGCACCAATTGCTGCACAGCTCATTCATCTTGCGATTTCGCGTAAGCGTGAATATCTTGCCGACGCATCAGGCGTACTTTTGACGCGCTATCCTGAGGGACTTGCGTCGGCGCTTGAAAAAATAAGCGGGCACGCCCGCCCGATGGAGCGAGCGTCCCATGCAACCGCACACCTCTTCATCAGTGACCCGTTTGCTGAAGGGAATAAACGCTCCATTGGACAAAAAGTTAGTGGACTTTTCCAAACTCATCCACCTGCACACGATCGCATTCGTAGATTGAGAGAAATGTAAAAAAATGTGCCATCAGGCACATTTTTTTAATGAAGGACTAGACCTTCATCACCTCCATCATCATAAAGAGTGGTATCTCCTTTCGCGCAACGTTCTCAGCCTCAGCTCGTGGACCTTTGCCGCTCTCACGGTGCGAAATCCATTCCTCAAGTCGTGTAATCGCAAAGTTACTCTTACGGAGCGACTTCATGATGTCTTGTAGGGAATAATGGAATGACCACGTATGTGAATCGTCTGTTCCCGGTCGCATATCAATCTTTGCTTTGAATGCAGAAAGATATTTATCAATACGGCGATACTGTTTGTGTGCACCTTCGAATCCCCATGACGAAACTTTTGGAATACGGAAGGTGGGGTGGTTGAGTACAAAGACAAAACGTCCGTCAGGTTTCAAAACGCGCGCAACTTCTGCAAATACCTTTTCAAGCTGCTCCATGTTTTGGAGTGCGAGTACACAGATAGCCACATCAAACGAAGCGCTCTTTGCAAAATCGAGTGACTGCGCTGGCGCAACATGGACGTCAGCCTCAGGATTCACCTTTGCAGCAATCTCCGCAAGTGAAGGTGAAAGGTCGACGGCGGTGACATGCTTGGTAATTCCAAGAAAATGGTGAGTAAAATATCCCTGGCCACACGCGAGGTCAAGCACGTGATCGGTCGGCTTCAAATCAAGCACACGCAGTAAATTCGGCAGCACTACCTTCGCATGGTATGTGTCGTCATTTTTTAGGTGTTCGTCGTACCAGCTTGCGGCAACTTCCCATGAAGTATCTTTTTTCATAATGTATGTATAACAGATAGATGCACAAATGCAAAGTTCGAGGTATACGCTCTAACACATGGATCCCGTCAGGATGACAAAATGAGGGGCGATGCTCAAAATTAGTAGATGGTTAAAATCGATTTTAACTTCTAATTCATTTAAACACTGCACCCAACATTTGTCATCCTGACGGGATCCAGGAGTGAGGGATTACGACTTAATTCTTGCAAAAAACTCCCTTTCATCAATAACTTCAATGCCAATCTCCTGCGCCTTTGTAAGCTTGCTTCCTGCACTTTCGCCGGCGAGGACAAAGCTGGTCTTCTTTGAGACGGAGCCTGCGGGTGTACCGCCGTTTTTACGTACAAGTGCTTCAGCATCGTCTCGCGAAAGGGTAGGGAGAGTGCCGGTGACGACAATGTGCATGCCATCAAATACGCCTGCGTGAGGCACTGAGAAGGCTTCGGGAGTAACATGCTGGCGGAGTCTTGCAAGTTCATGCTGGGCTGTAACATCGTGCTTCCATGCAAGAATTGCAGCGACCGTTTCGGGGCCAATGTCATGGACAGCAATGAGCTCATCTTCAGTGCTTGCGAGAAATGCATCAAAGGTGCCGAATGTTTTTGCAAGTGTGTAGGCGGTTTCCTCGCCAATACTTGGAATGGCAAGTGCGGAAATAAAACGAGGAAGCGAGACGGTGTTTCGTGCAGCAATGGCTGCAACGAGCTCATTCGCCGATTTTTCACCAAAGCCTTCAAGCACCGCAATATCGCCCGCCGTGAGCGTGAAGAGGTCAGACGGGTGTGCGACAAGGCCTGCGTCCATAAGTGCTTGTACTGTCTTTGGTCCGCAGCCAACAATGTCGAAATTCCCCTTTGATGCAAAGTAGGCAATACGACGCATTTGTTGGACTGCATTTTTTGGGTCGCGCGCACGCCACGCAACATCCCCTTCGGGACGATAAATTTCACCGATACCTTCGAGAGAAGTAGGGAAGATGTATGGTTTTGTATTTTTCGGGCGCAGCTCAGTGAGTACGCTCTTAATATCAGGAATAACATCACCTGCTTTTTCGAGAATCACGGTGTCGCCAATGCGGACATCGAGGCGTTTAATTTCGTCTTCATTATGCAGTGTTGCGCGTGAGACGGTGGTGCCAAGAATCGAGACAGGGCGAAGCTCCGCAACGGGCGTAATAACACCCGTGCGCCCAACCTGGAGGGTAATGTCTTCCACAACAGTCGTTGCTTGCTCGGTTGGGAATTTAAATGCAATGCCCCAGCGTGGACCTTTGCCGGTGTAGCCAATGGCATCTTGCATGTATTTTGCACGCACTTTCACCACAACGCCGTCAATCCAGTAATCCTGCTTCGCGTGCTTGTGCTGCCACTGTCGCCAGTAGGCAATCACTTCATCAATAGTTTTACACACCTTGAAATGAGAATTTATTTTGAAACCAAGGTCGCGTACTTTGGCGAGTTCTTCATCTTGTGTTGCAGGAAAAGCACCTTCGAATGTGGCGAGGTCATACAAAAATACGTCAAGCTTGCGTGCAGCCGCAATGCGTGGGTCGAGCTGACGAATTGAGCCTGCGGCAGCATTGCGCGGATTTGCAAACGGCTGTTCGTCATTCGCGAGGCGCTCCTTGTTGATACGTTCAAGTTCTTTCTCACCGAGCCAGACTTCACCTTCAACAACGAACGTTCCTTTTTCAGAGACCGTGAGTGGAATTGACTCAATGGTGCGGACGTTCATAGTGACATCTTCTCCAACTTTGCCATCACCACGTGTTGCGGCAGTTGCGAGCGAACCATTCTCGTAGGTGAGTACAATTTTCAGTCCGTCGATTTTAAGTTCGCAGACATATTCTGGTTCTTCCTTAATTGCATGCTCCTTCAAAAAACGCTTTACACGAGCGTCAAACTCGCGCATATCTTCTTCAGAAAAAGCGTCATTGAGCGACCATTGCGGCACCTTGTGTGGCACCTTCTGAAACTTCGCAAGCGCTTCGCCTGCTACCCGCTGCGTCGGAGAATCCGCTGTTACAAGTTCAGGATGCTTTGCTTCAAGCTCACTCAGTTCTCGTTTGAGTGAGTCCAGCGCTTCCGCCGAAATAGGTTCGCGGTCGTGCACATGAAATTCCGTCCGGTAGTGATTGATAGCGTCGCGAAGCTGTGCAATGCGTGTTTTGGTGCTCTGCATAATGTGTAGAGTATAGCATAAAAACCATCGTAAAAATCGATTTATGGTGAGCTTGTCGAATCCATTTTAACCAGGAAATATTTTAAAGCCATACACCCCACTTTTGTCATCCTGGAAGGATCCAGAGTCGAAACTAGGTACTTGAGATTTGGATATTGGGCAACGTAGTGCTTGGAAGTAAAGTTTATGAGAAATCAAGTGATGGGTAATACGCTCTGGATCCTTCCAGGATGACAAAAGTAAAGAGGATAGCCTTGTAGGGATAAGTAGTGAATGCTGGAGATGTTATATCTAATGAACTACCCCGGGCATGCGCCGCGGGGTAGTTCATTAGATATTATATTCTCGCAATAACGGTCTTTATCGTTCTCAGAGCTATCTCAATATCAAGCCACAGCGAACGGTGGGTGATGTAGTAGAGGTCGTACGCGAAGCAGAGCCTTGTTTCTTCGTTCGACTGGGGGCTGATGTTCCCGGGGGCGTAGAATTGGTGGGTTTGTGCCCATCCCGTGATGCCTGGGGTGATGGCGGTGCGGAGTTTGTAATGGGGGATTTCCTTTGCCATACGTTCGGCGATGCCGAGGATGTGGCTACGTGGGCCAATGAGAGAAAGCTCACCGAGAATAATATTCCAACATTGTGGGACCTCGTCAAGCGATGTTGCGCGGAGGTATCGGCCAACGCGCGTGACGACGTTCTTTGGCTTTTCCTGTATGTCTTTGTCATCAACAAAGGTTCCGGATGCACTGTCATTTGCGGTCATGGTGCGAAGCTTCCAAATCTTCAGACGACGGCCATTCTTGCCGATTCGTTCTTGGGTAATGAAGACAGGACCGTTTGAATCGAGCTTGATAGCAAGTGCAATGAAGGGAAGGAAGATAACGAAACCGAGAAGTAAGACGCTCGAACCGATGATATCAATGAGGCGCTTGCCGATGATGTACGAGAATGAATCGCGGTCGACACTGTGGTAGGTAATCCAGTCGCGCTCAACAGTTGCAAGCGGCACACGGTCGAACGTTTCTTCGTAGATTGCCTTGAAGTCGCGCATAGGCGGAAGACCTTGTGCGGCGAGGTCACTGTAGAGGCGGGTGAGCGTATGCTGTGCGTAAAGCAGCGATGTGTTGACAATAATGAGATCGATGTTCTTCTGAGAAATCATTTTTTGGAGTGCTGGCGCACCAGGAACATCGCGCATGCTATTTTCAGGGTCGATGTGGTGAACGATTTTATAGCCGAAGCGATTGTTCGCATTTATTTCGTGGAGGAGTTCGTGCGCCTCGGTGCCACTTGCGATAAGGAGGGCATGCATGCGTTTGCGTCGTGTACCATCAAGCCAAGGATAGAGGTAGACGCGCCAGAGGGAGATGAGACCAATTGAAGCGAAGAGATAGATGAGGAGGTTTGTCTTTGGGCTAATACCAAAGGGAAGCGCAAAGAAAAGCGTGAGCGCAATGAGGATGTTAACGAATTGTGCATACACAATGCGTCCCATCATGCGCATGCGTGCAATACGAGTTTGTTTGTCGTAGAGTCCTGCAATAAAGAAGGTAAGAATCCACAAGCCGGTGAAAATAAGAAAGGGCACGAGATGGACTCGCAAAAGCTCTTGGCTCGGGAGCTCAATGTATCGTACTGAGAGGGTGAGGTAGAGTGCTGCAATAAAGCAGAACACATCACCGATAATAAGAAGTCCAAGTTCTCGTGTTCGTTCGCGCATAATACTAAGAATAGTAGCAAAATGGCATAATATTGCAAGAGTGGGGTGTGACATTAGACAGTTTCCCTATTGCACGGTACTATCTTAGGTATGATACACGGTACGACGTCAACAAAAATTCTCTACCTTATTACCAAGTCAAACTGGGGCGGTGCACAGCGTTATGTATATGATCTTGCAACAGGCGCACAGCACGCAGGCTTTTCGGTGGCGGTTGCACTTGGTGGGGAAGGAGAACTTGTGGAGCGACTCAGTGATGCAGGAGTTACCGTGCGGACACTTCGTTCACTTACACGCGATGTCGGATTTCTCCAGGAAATTCGCGCATTTCAAGAGATTCTTAGAATCCTAAAAAAGGAAAAGCCCGATGTGCTGCATATCAATTCTTCAAAAGCAGGCATTATGGGCGCACTCGCGGGCAGGCTGTGCAACGTGCCACGCATTATATTTACCGCACACGGCTGGGCATTTAATGAGAAACGTCCATTTTGGCAGAAAGGTATTCTCAAGTTTTTCCATTGGCTCACCGTGATGCTTGCCCATACAACCATTGCTGTTGCTGATGTAACTAAGCGCCAGCTTAACTGGCCGTTTACCGCCCGCAAAATGACGCTCGTATATAACGGTCTCGAAGAGGCGGGACACCTTTCGAAGAACGATGCGCGCACACAGCTCGCAATACAATATCATGAGCTCTCGCCGTACCTGCATGACCTATGGTCGGTAAGTATCGGAGAACTCCATCCTACGAAACAGCATGACGTTATGATTCGCGCCATGCGTGACATCGTAGAAGCACAGCCTCATGTGCGACATATTATTATGGGCGAAGGAGAGGCGCGAAAAAATCTCGAGCACCTCATACACAAGTATGGACTAGAAAAAAATGTCTTTCTGCTTGGCAATGTGCCGAACGCGTCAAAATATTTGACAGCATTCTCTTTCGTAGTATTGCCATCAAGGACAGAGGCATTCCCGTACGTGCTTCTTGAAGCATGTGCGGCAGGTGTGCCGGTTATTGCATCATCAGTCGGTGGTGTTCCTGAAATCATCCGTCATCGCGAAGAGGGACTTCTCGTCTCATCCGGTGATGCCTCCGCACTTGCTGATGCGTGTCTGCTCCTTCATACCAACGAAAAGCTTCGTACCCACTATGCCCACAATGCACGTATGCGTAGCGGAATATTTACCAAAGAAAAAATGCTCCAGAAAACATTTGCGTTATATCTGTAACCAGCCAGAACTGTCATCCTCGGGATTCATAAAAATAACGTAGCAAAGCGGAGTATATTTTTAAAATACCCGGGGATCCATGGATAAAAAGCACTGCTCGTAATCCATGGATCCCCGGGTATTTGAAAACAATATTCGGAAAGGCTTCCTCATTTGTTTCCTAAATCCCGAGGATGACAGTTCGTAGGGTTTGTCGATTGATTATGCGCGTACAACAATGTTGTCTGGGTGGCTAAAATTTCCATCCGTACCAGTTCCAAGGTATACTCCCAAACATGTATCGCAACTATCTTCTCGGCGTAGCCGTTGCCGTAATGGTCTTCACTGTCGGCTATTTCTCACGAGTTCTCACAGAACCCGAGCCACAAACCGTACCAATATTCTCAATCAAAAACGCCACCAGTAGTGGCGCGTTTTCGGGTGCCGAGGACCCTGCAAAACTCGTCGATTTTGCAACCTTCTGGCAAACCTGGGCACAGCTCGAAACAAACTTCTATGGTGGTGCAAGTTCCACACCAGTAGAAGAAACCGAACGCGTCCAGTCCGCCATCATCGGCCTGGTAAATGCCTACGACGACCCGTACACGGTGTTCCTTCCAACCAAACAATCAAATGCACTCAAAGAGCAAGTGCGTGGCGATTTCCAAGGTATTGGCGCAGTACTCAACATGTTTGATGAAAACACCGTGTTTGTAACGGGTATTCTACCGGGCTCGCCTGCAGAAGACGCAGGGCTTGTAGCAGGTGACCGTATCATGGCAATTGACGGTACACGTATTCAGGCGACAACGCTCGAGGATATTGTTGCGCATATTCGTGGTAAAGCAGGTACCGTGGTCACACTTGACCTTGTCCGCCAGGACGGCTCGCCGGCAACGGTCCCGATAATTCGCGGCACCGTTGCAATTCCCACCATTGCCTCACAAGCGGTCACACAAGTTCGTCAGGTCGCGAAAAAGGTCGTTGAAAAAGCAGATGAGCTCAAGAACTCTGTTATTGATGCTGTCACTCCCGCAAGAGAAGAGCCGACCTTCGAATACGAAGCAAAGAAAGAAAACTACCGCATCGTTCGCCTCTCAACCTTCGCCGAAAGTTCCGTATCTGCATTTAATAAAGAAGTCGAATCATTCGTTGCAAGCGACGAAGAAGTTTTCATTCTCGACCTTCGCGACAACCCCGGTGGCGACATGCGTGTTGCCGGCATTCTTGCAAGCTACTATCTTCCAAAAGGAAAACTCATCACCTACGCACAAGGTGCTAATAATTTAAATGAACGCTATGAAAGCTTTGGCATAGAGAATTTCGGCGCAAAGCGTGAGACTGCCTGTTTCGCCATCCTCGTCAACGAACGCAGTGCTTCCGCCTCAGAAATCCTCGCCGCAGCCCTCGGCGAACATAAGGCCGCAAACATTGTCGGACAGAAAACCTACGGTAAAGGCTCCGTCCAACGCCTCATCGACATCGCCGACATCGGCTCCCTTAAGGTAACCATCGCCCACTGGTACACCCCAAAAGGCACCTCACTCTCTCACAACGGCTACACCCCAGAAATCCCTGTTAAATATGAACTCAACGAACCCACCCCCGACCCCTTCGTCAATACCGCAATTGCGAGCTGTGTAAAGGAATAACTAACATCACTTGCTACTAAAAACACCCAGAGCAAACTTTTGCTTTGGGCGTTTTTAGTATACATATTACGAGCTTACAAATTTATGCAACACCGAAATGATGAGTATTTGGTAGGGAAGGCCTTCTTTTGTGCGGAAAGAATTGTTATATAAAACATATTAGAAATATATTAAAAGATGAGGTGGTGTGTGCAAATCTTGCACACACCACTGAACCTAGAAGCTAAAGTAAAAACGCACAGATTTCAACATGCTTTGTGTCGTGCTATACTCACAATCATGAAGAAAAACATTCTCGTTATTGGTGGAGCAGGATATATTGGCTCTGCATGTGTGAATCAGCTTGTGCAGCAAGGGCATGCTGTTGTTGTTTTCGACAACCTCTCAACAGGGCAGCCTGAAAAAATAGGAGAAAGTGTCGGATTCGCGCAGGGTGATATTATGAATCCTGCAGAGCTAGATGCTGTGTGTGGCGCGCATCAATTTGATGCAGTCTTTCACTTCGCCGCAAAGAAAGTATTGAGTGAAAGTATGCAGAACCCCACATTGTATTATCAGAACAATGTCGTCGGCACGCTCAATATACTCGGAGCAATGGAAAAGCATAGCATTCCCGAAATCATTTTTTCCTCAACCGCAGCAGTATATGAGCCACAAGAAGACATTAATGATCTTTACGTCGAAGACTCAAAAACAGCACCTGTCAGTGTTTACGGTAGCACCAAACTTATCGCAGAAATGATAATCAAAGACTTTGCACGAACAGGGAAGATCCAAAAATACAGTATTCTGCGCTATTTCAATGTCGCTGGCGACGCAGGACTTTCTTTCGCTGAGCATAATGCACAAAATGTCTTCCCGCTCCTGGCAGGGGCTTTAACCACAGGGGAGCCATTTCATATTTTCGGTACTGATTACCTAACAAAAGACGGAACAGCGATGCGTGATTATATCCATCTGACTGACCTTGTCGACGGACACCTCAAAGCTCTCGAAACAGAAAAAAGTGGCACCTACAACCTTGGTACCGGCACTGGGTATTCAGTACGAGAACTTGTAGACGCCTTCGAGCGTATCTCCGGCAAAAAGCTCACTGTCAAAGAAAGCCCACGCCGCCCTGGCGACCTTGCATCAGTCATTGCTAGCCCCGCAAAAGCTAATAGTGAACTCAACTGGTACCCCACAAAAACCCTCGACGACATGGTGCAAGATACACTTATTGTTTTCTCGAAATAGACCCTCATTAAATATTTTAACTTAGATGCCCCATGCTCACACCTGACGAACAAAAAATATGTGATGCTGCAATTGAATACGTCAAAACGCAGAAATCGCAGCTTGTCGAGCGATATGCATCGCTCGATGTTGTGAAGCCAGACACGAACCCTGTGTCGGTATTTATGGCGGGCTCCCCAGGTGCAGGGAAGACGGAATTCTCTTTGCGTCTGCTTCAGCAGATTAAAACAAGCGATATAAACGTAGTTCGTATTGATCCTGATGAACTTCGTAAAGGAATGCCCGGATATGGAGGCGGTAACGCACATGTGTTTCAGTTACCTGTCACAAAATTGGTACACGAGCTTCATGCGAGCCTCCTCAAGAACAAACAATCTTTTCTTCTTGACGGTACACTTTCTAATTACGCTACCGCAAAGCAAAATGTAGAACGTTCACTCAAACGGGGCAGATCTGTCTATGTATATTATGTCTACCAAGATCCGCTCCAGGCATGGAAGTTCACACAAGCACGAGAAAAGCAGGAAGGTCGAAGAATCATGAAAGAGACATTCATTACACAGTATTTCTCCGCCAAAGATACCGTCAACGCACTTAAAACCGAATTTGGCGACCGTATCGTCGTGCATCTTGTGGTTAAGAATAGCGACCATGAAATCATTATGTTTGAGAAAAATATTAGAAGCATTGACAGTCATTTGAAGGTCAAGTATAGTAAAGAGTCATTAGAAGGAGCTATCAGATAAACTCGTATGTATACAAAACTCAAGAAACTTTTTAGAGCAAGAAAAGAGTCCGTGCATAACGGTGCATTTTCAGAGTTTATGCGCAATGCTTCAGCGCGCGAACAGAAGAAAGTCATTACAAAAGCCGCTCGTCTCGCCATCGAAGATCAGCGCGCCATCATGCGCGAGGCCGGCATGCTTTCAAACTAGCGTGCGAATTATCGAAAACACCCAGAGCACAGTATGTGCTCTGGGTGTTCTCGATTCTATTCAAGCTCTGAGTATCTGTCTTTATTATACATACGCGCGCAAAATGCGAAGCTGTGCCTTCATCCAGGCAAGGGAATAGTGTGGATAGGCGTCTTTGTGTGCCCAAATAATATCTAGGTGAACGCGAGCGTGCTGCGCGCGTTTTTCTTTGCTGATATTACTCGCATGCTTGCGATACTGTGTCATCTGCTCAGGCAAGTTTGCAAGCTTGCCGAGTGTTCCGAGGCGGAGAATAAGGTCGTAATCTTCCCAAATAGGAACCGCTGGATTGTAGATTTCTGCAGTTTTTCGCATAAGAATCGCGGAATGGGTGAATTGATTTCTGAGCAAGAGCTTTGCACGAATCGCGGCATCCTCAGTCTCGTATGCGAAAGATCCGATAGTATTTGAGAAACCATCAATAACATCCACCTGCGTACCAACAAGTATATGTTCAGGATTCGACTCTAAAAACGCAACCTGCTTCGCAAGTTTCTCAGAACTACTCCACATATCATCACTATCAAGCACCGCAATATACTCACCTCGCGCCAGCGCAAACCCACGATTGCGATTACCAGTAATCCCAAGATTCTGTGGTGCAGGGAGGACACGAACACGCGCATCCTGTTCCGCGAAACCCTGCGCAATAGAAACCGTATCATCCGTCGAAGCATCATCCAGCACAAGCAGCTCCCAATTCTGATATGTCTGCATTAAAACACTCTCAATAGCCTCACCAATATACCCCGCACGATTGTACGAAGTCATCATGATTGAAACGAGAGGGGTGTTAGCGTTCATATTATTTCTTTACAAAATGGAAGCAGCCACATGCATAGTGTTCATGCTGTGCGAGGCTTGGGTCTGCATCGCGAATCATGTCACCGCTATGTTCGGGTATGAGGGTGAATTCTTTAAGGGTGAGGGTAGGGAAGAGTTCAAGAACTCGTTCGTAGGAATAAATACGATGTGCGTTGTATTCGATGAGTGCCTCTTTGCCGAGCGGAACAACGAAGAGGAGCGAACCATCTTTTGCGAGAATACGTGAGAGTTCCTCCGCTGCCTTAATGTCGCCATCAGGGTCAATAGGGTCGCCATAGCGGCCGAGTCCGATGTGTTCGACAACATGCATACATGAAAGTGATACAACGCTCGCATCGTCAAAAGGAAGGCTCATAAGATCGCCAGCCTTGCTCGTAAGTCCTGAAAGCGCAATATCAGCAGGACGGTAATCATAAAAGTCCACAGGAACAAACGCAGATACAATACCCGCAAAGAACAGCGACGATGAAATATCGACATGTCTCTCAGGCTTCATCTCCGCAAGAACCCGTGCCGCCCATGATGTGTGATACACATAATGCCGGTCAAATCCGGTCTGAATCGTCTTGTCCTTTACGCACGGATATACATCAGGAAGACGCATCTCAAAACGATCGTTCCGCATGCTCCTACGAAACCGAAGATAGTCAGGCAGTATAAATGGAAACTGCACCAAGCGAAGTATTTTTTTAATTATTTTTTTCATAGGAGATTAAGAAGAATGCGGGTGCTCGCTTCGTCGGAAAGGTGTACGTCGCAATATTCTTTTGGATTGAGGTTTGTTGTGTGTGAGAAAAGTTCAGTAAGTTCATCTATGGAGTTAAAAACCGCGCCAAGTTCAGGAGTGAGATACGGTGCATTAATCTGTGGCGCTTCCCACGACGTGTCGGCTGATTCCCATCGAGTACTCTTATTCACAAACGTCGGCACATTATGCGCCCATGCTTCTTGGAGCGCAAGTCCTTGGCTCTCAGACTGTGCGAGATATACGAGATAGGGCGCATCTGCAAGGGCACTTAGATAGTCTTGTTGTTTGAATGTACCATACGTGAATATATGGCATGCGCTAATCCTATCCTGTATCTGCGCAACAAGCTCAGGGCTTCGTAACTTATCATAAATAATCGGGATGCCATCACGAGTGCTTGGTGCCGATAGTTGAACACCCGCAGGCCACACGCGGATTTTTTCAGCAAGTTCAGGCGCTTCGTGTATCCATAAGTCAGCAACCCATTGTGAAGGAACAAGTATGATGTCGATATCTGTGCTCAGCATTGCGCCGTCAGCATCACGTGGGTGAGCAACAATATTTGGCCCGGCAATAATCTTTTTTATGCGCCCGATCTGCTTCAGAGCAATGGCTTCACTGAGTGCCTCGACACCAGAAAGAATCAACGCTACATCACCTTGCGCGGGCTCCGTATTGCGCTTGAACGGGACATTAAGTTTTTTTAGCCCCCGCAACAAACTATCCTCCACCGCATTCGGCCCCGAATACTTTCTGAGCAACCGCCGTGCCACCCACTTCCAAAATTCCTTAGTAAGGAAGCTTCGACTGCGAGTGTAGATAGTAATCATATGCCGCTAGTTAACTTTTTGCGTAAAGTTTTTTAAAAAGAAATATTTTTACTTTTTCAAAGAAGGAAATTTTTTTAAGTGGTGCGTAAAGATACGCGATTGTCTGTTTTGTGCGTAGTGTTGTATTCCGGTATCGTGCAATGAGCCGTTCGTTTTGTTCGTAGGTAATTGCACGAACGGGATTTATTTTTCTACGTCGGGCAGTTGTGAGAGGCTGGTCGATAATTTGTTTTAGAAATACAGCGAAATCTTCACGGTCCTTTGCGAGGTCAACGCCTGGCATAAGGACTGGCTTGTTCATAATTTCGAGATAGAGTTCGTCGTTTTCATCTATTTCTTTAACACGTGCAACCACAGCATCGAAATCGGGATAGTCAGCGCAGTTAATGTAGCGTTCAGGATTGAATACTTCAGTAATTCGAGGGTCACCGTAATAGATAGGGAGGGCATTTGCTGCGAACGCGGTGAGGATTTTTTCAGTGGTGTAACCACTACGTGAAGAGTTTTCAAAGGCAATGGCGAATTTTCGTTTTCTGTCGAAATCTAATTTGCTGACGAGTTCAGTTCCTGTGGTATTGAGATAATTACCACCAGAGTCAACCTGCTTGTACGCAGACAATTTTGCAAAAAATTCGCCACGAGCGTTATCTGCCAGATAATTATTATACACAAAACTGCAAAAACCTTCTTTTTTGGCAAGGTCTTCTTTCGTGAATGGTCGCGGAGTTTTGAAATCAAGATCACCTGCGTTTTCAACATCACATTTTCTATAGAAGACCGCTGTTTGGAATACGGGTAGCCTAAAGTGCCGGTCTTCAAAAGTAAGATGGTCAAAACTTATTGCATAATCACAAAGATTGAAGTTAGGATGGATATTCTCACCAGTGTAGAAAATACGAATTGCATCGGGGTAGTTTAAATACTCCGTCGTGCCCTCATGGAAGAAAACGTAGTCTGGTTTATTAGAGAATGTGACATGGTAAAGTTTAGAAAGTTCGCGCACTAGAAATATATCACGCACAGACTCGTCATCTAGGTCATAGCCACAGATTTTGATGTTGATAGTTCTCATAGAATGGTTGCGATGATTTGAGAGGTGTACACAGGATCGGCACATTCCTCAGGATTTCGTTCATTAATTTCATTAAAATACTTATAACGAACGGGTACAATGCGGTCGGTGTTTCGTAAAAACATTTCATACTCCATATCGACGTGACCGATATCGATAACACGATATCCTTGCTTGAATAAATCGTATGCAAGAAGCTTTGCTGCTGGTCCAAGTGAAAGCAGTATAAGCTTTTCTTTGCCAACTTTGTTTGCCTCGTGAAGGATTGCTTCATGTGACGCATGAGCATTTTCGGGTGGACAAAGTATTCTTTTAACAGAGGTACAGTCTGCAAACAAGTCATTGCCAACCCCTAGTCTGCTCTGTGTTCCTTCTATGAGTACTACATCAGTATTTTCCCAGAGCGCTTTCAATGCAGTATAGAGTGTGCCGGTATCTCGTTTATTCTTAAAAGTGAGATATGGACGAGTCATAAAGGCATCACCGTAGGTGCGACCAGGTATGAGAAATTTCCGCCATGTATGTCCGTGTCGGAAGAGGTGGTGAATTTCAAACCAGAAAGCGATTGGTGTAAGGTGTTCTATCCGATCAAAAATACTTGGTACGCATATCATGAGATTCTCTTCCTCGACACGAAGAATTTCAGAGAGACGGTTGGCAAGGACGGTATCATATTTCTGAAAACCAAGATTCGAATGTTCAATAAGTGAGAGCTCGCCATCTCCAAAACGAATCACAGAGAGGTTCTGCTCACGTATTTTCTGTATTGTCTCAGATATCGATAGCACCCGGGGCTCCCATACAGGACCACGAATACGTGTCCGGTACCAATATGCGAGATACCCTAAAATGGGCCCGACTTTTTTCCGGATTGCAAGAGGTGTTATGGTGCGTACATGATTAAGAAGATTTTGCATTGAGGAGTTTTTCTTTTTCTAGAGCGTATTTTTCTTCAGCGGTCTGAAGTGTTATGTTGTGCTCAATCTCGTAAAGACGTGCGTAAGTCATGAGCCTACCAAAAGCTGCATTGAGCATAACAATAATGCCAACCCTGCCATTATACATGCTTCTACGGTAAATCCACATATAGCGCAACATTGCTGCAAAAAGCTTAAGGATTGAAAATCTTTCGCCGTTTTTGAATTTTTGAAGTGCTTCTTCTTCGGCATAGCGCAAGTAGCCAACAACATATTTACTGGTAACATATGTGCTAAAATGACGAATGGCAAACCGCTCGAGCGAGGGGAGTACACAGACCTCCTCAGGAGTCCCTGTAAAAAGACCCATGCTGTGGATTGGTGTGTGTGTAAAATCCATATAGTCGCGATGGAACGCAACGGGTATATGTGACTTTTGCGCAATATGATTTGTAGCACCCCACATATAGGTGTGCATCGGGGCAATGATTTGTTTACAAGAATTTTCGGTTGCTACCGCAAGCATCTTTTCAACCAATGTTTTTGGCGCAATATTGTCGACGTAGCCCCAATAAATCCAGGGGGTGTTCGTGTTTTTCTTTATAAAATCGTAGTTTTGCTGTGTTTCGACGTGCGGAACATTTGATGTGGGGCGTGAAAGAAAGGTTGCACCGAGTTTCTCAGCAATCTCTTTAGTCTTGTCAGTACTGCCGCCATCCATAATAAGTACTGGTCCGTACTTCATAAAACTCCGCACCGCATATGCAATACGTTTTTCTTCATTGTAGGCAAAGAGGATAAAAGTTATAGGCTTCATATGATTGACTTTTTTATATCTCGAGCGAGCGCTATAAATGTATTGGGGATATAGAATAGTATATTCCCAATCATGCGCAGATGCCAAGGAATATGCTTGGTGTAGCTCCGCATGAGGGCGAAGTTCTTCTTTGTGAGAGGAAGGTCGCGTGCTTTTGCTTGTAAGAGGACGCGAGGGAATTTACGAGTGTTGCCAGCGAGCTCTTGCTTGGTGCGGGTTTGATTGTATCCCCAACCAATCATTTTTCGCAAGAATACATTACAGTCTATGAATATCTGTAGCCCTTGCCCATTGTCTGCCCAACGACAGTCTTGTCCGGTAAGCACCATTGGCTTTTTGATGTGGAGAGTGGGGTCTGTTGTTGCAATGGCGAGGCGAAGAATTGTCTCGAAATAATACCAACCAGGAGTATGGTTCTGAATGTCTGCAGCATTCAGCCATGCGTCGCGGCGAAATGCGAGTAGGCTTAGTGCTGACGGGTAGTAATTTAGTGCATAGCTCTCGTTAGGATCGTTTGATATAGACATATCAGCATCAGTATAGGTAACTTTCTGTAGAAACACCTTAGGGTCACGGTCTGTTATTTCCTGAGAGGTTGTAGAAATGATTGCGTAGGTATTCTTGGCACACTGTGCCAACATATACGCGAGTGCACCGTTTCTAATGAGGTCGTCATCTCCAAGGTACCAACAATAGGTTCCGTTGGCACGACGTACGGCATTATCGACATTGTAATCAAAGCCAACATTTGCCTCATTTTTATAGTATGCAAGATGACGGATTTTGCTTGCGAATGAGCGTGTGATTGTTTCGGTATCGTCAGTCGATGCGTTGTCAGACACAATAACTTCCACTTGCTCAGCAAGATGTTTATCAGTAAGCTCCCGAGCAATGCTCTCGAGCGCATCGTGTAGATATGATGCGCGATTATAGGTTGGTATGCATATCGAGAGAATTGGTGCTGACATGATAAGTTATAGAATTAACGTTTACTCCAAAGTTTTTTAATAATGAGTTGTAGAAGCGGAAAAAACTTATGATAGTGTACACTGATAATCCAGATTGCACGAGTAGCATTTTTATATTTTCGTGTTTTGAGATTTGCTGCAACGATTGCCCAGTAGTTTCCCAATGCGTCATACTTAGCTTTTGCGAGATATCTGAGACGAAGTTCTTCCGTTGGTTGTGACTGCGCGATTTTCTCCGTGAGATTATCCCAATCAGCAACAATGTCTTCAAAACGACGTTCAATAAGTGATTGTGCCCCTGTTGAATCTTTGTTGTAATGATACGTTGCAGTTGGCTCGTTGATGAAGGCTAGGTCATATTCAGCTGCAACACGCGGCCACATTTCAGCATCTGCAGACAGTGAGGTTTCGATAAAGCCTCCAAGTCTTTCATATGCCTCTTTTTTCACCATAATGGTTGAACAGAGCCCGATAGGCGCACGAAGTGCTTCTTCGCCCGCCCGCCAATGCTCTTTATGTGCAGTCGGTGTCGTCGTTTTTGTTGCGGGGTCACCATTTACAACAGCAAATGAGTTCGCATGAATAATGCCAAGATTTGGATTTTTCATTATCAGAGTACGATAGAGGGGGATTACGTTTGGAGCAAGTTCATCATCAGCGTGAAGAATAAGTATCCAGTCGCCCGATGCGTGTTCAATACACTTGTTCCAATTTGATGCCATACCAAGGTTGGTACTGTTTTGATGGCAGGTGACTGTAGGAGTGTATGACTGTGCAATTTTGTATGTTGCGTCTTGTGATGCGTTGTCAACGAGAATAATTTCGACATCATCATTTTGATTGTTCAAAGCGCTCTCGAGACATCGGCGAATATATGGCTCCTTATTGTAGGAAGGGATAGCGATAGTGATGGTCGGTGTGATGTTCATATACTACAGTATATCTGAATATAAGAAAAACGCACACGGTGGGGGATGGCAAGTAACGACCGTAAAACTTGTTAGCGAGTCAGCGTTTATGTGCGAATAAAATGTTAGTAAGAAGTGTGCGAGTTTTGGGGAGTAGGAACAGCGAAAGGAAAGGTAGTATATATGCAACAAGGCTTCCAAAGGCTGCGCCGAGCATTCCGTATTTTGGAATCAGCATGATGCAGAGTATGAGGTTGGCAGCCATGCCAAAAAATGAGGAGAAGAGGATGTATTTCGGGAGTCGCTCAAGGAGTAGGATTTGGTGTGTAATGTGGGTAAGGGCGGCGCCAATATTGCTCCAGATATAGAGCATAAGTACGGGGGCTGCTCCTGCAAATGCAGCACCAAATACAATCGCTACGAGAGGTTTTGCAATAATACTGGTCAGTAGCGCAAGGGTAAGTGTGGCAGCAAAGAGAAAGAAAAATAGTTTCTGTATACGCTTTCTATACAGGATATCGTTTGTTTTCTTTGCGTTGCCTATTGCAGGTAAGAGTCCCGCAATAATAATGCCTGGCACAAAATACCAAACTTCAGAGAGTCGTACTGCGGCATCATAGAGACCAACAGAAGTGGCGTCTATCATGTGTTTTATAAATATCTGGTCGATGCGTGCGTATATTGTGGAGAATGCGGAAACTAAAATGAGAGGAGTAGCATCTGCAATAATGAGGCGAGCAAGTACGGGGTCGAATGAGAGTGTTTGTAGTGCGCCAAAGCGTTTTGTGCGCAGGTAAATATAGCTTCCTGCATACAATATTGGCTCAAGTACAAGAATAGCTGCGAGATAGAGAACGCCACCACCAAACATGATAATTACTATTTTGAAAAGGTTTAAAATAGTAACAATTATAATTGACGCTATTGACGGCCACTTTGATTCTACCTGTGCTTGAAATTCTTGCCCAAGAAGACTGAAACTGCTGAGAACAAGTGTACTGCTAATAATGAAAATAAGAAGAAGCGATACGTCGTGTGGAGAAATAAAATAGGCGAGAAGAATACAGAGAACCATTGCAAAAATCCCCGCGCCAAGTCGCATGGAAAGTGCTGTGCCCATTACGGCGTTTCGTTTCTCAGGAAAGAGAATCAGTTCACGTGAGATGGTCTGGTCAATACCGAGTGATGCAAACATCCCGACAAGCATCACAAAGCTGATTGCGTAACTTAGTTCGCCATAACTTGTAGGTCCGAGATTACGTGCAATATATGCAGTGGCAAGGAGTCCTATTGCCATGGTGCCAATACGCGCAAAAAACATCCAGCCAAGATTTTTGGTGTAGCGACGAAGTCCTGTGTCGTGCCTCTTTGCAGCAAGTCGAGCGAAGATATTCATGGAATAAGGCTATTGTACAAACATGTGAACGTTTGTCCATATCATGAGTGCAAAAAAATGCCGCAGACGAGTCTACGGCGAAGGAAATATTTTACCCGAGTTCATGTTTCATGATGTCTTGGATGCTCTCGGCAAGACTGATGTGTGGTTTCCAGCCGGGTACTGGTTCTCCGTGCGACCATGGCAACATCATTTCTCGCTCACGATAGGGACGAGTACCAAAGGTTACGGGGAGTTTTCTGCCGAGTACACTTTCAAAAAGTGCAACAAAAGAACGGAGCGTCATACGTTCGTTCGAAGGAAGTGTGAATACCTTTCCGTTGAACATAGTGTGATTGCTTTGAGTGAGCAGCGTCACCATGCGATCGTACCCATCGAGCACATTTTGTATCGGGCTGATATCAAGCAATTGTTCGCCCGGCGACAACTCAAGACAGGTCCCCGTCTTTGCAGCATTAAGTAGTGCGCGAAAAATCTTATTTCTTCTGTCGCCCTCGCCGATTGTGTCAAATAAGGTTACGGTTGCAATTGTGGTTGCGGTTGTCTCGGCATAGTATTGCACAATATCCTCGAATGCTTGCTTGGTTGCCGAGTACAGGTTTGCGGGTGAATAGTCACGGTTCTCGTAGTGTTGCGTATAGGTGCTTGTGTTGATCATCCATGGTACATCGTGTTTAGTTGCAGCTTCAAAGAGATGCATGCCGAAACGAATGTTGCTGTCGACAAGTTTGTCGATGTCGTTCGCAGTGTGTGTCCCGCAAAAGTGCGTTGCACAATGCACGATGCCGTCGAAGCATTCTTTCAGAATAAACTCTGAAAGTTGTTCATGATTGCCATCATGTTGGAAGATGCGCACTCCTTGCGGAAGAAGAGCTTCGTCCGTTCCAGATCGTGTGATAACCACCACATCATCTCCATGAGTGAGGCGTCGCTCTGCGAGATTGCCTCCCACGAAACCACTTGCGCCAGTTACGAGTATTTTCATGACTTACTCCTGATGGGAAAAAGGTGAGATAAACGAGGTGAATGCGGGGAGTGCTTTGTCGCGTTCGGACATGATGGGATTATCAACACCCCAATCCATGCCGAATGAATCAAAATGTATGCCCGCATCACATGCTGCATTGAAACCTGCTGTTTGCAGATATGACGTATGTGCGAGTTCGGTGAGTGCTTTGAATCCATGCGCAAACCCTTCGGGAATGTACAGTGTTGATTGATTCTCTGCAGAAAGCTGTATCGACAGATGTTTCCCAAATGTTGGAGAATTCATTCGTATATCAAGCACAACATCAAGAATACTGCCGTGCTTGACGGATACGTATTTTGCGCAAGCATGCGGGGGCATTTGGAAGTGCATACCACGTATTACTTCCTTGTGCGATTCTGTCTCAAACACCTCGTGAAGGTCGGTGTTCATGCCGTGTGTTGCAAACAGTGCCGCGTCAAACGTTTTCTGAAACACGCCACGCACATCGGCACGAGGAGTTGGAGTAATCAGAAAAAGTCCGGGGATATCTAGCGTTGTAATGTGCATGGGATTGCTCCTCTAAAAGATCAGATACCTAGAGACTAACATCAATTATTTTGCAATGCAATAAAGAAAAAGAGCCCTCGGGAGGGCTCTGTGGGGTTGGTCGGAGAAGTGGTGCTATGCGGTTGTCGTGCGGGTTGCGATGAAGGTGGTGATTTGCTCCTTGACGTAGTCGAGCTGTTCCTCGGTGAGGCCTTGATGACAGGCGAAGACGAGTCCGCCGCGCATGACTTGCTCGGTGTTCTCGTAGCTTGCTTCGGCGAGGCGATGCGGGATCTTCTCGAAGGCTGGCTGTTTCAGGACGTTGCCCGTGAAGACGGGGCGGGTCTGAATGTCGGCGGCTTCGAGGAAGAGCGCAATGTCCTTGCGGACGAACGGCGCGCTGTCACGAATGACAACAGGGAATGCCAGCCAGACGGCGTCGGCACCTTCAGTTTGCTTCGGTAGAATGAAGTATTTTTCATACTGCTTGAAGAACTGCAGGAGCGAGGCGTAGTGACTGCGGCGTGTTGCAGCGAAACCATCGAGTCGCTTGAGTTGCTCGAGCGCGAATGCGGCCGAGAGTTCGAGCGGCAGGAAGTTGTAGCCGATTTCCGAGAAGACAAACTTTGCGTCGTATTGCACGCCGCCGAGCTCGACATTGAAGCGATTCTCGGCCTTTTCGGATTCCGCCCCTTCGCCAAAGAGCGACGAACGACGGCCCCAGCCGCGCAGGACGACAAGTCGTTCCGCGAGAGCCTCGCTGTTCACCATGACCATGCCGCCACCGCCTGCACCGTTGATAATGTGCGAGCCGTAGAAGCTGGTTGTGGTGATATGCGAGTAGGTGCCGGTTGGTTGACCCTTAAAGCTGCCGCCGAAGGTGTCGCACGAGTCTTCGATGAAGACGATGTTGTGCTTTGCTGCGATGGCGGCGAGCTTTTCCAGATTCGGCAGGTTGCCGAGGAGTGACGGGATGAGCAACGCTTTGGTTTTCGGGGTGATTGCCGCTTCGACTTTGTCTGCATCGATGACGTAGGTGCCTTCGTCGACGTCGAGAAAGACGGGGACGAGGCCTTTTTGCAGGATGGGTGCAACGACCGTGCCGAAGGTCAGGAGCGGGGTGATGATTTCATCGCCAGGCTCCGCATTCAACAATTCGAGCGCGAGCAGGTTGGCGGATGAACCAGAGTTCACCATGATGCCGTACTTTTTGCCGAAATGTGCAGCGGTTTTTTCCTCGAACTCTTTGGTTTTCGGGCCGAGTGCGGTATTGCCACGCAGAACATTGACGACGGCTTGGACTTCTTCCTCGCCATGAACAGACTGAGCATAGGGAACGCGCATGATATTTCTCCAGGTTGTGAAAAGAACGAACAGGGGTTCGAGCTGAGGTAAAGTTATGCAACATTGGTGAAGTTGTCAATATTGACGAAACTGGAATAAATTGTCATTCTGTATTTGGGTTTGGTCTTTGACACTAAAGAAAGGAGATTGCTATGCAATCCTATCAGTTTTTGCGTGACACGTATCAAGGCAAGACGGTTTTAGTAACGGGGCATACGGGCTTTAAGGGTTCGTGGCTGTGTCATACGCTTCTTGCTCTTGGTGCGCGGGTGGTGGGTGTAAGCCTACCGCCGCGCACGTATCGCGATATTTTTGTGGTTACGGGGTTGCAGGACATGGTTGAACATCATGAATTTGATATTCGTGACAGTGACCGTGTGCGCGCACTTATGCAGCAGGTCTCGCCAGACATTGTGTTTCATCTTGCGGCGCAGCCCTTGGTGCGACACAGTTATGACGAGCCGCTTGCGACCATTACGACGAATGTTATCGGGACCACGAATGTGCTCGAAGCAATTCGGCAAACGGCAACAGTGAAAGCTGCGGTCATTATCACGACCGACAAGGTCTACGAAAACAAGGAGATCGATTACGGCTATCGGGAACATGATCCGCTTGGCGGGTATGACCCGTATAGTGGCAGTAAGGCGGCGGCGGATATTGTGGCGCAGTCATATATTCGCTCATTCTTCAATCCTACGCAGTACGGCGAGCGTCACACTACGCTTGTGGCGATTGCTCGTGCGGGGAATGTTATTGGTGGTGGCGATTGGTCGCCCGACCGTATCATTCCTGACATTATGCGTTCGGTTTTGGATAGCGGCAGCGATGTCTTGATCCGAAGTCCGTTCGCGGTGCGTCCGTGGGAGCATGTGCTTGAACCTGTTTCTGGGTACCTTGCGCTCGGCGCTCGCCTTGTAAAGGGCGAGACCGAGTTCTCTGGTGCGTGGAATTTTGGCCCCGACCATGATTTATGGCTTCCTGTGGGAGAGATGGTACAGCGTGTGCTGACACTCTTCGAACAGAAGACCGCATGGCGAGGAACAATGCAGTGTGATGAGCATCATGATGGAGCGAAGCATGAGGCAGGACTTTTGACGCTCGATGTCACCAAGGCGAATCGTCGCCTTGGGTGGCGTTCGCAATGGGATATCGATACCACACTCACGCAAACCGTGATGTGGTATGCACAGGTTGCAGAAGATTTGTGCACTGCACGAGAGGTGACCTTGCAGCAAATCAATTCATATTTCAACAACTTCTCAGAAGGAGAACGACCATGAAAGTAGTTATCCTCGCAGGCGGTCTCGGCACACGGCTCTCGGAAGAGACGCATGTGCGCCCGAAACCGATGGTGGAAATTGGCGGTATGCCGATTTTGTGGCATATCATGAAAATTTATTCGCACTATGGATTCAATGATTTCATCATTTGCCTCGGCTATAAAGGGGAAGTGATCAAGGATTGGTTCCTCGACTACCGTGCCTGCAAAAGCGATCTCACGATTGACTTTGCAACTGGTGGTGTGCGGTACCATGATCCGAACCTGGAGCCGTGGCGTGTGTCACTTATCGATACTGGCGCAACAACAATGACCGGCGGGCGCCTTGCGCGCCTGCGCGAGCATATTGCGCCGGACGAACGCTTCATGATGACCTATGGCGACGGCGTCGGCGATATCAATATCGCTGAACTCGTCCGTTTCCATGAGTCGCATGGACGTCTTGCAACACTCACGACCATTGTGCCGGAAGGACGCTTTGGTGTCGTGGATATTAACAACGACAACATCGTGTCGGGATTCTCCGAGAAGACCGACAACCAAAAGCGGGTCAACGGTGGGTTCTTTGTGCTTGAAGGGAAGGTGCTCGACTACCTCACGGAAGGCGACGCAACCATCTTCGAACAAGCACCCCTTCGGACGCTCGCAACGGAAGGTCAACTCGCGTCTTTCGCACACAACGGCTTCTGGCATCCCATGGACACCCTCAGCGATAAACAAAAGCTCGAGGCCCAGTGGGAAAAGGGAGCACCTTGGAAACTTTGGAAGGAGTAAATCATGAAATATCGACTCACGCGTTTTGCGCAAAGTCTTGATGGACAGCCGATGTTCAAAGTGCTTGCGAAAGTACAGGAAATGCAACGGCAAGGCAAAGACATCATTCACTTTGAAATCGGCGATCCTGATTTTGGGACGCCGCAGAATGTGGTGGATGCTGCATGTCTGGCACTCCAAACAGGGAAGACACACTATGCTCCTTCGATTGGGATTACGGAATTGCGTGAAGCGGTGCGTCTTGCGACGCAGCGCTCGCGTGGGTTCTTACCCGATTTGGAGCAGGTACTCATTACTCCTGGTGCAAATATTGCCATTTTCTACGCGGTGCAATGCCTCGTAGAGCCTGGCGATGAAATCATCGTGCCGGATCCTGGGTTTCCCACCTACTACTCGGTCATCAAAGCGTGCGGTGCGGTGCCTGTTCGGGTGCCGCTTCGCGAAGCAAACCAGTTTCGCATGCATCCGGATGATGTGCAGTCGCGCATCACGAGCAAAACACGCATGATCATGCTGAACTCCCCGAATAATCCGACAGGGTCGGTAATGACAGGGGGTGAGATTCGGCGTATTGCCGAAATTGCGAAAGCACATGATTTGTACCTGTTTAGTGATGAGATTTATGCGCGGATGTATTTCGCGGACGGTATCACGTTCTCGAGTCCGTCGTATCTCGACCAGTGCAAGGAACGCACAATCGTTGTGAACGGCTGGAGTAAAGCGTTTGCAATGACAGGGTGGCGTGTCGGCGCGGTTGTTGGACCACATGATGTGATCGCAAAAATGGATCTCATGCTGCAAACCACATCGTCATGCGTGCCGCCGTTCGTACAGTACGGCGCACTTGAGGCGATTACCGGCGACCAGTCTGAGGTGCAGCACATGACGCACGAGTATCAGGAGCGCATGCAGCTTCTCGTTGATGGACTCAACGACATTCCGGGTATCCGGTGTCTTGAGCCTGGCGGGGCGTTGTATGTGTTCCCGAATATTACGGGAACGGGGATGACGAGTGAGGAGTTTGCGAACTTCGCACTCGACAAAGCGGGCGTTGCACTTCTTCCCGGTACAAACTTCGGTGAGTATGGGGAGGGGTACATTCGCATGTGTGTCGTGAATTCACGAGAAAATATCGTGGAAGGCGTTCATCGATTGAAACAGTCACTTCTGAAGGAGTAATTACTATGCGAGTCGCTGACTATATTGTTGATCGGCTGTATCGTGCCGGCGTCCATCACACCTTTATGGTGTCGGGCGGCGGCATGATGTTTCTGTCTGATGCGCTCCATGTCCACCCGGACATGGACGTGGTGTGCAATCACCACGAACAAGCATCGGCAATGGCTGCGGTCGGGTATGCAAAATACACGGGAGGCATAAGTGCTGCGTTTACAAGCACCGGTTGTGGTGCGACGAATGCAATCACGGGCCTTCTGACGGCGTGGCAGGATAATGTGCCGGTTGTGTTTATTTCTGGACAAGTCAAACAGTCCGAAACAACACGTGGTACCGGCGTCCCGCTTCGTCAACTTGGCACGCAAGAAGCTGATGTTATCGCTATCGTGCAATCAATCACGAAGTATGCGGTGATGGTGACTGATCCTGCGCATGTTGCAGAGCATCTCGAACAAGCACTGCAGCTTGCAACATCCGGACGTCCCGGTCCAGTATGGATCGATGTGCCGATGGATGTGCAGGGGGCGCAGATGCCCGCAGTGCCACCTGCATGCACTGTGCAGGTGGCAGGTGCTCGACGTGTTCCGTCGAAAGGGGAGTGTCATGCCGTGGCAGGCAGGCTCTCGCGTGCGAAGCGTCCTGTGATTATTGCAGGGCAAGGTGTGCGGATTGCAGACGCGATTCCACAGCTCAAGGCGTTCGTTGAACGGTACAAGATTCCGGTCGTTGCGCCATATCTCGGTGTCGGCATGCTCGATACTGATCATCCGATGTATGTCGGTGTGATTGGTATCAAGGGTAGTCGTGCAGGGAACCTTGCGGTACAAAATGCGGACCTAGTCCTTTCAATCGGAAGTCGTCTCAGCGTGACGGCGATTGGGTATGAATACTCACTCTTCGCACGTGAAGCATTGATTACTGTGGTTGATATCGATCCGGTTGAGCACAAGAAGCGTACCATCCACGTCGATCATTTTGTCCACGCAGACGCAAAGGAGTTTTTAACCAAATGCATTTTGTCGCAAAAACCAGCCACGAAGTCGTGGTTGGCAACCTGTCAGGCATGGAAGGAGAAATATCCAGTATGTTTGCCTGAGTATCGTGTTTATGATGACGTGGTCAGTATGTATCACTTTATCGACACGCTGAGTACTATCATGGAAGATGATGCGGTTGTTATCTCAGATGCAGGCTCCGCATTCTACGTGACGGCACAGGCAATCAACCTGAAAGGAGCGCAACGCTTCCTTACCTCTGGCGGACAAGCTGAAATGGGGTTCACACTGCCTGCATGTATTGGCGCAAGCTTTGCAAAGGGGGGGCCTACGTACGGAGTCACTGGAGATGGTTCATTTCAGATGAACATTCAAGATCTCCAAACCATCGCGCACCACAAGCTCCCCATCAAGCTGTTCATTCTCAACAACAATGGCTACCTGTCCATTCGTGCCACGCAAACCAAGTTCTTTGAAGGACGACTTGTTGGTACTGATGGAACGTCGGGGCTATCGCTTCCCGATACGCAAAAGATTGCTGATGCATATGGAATCATGTATCGTCGACTGCAGAACAGCGCGACCCTTGCAGAAGATTTGCAGGACGTGCTAGCGGAAAATGGTCCCGTGATTTGCGAAGTGATCTGCCCTGAAAACGAACCGGTTGTGCCAACTGCTGCTTCTAAAAAAACAGCAGAAGGCAAGATGGTTTCGCGTCCTCTCGAGGACATGATGCCGTTTCTTGATCGGGATGAGTATTTGAGCAACATGATTGTTCATCCCGTGGATGAATAGGAGGTACCTATGCGAATCGCCATTCTTGGCGCGACGGGGTATGTGGGTCGTTCGCTGGCGGTCAGGCTGGCGCGCGACCCGCGTGCGGAACTTTCACTTTTTGTGAGGGATGTTGACCAAGCGGAGAAAATGCTCCGTGCACTTGGGGTTCCTGAATCAGTCCAGATACATCACATTGACACGCTGCTTCGGCGGGGTGCTGATGTGATTGTGAATGCGACAGGTATCGGGAGTCCTCAGGCGCTCGCGAGCAATCCTCGTGCGATATTTGAGGTGACGGAATCCATGGATGCGCTTACGATGGCATATTGCAAGCGATATCCTGGTGTTCGCGCCTTCAATATCAGTACGGGGGCAATCTATGGCGGACGATGTGGCGAGCCGCTTCTCAAAGCGGCAGAAGCAACGTTCGACCCCGATGCTGTGCATGTCTCTGATTTCTATGCAGTTGCGAAACTCGCATCGGAATTGAAGCATCGTGCACACGACAATCTGCCTATTGTCGACCTGCGTCTCTTTTCGTTCTTTAGTGCACAGGTTGATGTGAGCGAATCGTTCTTTCTGCTTTCACAGTTGGTAGCGTGCGTTCGTTCGGGTGAGGTGTTTATCACGAGTCCTGATGATATCGTACGCGACTATGTGACACCAGAAATGGTCTCGCATGTCTTGTTCTTTCTCCTTCAGCGTCCGCCAGAAAATACGGCGTACGACTTGCAAAGTGCATGGCCTGTCACAAAGTTTGACTTGCTAACGTACTTCAAAGAAACCTGGGGGCTTCGCACTGCTATAACTGACGAGGAACCTCAAAGTCCCACAGGAAAAAAACATGCGTACTACTCATGTCGGACAACACTTGCCGACATGGGCTGTGCTCCCAAATACACTTCACTCGAAGCCATCGATCGCGTCATGCGAACAATGCAATGAGACGAAGTACGAGCACCTCCGGGTGCTCTTTTTTATAGTAAAGAAAATGCCTCATGTTGAACTGTGTTCAACATGAGGCATGTATTTCAAGCGGTATTAGCCAATGTATCCCGGGTTGAAATATTCAGAGCGTGAATGCTCACTTATCAAGCGAATTCTGATCTGCACATTGAATGCTGAAGTCATCTCGCCAGCCAGCTGTTTAATCAGGTCGAGATTCTCTCGGCCACGCAGTGAAATGATCCAGTTAGTCCCTGCGGCACTATTTTCTGCGTCTTTAAACCAGATAGTTCCGAGAAACCTCCGCCGGGGTTGTTTCATTATTGTAATGAGTCCGAAAAAATATGTGCGTGGTATCGGAGCAACCTTTTGCAAGATACCAATTGATTCGGTTACCTTTAATGAAGGCTCTGCAAAGCCATCGTTGCTTGAAAGATCGAATCCTTTTTTTATAAGGAATTTTCCGACCTTAATCGAAACATGTTCTTGAAGGTCAACGTGAGATATGGCAGTGTTCATTGTCTGCTCCTTAAGGTACAATTCTATAGTATTAAACCAGAATGATTTAATAGTAAAGCTACAAATACCACAACGCTCTCATTCTGTCAAATGCATGAGTGTGGTATGTTGACAGATATATTATAGTTACGTTATCTAACAGAGCATCTTCGGGTGCTCTTTTTTGCGTGATGGATATGCTTGTGCTATAACCAGCGTGATAGTTCCTTTGCTTGTCACTTTGATTGGAGAGATATCATGTCGATTCGAGTTGTTTCTTTGAATATTGAAGGGCGTCGTCATTTAGAACGGTTTCCTGCATATGTGCGTACATTGCGTCCGGAGATTGTGCTTCTGCAGGAAGTGCCTTTCGAGGAGCGTTTCCGTATCGGTGAGCTGCTTGGGTTGCAGCTTGTGGATTTCATACCCATGGCACGCTCGAACGGATTGATTGCGTGTGACGTGTGGGGTCTTGGATGTTATGTGTCCGCAGCCGTCGATGCGGTTGCCGTGGTGCATGCTTACTATGCGCAGTTTCCAGGAACCCCCATCTGCAATGCTCCCGAGTATCAGGTGAATCGTATTCTGCAAGATATTGTGCTCCGTCACAATAATCTGATGTATAAGATACTCCACACACACTTCACGTGGACACCGAACGGTTTGGCTGATGCACAGCAGCTGGAGCACTATGCAGTGTTCCAACGGCTACTAGCACAGCAAGACTCGTTCGTGCTCTTTGGTGATCTGAACGCGCCTCGAGGCATGAATCTTGTGTGGGCAGATCTTGCAGCATGTTATGTTGATAACATCCCACAAGAGGCAGCAACAACACTCGACCCTGTTCTGCATCGAGTTGGGCACTTGCCTCGCATTGTTGACGCCTGCTTCACCCATGGAAAATACACCGCACACAAGGTTACGCTTCATGCGGGGCTGAGCGACCATCAGGCGGTATGTGCAGATATTTGTGCATAAAAGCAGCTACTACAAAAGGCACGGAACTTCCGTGCCTGTTTTTTTGGTAATCTAGTCAACGTTTGTGTGTTTAACGAGTCCTGTGTATTCGCTCTTGAATGTAGGGGTGAATGCTTGGGTCGTCTACACTGAACCATTGGCGTGCGCTGTGTTGGAGGTCGAGCGTGATTGCGTCAGCTTCTGCCTTGGTGAGTGTGTAGCCGAAGAAGATGGTGATGGCGTGGTAGGAGATGTTGGGGAAGGCGCTGTTTGGCCAGAGCTCTTCGATGATGTGAGGGTTTGTGAGCTCTTCGTGGCGGAGACTGATGTTGAGCTCTTCTTTCATTTTGCGGATGGCGGCTTCGGCGAAGGTTTCTCCTTTTTGGATGCAGCCGCCGGGGGTGAAATAGATGCCTTGTGCGGGTTCGTTCGTACGTTTGAAAAGCAGCACCTGTGTGCGATTTTCATTAAAAAGCACAATGTCTATGCAGGCGACAGGGGTTTTGTCCATGTAGGAGATGTATTCTTCGGTGGTGAGTTTTCTTGGTGGCATGGTGTTTTTTCTTGATTTATTCCTTCATTGCGCTACTATGTGGGAAGTAAGAGGAATTCCTCTTTTGCTCGCAAGAGCCCATAGCTCCGCAAGGGGTTATTATATTTTATCTTCTGGGTATCTTAGTTGTTGAATTTTATATCGCTCATTGTGACAGTATATCCTAGTCTTTGAAAATCAGTAGAAAGCGTTTCCTGTTTTTTGCTTGCAGTGTTTGGTGTACTGAGTATATATATGGACATGTCAGAAGGCGTTGACTGCGATACGGTCGCACTTTTGTCTTTTAAATAACACGTACTGTAAATATATGGTATAATCATTTTTATGAATTCTTTTACAGATAACATAGAAAAAGAGACTGGCGATTTATGTCTGGCCGATCATAGACAAATATGGACGAAGTTCTGCTTTCTCGACGAATCAGGAAGTCTCTCAAATGTAGCGGAGCCATTCTTTACGATAGGTGTTTTGAAGATGAGTATGCCGTATTATTTGCAGAGTAAAATAATGTACGAAAGAAATAAACGTCATTTTCATGACGAGATGAAATTCAATAAAGTTTCAAAACTGAATATCGATTTCTTCAAGTTCGTTATTGATAGTTTTTTCGATACAAGAAGCCTTAGTTTTTATTCTTATACGACACACAAAAAAAGTAAATACTTTGTAGATAATTTCTCAAGTGATGTGTGGTCTGCATACGAAAAAATGACACTGAAACTACTTGACGCAGCGCTTGCTGAGAGAGAAGTTTTGATGCTTATCGCAGATCACATTACCACACCAAAGGAGATCAAGTTTGAGGTGAATACAAAACGAAAGTTTAACAACTCGAAACAAAGATTGGCACTTTCAGGAGTGTGTTGATTTGATTCAAAGTCGAATGACTTGTTGCAGGTTGTGGATATTCTCATCGGTTGCGTGACCTATGAGGTGAAGCAGAGCGCGGGACTTCTTGCTGGATCAAAATATAAGATGGAGCTTGTTCAGTATTTGAAAGATAAGCTCGGTGCAGATACCTTTAGAAACGGCTTCAAGAACTATAACTGTAATATTTTTGTAGAAAAGTTTGAACAATGAAAAGGGGCCATCGACCAAACGGTCGACGCCCCTTCTCGATACTGTAGTGAAATACTACCTTGGCAAGGAAAATAAGTCAAGTAAAGAAACTAACTCACCCATCAGGCGTAAGAAAACGCAATGATACGCATTGCGTTTTCTTACGCCTGAGTGATGTGTGGCGTTGCTTAGGCACGGAGCCAGTTTTTGGTTTTGGGGATTATGTCTTTGTACCAGGTGGTGTTTGTTTTCTTGGACCAGAGCTTTGGTGCAATACTGATTTTATCTGGATTTGTATTAAGCCAGGCACCCCACCAGGCGAAGGTTGAGTTGGGGATGATGTGGTGTTTGCATGCGGTGGAGATTTCCATTTCTTCGATGTAGCTGATGGAAGGGGAGGAGACGTAGGTTGTGCCTTCGGGAAGGTTTCCGTTTTGCTTGACCCATTCGATGTCGTCGCTCATGACGTAGAGGTGCATATTCGGGACGAGTTCGCGCATTTTTGCGAGGGCGCGTGAGTAGTAGGTGTCGTCGCAGACGTCAAGGTCGCTGTGTCCGACATAGTCGGTGCGACGGAAGAAAATGCCGACGGCGTGTGGGTCGTTCTCAATTTTCTCCTTCATGGCTTGTGCGACAGGGCCGAGAGGCTCGCGGAAAGTAAAGTGTTGACGAATTTCTTGTTCAATATTTTTGAAATATTTTTCTGATTGCCAGTAGCCTTCGTAGTAATTTTTATACGGTGGCATGAGAAGTGTTTCGTCATAGCGCACGGTGTCGGGTGTAAAAAACTTGGTGATAATACGACGGATGATTTTTGAAATAACTCCGAAAGGATTTCGTGCAGCGAGCGCGACGTATTCATCAGCGATGACAATTTCGCAGGAGAGTTTTTGTAAGTCAAAGGTGCGGAGTGTATCCTTTTTTACTCGACCATGCTCGCCGTAACCAGTGATGTCGTACTCTACAGAAATTGCTTCACCGTGCTTTTTTGCAGCAGCGATAAGCGCGCGTGAAAATGCATACTGAAACATTTGATTCCCCATGCCGCCCTTTAGTTTTACAATCACTGTTTTTTGCATTGTCGCATGATACCATGACGAGATAAAAAAATAACCCCGCGCGAAGCGGGGTTGTGAGAACAAAGAGAACTTATGCACGGCCGAAATTATCCTCGTGCCGCACAATGTCGTCCTCGCCGAGATATGAACCGGTTTGTACTTCAATGAGTACGAGCGGTGTCGTGCTCGGGTTTTCGATGCGGTGTTTCTCGCCGATGGGAATGTACAGGCTTTCGTTCGGGTGCAGGAGACGATGTTCGCCACCGAGCACCACGTGCGCAATACCTGAGACGACTACCCAATGCTCTGCACGTTTGCTATGCGATTGCAGCGAGCTTGCGCAGCCGGGGGTGACGGTGATTTTCTTCACCTTGTATCCCGTGCCTTCTTCGAGCACTTCGTAGATACCCCACGGGCGATAGCCACGGAAGTGGTGGTCGGCTTCGGGGTGACCTTCTTTACGAAGTGTGTCGACGGCTTTCGAGAGTTTACTGACGGCGTCCTTGTGGATCACGAGCAGCGTGTCTTGCCCATCAACGACGATGAGGTCGCTTACGCCGATGGCGACAACAAGTTTGCCGTCAACGCATGCATTTACATTCGACGAATCGAACGAAGCAATGCGTTGCTCTTTGCCGCGTGCGGGGATAAACGACGCAAGGTCGCCGAGGTCGTCCCAGTCGAACGTTGCGCGGACGACACGCATCGAGGAAGCTTTTTCCGCGACGGTGTAGTCGATGGACTTCTCGGGTAGTGCGTCAAAGTTTTTGATAACGCTGCGCATTCCTCCTGCGATGATGTCGTGAGCTGCGGGTTCGTTCAGGCGGATTTCGCGCATGAACGTCTCGAGGCTGCCGATGTGAAAACCAGCATTCCAGAGATAGTTACCGGAAGCGATGAAGCTCTCGGCGGTTTCGCGGTCGGGCTTTTCGGTGAAGCGGGTGACGACCTGCGGTTCTTGCAGGTCGCACTCGATGTAGCCGAAATCGCTCGACGGCTCAGTGGGTGGAATGCCGATGACAACGTAGTGGTCACGGGCAACGAGCGCTGCAGTGTGCAGGACGTCACCATAGGAAGCGACATCGTGAATGACATGGTCGGCCGGTGCACACACCAAGATCGATTCGGCGGATGCGTTGCGGTCGATCATGGTTGCGAGGGCGCATGCCATGGTGGCAAAGGTTTCCTTGCCGTCGGGTCGGATGATGAGGCCTTCCTGCGGGAAGGCGGGGATGATGGCACGAGCCTGCTTGAGCGCGTTGTGTTTGTTGACGTCGGTGGTAATGAGGAGGATATCCTCAACAGTCGACGTGCGCAGCGCGCGACGAAACGCCTTTTGAAACAGCGATTCGCCATCAGCAAGTGGCACGTAGTACTTCGGAAAGCTCCGGCGAGAAAGCGGCCAAAGGCGCTTACCCTCACCGCCACACATAATTGCCTGGAATATGCGAGTCATGATGTTCTCCTTGTAAAAGATCTTGTGAACGAGGTTGATACGATAATTACATAGATAGTAAAGAAAGTGGTATTGACACTAAGTATCTCGTGTGGCAGTATCAGAATGTTAGATGTTTTCGTTCCTACATGCATGCCTTAAAAAGTAAGGAGATGTATCGTGACAACAACTCAAGTAATTGATCATGATGTCGTAACGCACTCTGTCGACAAAATACTCGAGAGTGCGGTGCGCGCACGTCGTCAAGCTCTGCGCGCACCGAAGCTCTATTTGGAGCATGAGGAAATAAATGTTGGCTGGCGCGTTAATCTGTATCAAGCGTTCTCGTCCTTTCCTCTCACTAGTAAGAAAGTGTTGGCGTACGTTGATGTCGAGCGGAAGAAGCCGAAGCAGCTTTCGCTTACTGTCCATAATTCGGCGCTCAGTAGCGGTGAACTCAAGGAGGTAGAAGCGTACATCGCACTACTCGAGAAACAGCTCGAAGGTAGCTCTAGTCGCTCTATTTGCTAGGGTCGTGTACTCAACTAAATTTTAGACACACAAAATATTCTACCGCCATGTCGCAAGACCTCTGGCGGTTTTTCTTTGCTTGGAAGAAACTCTGGAATACGACATTGCGAGAGAGATAATAAGAGAAAGGTATTTGACACCCTGTGTCTGTTGTGGCATTAATAGCATTACTATTAAATCATGTTGGTTTAATACAACTGATTGTACCTTACGGAGTGTGACCATGAACGCGAATGTATCGCTTGTTGATTATGCTGAGCATGTCTCGATTAAAGCTGGAGAGTTCCTTCTCGCAAAAGGCTTCGACCTTGCCACCAGTTCTGGCATCGCAGGAGCTCCGCTGAAAGTAACTGACAGCCTTGGCATCTTACAGAAGATTCCTGGCGCGGTGCCGAAGGAATATTTTTTCGGCCTTATCACGGTACAGCCTCGGCGGAAGTTTCTCGGAACTATCTGGTTCAAAGACTCTCTGCGCAACGCCACTGAAGGGGATTGGATCTTTGAGCTACATGGTCGCGAGAATCTCGCGCAGGTCCAAGAACTTGCCGGGGGAATGGCGTCCACGTTCAATGTGAAGATCAGGCTTCATCTCACATGCGAACACTCACGAACCGAAGCTGTCCGTTCCATCTTAGGCGACTAACACCGCCCGTCAGGAACTGGGAGGGCGTATCATTGTTTGATGCTGTGTGGGTAATGTAATTACCATGCGCAAAAAATATACTACCGCCATGTCGCAAGACCTCTGGCGGTTTTTCTTTGCTTGGATCTCTACATATAAAAGAAAACTCCCCGGTGGGCGGGGAGGGTTTGAAAATGTTCAAAAGGAATTTTAGTTACATGCGCTTGCTTGCGTCGGGGGTTTTGCAGAACCAGTCGTAGGTTTTGCGGAGGCCTTCTTCGAGCATTTCTTCGTGGTGCCAGCCGAGGGCGTGGATGCGGGAGACGTCGAGGACCTTGCGTGGAGTGCCGTTCGGGATATTGCCATCGAAGATGATGTTTCCCTTGTAGTCGACAATCTGCGCAATGAGCATGATGGTTTCGCGCATGGTGTAGTCAATACCGGTACCAACGTTAATCGGCCCGGGCTCATCGTAGTGCTGCATGAGATGCAAGCACGCGCGCGCGAGGTCGTCGACGTAGAGAAATTCACGCAGCGGAGAACCGTCGGCGAATCCGCGGACTTCAAAGGCATCAGCGATTTTCGCTTCGTGCAATTTGCGCATGATTTGCGGAATCGCATGGCTGTTTGTCGGATGGAAGTTGTCTCCTCTGCCATAGATATTGGTAGGCATCGCAGAAATGAAATTACATCCATACTGCGCACGGTAGGCATCGCACATTTTGATGCCGGCGATTTTTGCTATCGCATAGGCATCGTTTGTCGGCTCAAGCGGCCCCGTCATCAGGTATTCTTCCTTGATGGGTTGTGGGCAGAGCTTCGGATAGATGCAGGACGAGCCGAGGAAGAGGAGTTTTTCAACCTCGAACCAGCGACTCGCATCGATGACGTTCGTCTGAATCCGCAGGTTGTCCAGAATGAAGTCAGCAGGGAAGGTGTTGTTGGCAGTAATGCCGCCAACTTTTGCTGCGGCGAGAAAGACGTGAGTTGGTTTCTGTGTAGCAAAATATTTCAGGACCTCATGGGTGTCCGTGAGGTCGAGCTCGTCGCGCGTTGCTGTGCAGATGTCGGTGTAGCCTTGCCTTTCGAGTTCGCGCACGATGGCGCTGCCGACGAGGCCGTTGTGCCCAGCGACAAAAATCTTTGCATTTTTGTTCATGAATTACTCCTTAGAAAAGAGTGCGGCGAGGCGAACCTCGCCGTCCAGTTTAGATGATGCCGTTCTTGGTACGTTCGAGATCAGCGAATGTCATTTCGCGAACGAGTTCATCGAACGTGACGTGTGGCGTCCAGCCGAGCAGGGTGCGCGCTTTCGTAGCGTCGCCGTGCAGGTTGGTGACATCCGTCGGACGGTAGAGTGAGGGTTCGATGTAGCCGACAATCGCGCCGGTATTGGCGTGAATGCAAATTTCATCTTTACCCACATCACGCCACTCCACAGGAATCCCGAGGAGTGCAAAGACTCGTTCGGTAAACTCGCGATTGCTGTGCTGTTCGCCAGTGGCGATAACAAAGTCGTCGGGAGTTTCTTGCTGCAGCATGAGCCACATGGCGACCACGAAATCCTTCGCATGGCCCCAGTCGCGACGCGAGGAAGGGTTGCTGAAGGGGATTGGGTCGTCGATACCGAGTGCGATGCGTGCGGCGTGACGCGTGATGGTGCGGGTCACAAAAAGTTCACCGCGCCGCTCACTTTCGTGGTTGAAGAGAAAGCCTGAGCAAACGAACATGCCGTACGCCTCGCGGTAGTTCCGTGAGAGGTAATGTGCATAGACTTTTGCACAGCCATAGGGGCTGCGAGGCCAGAAGGGTGTCGTTTCGCTTTGCGGAGCAGGTGCTTCGCCAAAAATTTCGCTCGTCGACGCTTGGTAGACGCGCGTTTTCTTGGCGAGGCCTGCGAGGCGAACCGCTTCGAGCACATGCAGCGCGCCGCCGCCGTCAACCGAGAGGGTGTACTGCGGCATGTCGAACGAATCGCGAACGTGGCTCTGTGCCGCGAGATTGTAAATCTCATCGGGCTGGAGCTCGGCAACGATACGGTAGACACTGAGGCTGTCGGACACATCACCATAATGCAGATGAATAGCCTTCTTTTCGATAAGGTGCGCAATGCGCCACTTGCCCGCTTCGGTGCTGGTGCGGCGAATGATGCCGTGGACCTCGTAGCCCTTCTCGAGCAAAAGCTCAGCAAGGTACGAACCATCTTGACCGGTGATGCCGGTAATGAGTGCAATCTTCGACATGATATATTCCTTTGTAAATGAACAGGACATCTCTCGTGACTCATGAAAAGAAATGAGAGCTCTAGATAGATTTATACGGTTTATATATGTTTTTGTCAATGCCTCCACCTTTGGTTTTTCGGGCATTTCGAGGGGGAAACCCTTGACAATCTTGTGAAATGTGTTTATAATGTGGCAAGTTCGTTCCCCCTAAAAAACATTCTTTGACAACTTTCTTCTTCGGAGGTCTTGCATGAAAATTGTTCTGCTGTTCTGCTTCCTGCTTTTGGCGGGTGGCGTGAGTGCGGCAGAGCGATCGATTGTGATTGACCTTGCTGCGCAAACGTTTACTCTCTATGAGGGTAAGCAACGTGTCCATTCGGGTATCGTCTCGACGGGCAGAGAAGGACATGACACGCCGAAAGGGGTGTTCAGGATCCTCAAAAAAAAGCGCCACCATATTTCATCCGAATACGGTACGCCGATGCTTTTCTCTCTTTTCTTCACCAGTCGAGGCCATGCGCTTCATCTGGGGAGGCCGACGGGGAATCCTGCATCAGCGGGTTGTATCCGGCTGAGTCCAGAAGACGCACTCTTCGCATTTCGCTTTGCCGAACTTAGCGACACGGTTATCGTTCAGTAATCCTCTCATTCATACACTGGAGATTCATCATGAATATCGCAAAAATCGCTTGCATTGCTTCCATCCCCGTTCTGCTCGCCGCATGCAGTGGCTGCTCGTCGACTGCGCCCCAACGGTCGCAATCGCAGCAAACTGGTGTCATGGGGCCGCAACAAGTCGAAATGGTACAGCAACAGCAACAACAACGTCCCGCGGCACCGCCGATGACGCTGGTGATGCACTGCGTTACCGTCAAGCCACCGATGCCCATGCAGGACCCCAGCTTCAAAGCCTGGGTCCAGAAAACCATGGCTGCAGGGAAGTGGTGTGATAGCGAGCGTGTCGAGCTGACGATTGTCACCTCGGCCGGTCGCACGGCAACCAAAAGCCTGCATCTTATCGGTGGCGAAGCCATTGAAATGGTGCCTGGCGATGTTGTCGGCGAATATCCGCTCAACATCACCGTGAAGCCTTCGGGCGGTGCGGCTGTCTCCATGCGGATCGGTTCTCCGGTTCCGGGGCGCGCTATTCTCATGGTGTCGGAGAAAAAAAGTTAAGTTCCTTTCATACACATTTCGGGATGCATATCCCATGGACGAATCATTCTCTTTGAATGATTCGTCCCTGTATTATGCTTGTCGGCAGAATGAGACATTGTCTCACATAAAAAAATATATGAACATCATTTCAAAAATCACTTCGGGAATTGCTATTGCGCTTCTCACTGTCTCACTCGCACTTCCGGGTGTCGTTCGTGCGGATGCATGGGACTGGAACTATAGCTATGACTATGGATCAACAGGGTATGATTATGGCTACGGCTATGGTTCAACCGGGTACAATACAAGCTATGATTATGGTTCTACGGGCTATAACAACACGTATGACTATGGGTCTACTGGATACAATACCACGTACGATTATGGATCAACGGGTTACAACACGACCTATGATTATGGTTCAACTGGCTATAACACTACGTATGATTACGGATCAACTGGATACAATACCACGTATGATTATGGATCAACGGGATATAATACAACCTACGATTACGGCTCAACTGACTACAATACAACCTACGACTATGGGTCTACTGGCTGGGATTATAGCTACGATTACGGCTCAACTGACTGGAATTATGAGTATGATTATGGTTCGAACGACTGGTCATACGAATCTCCGTCATATTCTTACGAACCAGTTTCTTGGAATACTGGCTACTCGTATGCTCCTGTAACGTATACGTACGACTGGGATTACGGCAATGATTGGTATTATGAGCCGCCAACGTACGTTCCACCAACAACGCCGACTCCTCCAACCTATCCTGCTCCCGTATGTAGTCTTTCACTTTCAGATACCTCAATCACTCGTGGCGATGCAGTAACCCTTTCATGGGGTGGTGCAAACGCAACACGTGTTGTCATTACTGACGGCAACGGAGAAACAATTGTTTCAACGACTGATGTTTCAAGTTCACGCGAAATCTACCCACGCACATCAACAACCTTCACTATGAAGGCATATAACGCAGCAGGTGCTGTTGATACGTGTACTAAGTCAATTACGGTAACCGAGACTGCAGTCTCAGCGCCAGTATGTCACCTCACGATTTCGGATTCCTCAATCACTCGTGGCGACAGCGTGAAGCTTACTTGGAATACCAGTAATGCAACACGTGTCGTGATAACTGATGACAACGGTGAATCAATTGTTTCAACGTCTGACACTTCAGGTTCACGCACTGTCTACCCGCGCACCTCAACAACCTTCAAAATGAAGGCATACAATGCAAAGGGTGATGTTGATACGTGTACAAAGTCTATTACGGTAGAACGAGAATCTACAACTTCAGGATCTGCACCAATCTGTGACCTCCGTGTTTCTGACCGTGTGGTAAAGCGTGGTATGCCAGTGCTCCTCACGTGGGACAACACTCGCGCAAAAGAAATGACGATTCGTGACCAGTATGGTAACGTTATCATTTCAGCCGACACAAACACCTCACGCAGCCCAAACAGTGGCAGTCAGACCGTGATTCCAAACCAAAATGTTACCTACACCATGAAGGTGCAGAACAACAATGGTTCTGATACCTGTTCAGTTTCTGTTGATACCACTACCGTTTCAGGAGACATCTCAGTTGATCGTGTGCCGCTTGCAAACGTACCATACACTGGTTTCGATGCAGGTCCGACCATGACGGTACTCTTCTATGTCTTGCTTGGTATTTGGGCAGTTGGTATTGCATACTATGTTATGCAGCGTAAATATGGTGCTTCGCTTGTAGCGGCAGTAGAAACGCCAGCAGCACCCGTAGCATCAGTTGCGCATGTCTCTCATGCAGTTGCAACACCTGTTGCATTGCCTGTTGCAAATCTTCCAACTGACGACAACTTCGAAAAGATGTTTGGCGCAGTTGCAGAAGAGCCAGTATTCTCGCTCGCACAGTACGCCGCACAAGAGCATATCTTTGTCACTGACGAAGTTATCGCAGCGATTCAGGCATCTGCACACACTGCATTTGCTCAGAAAGCAATGTTTGACGCACTTGTTGCGAAGGCTCGTGGTACGTATCCAACCGAACATGGGTGGCTCACCATCGATTCAACTCGCTACGCAACATTAAATGCGTAACAAATAATCCCGCAAGGGATTTTTTGTTATGTAGCAAAGATCTCAAAGAATTGTCATCCTCGGGCATCATGAAAACAAGGAGCGATTTATGGTGAGTCTCTCGAACCATAGCGACTATATTTTCAAATGACCCGGGGATTCAGGCTGAGAAGCTGCTTCTCTAACGCCTGGATCCCGTCAGGATGACAAAATGAGGGTATGACACTCTGAAGAAAGAGATGGTAAAAATCGATTTTAACCATCAAATAATTTGAGGCATTACACTCAAAATTTGTACCCCAGGGCAGCCACTCTTGGCACTTCGTACCAATTCACCTCCTCATCCTGACGGGATCCAGAGTCATATCGTACTACGTGTTTTTGCATTTCAGGTGGAGGTAGGCTATGCTCGGGGGAATGTTGCGATGGCTTAAAAAGAGGTTTGGATCGGTGCGACGCGAAGTGTCGTTCGATGAAGTGCTCGTGGATGCGCTCAATATTGCGCGTGTTGATGCGGATAGGCTTGAAGGGAAGCGCGAAATGCCTATTTCGACGTCACGGCTTGTCGGTGTCGGTGTGGTGTTTCTTGGTGTTGCGATATGGTTTGCATATCGACTTTTTGTCATCCAGATTATTGAAGGTGAGTCGTTTTATCAGCGCAGCGTGAATAATTCGCTCGGGCGGGAGACTATTATTGCGGAGCGAGGGGTAATTGTTGACCGTTTTGGGGAGGCACTTGCGTGGAATGATGCCGACATTGCCGCCGAGCATGATTTTCCCGTGCGTGCATACACGTCGCGTCGCGGAATGGGGCCGGTCATTGGGTATGTAAATGCTCCACGCAAGGATGCAAAAGGAGTGTTCTTCCGTACGGAGTACACGGGTATCGCGGGCGTGGAAGAGTCCGCAAATGCATTTCTTGCAGGCGAGAACGGCACTCGCTTCTATGAGGAAGACGTAAAAGGCACGGTCATAGCTCAACATACTATTGCGCCAGCACAGCCTGGGAATTCGGTAACCTTGTCGCTCGATGCAGAGCTGACCGAAGTTATGCATGACCTCATTGCATCCACAACAGCACAAACGGGATTCCGTTCAGGAGCCGCAGCGATTATGGACGTGCATACTGGAGAAATTATTGCGCTCGCAGGGTTCCCTTCCTATGACCCAAAGATTTTTGCTGATGGTACTGATCGTGAGAAGATTGCTGAACTGCATAACGACACACGTGCGCCGCTGATGGATAAAATCATTGCCGGTACCTATATTCCTGGCTCAATTGTCAAGCCATTTGTGGCGTATGCCGCACTTGCTGAAAAGGTGGTGACGCCCGAAACAACCGTGTATTCTGATGGTAAACTCATCGTGCCGAATCGCTACAATCCTGAAAACCCAACTATCTTTCGCGACTGGAAGGCGCATGGCTCGCTCAATATGATACGTGCTATTGCGCAGTCGGGCGACGTGTATTTTTACACGGTCGCGGGTGGCACCGAAGACCAAAAAGGTCTCGGCATTACGAAGTATCATGAGTGGATGAACCGCTTTGGTTTTGGTGTACCGACAGGTATTTCGCTTTCCGGTGAGCGTGCAGGTGTGGTTCCAAATCCTGCATGGAAACAGGAAGTGTTTGATGATGAGTGGCGACTCGGCGACACATATAACACCTCAATCGGACAGTATGGCTGGCAGGTAACGCCAGTACAAATGTTGGTGGCGTATGCTGCGCTTGCGAATGGTGGCACGAAGTATACACCAACAATTTACAAAGATGTCCCCGCAGAGTCGACTGACCTCGGGCTTGCTCCTGAATATCTACGTGTGGTGCAGCAGGGGCTTCGTGAGGCGGTCGCAACTGATGGTGGCACCGTGCGTGGACTTGACCGAAAGGATGTCGCTATAGCAGGGAAGTCTGGTACTGCCGAACTCGACCGCGCAAAGACGAAGGTACACACGTGGGTGGCGGGTTACTTCCCCTATGAAGAACCAAAATATTCCTTCATTCTCTTTATGGAAAACGGTCCCTACAAAAACCAAGTCGGTGCCAGTTGGGTGATGAAAGGTGTTGTTGATTGGATGGTAGAGAATCGCCCCGAGTACGTCGGCCTCGCAACCAGTACGATATCGCAATAATGGCGCACTCGGTGCGTATGCCTCGTTCATTTTCCGTATGCTATGAATTCAGGTATACTGTGCATATGAAAACTCCGCGCATACATACTCCCTCTGCTTGGTCGCGATTTGTGCATTCGCCGATAACGCTTGGTGTGTGTGTGCTTGTAACGCTCTATACGAGCAGCATTATTTTTACGCAGTGGAAAAAAGAACGTCTATGGAATGCACGCGCTGAAGACCGCGCGATTGATGTGCGTGCAGCACGTGATCGTCATGACACCCTCAAGGCTCGTGTTGCGTATGCAGAAAGTGACGCAGGGAAAGAGGAGTATATTCGTCAGTCATTTGATGTTGCACAAAAAGGAGAGTCACTTGTTATTTTACCGGAAACAAAAAAAGAGGAAATAGTGCCGGATGAGTTAGAACTGCCTGAAGAAAAGTCATGGTGGCAGAAATTTATAGCAAAAATCCTCAATATATAGTATAAGTACCTCTATGAAATATTCTGAAGCAGACCTCATTCCGTTTAAAGAGAGCCCACGCACGCAATTTTACACCGCCCAGGGCGATGCGCTTTTTGCACGTCAACACGATGCGCTGTTGCTTAAGGAAGATGAAAGCATGGCTGAGCTTGCGGATGTCGAACTCGCCGATGTTGAAGCGCAGCTCGATGCGCTCTTTACCGAAATGAAGCGCATTGAAGAAGCAGGGAAGGAAGAAGAAGCACGTCCGTATGGTGTCGTGCTTGAAGTCCGTGCGGGAGCCGGGGGTGACGAAGCATCACTCTTTGCACTCCAGCTCGCGGAACTTTACCAAAAGTATGCGGAGTCAAAGGGTTGGAAGGTCTCGCGCGAATATGAATCAATGAACGAAGCTGGTGGCTACAAGGAAGCTGTGTTTGAAATTGTCGGCAATGGTGCCTACGACGACTTACGCTTTGAAACAGGCGTGCATCGTGTGCAGCGCGTACCGGTGACGGAAAAAATGGGACGCATTCACACTTCAACCGCATCAGTCGCTATTTTGCCACTGCGTAAAAAGTCAAAGTACGAACTCAAAGAAAGTGACATCGAAATGGAGTATTCCAAGTCAGGCGGCGCCGGTGGACAGAACGTCAACAAGGTGGAAACCGCCGTGCGACTCTTCCATAAACCAACCGGTATCGATGTGCGTTCACAGTCAGAACGGTCCCAGCTTAAAAACCGTGAAAAGGCAATGTCGATTCTTATTGCAAAAATCGATGCCATGCATGAAGAAGAAGATGCGAAGAAAAACGCTTCAGAGCGTAAAGACCAAATCGGCACCGGCGACCGTTCAGAAAAAATCCGTACCTACAACTTCCCACAAAACCGCATCACCGACCATCGTATCAAGGTGTCGTGGCACAACATCCCCGCAGTCCTAGAAGGAGACATCAGCCAAATCATTGCAGCGCTCAAAAATCCCCCTGCAGTCGGCAACGACGAGTCAGACGACGAATAAAACCCACACCTCCGCGAATGGAGGTGTTGTTGCAGTAGTGTGGCAAGATAAACTTTGCATTGCTCTTGCACTAGTGTCAAACATGATGTACTCTGCTTATCGATAGCACCCTGTTGTTCCTTCACGTATTGATGAGGATTCACCACATGAAAACTTTCAACAAAGCCCTTGTGTCGCTCGCTTGTCTTCTGATGCTTGCTGTGGGTTCGTCCGCACATGCGGAAGATCGACGTGTCTGGCTTATTAATGATACATCCTATTGGATCATAGAGCTCTATGTGTCAAATCGCTTGGGTGAGGATAGAAAAGAGTATATGTATGGACTAAAAGAGCTCAAGCCATGGAGTCGTGTTCGTGTGGACATCGATGACGGCTCCGGCAGTTGCTATTTTGATCTTAAGGTCAAATTTAACGATGGCACCTCGACTGTCGGTAACGATTTTAATGTCTGTACAGGTAACAGCTGGACGATTCAAGAGTAGCTCCACCATCGGTGTGGCCAGACCCCGCAGCAGCGGGGTCTTTATTATGTGGCAGTCACAAGTCAAGCACTAGGGCGGTGCAGGTTGTTGTCCGTCCTGTGTCGTCTCTGGCAGAGAACACTTGTTTCTCATTGCATTATTGTCAAACATGATGTACTCTGCCTATCGATAGCACCCCTAATGTTCCTTCGCATAATGATGAGGATTCACCACATGAAAACTTTTAACAAAGCCGTTGTGTCGCTCGCGTGTCTTCTGATGCTTGCTGTTGGTTCGACCGCACATGCGGAAGATCGACATGTCTGGCTGATTAATGATACACCCGATACAATTATGAGGGTCTATGCGTCGAACAGTCCGGGTGGTGAGTGGCGAGAGGATATTCTTGGCTCCGAAGTACTCGAGGCGGGGAATAGTGTTGTTGTAAACATTGACGATGGCACCGACACTTGCTATTTTAATCTTCAGGCCATCTATAATGACGACACATGGCTTGCCATAAACGAATTCAATGTCTGCACAGATAAGAGACTAACGATTCGTGATGATGAAGATTATGATGAGTAGATCCATCACCCAGTTTAGCCAAACCCCGCAGTTGCGGGGTTTTTATGTTGTCGCATATTGATACGAACAGTCGTAAGGTAATCGCACTAGAGCGATGTAGGTTGCCGTTAGTCCCATGTCACCTCTGGCAGTGAACACTTGTTTCTCATTGCTTTATTGCCGTTCTTTTGCTATAGTGCGCGGCATAAACACAACAGTTTTTAATTAATTATATACATTATATATGGCACGAGCATTTCCGCTTCTCAAGACACGCAACTTCGGTATTGTTGCACACGTCGACGCTGGCAAGACGACAACGTCTGAACGCGTACTTTTCTATACCGGCATGACGCACAAAATCGGCGAAGTGCACGACGGCGAAACAACCACCGACTGGATGGAACAAGAGCGCGAGCGCGGTATTACCATTACTGCAGCTGCGATTTCTTGTAACTGGTCAAAGACTGACATTGTGGACCGCAAGGATACTTCACACATGTACACGTTCAACGTGATCGACACACCAGGACACATCGACTTTACCGCAGAAGTAAAGCGCTCTATGCGCGTGCTCGACGGTGCAGTTGTGGTGTTCGACGGTGTTGCCGGTGTAGAACCACAGTCAGAAACCAACTGGCGCTATGCCGATGAAGCGGAAGTGCCACGTATCTGTTTCATTAACAAGATGGACCGTACGGGTGCCTCTTTCGAGCGCTCATATGCAACCATCCTCGCTCGCCTTTCTCCAAAGGCAGTTCGCTACCAGATTCCATGGGGCGCAGAAGCAGAACTCCAAGGCGTTATCGACCTTCTCGAAATGAAGGCGTACACCTTCACGGGGAATATGGGAATGGACGTAACTGCGGTTGAAATTCCTGCAGATCATCTCGAAGAAGCACAGAAGTACCATGCAGAACTCATTGAGCGCATTGTACAGCACGATGACGCACTCATGGAGCGTTTCTTCGGCGGCGAAACTATCCCAACCGAAGAACTCCGCGCAGCACTCCGTAAGGCAGTTATCGCAAACGAAATCTTCCCAGTATTTACTGGTTCAGCTCTCAAGAACGTTGGTGTACAGCGTGTTCTCGACGGTGTGGTAGATTACCTCCCATCACCAGTAGAGCGCAACGACGGTAAAGTAACAGGTATCAACCCAGACACTGACGAAGTAGTTGCATTCGAACAGAAAGACGACGCACCACTTGCGGCACTCGCCTTCAAGCTCCAGACCGACCCGTTCGTTGGTGCGCTTACCTTCCTCCGAGTCTACTCAGGTACCCTCAAGTCAGGTTCATATGTATACAACGTAAACACCGGCGAAAAGGAACGTATCTCTCGCATCGTGCGCCTCATGGCAGACAAGCGTGAAGAAGTTACCGAAGTCTACACCGGCGAAATCGCTGCAGCAGTAGGCCTCAAGGGTGTGAAGACCTCACACACACTTTCTGACGAAGGCAAGCCAATTGCGCTCGACCAGATTACCTTCCCAGAACCAGTGGTTGCACTCCGCGTCGAACCAAAGACAAAGGTTGACCAGGAAAAAATGGGTATGGCACTCCGCAAGCTTGCTGATGAAGACCCAACCTTCAAGGTATCAACCGACGAAGAAACAATGGACACTATCATCGCAGGTATGGGTGAACTCCACCTCGAAATCCTCGTTGACCGCATGAAGCGTGAGTTCGGCGTAGAAGTAAACGTAGGCAAGCCACAGGTAGCCTACCGCGAAACTATCCAGAACCCTGCCGAAGCAGACTACAAGTACCTCAAGCAGTCAGGTGGTCGTGGACAGTACGGACACGTTAAGATCCGTATCAAGCCACTCGAACCTCGCCCAGAAGGCGAAGAAGCACTCCCAAAGAACGTTAAGCGCGAAGACCACTTCGAGTTTGTCGACAGCATCAAGGGAGGTGTGATTCCAAACGAATTCATCCCAGCAGTTATGAAGGGAGCGAAGGAAGCTATGGGGCGCGGATTCGTTGCCGGCTACAAGATGGAAGACGTATCAGTCGAGCTCTACGATGGTTCATACCATGATGTTGACTCGTCAGAAATTGCATTCCGCCTCGCCGCAATTAACGCATTCAAGGCAGCAGCTCGCAAGGCAAACGCCGTACTCCTCGAGCCAGTCATGAAGGTAGAAGTTACCGTTCCTGAAAAGTTCGTAGGTGACGTCAACGGCTCACTCTCATCAAAACGCGGTATGGTAGAAGGTATGGAAGAACGAGGAATGGTACACGCAATTCGCGCAAAGGTACCACTCTCAGAACTCTTCGGCTACACAACAGCCCTCCGTTCAATGACCGAAGGCCGTGGCAACATGACTATGGAATTCGACCACTACGGCGTCGTACCACCAAACATCGCAATGGAAATCAAGAAGGAACGCGGTGTGGTAGATGCAGACGTAGAATAATTGAAGAACTTCCAAAATTGGCGAACTCGCACTGGTTTCGCAAAATTTCCTCCTCACCGTACTTAAAGTACGGCCCCGAGAAAATTTTACTCCAACCAGCACAATTTCATCCAATTTTGAAAGTCCTCAGAACGTTCGCAGAACAGCAAAAAAACAATCGAGCAATCGATTGTTTTTTGTTTTCCATTTGATTGTGCAATAAATGGATCACGCACGTTTATTGGTAAAGATAGTTTACAATGTAAACTATCTGTGTATACTGTAGGTATTATTCATGTGTATACATACTATGCAACAGAAAACACAACTAACTATCCATAGAGCAGATAATCGTGGCGTCGGCGAGCATGACTGGCTTTCAACACGTTTTAGCTTCAGTTTTGCGCACTGGTACGAACCTACTCGTATGGGGTTTGGGGCGCTTCGAGTTTTAAATGATGACACTATCAAAGCTGGTTCTGGCTTTGGTGCGCACAGTCATGAAAATATGGAGATTATCACCATAGTCACCAAGGGGGTGCTTACCCATAAAGATAGCATGGGAAATATTGGAACTCTTCCATCTGGGGAGGTGCAGGTTATGTCCGCGGGTGCAGGCGTGTGGCATTCTGAGTACAATGACGGAGATGACGATTTACAATTATTTCAGATATGGATAACACCACGAATCAGGAATATTGAGCCACACTATAATCAGCAGTCGTTCCTTCAATCAGAGCCGGGAGAAAAACTCCTTGTTGCTCCTACAGAACATGAAGGCGTGCTCACTATCAATCAAGATGCGTACATTTCAAGAATTGTAATGAACAAGGGGCATTCGTCTACCTATGTCGTTAAAAAGCCAGGGAACGGAGTGTATTTCTTCGTAATGAGTGGAGAGGTAACCATTGCTGATACTGCCTTGTCTTCTCGTGATGCTCTCGGTGTCGAGTATTTGCAATCTATTCCACTGATGGCGAATGACAGAACAGAGGTGTTAGCTATTGAGATACCAATGCAATAATAAACAAGACATCAGAAAAACTTTTGAGGTGTAGACATCACATAATCCACATCCCCCAGTTCCGTAGCTGATAGATACAAACCTCGTAATGGAGTGGTAGGAGATGTTGTAAAAAACAATCGAGCAATCGATTGTTTTTTGTTTTGATTTTGATTGCGTTATGGTGGAGATGTGCTACGCTCGTCGGGGAAGAGAGTGTGGATACTGTGTGGGACACCATACCATGTTCGCACTCCGTGGCAGACTTGTTCATTTAAAATCTTGCGAGGTACAACACATGAGACATGAAGCGCGGTTTGTAGCAATTACGCAGAAGGCGGTTGAAGACAGCCCGAAGGCGGTGCAGGAATTTGTAAAATCGTTCTACACGAAAGAGGAAATATTCGGCGTCCCATGCTTCACAGCATTTGAAACGTTGTCTGGGTCATGTGTGACCGATGGCGGTAAAAGGGGTGTTGCTCCGAGTCATTCCGTAGATATCAATTGCTTCGGCAGACGTGTTAAGGATGAAGGTCTCGAAGGGGTGAGTCTCTATCATGCAATGCATGCGCTGAAAGAACAACCAGGCGCATGTTTCAAATTTGCGCGTTCTTGGGACGATGGATGTGTCGGCAGCTATGACGTTGATTAATTTTCGTCTCTGCACATAGGAAACACTCACGCTCCGCCAGATTTGGCGGAGTATTTTTATTAGTGATTTGCAGGTTACAGAAAAAAGGCCATCTACTTGCGTAGAGGGCCTTGTGCGTGGCGCGGGCGAGGTTATTCCTCGTCGGGCCAGATGAGCTTGTTGGTGGGGGTTACGTTGAACGTGACCGTCCGTTCGTTCTCGAGGCTACTGCCGAGTTTGTTTTTCTCATGCGTATGCGCGTTGTATGCATGCGTCATCATGAAGCCGAGGTGGATCAGCATGTGCTCGCACTGCTGCGCGATGGCGGGATTCGATTTTACATCTTCCCGATTCTCGAGACCTTCCTTGAGCCCCGTGAAGAACGCGTAGAGCTGGTCGTGGCGCAGGCCGCCATACTGACGGCCAAGGTCGACACTGGTAAGGTTTACACCTTCGGGAGTGGTGGGTTGGGACATGTGTAACCTCCAAGGAGCAATGAATGAGTGGAACAGAACATGTATACCATACCACAAAAGATAGTATTGTCAATTAAAAAACGCCACTCGTAAAGTGGCGTTACAGGTGCCTCATAGTCCTTATGAGTATCGAGAGGCAAAATCAGTCGGATGGGGTTTATACGCAGTATTGTTGTTTTGTTCTACGGGCTCGCCATACTCTTTCTGGAGTTTCTGAATCAGACGTACTGCACGAAAGACGCCAGGGCCTTTTGTGTCGAGCGACGCCTGTACCATGCGTTGCCATATCTTCATTACCGCTTTGTCGTTCTGTCTGAGGCGCTCTCGAAGGAGCTGATATACGGCAGGGAAGGCTCGTTCATAGATACTCGATGCCGTACGACGTCGCGCGATATCATTCCGAGCACAATCACGAAGCCTGCGTGCGTCACGAATCAGCTGTTCACCGACATCGTCAAGCATGTCCACCGTGGCTCCGCCGCGATACACGCTGTGCATGTAGAGCTTGAGTCGCTGTGAGAGATGGTGCAACTCTGTGTCAAGCTGCGTGTTCAGGAAGCGTCCTCCTCTGAGCTCCCTGATTTCTTCACGTAGGATGCCGCATAGTGTCGCATGACGTCGTGCGCGACTGCGATGCCAGATGTAATAGAACGTAATCACAGAACCAATGGATCCAACAAGTATCGCAAGGATGATATACATACCGCCTCCGAGTAGCAAGAAAGAGCAAAGAAGAACATGAACCTAGAGATAAAAACATACATGACAGCAAATGTCAATAAAATACACTCATGAGAAGTGAGTGTATTTTGTTATTTTACGGACATGTAGGCAAGGGCATCTTCAAGGGTGAAGGTATCCATGTTTACTTCGGAGGGGATGTTGAAGCGTTTGAGTCCGCGGCGGAGGAAGCGTCCGGATTTGGATTCGTAGACAATGACGGGCTTTTTGGTGCGGGGGTGGAGGCCGAGGTCTTTGACGACGGATTCGCCTTTGCGTCCTGGCTTTGGAGTTGCGAGGATTTCAACAGCGCGCTCAAGAGTTATCGTGTATGGATCGTCACCTTTTTTGAGTGAGCGGAATTCGCCATTGTACGCGAGGTAGGGGCCGAAGCGGCCGATGTTGGCGACGATTTCGAGGCCTGTTTCTGCATGTGCGCCGAGAGTGCGTGGGAGAACGAGGTAGTGGAGAGCGTCGTCGAAGGTGACTTCAGAAACCTTTTTGCCTTTTGGTACAGAGGCACGTTTCGGCATGACGATATTTTTGCGAGCTTCGAGTGCTGCTTTGCTGCGACCTTTGGGTAGCTCCGGCATCTCGCCTTGCTGGACGTACGGACCGAATTTACCGGAGAGGAGGTAAATCGCCTCGCCGGTTTCAGGATGGAAGCCGATTGGTTCGCTTGCCTTAATCTCTGAGCCATCAATCATACGTGCGCCGTCGCAATCAGGATACGTCGAACATGAAAGGAACTTACCGTTCTTGCCGAGCTTCACCACCATTGCTGCGCCACATTTTGGACACGGGAATTCTGAATCACCGAGAGTTGTTGCTTTTGGAATGTCCTGTTTTGCATCAACAGCGGCGCGGAACGGTGTATAAAATTCACTGAGCGTTTTCACATACTCGCGTTCGCCGTTTGCAATGTCGTCGAGCTTGTCCTCCATGTCGGCGGTGAAGGTGTCGGAGATGTAGGTAGGGAAGTGCTCTTCGAGAAATGAGGAAACCACATCGCCTGTATCGGTTGGCATGAGCGTGCGGCCTTCTTTTAAAACATATTCACGGTCAACAAGCGTCTGAATAATCGACGCGTAGGTTGACGGGCGGCCGATGCCGCGCTTCTCGAGTTCTTTAATGAGTCCTGCTTCGGTGTAACGACTTGGTGGCTGTGTTTGCTTTGTTTCGCTGTCAGCTTTAATGAGTGAGAGCGCGTCGCCAGAAGAAACAGACGGCACCTCGGTGTCTTCGCCACGAGCGCGCGGGTCAGCTTTGAGCCAGCCGTCGAACACGACCTGTGAACCGTTCACGGTGAAATCAGGAATTGTTGCCCCTGAAACATTCGTGACAATTTTTGTGCGAAGAATCTTTGCATCTGCCATTTGTGAGGCAATGGTTCGCGCACGGATGAGTTTGTAGAGCTCTTGCTCGTCGCCCGTTAAACCTGCTGATTCTTTTGTGATGTTTGTGGGGCGCACTGCTTCGTGGGCTTCTTGTGCATTTTTACTCTTAGTTTTAAACGTGCGCGACTGAACATATTTTTCGCCGTATTCTTTTTCGACGAAACCGAGAATCTGCCCGAGAGCGATTTTTGAAAGGTTAGTCGAGTCGGTACGCATGTAGGTGATGTGTCCTTGTTCGTATAGCTTTTGTGCAGCACGCATGGTGCGAGACGATGCAAAACCGAGGCGCGTTGACGCGACCTGCTGGAGGGTAGAGGTGATAAATGGTGCGTATGGTGCGCGCTTTGCTTCTGTTTCGCTTACCTTTTGCACACTCCACTTTTTTGTGCGAGCTGCATCGAGAATACGCTCTGCTTCTTTTAGGTCACGTGGTTCTTCCACGCAAGTCACGATAAAATTACCCGCATTCGCGCTTTGTACATCCGCAGTGAGCACATAAAATGTCTCGGGAATAAATGCACGAATCTCTCGCTCACGCTCCATAAGAATACGAAGCGCAGGAGACTGTACGCGTCCAGCAGAAAGGCCGTAGCGTACTTTCTTCCAAATAATGCCGGAGAGGTCGTAACCAACGAGGCGGTCAAGTACACGGCGCGCTTCCTGTGCTGCCTTCATCTGCATATCGACACCACGTGGGTGCTGCATCGCTTCTTCGATGGCAGGCTTCGTGATTTCGTTAAAGGTTACACGCTCCATATTCGGCTGCGCATCCTTCAAAAGCTCGGCAACATGCCAGGCGATTGCCTCTCCTTCGCGGTCGGGGTCGGCTGCGAGAATAACTTTATCAGCCTTTTTTGCAAGCGTACGAAGCTCGCTGATCACCTTCTGCTTGCCTGGGGAAACAACATACTGCGGCACAAAACCCGCAGGAATATCAATCGCCTCCTTCTCCGATTTTGGGAGGTCACGCACGTGCCCAATCGACGAACGAACCATAAAACCCGGGCCTAAATACTTCTCAATCGTCTTCGCCTTTGCTGGCGACTCCACAATTACGAGCGTTGTCATGACACTATATATAACAGACTCACCCAAAAACGCAATGTGCGTTACTTATCGAGGCTTGTGTACTTGAAAAGCGCTGGCCATTTTGTATACTGCGTGCATTAACAGATAATAATTACAATGCAATGAAAAATGCAACAAAAAAAGAAATAGGTATTATTCCGCTTGGCGACCGCGTGCTTGTGCGACCGCTCTCTGAACAGGAGCTTTCCACTGCATCATCGCTTGGCATTATTCTCCCCGACGCCGCTAAAAAAGCGCAGACAGGGCAGGGTGAAGTTATCGCTGTTGGCGCCGGCAAAACCCTCGACTCTGGCGAAAAAGTAGCAGCACCTGTCGCTGCTGGCGACCGTGTACTCTATAGTAAATATTCTTATGAAGAAGTGAGTGCAGATGGTATCGATTACCATATTCTTTCAGCTGATAATCTTTTAGCAGTATTCAAATAATATGTCAAAACAAATTCTCTATGGCGCTGAAGCAAAGCGCAAATTGCAGGCAGGTGTTGATGCTGTTGCAAACGCGGTAAAGGTAACGATTGGTCCACGTGGGCGCAATGTGATGCTCGACAAGGGCTACGGCGGTCCGACAATTACGAACGACGGTGTTTCGATTGCAAAAGACATCACGCTCCGCGACAAGTTCGAAAACATGGGTGCCGAAATGATTAAGGAAGTTGCGAACAAGGTGAATGACCTTGCTGGTGATGGTACGACGACCGCAACCATCCTTACCCAAGCACTTATCGCAGAAGGTTTGAAGGAAACGTCCTTCGGACGTTCACCACTCGTGATTCGTCGCGGTATGGAAATCGCACGCGATGATGTTATTGCCGCACTCAAGAAGGCCGCAAAGCCGATTCGCAACAGCGAAGAAATTGTGCAGGTGGCAACCATCTCTGCAGAGAACGCCGCACTTGGTGCAAAGATTGCTGAAACAATTGAGAAGGTTGGCAAGGATGGTGTGGTTACGGTACAGGAATCACAGTCATTTGATATTGAAACAGAGATTACCGAAGGTATGCAGTTTGATAAGGGTTATGTGTCGCCATACATGGTGACAAACCCCGAGCGCATGGAGTCCGAGTATAAAGATACGCCGATTCTCATTACCTCGGAGAAGATTTCGAGTCTCAAGGATATCTTGCCGCTTCTTGAAAAGATTGCACAGACCGGACGTAAAGAACTCATCATCATTGCCGAAGATATTGAAGGTGAGGCGCTTACTACCTTTGTGCTCAACAAACTCCGCGGCGGCTTCTCGGTACTCGGCATCAAAGCCCCTGGATTCGGTGACCGTAAGAAAGAAGTGCTCCACGATATCGCAGTTGTTACAGGCGCAACGGTCGTAAGTCCAGAAGTCGGGCTTTCTCTTGAGAATGTTGACCTTGCGCATCTCGGACAAGCGGCACGTGTGGTCTCGACCAAAGACACGACAACCATTGTTGATGGAAAGGGTAGCAAAGCGGCGATTAAGGAACGTGTTGCAGCAATCCGCTCGCATCTTGCACAGGCAACCGCGAAGTACGACAAGGAAAAGCTCGCAGAACGTCTCGCAAAACTCACCGGTGGCGTTGCTGTTATACGTGTTGGTGCAGCAACGGAGACAGAGATGAAGTACCTCAAGCTCAAAGTTGAAGATGCTGTTGCGGCAACGAAAGCGGCGATTGATGAGGGGATTGTTTCTGGTGGCGGTACGTCGCTTGCGAAGGCAGCATCTGTTGCACGAAAAGGTCTCACAAAGCGCGACGACATTACCGATGAAGAACTCGTCGGCTACCATATCGTTCTTCGTGCGCTTGAAGCGCCGCTCCGTCAGATTGCCGAAAATGCTGGTATGATGGATGGCGCGGTAGTGCTCAGTGAGGTGCAGAAGCTCGGTGGAAACGCTGGCTACGATGCACAGAAGGGCATAATTGTCGCGGATATGATTGCGGCAGGTATTATCGACCCAGTCAAAGTTGAACGTGCTGGTGTTGAGTATGCTGTCTCTGCAGCGGGTATCTTCCTCACGACTGAATGTGTCATTGCTGATGAACCTGAAGAAAAGGCAGAAGCTTCAAGTGCGGGCATGCAAGGAATGTATTAATTTATAGACATGAAAAAAGCGGGCACGAGGTGCCCGCTTTTGTGGTGTGGAGAAAGAACTATGCGGTTGCGGTGAGGACGGCAGGCTCGGGTGCTGCAGACTCGAGAGTCTTCACGCGTTCGAGAACTGCGGCAATCGACTCGCGAGAAACATGCGAGCGTTCGACTTTAATGCCTGCATTCGCCAGCATGCCGAGCGCGCTTTCGGCGCGATCATGGTGGTAGGGCACAGCGATGTACATTTGGTTCGTGTGCGGGTTTCCGTGACGTTCAGCGTTGTGGCGCCGTGCGAGACGTCTGAACACTTTTTCAGGGAATTGTTCCCCGTCGAGAATCACCAGCATGTGCGCTTCTTTGCACTGCGTGCGTTTTGCCTGGTATTGCGGAATCAGAGCGGTCGCCATCGTAGTCATATACAATTTCTCCAAAGAAATACAAGAACAATCAACCTCACGCGAGGTCAGGCAACTCTACCACAAACAAATATGTCGTCAAGGTTGCGGAAGAATGTTGTGAATGCGATTCCGAAACAAGTGTATGGGTTATCCACAGGCACATTCTTGCAAGGTGCGGTATACTGCTCTTATGAATCCCGTCAATTACATGAACGTCCTTCACGACCTTCTTAATATTGTGGTGCATGAGAATGCATCAGATATTCACTTGTCCGTTGGTGCGCACCCGATGGTTCGCATGAATGGTGTGCTTCTCCCCATTGAAAAGCATCCGGTACTTACCGAGCAGGATCTCCAAGGCTTCCTTCGTACGATGGCACAAGCCCCACAAGAACAGCGTTTTGCAGAAACCAATGAACTCGACATCGCCTACAGTATGCCTGACGGCTCTCGCTTTCGTGTAAATGCCTTTGTAGCGCAAGGTGCTATTGGTATTATCATGCGCTACATTCCGAACATCATCAAAACCTTCGATGAACTCGGTCTGCCACCAGTTCTTGAAACCTTCACACAGCGCAAGCAGGGACTTTTCCTTGTAGTAGGCCCCGTCGGGCAAGGGAAGACCTCAACACTCGCAGCGATGATCGAGCGCATCAATGAAACGCGCAACGCACACATCATGACCATCGAGGACCCCGTTGAATTTCTTTATACTCCAAAGAAAGCGCATATCAATCAGCGCGAGGTGCGTGTCGATACTTCCGACTTCGGTGCAGGACTCAACGCTGCACTTCGTCAAGATATCAATGTGCTTCTCGTGGGGGAAATGCGTGGACTTGAAGCTATCTCAACCACCATCACTGCCGCAGAAACAGGACACCTTGTCTTTGCTACGCTTCACACCAACAGTGCGGCACAAACCATCGACCGTATCATCGACTCATTCCCCGCAGGGCAGCAAGACCAAATCCGCCTCCAGCTCTCAACCTCGCTCATCGGTGTGCTCTCACAACGTCTCCTTCCGAAAATTTCTGGCGGGCGTGTTCCGGTGTGTGAACTTCTTGTTAATACGACTGCTGTCGCGAACCTTATCCGCGAACGACGTACGCACGAAATTCGCACGGCTATCGAAACAGGTTCAGAATACGGCATGATTGATATGAACCGCGCACTCGTAAACCTCGTCCACCATGGCGATATCACCGCAGAAACGGCTTACGCAAATTCACCGGATCCTCGAGTGCTTGAAAGACTCTTTTAGCCTTCATTATTATGTTATTTGAATACAAAGCAAAAGACGCACAGGGCGACGAAAAAAACGGCACCATCGACTCGCTCAACATGGAAACCGCCATCAACACACTCCGTATGCGGAGTCTTAGTGTGGTGTCGATTGCGCCTATTGCTGAGAAGAAGGGTCTTTTCTCGGAGGAAATCACCATCTTCAACCGTGTCTCGATGAAGGAACTCGTGATTACGTCGCGACAAATAGCAACGCTTGCAAATGCACAGGTTTCTGCACTTCGTATTTTCCAGCTGCTCTCGATGCAGATCGACAACAAATACTTTGCAAGTATCCTCGAAAGCGTTTCGCGTGACTTGCAGGGCGGTAGCTCTATTTCTCGTGCGCTTGCACATTTTCCACGTGTTTTCTCACCGTTCTATGTCAATATCGTCAAAGCGGGTGAAGAGTCAGGAACACTTTCCAATTCCTTCGCGTATCTTGCCGATTATCTCGACCGTAACTATGAAATTGTTTCAAAGGTACGCGGTGCAATGATTTATCCTATCTTTGTTATCACAACGTTCTTCGTCGTGATGGCACTTATGCTCACGCTTGTGATTCCGAAAATTACCGAAATTCTCATTGAGTCTGGCGGTGAATTACCTATCTACACAAAAATTGTCATCGCGCTCTCCGATTTCATGCGTGACTATTACGGGCTCATCCTTATTATGTTGGTCGGCGGTACGTTCTTCTACTGGAAATGGTCTGCAACCGAGAGCGGTAAACGTATTGTTGATGAGACAAAACTTGCTCTTCCTGTAATCGGTGATTTGTTCCATAAACTCTACCTCACTCGCATTTGTGACAACCTTTCCACCATGCTTACGTCCGGGCTCACTATGCTCCAGTCCCTCGAAATCACTGCTGAGATTCTTGAAAACGGCGTGTATCGTGGTGCTCTCGAGCAAGTTATTATTGATGTTCGTGCAGGGAAGTCGCTCTCCGATGCGATGAGCGCCCAAGAAATCCTCCCTCCAATTTTGGTCCAGATGACCAAGGTCGGCGAAGAGACAGGCGCTCTCGGTGATATCCTCATAACCCTCTCCGCATTCTATCGTCGCGAAGTACAAACTGCTGTCGATGCCGTCATCTCGCTCATCGAGCCAGCCATGATTGTTCTTCTCGGTGCAGGCGTCGGCATCCTCATCGCGTCAGTACTTCTCCCAATCTACAACCTCACAGGAGCCTTCTAATGGATTCACTCAAAACGGGCGAATATGTACTGGTTTCGCAATTTTTCTCACTCACCGTACATTGGGTACGGCTCCCGAGAAAAACTACTCCAACCAGCACATCTTCATCCCGTTTAGAGCGAATCCAATTGCTGGACATTACGTGGTCAAGAAAAAGATTGCCGTATGGCAATCTTTTTCTTGTAGCATTAGGTTGTCTTGAGTGTTACGTAGATATCCTCGAGTGCCTTGACGCCGTCGCCAGCGGAGATGTTGTTTTGGTGGTATTTGACGTTGGTGCAGTCGCCAGCGGCCCAGATACCTTTGACAGATGTTTTTTGTGTCCATGGGTCGATGAGGATGTGTCCAAGTTCGTCTTGGTCAACGACCCCCTTTGCGTAGCCAGTGTTTGGAATGACGCCAATTTCTACGAAGATGCCTTCTGCAGGGAGGGTGACTTCCTCACCAGAGATCTTGTCTTTGTAGGTGATACTCTTTGCGAACTTGTCACCTTCAACTTTGGTTGGGACTGCATTGAGGATTGCCTTCATCTTTGGATTCGTAAGTACTTTCTCAACGGTCACCGGGTCAGCCTTAAACGAGTCACCTCGATGGAGGAGTGTCACCGACTTCGCATACGCAAGGAGCTGTGCTGCTGATTCAAAGCCGGCGTTGCCGCCACCAACCACGACACAGTCCATACCCGCAAAGAGCGGACCGTCGCATGATGCGCAGTAGGTGACGCCCTTGTGCTCAAATTCGTCGGCGCCTGGCACATCGAGCTTGCGACGTCCTGATCCGGTGGCAATGAGAATCGCCTTTGCGGTGACGCGATCGCCGTTCTCAAGAGCGACGGTGTGTGAGTCATCACCCTTTTCAATTGCGGTAACGCCACTAACCGTCACGGAGACGGTATTTTCCGGCATGCTCTTGAGATGGTTTTCGAGAGACTTTGCGAGCTCAGCGCCAGCAATAGCGGGCGTACCCACCCAGTTATAAATTGTTTCTGAGACAACGCTCTGCCCGCCCCATTCTTTGGTGATAAGCATGGTCTTGAGTTGCTTTCGAGAAGCGTAGACGCCAGCTGCAATGCCTGCAGGACCGCCGCCAAGAATAATTAAATCAAATGTTTCCATAGTTACTTTATTTTGTACAGTAATGGAGCGAGTATACCTCAACATGGCGTGGTTGTCTAATCTGTGGTGTGACACGTTATCCACAGGACGAATTCCTGATGATTGTGTATACTGTGTGCACGAGCAGTTCGTGAGTGCTCTCATTTTCTCACACTGCAACATGTAGCGAAACTGTGGTGATGTGCTCGGCACGTTATTTTTAACTTTATCATATGTCATCAATCCAAAAAGGCGGTAAGTCCGTCGATATTAACAAGCGTCGCGTTATTAACGGTGGCGATGCGGATGTGATGCAATTGTATCCAATGCGTCACACATTCGCCTGGGATGCGTATCTTGCGGGCAATGCCAACCACTGGCTCCCGACGGAGATTTCCATGCAGCTCGATATTGAGCAGTGGAAGTCGAAAACCGCACTCACTCCCGACGAAAAGCAAGCGTTCGAAACCGTACTCGGCTTCTTTACGACCGCCGATTCAATCGCGGCGAATAACATCGTGCTTGCAATCTACAAGCATATCACCTCGCCCGAGTGCCGTATGTACCTCCTTCGTCAAGGGTACGAGGAAGCAATCCACACGCACGCATACCAGTACATTGTTGAATCACTCGGCATGGATGAATCAAAGATTTTCAACATGTACCGCGAAGTGCAGTCAATCTACGAAAAGGATGATTTCATCCTTGGCTTCAACGAAGGCATCTTCGACCCAAACTTCAAGACAGGTACGTTTGAAAACGATCAGAAGTTCCTCGAAAATATTGTCGTGTTCTCGCTTATCATGGAAGGTATTTTCTTCTACTCGTCATTCGCAGTTATGTTCGGCTTTCAGCGTCTCGGCAAGCTCACCGGCTCTGCAGAACAAATCCAGTACATCATGCGCGACGAGTCACAGCACATGAACTTTGGCATCAATCTCATCAATACCATCAAGGAAGAGCAGCCAGAGCTTTGGACAGAGGAATTCCAGCAGCGCTGCATCAACCTCGTCCGCAAGGCTGTTGACCTCGAATACGAATATGCCACCACTGTTTTCCCGAAAGGTATCTTCGGTATGAACGCCGATGGTTTCCGCGACTACATCCAGTACATCGCCGACAAGCGCCTCAGTCGCATCGGACTCCCCGCTCAGTACAATGTGGAAAACCCATTCCCTTGGATGTCCGAAGCCGTTGACCTCAACAAAGAGAAGAACTTCTTCGAAACACGCGTCACCGAATATAAGGTGGGAGGGCAGTTGGAGTGGTAATATAATAAAAAATCGCCAGTGGCGATTTTTGTGTGATTCCGTACAATAGGATAGAATAGCGGTATGAAAAAAACTGTGCCAGCACATCGGGCTACTCCGAAGGATTTAAAAACTGCACTTGCTGCAGCTCCTTCGGCGCTGCGCGTGTGGGATACTATTACACCGCTTGCAAAGAGCGAGTGGATTTGCTGGATTACCTCAGGTGCAAAAGCAGAGACGCGTGGCATCCGTATAGAAAAGGGAATCGCAAAGCTTACTAGTGGCATGCGTCGCCCCTGTTGCTGGGCAGGCTGTCCACACCGTGAGGATATGTAATAAATAAAGAAGACGCTGATACAAAGTCGGCGGACAGTTCAGGCGATAACACAATGCCGTAGAAAATCGCCATTATGTGGCGATTTTCTACGTTCATTACTTCTTCGCTTCCTCAACAACTGCAAAGTCGAGTTGCTTGCCTTCGAGGTCGGCTTTGATGAGTTTTATTTTTATGGGGTCGCCAAGGCGGAATTTTTTGCCGGTGCGCTTGCCACGTATTTCATACTTACCAGGGACATTTTCGAAGAAGTCGTTGCCGAGAGCGTTGAGGCGAATGAGACCTTCAGCTTTTGATTCGTTGTCCTGGACGAAGAGACCAAAGTCTGAAACGCCTGAGACTGAGCCATTGAAGACTTGTCCGATGCGGGTGGTCATGTATTCAACCTGCTTGTACTTGATTGAGTCGCGTTCAATACGGACGGCCTTCACCTCGCTTTGCGAGTTCTGGGCGGAGATTCTTTCGTAGTGTTCAACGTCCTTTTTGCCGAGCTTCACGCCGTCGATATGTGCGCGGAGGAGTCGATGCACCATGAGGTCGGGATAGCGACGGATTGGTGAGGTGAAGTGTGTGTAGAACTTGAACGCAAGGCCGAAGTGACCAATATTTTGCGTTGAGTAAATTGCCTTTGCCATTGAACGGAGTGTGGCGATTTTAATCATCGCTTCTTCGGGTTTACCTTCGATTGAAGCAAGAAGTTTGTTGATGTCGCTTGCTTTTACCACTCCGTTTTCATGATGAAGTTCAAACCCGAGGGCTTTGAGAAATACTGCAAGTTCACCGATACGGTCAACGTCGGGTGTGTCGTGGATTCGATAGACGAACACTGGTTCGTTGCCTGACTTTTTTGTGAGGTCGTTAATGTGTGTTGCTACCTGTGTGTTTGCAAGAAGCATGAAGTCCTCAATCATCATCATTGATTCGATGCGGACTTTTGCGTACACGCGGACAGGACGCTTTTGCTCGTCGAGTTCGAAGCGGACTTCATCAGTTTCAAAGCCGATTGAGCCAGCAGCGAAGCGTGCTTTGCGGAGAATGCGGGCGAGTTCGAAGAGTGCGGTGACATCCTCGACATGGTCGCCTGTTTTTGTATCAAAAACTTCTTGTGCTTCTTCGTAGGTAAAGCGGCGGTCAGAGTGGATGATTGTCTGCCCGTACCACTCGCCGACTACTTCTGCCTGTGGTGTCATTTCAAGCACGGCTGAAAACGCGAGGCGGTCGGTATTTGGGCGGAGGGAACAAAGGTCGTTTGAAAGCACTTCTGGAAGCATGGGAATCACACGGTCCACCATATAAATAGAGGTGCCGCGCTTGACTGCTTCCTTGTCGATAGGGCTGTTTGGAGTTACATAATGTGATACATCAGCGATGTGTACACCGATTTCGTAGTTGCCGTTGTCGAGCTTCACAATCGAAAGGGCGTCGTCGAAGTCTTTTGCATCGAGCGGGTCGATAGTAAAGGTGAGACGGTCACGCATATCACGACGCTTCGGGTCATTCTCAGCATCTTTGAAAATCTGGTCCTTGCGCGCATACAAGTCGTTCGCAGCTTCGTGGACTTCAGGAGGGAAGTCCGAAGCAAAACCACCCGCGCGAATAAGCGCAAGCATTTCTGTTTCGTGCTCACCATTTTTGCCAAGGACATCAACGATTTCTACAATTGGTTCGGTGTGCGCATCAATCCAGCGCACGAGCTTCACGGCAACTTTGTTACCGACTTGTTCAGGTGTTGCGTTGTCGATAACTGGATGCACATGCATCATGTTGTTGTCGGCGATAAGCTTCAGCTTGCCTTCGATTGACTGTACGACGCCGATGTATTCCTTGCGGCCACGTTCAACAATCCGCACGAGGTCAACTTCAGCTGACTTGCCCGCAGGCACGGGGCGTCCTGACGCCACCACCTCAACCGTGTCGCCATCAAGCGCTACACCTGTGTGATCTGGTGGGATAACCACGTCTTCCTGACCTTCTCCAAGTCGTACGAAGCCAATGTTTTTCTTGCCGCGAATCTGCAGCGTCCCAATGTAGGTCTTTTTTGTTTCCATGCAAGCATGGTACCACAGAAACAGAATACTTAAAATGGCGCTCTCTCGTTATGCAATTTGGCAGAATGACGGTATAGTTGTGGGTATGGACGAGAAAAAAAATATCATCAAGGAAGGCAGTGTCGATACGGCTCGAGAACGCTTGTATGAGCGTGAAGAAAAGCGCGAAGCGGAACATCTTCCTCGATATTCACATGAGGCGTATGGCGTACGGAAGAGCAAAGAACAGGAAGACGTGGCAACTGATTGGGATATTCCGGAGGATGTACCACAAGAAGCACCTGCCGTTATGTCGTACAAGCCAAAACGCTCATATCGTGCGATTGCGCTTACGTTTGGTGTTGTATTCTTCATTATTTCGTCTGCCATTGCAGCGCTTTATCTCACCTTTGGCAATCAAGATATTTCTGGTAGCAATATCCGCATCTCAGTCAACGCGCCGTATGCGGTTGGTGGTGGCGAAGAGGCAAATATTATTATTTCTGTAGCAAATAATAATTCAACTGCTATTACCGAGGCAGAACTCATTGTTGAATATCCGCAGGGCACTGAAATCGACGGAGAACGCTCTCGTGAGCTTGTCGTGAAGCGCTATCCTTTGCAAACTATCGCAAGCGGAGAAACGGTGAATACCGAACTGCGCCCACGACTCTTTGGTGAAGAAAATGATGAAAAAGATATTCGTGTTTCTGTCGAATATAAAGTCGATGGCTCTGCAGCAACCTTCTACCGTGAGAGTGACCCGGTGCGTGTTGTCATCAGTTCTTCTCCAGTTTCAATCGTGCTTGATTCGGTTACCTCAATAACATCAGGCCAAGAATATGTGCTCACCGCAACACTTATTTCAAACAGTGACGCCGATCTTACGAATCTTATTGTACAAGCAACATATCCGCGTACTTTTGACGTGAAGTCAAGTGAACCTACTGCCGTTGCGGGACGAAATACCTGGCGCATTGAGAAGCTCGAACCAGGTGAAGAAACAAAAATCACTATCGTCGGTATTCTTTCAGGCGACCGCGAAACAATCCAAGCAATCGATGTTTCTGTAGGGCTTGCAAGCCAAGTTGACACGTCAAAGCTCACCTCGACCTTGTCTACCGCACGTATGGAGGTGCTAATCGAAGCGCCGTTCCTTGCGATTGAGCTCAGCGCAAACCGCCAAAACGCCGATACGGTTGCGTTCGCTATCGGGCAAGAAGTACAGATGGATGCAAAAATTACCAACACACTCACGCAGCCAATCTACAACATCGCGCTCCTTGCACGACTAACAGGTACCGCCGCCGACCTTACTAAGGTGTCAGCAACAAAAGGATATATCGACCTCGGGGAAGGTATTATTACCTTTGATAAGATAGAAGATGCTGCGCTCACACAGCTCAACCCTGGCGAATCGCGCACCATTACGTTTGGCTTTACTCCCAAGGCTGATGTGCGTACTCCTGAAATAATCGTCTCGCTCGATGTCGCTGCTGCTCGCAGTGACTCGGCGACTGCTGCGCGCGACCTTTCCGCGGCGCGAAAAATGACGATACGATTTATATCCGCAATTTCTGTACTTTCCGTTATTGAACATGTAAGCGGTATCCACCCACCACGTGTTGGTGAGAAAACTGAGTATCGCGCAACCTTCTCCGTACAAGGAGGTGGTAATGAGAGTCGCGACAGCGCGCTCACCGCACAGGTGCCTCGTGGTGTAATGGTTGGCGCACTTCCTGCTGGCGTTACCTTTACCGAAAGTACGCGCACACTTACCTGGACAATTGGCACCATTGCCGCAAACGAACCAAAAACAGTTGTCGTACCACTCTCGCATACCCCAACCGTGCTCGAAGTCGGCACTCGTCCAACATTGGTGCAACCGCAAACAGTCGTCAGTACCGATCAATTCACAAGACAGCAAGTCACCCTTACCTTGCCCGCACTTACCACGCAGACTGCAAACAGTCAATCTGATGGACAAGTCCAGCAATAGCTCCCGCAAAAAAGCAGGCCGGCCCTGCTTTTGCGTTTTCAGGGGGGATATGTATAATCGCATGATATGAAATACGACGCACACACAATGGAAAAATTGGTCGCCCTCGCAAAACGTCGCGGCTTTTTGTACGCAGGTTCTGAGATCTACGGTGGACTCGCAGGTGCATGGGACTACGGACCGCTTGGCGTCATGCTCAAGAAAAACATCACCGAAACATGGTGGAAGCAATTCGTAACGGATCGCGAAGATATGTACGGCGTTGATGCAGCTATTTTGATGAACCCGCGCGCATGGGTTGCGTCAGGGCACGTTGCAGGCTTCTCTGACCCGCTTGTTGAGGACCTTGAAACGCAAAAGCGCTACCGTGCTGATCACCTGCTTGAAGAAGCCGGTGTGGTTGTGACGGGTATGAGTATTTCTGACATGGATGCTGCAATCAAAGAAAAGGGTATCAAAAGTCCGGAAGGGAATACGCTTGGCGAGGTGCGTCAGTTTAATATGATGCTCAAGACATCAGTTGGTGCAATTGAAGATTCTTCATCAGTAATTTACCTTCGCCCGGAAACTGCGGGCGGCATGTTTGTGAACTTCAAAAACATTGTCGACACCATGGCGCCAAAAATGCCATTTGGTCTCGCACAGATTGGTAAGGCCTTCCGTAATGAAATCGCACCGCGCGACTTTATTTTCCGTGTACGCGAACTTGAGCAGATGGAGGTTGAGTATTTCGTGCATCCATCAGGCTGGGAACGAGCATTTGAAGAATGGCGCGAGATTATGTGGAAGTATGTCGATGCAGTCGGACTTCCGCGTGAGATGGTGCATGAGCTTGAAGTTGCTGAAGAGGACCGTGCACACTACTCAAAGCGAACCATTGACTTCGAATTCGACTTTCCCTTTGGACGTAAAGAGCTCTATGGCCTTGCATACCGCACCGACTTCGACCTCTCTGCACATGCAAGTGAATCAAAGCAATCACTCACGTACTTTGACGAAGCAACAAAAGAACGTTTTGTACCACATGTTATTGAGCCATCACTTGGTGTCGGCCGTACCATGCTTGCCGTGCTTGCGGCAGCGTACACTGAAGAAGAGATGGACGGCGAAACACGTGTCGTTTTGAAGCTCAATAAAGACATAGCGCCATACCGCGCGTGCGTCTCGCCGCTTCTTAAAAACAAGCCGGAGCTCGTTGCTAAGTCTCGTGAAGTCTACACTGCACTCAAAAAGCAGTTCGGTAACATCGCTTTCGATGATAACGGTAATATCGGCAAGCGCTACCGTCGTCAGGACGAAATCGGTACGCCGTACTGTATCGTTATCGACTTCGATACATTGGGCGAAAATGGAGAGTTGCTTGATACGGTAACCGTACGTAACCGCGATACCGGTGCACAGGAGCGCGTAAAGATTTCTGAGCTCGCAAATTATATCGCGTAGCCCTCAACCTTGTCATCCTCGGGGCTTATTAAAATAGTGAGCGACAGCGAACATATTTTAAAAGAATCCGGGGATCCATGGTTTTACCGGAATCCTCTTAAGCCATGGATCCCCGTGTATTTGAAAACAATACTTCGCTTCCGCTTCGCTTGTTTTCTAAATCACGAGGATGACAAATATTTGAGTAATCACTTACTATTATGAAAAACATCTACATCACCACAACACTTCCGTATGTAAACGCGGATCCTCACATTGGCTTTGGGCTTGAGGCTATTCGTGCGGATGCATTGGCGCGTGCATATCGACTTTCTGGTGATGACGTCTTCTTCACAACAGGTACCGATGAACACGGGCAAAAGATTGCAGAGAAGGCAGACTCAGAGGGGAAGGGGAGACAGGAATATGTTGACCATTTTGCCGGACAATTTGCAAAGCTTCGCGATGCGCTTGACCTTTCGTACGATAACTTTATTCGTACAACCTCACCAAATCATAAAGTAGCTGCACAAGAAATGTGGCGCCGATGTGCAGCAAGCGGTGATATTTACAAAAAGAAATACACAGGACTCTACTGCGTTGGTGATGAAATGTTCCTTAAAGACAACGACCTTGTAAACGGCCGCTGCCCGAATCACCCCAATATGGTTCCGCAGGAAGTTGAAGAAGAAAACTATTTCTTTGCGCTCTCGAAGTATCAGAGCTACCTTGAAGAATACCTCTCAAAGCCTGGCGTTATTGAACCAGAATTCCGCCGCCTTGAAGCATTAAACTTTGTAAAAGCAGGACTTGAAGACTTCTCCATCTCGCGCGAAGTCTCGCGCATGGACTGGGGAATTCCCGTTCCGGGCGACGATTCGCAGGTTATGTATGTCTGGTTTGATGCACTCACGAACTACATTTCAACCCTCGGCTGGCCTGAGGAAGAAGGGAACTTTAAGAAGTTCTGGGTAGACGGCGACACGCTCCAACTCGCCGGGAAAGACCAAGTGCGCTTCCAGTCGATTATGTGGCAGGCAATGCTTAAATCTGCAGGACTTCCTGCAACTAAGCGCGTCGACTACCACGGCTTTATCAACAGCGGCGGACAAAAAATGTCGAAGTCACTCGGCAATGTCATCGCACCGTTTGACTTAGTGGAGAAATACGGTACGGACGCAACCCGCTACATGCTCTTGCGTCACGTACATCCGTACGATGACACCGACATTACCTGGGAACGCATGGATGAATGGTACACCGCAAATCTCGTTAACGGCCTCGGTAACCTTGCGTCACGTATTATGAAAATGGCAGAGACACATGGTGTCGCTCCAGAACTTCCAGAGGTTGTGCTTACACACGAAGCGCTCCTCGACCTCGAAAAAGTATGGCAGCAAATCGGTGCACTCGATGAAAAAATCGCTACCGAAGAGCCATTCAAAGTCATCAAGGTTGATGCAGAAAAGGGTAAGGCAATCATCGCCGAACTTGTTGTTGCACTTCACGAAGTCGCGTCACTACTTCAAGCAGCAATGCCGCAAACTTCCGCAGTAATCCTCGACGCAATTAAAGCAAACGAAAAGCCGGAAAATCTCTTCCCGCGTCTTCCGTAGTCATAAAACAGGTCTCCATTCATGGAGACCTGTTTTAATCGCTCTTTCTCCCAAAGATACGGAAGATTCGCTCGCAGAGTTTCATGAAAAGCATGAAGAAAAGAACAAGGACAATCGCTGTCCAGAGCGGGCTGTCGAGCACGCTGATAGCAAGCGAAAGTATCCCGCGGAACATATTGAGCACAAAGAGCCATGCTGAGGCGAAGACGTTTTTTGCTTCTTTGACCACAGGAGGGGTCGCTGCGTCATGAACTTGCTCAATACCACTTTCAATAAATGATGCATCTTCTGCAACGGTTGAGGTGCCGGCAACTCGTGCGCGCTGTACGGCTATTTTTTCATCAAGTGACTCACGGACGGCTTCAAGCGAAGTTTGTGCTTTTTCTGCGGTGGTATCAATTGTTTCGCCGAGAGAGTGTGTGGGCGTTGTTGTCGCTTCGTCTTGTGATAGCTCAGAAGATTTTGGTGGTGTCGTGGTTGCAACAATAATGGGCGACGCATTCACCACTCGTGGCGCGACTACTTGGGCAGAGTTTTGCGCAGAGAACGTTGTGTCGGCAATGGTCGCACTGAAACTGTGTGAACCCCCCGTTGCCTTCCAGTCGTACCATACGGCAGTCACCTCATTTGCTTGGAGTGTAAACGTGCGGCGCCCAATAACTTTGTCATTTACTAGGAAATTCAACGTTCCTGAAACATCGGCGTTTGAAGTATTCATGAGTGCCGCATAAATGCGCACCATTTCGTCGGCGTAGTATGTTTCAGGTGTATGCCAAATCGAACGATCAAGAAAACCTGCGGTGCCCGTAGCAGTAGCAGTGAAGGGAAGAAAAAATATGAGTGCAATAAGTATCCGCAACATGTTTGCTCTAGTATACGTGATATATCCGAAATATGGTAGAGGCTGTAGTGCCATGTATGATATACTCGGTACATGAAAACAGCCGAGTATTTTGTCTATATTCTCGAATGCAAAGATGGCACGCTCTATACGGGCATTGCCACTGATGTCGCGAGACGTTTTACTGAACACCAGTCGGGCACGGGTAGTAAGTACACCCGCGCTAAAGGAGTGGTGCGGGTACTCTATCAAGAGAAAGCTGAGGGGAGAAGTGCGGCAAGTAAGCGAGAAATAGCAATCAAAAACCTCACTCGAGAACAAAAGTTTGCACTCGCTAGATAATCTTTTGGGAAAAATAAAAAGCCCGCACAGAGTACGGGCTTTTAGGCCAGGGTGGCTTTTTGAAGAAGGATCAGGTAGCTAGGTGAATCGTGTTTTCCAGATGTTCACGGCGTTCCTCACGAGAGGTGGCATGATGGATAGACCGGCGACCATCGCCGGTCAAGGTGTCGTCGCGTGACGACGAGGCCTCCAGGCCGCGCAGATTTACTGGGCGACCGGCCGGCGCAGATGTTCAGGCCAGGATGACGATGAGATAGATCGGGTCGAGGGTGCTGTACGGCGGGTCATGATACATGGCGACACTCCTTGCTTTGGTTGTGGTGGAACGAATCTGGAAAAACTCTAGCATACTTCAAAATTATGTCAAGCGCATTTCTGGCATTAAAAAACCGCCAGAATACTAGCAGTTCATTTGTGGGCATGACTGGACTCGAACCAGCACAGATTGCTCTACTGCGTCCTAAGCGCAGCGCGTCTACCATTTCGCCACATGCCCATGTGTACGCACTCTTATACCATAAACATACATATAACCGCAAGCACCGAGTAAAGCAAGGTAGACAAGCGGCGCGTCTATCTTGCGTGTTACCGCAAGGTAAAACAACAAAAAAGCGCCGGCGGAGGCCGGCTCCCTACAAGTCTGGGCGCCTGGTCCACGAAGTGGCGCCCATCTCCATTTTGCCACTACGCTATTTCACAACACATATTTCCAAAGATACATGTATACTATACCCTATGAAAAAAATATTTGTCACACGAGCCATATCTGAGGCCGGTATTGCGAAATTACGCAATGCAGGACATGACGTTATCGTGAGCCAGAAAAACGGGGTACTTACCAGGGAGGAACTTATCGATGCACTCCGTGCAGAACCGTACGACGCAGTGCTGTCTCTCCTCACTGACCATATTGATGCAGAAGTATTTGATGCAGTACCAAGCGCAAAAATAGTTGCTAACTATGCGGTTGGTTTTGATAATATCGACATCGGTGCAGCAAAGGAACGTGGTGTGACGATAACAAACACTCCTGGCGTGCTCACACAAGCTGTTGCGGAACACGCCTTTGCGCTCCTTTTTGCAATCGCGCGACGTATTCCTGAAAGCGACCGCTTTACGCGAGCAGGGAAGTATGTTGGTTGGGAACCAGAGCTCCTTATTGGTACGGAACTCAAAGGGAAGACACTCGGTCTTCTTGGTGCGGGGCGTATTGGGGGTGAAGTTGCACGAATAGCATTGGCGTTCGGGATGAAGGTTCTGTATTACGATATTGCACAAAGCGCACCAATTGATGAACTTGGCGCACAGTATGCTGCGACCGTTGATGAAGTACTCCGTGCTGCCGACTTTGTTTCAATCCATGTGCCGCTTCTGCCGACAACACAGCATCTCATGAATGCAGAACGGCTTGCACTGATGAAAAAGACTGCATACCTCATCAATACCTCCCGCGGACCGGTTATCGATGAAGAGGCACTCGTTGCCGCACTTCGCAATGGCACTATTAAAGGTGCTGCACTCGACGTCTTCGAGCATGAGCCGCTACTCACAGAAGGTCTTACAGAACTCGAAAATGTTGTCCTGACCCCACACACCGCTTCTGCAACACAAGAGGCACGCGATGCTATGTCGCTTCTCGCTGCAGAAAATATTATTGCCTTCCTGAACGGGGAAACACCGCCAAACAAGCTTTAACACAAATCAAACACCTTCGTTCGCGAAGGCGTTTGATTTGTGTTATTTAGACTGATTCGCAAAGGTATTGATTGCGGCGAGTAGAGGCTTAAGTTTTTTACCGTAGGGCGTGATAGCATACTCGACACGAGGGGGATGAGTGGCGAAATCGGTACGCGTGATGAGACCTTCATGTTCGGCACGCTTGAGCTTGAGGGTAAGGGTGCGTCGAGATATGCCCGCAAGAGTGTCGGCGAGTTCTGTGAAGCGTAGCGGCGATGTTTGGAGGAGCGTGCGAATAATAAGAAGCAGCCAGAAATCACCGACAAGCTTTGTTGTGGTGCTAAAGGGGCACTCATTGCAGATTTCAGGCATCTTTCTTTCCATAATTTCATGTATACCACATGAAATATTGTATGTCTAGTTTACTATGTAAACTGCAGTGTGCTATATAACAGTGTACAAAGTAAATTAAAAACTATACAAATATGAATACAACTCACGAAGCACTCGCGTGGCGCTACGCAACAGGTAGCTACAACACGGCGAAAAAAGTATCAGATGAAGATATTAATGCTATTGTTGCAGCGGGGAACCTGATGCCAACTGCATACGGCTTGCAGCCATTCCGCATTATTACCATCAGTGACGAAGCAATAAAGGCAAAACTTCTCGAAGCAAGCTATGGACAAAAGCATTTGGTAGAGAACTCGCACCTTGTTATTATTGCAACACGTACCGATATCGACGAAGCAATGATTACGGAATATGCCGCTCGCATTGAAACAACCCGTGGACTTCCTGCCGGAACAGTTGATGGATATAAAGCGATGATGATAAACGACCTCACAAATCGCACCGAGGATGCGCGTACTGACTGGGCAGCAAAGCAGGCGTATCTTGCACTCGGTGGCATGCTTATCGAAGCGTCAGTGCGTGGCATCGACAATCATGCTGCGGAAGGTTTTCTTCCTGATGTGTACGATGAAATTCTCGGCCTCAAGGAAAAGAATCTCAAGACGGTTGTGATTATGGGTCTTGGCTATCGTACAGAAGATGACGACGCACAACACTATGGAAAGGTTCGCGTTGCGCCAAATGACATGCACATTACACTCTAAATTTATGACGTTCAATCTCTATGATGCAACCGTGCCTAGTTTCATTCGTGCACTCACAGCGCTCAAGGCGAATCTAAAGAAAGGCGAAGAATACGCATTCAGTCGCAAAGCATTCTTCCACACGGAAGGCTCACTTGAAGGGCAGCTTCTCCAGCAGCAGCTCACATTTGATCAGTTTAACCTGATCAAGCAAGTACAAATCGCGTGCGATAATGCTAAGCTCGGCAGCGCACGTATTGCGGGCGCCCTTGCGCCAATGCACCAAGACACTGAAACAAGTTTTGCAGAACTGTATACACGTATCGACAGTACGATAGACTTCCTCAAAACTCTCGATGCAGCAGCATTCGTCGGGAGGGAAGATGCTCGAATCGGCAACCCCTACTGGGACGGCAAAGAAATGTATGCGCGCGACTATGTGTTGCAGCATCTCTTGCCAAACTTTTATTTCCATGTCACAACCGCTTATGCTATCCTCCGTGCGAACGGGGTTCCGCTCGGGAAGGCAGACTTTTTTGGGGAACGGACGTTTCTCGCTTAGTACTTCATAGGTAATGTGAAATGGTATTTCTTCAATTGCGGTATACACTATCCATATGGCAATGAGTAAGAAATTCCTGCCTAAGTATAAGAAGATGATGGATCGTCTGAAGACGGCTCGTCTCGAAGCGAACATGACCCAAGAAGAGGTCGGCGCGAAGATCAAGCAACCTCAGGCGTTTGTGTCAAAAATCGAACGTGGCGAACGAAATGTCGACGCAATCGAAATGGCACAGCTTGCAAAGCTCTACGGAAAGTCAATCGACTACTTCGTAAGCTAATTCATCCGAACGAGGTCTCTTTATAACCACAAAGAGTAACCTGTTTCTTATAATTAGACAAAACGCACCATGCAAATGGTGCGTTTTATATTGTGTAGTTTTCTACTATCCTGCGTGATGGTACTTGCTGCCGCTGGCAATTGAACGAGCGCGGTAGGCTTGCTCGAGTACCATAATACGTGCGAGGTCGTGCGGGAAAATCATGTCACCAAATGCAATGAGCACATTTGCGCGACTACGTACCGCGTCGTTTATCCCATATGCGCCACCAACAATACAGATAACACGCATGCTGTTCGCTTCTGCTCTGCTAAGAATTTGTGCAAACTTCTCCGAGGTGTATCGCATGCCACGCTCATCGAAAACGATAACAAAGTCATCATCACTGATAGCCTTGAGCATCTTTGCGGACTCGTCATCGCGGCGGCGCACAGCATCCTTTTCCTTGCTGGTTATCAGCTGGATGGTTACTTTTTCCGTACGTGCGAGCCGCTTCTCGTAGTCGCTTCCGAGTGCTGCTGCGTCGGCATCGAAGCGTCCGCCTCCAAACATAAAATGTAGTTGCATACAGAAAGTGTAGCAGATTTTTAGAATTTTGTCCCTACACCCGTTGTGCTGTCACCTCGTCGTTTGCTCTTATTTTATGAATACGGCACGGAGAGATGCATGTTTCGGCCGCGTCTTTTGTGGATTCTCCGCAAAACAACAGCACAACAGGTATGAGGATTTTGCTATTTTGGAAGCAGGTGTATACTGTACGTATTACCCGATAAGAAAATAAGTATGTTGACATTATACGTGAAAACAGGCTGTCCGTATTGCGCGAAAGTGCTTGCGGCAGTAGAGGAGCTCGGACTCACTATTGAAGAAAAAAATATTGCTGATGACGCAGTTGCAGAAGAACTCATCAGTCTTGGTGGCAAGCGACAGGTGCCGTATCTCGTCGACAGCGAACGCTCGGTAGCGATGTATGAATCTGATGACATCGTTGATTATTTGCGTGAACATTACGGAACAAACCCGATGGAGACGGAGGGTGAAACAAAGCCAGCGCATAACGGTGAAGAGCTTTAGTTTGTGCCATGTACGTACGGGTGCATGCGCTTGCTGGCGCAAAGAAAGAGATGATTCGACAGGAAATGCAGATGCATGTGTATACGATTGCCGTACGTGAGCCTGCTGAGCAGAATGCGGCAAATAAGCGCATTCGTGAAATTATCGCTATGCAGTATAGTGTACCGCTCGGCAAAGTTCGTATCAAAACAGGGCATCGTGCACCATCAAAATTATTTGAAATAACGCAATAAATTATGATTACACACATCAATGGTTCACAGGCAGGACTTAGTCAGGTTGAACGTGACCTCGTGGAAGAAAAATTAGTCGTGCTCGAAGAATTACGAAACGGGGAAGAGGCGTATGCATGTGAGGTAAAAGTTGAACGCTCCGCGCATCATGCTTCAGGCGAGGATGTTGTCAAAGTTGATGCAACCGTCAAACTTAAGGGTGAGGTATTCCGTGCTACTGCAACGCGCGACACCATGGAAAATGCACTTGATGAGGTACGTGAGGAGATTACACGTGCTATTCGAGAGTACCGTAATAAGAAGCATACGCTTTTCAAGAAAGGCGCACGAAAAGTTCGTGCACTGTTTGGAAAAGAATAAGTTTTGTATTGAAAATAACCGATGTCACAGACATCGGTTATTTTTTCTAACGCCTGGATCCCGTCAGGATGACAAAAGGAGAGGGCATAGCTCTAAAATAATTAGAAGTTAAAATCGATTTTAACCACTATCTTGTTTAGAGAGTTACACCCAATTTTGCACCCCAGGGCAGCCTCTCTTGGTACTCCGTACCAATTCACCTCCTCATCCTGACGGGATCCAGGCGGCAAGGCTCTAATGTATAGGCTTAGATTTTTGGAATATAGTTCATCTCACTCTTTCCTTCTGGAATGACGCGCAGTGGCGTGAATGTCGTGCCGTCGAATGTTGCTGTGATGATTTTTATGCGGACTTTTTTGTCGCCACGTTCTTCAAAAAAATAGGTGCCGATACTGTCGGCGTACGCGCGATATTTTCGCCAATTATCTGTAGCATTTTCTGTGCTCAGAATAAGTTCACCATCAGTTTTTGCAAATTTACCGCAACGTGAGGCGAGAGTGCGGTCTTGCGGTTGTGGCGTAATCTCTCCTGCAAGATATTTCGGCAATACGGTAACAAGCATTCGTGCGCCAAGTTCAATGAGCTTTGGACGAAGTTCACGAACGGTCCATGTTGGTTCGATGGCTATTTTTTCCTGTGCAATAACGTCACCTGCATCAAGCTCGTAGACCATTTTTTGAATCGTCACACCTGTTTCGGCATCTCCCGCAAGGAGTGCAGCCTCTGTCGGTGTTGCGCCTCGGTATTTTGGGAGCAGGGAATAGTGAATATTTAAAATACCTTTTGGATAAAGTTTGATGACTCGTTCGGGGATTATCTTTCCGTACGCGACACATATCGCATACTCAGCCTCAACTGATGCAAGATGCGCAAAAGCTTCATCGTCAAGCATCTCCGGCATATACACAGGAATACCATTCGCTTCGGCAAGTACACGTACAGGCGATGGAGTCATTACTCGTCCGCGTCCAGCGGGGCGGTCAGGATTTGTTACTACAAGCGATGGTAAAAATCCTGCTGCAAGGAGCGCGCGTAATGTCTCCTCCGCAACATGCGGTGTTCCTAAGAAGATAAATTTCTGCATTCGCATACTATAGCACACACATTATTTTTGCACAGTCATGCTATACTCTTCACATGTTCATCGAGAGTCTTGAACTCCGCTGACAGCATGAATTGTCACATGAAGAAACTTACCCGTTTTCGAATTCATCTCGCAAGCTATATCACCGTTACACTTCTCACGGTGCTTGCGGTTTTTCTGAGTGCATTTGCGTTTGCAAAACCTACCGAACTCCACATCTACACCTGGGAAGACTACATTGCGCCGGAGGTTATTGCACAATTTGAAACGAAGTATAATGTAGTAGTAACGGTAACCGAATTTGACAGTGAGTTTGATCTCCTGCGCATGTATCGAGAAACTCCAAAACTTGATACCTATGACTTAATATTTTTCAGCGATACCATTGCCGAGGAACTTCGTCGCAAAAATGTTCTTGCACCGATTCAAAAAAAGAGCATCACCAACATCCGCAACATCAGTGCGTCTCTTTTTGATATACGTACCAATGCTGAAGCGCTTCATGCAGTACCCTACATGTATGGTACTACGGGCATTGTAGTAAACACAAAGTTCATTGACCCATCTGTCGTGACATGGCAAACACTTTTTGATCCACAGTATGCAGGCAAGACCTGTCTCCTCAATGACGAGTCCGAAGTTATTGCTGCCGCCGCACTTGCACAAGGGTTCGATGCAATACCAACAAGCGATGCGGCAATGCATGCGGTAACCGGCCTGGTGAAAAACTACACCGAATATGGCACCTACTGTGGAGATGTGTCACTTATCGACGAACTTGTAAGCGAGCGTGTCTGGATTGCGCAGCAATGGAACGGCAGCGCAATCCCTGCCCTCGAAGAGCATGAACATCTACGCTACATTCTTCCACCCGACGGCGCCAGAATCTGGTATGATTATATGGGCATTCCTACAGGAGCACGTAATGTCCATCAAGCCTCACGCTTTATTCAGTATCTTAACGAACCAAAAGTCGCTGCACAAAATGTAAACTATCTTTGGTACGCTTCCGTAAATCAAGCTGCTCGAGAATTTGTTGATACAGAAATTCTCGAAAATGAAATCATCTATCCACGCAGTGACACTAAGAACAAATTCACCTCGTATGCTGCATTCCCTTACTACGAAGCGGTCGCAACCATGCGTGACACTGTTTACACCATCATGCACACTGGAAGCATACTCGAATAAAAAACGCGCCATCATGGCGCGTTTTGCAATAATTGCAAGAAGTTCTGTGTGTTATGTTGCAAGCCCTAAGTAGGGAATGAGTTTTGTGGCATCAAGGTCACGGCCACGGAACGCACGGAAGGATTCCATCATCGGACGAGAGGCGCCTGGTGCGAGAATTTCCTTGCGGTAGCGCTCAGCAACTTCGGCATTCATCATGCCGCCCTCTTCCGCAAACGCAGCGTAGACATCTGCTACGAGCCCCTCGGCCCATAAGTAGCTGAAGTAGCCAGCTGCATAGCCCCCAGCAAAGATATGCGAGAAGGCATGCGGAAAGCGAACTTCAGGACGCACGGGACGCAAGACGATTTCTTCCGAAAGCGCCGCATACATTGCAAGTAAATCCTGTTCCGAAGCGGGGACATACTTGTGTGCATCCCAGTCGAAAAGTGCTTGCAGCACCTGCCGCACCGCCATCGAGCCAGATTCGAAGTAACGTTGCCCGATAAGTGCATCGAGGAGGTCATCAGGAATCGGTTCGCCGGTGATGCGGTGTGCAGACATATACTGCAGCGTATCTTTCTCCCAGCACCAGTTCTCGAAGAACTGGCTTGGCAGCTCGATAGTGTCCCATTCGACACTGGTCATGTTGGTACTCAGATACTTTGCCTCCGTCATCAAAAGGTGGAAACAGTGGCCAGCTTCATGGAAAAGCGTCACCATCTCATCATGAGACAAGTACGCGTCGCTATCAGCGGGTTTACGGAAGTTGCCGATGAGGTGCGCCACAGGGAGTTGTACACCGTCAGACGTCTCGCGACGCGCGACAGCATCATCCATCCACGCACCGCCGTTTTTGCCATTCCGTTCGAAGAGGTCCATGTACAGTGCAGCAACCGTTGCGCCGTCCTTGTTTTTGACGGCATACAGAGTGACACTGTCGTGCCACACGCTTGCATCCATAATCGGCGCGAGCGTGACGCCCCACCAGTTCTCGAGAATGTCCGAGAGCGTGGCGAGTACGTTCTGTAACGGAAAGTACTCACGTACCTTCTCGTCATCAATATCGAATTTCTCCTCTTTGATGATTCGTGAAAGATACGGGATATCCCATGGTTGCATTCTGGTAATGCGGTGGTCTTTGCTCCTTTCTTGCCAGCGGGCGAAATCTTCCTTGGCGGAGGATTGCGCCGCAAGCGCGATAGTGCAAAGAAAATCATCCACACCAGCGACCCCAACGCTACGCGCTGCTTTTTTCGAGAGAGACAGTTCATTGAACGAACTAAATCCGAGGATTTCAGCTTTGCGCTGCCGAAGTTGTAGCATGCGTGGCATCAGGGGGCCGTTGTCCACTTCAGGGAGAGCAAAAGAGAGCGATGAGGCTCGTGCATTACGTGCGGTCCACACCTCCTGGCGTAAATCGCGATCGTGCGCATACTCGAGCACAGCGAGCGTGTCGCTCATGCCGAGTGCGACAAGCGCACCAACTTGGCCTTTCTTCTGTGCTGCGCGACGCATGGCTTCTTGTGCCGCTTCAGGAATGCCGCGCAGGCGATGTGCATCGCATTCAGGAATCAGTAGTGACCATGCATCCGTTGCTTTGGTGACGTTGTCGCTGAAGGTTGTTGAAAGGCGTGTGAGTTCTTGGTTTATCTTGCGAAGCTCGTCCTGTGCTTCTTTCGGAAGCGCAATGCCAGCACGTTCAAACCCTTCAATCGCTCGCTGTACGATACATTGCTGTTCGGCAGTGAGCGACATGAAATCTTCACGTGCACGTACTTTTTTGTACGCCTCGTAAAGCCCTTTGTCAAAAGAAATGTCCGCGCCATACTGCACGCCGAGTTCATTCGCTGCATCCATGGCCCCTTTGAGGTCCGGATACTTTTCTTTCATTGTCGAAAAAAGATGTTGGAGCGGCCCGGCAACACGCGCGATGTCGTTATCGTTGTCCTCGTCGGCAATAATATCCGCAAACGTCGGTGATTCCATTGCTGCAATGCGCTCAGCAAAAGCGCGACCATTGTCATACAGTTTCGAAAGCTCCGCGAGCGCATGCGCCGCATCAAACGACTCCCAAACAGGAAGCGTTAATCCGTCTCGTATTTCGTAATTCATAGCAAGGCCCTTCTTCTCATTGATACTACAAAGAACATAGAATGTTCTACCCAAGGGCAGAGTAGTATACTACGCCACGAAAGTCAACGAACCAATCTGTTGATATAAAAAAAGCACAAGATCAATATCTTGTGCTTCATGAGTACCGTTATGGATTTTCGGAAGGTGTATTGTGCAAATTGAGCTTTTCACGCAAATACATACGTAGCTCCTTGCCACCAACACCGTTTTCTTCAAGAATCAATTGATTCACTTTTATACGCCAGATACAGTGTTTGAGTGGATGGTTTTGATGCGGAATATAGTGCACTTTCGCAAAATGTATGCCCTGTGCACTGTTCCAGGTTTTTATGATGACACCATCATCCATCTTCCAGAGTGCCCGAATGTAGAAAAACTCCTGCGGATTAAAATCACGGGTGACTGCAATCCGACCCCTGCTCACAAGCGGTGCAGGCTGCTCTCCCTTTTTGAAGAATGCAGCAACTTCGCCGAAGGCGTGTGCGTGTAGGTATTCTGAAAGCATTCTTGCATGATTGTTTCTCCAGGACACCGTAGCGGGGTTTTCGCAGAGGGTGCGTATCGAAAGCTGTATGCCAATACTTGGAACAAGCGAACGGGGAAGTGCATGTGTGAGACGAACGCGCATGGTTCTGCCCTGGTCGTCTCGGTGTATATACACCGAGAGTGCGATATCAAAAAGATAATAGTTTCCCGTCACGCCGTGGAGTATTTTGTAACATGCCTCGGCAATCTCGGCAGGCTCCTTCAATTGCAGTGCGTCAATACGCATGTCTGCAATACGTGCATCTCCCTGTTCGAGCGGCTTTTTGAGGTGAAGCGTATACCCGTGTTTCGGCGTATGCATTTCCAAATCCTTGCGGTACGACATCGTACAGTAGTAAGAACAAAAAAGAACATAGCTTCGAAAGAGTACTTTCAAAGCGAGGAAGCATAATGATACATGACACGCGTAATGTCAAGTTTTGCGAAATAAAAAAATCCCCTGCATCATGGGTGTGATGCAGGGGTGTGCTTGAAAAAAGGAGTTACATGTTCTGTTCAACAAACTCAGCGAGTTCACTGCGGGCGCCACCAGGGATTTGCATGGTACCAGCACCTTTAAAGCCTTTGAGCTTCTGGGTGTAGTGCGTGAGGCCTGAGGTGAGCGGGGTGATGTACTTGCTGTCGATTTGCCCAAGATTGCCGAGGACAATAATCTTCGAGCCGACACCGATGCGTGTTGCGATTGCTTTGATCTGGTGCGGGGTGAGGCCTTGCGCCTCGTCGAGAATCACGAGCGTGTCAATAAATGAACGCCCTCGCATGAAGTTCAGCGATTTGAACTCGAGAGGAACTTTTTGCAGAATGTAGTCAATCGACCCCGTCTTGCTTTCATCGTCGCGATGGAGTGCCTCCAAGTTATCGGTGATTGCCGCAAGCCACGGCAACATTTTTTCCGTTTCCGTCCCGGGCAGGAACCCGATTTCTTTATCGAGATCGACCAGGTTCCGTGTTGCCACAATCCGCTTGAAGCGCTTGCTGACCATTGTAAGCTCAATAGCGCAGGCGAGTGCGAGAATCGTTTTCCCCGAACCCGCCGGACCATTAAGTGTAACGCTGGTAACATCATCATGCATAAGCAGATGGAGTGCCATTGCTTGCTCGATGTTTTTCGGATGAATACCCCATACCTCTTGACTCATGAGGTATTCCTCCGTGTATTCCGCCGCGATGACGGAAGTTTCATCAACACTCTCCACGTACAAGACGCGTCCGCTGTCGTCGGTCAGGAACATACATGCGTATGCATCAGGAACGAGTGACCGTGGAATTTCGTGGATGTTCCGCCCACTCTCGTAGCGGCTGTGAATGTCGTCGCCATCAACGATGTCCCAGAAGGCGCCCTCGTAGTGCGTGCGACCTTTCGGCAACAGATTGATGTCATCGAGGAGTTGGTCTTTCTTGTAATCCTCGACACGGCGAACACCGGCAGCTTTTGCCCGTAGACGCATGTTGATGTCTTTGGTCACCAGCACCACTTCAACCTCGGGGTTCTCCTTCTGGAGCCGTAAGGTTGCATTGATGATGATGTTGTCGTTCTCCTGATTGACATGCGTTGCGGTAGCGAGATATTCAACTTCGCCAGGCACGAGGGGCTTATCGGGATAGATGGCCAAGAGGCCTTCCGTTCCGTTGATACGCGGGATTGGCACGCCGGCAATGATATCCTCAGTTTCCGCGCTGCCAAGAATCTTGTCGATATTCTTGATGGCGAGGCGGGCCTCGTGGCTCACCTCGCGGTCGGTGCGGTCCTTGAGCGCATCAAGTTCCGCAAGTACAATCATCGGGATTATAACCTTGTTCTCTTTGAAGGAGAGCAGGGCATCCGGATCATGGATGAGGACGTTGGTGTCGAGAACATCTATTTTTGGAGTCATGTGAACTTCCTTTTTTCTGACAAAGAACCCCGCGTGTTGTGCGACAGAGCGCGCAATGCAGGAAGGTGAGGAACATGTTTCGCTCATAAACGTACCACACGAAACATAATTGTCAACGTACTGGGTGATAGAGAGACCTCTCGCATATTCCATAGAAATCTTGAATGTGGCAGCACGCTGTGCTAGTGTTCTTTTGCATTGTTCTTCCTAGTTTTAATCCGAGAGGTGTACCATGAGTACTGATGAAAAGATTGTGTACCTTGCTCGTCATGGCGAGTCTGTGTGCAACACGAAAGGAGTCGTACAGGATAGTGAAGGAGGTCTTACGATATTGGGCCGCGAGCAAGCATATTATTTAGGGAGACGCTTTGCCCGGAAAGGAATCGAACGTATTCTCACAAGCTTCGATGAACGCGCTCATGCGACCGCAATACAGGCATCAGGCTTCGTGGGTGCTTCCGTGTTCGGTCTTCATGAGCTCCACGAGGCGCGACAGCCGTCGCACCTCGTGGGGATTTCCGTAACTGACGAAAAGGTCCTTGCGTTCAAAAAGAAACGTGAGGAAGCCTTCTCGGCAGGGAATGTGCGAATCTACGACGAAGAGACCTTTTGTATGTTGCACGGACGCGCGCTCTATGTTGCGGAGTTTCTGCGTAATATGTCTCATCGCTGCGTGCTCGTGATTTCTCACGGCGTATTCCTGACATATCTCATTAATACGTTACAGCACGGACATAATCTCACACCCGAAATCATTGTTCGTGCATCACAAATGTTTGAAAACACTGGCGTTGTCAAAGCCGTCTACGGACAGCACACCACCTTCACTGGCCCCGCAACGGGCTGGCGCCTCTGGCCCGGCGACACAAGCCACCTCGAATAACCCAACCCCGTTCTTCATTTTGGACTCCAAGTCCCGATTTTTTCAAGGCGCCCTGCGCGCTTTTTTTTGCGCAATAGTAGAGGGCGACGACAAAGTGCATACTATTTACAATATAGACTATGTGTGGTATTTTCCTCGCAGCTTGTACAAATTAACTTAAAGATAGGAGAATCCTATGTGGACGGCAATAGTCTATGGCATTATCGCTGCGCTTATTGCAGGCGCGATTGTGCATCTCATCTTTGAGAAGCGCACAGACGATGCCTCAAAAAAAATCTCGCTGCGAGAGCTCGTGGTTGGCGCCGTTGTGATTGTGTGCATTATTGCACCGGCTACCGGAGGTGTTGCATGGCTCTTTATCAAGAACGACCTTCTCACCTTTCATGAAAGCTTGAATGGTTGGGAGTCTGCGGCGCATGTGGAGAAAATCACCTGTAGCCGCGACGGCCCTTGTTGGCATGAGTATGACTGTGACCCCTATCTCGTACCTGAGGAATATGAATGCGGCACCATGGAGAAACCGCAAACGTGTACACATATGGTTACAAAATACCATTCGTGCCCCTATGTGACACACGAGTATTCGTACTTTGTATACACTACCGTTGGCAATCAAACCATCGATACACATCGATTTCCGAATAACCCCGATCAACATCGGTATCGCGAGTATAAATCCGTACCCGACAGTGTTGCTCAGCGGGCGGGAGTTGGCGAGCCTGCTTCGTGGGCACGAGTGCGTGATCGTCTCCTCGTAGGCAAACCCGAGCCAGTCACTGCGCGTAAGAGCTATACGAACTATCTTCTGGCAAGCGATACGCATATCTTTCAAGCACACAGTGCAGACATCGATACGTACCGCAAGCTAGGACTGCTCCCGAACCTCGTTAGTGCCGGCACCGGGCTTCACGTAGCGACGCCGCATGTGTTTGGTGTCGGTGAGGTGCAGAATCTCGCCGAATGGACACAGGCACTTCGCTACGCTAATGCCGTAATGGCACAGCGTACCGCGGATGTATATGTTGTACTCGTTAATGATGCACGGATTCATCGTGCACCAGACGAATATGCGGAAGCATTCCGCGCACATTGGTTCGACACGCTCTCGTTTGAACGTGATGCACTCGCAAAAAATGCCGTCGTCTTCATACTCGCAACGGAGGATAACAAAACGATTGCATGGGCGCGTGCGTTCACCGGGATGCCTGTTGGCAATGAATGGCTGCCGATCGCGGTCCGTGATCGGATGGCCGGTATGGAGCTTGATCCGGTACGATTATTAGGTGGTCCAACCTCTACTGCGAAAGTTTTTCGCTCTTCGACAACCGTTTCGGTGCAAGGGCAAAAGCAGGAGCGGTCGGGGTACATCGAGGATCTACTTTTTGGTCGCGTTGTACCAGGGAAGGCGTTTGTGCGTACGCGCATGAATGGCGTTGATGGTAATGCAGGATTCCAATACTTGGAAAACAGTCTCAAACCTACCGATAGGCAGCTCTGGGGGACCTTTGCTATCATGTTTGTGCTGTCGTTCATGCTCTGGGTGGCGCTTGTCGTCTATGATGATCGCTACTTCGAAATGCAGATTGGTCGTTTTTTCAAAAACATCTTTAGGAGATACCCATGAAAGAAGCATCGAAAAACACCCTTGGACGCTATAAGGGTTGGATTATCCTCATCGCAATCGTGCTGAGCGGGATTGCACTCTATGCACACATTAACAGTGTGTACAACGAAACCATTCGCCGCGAGATACCGCTTTCTGCACTCTATCTCGAAAATCAGAATGAGCTGTCCTCGTATGTCTCTGGCTTCTATGAGCAGATAGGTATCGCGGATCGCAAATCTGAAGCGATGAACAAAATCCTTCTCGATTCCGTACGTGGTCGCTATGACAACGGCGGCGGACTCGATGGTGATGCGCTCATCTCGATGATCAAAGAAGCATATCCTGATCTTTCGGGGCTCACCATCTTCGATCAGATGCTTCCGTATATCCAGGAGGGAAGGGTGAAGTTCAAAAATCGCCAGTCCCTGCTCATTGATCAGGTGAATGCCTATAAGCTGTGGTATCGCGAAGGCTTTGTACGGAGTATGATTCTCTCGAATTTTATTCCGACAAGAAACCTCGAAGCCCGTAACGGGGACGTGGTGCACCAGGGTGCAGCAGCACTTGCTATGATGGAGCGCATCATCCTCGATAGCACTACGAAACAGGCGTACGAAACTGGAGTGCTGGAGCCGCTCATAGGCGCACCGAAAAAGTAGCCTACAGAAAAAAGTTCTTCAAACCATTGCGCGACCGAAACTCGGTCGCGCATTTTTTTGCGTCTACTTTTTGGAGACATTATGCGTCTCAGGTGAGTTGGGGTATACTTCTTCACAAGAACACCTCCGAGTGTCATCCCACATACAGCGATGACACATCTAAAAATATTTAGACGATTACTCCGCATACTTGGTATTCTTTTACTACTACTCCTCGTCTCTGTCATGGGGGCAGGATATCAACTTTATGCGAATAAGCGCGAGCATCGTCTGCGTGAGCACAAACTTGTCACCGCACAGGCACGCTTGCAGCCGTATGAAGAAAGTATATCTCGCACCATTCTTGCTATAACGGAGACGCTCTTGCGCGTGCCGGAGTTTTTTCGTGCAGGTATTGAGCCGCACGATATTCGCTATCATGAACTACTCTCTGATACGATTACTGCCATTGAATGGTATACCCATGATGGACGTGAGGTAATGAGAATAACAAAGCAGACAGATGGAACAGTGGTAACAACTGTCGGTACGTCAACTACCCCCACGCGCGCACGTTATGAAGAGGTGCATACACTGCAGGAGGGCGAAATATACATGAGTCGACTCGTTGACGAGAAAGATAAAACTGAAGAGGGTCATGTATTCTATGCGACAGCTCTTTATACGAGAGAGCATGAGTACGCAGGAATTGTAGTGGCGTTTCGGGTCCCATTACAGAGCTTTTTCAGCGCTCCCGTATGGGAGAATGCTGATGAGGAGCATGTATTTGTTGTCGATGCGGAAGGTAGGTACTTGTATCACCATGACATTCTTGGTGAGGCAGATATCGCTTTCTTTAACGATTTTCCTGATACGTTTCCTGATATTCTTGAGCCAGGCGGGCGACGCATGGTACAAAAACGTGATGGAAGGAATGTCTTCTTCGACAATATGTATCCAGCATTCGAGGTCACACTCGAAGGCAAAGAGTATCGTCTCCCCATACAGAGGATTCCAACACCACAAAAGAAATGGATTATCGGCACACATGAATAAATAACAAATATACACATTATGGAAAACAAAAAAATGATCGCCATAGTAGGCGGCACCCTCGTACTTATAGGAGCACTCGTGATATCAGCATATTTCCTCTTTTCAAGAAATACCACAAAAGAGCCCATAGCACTCAGTATGGTGTGGGGTGAGTGGGCACCATCAGACATACTTGAAATGATGCTCAAAGAGTACGAAGATGAAACTGGCGCACGCATTACTCTTACGCAAATACCGTGGGGAAGCTACTACAATGAACTCCTCACTGGTTTGCAAGCGGAGGTGCCACCCTATGACATCGCCATAGGTGATTCACAGTGGATTGGGGAAATGGTACAAAAGGGCTACTATCGAGATATCACAGACTTTGTCGTTGAATCTAGGATTATTGGCACCATGGATCCACGCATCGTGAAGCATTATGCAGAGTATCCACGTGGCAGTGAAACATACTACGCAGTGCCAGCACTCTCAGAAGGTGTACTTCTGGCATATCGAAGCGATATCCTTGAAGATGAAAACGAAAAAGCAGCATTCGCTGCAGCGTATGGCTATCCACTCGCGGTGCCGCATACTTGGAATGAACTTCGTGATATCGCTGAATTTTTCACACGCCCTGAAGAAGGTATGTACGGACTTGCAATACCGACCGATGAAAATTTCTACGATGCAATTACTATGCTCTATGGTGGATTACTTTACGCATACGGCGCAGCATGGGGAGATTTCGAGAATCGCACCGCAGACGGAATCATCAATGACCCACGAGCAGCAGAAGCGCTGAGCTTCATGAAGTCGCTCTATGCATTTACCGAAAAGATTGACACAACAGGGAATGGGTATGATTGGTTTGAAAGTGCACAGTTTTTTGCAGAGGGCAAAAGTGTGCTTGTCGTGAATTACCCCTCGGTACTCGATGGGTACGTTAAGCCGGGGACTTCGCACTATAATGCTATTGGCTACAGCGCTTTGCCTTTTGGTCCATCTCGTCGCGCGTCATCACTTGGAGGACAACCATTTTCAATTGTTTCGGGCATAGAGCCTGAAAAAGTTGCGGCTGCGGAGGATTTTCTCCGTTGGTGGACACAAGAACGCGTCCAGCGTAGATGGACAGAACTCGGCGGCTACGCACTCGACCGTCGCCTGCTCCTTGACCCCATCTACGAACAGCAACATAAGAAGGCAAAAGCACTCAAAGACACACTAGAAATCCTTGAAGACTTCTGGAACGAACCAGAATTTCCCGCACTCCTTGAGACCTTCAATGCTATGGTAAGTACCTACGCTGTCGACGATTCCGAAGGTACTGTTGCAGAGTCGCAAGCAGTTCTTGATAGACTCAATGAAGCATGGAAACAGATCCTAAGATAAAAAAAGGATAATAATTATGCGTACAACCAAACATATGCATGTGTTATTACGCACAATATTGGCACTGGCAGTAGTGACACTTATTGCGATTTTGTTTTGGGCTTCATCATCGGTACAAGATGAATTTTTGAAGATTGCAACATACTTCATAGAGCTCGCGGAAGAGTATCCCTATAGTGCGATTTTTGTATTTATGGGGACATCAGTAGTTGGTGCATTCTTGAGCCCATTCTCAAACCTGCCGCTCGTACCGTTCGCGGTCGCCTTGTGGGGTGCTCCGGCAACGGCACTTATGTTGCTCGTGGGTTGGGTGCTTGGCGGATGTGCAACCTACGGCATCGGGCGAACGCTTGCGCGCCGCGTTGTCGTATTCTTGGTGACCAAGGAACGCTTCTTACAATTTCAAGACCGCATCGCAGAAAGGACGACGTTCTGGCGCGCCCTTACGATTCGTCTCGTAACACCAGCGGAGCTTGGATATTTCTTTGGCATGGTACGGTATCCTTTTGGGTCATTTGTGATGATTACCGTTATTGCGGAATTTCCGTACGCAATTATTGCAACATACGCAAGTGATGCAATACTCGCACATGAAAGAATACGCTTCTTTAGTATCGCAGGCGCTGCACTTATTCTTGCGCTCCTTGCGATTATCACACTACGCCGCCGTGCGCGGTAGATTTTGAGAAAATTATTCTCTGCGCCGCATACAGAAAACAGCGAGATAATTACCCAGCTGTTTTTGTCGAATAATCAGATACTTTTTGTAGTCATCTGCTATACTGTACATATATGATACTCTCAAAAAAAGAATGGTCTGTTCTCGGCCTTTTTACGGCAACACTTCCGCTTTTTATCATCGCCTTCATCGTTCAGAATAACTATGAGTTTATGGGATATGTTGTAGTCACTCTTGCGCTCTTTGGATTGCTTCTGTATTCGCACAAATATGTGCAGTATCCGTTGTATGTGCTCTGGTGTCTTTTGGTGTGGGCTATTCTTCACATGCTTGGCGGTGTTGAGTTTGCGCCAGGTGAGGTTATATATACGTTTGTTATCTGTCCGATTATATCTGAACCGTACTCTATACTGAAATATGATCAAGTCGTGCATGCCTACGGCTTCTTCGTGGCAACACTTGTGATGTTTTCTGTGTTGCATCGATATCTCGTAGTGCGTTTTAGCTGGACGGCGGTCGGGATTGTCCTTGCAATGGCAGGTCTTGGACTGGGGGCCCTCAATGAAATCATTGAGTTTGGTATGACAATAACCATGCCACGGACGAATGTTGGAGGATACGAAAATACCGCTCTCGACCTCGTCTTTAATTTGGTGGGAGCAATTGCTGCAGCTCTATTTCTTAGATGGAAAGAGTTGAAGGGTGTTAAATTAATAAATAAAGACTAAAAAGAGTGTATGGTTTTGAGAATAAAACCAGCAGGCTTATACCTGCTGGTTTTCTATTGGCGGAGGAGGTGAGATTCGAACTCACGGTACCTTTCAGCACGCCTGTTTTCAAGACAGGTGCAATCGACCACTCTGCCACTCCTCCATGAAGTTTGCAAATCTTGTGCTCGTTGTGGGGACATACTAGCATATTTTTAGAGAAATACAAATTTTTTTGTGAGTATGGGGGTGATTTCTGTAGACACAAAAAAGCCGAGCAGGGGACTGGGGTCTTGCTCGGCTTGGGTGCACATTGCTGCATTTAGTCGTTCTCCTTATAGAGAAGGGTGATGCAGTGTCCGTGCGGGGTTGAGGATTGCGTCATGCGCTCAATCGTGACGCTTTGAGGCTGCTTCTTGAGCCAGGCGTTCACCTTTACCGTAACGTCTTCAGCCTCGTTTGCGCAAAACATGACTACTCGTGCTTCGCGTGCGTACAATAAGTCGTTCATGATGCTCTCCTTGTGTATGTTGGTAGTGCCGACATGGCGTAACGCAACAGGGGTAACTATACAACAGGTTTCGTAAAAATCAAACATGGTATGTGGCGTAGATGTGCTATGCTAGCGTCATGTTTGAAGGAATTGCAATTGTAGGCATCTTGATTATGTCGATTGTGCTGCATGAGGTAGCACACGGATGGATGGCGAATGCGCTTGGTGACCCGACCGCAAAGCTGCAGGGAAGACTCACGGCAAACCCGGTGTCCCATATTGACCCAATTGGCTCGGTGCTTATTCCGGGGTTTTTGTACTTCTCTGGCGCGGGGTTCCTCTTCGGCTGGGCGAAGCCGGTGCCGTATAATCCACACCAAATCCGTTCGCCGTTCGGGTGGCATCATAAGTGGGCGGAGTTCTTGGTTGCGGCTGCCGGGCCAGGAATGAATATTATCCTTGCGCTCATATTCGCAGGGCTCACACAGGTTGCGCCGTCGCCCGAACTTGCTGCGCTCTTTGTCATCCCCGTGTACATCAATATCCTCCTCGCGTTCTTTAACCTCATTCCATTCCCGCCGCTTGATGGGAGCAAAATGCTTTCGACACTTCTCCCGCGTACGCAGGCGTACGCATACGACCGCTTCCTTCGCCGTGTTGAGTCATACGGCATGTTTGCGTCGCTTCTCTTTATCTTTGTGTTCATCACCTTTTTCTCAAAGCCGTTCTTTGCCTTTGTAACCACCGTTGTAGCGACGTTGACACAATAATGAATATGCGTAAAATAGGAAACAGTCGCTGACACTGGATACCTAATCGAAAAAGAGTGTCAAGTCAGTACATTACGAAAAAAAACAATAATACATATTTTATGCACGAAGATCAGAAATTTCTAGAGATGGTAGTCAAGGCACTTGTAGATCATCCGGAATCAGTTGTTATTAACCGCACTGTCGATGAAATGGGTGTTCTCCTTTCACTCAAGGTTCATGCAGACGACATGGGTAAGATTATCGGCCGTTCAGGAAACACCGCAAAGGCAATCCGCACACTCCTTCGCGTAGTAGGCATGAAGATTGACGCACGTGTAAACCTCAAGGTTGATGAACCAGAAGGTGGCCGCCGCGAATCAGTTCCCGCAGCAGACCTTGCAGAAGCAAACGAAATGCCTGCAGAAGTTGCAAGCAACGGCTCAGGTCAGGTTTCTGACGCTGACATCGACGCAGCTATTGACGGACTTAAGATTTAGTCTTCTAAAAACACGGTTTCCGCCGTGTTTTTTTCTTTCAAACGAGTGAGTGTCGTAGCCAAACCGTAGCGTAAGCGAAGGCTTGGATATGACCGAACGAGAGCAGAAAGAAGCGGAGCGTCATAGTTATCCACATTGACTTTTTCCGTGGTTCTGTTATATTACCAACGTTTGATGCCAGAAAAGATGAACGAAAAGGAACCGGTCGTATACGGGACAGTAATGGAGGTGTTACCAAACACCCTATTTCGTGTTGTTTTAGATGGTGCAACAGAACCAATTATTGCATACCTCGCGGGTAAGATGCGCAAGTTTCGTATCCGTGTGCTTATTGGCGACAAAGTAGAGCTTATCACCGACCCTTATGGGGGACGTGCACGCATTACACGTCGCAAGACCGAATCCTCAGGAAGCGGTCCGCGACCAGCTCGTCGCCGCAAATAAGGAGTACGCAATAGTTGGTTATTTTGTACCCACCCATTCTTAATATATGTCGGCGCTCTGGCAGTGAACGACATATATTAGAGTGACGTCACCTCATCTACTAGTTGTAGATGAGGTAGCCGTGGCCAGTTACAATCACATCAACTCATCAAATCGTCTCTTCGGGGACAATCATTATTAGTCATACAATAGTATGAAAGTACGATCATCAGTCAAAAAAATTAGTCCCGACGATCAAATCGTAAAGCGCCGTGGTGTAGTCTTCGTCATCAACAAGAAGAAGCCTCGCCATAAGCAGCGCCAGGGTTAATCAAGTATCTATATGCGAATTGTAGGTATCAATATTCCAGACAACAAGCACCTCTCGTACGGTCTTACCGCTGTGTACGGCATTGGTCTCTCACGAGCACAGAGCATCCTTAAGGAGCTCGGTATCGATGAATACACCAAAGCCCCAGAGCTTACAACCGAACAAGAAAACGCAATCCGTGAGAAAGTTGAATCTTTCACGATTGAAGGTGACTTGAAGCGTGAGATTTCCGCGAACATCCGCCGTCTTAAGGACGTCGGTACGTACCGCGGTTCTCGTCATGCAAAACGACTTCCAGCGCGTGGTCAGCGCACGAAGACTAACTCCAGAACTCTCAAGGGTGTCAAAAAGACCATGGGATCTGGACGAAGAAAACTAGAAAAGACCTAGAAATCTCTGTGTTGTGTATTTATGCACGATACAAGATATCTTACTCACTCATCATATGGGAAAGAAACGAATTATTAAAAAATCAGGTGGTCCGTCAGCAAACGCACAGCGCGCACTCGCACGAGTGCCGAAAGTGAAGGTTGCAGCAGGTACGTTTAACGTAAATGCGACGTTCAACAACACCATCGTCGCTCTCTGCGATCAGAAGGGCAACCTTGTCCTCCAGGCATCAGCTGGTGCAATCGGATTCTCCGGTTCACGTAAGTCAACGCCGTTCGCCGCAACAAAGGTTGGTGAACTCCTTGCAGAGAAGGCCGCACAGATGGGTATGAAGGAAGCGAAGGTCGTCATCAAGGGCGTTGGCCCAGGTCGTGAATCAGCACTCCGCGGATTCATTACCAAGGGTATCGTTATCACATCAATCACTGATGTGACACCAGTACCGCACAACGGTCCACGTCCGAAGAAGCCTCGCCGAATCTAATCTGAACACACTATGAAACTAGGACCAAAGTTTAAGCTCGCAAAGCGCCTCGGTGCTCCGATCTTTTCAAAGACCCAGTCAGTGAAGTTCCAGAACTCACTTGCACGCCCTGGTCGTGTTCTCAAGAACCGCCGTGGCAATGTCTCTGATTACAAGAAGCAGCTTCTCGAAAAGCAGAAGATGCGCTACACCTACGGACTTTCTGAACGTCAGTTCAGTACGTACGTCGCAAAGTCAGTTGCGGCTGGACACCAGCCAATTCCTGCACTTATGGCAATGCTCGAGTCTCGACTCGACAATGTTGTATACCGCCTCGGTATTGCAAAAACTCGCACCCAAGCGCGTCAGATGGTGACTCATGGTCACGTGACGCTCAACGGTCGCAAGCTCAATGTGCCATCAGCAGTCGTTAAGATTGGTGATGAAGTCGCTGTCCGCGAAGGAAGCCGTTCAATCGGACTCCTCGCAGGCTTCGCTGAAAAGCACGCTGCACACGCAGTACCATCATGGCTCACCTTCGATGCAAAGAAGATGGCTGGTACCGTAAAGCAGGCACCGACAGTAGATATGAAGGAACAGCTCTTCAACGCAGAACTTGTTCTCGAATACTACAGCCGATAAAACTTATTAACACAATTAGACTAACGTACTATGCTAGACACCAACGTCGCGCTCCCATCGCAGCCACGCGCTATCCTCGAAGAGGGAAATGCTGGCACCTATGAAATTGACGGCTTGTATCCGGGTTACGGACACACGCTTGGCAACTCGTTGCGACGCATTATTTTGTCGTCGCTTCCGGGTGCTGCTATTACGCACGTGAAAGTGCAGGGGGCAGAGCACGAGTTCTCGGTGCTCGATGGTGTTCGTGAGGACGTTCTCACGATTCTTCTCAACGTGAAGCGTATTCGCTTCAAGATGCACGATACTACCGAGCCAGTCACCGTCACGCTTAGCGTGAAGGGGCCTGGAGTAGTATCAGCAGAGCATATCGACTGTCCAGCGACTATCGAAGTACTCAACCCTGATCAGTACATCGCGGAAATCACCGGCAAAACTGAACTCACTATCGAAATGACCGTCTCGCACGGACTCGGCTATGTCGCTCGCGACGTACACGAGAAAGAGCGTATGACGGTCGGCATGATTGCGCTCGATGCGGTGTTTACACCAATTCGTCGCGTCAACTACGATGTTGAACAGATGCGTGTCGGTGACCGAACCGACTACAACCGCCTCCGTATTTCTCTTGAAACTGACGGCACCATGACTCCGCGTGAAGCTCTCGAAGCCTCAATCGCAACCATGATCCATCAGCTCAAGGCAATCATTGGCTTCCAAGACGAAGTCGAAGAAGCTCCTGAAGCAGCAGAAGAGGAAGCAGTTGTCGCCGAAGAACCTGATGCAGATACCCTCAAGACCCGTATTGAAACACTTGACCTCACCGCGCGCACTATGCGTTCACTCGAGGCAGCAAGCATTCGTACTGTCGGCGGACTCGTCCGCAAGACACGTGAGGATATCCTCGCACTCGAAGGTATCGGCGACAAGGGGCTTGATGAAATCGAGGACGTTCTCAATAGTCTTAACGTTAGCCTAAAGGCATAAACTTATGCGACATCACTCGAACATGCGCAAGCTCAGTCGAACCCGTCGTGGACGCGCTGCACTCCTTCGTGGACTTGCAATCGCACTCTTCACGCACGGTAAAATCGTTACGACTGAAGCAAAAGCACGCGAGCTCCGTCCATTTGCGGAAAAGCTCATCACGGCAGGGAAGTCAGGTACCGTGGCAACACGTCGCCTCATCTCTTCTGCACTTGGTGAACCAAAGCCGGAAATCGTACAGAAGCTCGTCGATGAAATTTCTGTAGCACACAAGGATCGTCCTGGTGGCTACACACGTATTATCAAGATGGGTCGCAGCCAAGCTGGTCGCGACGAGGCAGTCATCGAACTTGTATAATTTATGGAAACAAAAATCTACACCCTCGATGCAACTGGCGTAAAGCCAGGTCGTCTCGCAACTCAGATTGCACACATCCTTCTTGGTAAGAACACTCCCGACACAACTCGCAACCTCGTTGCGAATGTGCAGGTAGTTGTCGAGAACGCATCGAAACTCGACATTACTGAAAAGCGCGGAACTGAAGAGTTCCAGACATACTCTGGTTACCAGGGTGGTCAGAAGCGTGAGACGTGGGCACACCTCGCGGCACGACGTGGTATCTCTGAGGTACTCACTCGTATCGTCACTGGCATGCTCCCAAAGAACAAGCTTCGCACTCCACGTATCAAGAACCTCGTGATTAGGGACTAGTCCTTTTCACTAGAAAAATTAAAACTATGGCAAACTCTACTTACATAGAAGCGGTTGGACGTCGCAAGACCGCATCCGCTCGAGTCCGTTTGACTCGCGCGAACAACACCACAGTTACCGTGAACGACAAAGAGCTTACTACGTACTTTCCGTACGTAACGCTCCAGAACATGGTAACGAGCATCCTTAAATCAGAAGACGCAGGCATTGAGAACTACACCATTACCGCTAAGGTAACTGGCGGCGGTATCTCATCACAAGCTGAAGCAATCCGCCTCGGCATCGCCCGCGCTCTCCTTAAGGAAGACCTCTCACGACGTACAATCCTCAAGGCAAAAGGCTACCTCAAGCGAGACCCACGTGCGGTCGAGCGCAAGAAGCCAGGCCTCCGCAAAGCCCGCAAGCGCCCAGCATGGTCAAAGCGTTAATTCGTCAACAACCAAGCAAAGCCCCAAAAGGCGAAGCAAGAAAAACTACAGCAGTAATGCTGTGGTTTTTTTATAAGCCTGATGTATACTTTCATACACAACAGCAAGAAAGAATCTTGTTGGGGGGGTAGGGAAGAGGCAGTGGTAATTGCATGAATTCTCAAATGCAGGCACAATTAAATATTAAGATAGAAGTTGTCTAGCTCAAAGAGAGAAGGGGAGTGGCACTTCCCTTTTTCTATTTATTTTAAATGTATGCATGAAGATATAAAAGTTTTAAAAAACAGCACATGGCGACATCGGAAATATGATCCGGCCGATTCTGATCCCCTAAATTTTACCTATAAAGTTACTGGGGTTATTTTTGATGCAGAGCGTGATGTTTGTATGGTTTTGTATGTGCCGTTATATAGGTCAAGTCATCTCGCAGGTTCTGATGGATACGCTCGTACTATAGAAAATTTCCTGGGGAGGTTTACCCTGGTACAATAAATGCTTATTTTACAACGTAAAAATGCGCTATATATTGTGCGACATGAAAGGGAGGTGAGTACTGGTACCTCTACGGAGGGAAGTACTGGTAGGTTGTTGTGTAGGAGGGTGGATTTTGTTGTTTAGGGGAAGCCTTTGGCTTCTTTTATAGAGAGTTGCGGTGATTTGTTATTTTGGGGACGTCGTAAAAGTGCGTCTTGCGACATGTCGCTCCAGCGAACACATCGCAGGACTTGATCCTTTACAACATAGAAGGGGTAAGCTATTTAAGGAGTTACCTTAATAAGGACTGTCACTTCCCTAAGTAAAGCACCCTTACATGTCGTAAAAGATACATTGTGCGACATTGTATCAATCAAGATATAAGGGTCCTATATATTGTTGCTCGATAGGCTCTTGCCCCTTTCCATACACTGACTGGCTTCATGCTTCATCTAAAATGACACGGTCATTAAATGCTCCGCGTTCTGCAACTTTGGACTCTCTAACTCTGGCAATTTCTACAGGATCAAATCTCTTATACAAACGTATCGCCTCCACTACTTCAAGTAGGTCAGCAAATTCCTCAATACTTTCATCTGCTTTAAATTCTTCAAATTCCTCGAGGAGTTTTTCTTTTAGCTTTGCCCAATACTCATCAGCGTCTGCAATGTGATAGACACAGTCACTCCCCTTCCCTTTGATATATGCGGGGATTTTGTCTCGGACTAATTTATTGTAATGAGTGGTCATATATTTACTGTTCTATTTCCTCCAGACTGCTCTTCAGAATCACATCGCCTTCCCCAAAGTGAAAGCTCCCCTTGAAATGCTTCCCCGCAAAGAACATGGGCATCCAGTAAATATCATCGGGCCACATTTCTGTATACGGGATAGATTCAACGGTAAACCATTCGGGGAGCATCTCCTCCGTCTCTTGTGGTTCGCCTTCAAAATGAGCCGTATGAAAAATATGAACCTCGAGTATCTCTTCGGGGTTTTTCTCAAAAGAGAACTCAAGTATCCCTCTCTTCTCGAGGTTATGCACAGATAGTCCGCATTCTTCGAGAACTTCCCTTCGTGCAGCATCCTCGATAGTTTCTCCCTCGTCAACCTTCCCGCCGAAACCATTGAAGCGCCCCTCACCAAAACCGCGCTTCTTCATACCAAGGAGCACTCTGGGGTGAGTATGAATGAGACAGAGCGTAAGTTGTTTTCTTATCATACGTCAATAGTATCATCTTATTTCTGAGATGTCAGCATAGTTGAAGAGAACACCGAATTGCTTGCACCATGTGAGGACATATTGATACTGTGTGAGGTCAATGCCCTCGGGGATTTCGTAGTTTACATTCCCTTCTGTCGCACGGATCACCCCGAGATCGAGATACTCCTTTGCTTCTAAATCTTTCGCAAGGTACACGTAGAGGTCTGGTCCATTGATTGTTTTGAAATCCTCATATCGCACATACTTCTTACCCTCTGCTTCGAGTACACGTACCGTGCCTGTTGCGCTATGTCCTGCTGTGCCAACAACGTAGGCGAACATTTCCCTTTTCCCCTCTGTTTCCACGGCAGTATCAGTTTCCGTGTGTGTTGCTATCTGCGCTTGGTCGGGTACAGGTTCATCGAGGGCAACAATACGTAAGAGTGGTGACAAAGCATAGTACCCAAACCAGAGTACAGCAAGTGCAAGTATGCTAAGGGTACCATATAAAATCCTTTTCATAGTCAAAGTATATACCTTTGTGACAATTTCACCAAATAGAAATTTATAGTGCTGTCCGGACATGCTGTGATGTAATCTCACGAGCGTTGTCACCACGAGACAAGCAGTGTCTTTGTTGGAGGTTTTCTCATAATGTTATACAATACAAAAAATATGACGGCAGTAAATAAAAATAAAATGCATAAAAAACATGCCGCGCCGAAGTCTCGTGCACATGGCTTATTTGCACGTCTTGCCCGCATGCTCTCAGTTCCCCTTCCCTTGCCTATCCGTACCGATAGAGAGCCAGTACTTGTTACGGATGAGTACGAGGAACAAGAGCAAGAGCGTCATGAAGAAGTTCTTGAAATGCAAAGCAAGCTCCTTCGTATCGAGACAAAGCTCCTCGAAGAAGAACATGAAAAGACTGAGCTCACCAAGCTCATGATTCTCATTTCACTCACCACAATTCTTGTTGCCCTTATAACCCTTGCGGTCAATATCCTTAAATAAAAACCAATCACACCATATGAGATTGGTTTTTATTTATACATTGTTTATAAAATTATGTTAGTCATGCATACGATAACGTATAAGAAGTGCAATAACAACTGCATCAAACACCGCGACAAGTGCATATCCCATGCCTGATACTCCCCAGAATGAGAGTCCGTACGACCAGTAAAAGAGTACGGCGCACATATCAATCACAAAAAGTGTGAGAACAAAGAGCGCAGTATCTTTCTTGGTAAATGGACCATGTACTCGTCCATTAAAAAATGCGAGCAATCCCGCAACAAAAAACGCGACAGCCGACAACCAGAGAGGCATCGCAAATGAGTCAATAACAACTGGTGTATTCGCCACAGCTCGCCAGCCATGGATAAGTGCAACTACACTAAATACCGCAGCATTTATGATATACATATGTTTCATATTATTCGTGAGTTTTATGCGATTGTTTTGTTGAAAAGAGTTCACGAAACTTTTTCCTTTCTACAATAAGGAGGTAGAAGATTTCTAGGAGTCCAAACGTGTTAATAAGGAGAATAGCAATGAACCACCACGGCTTCCCTGCTCTGCTGGCATGCCAGAGTCCCAGCCCTTTCCAAAGGAGTGACCATACTATGGCAAGAATAAAGAATGAGACGAAAGTCGGCATGCCTGTGACACCATCATAGCCTCCCCATAACAGTGGCCATTCGCTACCTCCCCACATCATGGGCATGTCACTCCATCCCGATTGATATATATTCGACATAATAGTATATATTATATGATAAATTGAATGCTCGGGGCACTTCAAAAAGTATACACTAGAAACCAAAAAACTTTACAGTCAATTAATAACGTAAATCATTAAAATTTATAATGCGACCTTTCATGTCAAGCTCTATTCCCTCATTTTTATAGAGACGAGTACGTTCGGGCGCATGTTTTTCATCGATCCAGACTTTGCCATTACTGTAGACGATGCGATGCCAGTGGATATCTGTAATTCCCTGCTCGTATGCTTTTCCTAAAATGCTGCTGATACTGCGTGATGCCATAAGCGTACCGCCGGCCGCTTTCGCGAGGTCACCGTAGGTGGTCACACGTCCTTCCGGCACCGAGCGAGCAAGCGCAACAACACGCTCTGAGAATGTTTTCTTTCCGTGCGGTGCGTTATCTTTCATTCCCGTAGTCTACATCGCTCCATTTAAAAAGTCGAACTACGCTGATTTCAACATTGACATTTTTATTATGCGGCATACTATAGAAGTACTGGGTAGGTGCACATTGGCAAAGCACTTACTTCATCGAGGGACGGGCGCCCTTTCTTCGATGTAACACAGTCCGCCCCGCGAGCAGTGGAGAGACAGCACTATGTGCACCTCTCTCCATCCCTCGCGGTTTTTTATGTGTGACGGACGCAGAGAAGCCACACATACGGGGGGCGAAGTAAATATAAAAAACCTCGTCACGCAATGCGTAACGAGGTGTGTAACAGTCTTCGGTGAGACTTAAAAAATAACAAGCTCACTATGGGGGTGTTTGAGTCCTTCGACTTTGAGTCGAGGTAGCTTGCCGTAATACGGCGTATTGCTGTCTGTCTGATCCTTTTGGACCACCTCACCATTCCCCTGCCGCGGCGCGACGTGTGTGGGGACGATATGGGTTTTTACTGGGTACGAATACTTCGAAAGCATGAACAATCACCTTGTGTGAGCCAATGTACTTCGCAACAGCCATTCCGCTACGCTACATCGGCCAAGCACTATAACAGATATGCGTCGTATGTCAAAGCAAAAACACCACTGGCAAGGTGGTGTTTTCAGGCCTATTTTATTGCCCGATTAAAAATTCTATGACATCGCCATCTTTGACGATATAGTCTTTGCCTTCGGTGCGGAGTTTGCCGGTATCGCGTGCTGCTGCGAGGGAGCCTGCTTGTACGAGGTCGAGGTATGCGACAACTTGGGCGCGGATGAACTTCTTTTCGAAGTCGGAGTGGATTGCGGCTGCCGCTACTGGCGCTGTTGAGCCGCGCTTAAACGTCCATGCTCGGGTTTCCTTCTCGCCGGTGGTAAGGTAGGACTCGAGGCCAAGGAGATTGTAGCAGGCGCGGATCATACTGTCGATGCCGCTGTCTTGTGCGCCGTATTCGCGGCGGAATTCGAGCTTGTCGTCTTCATGTAAATCCTTGAGGTCGTGCTCAATGCCTGCGTCGATAACGACGTACTGTGCGCCTTGTGCATCTACAAATGCTTCAAATGTTTGCCAGCGTTCATCGTTTTGTTCATCGAGGTTGAATGCCCCCGCACGCTTGTTGCAGACGTAAAGTACCGGCTTCATCGTCAAAAGATTAAGTTGACGAACAAATGGTGTTTCTTCCTTCGAAAGGTCGGCAGTATTTGCGAATTTCCCTGCTTGAAGTGCTTGCGAGATTTTAAGCAGTGCGCCGTGTTCAAGTTGCGCTTCTTTCATGCCGCGCTTCATGTCACGTTCTACATTGCCAAGGCGCTTCCCCACCACTTCTTGATCGGCGAGAATAAGTTCGAGGTTGATGACTTCGATATCGTCCATTGGGTCAATGCGTCCATGGACATGGTGTGTATCTTCGTCTTCAAAAATACGCACAACTTCAGCAATCATGTCGGTTTCGCGAATGTTTGCAAGGAATGCATTGCCGAGCCCTTCCCCGCTTGCTGCGCCTCGCACGAGGCCTGCAATGTCGACGAATTCAATAATTGCTGGGATAATTTTCTGTGTGTTCGAGATTTGTGCGAGTACCTGCAGGCGCGAGTCAGGCACTTCAACAACACCGACTGAGGGGTCGATGGTCGCAAACGGATAGTTCGCGATAAGCACACCTTTGTTAGTGAGTGCGTTAAAAAGGGTTGATTTCCCTACGTTGGGAAGTCCAACAATACCTACGGATAGTGACATGTGCGGAGTGTACCAGAAATATGCATGGTATGCAAAAGGCATGCGATAGCATGCCTTTTTGCTAGTTACTATAGAGAGAATAGTGTGTGCCGGTAATGTGTCCAAAACCACTATCGGACTTGCAGTATGCGGATCTTGGATTCCCGGTCGCTGCGCGAATCTTGTCGCGTGTTGCGCAGTCAGCTCCTTCCCAAACAGCGCGAATACCTGCGGCAGAGGCGGTATTCGCAAAAATAACGGCTTCACTGGCGTTCGTTACATTACTTATTGTTGCGTCAACGCAGTGACCAGTGGAATGGCACTCGGCACTATGTCTGACTGTAGGTGGCATTGCCTCGGTTATTCGAAGCGGATACGTACTTGAAAGTTGTGCGAGCTTTGCGGCCGTTCCTTTATCAAGGAAACATTGTGACTCTTTACAGTTGAAGCCGAGACTTCTGAGATCAACACAGTCGGTGCAGAGATATGGTTTGCCACCAACAGTGCCTGAGATAGCAGTTGATGAAGCGTTCGTAATTACCGTTGGTGTTGTCGATGTTCCTGTTGTACCAACATTAGCAAACGCTCCTTGTGTCGGCACGGGTTGTGCAATACATTGAATTTTATTCCAGCTTCCGAATTGTTGATCATTCAGGAACAGCTTCATTACGGTGTCGACAATCACCCACGCACCGAGCATGAGAATAAAACCAATGACAATATTTTTCAGTCTCTGACGAAAGACACTGTGCAGTAGTGGATTATCAGAACCCGAGGTCACCATCTTAAATCCATCCCAGGCAAGACCAATTACCGCAAGCATCACCGCAAAGGGGATAAAGAAATTATTAATGATATTCTGAATAAGTTTCAGAATATCACACGCCTGACAATCAGGGCCACTACAGGGCACGAGCCCTGTAGCTTGCGCAAATGCAACAAGCGGTGTTGCAACAAGTGCAAGGAGGATGATTCTTGAGAAGGTCATATTAATCGATAATACTGAACGTGTTGCCGGTAATCTCTAAGGTGCGGGTTGCTTCGAGGGTTGGTTCATCGGTCATTGCTTCGCCCTCGGCATGGGTACGGTAGTATAGAGTAACATGTGCGTCGCTACTCTGTATCATGCCATCGTATGCGATGCGGTCGTTTACAAAGTGAAGGTCGCGATGAGTGAGTGTTCCTGTCTCTGCATTATAGCTAAAAAGCGCAATCATAAAAAACTGTCCAGTACCGCCGTAATTGATGTATGTCGGGATAAGTACATAGTTGTCATTCACGATCCCCCATGCACCTTTCTGCAGTGCGTCAGTAAATTCAGGGATAAAAACAGTGACGGTATCTTCGCCTTCTTCAGAAACACCGCCAAACACAACGGTGTCGTGTGAGGCGTATGAATCGATGATAATATCTGTTTTTGTATCACCAACGGGTACCTGCATGGTTACGCCGCGGAGCATGTCGGACACTTGTTCGATGGTGGGCGTATCGCCTACGGCATACGGAGCATCGGGAGTATCGCCACGCGTCAAAAAATACGCAAGCCCCGAAAGCGCGACAATCGCAGCAATAGTGAGTGTAATTACTTTCATATTTGTAGTATACCCCAAGTTATAGAAAAGCGACATGTGGTGAGCCTTATTGAACCAAGCGTCAACCGTACCGCGGTATAGTGCCTGACGATGCCTCGCGGCTAATTTCTATGTCGCCGAACCTAATATCCTGCTCTGCATGTACATTGCCGTGTCGCACCATTTCAAGCACAGCAAGAAAACCAACAATGGTTGTCGAGCGCTCTCCTGACTCCCCGATGAAGTCACGAAAACGAAGTCGTGTCTGTCTGTCAAGACGACTGCGGATTTGCTCTATAATTTCTTCAAGTGAGACGGTCTTTTTAATATGTACCTTGGGAAGTACAAAACCGCGAGGCAGGTCAGTAAGCACGCGACCGATTGCCTCGCGAAGTGTTTGCGGCGTGCAGAGCGAATCAGGAAGAAAGAGAGGTGTCTCATCGGGGACAAACGAACGAAAGGCAAGCATTGCAGCGCCAAAACGCTTGGTGAGCACCTTGGCGCCGTTTCGGTAGATTTGATAGATACGAAGACGTTCTTCGAGGTCATCGATAGCATCCTCTTCGTCTTTAGTTACTTCAAAAACCGGCAGGAGCGAACGCGACTTAATGAGGAGGAGTGTTGCTGCAAGGGCAACAAATTGTGATGACTCCTTGAGTGAGTGTGTCTCGAGCTGCGCGACATGTGCGAGGTAGTCATCGGTCACTTGTGCAAGTGAGACATCGTTCACGAGCATCTTTCGCTTCTCGATGAGCTCAATGAGAAGGTCAAGCGGCCCTTCGAAGCGCTCAGTTTTGATTGAAAAGCGAGACATACTATTGTGCGGGAATCATATTGAGGATGATGGCGCCCGTACAGGTGCCACCGAGTCCTTGTTCGGGGATGCCGAGGTTAAAGAAGGTAGTGCCGGTTGGGGTTATACTGTCTATTTTGCGCGGAACATTCAAAAACGCACGAACAGGAGTCGACGAAAAGGAAGTTGAACTAGCGTGGGTGTAGTCAACATTATAGATTGACCACTTGAGGTTTTCCTTCGGGATAAAGCCAGCTTGTGAACAGGTGAGATTCTGGAAAGAGGAAAGCATAATATCCGCAGCGATATTCCCTGCTTGTAGGAGCTCTATGGATTTGCTTGTTGAAGCGGTCGTTGTTGCGCCGAGAGTCATTTGGTCAAAGGCGATAGTTGAAGTTGCGAGCGTGAATGCCGCAACCGAGTTCATTTCGATGTCGTTTGTAGTGTATGAGGTGAAATTTGAGGTATCAAAGACGGCAACACGGGCAGTCCAGTATTCACTAGGATAGGTGCCAACAGTGTCGGTGGCGTCAGCATATGCAGAAATATCATACTGACACGCATAGTGCGAGGCGGTCGCGGTGATGGGCGTTATACTACATGCTGTAGCAGGTTGGTAGCAGCTGAAGATATCGGGAGTACAGGTCTCTCCGAGACTGGAGCGATAAAGTGTGCTTGTAACATTTGTAATGGTGCCCGCGCCGTTTTGATCAACAACAGTGCCGTATACATAGATTGTTGTTGTGGTGAGGCTTGGAGTGATACCCTCTGAAAATCCAAGTGCAGTGCCGTAGTCTTCGTAGGCAAAATAGAGAGTAGAAACTACCGGGGTCACTTGATTTTCCCCTGATGAACCACCAGACGAACCTGCAGCACCACCACTGCTTGTGGTGAAGCTCGCACTCTCGAGTGAGCCAGTTACAAATTGTCCGATAGTGCCCTCAAGCTTAAAGTTTGTTGAAGTTGCGACATCACCACCTGCGTCGATTTGGTCAGAATCAATTTTGAAGTTTGTTGATGACGCAGCACCAAAAGTCGCGGTCGCACCAAGCATGAGGCCGAGGAGTAATGGGGTTACGCGAATGTATTGCATACATTTCATGATAATAATGTCAGTATAGCACAGCATACAAAAAAGCGAACAAGTATTCGCTTTTTTCTCTAAAGAGGTTCGAATGTATCCTACCTCCCTTTTCCGATGAGGGTTCGGTATGTTTCGAGGACAAGCACACCGAGCGGGATGGTAATGACGGCAAGGAAAGCAAGGAAAGGCACGATGAGGACGAGTACGGTTGCAAGTATGGCTCCTATAAGGGTTGTTCGCCACGTTGGGAGTAGTATTTTATTGTGGAAACGGTACGCATAGAGCCCAAGAAGTACCGTGGCAAATCCGAATGCGGCGGTTACATATACTACAAACAGGGCCACCGTGATTCCTCCAATTGGTGCGGTGATACCAAGCACAAAGAGAAGTAGTGCGAGCAGCGGTGTTGCGAGAAATGCGCCAATACCAACGAGTGCTGCAGTACCTTTACGCGAATGGGTAGTCACTGCAAGCTGCTGAAGCTTTTTAAGGAGTACACCCTGCACAGCCGCCGCAAGAAGAAGGATGGTGAAGAATGTCCATACAACGTCGGCGAGATCTATGCCGGGAATCACTGTTTTTGTATACGTAATTTCGCCAGTGACCGCCGCCGTGTCTGCCTTTACGAGCTCTGATGGTGAGCTGTAGGTGAGCGTGCCACGGATATCTGTCGTTTTTTCCAGGGTGAGTGTATGTACCATTGGAGCTCGGACATTGCCATGCACGACAGCATTAAGTGTAAGGTTGCTGACGCGGGCAAATATATCACCAGCGACCGCACCTTCGACAGTAACTGATTCTGCCATAACGATGACGTCGCCGGAAATTTTTGCGGTGTCAGCAATATGAAGTGTGCCGCCAATAATGATAACGTCGCCACCGACGGTGCCGGTAATAACCACATCGCCGCCGACAACACGCACATCGTCGCCGACGTCTGCATTAATACGCACCGCACCGCCGAGAATCACCGCGTCCTCTTTTACGGGCGCATTGATGGTGACTGTCCCCGCCGCAACATAAGCGTCGCCGTTCACGGAACCAGAAAGTGTCACAACACCGCCGGCGCTGTACCAATCGCCCTGTACAAGCTCGGTAGCACCGAGCGTGATAGTGTCCGCAACACGGATGATTGGACTTGCATGTGCTGCAAGAGGTGCACAAAGCACAACGACGTACATGAGTGTAAAAAATCGCATCATAACTACAGCAGTATGATGCGATTTTACAAATGTGTCAATCTATTGACAACATCACTTTTATTGTGCGGTGCGTATTTCTTCGATAAGCGTAGCACGCATTGATTCACGGACAGTGGTTGCACTTTCGCTGGCTGGAGCCGCCGAAGGCGTACTGGTGGGAGCGATAACCTCGGAGACGAAGATCGTTCCTGCAGCGATGTTATCGGTACGTCCTGTTGCTGAACGTGCAAAGAGTAGTCCTGCAAGGAGTGCAATAGCGACAGCAACAGTTATCGCGATATTTCTTGAACGTGGAATCATATATAACTAATTGGTACCAATAGTAATTGAAGTGATTACAATTGGTTCGTTGGGTACGTCGCGACCATTACGTGGTGCCATTGAGATAGCATCAACAACATCCATGCCAAGGGTAACACGTCCGAATACAGGATGCTTTGACTGGAAGGGCTCCTTGTTGAAGTCAAGAAAGACGTTGTCGTTTACATTGATAAAGAACTGACTTCCTCCCGAGTTCGGGCCTGAGTTTGCCATTGAAATAGTGCCACGAGTGTTGGTAAGGAGTGGCCCAGCAACGTGTTCGTCAGGAATTGCGTATCCAGGACCACCCGTCCCCCAGTATGCGGACTTGCTGTCATCCTTGGTGAGGGGATCACCTGACTGAATCATGAAGCCATCAATGACGCGATGGAATTTAATGCCATCGAAGTACTTTTCCTCAGCAAGCTTGATAAAGTTGCCCGTTGTGATTGGCATAGTGTCTTCGAAGAGCTCGATTTTGATAACACCCTTGTTTGTGGTGAATGTTGCGATACGATTTTGCATGGTTTTTTGTTGTTCTTGTTGTTCTGATTCTGGTGCGGTTATTTCTTCCGTTGGCGTAAGGGGTGAGTCTACCTCGGCGTCATTTCCGTAGGTGATTCCCTGGAGATCCTTCGGCTGAAGATTGAAATAAATTCCAACTCCCGCTGCTAGTATGATGAGTGCTGTAAGAATTATTTTTGTATTCATATATTATGCAGGCATGATTGTTAGGGTGACAGAGCCTGAATAACCATCGGCTTCAAGTGGAATAGTGTACTGCCCTGCTTGACGGATTGGAGTTTCGAGCGATACTTGTGATGCTTCAAGTTGCCCAATTTCTTTTGACACGAGCTTTGCAATATCTTCTGCATGCACGCCACGGAAAAGTGTTCCTGTTTGGTTTGCTGGTGCGTGAAGCGTGAGGTGTGCACCTTGGAGCGATTCGGCCGTTTTGCGGAATGCGTCATAGGCTTCCTCTTTACGAGCAAAACGGCGTCCGATAATCTGTTTTGCCTTCGCAATGTTGTCGGGTATTGCCGGAAGTGCCTGTTTGCGCGGAATCAAAAGATTACGTGCGAGTCCGTCCGGGACTTCTTTAATATCATGTCGCCGTCCAATGCGCGCGACATCCTGTAACAATACTACTTTCATGTGCTCAGTATACGCTGATTCAAAAAAATATGCAAAAATCTCCATCTTTCAAACGAGTGAGTAAGTAGGAGACGTAACTACAACACAACAGGTGTGGAGAAAAGCTGCGCGGCAGACGAGATAATTGCTTTTTCGTTGATGCCATAATGTTCGAGGAGTTCTGTTGGTTCACCAGACTGACCGAACCGGTCTTGGACACCGAGGAAACTGATGGGGGTGGGGTGCGTTGTCGCGAGATACTCCGCGACTGCAGAGCCGAGACCGCCGTATACTTGGTGCTCTTCGACGGTGATGAGCACTCCGTGACTTTGTGCAAATGCAAGTACCGCATCTCTATCGAGGGGCTTAATGGTTGCAAGATGGAGGACAGACGCGCCGATTCCTTGCTCATTGAGTGCATGTGCAGCGCGAACTGCTTCGGGGGTTGCGGTGCCTGTTGCGATGATGCCAACTTTCTTAGTATGCGCCGGATCCCGAGTGACAAGTTCAATTCCCTTCCCGATGGAAAAGGGGGTTGTATCGTTTGTTACTACGGGAGTTTTTTCGCGGCCGAGACGCATGTAGATAGGGCTATCGTATGCTGCGAGAGCAATGGTTGCTTTGCGTGCTTCGATAGCATCACAAGGCGCGACAACAACCATGTTCGGCATAACGCGCATGAGAGCGATGTCTTCGATGGCTTGATGGGTTGCGCCATCAGGGCCGACAGAAATACCCGCGTGTGCACCGATAATTTTTACGGGGCGGTCATTGTAGGCAATCGTGGTACGGATTTGTTCCCAGTTACGACCAGGAGAAAACATAGCGTATGAGGCAATGAACGGTATCTTACCCATCGCTGCCATACCACTTGCGACGGTTGCGAGGTTTTGTTCGGCGACACCAACTTGCACGAAGCGGTGTGGATAGGCTTCGGCGAATGCTTGCATACGGGTTGATTCGGTAAGGTCAGCACAGAGTGCAACAACCTGCGGATTTAATTCGCCGAGGTCATGAAGACCCTCACCAAAACCATCACGCGTAGCGCGCATGAGTGGCTTTTCGGTAAGCAAAGCTTCGTGGAGGTGGGGTGATGGTGTCATATGATGTGTATTCACTTATTCAACAGGGATCATATCATTCAGCGTACGAAGCTTCCTGAGCGCTATTTCCCCCTGCTTATCTTTCGGCACGGAAGTTTCGGGGCCTTTCCCGGGTGGGTTGCCGTGCCAGCGGAAGTCTCGTTCGAAGACGTCGACGCCGCGCGAAGGTATCGTATGAGCAATAATAATTGATGGCTGTCCGAATACAGATTGGGCTTTTCCAATGGCGTCGTAGAGTGCATGGAAGTTGTGTCCATCGACTTCTTGAACATCCCAGTTGAATGCGGCAAATTTTTCGGCAAGTGGTTCGAGCGGCATGATGTCTTTGGTGAAGCCGTCTATTTGGATGCCGTTACGGTCTACGATCGCGATAAGGTTGTGAAGTTTTTCTTTTCCGGCAAGCATGAGGGCCTCCCAGGTGTTGCCTTCTTGGAGTTCGCCGTCGGACATAAGGGCGTACACATACTTCGGTGTGAAAGGGTTATCCATACGGTCAGCAATTGCCATACCGACTGCCTGAGAGAGTCCAGAACCAAGAGGTCCAGACGTGGTCTCGAGCCCTGGCAGTGCCGCGCGGTGTGGATGTCCTTGCAGGCGCGAACCAAATTTACGTAGTGTCAGAAGTTCTTCCTTTGGAAAGAAGCCACGATGCGCCATTGTCGCATAAAGGAGTGGGCAGATATGTCCATTCGAAAGCACAATACGGTCACGCTCACTCCATGAAGGATCCTTTGGGTCAAGCTTTGCGACTTTGAAAAAAAGAAGCGTGAAGACGTCCGTCATACCGAGCGGCCCTGCGGTATGTCCTGAACCTGCGGCAATCAGTGATTCAATAATACTCTGACGAATTTCATTCGCTGTGCGCATCAATGTTTTTTCTTCGTGGTCAGAGAGATATCCCATACGCACAGTATACCAGACATTCTAGAAAACCTCTGTGGAAAAGAATTAAGACAAAAAAGCGCGCCGAAGCGCGCGGGAGATTATGCTGCACGATATACGTATTCACCAATCTCGTGCAAGACGAGTTCTGGTTCATATTTATAGCGTTCGACAAACTCTGGATGCGCTTCAAAAAAGTCTCGAAAGGAATCGTTATGATGTTCGGCGATAAAACGCTCGATGTCCTCACCGTGTGCTTTTGCAAGTGCGATTTGCATATGCATCTTTATCGCCATCTCAGTTGTAAGTGCTGCATGCGACCCCATTAAACGGTCAATCTCCTCAATGGCAGAATGTTCCAGGGACATGGTAGGTACCTCGTGGGTGACTTGTGGTATGCGCTCCATGCCTGAAGGATACCACGTCTCGCCCAGAACGCAAAAAACTATTGAACTGCGGCACCAATCCACCCTTCCTTTGCTGTGCCTGCCGGGAGTTCGAGGACGAAGCGCGCTGGTTGCTGTGGATGAAAACTTTTTGGATAGGTTTTAGGGGTGAGGTTGTAGGTAATTTCGGTGATGGTGTTTGACCCGTTAATCCAGACTATATCTATGGAGAAATGCATGTCTTTCATCCAAAAACCGTGCCGTTCTGTTGTTGGCATAGAAAAGAGCATGCCGTCTGCACCGATTTCGGTACGGCCGCTTAAACCTTGTATGATTTTTTCTTCTGTTGCAACGACTTCGACACAAAGAGACGTGTCTGCAATACGAATTGTTGTGCAGGTATCTCCCTTACCCCCAAAGAACGTAAGTGCAGCGAGACCTGTACCAGCAAGCGTCAGTGGCACTATTTTTAAATACCAAGCCATTGCGGGTACTTTATTAAGAATGAACCGAGTGGCTCGGGAAGTGGTGCGAGGCAGGTGTCATATCGGTACACGGTGTCACCAATGCGAACGGTGACGCGTGCGGCGGTCTCTTCTGCTCTTGGGGTGCAGGTCTCCGCGCGCGTTGCAGTGAATGTTGTTGATTGAAGTGTGCGGCGTAGCTCTTGTTTCGCATCGTCACTTAGTGTGTTGGCAGCGCGAGATACCTGCACTCCGTTCTGCATAACAAGACGCGTTACATCTCCTTCATGGGTCACGTGGAAAGAAACGCAGCCCGTGCTACGGCATGCACCATACGTGTCGAGCGTTACGGTGTATCCTGCGGAAACATCGCTTGCAGGCAATGATGGCAAGGTATCTCGGTTATTGAGATAGATATTAAAGCCCGCCGCAAATCCGATGATAAACGTCGAGAGAAAAACAAATGCAAGTGCTCGTGACATAGTCATAGAGTACCATAAGACATGCAAAACACCGCATGTGCGGTGTTTTGATTCTAGAGGTCCCCTCCTTGGAGAATGTCGAGACGTGTACCAATTTCGTAAAGGTTTTGGTTATCACCACCATCAGTTTCATGCTTGTTATCAATATCAGTATACATTTCACTTTCAAGTCTTGCATTAAGTTCGAATGAAAGAGGTCCCCGGCGGCACGCATAACGATAGACATAGTCTGTAGTTTTTACATCACTTAGACTTTCAACCGTGTTAACAGGATCAAGTGGCAAGTTTGAGAGTGGTGAACTCCCCGAAAGGCTTGAGCCGAGATCTATCGGAATCCATCCTGTACCATCGATACGAGAGGGGTTACTTGATGTTTCTGGAGAAAGATTACTGTTACCGTCGAGCTCACCGTCACTTATAGTACCAATATAACTATAGAAGATTCGTCCGTTTGACGTCCAGTTACCGCTATCGTTCTTACAGAAAGTGTTTTTATCACCGCTATTACTTCCATCATTCCCGTCGAGGATAGGGTCAGCTACAGTTGTGAGATAGAGCGCTATCGCCGTACGGGTTGATGCAAGGTCGGAGAGACGCTGTACGTCGCGTGCGCGCTTGAGGATTTCGACAGGGTTGATAATGATAACAATAATAGTGGCGAGAATTGCAATGATTGCAATCACAATAAGAAGCTCAAGGAGTGTGAAGCCTTTTGCCTTTGTGTGTGTTGTTGAAATTTTATTCATATGTATGAGTATACACCTGCTCGCAAAAATACAACTGTGGATAAGTCCCAACACCTGTTGTGCTGTTGTTTTGCTAAGATGCTTATATTCCAAACTCTAGAGCAGAGTAATCTTACCCTAGCATGACTCGTCATTAGAAAAAGAAACGGAGCGACAGCACAACAGGTGTAGGGATAACTAACTGCTCAGAGAAAAGACATGCCTTCCGCATGTCTTTTCTAAGCAACTAGATTGCAGGTAAATACGACATCGGGTCGAGGTAGGCGCTGGTTGGTGCTGTTGGACGAGGAACACTCGCACACGCAGTAGCACCAAAGGTCTTTACTTCGACAGCGGCTTTCGCATAGACGGTAAGGTGCAGGTGTGGCCCGGTTGAATATCCAGTATTGCCGACATAGCCGATAACGTCACCACGTTTTATACTCTGTCCTGCAGATACGGACTGGACATCTTGGTGTGCATACAGTGAGGCAAGGCCGTTATTATGGTCAATAAGTGTCCACTTGCCCCACGCCCAACATCCTTTTGCGAGGTCAGTGTTACCCGTTGCGCGTACGATACCGTCTGCAGGCGCAAATATTTTCGTACCGCGTGCCGCGCCGATGTCAATGCCGGGGTGGTAAGGACGCCCTGCGTAGACTGAGGCGTTCTGCTTTGCGAACTCTGTGCCGCCAAAATACTGGGTAATAATAGGTTTTGCAATCGGCCATGAGAAGACGGCAGTACCCGCAACAGGAATAGATGACGGATCAAGAATGAATTGTATTTTTGACTCAAAGTCACGTAATTCTGCTTCAATCTTTGCTCGTGCATCCTGCTTTGCTTTGAGTTGTTTTTGATATTCTGATTCTTTATTCTGTGTTTGTTTGAGGAGAGACGATTTTTCTTGCGTGGTATTACTGAGGACTTTTTGCTGATCTTTGAACTGGTCGCTGAGGGTAAGGAGGTCGCTACGCTTATCTTCTGCGGTGCCACGCTGTGACTCAAGCTCGCTCCGGGCGTCAGAAAGCTTGGATGAGGCGCGCTGCATGTCCTCGCGGACGACAATCAGCTCATCAAGAACTCGCCAGAATTCGCCAAGCGTGTCATTCTGTAGAAAAGCAATAATCGGAGAAACGCCATCATGCTCGTGAAGACGACGAATAACTTCTGCAATGGCACTTTCCTGTGTGGCAATCTCTTTTTCTTTACTACGAATATTTTCTGAGAGTTCAGTGATTTCGAGATCGGTAATTGTAATACGTTTCTCGGTGTAAGAAATATCCGCGAGTACTTTTTTACGTTCAGTTTCAAGTTTCTTGATTGCGCTTTGTAAAGTTGATTTTTCAGAACCAACGACACTTAGTTCCTTTTTAAGCGCGTTTATTTGAGCATCAATATCAGTAAGTTCAGACTTCCCTGCATCAATCTGTGCGCGCAACGCATCAACATTCTGTGCGTGCACAGAAACACCACCGTAGAGCATGAGTACCATCCCAAAGATAAACGAACCAATCCATTTCATAGGGATAGTATACCAAAGATATTAGAAACCGCCTACCAATACAATACACAAACACTTTTTTGAGAACTGTCGTATACTGTGCATATGCGATCGTTTTTTATTGTACTATTACTAGCTGCGTGTGGCGTAGCCCTTGTTGCATTTGCGAGTCTTCTATTTTCTCAAATAGATACTCGACTAGTGCTCTCGCGCTTTGATCCGTCACTTTCAGAACCTATCCCCGAAGTGCCGTACCATGCGCCACGTGTTATTGAAGCGGGTATGTATACACTTGCGAGTGGAACTACAACGTTTTCATTGTCAAATCCTGTTGAATCACGCGATAGCTACACCGGCACCACACGTCTTACAACAGGCGAGCTAACCCTCGAGCAGTCAAAGTTTGACGACTGGAGCGGTAGCGGCGTGTTCCTGCTTGATATGTCATCACTTATGTTCCCGCACAACGATGACATGCTCGATCTCCGTACCCCTGATTTTTTCGCCGTCGATGACTTTCCTGATGCAACACTCACCATCATGAGTATCGCTCGCCATAACAATAGCTCTGTCTTCAATCTCGTGGGACGTCTCACTATGCTTGGGCAAACGCACGACGTGCTCATTCCAGAAGCAACAATCTATACACGTGAGGACACACTGGTGCTAGAGGCGGATTTCAACTTCGATCGTACTCAGTGGGGTATGACACATGCGTCACCAACGTTCTCAGGATCAAAAGGGTATTCAATGCTTGATGATACCGTGCATGTGGTATTCTCCGCTACATTCTCCTTCCCGGAAAATGAATAAATAATAAAACCACCATGCGGTGGCTTTATTATCTTTCAAACGAGTGAGAGTCGTAGCCAAGTCGAAGCGCTAGCTGAGATTTGGATATGACCGAACGAGAGAAGAAAGAAGCGAAGCGTCATGGTGTTACGATTTCATAGATAGCAACGGTATCTGCGATATAGATACGTGTACCATCAACGCGTGTACTGAGCCCTTTACCTAGGACGAGTGGCTGGGTGTTTTGCCAACCACCCCGTGGGTCTAATTCTGTCACGACAACTGCATCATCTCGAGTAAGGACAAGTGCATCGAACGTTGTTGCGGGATAGAAGGCCACATCGCGTACCGCGTGTCCCTGTCGGTCCATAATAATTTCGGGAACACACGGGGTTGTTGAGGCGATATCAGCGCAGAAGTAATACGGGAGCTTTGTGAGACTGCCACTGTAGCGTACAACAATATCCTCACCGCGGCGGATAACATCGATATCACCGCGTGTTGCGAGAATATCCTCGGACGCATCATCGCTACCAATATGCTGCACAGCATCGCGCACCGAACGGACGCGTTCTTGAGCACGGACTACCGGAGTGCTTGTTGCAGTCGAGGTTGCAACCGCAGTAGTAAAGAGTTTCTGAATATTTATATATTCACTGTTCTCATACGTCTGTGCTACCGTACTGACGCGGTAATCATTTATGATAGTCGCAGCAATGGTTGAGCTCGCACGAAGGATTGGTGTGCTTGTTGTGTCGACACGCGGAGAAACAAGGCGAACCGAGGTGTTGGAAGTAAGGGTAAACGCATATGCCTCTGTTACCAGTTTTGGACTCACCGAAAGCATTTTTACCCATGCATGCGCTCCTTCACGCTGAACATGTACACGGTGCTCGCCCGCAACCACCCCGTCAATGTAACGAGCACTTGAGAATAGGCGCGAGCCGCGCTCCATAATATCATCCACAAATATGGTATCCGCAGAGGTAATACCAATGAAGAGCCCGCCTGTTTGCCGAATCGCAGAAGTAGACGTTGCCGCCCCTGACTCATCCGCGAGTATGAGGCGATATCCACTTGCGTAGAACCACACGAGCGGGGTCGAGACAAGGAACACCACCACGAGTGTGACAAACGTGAGTGTGCGCGTGCGCTTTGAGAGTGAGTGTGCGTGTGGTGCCATATGTAGTAGTGTTTCTCTTTTTGATATTATCGCTTCTTTGGTGTCACCCAGAATCCCATATACTTTCCAAACATAAGCCTTGTCTGTGCTTCAAGCCCCGGGATTGAGCTGAAGATATTCATGGTAATCGGTACCATAATCCACTGAAGTGCCATAACAACATACATGAAGCGACTCTTGTCTTTTGGACGTGGTGGGAGGAGCGAAATAGAAATCATTGCGGAAATGATAAGTCCTGCCATTGCGAGTGTGAGAATGTCGCGGGCAATAATCGGAAGATTATACGAGACAACTGTTGCGTGATACGCATCGCCACCGAGGAACATCGGTGCCCAACCGAGAATGAAGAGGATAAGTGGTGCGGTCGCAAGTGACCAGAAGCCCTCGATTTGCTGACCCACGTACATGATACGTTTTCCGAGTGGCATCTGCTTGTTCTTTATTGCATGATAGATGAGGTACGGAACGCTTTCAACACCATATGTCCAACGACGGTGCTGCTTGTAGATATTCACAATCGTCTGCCAAAATGAATCGGCGACGTTTGCATCCATTGAGACAGGATATGCGAGCGGCACCACGTTGTAGTTACCATGATTTGCCATCAGGAGATTGAAGTGGATGCGGGAGTCCTCGCTTACCATGTTCGTCTGCCAGTAGCCAACTTCGTACAGCGCCTGGAATGACATTGCATGTGAGGAGAAGGTACCCATTTTCTCAGGACGTTCTTGCTGAATCATCTGCCAGAACGATGATGACATTGCCATCACGCGTGAGACTGCTGGTGCATCCCACAGATTGTTATTGAAGAGAGGAACGGGCTGGAATGAAGACTTGAGAGGATGTTCTGCAGTAAGGAAGTGCCAGGTGAGACAGTTGAAGTAGTCGGGGTAAACAACTGTATCGACGTCGAATATAGAAACGATAACTTCATCATACTTGAGGCGTTGCGGGTCGAGAATCTGTGTGCGGAGAATTTCTGCGGCATATGCAGCGTTTGAGCCTTTGCCTGCGACTTCGCCTGGAACATCTGCGGGGTGTGTCGTGACAATGAAGTCGCGGAAGTGTGGTGAGTATTCTTTTGCAAGGTGACGAGCGAGATCCTCATACTCTTTTCCCGCCCGGCCTTCACCGGCAAGTACCACGATGAATTTCTTTGCATCATACTTAACCTTCGTGAGAGCATCGAGCGACTGGCGGATAATTTCCTCTCCCTCTTTATAGAATGGCAAAATTATTGCATGCTGCAGGTGCTCGTATTTCAAATTTTCAAGCTGTGCGCCCCAATCTACCTTAAGATTGTGTCGCATGCGACGCCAATTTGCACGTAGGTGCATTGACATAAAGACGGTCTTTAGGAGCCAGAAAATAGAGTACGCAAGCACGAAGTACGACGCCACAAACGGTGCAAAGGCGGCGAGGACAATAATAAGCAACAACGTTGCCCATGACAAAAAGCCCGGGAGGATTTCCAAGGCGCGATACAATCGGTAGTCACTTCCCTTTAATTCCGTCGCACGGCCGACATGAAAGTCAGCGCGACGTGCGTACGGTAGGAGATGTTCGCGAGCGTTCATGCCTCAGGTTATACCACACTTTCCCAAATTCAGCCAGACATATTGACATTTATGAGAAATGAGGCATTGTAATCATGTTGCTGTTCCCCAAAACCTGTTTTTTAAAAGGATACCGCCATGTCTCAACTTCATGATTTCTCTGACCCGAAGACCTTTGCTGAAGACAGCGATTACTGGCGCACGTTCTACGAACGCGACCCCGCCGGTGCTGATCTTGCACGTATGCAACTGCTACGCACAAAGATCAATGAACGCTACGGCAACACTGAAAAAAGTGTTGACTTCTACCTGAAGCTCCATGGCCGCATGCAGGAAGTGAATGCGGCACGTACACCGGAAGGACGCATCGCCATCGCTGCGCAACATCTTCAGGATGACGTCGCAGTTCTCAACGAAGCATGGAAGCGTCTGCAATGCATGGTCTCCTGATATGGTACGTGCCGCCCCCAAAACCCCGATAGCTTACGAGCTGTCGGGGTTGTTTTTTGCTAGATAAGCACGCCTTTAATGCGGCGAATACCTTGTGATGAGGATTCTTCTTTTTGGATTTTGAACGTGCCCGTGATGGTGCCGGTGTTTTCGACATGCGGTCCTCCACAGAGTTCGCGGGAGTATACGGTTCCTTGTTCGTCTTTGACCGTATACACCTTCACTTCATCAGGGTACTTTTCCCAGAAGCTGCCTTCGACACCTGCTGCATGTGCGGCGTCTTTTGCCATCATTTCGATAGAGACTGATGCTTGTGCTTTGATGGCATCGTTCACATACTGCTCAACGGCGGCAATTTGTTCAGGTGTCATCTTTTCACCATGAGTGAAGTCGAAGCGGAGACGTTCTCCCGTAATGTTGGAGCCAGCCTGATGCACATGGTCGCCAAGCACCTTGCGGAGTCCTGCAAGCATGAGATGGGTAATCGTATGGTACTGTACGACAACTTCAGAACTATCAGCGAGTCCACCTTTGAACTTCTGCTCTGCACCTGCGCGTGAGAGGGCTTGATGTTCTGCCATCTTTGCATCGAAGTCGCCGCGTGAGATGACGAAGCCTCGCTCTGAGGCGAGCTCTTCCGTGAGTTCGTACGGGAAGCCGTACGTAGTAAAAAGCGTGAAGACGTCATCAACAGAAAGTGTGCCGTCAGCAATCGCGCGGTCAAATTCCTTCATGCCTTTTGCAAGCGTTGTGCGGAACTTTGCTTCTTCCGCTTCGATAGCACCAACGATTTTTTCTGCATCAGCAACGAGGTTTGTGTAGCGAGCGCCGTATGCATCAATAACTGAGCGTGCAAACTGCGCAAAGCTCCCCTCAGGAAGTCCGAGCATGTCTGCATAGCGCACCGCACGTCGAATGAGCCGACGTACGAAGTACCCCTGCTCCGCATTACCCGGGAACACACCATCACCAATAATAAATGTTGCACCACGAAGGTGGTCAGCAATCACGCGGAATGGTTTATAGTTTTCGGTGTACACCCTCCCTGTTTTCTCTTCGACTGCCTTGATGATGGCGTGGAGTTCTGGCACAAGGAATACGTCGCTGTCATTATTTGATGCTGCGGCGATACGTTCAAGTCCGCCACCGAAGTCGACATTCTTTTGCGGAAGCTTGGCGAAGGTGCCGTCTTCTTGTTTAATGTATTCAATAAAGACTGAGTTGCCAATTTCAATAAAACGTCCACAATCACAGTTTGGGTGGCAGTGTGCGCCGTAGCGCGTGTCGTGTTCACCACCGAAGTCGTAGAAGAATTCAGAGTCACCACCACCGATTTCGCCGACGGGCATGTTTGCTGGCTTACCTGAGCGTGACCACCAGTTCTTTGCAGAGTCATAGGCAAAAATGCGCTCGCCATCCTTCATGCCGCGTTCACTGCCAGCTTCTTCAGAACCCATCACCCCAACACCGTTTGAGAGTCCGCGTGCAGCAAAAATCTCCTGCCAGAGGGCAATTGATTCTTCGTCCTTTGGGACGCCGGCAAGCTCGTCACCCATAAAGGTAGTGACATAAATGCGCTGTGGGTCGAGCCCTACTTCGTCAACGAGGAAGTTATAGAAGAACGGAAGCTGTTCTTTTTTGAAGTAATCACCAAGTGACCAGTTACCGAGCATTTCAAAAAACGTTGTGTGACGATTGTCGCCAACTTCTTCAATATCTGCCGCACGGAAACACTTTTGCGAATCAGTAAGACGCACACCCTTCGGATGCGCTTCACCCATAAGATACGGAATAAGCGGCTGCATGCCACTACCCGTAAAAAGCGTTGTCGGGTCGTTCTCAGGCACAAGCCCCGCTGACGGGATTTCTACATGGCCCTTCGATACCATATAGGCGAGAAACTTTTCACGAATTTGATTTGCATTCATAGTGCACACACTATACCGAACTGTAGCAAAAAAGCAAAAAATCCCCGAGGGGATTTTTTATTGCAACCATACTACGGCGCAACGGTTTTATAGGGATGCCCTGCGGGAAGTGTCGATTGGAGTCCATACTTATGCGCAAGGTAGCCTTCAATCTTCTGACGTTCAGTATCAGTGAGCACTGCGTCATAGGCGATAAGTTCGGCGATATCACCTCCCCAGTGGCGGACAGTAGTACGATCCATACCAAATCGAGGGTGAAAGCCTGTCCATCCTCCGGAAATCGAAACAGAGGAGATTCCAAATCTATTCATTGGAGCTAGGTCTTGTAGTACTCCATCCGTGTAACGGGGAGCTGTCCATAGATCGGTAGTAGAGTCGCGGTAATATGTCGTTCCTCCCGAAGCTCCAATAAACACCGTATCATGGAGTGAGCTACTGTTTCCTGTGAAGAGTCCGTCGTAATCGGTGAAGTTTGATCCTTTTGAATATTTAGCTACAACAAATACTTGTTTGAATGCTAGCAAGGGACCATTATCGTTGTTATTTGACATCATTGATGACGACAGTCGAACGACCGGAAGACCATTGAGTACGTTTGCTACCACAGTAGGAGCAGTGAAGCCTGCCACAGGCTGCACATGAGCAGCATTAACTGACTCATCATTCCAATTCGTAAGTGTTCCCGCAATAAGTGCATCAGGCTTATAGTGAAGCACAACCGCTGGTGCAATAGCAGGTAGTCCTGAACCTCCACCCGCTTGCGCCACAATAGCAATCGTATTCGAACCAACACAAGCCCCCTTCACGCCTGATGCTGGGATTGCAATGTTCCAGTAAAGGTCTGCGGAGAGTTCATTGCTTTCATCAGTACGAAGGTCAATGTTCCGTTCTGCAGCAGTAGGAGTACCTGAGAGAGCTGTTGCTGCAGCGTCAGTATAGCCAACATCAGTGAGTGCGTAGCTCTGTGCGGTGACAGGAAGTGCACCGAGTGCATCACAGTCCATAGTATCTCCTGATACTTGGACGTCAGCTTTGGTATTGCCACGTTGGGTGATAGTTGTTTGTACGTTGGTTGTTGAGGATGATTGTTCTCCAA
>Ga0209542_10000116_pt1 | contig 200674 bp, 234 predicted proteins | sample RifCSPhighO2_01_FD_184028 | JGI IMG/M metagenome (GOLD analysis project Ga0209542, IMG submission 184028) | Soil microbial communities from Rifle, Colorado - Rifle CSP2_plank highO2_0.1 (SPAdes) (version 2) | ecosystem: Environmental > Terrestrial > Deep subsurface > Rock core/Sediment ... | reverse complement strand
ACTCCTTGCTTGACACTCCATAGGAGAAGACTGAACAAGATTACATTAGCTATAGTAAAAAATATAATAAACACTTTAGAAGACTGCCATACATTTCTTAGTGGCAACTTGGACAAGAAAACTATCAAAAGAACTAAACCTAACATAAATAATATACTCTTTTTTGAATTGGTTAAAAATACTAGAAAACTTAGACCTACTAACCAGGCTATTTTTGTCCTCGGATCAAGCTTATGGACTATAGAGTTTCTATAAATATAATCATAAAATTGCATATTCTTTCTCTTGCTTCAGTATATTTAAAGGTATATTTGAGCCTTAGAACGTAATAGTATCGCCGTTTTTCATCTGGTGAATTTCTTTCTTCTGGAAACCCATTTCAGTAGCTAATTCTGCAGTAGGAGCTGTAAGTTTATGATGACCATGGGATGGGATGACATGTTCTGGGTTCAGCATATTGATTAAATCGCGAATGTCTTCTCTAGAACCATGACCTGAGACGTGAATGTCTTTGTAGATACGCACACCAAACTTTTTCAACTTATCTTCCATACGACCTCTGTTTGTGATATTGGGTTCGACTGGAATAATACGATTGGAGAAAATCATAGTGTCTTCCTGATTGAAATAGAAAGGGTAGACATTGTTTAACATCTTACTTAAGACTGAATTAGGCTCGCCTTGACCACCAGTACAAATAATGAGATAGTTATTGAGACCTTCTTTTTCCATTTTGGATAATTTTTTCTTGATTCTATCTGCGCCAGCAACAATTTCTGCTTCTTTGGAATATTTAACTATATTTACTTTTTCTGCTGCTGAAGCATATTTTTGCATACTGCGACCGAGCATGACTACTTTTCTGTTTAACTTTTGACCAAAGTCAATAATACTTCTTAATCGAGCAATGTGCGAAGCAAAACAAGTAATTATCATTGGGTTGTTATGATTTTCAGTACCGAGCATGACATCTTTGAGCATCTCCCTAGCAACACGCTCACTTGGTGTTTTTTGTGCAGCACCAGAATAGAGAGAATCTACGATGACTCCTAAAACTCGTTCTTCTTTTCCTAATTGCTTGAGACGCTCATAATCTGGCTTTTTTCCAATGACTGGATCATTATCAAATTTGAAATCATTTGTGTAGACTAGAACTCCTTGAGGAGTGTGCACTGCGATGATTGCTGTTTGAGGTGTAGAATGCGTGACATTAATCAATTCTACTTCTATATTTTTTGATATTCTATATTTAGAACCAGTATTCAAAGGGAGATATTTATTCTTCAACGGAAGGCCTTCGCTATGCGCCATAGTTTTTAACACTTCCAAGGTGAAGGGAGTTCCAATAACAGGAGCATTATATCTTGGAGCTAGATAAGGAACAGCACCAGTGTGATCTAAGTGAGCATGACTACAGAGGATTCCTTTAACATTATTTCTCCATGAGCTTACAATAGTATCATTTGGAATCGCGCCCATTTTTTGCATTTGCTCTGTGGACAAGGAAGAACGATCATTGCCTTCTTCTTCGAAATCTACAATAACTGGCAAATAGAAACCCATGTCTAGTAAGACTGCTTCATCTCCTATCTTGAAAGCAGACATATTTTTCCCTACTTCACTATATCCACCTATAGCTGCTAGCTTAGTCTCCATTAGAAACTCCTTTTGGTTAGTCTTTTTACGATTATGAGCATTATCATCAATCCGAGGATGTATCCACTAAGGATATATAACGTTTGCGTAAAGAGTGTAAGTGGCAATTGGAAGAGCAAAATCTTGTTAATTAACGTTTCTCCCATGAAAAAGGGATTGAAGGAGGCAATAGTTCTAATGAGATTAGGCAATGTTTCAATAGGCAAGATGCTGGAAGAGAAAAACAGGAAGACAAATCCTATAGATATGGTTGCGATAGTACCAGTTTCTTCTGACTTAAAGATGCTTCCAATAATCATTCCTAACAAGATAAAGACAGTTGTAATGAGCACTAAAACTAGATACATACTTCCGATTGTAGCCAGCAAATGTTCTTTGAAGAAGTAGAAAGCCACTCCAAAAATAACTGTTAACTGAACCAGTACTACTAAAATATTTGTTATGAAATTACTTATTAAGAAGGTTAAGTAGGATGTAGGCGTAATGAAGTTCTTGAGATAGACACGACTTGTTTTTTCTGTAATCTCTAAGGTCGAAGCTAGCATCATGCTGACAAACATTACGATGAGAATCATTAAAGTTGGGAATACATAATTTAACTGCGTTTTTTCTGAAATCACTGGCTCAATTTTTGTCGACAAAGGAGAAACTATTTTTCCTACACTGGTAGATTTCACTTTTCTGATTTCACCACTGATCTTACCTATACTATTATCAATAGCATTAATGTAACTAAAGTCGCTGGCTAAGGTTGTCTTAATATTATTGGCACTGAGCAAGGTTTGTTCTTTTGCTCCGATTATAGTTTTGAATTGTAAATCAATTTCATCGAGTTCTTTTTTTATTTTATCTACAGCAGTTCTGACTTCTTCATTGACTGAATCATTATTTTGAGCCATTTCTTCAAAGATGTCTAGACCCGGCAATGCTATGGAAAATTCTGTGTCAATTTCCTGCACATTTTTTATAATGGTGTTGATCCTATTGTTGATATCTTCATTGTCTGTTGCTAATGAGTTAACTAAACTGCTTTTATCTGTTACTTCCTTATCGATCTGATCAATAGTATCTAGAATTCCCTTTGTCAATTGCGTGGAAATTTCTTTTGTTTTGGTGCCAATGACAGTATTTAATGCATCCAATACCATATAGACTAAATTCATTCTTGAATTATCCACATAAAAGACAATATCTCCGCCCTCTTTCAAGGAGAGATCTGCTGGAAACAGAGTACAAACGTGAATAATACCTCGTTTAATACCTTCTACACAAGCTTCCTGCGATTCTATTTTCTGGACTGTGAACTTTTTCTTCCCTAATTCATCAACTAAGGAATTACTTAAGGCGCTGTAACTTGGAGAATAGGTCCCTATACGAACTCCATAAACATTTGCAGTATTAAATGCAGCGCCGATGAGCATAATTAAGAGCAAGGGACCTAAGACTATAATCAAAGCAGAACTCTTGCTTCTTGTCAAGAGCTTGAAATTTTTCCCCATGATTGCTAGAATTTTTTTCATTTTTTCTTGGTCAAAGCCTTGAAGACTTCTCCTAAGCTTGGCTTTCTAATATCCGCATAGACTAATCTCTCTTTGTCATTTTCTATAATATGCAAAATCATGTGCAAAGTCTTTTCAGCTTCAGCTGTGTAGACAATTAATTTATTTTCTTCTTTTTCATAGTCCTTTAAATTAGCAAACTGGATGATCCTGTCATAATTAGCTGACTCTATCTCTACATGGATTTCCTCTTGCTTGCCGTATAATTTTCTCAAGTCTTCTACAGATCCAATATGCATTACTTTATGTTCGTGGAGTACGGCAATGATATCACATAAGTTTTCCACATCTTCCAACAAATGTGAAGTGATAATAACTGTTGTTCCCTGCTTATTGATCTTTTTAATAACATTGACAATATCTCTTCTTAATGAGGGATCTAGATCTTCAGTTGGCTCGTCTAAAATGAGGACACGCGGCTTATGGATCATGGAACAAGCTAAATCCAATCTTCTCTGCATACCTCCGGAAAGATTCTGCGCTAAGGTATTTTTGACTTCCTCTAATTCTACGAACTGCAGGATTTCTTTGGTGTTATTTTTTACATCTTTGTGCGATAGTCCATATAAGGTGCCAAAATAATACATATTTTCCTTGACTGTTAATTTATTGTAGAATGAACTGTCCTGACTGGTGTACCCGAATTCTTTTTTCATTGACCGAGACACTTTATTTATTCTTTTTCCCCTGTAGAAGATCTCTCCTCTGTTGACTTTGTAGAATCCAATAATAGTTTTGAGTAAAGTAGTTTTTCCCGATCCATTGATACCAATAATACCTAAAATCTTATTTTCTGGAATGTCTAAGTTAACATTATCAAGAATAACATGATCTTTAAATCTCTTTGTTAGATTCTTCACCTCTATAATTCCCATAGTTTCTTGTGAGTTTTCTTCACTTTTAAACTTACTGGTGGATGACGAAAGAAAGCTTGTCTTTGATCTTTAATTTGCCTGTAGAGTTAGCCTGACATTCTAGAATATACTGCGCTTTTTTTGGTGGAGCAACATAAGGTGTGAAAGGTTTTACATTTCTGACAATATGCATAATCTTTTTGTTCTTATCCAGCCAAAGCACATCAATAGAAAAGAAGACGAAGAACATATCTATGGCTGCAAGATCTTCTTTTTTGGAAGCTAAGAGCAAACCTTCATTTTTCTTTAAAGGAGCTGAGAAACGCAAGCCCTTAGCAAGCAATAAGATATTCTGACAGACTTTTGCTTTAACTAGTTGTTTTTTCCCACTATAAATATTTACCAACAAAGACATCTCTTACTCTGTAGATGTGGTCATACGACCTATACGTTGATGAAGGATAGAAGAACCTCTTTCTCTGTAGACTATGACTATATCTTGATTAAACCTTTGTCCTGCTTTTGCAGGTAGTGGTGACGAAGAGAGGGCACAGTTAAACCCCTCTCCATTATCTGCACAGACACAAGTTGCGCTTTGACAGGCCGCAATACCTATACCATTAGTACTGCAACAGTTTTGAACGATATATGGACTAGCAATATCACAATTAATACCTTCTTCCCCACCATCAAATAGAACTCCATCTCGCTCAGACGTTAAAGCTCTTACACTTCCGTCTTTAAAAGAAGGGTAAAGAGTATCAAGAGGGGGAGTCAATGGCAAAGCAACAACGCCAGTTATACCACCACACACTTCATTTCCATTATATGTTTTTTTATCTATATACACAAAAAATGTATCAAGATCTCTTCCCAATCCATTTCTTACATTTAAAGATATAATTTTATCACTTGCAGTAATTTTAAAATCCTCACATGCAAATCCAGGCCCGAAGATACAGGCTTGAGGTAAGAACTTTGCAGGGTTTAATACTCCGAAGAATGCTAATGCACCAATCGCAATTAACACTACTAATAATGCCCAACCATAAGTCATCAAGAACTCCATGGCTGCCTGCCCTCTTTTTTTCACTCTTTTCACCTTTGATTAAGAGTTATTACACCTTTTTAAAGATACTCTTAACACTCCAGAATGACAAAAGTTATATAACTCTTCTTTTAGTAGTATTCTTATGGATAACTATTATTTTCATTTAATGAAAAGCTTTGCTCTGACTGATTTCAAATTAAAGTATCAGGGTTCTGTTTTAGGATATTTATGGTCATTATTGAATCCTTTGCTGACTTTCGCAATTTTATACGTTGTCTTTAGCGTTTTTGTTCGATTCCAGATGGAAAACTATTCTCTCTTCTTATTTTTAGGCATTATCTTGTGGGGGTATTTTAATGAAGCTACCTTTAATGCGCTTGTTTCCCTTTATACAAAATCCAATATTATGAAAAAAATCTATTTTCCAAGAACTGTTATAGTTTTGGCGTCAAATGTCACAACTTTCTTAGGATTCTTGCTTAATTTTATTGTCTTTCTTTTCTTTGTTTTATTTAGTGAAATTGAACTTCACTTTTTATCTTTCTTGAGCATACTTTTTTTCATCAATCTTTTTTTATTAACTTTAGGAATATCTTATATTGTTGCTGGTCTCAATCTACGTTTCATAGATACTCAGCATATCTGGAGAATTTTGTTACAATTGTTTTTTTGGCTTACACCTGTAGTTTATTCATTACAACTAGTACCTGAATCTTATCGATTTTTCTTTTATTTTAATCCTCTTGTGTTGATTTTGGAAGGCATAAGAAATATTTTTTTAGAGAATATCTTTTCTTTTCATTTTTACTTTATTTCACTTCTCTTTTCCCTTGTTGTTTTCTTTAGTGGTTATTTCCTTTATCGTAAGATGTCGGTGTATTTCGCGGAGTGGGTCTAATGGACGCAATTATTTTGGAGAATGTCAGTAAAACTTTTAAAATACCTCATGATTATAAAGCAGGGATTAAATCTTACCTTTTAGGTTTTTTCAATCTCACCCACTGCTATGAACGGTTTCATGCCTTAAAGAATATTAATTTGCGTGTCAGACAAGGTGAATTTTTGGGCATAATAGGTCCTAATGGTTCTGGCAAAAGTACATTATTGAAGATTATCGCAAATGTTATCCAGCCTACTACTGGTAGAGTTCTTGTTCATGGAAAAATAAGTCCTTTTTTGGAATTGGGAGTTGGCTTCCAAGGAGAGTTGACAGTTAAAGAGAATGTTTATCTGTATGGCGTCTTATTAGGGATTCAACAAAAAGAGATAGCTCGACGATTTGATTCTATTATTCATTTTGCTGAACTCGAGAGGTTTATTGACACTAAACTCAAAAATTTGAGCTCTGGCATGCTTGCAAGACTAGGGTTCTCTATAGCGATTCAAGTGGATGCAGATATTTTGCTAGTGGATGAGGTATTGGCAGTTGGAGACGAAGCATTTCAAGAAAAATGCTATAGCATATTTAGGAAATTCAAACGAGAAGGTAAAACTATACTCTTAGTATCACATGACAAATCGCTTATCCGAAAGTTTGCTGATAGAACTATACGATTACACCATGAAAAGTAAACCTCTTTTTGTTCAGTGCGATATTTGCGCTTCTTCTGCCTATAATCACTATTTTGATCGAAATGATGGTCAAACTGTAGTCCAATGTAAAGATTGTGGTTTTTGTTATCTTAATCCTAAGCCTGATCAGCGCTATTTAGATTCAATCTATAAGAAGAGAAGTTATTTCAAAAATAATACAAACACTATTGGCTATTCAGATTACTTTTGTTATCAGCAAGGGAATATGTTTTGGCAAATAATGAAGAAAAAAATCTCAAAGATCTTAAAATCGAAGATATCTAAATGTTTAGATATAGGATGTGCCGCTGGCGATTTCTTACAACTTATGACTAGGGATGGTGCTGTGGGCTATGGCGTTGAACTTTCTTCTTATGCAGCAAAATTAGCAACAGAAAAGAATTTAGTGGTATATAATAAAAAATTTGAGGATGTTCATTTTAAAGATCATTTTGAGCTCATAACTCTTTTCGATGTTATTGAACATGTTGAGAGCCCTACACAACTCATGAAAAAAGTTTGCTCTCTACTAAATTCCGACGGTCTTGTAGTTATTACAACACCTAATTTATATAAATATTATCTTGATGGAAAGCAATGGACTGGATTTACCAACTCTCATGAGCACCTTTACTTTTTTACTCCAAATACTATTAAACAATTACTTGTACAGTCAGGATTTACTCTTTTGAAGATTGAAACTTACGATGATTATTGTTATCCTGCTATAATTGCATACTATATCAATAAATTTCCCACTAAGTACTATTTAAGAGGCATTACTAGAAGATTATTTATTCCATTCAGTAGTTTATTAAAGAAATTAAATTTTGGTCATACTATGATTGTGTATGCAACAAAAAAATGAAAGAACCTCTTTACCACATCATATTAAAGAAAATTATTCCATATAAACTAAGATTGTTATTTAGGCCTTTCTACTATTTTATTTTGGAGAATCTTTCTTTTAATAAGAATATACAATTTATCATTACTTCAACATTAAAAGATAAAAAGCCCATCTTAGTCTTTCTTCCAATTTTAGAATGGGACCTTTTCTTTCAAAGACCACAACATTTCTTAGTAGAGTTATCTAAACGTGGGTTTACTTGTATTTTTTGTACACCTTTTTTTAGTCATAATAATTTTGAACTTAAGGAGGTGCAAGAAAATATTTATCTTTGCAATAATGTTTTATATCTTAAAAACCTCACAAATCCTATCATATACCTAATTTCTCCAAATTGTTATAGGTATTTAAAACTTTTTCAAACAAAATTTGTCTTTTATGATTATGTTGATGATCTAAATATCTTTGGTGAAGATATTACCCGTCTAGAAAAATTACATCACCGTCTAATTCGACAAGCGAATATAGTTGCATCAGTTTCCCCAAGACTTCATGAAGAACTGAAAAAAGATAGATCTGATGCTCTTCTTGTTTCGAATGGCGTTACTTTATCTGATTTTAAACCACCCTATAGAAAACCAAAAGATATGGAAAAAGTGTTTCTTAATAAAAAACCTATTGTTGGTTTTTATGGATCTTTTGGCAAATGGTTGGATTACGATCTCATTAACTACTTAACAGATGTCTGTAGAGACTTAAACTTTGTATTTCTTGGCGATGGTTCTTTTCTATCAAAGATAAAGCAATCAGAAAATGTTTTTAATTTAGGTTATAAGGATTATTTTGAGTTAAAAAATTATCTCTCTTGCTTTGATATTTGTTTTATTCCTTTTAAGAATGATTCATTAGCAAATGCCGCTTCACCTGTAAAACTTTTTGAATTTTTTTCTTTAGGAAAACCTGTCGTCACTTTGGATATCCCTTCCTGGAAACAATATGTCGGTATTCTTCCTTCGAAAACTTATCAAGAATTTGCACAAAATTTATATAAAGCCCTTATTTTAGCAAAGAATAAACGTTTTATTGCTCTATGCAAGAATATCGCTCAAAACAATACATGGTCTAAGAAAATTGATGTTCTTGTCGAAAAGTTTCAGGAAAAAAAAGCTCCTCTTTAACATAATACTTTCCATTTTATCAAATGTTCTAAGGTATAAAAAATCTTTATTCTTTGTTTCACTTTAGCTTTTTAACAGCTACTAATTGAAATGCGTATTTTGGATGGTTTTTAACAAATAATTGGGTTATATCTCCTATGACTTGCCAAAAACGTGCTGGCCTGTATTTTGTTAGACCTCGTGTGGTTTTAAGAAATTTTAGACCGTTTGCTCCTATAACCTTATACCCTCTTTCTTTCAATTCTTCAATTTCCCAGCCAGACAGATGTTCTTGGTGCTTATTATTATCATATGCTTCTTGTGCTAGAAAACCATTAGGAGTAAAGATGATTGTTTTTTTCTTTGCTATTTTTTCCATCTTTTTTATAAGTTGAAAACCTTGTTCTTTTTTTAAATGTTCAATAACGTCTAAAGCAATTACTGCATCAAAACTTTTTGGAGAAAATATTTTATTTATTTCAAGAATATTTTTATGGATATATTTGTTATGAATTTTTTTGTCTCTTGATTTTTCAAGTGATTTTTTATCTATATCAATACCTACAGTATATCTCTTTATTTTAAAGAATTGTATCTGTGAGTTAGCACCACAACCTACATCCAATATATTTTCACACTCTTTAAGCTCTTTTTCTACAATTTGACCCCATTGTTTAAACACTATATGATATGCTTTTTTTAACCAGTTCATTGCTTATTCTCTTTTTCTATCGAATATAAATGCTTTTATAATGCCTTTTCCTTAGCTTTACTTATGAAAAAGCTCCCTCTATTATCCATTATTGTAGTAACTTATAACTCTGAAGGGGTTATTTCTAGTTGTCTTAATCATATCAAAAAACAAAATTATAATTCCTATGAGGCGATAGTTGTCGATAACGCTTCTTCTGATACAACTCTTCGAATTCTTAGCAACTATTCTTGGATAAAACTTATAAAAAATGCAAAAAACCTTGGATTCTCTAAGGCCAATAACCAAGGCATTCAACAAGCTTCTGGAGACTTCATTCTTCTACTCAATCCCGATGCTTTTGCAACCTCTTCTTCTTTGAAAACACTTATTTATTATATTCAATCTGATTCTTCATTAGGATTTGTATGCCCAAAACTTCTGAAGCCGGGTAAGAAACATATCATTGATTCTACAGGCATTCAAGCAACACCAGAGCGCAGATTTTTTGACCGCGGAAGATTAGAGATAGATAAATCACAATATGATAAGCAAACCAATATTTTTGCTGGTTGTGGAGCTGCTCTTCTCCTTCGAAAAAAGGCACTTGAGGACATTAAAATAGATAAAGAATACTTAGATGAAGATTTTTTTGCTTATTTGGAAGATGTTGACCTTTGCTGGAGAATGCGGCTACGTGGATGGAAAGGGGCTTATTGTCCTAAAGCTCTTGTTTATCATCAACGAGGACATGATTTAGCGAGACATGATACTCTTCCGTTTTTTACATTTCTTCGACAACGACTTTTTAGATTGAAGAAACCATCCGACTCTTTTATACGACGATTGAGCTTTCGCAATTCTTTCTGGATTCTTCTTAAAAATGATTCTCTCTGTGGAATTTCTTTAGATTTTTTTCATATATCTTTTTATTGGTGTAAAAGACTCATATATATTCTGTTCATTGAACCTTATGTCTTCTTAGAATTCCCAGTGCTTATAAGGAGAATCCCTAGAATGCTCAAAAAAAGAAAACTAATAATCAAATCTAGATTAGTTCAACCACTAGAATTAAGGAAATTTTTTAAATCATGAAACTCTCCATTATTATTGTTAGTTATAATTCAGCACCTTTTTTAGAAGCAGGTCTACACTCACTTTATGATTCTCTTAAAAATAGCACTTTTGAACTCTTTGTTGTAGACAATAATTCTCAAGATACTTCTGCTGATTTAGTTAAGACTTTTTTTCCTAAAGTCCGCCTCATACTTAATAAGATTAATATTGGCTTTGGTGCTGCTTGCAATCAAGTGTTACGCCAAGCAAAGGGAGAATATCTTCTTCTCATGAATCCAGATGTAAGAGTTCATCCAACTACTCTTAGTGAAATGGTTTCTTACTTACAGAACCATAGAAATATAGGAATTTTAGCACCTCAGTTACGTTTTGCTAATGGCAGTTTACAATACTCTTGCAGAAGATATCCAAGATTCCCCTCACACTTTGCTAAAATACTCTTTTCACGATCACCATTAACTTCTGATTATTTGATGCTTGATAAAGATCATACTCTTATTCAGGATATAGACTGGTCTTTAGGAGCATTTCTTCTTGTTCGTAAGCAGGTTATTGATCAAATAGGAGGATTCGATGAACGTTTTTTTCTCTATTTTGAAGATATTGATTTATGTAGAAGAGCTAAACAAGCCGGCTGGAGAGTTGTTTATTATCCGAAAGCAGTAGCAACACACCTTTATCAACAGGCTAGTCATCGTCTTTTTAGCAAGCCATTTTTTTATCACCTCATGAGCATGTACAAATATTATCGAAAATACGGTTTCAGACAATGATTCGCAAAGACTCTTGGTTTCTTTTAGTAATGCATTTTATAGATATAATTTTTCTTTTAGCAGCCTATCTTTTCTCTTTTTGGTTTCGCTTCTATTCTGGAATTTTTGATGTTTCTAAAGGTACTCCTTTATTGTCTGATTATGTTGAAAGTTTAGTACTTATTGTTGCAGTATATTTAATTGTCTTTCACTTTTTTCATCTCTATAAAAAAGAACAAATTTTTGAAGAATATTATGGCCTTTTCAAATCTGCCTTATTCGTGTTCTTTGTTTTTATGACTTTCACTTTTATTCAACGAGAGATCTCTTATTCACGTCTCTTTATCGCTCTTAGCTTCGCTTCTAGTTTTTTCTTTATTAGCTCTGGTCGTTTTATCTTGAATCGCTTTAAGCGTTTTTTCTATTACAGAGGCTATTTTTTAACACGAGCGCTTCTTATTAGCGATCAACATTCTTTATCTTATCTTTTTCAACACATTACGCGTAATACTGGCTATTTGTTGGTGGAAAAACTATCTTTATCATCACTTAAGCGTCTTGAGTCAGTAGTTCGTGAAAAATTTATTGATGAAATCATCATCCACTTACCTCGTGAACAACAATCCAAGCTTCTCGACATTATTCATAGAGCAGGCTATCGGGTTGCTTATACTCTTATTCCCCATTATACTGATATACTGACTAAACGTATTACGCCCTCTAGTATTGGCAGCATTTCTGTTTTGAAACTTGAAACCAGTCAACTTCACGGATCAAACGCATTGCTTAAACGCCTTTTTGATTTCTTCCTTTCTCTTTTCTTTATTATTTTTCTTTCACCTCTTTTTCTTTTTATTAGTATATTTATAAAACTCCTTTCTCCTAAAGGGCATATTTTTTATAAACAAGAGCGAGTTTCTTATAACTATAAACCTTTTAAACTCTATAAATTTCGTACCATGATTCCAGATGCAGAACACCTGACAGGACCAAAATGGGCTGACAATAATGACTCTCGTATTTATCCTCTGGGAAAGTTTTTACGCAGAACTAATTTAGATGAACTTCCGCAACTTCTTAATGTCTTTTTAGGGCACATGTCTTTGGTTGGACCACGTCCTGAGCGACCTTTCTTTATTCAACAATTCAAAGATCAACTTCCTCATTATCTTGAACGACATGCAGTAAAAGGAGGTATAACTGGCTGGGCACAAGTTAATGGCTATTATGGGAATACGTCTCTTGAAGAGCGCATTAAATGTGATGTTTTTTATATTGAAAATTGGTCTTTATTATTAGATATTAAGATTATCTTGAGAACTCTTAAGTTAATCTTTTTTAGGAAGCATTAGGTTCATATTTATATATTGCATATCCTTCTTTAAAGTACACATTCTTAAACTCTGTAATTGTTTGATTAGTTAGCATTTTAAATAAAGTAGTGTTACAAACGCCATCCTTTAGATAAAATGTGTCATATTTTCCGGCATAAGCACAACCTCTTCCTGTTTCGTTTACATATAACTTATTATTTACAAAAACCTGTTTCATGAAGTCTAGCCCTTCTTTTAATTCTGTCTCATTTATTTCTTCTTCATCACCATAGGTGATTGTTCGATAGAATCCTATCTCTTCTGTTTTGACGTCCGTATTTTGACTTATGAATCTTATCTTTGCCAAATCATTATAACTTACTAATATGTATAGATATTCAATTCCAAAGTTGTTCTCGTTTTCATCAAGAAGAAAGTTATGCACTTTTTTTAAACGCGTATAATCTGCTCCTAATGAATGGAAATAATAATATCTTTTTGCCAAGAATTCTGTAGTTGCTCCTTGATCACTTATTTCTATTATACATGCGTTTTTTTCTGTATTTTCCCGTAAAAATTGATAAGGCTCCTTGTTTTGTACATGATGGCCTTCTGATAAATATTTTGGTATGGCATATAAACTATAAACTGACATAAATATTATCAGCACTATAGTCAAAAAGATAAAAATATCAAATTTTTCCCTTACTTTTTTTCTTTGCTCAAGGAAAATTCCTGTCAATGCTAAAATAGGTATGCTCGCAAAATAAATATAACGAGAGGCACTTCCAATAAGATATAAAGAAGGAATTAATAGTCCCAAAAAGAACGCTTTTTGAGCAGTGAAATTTTTTATATACTTATATAGCCCTAGCAGACTTGTGATTAATAGTATGTGGAATGCAAATAGATATTGATACCATTTAGTAGTCTGTAACTCAGTAGGTGTTACTGTTCCCATAAGTGAATCTATTGAACCAAAACCTATCAGAATCTGTTTTATATAAGGCATAAAAAATAGAATAGCTGCCCCTGCTATGAAAAAAGCAACTACTAATGGTTTTATTGAACGCTTCTTTTGTGCATAATAAATAACCCCACTTATTGCTATTGTGACTATTATTATAATGGGATAATAGTATCTGCCAAACACAAGCCCCTTTCCTGCTAATTCTATGGTTCTACTCAGAAAAATAAGCACTATGGCTTGTGTTACCATGCTTAATACACTTATATGTATGCACTCAAGCATATCTTTTTCTTTTTTTATCCATTTCCAGCTAATTGTTAGTAATATGGTGCCTAAATATATTAAGATCAATAGAGGGTATCCATTCCAGAACCATATACTTGCTCCAGAAATTATTCCACTTATGATAGCATATATTTTCTTTTTTTCAAATAGCGCAGTATATAACGTTAGTAATGCTCCTAATAATAATGGATAAATTAGATTTTCGCCCCGCCATGAAAATGGAAATGATTTTGATATATGGCCTACTGATATTGCCAAAAAAAGTAAGGTAACCATAGCTACTCTTTTACTAAATAGTTTTTTCAGCAACATATACGTTAATATTAATGAAATTAAACCTAATAGTACTGGTAAGATTATAAATGCATTATCTAAACCTAATATTTTTCCACCCATATAGGGTAAGAAATAAAAACCATGTGGATGTCCTTGCTTTACGCCCTCATAACACATTGCTAAATTATTATCATTAGACAACTTTCCATTTGCAATAGCTTGCTCAGTAACTGTATAATGATAGAAAAAATCTGAACCATAAATATCTGGTTGCCAAAAGATTATGCGTAAGAGTGCAGCTCCTATCACTATTAGGACTATGAGCAGCAATTCTATTCTTCTTTTCATATTTCTAACCGGTATTTATTTAAGAAAGAAAAAGAAAAGAATTAAAGCGTTTAAGCTTCAATTCCGACAACTAAAGCGCCAACTTTTTTATGTGATAATGCATTTGTACCACTACCTACAAAGTAATCAATTTGCAAGTCGCTTTTTAACTTTGTACCTTTTACTAAAGTATTTGCCGTACATCCTAGAGTAAACTGCACTGATGAACCATCATTGATAGTTGTTGAAGCTGGTGCAAATGCTGTTGCTGGGCAAGTTGCTCCTTGGACATTTGACAAATAAAGATTTACTGTATTCAAATTGTCACCTAATCCATTCTGAACTACAATGGTAATCACATTTGTTGAAGCGGATGCTTTGAAATCATTACATGCAAATCCTGGAGCTAATGAACAAGAGTTCGGCAAGAACTTACTTGGATTCAACACTCCGAAGAACGCTAACGCGCCAATCGCGATTAACACAACTAATAATGCCCAACCATAAGTCATTAAGAACTCCATGGCTGCCTGACCTTTTTTCTGTATCATTATACCACCTCTACGTTTATATTGTTTGAACATGGATACAATTTCCGACGTAGCAGTAGTATATAAACTTTACTTCATTTTGTTATTCCTTCTGAGTTGTTCATAAACTATTTATAGCGACCTTTCACAAACTCCTTTGAAGAGAACATGCAGAACAAGAAAATAGGACAATCTACATTCGATTATCTCATTTTAACAGTAGTTATCTTAATTGTTATTGTTCCTTTACTCTTTTTTTCTACCACACGCATTGATACTAATCGCGTCGCAGAATTACAAGATACTTTGAATGCTTTACAAGAAGGCATAGCACAAGTTAATAATTTAGGCTTCGGGACTTCTTCTGTAGTTATAGTTCGCATTCCTAAAGGCGTGACTGAACAAAAAGTAGGTATAACTTCTTTTTCCAGCAGCACTTTGCCTGGACAACCAGGACTCTTGCAATATCGTGTGGCTGGCAATGACTTACATGTTCAAGTGTTGGCAGATGTTGAAGGCATTCTTCCTTTGAATGAAGGACTGCATTATATTCAACTTTTCAATAATGGAACACATGTTCTGCTCTATGAATGTGGCAACAATAGAAGAGAAGCCTTTGAACAATGTGATGGCACAGAAAGCAGCGCATGTGGTACAATTTTAGCATGTGCAGAACCAAGCCATCCCCAAGCGTGCAGTTGTTTCTGCTTCTCACATCAAGATTGCAGAGCAAGCACTGGACTATGCGACTTGACCAAGAATGTTTGTGTTCCCTGTTCAACTAATAGCCAATGTGAACTTGCTAATCCTGGAGAAGGAAAAGTTTGTTTGAGCGGACAATGTATTGATCCTACTCTTGAATGTACTACAAATACTGATTGCAGTTATCCTAATTTAGTTTGTAACAAACAAGCTGGACGTTGCGAACCTTGCGATGTGTTTCCTGCAACTCCTTATCCATTATTTACAGGTGCACTGAAAGATTGCAATCCTGGACATAGTTGTCAAATTCCTGGTAGTGGTGTTGCTTCTTGGTGTGGAATTTCTCCAATTGGTGGTCTCAACAATCCACCTAGTGTCAACGCAGGAATTGGCCAAAGCATTACTCTTCCGCTTAATCAAGTTTCTTTAGACGGCACAGTAACAGATGATGGATTACCAAATCCTCCTGGACTCACCACTATTTCACAAACTACTGGGCTCTTTACTATTCTCTGGACTAAGCAGAGCGGACTTGGTACAGTTACTTTTGGCAATGCGAACGCTGTTGATACGACTGCGACATTTTCTCAACCAGGCACTTATGTCTTACGACTTACTGCAAATGATAATCAGGTTAGCTCTTCTGATGATGTGACTGTTACTGTTCTATGCGCTACGAATAGTCAATGCACTTATCCGACTCAAGTTTGTGTTAGCGGTGCTTGTCAACCTTGTGTTAATGATCCTCAATGCAATGCTCCAGATCGATGCACTAGTAGCGTTTGTATTCCCCAATCTTGCTCGGGAACTAGTTGTGCTGGAGGTTATGTTTGTTCTAGCGGATTTTGCACTCTTTGTAGCACTACTGTTCCTTGTCCGAGTGGCACTTGTAATCCAGCTACTGGGATCTGTTCTGGTGGCGGTGGACCTGCTATTTGTGGTAATGGCCTAGTTGAATTAGGTGAGCAATGCGAACTTACCTCACAGTGTCCACCCATCGCTGGTCAAATCCCTAACTGTACTAATTGTCAATGTACTTACATAGCTGGAGGTGGCGGAATTCCTATTTGTCCAAATAATATAGTAGAGCCAGGAGAACAATGCGATCCTCCAGGGTCTCAATGTAGTCGTTGCCCAAGTGGATCAGGTACTTGTCAAGCAAATTGCATGTGTCTTGATAATTGTGAAGGCAGTGGCAATGGCGATCCAGCATAATTATAGACGAAAGCCTTTTATATTTCGCTTTCAGCAAGCATAAGGTGTATGATGAACAACAAAAAGATAAACAACAAACAAAACTTCCTTCAATCTCCTAAGATACGACTTGCCTTAGCAATTATTTTGATTAGTATTTTTGTTGTTGTAACACAATTTCCTATAGTGGGACAATTTATTTGGCCTTTCTCTTTAGAACGAAATGAACCTACTGATAGCAGTATATTTTCTTTTTTTCGTTTTATGAATCCTTCTGATTCACCTCCACCACAATCCTCTTCAGCAAGAGTTGGTGGCAATCGTCAACAAGACGGCATTTATGTATTTCCACCAGGCAATGGTCCTGCTAATGGTGATCCTGGAGTCTCCTCTACAGTTCCTCGAGGACAACTTGCTGATGTGAATTCTCCTTGTGCTCCTAGTTTTAATGATGCTTGCAAGGCTGCTAAAGCAACAGCTCAGACAACTTCTAGCGCTGCCTGCATTACTACTTGTCAAGCTGCTGGTTGTGCTACGGGAGAATTAACTTGTCGCTGCCCACCAGAGCTCGCACTTATTACTCCTAATAAAGATGGAACTTGCACTGTTTCTGTTCAAGCAGTTTGTGATTGCTGGTGCTTGAATTGTCCAGCTGGAACAGAACTTCCTAGAGGAAGGAGAAATTAAATGCAACGAAAAACTCTTTTTCTTGTCAGTTTCTTTTTTCTTAGTATCTTCTTTTTTGTTTTTTTCCTTACCTCTCAACCAAGTGAAGGTGCTTCTATTCCTCCAGCAAGTAATTGCGCCAATACGAAGACTGATGTCAAAACTTGTGTTGGAGTAGGATATACTCTGGATCAAGCTATCGCTGATGGTAAAACTAAATGCACTACTGCTTGCACTACTTCACAAAATGCTTGGTGTGCTATTCTTTGTACTGCTGCTAATAATTGTGCATGTACCAAAGGAGGTATTGCTGTTAGCTGTACTATTGCTGATCCTAGTTGCATAGTTTATGATGCTGATGGTGATATAAAACCTACGAAAACTACAGGTCAAGCCTGTGTTGTTGATTGTAAAACTCCTTGTGATGCTGCTTGCAGTGGCAATTCAAAAGCTCGTGGCTCGAGAAATGGGTTGCCTTCTTAATTAATTCTCATGAAGCTTGTTTCTCTTCTTTCTTTAGTACTTCTTATTTTTATAACGGGATGCACCCCTACAGATATCTTTCAGCATGAAAGTTTTTCTGTTTCTCTTCCTCGTTGGGAACAACAACAAGTAACTACTTCTTCTCTTGGATTTATAACTGGCATCAGCACAACTGATAATTCATGCACTGTTCACTTTACTTTTTCCCGAACACCTTTACTACAAGCAGCGAAATTACAACTGGATTCTTTTTCCTCTTTAGGAAATTTGACCGTCTATGATAAATTTGTTTCTGAAACTGAAGTCTTTTTTTCTTATGGACTTTCTTCAGATGAAAAATTCTATCGCGGTGACTTGCACATTATGGCCTGCACAAATGATTTTACTTATGTCTTAGATTATAGATGTACTCTTGCTGTTTATGAAGACAGAGCCGAGGAGATTTTTACTCTTTTAGATTCCATGCAGTGCTAATATTACTTCTGAGAAACAACTCTTCCAGTAACGATAACTTTAAATAGCATTTTTCTGGCTTTTTATTTATGGGAGAGGACGATGATACGGTAGGAATAGAAGAAAAAGATGATGATGTCTATTCTGATCCGGAAGAACTTCTAGAAGATGAAGATGAACTAGATGATGTAGATGAAGGCTTCATGAAGGGTTATAATGACAGCGAAGTTGTCATCAAATGCGCTAATTGCAAAAAGATGATTGAAGGCGATGGCATAGAAGAAGAGTTTGATGATGAAAAACATAAATTTTGCTCACAAGAATGCTTAAACGAATATGAAGAGAAAAAATTATCTAAACTTTAACAGATAATACCAAAAGTAACATATTTAATTTCTGACCAACTTACCTTTCCATCAGTATATTCATTATTATCTCCTTTAGTAATTGCAAACCAACCGTCTTTATCTTGACCAGTTTTTTGAATACGATGGATAATCAATCGCTTATTTTGTTCAAAAGCAATCATATCTCCTATGTGGAGATCTTGAGTAGACTTAGGAATAAATTCTAAGCCATTACATCCTTGATCCAAAGTTGGCACCATAGACTCAGTGTCAGCAAAGGTAGACCAAGATACTTTTCTTCCCTGCAAGTCCTTGAGATCGATTTCTATACGGTCATTAAATACGTGGATATTTTTATCATCAATGCGGTCTTTAGGTGCTAGAATGGCAGATTCTCGTTGTTCTGTAAGCAGAGGTATTTCTATCTTTTCTTGCGGAAAATAGGCTACAAAGACTATTCCAGCAATTAATCCTAGTACAAACATAACCAAAAATCCGTAGATTTTCATACTTTCTATCTATATACTAGAGTATATAAATCTATCTTATTGTACCTACTTATGAGTAATAATTATAATAACCGAATAGAATCTAGATTTCTTGGGGCGATGGTTTCAATATGGGAGAGCTTGTACAAAGAAGAAGCCAAATCTAAACACTTACTGGATTCACCATGATTGATAATGATTTTTTTTGGACGCGGAACTAAGTCGTGGATGAATCGCATTAATTCGTTACGACCTGCATGTCCGGTTAATGCACTGATAGTTTTGACTTCCATATTGACTTTTACAGTTTCTGGACGCTCACCAGTGTTAGGCAATTGCACATCTCGATCTCCACCCTGCACTTTGCGACCTACACTTCCTTCATATTGATAAGATACAAAAATAACTGTGTTTTTTGGATTGTGCGCCAATGCCTTGAAGTATTCTAAAGAAGCACCAGCATTCAAGAATCCAGCAGTAGCTAAAATAATACAAGGACCTTCCTCATTGATAATTTGATCTTGCTCTTTTTTTGATCCTACACGCTTGAAAATATCTGACAAGAATGGATTTTCATCCTTATGGAAAATAGCTTTTCTGATGTTGCGGTTGAGGAAGTCTGGGTAGGCTGTATGAATAGCAGTGATGTCCCAAACCATACCGTGAATATAGACTGGAATTTTCATCAATTTGCCTGTACGCATGGCTTCTTCAATGATGAGCATGATTTCCTGGGAACGCCCAACACCCAACACTGGGATGAGCACTTTTCCACCACGCTCTATGGTTTTTTTTGTAGCGTCCAACAATGCGTCCTCAGCTTCCTTTCTTGGAATAAGCACATCAGTTTTTGCACCGTAAGTACTTTCCATAATTACTGTTTCTAGACGCGGGAATCTAGCATCTGCTCCTTCTAATAATGCAGTTCGTACATATTTGAAATCAGAAGTATACAGCAAATTATGCAAGCCATTACCAATGTGTAAATGCACCATGGAACTTCCTAAAATGTGGCCAGCGTTGTAAAATGTTAATCTCATATCAGGAGTAATATCTGTGACTTCACCATATTCCAAGCAAATAGTATGTTTGACCATTTCTCGAATATCTGTTGCAGCATACAAGGCTTTTTTTGCTTGCTTGAAAGCAACACCTATGAAATCTAGAGCGAGCAAAGAGATTACGTCCCGTGTTGGAGCAGTTGCATAGACTGGACCACGATATCCCATTTTGTAGAGATAAGGAATGAAGCCTCCATGATCAATATGCGAGTGCGCCAAAATAACAGCGTCTAATTCTTCTATTCTAAACTCGGGAGAATCTAATTGCGGATATGCATCTTGCTCTGAAGCTGCTACATTAATACCACAATCTAAGAGAATACGTGATTCTGGTGTTTGCAGAAACATACAAGAACGACCTACATGACGACCAGCACCTAATACTGTTAGTCTGATCCATTCTTGCTTTTTTTCTCCTCTTAACCAACCATCATAAATACGATGTCCTACTTTATCGAGGAATTTTTTCCTGTAATCATTATTTTCAAAGAGCACCGCATGAATATTTTCGATAATCTGCGAGCGTAAAGCTGGTGTTCTTCGAATTAAAGGCACCCAATAGATTTGCTGCTTGATTTCTCGCAAGAGTTCTCCCTGCTTACCAATAGCAACACCTGGACGTTCGACATCAATAACTACTATAGAACGAGGAATATCAAAGATAACTTTTGTGATACCAGCATCTTCTGGAAGAATTTTACGAATAATAGGCTCAGCTTTTTCTGGATCTACAGTAATGCTTGCATCTGCGCGAAGTTCAACACGTTTTTTAATGATGCTGACAATGTTTCTGATGACTTCATGATGATTGAGAAAGAACTCTCTGCTTTTGGTGTAGAGAATAATATTAGCTCCTTCGAAAATCGTTTCACTAATCTGAGCGTTCTCTGGTAAATTTTTTAAGATTTCATCAATAATTGTTGCCATAGTGACCTTACTCTTTTTACACTCTCTTCTAAATAATGATCTCTGAGAAGCGGTATTTATACATTAACAGTATAGTCTATCTTGTGCGCAAATACTTTCTTTGCGCCTGCTTTTGTTATAGTGTAGACATCAATACCATCACCAGTTGCTGTATCACGCTGCAATGCTGCATTGATTGCACGAATAGCTAACTTCACTCCCTCGCTTACTGGAAGGTCTTTCTTGAATAAAGTGTCTAATACACCAAATGCGAAAATCATACCAGAACCATCTGCAGTGTAGTCTTCATAACTCATTACTGAGCCGTCCACACCAATATTATAGAGATGGAATCCATCTTTGTCAGTTCCCCCTAAAATAAGACCAACAATACCTGGGATAGTTGAAAATTTACGAATGTTATTGTAGACAACAACTCCTAATAAACTAGCGACTTCTTTTACTAAAGGCTCTTTACCTGTTCTCATCTTCTTGAGATTTAATTCTGCCTTGATTATTTTTGTGATTAATTGAGCATCAGAAACTAAACCTGCAATGGTCATGACAATATTATCAGTGATAGGAAATACTTTTTCTATGTTACGATCCAGAACCATGCGTCCAGCAGCTGAAGCTCTTTTATCTGCGGCCATGACGACACCATCTTTACATACTAAACCGAGGGTAGTGGTTCCTTTTTTTACCATATCTTGTAGTTGTGTGTCCATGAAATTATCACCAGAATTATATTCTTTCTACCGACTCTTTATTTATAAATCTTCCTATTCTTTAGCTGTAAACTCTTAACACTTATTTTTCTAACAAATCTTTAGCTAAGAACATCGCTACTAAACAACAGACTGCCAATAAAGGAGCAAGAGCTAATGTTTCAATTTGCGTGAGATACCCAATATAAGTGGTTGCTTCCGGAGTTATTGCTGCCAATGCATCCGGCTTCCATTCATTGAGACTTTCTACTAAACGAATTGCTACGATAATCACAGTCATAAAGAATCCAAAGAGCAGAGCATTTACTGCGTTCTCTACTTCTCCTCGTTCAAATTCACGATTCTTAACTGTAAATATCAGAGTAAAAATAGTAAATACTAATGTTGCTGCGCTCAAGATTGTTGCGATGTTTTCGTAAGCCATTTTATTTCCTCTTGCTAGGCATAACTTCTTTCTGCGCCTGTGTTTTTTCCTTTTGCATCTTCTTTTCACTTACTTTCATTTCATCAAAAGCAGACTTCTCCATAAGGATATCTCCTTCTTTCTTGCTGATCTCCATTTCTCTCTTTCCTAAATCAGCACGTTCTTTACCAATGCGGTATTCTTCACTTTCGATTGCTTTTTGGCGAGCGTCAAGTTCTTTTTTCCAAGCTTGCACTTCTTCTTCTTTGAGGCGGGCAGCTTCACGCACTTCTTGTGATTCAGCAAGTGTTTTGTCTGCACGAGCTATTCTCTTTTGACTTTTTTCTAGCTCTTCACGCACTTCATCTTCTTTGTCCTTGAAAGCTTCCACTTCTTCTTTGAAGGTGCGTCGCGCTTCTACAAATCCTTGTTCTGCCTTGCGCAAGTCTGAAGCACTTTTCATAGTTTTTTCTTCTATTCTTCGCAATGCCTGACGACGTCTATCCATTTCTGCATTTTTTTGCTCTGTAATCTTGTCAATATTCTGATAAAGCTTTACCTTGTCACGAAGCTCTTGCTCTCTTCGCTCTAAATCTTTTTCTACGCGGTCAAATTCTTCTTCACGACGCTTAATGCGATCATATAGTTGATTCTTGATAGCCTTGTATTCTGCACGAAGCTGTGTAAGCTCTTCAGTTTTTTTAGCTCTGAACTTGCTGAAAGTGTCATCATATTTTTTCTGTCCTTCTACTTCACGGAGCGCTAACTTTTCATGGAAAGCCTTAAGCTCTGCTTCACGAGTTTTAGTTTTTTCAAGCAGACGATTTATTTCCTCTTCCTTCTTCTTCATTTCACGTTCTTTTGCTTCGTTTTCTTTTTGCAGTTGGATTTTTCTTTGCTCTTCTTGCTTGACTGCCTCGCGTTCATTTTTGAGCATTTCTGTATCTTCTTTGATTTTGGATTCTCTTTTTTCTACTTCCTTGATTTTTACTGCAAGTGCGGCTTCTTGCTTTTTTACTTCTTCTTGCTTTGCCTTGTATTTTTGCAGTTCTGGAAGCACAATACGACGAGCGAACTCATATCTAATAGGATGCTTCTGTGATTCAGTGAGCAATTCTCGCATGTCTTTTACTCTTTCTCTTTGCATGCGCTTGTTTTCTCTGACTACTATAATAAATAAAGCAAAAAAGATTAAGAAAAATAAGGTTGCCTGTAAAACATGATTTATATCTGCAGGAATAAACTTGATTACTCGCAGCAAGAATGGCAATGCAAGCAGTAAAATAACATTGAAAATGCGATAAGATCTGATTCCTGTGACGTCACGCTCTTTTCGAACTTTATACCAGATGACTGCTGCAATTAAGAGCATAATCACTGTTAACCATTCTTGAATTGTTGTGAAAATTTCAGAGGCCATTATTATCACTTAGTTATAGTATTAGTTTGTTATCATTGTACAGTATATAAATTTTCTGGTTTCACGAAACTCTTAAAAAGTTCATAAACAAGGTTGTAAGCATGCTTCTAACACTTTTTATTCTTATTGTTTCTCTAGCTCTTCTAGTCAAAGGATCTGATGTTGTAGTTGATGAAATAGCAGCTTTAGCCGCAACCTTACGCATTTCTCCCTTTATTATAGGACTGACAGTTATAGCCATAGGCACTTCCTTTCCTGAACTAGCGACGAATGTTTTTTCTGTTTTTGCAGGAACACCTGAGATTGGCTTGGGAAATGTTCTTGGCAGTAATATCTACAACTTAGGATTTAATCTTGCCCTTGGACTTTTTCTTTTAACCGTACCTTTTCAGCGCCGTTATTTTTTAGACGATGCCATTATTTTGCTTATTATTACTTCACTGTTTTTAATCTTAGCTTTAGACGGAGAGCTTTCTTTTTTAGAAGGAGTAGCTTTTTTGTTCTTGTTCGCTTGCTATTTTATCTACCAAATGAAAACTTCTCCTCGCCGTGTTGTACGCGAGATACGAACTTACACTCAAGACATGGAACATCCATGGTTGAGCCTCTCTTTTTTTCGCAGCTTAGCTTACCTTACTCTTGGACTTGTAGCACTTATTTTTGGCGCACACTATCTTATTTCTTCAGTACTTACTCTGAGCGTTGAACTTGGCTTATCTGGAAAACTTATTTCCATGACTCTAGTAGCCTTCGGCACTGCACTGCCAGAATTATTTGTAACTATTAATGCAACACGCAAGGGATTAGCTGATGTCTTCTTGGGAAATATCATAGGTTCCAACGCGGCCAATATTCTTCTCATCTTAGGAATTTCTTCTGTTCTAGGACCCTTGTCTTTTTCTTCCTTTGATCTATTTTTCAGCATTCCTCTTCTTTTATTCCTCACTCTCTTATTAGTGCATTATCTTATGTCTAAACAAACTTCCTCTTTCTTCACAGGATTTATACTCTTTTTTACCTACGGATTATTTTTGTTTAGCCTCTTTTTCTTTGCAGGCATGGTGTAACTCCTTTTCCAACTTACGAAAGATATTTAAAGTAACTTTCTGACCTCTCTGCAGGTAATAGCTATGAAACCTACGTTAAATAACGTCCCTCGCCACATTGGAATTATTCTTGATGGCAATCGACGTTTTGCACAGCGCTTGATGCTCAAACCCTGGAAAGGCCATGAATGGGGTGCTAAGAAGTTAGAACATTTATTCGAGTGGTGCAAAGAATATGGAGTTAAAGAATTAACCCTGTATGCTTTTTCTGTTGAGAACTTTGATCGTCCTAAGGAAGAGTTCGCTTATTTAATGGACTTATTCAGAAAAGAGTTTGATCGTGTTATTGAAGACCCTGATCTTTCCAAGAAAAAAGTTCGTTTTAATATGATTGGCCGCATCTGGATGTTCCCTAAAGATCTTCAAGAACGCATGCATAAACTTATGGAATTGACTAAAAATTATACTGATTATATTGTCAACTTTGCCATGGCTTATGGCGGCAGAGCTGAAGTTATTGACGCTACTAAAAAAATTGCTGAACAAGTTAAAAAGAACAAAATTAAAGTTGAGGACATTAATGAACAAGTCTTCTCTGAAAATCTCTATATGCAAGATGAGCCTGACTTAATTATTAGAACTTCTGAATCCAGATTAAGCGGATTTTTACCTTGGCAATCTACTTACAGTGAAATTATTTTCTTACCTGACACTTTATGGCCTGAATTTGAGAAGAAAGACTTTATTGCATGCATTAACGAATTCCAAAAACGCCAAAGAAGATATGGTCATTAATTATTCTTTTGTTCTATAACTCTGAATTACTTGTTGTAGACCTTTAGCAGTTTGTACATACCCTATTCCAAACACTACATTTTCTGTTCCTTTTCCCTCTTGTTGTGTTGTACCTATCCTCATTACTGATGCACCTTGAGGCATTTGTGTGGGATTTTCAACCCTTACATAGGATCCTAATGCATTAAGCAATGCGCGTATAGCTTCTACAGGAACGCTACTTGTTGGTCCTATTAATCTTCCTTCTTGCTTTAAACGTTCTATTTCATCATCCGCTAATAGTCCTAAATTTTCCATGTTACTTGTGGGTATAAACAAAATAGAGTTTATCTTTGTCTTTTCTTTCTAATCTAGCGAAGAACTTTCTTTCGAATTGAACAACTTCATCAACTTTGAGATCTTTTAACGCTGGCTCTCCCAATCCTGTTTTAGTTGTTCCATCTTTCATGAGAATTTCTACATTTACTACCTCTTTTGCTACAGGCAACCAGTGGATTAACTGCGCATTTAATTTTTGATCATAAGGTTCTGAAACAAATTTATTATCTTTGAAGTTGAACAAGTGCATAAATCTGTAGACTTTTCCTTTTTTAATTTCATCTTCTATATAAAACTCATTATTGATTTTGATAACTTTATGACCATATTCCTTCACTTCTGGATGCAATGGCACGTTTGTTTCTTTGAGCTTATGATCCCCAATCATTATTTTCTTAGGATTTTCTATCATAAAGTATCTTTTTGCTTTTTTGTCGATACGCTTTCTGTTTAATGTTTCGAGCATTTCTTCACTGATATTAGTTTCTGATTTGGACAAACCTACTTCTTTAGCCAAGTCCCAGAAGGTTTCTGGATCGAAGCCACGGCGACGCAGAGCTTTGAGCGTGACTAATTGAGGATCATCCCAACTTTTTACTTTTCCAGACTCAATTAACGCACGAATCTCTCTTCCTTGTGTTGTATGTCCTATAATATTAAAACGTCCTATTTCAATTACTTCTTGCTTGGGTAATTTGAGCATGTCTTTGATAAGATTTTGTAAAAATAAACGTAATTCGAATTCTTTACTTCTTACAATATGAGTTACATTTTCAATAGAATCTTCAATAGCATTTTCAAAATCATACATAGGCCATGCATAATACTTATTTCCTTTCGCATAATGTTTTTTCTTGGAAATACGCATGATAATAGGATCACGTAACACTCCATTATCTGATTCCATATCTCCAACAAGTCTTAGATTTGCTTTTCCTTCTTCATATTTACCTTCTAATATCTTTTTCCATTCTTCTTTGTGTTTTAGTTTCTTTAGACAAGTACAACGGACTTTTTTCTCTCTTCCTGCTTTTACTTCTTCTTGACTACAAGTGCATACGTAAGCATTACTATCAGCAATTAGCTTTTCAGCAGATTTGTAATACATGTCCATTCTGTCAGAGCAAATAATTTTCTGATCATAGGTTAAATGGAGCCATTTCATATCTACATCCATACTATCTACAAATTCCTGTGTTGCTTTTTCTGGATTAGTATCTTCTAAACGAAATAAACATTTTCCTTTGTACTTGTCCGCATATGCTTTGTTGATGATGAATACTAGGGCGTGACCTAGATGCATATATTTTGAAGGTTCTGGTGCTATACGAGTTTTTACTTTACCCATAACCGCATTTGGTAATTCTTTGAAGTCAGTTTTTTTTGTTTCTATATGTAATAACTCTGGAGCTAACTTGTCTAGTTCTTTTGTTTGCTCTTCTACTGAGAGCTTGTTGACTTTTTTGACTATCTCATTAACAGTTTTAATCACTTCTTCTTTTTTGATGTCTTTATGTTCTAGAAAGAGCTTTCCTATAACTGCACCTGGATTAGCTTTACCATTATATCTAACAGCGTTTTGCAAAGCGTACTTGTATGCAGTTTCTTGTATGGAACTCATGAGTTTGATAATTTGATACTGTTTATATCTCTTTTCTTCACACTCCTATAGAAACCTTTTTAAAGCGTTAAGCTGAATCTTTTGATACCAATGACCTTAAAGGTTTGAGGGAGGTATACGATGTCAGACGATCTCTTAAAAAAAGCTTACGAAGCTGTTGAAATTGCCCGCAAGACGGGAAAAATTAGAAAAGGTACTAATGAAACTACTAAGACCATAGAACGTGGTCAAGCTAAACTTGTTGTAATTGCCAAAGATGCTAATCCTGCTGAAATTGTTATGCACTTGGGACCCTTATGTGCTGAAAAGAAAGTTCCTTTTATCAAAGATGCTAGCAAAGAAGAATTAGGCGCAGCTGCAGGCTTAAGCGTTCCAACTGTTAGCGTTGCAATTATCCAAGAAGGCGATGCTGCAGACTTAATTAAAGAAATCGCAGCTAAATTAAAATAAGGTTTAAACTATGGCTGAAAAACAACCTGAACAAAAACAAGCTCCACCAGCAGCTCAAGGCAAGAAGCCAGCTCCATCAGCGCAAGCTCCAGAGCAACAACCTGCTGCACAACAAAAAGGAACCACTGTTAATTTTACTCCAGCCTTACCTGCAGTAGTTGAAGAAATTGTAGGGAGAACAGGCACTCGAGGAGGCATTATTCAAGTTCGTTGCAAATTACTCGATGGTATTGATAAAGGAAAAGTCATGAGAAGAAATGTCAAAGGACCTATCAGAGAAAATGATATTATTCTTTTACGAGAAACAGAAATTGAAGCTCGCAGCTTAACACAAAATTCTAAAGGTGGCAGAAAAACATGACTTTTTGCAGCTTTTGCGGCGGCGAGATTACTCCTGGAACGGGCATTATGTATGTGCGCAATGACGCGAAGATCTTTCATTTTTGTGGCTCTAAATGCAGGAAACATGAACTTGTTTTAGGCAGAAAAGCTTTACGTACTCGATGGACACAACATAAAGAAACAACTGCTCCAGTAAAAGAAAAAACAAAATAAAAGACAAAATGATTGAACGCACTTTAATTCTTGTCAAACACGACGGTGTTGTCAGAGGATTAATAGGAGAAATTCTTAAACGCTTTGAACATATCGGCTTAAAAATAGTTGGCTTGAAAATGGTCAAGGCTACAGATCATATTGCTGGCAATCATTATGTGGTTACTGATGAATGGGCGAATGCTTTGGCAGAAAAAACTAAGAAAAGCTATGCTGAAAAAGGCATTGAGATGAAAGAAACGCCGAAGCAAATTGCAGATCGTGTTCAACGCATGAACAAAACATTCTTACAAGAAGGGCCTATTGTTGCTATCGTCTTAGAAGGACCTCATGCTGTAGACCTTGGCAGAAAAATTGTTGGCTCTACTGAACCTAGACAAGCTTTACCTGGAACTATTCGCGGAGATTATTCCTTAGACAGCTATGCTGTAAGCGACAAGAAAAAGAGAAGTGTTCGCAATTTAGTGCATGCCTCTGGAACACCAGCAGAAGCAGACAGAGAAATTGCACTTTGGTTTACACAACAAGAATTGTATTCCTATACTGGATTACATGACCATCACCTTTATTAATTCCAAAATAGAGGCATTACTGTGGGAAAGCGTACAAAAAAGGGACTATCATTTCTCGAACAAACAGATCTTAATAGATTTGTTAAAATAGTTAAAAAGAATATCAACACTATACGCAAAGCTATGGGTCAATTCGAAGAACCTTATAGTGAAATGTCACAAAACTTCAGAGAGATTTTCATTAAAGTCACCTTGCCTGATATTGAAAAAAAATATTTAACTTTGAAGATGATTGGCAAGAGTGTAGAAATTCTAGCAGAACAAAAAAACAATGGCAAACATGTCAAAACTTATTATCGCTCTATAGATTTGCCTTCAACTGCAGATATTCTGAATGCCTCAGCAAAATATATAGGTGAAACTCTTTTTATCAGGGTTCCACAGTCTTTTACTCGTGAATAATTTCTATATCTATAGGATATAAAGGTTTTTCCCCAACATTCCTTCTTTTTTTCAGCGCTTCTTTCTTGCTATTTAGTTTATCTTGTTGCATGTTATCCTTCAAATTGTCGGTGATAGATTGGCACAACTACTTCTTTTCCAGTTTCTCGCTCACATTCCCTACACATATATGGATTCGAACGAGCGCTTTTCATTACTGGTGACATGCAGGTTAGGCACCTTCTGTATTTGCCCATCTTATCCCTCATCAAAGCCCATGTAACCAACCATAAAGGCTTCTTCTTCATCTGAGATTTCATCGTCTTCTAATAAAGATCCGATTTCCTCTTCGCTATAAAAGTCGTCGTCGAGCTCGTCAAATAACTCGCTTTCGCCACGTTCTAATTTTTCATTTTTTATAGTCATTGACTCCACCCCCCTGTTCGGTGATTTCTTTGATAGAGGGATATAGGAGATAGATTTATATATAGGTGTCTGATATTCTATATATCAAGGATATACTTTCAGAAAATATTTTGAAACTATATTCATTTGGGGGAATATGCATGGATTATAGACGACTCATCAAATTTGGCAATAGTTCTTATGTAGTATCCATTCCAAAAGACTGGCTGAAAAAAAATAATTTGGAAAAAGGTGATATGATTTACATGAATGAGAACAGCAATAATGAAATTGTTCTTACCTCTAAGATAGAAGAAACTGGGCCAGAGTCTTTAACTATTACTCTCGATATTGATTCTTTTGATGAGACGGATATTGAACGTCGCGTGACATCCAAATATCTTGCTGGGTATGACACTTTTATTCTCCAAGGAGAAAAAACACTTCGTGAAAAACAAACTTTTATTCGTGCTTTACTCAATAACTTGATGGCTTTGGAAATTATAGAACAAACAAAAAATAAGATTGTCGCCAAAGATTTTCTTAACCCTTCAGAAATCTCTTTTAAGACCATTGTAAGGCGAATTGACACTATTTTGCGTTCTATGTTTGAAGATCTTCAAAACCTTTCCTTGGAAGATGATTCTTCTGATTTACTTCGCAGAGATAAAGACATCAATCGCCTAGCTTATCTTTCTGAACGTATCGTTAAAAAGTGCATTGCATATCCTCCTCTTGCAAAACGATTAGAAATGAATACTTCCCAGCTTTTGTTCTATAGAGAAATAATCCAACAATTAGAGCTCATAGGTGATGAGATTAAACGTATTGGTAGAAGTATCTTACAGTCAGGACAGACTGCTAAAAAACTGCCAGATTATTTTTCTATTTTTGAGAAAATTCATAAGCTTTATCTTGAAGTTATGAAATCTATCTATACTCATGATGAAAGTCTTGCATATCTTCTTGCTAGAGAACGTGAAAAAGTTCTAGATATGTGCAATGCTGCTCTTAAAAGATGCAAGGATCCTTACTTATTTTCAGCGTATGAACGTCTTAAGACGACGGTAGTCCTTATTCGCAATCTTGTTCGTTTAGTCTATAGGGAAGAAGGAAAATATATGGCTTAAGGCAAGTTTTATAAATGCTTTCCTAACGGGAAAGATATGGGAGAGGTGAAATGATGAAATATGGTACCTGTCGAAACTACACCGGATTTGAAGTGGATTAGATCTCTAGTAACTCCTAAATTTCTTCAAAGTGTTCTCCCTAAATCTTTTGATCTTTCTTCAGATGCTCGAATTAACCCTGAACTAATTTATTGCGGCACACACTCAGAAGTCTATAAAGTTACTGTTAAATCTTCTGATCGCCTCCGTGAAAGCAAAGCTTTTGTTGTTAAACGATTTCTTTCTCCAGATGAGAGCATACCTATGCACCCTGGTGTTCCTACTTCAGCAAAACCTTTAGATCAATGGGAATATATTAATCTTACACGTCTTCATGAGATTGATCCTAATCAACCTGAACCTTTTTTGCATAACTCTTCAGATCATTTAGTTGTTATGGAAGCTCTTAACGGATCCTATAATAAACGTTTCGAAGCACAATATCGGGCTTTTAAACGAATGCGAAGTCAGAGAAAAAGAGAAAGTTTAGTTCAGGAAGTACAGCATGATTTGGAAACTGTTCTGGATCAAGCCCATACCACTCTGGCAGGAATTTCACAATTAGCCAGATCAAAACCTGGCGATGTTTGTCTTCGATCACATGATTATTTCGATTTTCTTAATATTTTGGATGAAAATTTCAATGCTTTTTTTAGAACTGCAGACCATCTTGCTTTCCCTCATGAAGATAAAAAAATACTCACTCAATTATTAACTAATTCTCTGGCTCGGGATAATCGTTTAACTGGATGGAGAAATAGATATACTCGTGAACGTCCAGCATTAGCAGATTACTTAGGTGCTTCTGAAGGAGTCATTCATCGAGATTTCCGTCCGGATAATATTCTTTATCGTTCAAGAGATGGCTCTGACTCACCAACTTCTTTTGCACTCTGCGATCTTACAGACATGAGTTGGGGGCCTATTGATTTAGATATGATCTCTCTCTTGATGGATCCTCGATTCAAAGCTATGTTTTCACTAGATCAGCGTTTTGACATTTATAACAAACAATTTGATACTTTAGTTTCAAGACATTCTCCTGAATTGATGATTCATCTTACTAGAGAACAACGATTTGATTTAGGATCTACAGCGGTTCTTTTCAACAATATAGGAAGGGTGTTTACTTATCTTTCCGGAGTATCTAACGTCTCTAAAAATCCTCCCTCTGGCATTTCTCATCTTCCTCTTGGAACACCTGAACATTATTTTGTAGCACAATATCTTTCTTTGCTTCAAGTTTTAAAGAACTCCAGACAACAATTTCCTCGTTTATATGCAGGTGCACTCTCATTTATTCCTGAACAAAGTCGACCTAAAATTATCAACCCACTTTCTAATCCTTTAAGAAAAGACGACCCTTCACATATTTTACTTAGACTCTATCAAAGAGGAAAGCGTCTTTCTGAACGTCTTTCTTCAGGCATTAGTACTTCATGAATTCTTCAACTATTCCAATTAGGATAAGTTGCGCAGGTCTTATTAAAATTGTTCTCCAAGAAGATAGGTTTTTAGGAACTCTTAATGAAAATAGCTTACGCCAAGGGAGGTTTGTTTATACTCCTCCAGGAGGCAGCTTTCATTATTTTGGAAAAACGACGAGGGATTATTTAGAAAAAGAATTAGGTTTAATTTTTCAAGAAAATAAAAAAGATTTGCGTTTGTTATTGCCTGAGACTGTTGAACGACGAAGAGTTGCTTTAGAATCTTTTGCTACTTGGTTTTCACGTCGCAAACGTAGGGAAATTACTCCTTCTCGAGAACTTTATGAAGAACTTATAGACGAGCAACAAGTTCTTTCTCTTCAACGTCATGGATTTCCTAAACTTCATTTTATTGGTACTGCCCGTATACAATTACAAACTTCACGAGGCGGACAAAAAGGAGAATTAACGGAATATTTCTGGGAGATATTTGAAGCTCAACTTACCCATGTTTCACGCAGACTTCTTGAAAGAGGAATTAAACAAAAATACCCCTTTGTTCATCTTCTTACCAGGGAAGAAATTGCCCGTGGCATAACTGATCGTGAAATACGCTGTGGCGATTATAAAGGTCACATTGCTATAGCCCCTTCTTTTAACTATCTTATAGCTTCCAAACCTTTTTAAACGATTTTACCTTCTCATTAGCAGTTAAGAGGTGAAGGAAAGCAACCTATGATTCGTCAGCCTATTGTGGTTATTGTTGGTCATATCGACCATGGAAAATCGAGTATCTTAGAGCGTATTAAAGGCATTTCTATCACCAAGGGAGAAGCTGGAGGCATTACCCAATCACTCAAATCCTATAATGTTCCTTTTTCAGCTCTGGACAAATTTTGTGGTCCTCTTTTGAAGAACGTTTCTTTTAAAATTACTTTACCAGGTCTCTTGTTTTTGGACACTCCAGGACATGCTGCATTTAACAACATGAGAAAACGCGGAGGAAACTTAGCAGATATTGCTTTGTTAGTAGTTGATGCTCATCAAGGACTTCAAGAACAGACTTTAGAATCTCTTAACATTTTACGCCAATATAAAACTCCTTTCATTCTTGTCCTCAATAAAGTTGATTTGGTTGATGGCTGGAGAACAGGATCTTCTGGACTTTTACAGACGCTTAAATCTCAAAACGAACGCACTCAACAACAATTAGACAATATACTTTATACTGCAGTTGCAAAATTAAGTGAATTAGGTTTTCAAGCAGAACGCTTTGATAGAATAAATGATTATACCAATCAAGTGGCTATTGTGCCTGTCAGCGCAAAAACTGGAGAAGGATTACCAGAACTCTTGATGGTGTTGATAGGATTAGCACAAAAATATTTAGAAAAAAGTTTACAAACAGAAGTTAGCGGTCCTGGTAAAGGCACTATTCTTGAAGTCAAAGATGAAGCTGGTTTAGGAACTTTTTTAGATGTAGTCATTTATGATGGTTCTTTGAAAACAAATGATACTATTGTTCTTGGCACTCTGGATAAACCTCTAGTAACAAAAGTGCGTGCTTTATTTGAACAAGAAAAGGGCAGCAACACTAAATTAAAATCTGTGAAGGAAGTGCATGCTGCTGCTGGCGTTCGTGTTGTTGCTCCAGACTTTACTGGTGTTGTTGGTGGCATGCCTCTTCGTGTTGCTGTTGGTCCTGTCGAACCTGTTATTGAAGAAGTGCAAGCAGAAATTGAAGAAGTCGTGATTGAAGCAGATCAAGAAGGTGTCATTATCAAAGCTGATACTCTTGGCAGCTTGGAAGCATTAGCAGTATTATTACGACAACAAGAGATTCCTATCAAACGCGCAGCATTGGGTCCTATTTCAAAGAAAGACATCGCCGACGCGAAAGCAGAACAAGATCCTATCTACAAAATTGTTCTTGGTTTTAATATTGAACCTTTGAAAACTGAAGTCAAAACTATTTGCCATCCTGTCATCTACAAAGTTATTGAAGAATATGTTGCTTGGAAATTGCAAGTCTCCAAGAAAGAAGAGATGAATGAATTAGCAGACATGACTAGACCTTGCAGAATTCATATTTTACCGGGCTGTGTTTTTAGACAAAGCAATCCTGCTGTTGTTGGTGTGAGAGTAGAAGCTGGCACTCTGAAAACTAATGTTCCTTTGATTAAAAGAGATGGAAGCAAAGCTGGCAGCAGCAAAAGTCTTCAATTAGAAGGTGAACCCATTCAAGAAGCTGACAAAGGCAAAGAGGTTGCTCTAGCCATTCCTGGTGTTATTGTTGGCAGACAGATCAAGGAAGATGATATTTTACTTTCAGATTTAACAGAGAAAGAATTTATCAAATACAAACAACTCAAAAAGTATTTGAAAAAAGATGAGATTGAAGTGCTGAAAGAGATCGCAGAAATTAAACGCAAAGAACAACCTACTTGGGGTATTTAGGCAGCAGCTATTTTTGCTTCTAATCCTGCTATTTCTTTTTCGACTGCTTCTTTTACTAATCCTACGTTATATTCGTCTTTACCAACTGCTTGAATTTGTACATGATGCCCGAACATATGATACTCTACGTTCACATTAGGTCCTTGAATATTAAATTGAATATTAGGCGGTTTATTTTTTACGATAAGTACAGCATAGCCTAAAGTTTTTTCTAATTCTTCAGTTGCCTTTTCCATCACTTGTCTAAAATTCTCTCTAGTATACGCACCTTCTGGAGCAGTATCACTTATTTGTAGTTTTACCATACTAAGCATCACTTTACTCCTCTTAATAACTCTTTAGAAAGGTTTAAAAATCGACCAAAACCCTGACTTGCTATGGCAGAGATCAAATGCGTAGTCAATGACACTAAAACTGGCAAAAGCTATACTAAGCCTTTAACAGACAATACAGGAGTTAGCGGTCGCAAGATAGGCGATAAAGTAACTGGCTCAATTGTAGATCTACCAGGTTATGAATTACAAATCATGGGTGGCAGTGATATTGCTGGCTTTCCTATGCGTCAAGATTTAAATATGAACACTAGAAAAAAATTACTTGTTCGCAAAGGCGACGTAGGCATTCGCAAAGCTATTCGTGGCACTATTTATCGCAAGACTGTTTCAGGCAATACTGTGAGTGATATTACAGCACAACTCAACTTGAAAGTTATTCAACATGGCTCTAAGAGCATCGAAGATTTATGGGGCATCAAGAAAGAAGAAAAACCTGTTGAAGCTGCTCCAGCACCTGCTAAGCAATAATTTCTTTTTCCTATGACTTCTCCACCTACATCTGAACCATCAAGAAAAGAATTTCCTCAAACCTTAACTGAGATTACAGGTCTTGAAAAGAAAGATGGTCTACTCTGTTTACTTTATCCTAAATTTAGTGGTAAAATTCACTTTCTTAATTCTGGTGTAGGCCTAACTGAGGATTTTCCAGTTCAACAATTTCGGCAGCCACCTAAAACTCTTTATCAATCTGTTGGACTTTTTGCTACTAATTATTTTCGCCAGGGACCAAAACTCAATATTGCACGAGCCTGTTTAGCTCCTGAAGATCCTGAACCTCCCCATTTTCATCCAGGGGGAGAAATAGCTAAGGTTCTTGTAGGAGAATATTTTGATGCTGATTTGGATGGAAATCCTTTTCGTTTTTATCAGCAAGGATCTACAGTTTTTTACTCTAAAGGATCTACACATAGACCACTCACTCGTGATGGAGCACTTGTAGAATACATTACTTTTGATGGTCTTGTCGAAGGAAAAAATGCAGAAGATCTTTTAAGACTCATGCAAGCTACTCCTAAAACTAGTGATGAAGCCTTAGCATATGCTTTACTCTGGATGGTTCCTGATGAAGAAGAACGAACACGTTTACGCACTCAATTAGGATTATAAGCAACCTTTATAAATTCACTTTCTACCAATCTGTTTAATGGCTACAACACTTGCTAAAAAAACACCTAAATCAGCAAAAACCCCTACAGAGAAGACTGGGGAGAAACCAGTTGCAAAACCAGCTGCTGCTAAAGAGTCAAAGAAAAAACAAGCACTTTCTCAAGAACAACCTGCAGTTAGCATTGGTTTATTTGGTCATGTTGATAATGGTAAGACTACTTTAACTAGAGCTTTAACTGGCAAGTGGACAGACACTCATTCTGAAGAAATGAAACGAGGTATTACTATTCGCCTTGGGTATGCTGATGCAGATTTCTATACTTGTTCACAATGCAAGGATGTTGATATGTATACTATTAGTGCTACTTGTCCAACTTGTGGTGGTACAGCAGCATTTTTGAGAAAAGTCAGCTTCATTGATGCTCCTGGTCATGAAAGTTTAATGGCAACGATGTTAAGTGGAGCTTCTATTATTGATGGTGCACTTTTATTAGTGGCTGCTAATGAAGAATGTCCTTTACCACAAACTAGAGAACATTTAATGGCTTTAGAAATTCTTGGCATCAAAAATATAGTCATAGTTCAAAATAAAATTGATATAGTAGACGAAGCACAAGCAGTTAAAAATTATGAACAAATTCAAGCATTTGTTAAAGGAACTATTGCTGAGAAAGCACCTATTATTCCTATTAGCGCACAACACAACGTCAATATTTCTGCATTGATCGCTGCACTAGAACAAACTATTCCTACTCCAACTAGAGATGTGACTAAAGATCCTTTATTTTTTATTGCACGAAGCTTTGATATTAATCGACCAGGCACAGAGATTGAAGCATTACATGGAGGTGTTCTAGGCGGAGCATTGAAACAAGGTGTTTTCCATGAAGGTGATGAAATAGAAATTCGTCCTGGCTTAGGTATTGAACGTGAAGGCAAGAAACAATGGAATTCTATCACCACAAAAATCTTAGGCATGCATAGCGGCGGACATTTGCTGAAGGAAGTTCACCCCGGTGGCTCATTTGGTATCATGACTACTTTAGATCCTTTTTATGTCAAAGCAGATACTTTAACAGGCAATGTTGTTGGCAAGAAAGGAAAATTACCTGATGTTTGGTCTACCTTATTACTCAAACCTCAACTTTTGAAGAGAGTTGTTGGATCCAAAGAAGACTTGAATGTAGAACCTATTAAAAAACTAGAACCTTTAATGATTAATGTGAATTCTGCAGTTACTGTGGGCATTGTTACTGAACTCAAAAAAGATATGGTTCATGTGAAATTGAAAATTCCTGTTTGCTGCAGCAAAGATGATCGCTTAGTTATCAGCAGAATGCTAGGCAATAGATGGCGTTTGATTGGTGTCGCTAAAATTATGGGTGCTTAAAGTTCTAACCAATACCCGTCTACTTTTTTTACCTTTTGTTTTTCTTCATCAATTTTTTCATATATTCTTCTTAATACTTCATGACCACCAGCACTAAGCCTTATTCTCCTCATACCTCTTGTTCTTGCTTTTTCTATGAGTTCTGTTTGCATTCGAAAAGCTAAACCATTATTTTGATATGCAGGATTAACTTTAACTGAGAAGACATGTAAATCATGCTCATTATGCACTTGGAATGCGGTAAGTCCTATCACTCCTCGAGTACATCTTAACATCAATGCATCGTATCCTCTTTTTTCAAACATCGGCATAGCTAAAGTAACTAGCTGTTTTCCTACCCTGGGAATTCTGAATGCATATTTCAAGAATCTTAGCTTCTTACCAAATTCTGATCCTTCATCAGGATGTCCTATAAATTGAGCTACATATTCACATGCCTGATTTCTCTCTTCTTTTTCTGCCTCTGAAAGGAGATAAGTTTGCATGCTTTGGTGTACTGTTGTTTCTAAAGTTGTCATTGGAGTAATTCTTTATTGTACAATATCACTTTTCATTACTTTTGCTACAGTCATTACTTTATCTTTTTCTTTTGTTTTCATCAAACGAACACCCTGTGTATTACGTCCAATGATAGAAATATCTTTGACAGCAGTTCTAATGACAATACCTTTTTGCGACATCATAATAATCTCATCATCATCCTTGACCATTAAAATACCTACTACATTATCATCTGTACCTTCAGTTTTAATGTTAATTATTCCTTTACCGCCCCGATGGATCTGTCTATATTCATCAATTGCTGTACGCTTACCATAGCCGTCTTCTTTGATAGTCAATAAGGTTGTTCCTTCTGCTGTGGTTTGCATGCCAATGACTTCATCTCCTTCTTCTAACTTAATAGCACGAACACCAGTTGCACTTCTTCCCATAGCACGAACATCTTTTTCGTTAAAGCGACTTGCTATTCCTTTTTTGGTTGCGATGATAATATCTAAAGTACCTGGAGTTAATTCTACTGCAACGAGTTCATCATTTTCTATAAGACTAATTGCACGAATACCGCCTTGTCTTTGGTTTGCGAATTCATTGAGATTAGTTTTTTTAATAACTCCTTTCTTCGTAACCATCGTAATACATTCTTGATCGTTGAATTTAGCTACTGGCAAGATCGTGGATATTTTTTCTCCTTCTGCTAGACGCACTAAATTGACAATGGCTTTTCCTTTTGCATAGCGTGATGCTGTCGGTACTTCATAGGCTTTCAACCAGTGTACTTTTCCTTGATTTGTAAAGAATAATAAATAATTGAGATTAGAGGTTGTGAATACATTCTTGACTACATCATTATCTTCTCCAGTTTCAGCGCCTATAATACCTTGACCACCGCGTTTTTGTTGCTTATACGTTTCTACTGGTAACTTCTTAATGTATCCTGCGTGTGTGATAGTGACTACTACTTTTTCTTCCTTGATTAAATCCTCATCTTCAATAATTTCTTCATCCTGCATAATTTCTGTTTTTCTCTTATCAGCATATTTTTCCTTGAGCTCAATAAATTCTTGACGGATAATGCTGTAGATTTTACTTTCAGAAGCTAAGATTTCTTTAAGTTCTCCTATTTTTACTTTCAACTCTTCATGTTCCACTCTTAATTTGGATGTTTCCAAGGAAGTTAATTTTTGCAATCGCATGTCTAAAATAGCGTTTGCTTGCAGTTCTGATAACTGATATTGCTGCATTAATCCTTGTCGAGCAACATCCACATTGTCAGCTTCTTTGATCAACTTCACTACTGAATCGATTTGATCTAGAGCTGTAATCAATCCTAAAACAATATGATTCCTGTCTTCTGCTTTCTGCAATTCGAATTGTGTTCTTTTTGTGACTACTATTTTTCGATGAGCAATATGATGTCTGAGCGCGTCTTTGAGATTGAAAATGACTGGCTGGTTTTCATGCACTGCTAAGAGAATAATACCAAAAGTTGTTTTTAACATACTTTGTGCAAATAGCTGATTTAACACCAGATTAGGATCTGCGCTTTTCTTTAATTCTAAAACAATACGCAATCCTTCACGATCACTTTCATCGCGAATATCAGAGATACCTTCTACAGTACCTTCCTTGACTAACTCGACAATATTTTCAATCAACATAGTCTTATTCACCATGTACGGAATTTCTGTAATAATAATTTTATGATCTTCAATAGTAGTTTTTGCCTTGACAATTATTTTTCCTTTTCCTTTTTCATAGGCTTCTTTTAATCCGCTTAAACCAGAGATAATACCTCCAGTTGGGAAATCTGGACCTTTAACATATTGCAATAATTGCGCGATTTCTACATTGGGATTATCAATAACAGCGATGGATGCATCTAAGACTTCACCAATATTATGAGGCGGAATGTTGGTTGCCATACCGACAGCGATACCAGTACTTCCATTCAACAAAAGATTAGGCAACTTAGAAGGCAAGACAGAGGGCTCACGTTCTGTATTATCGTAATTAGGAACAAACTGCACAGTTTTCTTGTCAATATCTACTAACATTTCTTCTGCGATCTTTTTGAGACGTGCTTCTGTGTATCTTTGGCTTGCAGCTCTGAATCCATCAATCGAACCAAAATTTCCTTGACCATCTACTAAAGGATAACGCAAAGAGAAGTCTTGCGCTAAACGAACTAAACTATCATAGATAGCCATGTCACCGTGGGGATGATACCGACCCATGACAGTACCAGTAATTCTAGCACACTTTTTGTAAGCTTTCCCATGAGTTAATCCCATTTTATGCATAGTGAATAAAATTCTTCTATGTACTGGTTTTAACCCATCACGAATATCTGGCAAAGCTCTAGCAATAATAACGGACATAGCATAATCTACATAAGATTCCTTCATTTCTTGTTCAATCAATCGTTGCTGAATGTCTTCTTCTGCCATGTTAAATATCCAAGTTCTTCACGTCTTTTGCGTGCTCCATAATAAAGTCACGACGAGGGCCAACTTCTTCTCCCATTAAGACTGAGAACATTTCATCAGCTTCTGCTGCATCTTGAATAGTAATACGCTCTAATTTTCTTCGTGTTTTATCTAAGGTTGTTTCCCATAATTGCTCAGCATTCATTTCACCAAGACCTTTGTATCTTTGAATAGTAGTACCATCCCCTATTTCCAACACCATTTTTTCTTTTTCTGCATCACTGTAAGCATAATAATTTTTTTTCTCTTTGGTAATCTTGTATAACGGTGGATTTGCTAAATAGAGATATCCTTTCTCAATGAGAGCACGCATATATCTATAGAAAAATGTTAATAATAAACAAGAAATGTGTGCACCATCGACATCAGCATCTGTCATGATAATAATTTTATGATATCTTACTCGTGCAGGATCAAATTCTTGTCCTACATTAGCACCAATGGCAGCAATAATAGTAGTGATTTCATTGTTTTTGAAAATATTTTCTAATCTAGCTTTTTCTACATTGAGTACTTTACCTCTTAGAGGAAGAATAGCTTGATATTTACGATCACGACCACCTAGACAACTACCACCAGCAGAATCTCCCTCAACAATAAACATTTCTGCTTGAGCAGGATCACGTTCCTGACAATCTGCTAATTTTCCAGGCAAAGAACCAGAGTCTAAAGCAGACTTACGACGTGTTAGTTCACGCGCTTTTTGTGCAGCTTCACGAGCTTTGGCAGCTTGCAAGCATTTACCCATGATTGTTTTTGCAATGGGTGGATTTTCTTCCAAGAATTTGGACAAAGTATCATAGACAATTGAATCTACTAAGCCTTTAACTTCTGAATTTCCTAATTTTGTTTTTGTTTGCCCTTCAAATTGTGGATTAGGGATCTTGACTGAAATGATTGCTGTTAGTCCTTCTCTTGTATCTGGGCCTGTTAGTTTTTCATCGGAGACTTTATTCTTTTTGAGATAATCATTAATAGCACGAGTTAATGCAGTAACAAAACCACTATAGTGTGTACCATGTTCTACAGTATTAATATTATTGACGAACGAATGCACTGCTTCATTGTATCCTTCATTATACTGCATAGCAATTTCGACACCAATATTTTCCTGCTCTTTTGAGAAATACAATGGCTCTGGATGAATGGGATTTTTTGCTTTATTGAGATGCTTGACAAACGCGATAATACCTCCGCTATATTCAAAGGTATTTCTTTTATCTGTACGCTCATCAATTATGTCGATGCTTAAACCTTTGTTTAAAAAAGCTAATTCTCGCAAGCGATTAGCGATAGTATCATAATCAAATTCTGTGACTTCAAAAATAGTTTTATCAGGTAAAAATGTGACTATAGTTCCTCGACGATTTGAATCTCCAATGACTTTAACATCTGCTAAAGGTTTCCCTTCGTTGTACTTTTGATAGTGAACTTTACCATCACGCATAACTTTTACTTCTAACCATGTTGAGAGCGCATTGACACAAGAAACTCCTACTCCATGAAGGCCACCAGAAACTTTGTAACTTTTTTTATCGAATTTACCACCAGCATGCAAAACTGTCATGACTAATTCTAAAGCAGATTTTCCTTCTTCGGGATGAATGTCAACAGGAATACCACGACCATCGTCTTGAACTGTGATTGATCCATCTTTGTTGATAGTGAGTATAATTTTTTTTGCATATCCCATTAGAGCTTCATCTACACTATTAGCAACAACCTCTTCGATGAGATGATGGAGACCACGCACGCCCACGTCGCCTATGTACATACTTGCACGTCGACGAACCGCTTCTAAACCCTTAAGAACGGTGATATTCTCCGCATTATATTGTTGTTCAACTTCACTCATTTTGTTCTCCAATTTTATATTTCATCGATGGAATAATAAATGGTCTTACAATTTCTACTAACTTTGCAGTATCTTCTTTTTTAAATCTCAGATAATAATATTTTTTATCTCTGAATCCAATTGTTGGTGATAAATTATATTTTTCTTCAAACCATTTTTTTATTAGTTGATGTTCTTCCAAGGTATATGAATTTGTACAAAAAATAACATATTTTTGTTTTCTACAATAACTTCCATCATCGCATAGCCAGATAGATAGACTCCTAGGATTCATTTGATCTAATATTTCTTTTGTTACGTGTTTAATACCTTCTTTGTCATAAAATAATCTTCTAAAGTAATTGAATACATAATGAGTATTAATTTTTAGCTCATAACTATTAATTAGACGACCTCTAATAATTCTTTGTGCTAATTGTATCCCTTGTGTATTAAAATGCTTCAATATCTCCTGTTTCCATTCAACATATTTTTTTTGTCTGACTGTATGTCCAACGCGAAACATGCAATTTATATTTCTTTGACGAACGTTTGCATCACCTATAGTTGAACCTATTAGTAGATCATATTCTATATCTGCCAATAAATCTCTTGGATTTTTTTCAAGATCAATTCTCCATTCTTTTACAAGCTTATAGATTTCCCTACATTGCAGTTTATAAATATCATACTTTTGTGAGAACAGACGTAATTCTCTATTTGTTCGTATTCTTGCTAAAGGAACTGCTTTACTTTTTTCTAGATTAGGAAACAGACCTAAAATTCTTACTTCATCTGCGATTCTGCTTATCGTATTTTTATGATATCCTATTCTTTCTGCAGTTGCTTTATATGTTCCTTTCGGAAGGAATCTAAACTTATTAATACCATATTCTTTTCTCAGCCTATCTAGATGGTTTACTCTATTCTTGTGGACTTGCATTAAATTCTTCATCACTTTCTCTGGATGGAAAAACACTCGATCTATAAAAGACTTTCTTACTCTAGGAATGCATTTAAACATGCTTATAGCCTCTTTAGACGATGAAAAGCTTCTGCAATTTTTTCCTCGATGAGGTTAAGCTTGTGCACAGCGTCTCTCGTTGAAGCAAATCTTTATATAAGAACTGAGCTTAATTTTTAGCAAGAGGTGACAGGTTTGCAGCACGTTTTGAATAATTTACCCAATAAATTCATTTTAGGCATTCATGCTCCTTTTGAGAAGCGTTTACAAGCGTATAAAGTGCTCCATAAAGTTACTACGCCAGGTATAGCAGTTACTTTGCATAGACCAGCCCATATTCTCTCTGATATGTTGCAAGCTCAAGGACTACCTACTAACAAGCTTTATTTTATTGATACTATGTCCAAGCAGATTCAGTCTCCTTTTGAGCTTTCCAATGCCAGCTATGTTGGAGCTCCTTTTGATTTAGGACGTCTAGATCAAGCTATAGAACATGTTGTTAAGGCTCATGGTGTAGGCGCTAAATTTTTGATTTTGGACAGCTTATCTGACTTATTGCATTATTATGATGAAGCTACAGTTTTATCGTTTTTAGACTATTTTTTGGACAAAATGAGGAGACTCCATACTAATCCTATTCTTATCTATGACAAAGGAAAGTTAACTAGAGGCATTATTAAGCGATTACAGTTGTATTGCAATCATTTATTTGAAGTTTAATACTGTTTCTTAACTGTGAATTCTTTACCTTCAATTCTTTCTTCATATGTAGTTGCAAGTCGCATAGCAATATCAAAATATTCTGGCTTGAGTACCTCAACTTTATTTTCACGTGAATCTACAAACATCACGACATTGCCTTTAGGATCAAGGACAAAAATATGAGTATCTCTGATAACTCGTAAAGGTTGTTCTATTACTTGTCTAGCTATTTCTGCTAGTTGCTCACGTTTTTCTTCTCGAGCTCTTTCTTCTAGAGATTTTTCAACTACACGGACCATACTTTTTATCTTCTTCTTAGAACTTATAAATGTATCTTACTACTGAATCAGAATTATTCTTTTAAGAATCAAGGCTTGCAAGTGATTAGCTATTAGATATCTAATTTGAACTTGGACGATTATCAAAGAGACCTACTGCCTTTAATATTTCTTGTAATTTTTGCCTATAAGCTTCTTTAAAAACTCTTTCTTCTCTTTCTCCTCTATTTCCCTTATGTCTTTCATATTTAGCATATAATACTTCTATATCTTTAAAATTTTCTACTCCAATTTTCCTAAGAATCTTACCTAGTGCTACCATAAGCGGCATTGCAACATCAACTGGTGCAAAGTTAAAACCTCCATATTGACTATCTACTAAAAAAGTATTTTGTCGTTTACTTTCTTCTTCTATAATACTTCTTGTTATATCATCTATAATTCCAGTCCTTAACCAAGACTTCTGAGTTCTTGATTGATATCCTAGAGACGATCGACATGATAAAGTATTAGCTTCTTTTGCTCTTTCAAACCAGCATGTTGTTCTAAATACTAAATCGAATGGATCTTCATCTTTGAATAATGCGCTATATGGTGTTTTTACATATATTTCTTTTTCTTTTCCATAACCAGCAAAGCATTCTGCAACTTCTAATTGACAAATATCTAGATAGGGTTTAACTATTTCTAAAAAAAGACTTTGTATTTTTTCCTCTCTTCGTAATCTTTCTACTTCTTGTAATTCTTTTATACACAATTCTAGTTGACTATGTTCTTCACAAAAAGCTCTATATCTTTGTTGTTCTGCTTGATTTAATGAGAAAAAAGTATAAGGATATCTTCGTTTTTCAGAAATAACTTCTTTATCCTGCCACCCCACACTGGTTACTTGCATATATTATTCTTCAATAAAGTCTTCAATCTTAGCTGATAATTCTTCATCAGACTTGATTAGACCGCGATTTTTCATGTACTGTTTTGCTAAAATCCAAAAGAACAAGCCTAAACTTTTCTTTCCTTTGTTGTTGCAAGGAACGACAATGTCAATATAATTAGATTCGTTATTAGTATCACATAAAGCGATGACGGTTGCACCACTCTTGACTGCATCACGCACAGCATCTTTGTCTGGCCATGGGTCAGTGCAGATTAAGACTTTAATTTCTGTGAATTCTTCGAGTTGGATATTGGTTAAGACACCAGCATGATAGTTACCAGCATAATTACGAACACCAGTTACTTTGGAGAATGCATTGATTGCTTTCCAGCCATTTTCTCTCTTACCTACTACTAAGATTTCACTAGGCGAGAATTTGGCAACAAATTTTGTTACTAATTCAATACGTTTGTTGATTTCTTGGATATTTAGGACTGCTAAGCCGTCAGGTCTAATTTTATAGATAAAAGGAGCCATGTATTTGGTTCTGAATTTAGTACCTATGTGTAGTCCTGCCTTGAGATAGGTGTCTAAAGGGACTAAGAATTGCTGCTGTTGCTGCTGCTGTGGTTGTTGCACTTGCTCTACTTGTTCTGTTGTTGTTTCTTCAGCCATAGCAAAGAAAACGCTTATGGGGGTTTATAAAGTTAACTCTGGGTTGTCTAAAATTATTCTTTTAAGGGAAGCATAACCTCTACATATCTAAAGGTTCCACCAATTTGTAGTCCTTCATTTTCAAAAAAACTAAGTGTACTCTGATTACTTGCTTTCACTACACAGAAAACATGATTACATCTTCCCTTTGTCTCAAATTCACTTAAAGCTTTATGTAGTAGTCTTTTACCAATAGATTTTCTTTGATATTCTGGCAACACTACAACACAATTAAGGTATCCATCATTTGGTCCAGCCATGTAATACCCAAGTGCAAAACCTACTATTCTTTCTTTTGTTTTTGCAACAAGAGTGACTCCATTTTTATCTGCAACCCATCTCCTAAGTGTTTGATTACTATAAAATTGTTGAGCATCTGTTCCAGTTTTAAACTCTGGTGTTTGCAAACCTATGGCTATTACAGTTGCAATATCTTTTTCAGACATTTGACCTATAATAACTTCTAAATCCATATTTTCTTAGAAGAGATCATGACTTTTAAACTTTTGGAAGGATTTCTCACTGTTCAGGTCAAAAAAATGGGTTTAAAGATGTAAGAAAAAGTAAAAGAAAAAAAGAGAAAAGGAAGAACTAGAAGTTCTTCTTGATCTGTGCTACTACGTTCTCAGATTCCTTGCGTAATCCTAAGCCCATGCCTATTCCTAAAGCTAGAGCAATTCCTACTGCAAGCGCACCCACTATTAATAAGAAGGTACTTTCTAAGATTGACACGTCGATTCCAATCTGTTTCAATGCTACAATAATGACCATAATGATGATCACTACTTTTAAGATTGAACCAGCTGCTTTGGTACCTCGTTGTCTACTGTGTTCTTCTGTCTTCATCTTGACGTAATTAGCTACAGCAAGACCGAATAAGAATACTACAATAGCAATGATAACATTAGGCAACCAGAGTACGAAAGTTCGTAACAAATCACTTAATTGACCTAATTTCACCATATCAATAACTTGTTGTAGAAATAAGATGATAATATACCATTTGAATAACTCTCCTGCTGCTGCTGGAATATGTGTATGTCCAACAGTTTTTGTCAAGTGAGCTTTTCTGACATAATCATCTACGCGTAGCTTTTCCAGAACAACACGAACTGCGTGTCCTAAAATCACTGCGACAAAACATCCTAATATAAGTACAATAATTGCTCCGACGAGGCCAGGTAACTGATCGCGAATTGCTAACCAGATCTGTCCCAAAGGACTTATTATTGCACTGCTTGTTTCTTGTAATATGCCTGCCACTGGCAAACACCTCCATTATAACTTTGCTATGGAAAAACAATGCCGTTTGCGTCTTTAAATACTTTTAGAACTCCTGAGCAGATGACCTATTTGTTTTTCATTTTCGAGTGGTGTTATTGTGTTTTTATGAAAAAGATGTTACAAATACTAAGATTTATATATCTCTTCTTCTCATTTTCTTTTTATGACTGATCAAGAAGATCATCTAACTCGTTTACTTGCTTTAGCACAAGCTTTAGGTGTTGATTTACAACGCAGTAATATTTCTGTAGTTACTCCTACCCAAGTTGGCAAAGTTCGAACCATTGACGGTTCTTTGGAAGCAACACTTTATCCAAATCATTTGTTAGAAATAGAAACACCTCTTGCTGGTGTAGGTATTCAAGTCGAATTAATTGATCGTTCTGCTCCTCTGAATCGTTCGATTAATCCTGAAGCTCTTTATGCTATTACTTTTTATAAACCTGAATTGAACGAAAAAGGTTTACTACCTGGCAGAGTCTATGTAGGACTAAAAGGCATTGTTACTCCTTAATATTAAGATAACTACTTTTTAGATAGTTTTCAGTGTTCGTCGTTACAATAAATAAAAAAGAAAAAAATTACTGCTTTGTAGGCAGTGGACGCTTGATAGTTATTGGAAGAACGTCTTGCTGAAACTCTAGCTTGGCAATCTCAATCGGAGAAAACTTGATTTTTTGCAATACTTCTTTAGCTATTTTTACTAATATAGGAGCACCCATTGCAATCTGCAACGCGCGAGCACCAATCAATCGAGCTTCTTCGTATTTTGTGTACTTCATTTTGCTGTTCCTAGAGTAGCTTTCTGAGCTTTGCTGTATGCTCCACGGCGATGTCAACCATTTTGCTGATATCTTCCATAGTTAAAGCTTTTGGTCCGCCCTTCTGCATGGCACATATTACGCCATTTTCCAGGACACCAACAGTTAATCGAGCATCTACAGATTTCCATTCTTCAATAGTTGGATCCACCATCAAAGTGCCATTAATCTTAATGACTGTTACTTCCAGAGGGGACTTATCCAAAGGCAAAGGAGTTTTGGTTTTCTTCTTGTAGTCTATCTTTTCTGTCTTCTTATCGAAGGTTGGAAAATTAGCATTCTTTAAAGCTGCTAACGCTGCCAATGAAAATGCATCGAATAAATTTCCTGCGTCATTGATAGGGTACAAGTCAACAATTACTGTCCAGACTTTTTCTCCTTCTTTGATACAGAGTTTTTTGGTATCTAAAGCATGACCTTCTCTTAGAGCACGATCTACTACACGAGCATACTCAATAGCTACCACACTTGGAGGACCTAACTCATAATCGGGATTACTTAATGGAGTTAACTCTACATTGACCATTAAGTTTCCTTCATCCTGAGAATCTGGGAAGGGTGTGCCTACTTCTAACTTGACTCCAGCAACTACTATAGTATCACCCATAGTTACTCGCGCAGAGCCTTCAGCAGATTTAGGCGATATATCATACTCTACCTTGATTGGCTTTCTATATTCTAATGGCTTTCTGCCATCTTCGCGCATTTCTTTTTGCAAGAGTGCGGTAATGTGATCATGCATCATGCTTGTCATGGTATCTCTCCTTCAACGCTTTGCGCTGGACTTCTGCAATTTTCTTTGCAGCTTCTTTTGCTTTTTCTAAAGCTTTTAGTAAAACATCTTTCTTGATTTCTCCATCCACTTGCAGAAGACTTATTTCTCCTGTTATAGGAAGGCAAGCGAATGCAATATCTGTCGCACCTTCATTCATGTCTTCTTCACCATTGATATCTACTACGATTTCATTTCGCAAATACCCAACGGATAAAGCTGAAACTAGATCTTTCATTGGAATACCAGCATCTGCCAGAGCCATAGCTGCAGCACAAATACCAGCACAACGAGTACCTGCATCAGTCTGCACTAACTCGATGAAAATATCAATGACTGCATTGGGATAAGCAGTTAAATCTAAGACTGGTTCTAAAGCTTTTTCGATGACCATGGAGATTTCTCTTGAACGTCTATTTGCTGAAGGACGAACACGATCTCCTGAACCTGAGAAAGCCATCATGTTATAATTACATCTCAACAATCCTTTTTCTGGATTCTGCATGAATTTAGGATGCAATTCTCGAGGACCATAGACTGCTGCATATGCGATGGTTTCACCAATTCTAAACATAGCGCTTCCATCTGCACGTTTGATAATGCCTGTTTTTGCTTCCATCTTACGAAGCTCTTCTGGAGCTCTTCCATCATTCCGTTTCATTTCTTCCACGCTCCATAATAGGTTCTTCATCCTCTCTTGTCAAAGGCTTGTTCTTGCTTGCTTTCTTTTCTAGCAATGCAGCAATTTCTTCTGTCAAACCTTCACGGTGTGATTCTTGATTGATCTTGTAAATTGCTTCAGCTGCAACCATTTCATCTTCTGGTGCACCTTGGATCCAAACTGTACCATTTTGACCAACTACTATTCTACAAGCAGTTTTGTCTTTGATCATGGATATCATGCTTCCTTGTTTTCCAATAACTCTTGGCACTTTGGAAGAGTCTACCTGCACGAGTTTTCCCGGACCTAATTTTCTTAATCCTGGACCACGCATAGACAGATCAACAGATGAGCGAGTCACTTTACTGATTTTACAGACTACATAATCTCCATGGGAGAAATACTCTGCTAAATCTGCACCGCGCTCTACGAATTCACTGATTTCTCTTACGGAAAGCACACCCATATTAGCACAGCCCATGTCAATGAACCAGTTGCTAAAAGTCATGTCCATAATCTTTCCTACGATAGTATCATCTCTCTTTGGCATATACCGACCGCGCAAAGGGATAACACGAATCACGCGACCACTCACATTTGTTAATCCTACATATATTGAGACAATTTTGTCTTTGTCTCTATAGGTTCCTGAGGATGGTAAAAAGTCCATTCCTGTCGCTAAGACTTCACCAGGGACCACAATTTTTTTATTTTCTATTGTTTCCATTTTCTTAACTCCTTATATTGTTTTGAGAATCTTGCTTTCAACAGAACCCTGAGTAATTTTATTTAATTCTGCAAAAAGTTCTTCTTGTAAGCCTGCTGGAATTTCTACCTGTGCAAGCAATGCACCATCATTCAACCATTCGCTTTTTATCAGCTTGTATTTCTTTACTGTTCTGAAAGCGGTGCCTGCATATTGTGCTGCAATTTTAATTTCCAACAGACGTGTTTCGAATTTAATAGGGATGATTGGCTTTAATGCAGTGAGTATTGCTTCTACTTGCTCTTCTGCACTTTTGTTCTCATCGATTTTTACTTTTGCTTGCTCCATTGCAGCTTCGATTCTAGCTGGAGGATGGGGCAAATTAGTTTTAGTATCGATAGCTTGCCTATGAATAATATCAATAATGCGCTTCTTTTTTTCCTCACGTTCTTTTTCACGATGCTTCTGCGTTAATTGGATTTCTCCTTCCTTGAGAATTATCAATGCTATGGCTTGCACATCAGTAGTGTTGAAAGCCACTAACAAATCTTTTTCTGTTGGTTTAATGCCACGTTTAGCTTCATGAAAAATATCCGCAGTAACCATGACTTCATCCAAAGCAATTTTTTTTCCTTGCCTAAATGCTAGCGCTTTGTCACAATCAACGAGGATTTCATATTGCTTTCCTTGTTTTTTTATGCGAGCTTCTACTGCACTAGTTACATTTGTCATATTACTTCACTTTGAGGAAATCTTCTTTTTTGAATCGTTTCAATAGCTTATCATCTGAGCTAATGTATGCTCCATCAAGACGATCTGCGCTAAAGTCTTTGCCTAATGCTTTTTTCAATGCATTGACTCCCATCTTTAATCCTTCTTGAAGAGTAAGGGACTCCTTGTATTCTTTATTGAGAGTTTCTTTGACTTCAGTTTCTGCTTCACCCATAGCAGTTGCCTTGTATTCCAGGAAAATGCCTGTCGGGTCTGTGATGAACAAATGAGGATTTTCACCATGGCCAATAAACATGATACTTACGCCAAAAGGACGAGCTCCACCCACCTGGGTATATAATTGCTTGAGATTACAAATTTCCTTGACTAGACTTTCTGTGGAGATAGGAACTGAATAAGTCATGCGATGTTGTTGCGCCATAACTTGCGCCTTTTCAATTAAAATTCTTCCATCGCTTAAGATACCAGAAACTGATGCACCAATATGCTCATCGATTTGGAATACTTTTTCGACAGACTTAGGGACTACTAATCTTTCAGTAACTCTCTTGTCAGCAATTAACAGCACACCATCTTTACAAACAATACCTACACTAGTGGTGCCTTGCTTGACTGTCTTCTTTGCATATTCTACCTGCAATAATCGTCCATCTGGACTGAACATAATACTAGTACGATCATATCCCATAGCCTGATGTGAAGTTTCGTCTGAGCCTTGCATTGTTCTTAATTCCTCCTTTTGACCTTGTTGATCATGCCTGATACTTTTATTGTTTTGAACATTACGCTTTTATTTTTAATAGTTTTGATTAATGCCAATGCTGTTTTTACTTGATTGACTTGTTTTGTATTTGTTTTTAAGACACCGTGTTTATTGGTGTTTTCTATGCAGTGAATACCTGCTTGCGCACATCCATAGTCGCCCAGAAATTGTTGCAACGCCTCTTGTACTGCTTGTTTGACTTCTTCCGCAGTGAGTGTTGTTTCAGTGGTAACCTCGTAGTGGAGGTACCGTTTTTTCTCTCTTAAACTGGGTATTAATGGCTTAATGGTATCTCACCCGAGAAAAAAGCTTTTCCTTTTTCTCATTCACATTTTCCCTCTTTATATTCTTTATAAACATTGTGGTACTTTGTTAAAAGTCTTCTTTAACCTTTAATTTTTAAAAGGACCTTATTTTGCCTTTTATTTTTCTAACGGTCTTTTTTACTTCTTCTCCCCTCTTCTTTGTCCCACAGAAGATATTTATATGGTTCCACCCTCTAGTTTGTTATTAGGTTTGAGTATATCTCAAAAAACTTAAGGAGTGAATTATATGAAAACACAAATACAAGGTTTGTTTTTGGCTTTATTGCTAGTATTTGCAGCAATACCAGCCTTTGCTCTTACTGATGAAGAATCAGACCAGCGACAAACAGAACAAATTGCTATTGAAGCTTCCAAAGGCAAGGAACCTCTTACTTTTTGGCTTTACCCAGGCGATCAGAAGAAATTAGAATCTAATATGTACTTGACCTATAATGGTCCGGCTAAGAAAGCTAAACCTATGGCTTGCACTGAAGAATTAAAACTCTGTTCAGATGGCAAGACTTATGTTGGCAGAGACTCTAACAATGGTTGCGCTTTTAACGCATGCCCTGGAGAACCAGCAGTTTCAGTTTCCTTTGCACCAGACCAAAGTGCTTGTGAACAATTCTCTATGACTTTCTCAACACCAGCAGTCTTGAATAAGCCTTTAGTGAACTCTAATATCAAGCAAGATGCTCGCTATGAAGAGAAATATATGAAGCTTAAGCAAGAGTTTGAAAAGAAATACAACAAATATGTTGCTGAAGGCGACGAAGAGAAAGCTGTAAAAGCTAAAGAAGAATTTATTCAAGCAGTAGAAAAGCTTGCAAGAGTATCTGATGATGAAGAATTTGATGATGATTCAAACGATGATTCTGATGCAGATCGCTCTGATGATGACTCTACAAAACCTATTCAAGGCTCTGAAGGCGCACAACCAACTATGCGCTCAGAAACTAAAACTTTCTGTATTCTTCCTGGAGAAGTAGGCTATCCTATTATCCTCTATGAGAAGAAAGAAAAGGGCGTTTTAGTCGGCTACACTGCTTGGAAGGGAGAAAATCCTTCAAGTTATGTTGCTATGAGCGGCGAAACACAAGCGTTGCGACAAAAAGATTCTTCAAAGAATGAAGGCTCTTGTAAAGTAGAAGGTAATGGTTTAGTTCCTATTGGAACACGTCTTAATGTTGAAGGTAAATCACAATACTGTGATGCTTTAACCAAGAAGATGATGACTCAAAAGCAAGATGCAGAACAAGCTGAAAACGACTATGAATGCTTAAGTAATGAAGCAAGAAATGGTCAATGTGTTAACAGCCTAAGCTTCTTGCAGAAAATCTGGAAAAGCATTACAGGTATCTTTGGCTTCTAACTGAAGCTTTCTTTTTTTCTTTTTTATTTTATTATTTTAATTGCTTGTCTTTTTTTTGTAAAATTTAAAGCTATAGTTGCTTCTTTAGGAGTCATACCTAGGACTTGACCGAAGGCTAGCAAATCATAGGCTGTACGCATTTCCCAAGGATCTTTGGCAAAGGAAGCGAGTACCATTCTTACTTTATATTTTCTACAGAGACGGACATTTTGCATCATACGTCCTAAGAGCACAGTACGAAATTTTGAATTCAAGAGATCAGCAAAACTAAAGCCTATAGCAACGTCATTGTCTTTTGCAAATTTACATAAGATGTCATTTACTCCACTGTCACGTTGGTTCAAACGATCTTTTTTACCTATTCTCTCTGGAGCTAGCAAAATATCTACTTGTTTATTCTCGACAGCCTTTCTATTTTTTTCTTCTGAGATGCCTTCGACTATGTTGAATGTTTTTACATGGAGTATTTTATGAAATCCTAAATTTTCTCTCGGACTGCAATAGATAATGTCTATCATGTAGTTACAACCTTTACTTTATGCTTGTTGAGGATTGCTTCCAATAAACACACATCTAATATTTCTGCATCCATATTTTCTCTGATTTTCTGCTGATGATACTTTCTTTTATTTAGGCGTTGCTGTAATTTTTTTAATGAACATTTCGTTACTATACACAGATCAACATATTTCTTTGGCAAATAATGTGACAAATGAGAGTCGATGATGATGGACTGTTTTTTATTTTGATAGTCTTTGATTATTTTAATCAGTACTTTATTGAGTTTGTTAACATCTACAATATTCGTCTTTAATTTTTTATCATATTTGTCTACTAGTTTGTATTTTTTAATGACGAGATTTACATCTATATAAGTTGCTTTCTGCTTTTTAGCGAGACGCTTAGCAATGGTTGTTTTGCCTGTTGCCGGCGTTCCTGTAACAATAATAATTTGAGGTTTTTTCATACCTTTATTCAATTACAGTGCCTTTAAAGTCTTTATCATTCAGACATCGTTGGATATTCTCAATATCTTTTCCAATAATAGTTGTTCTTATTTTGTTTCTTTTAATAATTGCAGAAGCATGCTGGTCCAAGACGAAATGCTGGCCTGGATGATAAGTGAGCTGCTTGATCATCTTGTCAAAATCTTCGAAACTGATATGATTAATTAATTTTGCATCTTTGAATTTTCTTGGATCTTTCGTGTATAAGCCATCGACATCAGTGATATTAATGAAATCTGTGTTAAGATAATTAGCGATTCTTGCTGCTGTGCCATCACTAGTATTATCCTCTTCATAGCGCAAACCACCTGTGAATACTATTTTATTATGCTTCAAGAGATTTTTTACTTCAGCCAAGGAACGCGGGATGGACTGTGATGCAAGCCCATAAAAAAAGTCTGCCATAAATTTAGCATTCATACGAGTAACTGAAATACCAAAGACTGATTGTGTCTTTTTATCGAAGCCTTCTTGTTCTAGAGCCTTCATATATTTACGCGCAGTAGAACCACCACCAACAGCAATCACAAATCTTTTGTCTTTAATACTTGCAAATAATTTTTTGAGTTTTTTTAAATAGTCATAGTCAATCTGGTCAGTATAAGTTGGAATAATAACTGAACCACCTAAACTCATTACCTCTACTTTCATTACTAAATCGAGAATTCTTTTTGTTTAAATAGTTTTACTCTTCTTTTTTAGCAGCAGTTTTAGCATCTCTAGTAAACAAGCGATTATCGTCAACGTCCCATAGGCCAATACGAGCGCCAGCATCTAGCCAACCATGTGCATAATTGATTGCTGCAAATGCATCTACGATCTTTTTTTCCTTTTCAAAATGCTTAGCATCTGCTATGTAGCTTTCAACCATTTTGAGAAAATCTTCGCGAGCATTCTCCATGTCCAGATTTTCCGGAGTAGCTTTTGCTTTTTCCAAAGCTTCTTGCGTGATTTTAAAATAGTTTTCCAAGTGCTTTGCTTCGATTTTATCCATAGACATATGCTTGTTTTGATCTATATAAATATTATGGGGTGTTTATGTCTCTTGTTTAGTTTTTCCTCAACACTTATAAAACCTGATTTCTTACTCTTCTGCTATGCACAGAATTTTACTGGACACAGATTTTTTGCTCCAATGTATTAGATGGAAGATTGATGTCTTTACAGAATTAGAAAGGCTCTTTCCTACTAGCAAAATCAAGATTTGCGTGTTTGACAGAACTTTAGAAGAATTACAAGGAAAGAAAGATAGCCCTTTAGCCCTAGCGTTTACCAAGAGAATGGAGCTTATTAAGACTGGAAGCACTTTACCTGTTGATGACCTTCTTTTAGAACATGGTCAAGAAGCAGACACTATAGTAGCAACTCAGGATAAGGCTTTAAAAGAAAAGCTTAAAAAGGCAAGTATTCCGATAATTACTATTCGCAAACAGCGCTATTTGGTGATGTAAACCATGTTTTATGAACTCGAAGTCAAAAGTCACATCCGTGTTTCTCCAAATTTATTTGGGGAAGACATTAAAGGTGCAGTAGCTAGACAATTAAATCAACAATTTGATGGTTATATTTCTAAAGATTTAGGCGTTGTTATTGGTATTACTGGTGTGCTAGCAGTTGGAGAGGGAGTTATTATTCCTGGCGATGGAGCAGCTTACTACGAAACTATTTTCAAATTAGTTGCTTATAGACCTGAATTACAAGAAGTTGTTTTAGGCAAGATAACAGATATTAGCGACTTTGGTGCATTCATGGAAATTGGACCTTTAGATGGTATGGTACATATCAGCCAAGCTATGGATGATTTCGTTTCTTTTTCCAAAAGCAATGTTTTAACAGGCAAACAAACTAAACGCTCTTTGAAAGTTGGCGACTTATGCAGAGCAAGAATTATTGCAGTCAGCTACAAAGATGTTCACAATCCTAAAGTTGGACTCACCATGAGACAACCTCAACTAGGAAAATTAGAATGGATCAAAGAAGATAATAATAAAAAAGGAGCATCAGCAGAAAAATCTGATAAAGCTGATAAACCTGAGAAGAAGGAGAAATCTAAATAATGGCAAAGAAAGTCTGCAAGAAATGCAAAATTTTTGTGGAAGGCCCTGTTTGTCCTCTCTGCAAAGGTAATCAGTTCAGCGATAATTGGAAAGGAAGAATGTATATCTTCGATGTTCCCAAATCAGAAATCGCAAAAAAAATTGAAGTAACAGAAAAAGGAGAATATGCCATTAAGGTGAAATAACTATGCAACTAACTATCAAACACGAAAAGAAATCACCTCTCTTGCATCGCAGAGAGCTAACAGCTGAAATACAACATGCTGGAGCTATGACTCCGAAAAATGTTGACGTCAAGAAAGCATTAGCAGATCATTATAAAGTTGGAGAAGACGTTGTGATGATTTATACTATCCAAGATAGTTATGGAACAACCCACTGTACTGTTCAAGCAGCCGTCTATGACAACGCAGAAGCTTACAAGAAATTTGCAATCATTGCTAAGAAACCTAAGAAGAAAGAAGAAGCTGCAGCGCCAGCAAAAACAAAAGGTAAGAAATAACCATGGCAAAACGAAAAGTTAAGAACCATCAACCATCAGAGAAATGGACTAAATACACTGTCAAAGGCGATACTGTAGAGAGAAAACCTAGCTGTCCAAAATGTGGACCTGGATACTTTTTTGCAGATCACAAAGATAGATATTACTGCGGCAACTGCCATTTTATGCAGGTGAAAACTAAATAATCTACGGAGAAAAAAAGGAGGGTACAGTGACAGATCAAAATGCAGAGGAAGATATTCTTTTGAAATTAACTATGCCGGGCAAGTCCTTACGGATTGATCCCAAGGATGCACCACAAATGCCTGCTCCAAAACCTATGCAACAACCTTCTCCCTTATCACAACCAAGTTCTCAATCTCTACCTCAACCAACTCCAGCTCCACAACAAACTCTTCAACCACACGTAAAACCACAAGAGCATTTTCAACCTCAGCGTGAAACTAACACTATTCTTCCACCTGCGAATACTCCTCCACCAACTGAGGAAGCACAAGAAGATATTCTTAAAAAATTAACCATGAAGCCAAAGGAATATGTATCTGCTACTCCTACTGTTGGCCAAGTGAAAGATATTCGACCTCCGCCAGGATATATTTATCAAACTCCTGAAGAAATTAGAAGCAACAAGCCTTTTGTTTCCAGTGATGCAGAAGTTGAACGCGTGAAAAAGATGGCTCAAAATATTATTGGCAGCGACATGGTTCAGAATAGATTAAAGAAAAAATAATTATTTTATTCTTTCCCCCATTCATAAAAAGATTCAACAATATCTGCTAATTTATTAGGCTCCTCCCATGCCTCCTCTACCTTTCTTTCTATATACCTTTGCAACAATATCTCCTCTTTCTTAATTTTTCTTCCAACCATGACTTCTACTGCTTCTCTTACTCGGATACAATAACCCCAGAGATATATTGCGGCTAATGTCCTATCCAAACGTGTGGGCCGCTCAGTATCAAACTCGCTAACCTTCTTCCTAAACTCTACATCATTTTTAATTCCTCTTAAGATATTTCTTACATACTCATCTATATTTGCTTTTTCATTATAGTTGTTCATACTTTTCTCCTGTTGTTTTTTAATAATCGCATTATTCTTTCTTATTGTTCTAGAATTCCTCTACATAAAATATTCAAGAATTAGCGTTAGTTATTAGACATAATGTATCTTCTAACTTTTTTATCAAAATATTTTATTCTTGTGGCCAATAACAATGAGCAAATCCACCATAAAATCTTCGTGGATCTCCACCGAACATCGCTTTTTCCAACATCATAAAATTTGCTGTTTGTGCTACCCTATCTTGTGCATCTATTCTTTTTCCCATCATTATTTCTATTCCTGACCACTCATCACCTTGTTGATCAAAAAATAATGCTGCTTCTAATCTTTGGCCACGTGTTGGTTTTTGTACATCTACACTTACCTTACCTGTTTCTTTAGCATGCATAAGCAAACTCTTTACATAAGTATCTACTGGTTGTACTTCATCTAGCTTGTTTGACATGGTATTCCTCATATTCCATAATGTTTCTTTATTAATACTTCTCCAAATTCTTTTACTTTTGGACTTCTTATTATTCTATGTACTTTTGCTAAAGGGGATGGCGGTGTGCCTACTTTTATTGTAAGTTTTGAATCATGACCATGATGTGGGTCATTCCATTTATAACCATAATCTAGCTCCACTGTTATACTATTGCCTTTATATCCGCCTTTCATGCTAAAATGATATATTGGAGTTTCCACATTTCCTCCATAAAAATGACTCCTACCTATAAATGCATTAGGATCTAAGCTATCTACAAATTCATCTACACTCATGGCATTAAGAACAGCTCGCAATCCTTTTATTATAGGCTCTACTGCACTAGCTACTTTTTTCTTTGCTTCTGCATATTCTTTACTGAGTTTTTCTAATGGGGATTCTTCTTGTGTCATAGGATTTTTCCAAGTGTAAGGTCAAAGGATTGGGGTAGTTATTTGAGAAATCTTTTGTTATTAAAAACCCTGGGTAGATACTCTTGCGAGCACCTACCTGGGGAAAAAGAGGTGATAGTATATCGATACTTTTCTAGTATATAAATCTTTTGGTTTGTAGTTATCTAAGAGTAGTTACAGTTTATCGCTTACTATTGGCCTTTAGAACCCTGTAAAGACCTTCTAAATATACTTGATTTAGTTATAGAACAAGAAACTCTACTCTTTTTAGGACTATCTTCTTTGAAAAACCTTTTTATTACTTATTATCTTTGTCGAGGAACAGTAGGAGCTACATTAAATTCTTTATTTAAGTATTCAAAATAATCTTCACAAGTTACACTTGTTTTTCCAGGGATTATAATATTCTGACAAAGTTCTGGATTCTTCATACGCCTTGATATCTCCATATAACACTCATTTCTTAGCTTCATTGAATCGTCTTTAACCTCATCACATTTTTCGGGATTGTCTTTAGTAGCTATATATGGATAACAATTTAATATTTTAAACTCCTCTGTTTTGTCCAAAAATGATGGCATCTGTCCTGGAATAACTGCTACTTTTATATTTTTACATATTTTGATATTATCAGTATTTCTTGCGATTTGAGCAAAACAGCCATTTCTTACCCCTTCGTCTTTGAGTTTATAGCATATCTCTACGTCGTTTACATTAGTCGCATAAAATCCATAACAACTTTGTTCTTCCTCAGCTAAATTTATGTTTTCTCTTTCCTCTTCAAGCAGCTGCATTGTAGGGATTTTCTTACATAAGTCAACATTCTTTTTTGCTATTGCGACAGCTGTAAGGCAGTCTGGAAAGAGACATCCATTTTCGTTATTTGTTACTCTAGCAACCACATTTTGACAACCGCGTTTATTGTCTATCACTTTTTCACAGAAAGCAACATCTTTTCTTAGCATTGCTATGCGAGTATAACAATTTTCTTTATCATATTGTGTTTTTAGTTTTTCACATTTTTCTGGATCTGTAATTTCTGTAGCAACTTCTTCAAAGCATTCTTCTTGTAATTCTGGAGCTCCTATTTTAGTGCATAATTCTGGCTCTCCTCTTATCTCGGCAGCAAATAACCAACACAGATCTTTTTCCTCACCTTTCAAACCATCACAATAAGAAGGATCTTGCTGAATTTTATTTCTATATTCCTCAAATTGATTTTCAGAGCATCCCGATACCAATAGCACCGTCGCAATAATTCCTAGCAAAAGTATTTGTTTATTTATCACTCAAAATAGTCCTTAGACATCCTATATATATTCATTGCTTTTTGAAGATATTTTATGATTCAGTTCTTAGTCAAAAGCGTTCTTTTAGCCATTTTAAGCCCTTCCAAAGGTTTTATATAGCTTCTAGCATGCTTTGTCCCTCATGGAAGACAAAATCTATGACCTTTTAACCAAGCAAGGAGAAGTTACTTGGCAGACTGTTATTCAAGACCTTATTAAAAAAGAAGAGCTAGATCCCTGGAATATTGACATTAGCAATTTAGCCCATAAATACATGCAAACCCTGAAAAAACTCCATGAACATAATTTCTTTGTTTCTGGAAAAATGTTACTGGCCTCTGCAATTCTCTTGAAAATGAAATCTGATAGATTATTGTATGGAGATTTAGCAAATTTTGACCAACAACTTTTTCCTCAGGATGATTCGTTATTAGATAGCGAAGAAGACTTTGTAGACAAACAACAGTACAGACTTTCTGATTTTCCTCAATTACTGGTTAAAACTCCCCAAGTAAGAAAACGCCAATTAACCTTAAATGACTTAATGAATGCCTTAGAAAAGGCCTTGGAAGTTGATGAAAGAAGAAATATCAGACGCATTCAAGATAATGTTGTTTTTAATCAAGCAGTTTTACCTGAAAAGCATTATGATATTTCAGAACTGATTAAAGATGTCTTTGAGAAAATTACTTATCACTTACGACATCATGATACTTTAACTTTTGATGAATTGATACCTTCTCAAGAACGTGCAGACAAGATCCTCACTTTTGTTCCTTTACTTCATTTAGATGGCCAACAGAAAATTGATCTCCAGCAAGAGAAATCTTTTGGAACCATTCATATTAAGTTAGGGACTGGAACTAGCGAGTAATCTAACTTTTTTTAGATTGGCGGTGCGGGAAACCATTTAGGACTACAAACATCAATATATGCCTTTTCGAGCCCAACTGTATCTAGCTTATACTTTGGCGGAAGCAGCTTGAGACATTCTTGACGTACCTCTTCACTTTCAACTGAGAAACATTTTTTTATATCTTTATCTAATTGCTTGCACCATTCATAACTATATTCATCTACTTTAGAGTTCTGTGCTACTAACCAAGAGACTATAAGAATTACAACAACTAATGTCCAAAATAATCCCTTTAATTTCATGTATCTGCTTCTACTTATTGATTATATAAACTTATTTTTGTTACTTTACAATACTCTCATTCTTTTATTTTCTTAATGAATTGTTTTGTTGTAGTTACTTCTTCTTTACCTGATTGCATCTCTTTGACCTTGATCTTTTTTTCTTTGACTTCTTCTGGACCTAGCACTACCACATAAGGGATTCCCATGACATTCGCATAATCAAAATTCTTGGAGACACTTCGATCGAGCATGTCTATTTCTGTATTGATGCCTGCTTCTCTTAACTCTTGGGCTACTTTCCATGCTTCTGGAAATACTTTGATGGGCAAGACAAATACTTGCGTGACTGATTTTTTTATTTCTTTTTGCTGTGCTTTTAAAACATCTAAAATAGTATCTAAACCAAAAGAGATTCCTACTGCTGGAATACTTCCTGAACCCTTAAATAAGCCGATCATGTTATCATATCTACCGCCACCTGCTATGGATGAGGTTATGGCACTTTCTTCTGCAAATCCTTCAAACACTGTACCTGTATAATAGGCTAAACCACGAGCTAATGTGATTTCAAAAGTTGCATCTGGTGCATAGGACAATACTTCCTCCATTTCTAGCAGACCTTGCTTGTTGATCAGGATTTTTTTTAATTCTTTTATTTTTTGTTCATTGGTTCCTTTGATGGAAATCCAGTTACACAGATTGTCTATAGGTTCTGTAAAAATTCCTTTCTGCTGCAATTCTTTTTTGACTACTTCTACTCCTAATTTTTTGAGCTTATCAATAGAGAGGATTGCTGTAGTTCTTTTATCTTCTGGAATTTGCGCTGTCTCCATGAGTGCATCTAGAATTTTTCGATTATTTACTTCCACCCTTGCCTTAATATTAATTGCCTTAAATGCATCTAGAGTTAAATTAATTATTTCTGCGTCTTGTTTGATAGATGCAGCTCCGATTACATCGACATCACATTGTGTAAACTCACGATATCTTCCTGCTTTTAGTGGACCGTCTCTAAAGACTACGCCCATTTGATATCTTCTGAACGGCATTTTTAAAGTTGGATTCATGGCAACGACTCGAGCAAGAGGAACTGTCAGATCATAGCGCAAAGCTAATTCACGGTCGCCCTGATCTTTTAATTTGAATGTCTCTTTGAGGATCTCTTCACCGCCAGCATATTTTGAAGCGAGAACGTCATATCTTTCCAGGATGGGAGTTTCTGCTGGAGAAAAGCCGTAGCATTCGAAGATTTTTTTTAGCGTATTCTCTACTGATTGACGTAGAATTTTTTCTTCTGGCAAGAAGTCTCGAGTGCCTTTTGCTCTACTAAGTTCTTCCATTAGTTATACCTCTTAAGATTAGGAAGAGTGGAAGGCGAGATTTGAACTCGCGGTCTCAAGCTTTCTACAGTGTTTCCACAGGCTTGCGTGTTAAACCAGGCTACACCACATCCACTATTGAGCATTATTGAAATATAAGTTGAACTAGAAAAAAGTGCATTATCGATGATGAAGACAACCAACTCGGGTCATTGTATATTCTTGATTATTGAACAGTATTTAAATCCTTCGTCGCCACAAACTTTATGTACTTGCTCTTCTTGTCTTTTTCATGGAGGTGTTGTGTTATGTGTAATGTCAAAATCTTTGAAACCATTATAGCTTTGATAGTGATTATCTTTACCTATTGGAATACATGGGCATATTCTAGATGGATTGCTATTCTAGCAGGCATAGTGTTATTATTGCATGCATTGTTCTGCAAACACAAATAAACTCTTTTTATTTTCTTTTTTCTTCTTACTTTATTTTGATTACTCTTTACCATTCATCCGGTAGACCTTCTCTTTCTAAAGCTATTATATCTTGATCTCGTCTACACGTGGGTTCTACCTTAGATCTACTACTTCTTTTTCTCTCTTGCTCATCTTGCACTAAATCTACGCCAAAAATAGCTTTGAATAAATATTCTCTGTTAGCTCCACTTAAGTATAATTTTCTTATTTCAGACGGCAATCGATATCCTTGCGTAGTATAGAACTCATAAAAATTCATTGGTAAACTTCTAATTACTGTTACTAATCTAGTAAGCGGACCCCTTTGACTTTTTATTTGGATAAGGCCTTCTAGGTTTTGTGCTATTTCATCATTGGACCTCATTTACGTACTCCGACGAATTGAGCACTGTCATTTAGATCACTGCAATGTAACATCTTAAACTTACGAGCGTCACCATGCTCATAACTCCGAGACAGCAAACGAGCCCAACATGCATGCACATTGAAATCATCATCATATGAAACAAAAAATGTGTTAGTGTTCTCTTTTTTTGCATGTATTGTAAGATATGCTTCTGTACGTGCTTGCCCACCTAAAAAAGGAATAGTTTGTGGATGTTCAAGTACTTGATCAAGATGAATAGTTTCTGATGGTGCTGTTTTTAAAATTTCATGATCAACCACCCAGATAAGACGATTACCTCGTGTATCTGTTAGTCCATCTTGATCAACTAATTGTTGGAATTCTTTATATCCTATACTAGCTGCACCATTTGCTACATCTCTACGCCAAGTTGTATGCCATGCATTTAGAAGCCCTTCTTTAGTTACTAAATCTGTTGGTATATGAGCATAAACAACAACTTTAGAACCTTGTTGTGTTTCACCTGTTGCTTTGATGCTTGGTGTTGTAAACCATTGATCCCAAGGAAGTTCACCATTCACTACCTTGTCTACTAGAGTTGGCATGTATAGGGGTTGAAATCCTTCATCTTGACATTGATCTAGAACAGACCATGCATAGGAAGACCATGTGGAATTACCACCTTTGAATGTTTTAAGTTCTGGATTAGTATTTGTCATCGTGTTTGTCTCCTTTATTTGTTGTTATCTAGAAGTAATAACATAATCTCTTATATATGATCTTTTACTTGAAAATTAGCTTTTTTACGATAAATTTATAAACCTAGCTTAATTAGGATAAAATATGGACCTAAAATTAACGAAGGCTGACAGGATCATTTTAAAGCACCTAGCCTATAATTCCAGAATTCCTGAGAAAGTACTAGCTCAACATTGCAACTTGTCCAAAGATAGCATACGTTATAGGATTAAGAGATTAGAACGCTTAGGCATCATCAAAGGCTATGGAGTTTTTGTAGACTTTACTGTTTTAGGGTATACTTCTTACAAGCTCTATTTAAAATTAAACGCAACGATCCAACAAAAGAAAGCATTAGTAGCATTTTTAGGAAAACAACCCTCTGTTTTTTCCATCTTTGAATCCTATGGCAACTGGGATATTGGCACTGCTATTTTTGCAAAGAGTAGAAAAGACTATTATGATTTTGAGACTGCGCTCTTATCTGCATTTGGTGATATTATTAGTTCCAAACATTTTTGTTTAATGCTAGATGCAGTTATCTTTAATAATTATTTTCTTCATGAAGACAAGCATCTCCAAGAATATTCCTTTTGGAAATCAGACTCTCTTGAAACTTTAGATGCGACAGACAAACTTTTACTTCAGGAACTTCATAAAGACTCAACAGCTACTTTAGTTACTTTAGCAGGAAAAGCTAATTTGAGCATTGACTCTGTCAGCAAACGTATCAAGAAACTCAATGACAAAAAGATTGTTGCTTTTTATCCCACAACCATTGATTATACTTTATTAGGCTATGAAAAATATAAACTCTTTATCTCTGTCAAAAACTACTCAACTGAGGCTGAACGAAAGCTTTTTGCTTTTTTGAAAATACAGAAACAGACGCTAAATATTATCAGAATTATTGGGCCTTGGAAATTAGAAGTTGAATTTTTAATAAGAGAATATACTGAATTTTACAATATTTTGTCTGTATTACAAGAGAAATTTTCAGAGCATATCCTTAAACTAGAATTTTCCATCTTTAGAAATGATATCTTGTTCCCTTCAGAACATTTGTTACTTTAATTGTGTAAAATCATACCATTCAAATTTATGAACTTCCAAATTAATACTTGTTTTCCAATCAGCTATAATCTCTCTAAATTGTTGTCTTATTCCATAGGAAATAGCATTAAGCTCTTTTGTATCCTTGGCTATTAGTACACAAGTTAAATCAAAATCTCCAGAAATAGAAATGAGCTCTATACAGTTTGGATGATTGACTAAATGTTGTATGAGTTCTTTTATTTTTTCTTCAGTTACATTATGCAGTTTAATTTTAATGTCTACAACTAAGTCATATTGTAATACTTTGGGATTAATAAAAATTCCATATCGATTAATGATTCCAGAATTATGCAATTTTTTAAGTCTTTTATGCGTGGAGTCTATGGAAAGATTTATTTTCTTTGCTAAATTGGTCAATGATTCTCTACTGTTTTCTTGCAATAGCATTAGGAGTTGTTTGTCTTTTTTATCCATTGTCTTAATAATTAAGACTAATATTTAAACCTTTCTGAAGAAATTAAGTAATTTAGATAGATATGCTTATTAATATCAATTACCACCCCTATGTAGTTAATAAATTACTATTCCCGTGAAGAACATGTCAAGATTATTAGATACTGTAAAATGGCATACCAAAAAAATTGTAGTTGGTACACTTATCCTAGGATCACTTATAGGGATTAAAAGCTGCAGAGATAACACTGGAGAAGTCGTTTTTAGCGGTACCATTGATGGGTATGAAGTTACCTACGAAGAAGGAAGACTCCAACCTTTTTTTTCTGAGGGTAAATTAAAAACTGGAAATATTATGGTCTTAAAGAAAGACGAAAAAGAGCATAGATTTGAAGACTATTATCAAGAGTCTCGACTATTTAGGGGAAGTCAAAAGAATCCAGGCTATCTGATAGATACACTTGACGAAATCACTTTAAAGGATACTTCTGGGGATGCAAGACATTACACTTTGAGAATGACTTATTATTCCCCTAGGAATTATTTTGATGAACAATTCGTCTTAGACATGAAAAAACGTGAGGCGGAAGAATTTGAACGCTGTAATAATTTGTATAGAGAAATCAGGGGAAAAATACAGGAAATGCTTGTTAAACGATAGGACAGGAAGACAATAGTAACAACAATGAAAATCAAAATAGCCGTAGTTCAATTTGACATACGACAATTCTCTCCCGAAGAAAACCTCAAAAGAGCTGAAGTCTTTATTAGCAAAGCAGCATTAGCTAAGGCACATATTATTGTTTTTCCAGAGGATTTTCTTACAGGGCCTATTGAAAGGAGAAGAGAACTAGCTGACGGGAATAATACCTATAGAAAACATTTTCAAAACTTAGCTAGACAATACAAAATAGACATTGTACCTGGCTCTTTTATAGAACTAGATCAGAAAGGATTACACAATACTACTTATTATATTGATGCTACTGGAAAAGTTAAAGCAAGATATAGAAAAATAAATTTATGGCTTCCTGAACGGAGATATATTACTCCCGGAAATGAAGTACCTGTTTTTAATACGTCTTATGGCAAGATAGGTCTTGTTATTTGTTGGGATTTGATTTTTCCTGAAATCTTTAGAAAGATGGTAAAACGAGGTGTGAGCATAGTTATCTGTCCGAGTTATTGGTGCATGAAAGATGCAGGCATAGGTATTAAGCATGATAAACGTGCAGAAATAAAAAGTGTAGATTCTCTTTGTACAGCTCGTGCTTTTGAGAATGAAATCATTTTAGTTTATTGTAATGCTGCAGGAAAGCTAAAGCTCGGAAATTTTGAAGATGATTTAATAGGATGTTCACAAATTACTGCTCCATTCAAAGGAATTTTACAGAGATTAAATCATAACAAAGAAGCAATGTTTCTTCAGGAAGTTGACACTGCTCTTTTACAAGACGCTGAAAGAGCTTATAAAATTAGAAAGGATTTGAAAACTAGAGTGTTATCGTAAGCCAATCATCCATCGCATAGCTTTGTAGATCTTTGGGATTTCATCATTTACAAAGAGTTCTGCATGACCTGCAAAGTAGGATGCTAACTGCTTATAGGCAATAGCTGAGGGTGACTGAGGAAAGACATGCACGACTGGTTCTCTTTTGACTAAAGCTGCTTTAATGTAATGATCTTCTGGTACTACTCCAATAACAGGATGCTCTAAAATAGTTTCTACATTTTTAATCTTGAGATCTAAATGATGACCTGCTCTGGTTAAGACTGCTCCACGAACATGCTTGCCGTGATGCTGTGCAATGCGCACTGTTTTTAATGCATCTGCTACTGAAGGCAATTCTGGTGAAGCAACGATTAAGACTTGATCTGACATTTGAATGGGTGCTTGCGCTTCTGCGTCAATACCTGCAGCTCCATCAAGGATAATAAATTCTGATTTTATATGAGGTAAATGATACTGTAAATCCGCGAGATTAATATTTTCAAAATTACGCATAGAAATGGAAGCTGGAATAATTTTAGCACCTGAAGCATGCTGATAGGTAGCTTCGTGGATATGTGCTTCTCCCTTTAACACATGATGTAAAGTGATAGGTAAATTTGGAGCACCTAAATACATACTGAGATTTGGCGTGGATAAATTTGCGTCAATAACAGTAACATCTTTTCCTAACTGCGCGAGAGCAACCCCTAAGTTAATTGACGTTGTGGACTTTCCAGAACCTCCTTTGGAAGAAGATACACTCACTAACACCATAAGGAATTTCAAGAAGCTATTCTATTTAAACGTTTCTAACTTTGTTTTCAAAATTAGTTTTCTTGATTACTTCAGCACAAGCAAAACAATGGCCCATTTTTATATGCAGATTACAAACTATAATGCCACACACAGGACAAGCGGCAACGCCCATATTTTTCTTACAAATCATACACGGCTTTAACAGGTCAACCATAGTTCATCACTTTTTCTTTTTCTTTGCTGCTTTTGCTTGCTTTGTTTCTTTTTTCATTGCTAGTGCTTCTAGTTCATTACGGACCATCTGTGTTATTTCCACGAATTCGACAGTCTTATGAAAAAATGTTTTTAATGCTTCCATATTGACTTCTTCTTTGGTATCGGGAGTTATTTGTGCAATGAGAGCAACGTTTTTTCTATATTCTTCTTTTTTTGTGTAAGGAGCTTGATCTATTTTAATCAATTTTTCATATAATTTTAAGTAGTCTTTCCATTTTGGCATTACCTTAAGCATATCTTCTGCCTGTTTTCTGGGCGTAGGAGATACTTCTGGGATTTTTTTATGCTTTTGTAAAGTGATTAAAGTTCTATGAATTGCCAATTCAAATGCAGAAATTAGTCTTTTAATGGTGTTTTTGATAACATCGGTTGTTCTAGTATACTTCAACGTAACATAAATAGAATGGTCAGCCCGTTTTAATTCTTCTTTAGGGTCACTCAAAAAGTCGTCGATCACCGGTTTGTATTATTTCATTGACCTTGCTTATAAACGTTTTGGTGTTTTGGACTAATTCCTTGATTTTATCCAAGTTTACGGTTTTGAGACGATAATCTCCAGAGGCAATGACTAAACGGTCTTTTCGAATGAATTCTATAGGACTTTCTTTTCTTCTAGTTACTATTTCATCTACTTCCTGCATAGATTTGAACGAGAGAGGACTGAATCCGTATCTCTTTTGTGCATATTGCTGGAAGAGACTTAACCGTGTTTGAAACTCTGCTGGAACAAACTGGATACGTTTATAGAGATAATCAAATTCTAAGACTGCGCGCATGCCTTTGTCTAATGCTTCCTTAAGTTTTTCTGCGACTGTTGCAAAGAGCCTTTGATCATTGAGCAAGGGAAATGTGACATAGATTAAGTGATCTGCTATCTTAAAAGCTCTGGTTGCTTCCTTTGCTAAGAGGATTGATTTTTCCATGGGTTTCTCTATGCAGTCTAGCTATAAAAAGATTTGTGAGAAAAAGTACTACTTCTTTAGATAAAATTGTTGCTTTTCTAGAACTTTTAGTCTGTTATTCTAATAAATTTTCCATTTTCTACAGTTTTAGTAACATATTCCTTGCCTGTAACCCTTCCTTTACTATCGAAAGAAATAGTATTTGAAATTCCATCATATTCTTTTATGGACGAAAGATACCGGGCTATTTCTTCGGGAGTAGTTTTACCTTCTCTTAAGGCGCTGGCAATTAATTGTAATGCATCATACCCATAAGCTGCAGGAGGTGATATTTCTATGCCAAACTTTGCGGTATATTTTTTTCTGAATTCTGCTTCTTGCTCATCTATTTGCGGATATCCGTAGATAGTTCCTTCAATTTCAGGAAATGCTTTTAAAAGTATAGGATTTTCTGTCCCAGATGGGGAATATATTTGTAGTTTTAACTCTAATTCCTTAGCTTGTTTATTAAATGCTCCCTGGCTCGGATAGAATGCGAAAGGAGCAAAAATTGCGTCACTCTCTATTTTCTTTATTTTTGTTATGATTGTTCTAAAATCATCTTCATCTGGATCTACGGAAATACTTTCTTCAATAGAGATACCTTCTTTTCTAGCTTCTTCTAAAAAATTATTTTTTACTGACTCTGACCAATCATTTAAACTGTAAATGACTACTACTTTCTTTACATTATGCTTCTTCATATGCTTAATAATAGGAAGGACTTCTTGTTTTTCTGTCGGCCATAAACTGAAAAAATATTTGCTTGGTTCTAAAATCACTCCTCCTGAAGGAGAAACTATAAGGACTTTTAACTGCTCTGCAAGAGGGCTAGCTGCTTGTGCAAACCAGGTTGGACCAATAATCACTTGCAAATTATTTGCATTCACTAGTTTTTGAATTGCATTAACAGTCTTTACGAAATTTGTTTCTGAATCCTCTACTATTAGAACTAGTTTCTTTCCGTTAATTTCTCCTTGATTATTGATCTCTTCAAGTGCTAGATTTACACCATTTAATTCTCCAATGCCCCAAAAAGCTCCCTCTCCAGAAAGATGAAAGACTCCACCTATAGCTATAGTTTCTTCTTCAACTTCATTGGATTTGTTGATTGCTATCCCTATGCCTAAGAGTATCAAGATTCCTACAAAAACAACACTTATCCAGTATATCTTTGACATCTCTGTATTAATGATAGAAATGCTTATAAATTATTATTCAACAGTAACTATTGAATGAAAGAAGCATTACGGAATCTCGGACTTACAGATGGCGAAATCTCTGTTTATCTTGCGTTGCTAAAACTAGGCACAGTCACTAATAGCCCTATTGCAAAAGAATCTCAATTACAGAGCTCGACTGTCTACTATTGTCTGAATTCTTTGGTCAAAAAAGGATTTGCAACCTATATTTTAAAAGGAAATAGAAAACACTTTAGCGCAGTTGATCCTGAAGTGATCCCAGAAATATTAGATGAAAAACAAAAGCAATTAGATCTTCAAAAGAAAGAGATACAACAGATTGTTAAGACGTTACATCAATATAAACGTTCTTCGGAAGAACAAACAACTGCTGAAGTATTTGAAGGATTTAGAGGATTTCAAATGATATTTAGAAGCATCCTTAAGCAGAGCAGAAGAGGAGATTATTATGAAGCTTTTGCTTATGAACAAAAAACAACAGAGTCTCCAGCCATTAAATTATTATTTATGCAGCATAATCAAAAATTGAAAAGAAAGGGGGTTAAGTTACGACTGCTTGCTCCTCTATCGATGAAAAACGTGTTATTGAATATTTATGGAAAGCAGTTCTTACAAAATTTTCAAGAAATTAGATATACTCAAACGGTTATCCCTGTAGGCATTACTCTCTTTAAAGACACAGTCATCACCCATATTCCTGAAAATGAAAAAATTATTTCTATAAAAGTAAAAAATCATAAATTAGCGACCATGTATCGTGATTATTTTAATTTTGTTTGGAAATCTACCGAAGACTAAGGATTGCTTCTGCTAAATCACCATTAGACTTTTCTAAAGCTGCGCGTGCTTTGTCTTTTGAGACTTTGGCTTGCTCTGCTACTGTAGCTACATCCTCTTCTGAGAATTTCTGTGCTTCTACTTCTTCAATGGTACCACTAATCTGCAATGTCTCTTGACCCATAGCAATTACTTTTGATACTTGAGGATTACGAATTACTAAGTCTTTAGTTGGTGTTTTGATAATAACTTCAGTTGCCTCTATTTCTTCTTGTTTAATTCCCATTTTCTTCATGGCTTCCTTTACCATTTTGGGATTCATGCCTGGAAACATATTTTTTCTTTCTGTTCGACGCTATAAAAACCTTCCGTTAGTACTAGAGAAAATTATATAAATGGGCAAATTTGCTTTATTTTAGGTTGTTATTCTTTCTTTCTTGTTTTTAGTAACAGCTCTCTTTAACCATGACTCAGACTACCAAAGATAGCAAAAAGCGAACTATAGATATACGCTATAATTTATCTATTTACTTCTCTTTTCTGAAACGCTATAAACTGTTGTTTATTTTAAGCCTGCTTACCATTCTTTTCCTTGAATCATCACAAGTTGTTGATAAATATCTTTTCAAGCTCATTATTGATCGGAGTACACAAGTTGAAGGAAATTCTTTATTGGCGACTAATTTTATGCAGTTTCTTCTTTCTTTAGCTCTCATTTATCTAGTACTTATTTGTTCTAAAGCTGTAGCTAACTGGTTAAGACACCATTTTATTAATGTTCTTGAAGCAAGAATGATCTTTGATGTCAAACGACGATTTTTTGATCATATTCTCTATCTTTCCCATAGATTTCATACTACACACAAGACTGGATCTCTTATATCTAGACTTATTCGTGGAGGCGGCTCTATAGAACGCATGACTGATGTTCTTGTCTTTAATATCGCGCCATTGCTCTTTCAATTAGGAGTTGTCAGCCTCTCTTTGCTTTATTTCAATTGGATCTCCGCGCTTGTTGTTTTCATAACGATCATTCTCTTTATAGGTTATGGATTCCTTGTCCAGTTCTATCAGCAACCAAAACACCAACTTACAAACATGGCTGAGGACAGGGAAAAAGCATATATCAGTGATGTTTTCACTAACATAGACTCTATAAAATATTTTGGGAAAGAAAAAACTATTACTGAACGATTTCGTCATTTAGGCACCAAATCTAAAGAAGCGCTTCTTAAAGCTTGGAATTATTGGCGCTGGCTAGACTCTGGGCAAACTCTTATCATTGGACTTGGCACTTTTTTTCTCCTCTACTTCTCTCTCAAGGACTTTCTTAGAGGTAACATCACTGTAGGCACTTTAGCTTTTATTTACATGATTTATGGTAATCTCATGCCCGCTATGTATAGTTTTGTTCATGGCATGCGTCAATTTTACAGAGCTATGATAGATTTTGAAGATTTGTTCCAATACGGAAAAACCACTAATGACATTCATGATAAAGCGCACGCGAAAAAATTGTCTATTACTGAAGGCAAGATAGAGTTTCGTCATGTCACTTTTAAATATCACAAGAATACTGTCTTACAGGATTTCACTTTAACTATCCATCCTCATCAAAAAGTTGCTTTAGTCGGACATTCTGGCAGCGGAAAATCTACAATCATCAAACTCCTCTATAGACTCTATGATTTGGATGAAGGGGTTATTTTGATAGATGGCAAAGATATTCGCGATGTACAACAGGAATCTCTTCGAAGCGAATTGAGCATAGTTCCTCAAGAATGTGTTTTGTTCGATGATACCATCTACAATAATATAGCTTTTTCTCGTTCAGAAGCTAGCTCTAAAGAAGTCTGGAAGGCTATCCGCTTCGCTCAACTTGATAAGACTATTCAAATTTTTCCAGAGAAAGAGCAGACTATTGTTGGCGAACGAGGCGTGAAACTTTCTGGGGGAGAAAAGCAGCGTGTTTCTTTCGCGCGCGCATTGCTTGCGAATAAGAATGTGCTTATTTTAGATGAGGCGACCTCTTCTTTAGATTCACAGACAGAGCATGAGATTCAGCAAGATTTGAAACAATTGATGAAAGGAAGGACAGTGATTATTATTGCTCATCGATTATCGACGATTATGCGCGCGGATAAGATTGTGGTTATGGACAAAGGAAAGATTATTCAACTGGGAACGCATGAACAGCTTATTCGTCACAAAGGCAAATACAGAACCTTATGGAGATTGCAGCAGGGAGGATATATTAAATAGCGCTTAGTAATCTTTTTAAACCCTTTTTGTCGCTCTTTTCTTATGACTGTAACTTTAGAAGACCTGACTCTTGAACAACGACAAGAATTAACAGACCTCTTGAAAAGGCGTGCAAGCCATCAACATATTGCAGTACGTAACTTTGGAGCAACTGTCTTTTCTAATTTAATGGGTCAATCTCTTGTTTATTCAACTATCCCACACTGGTCTTCTCTTGTAGCTCCTATTGCTCTTGGCCTTAGAGGAACTTATAGAACTTATTCTAGTTGTAGGAGAGAAGTTCGCGCAGTAGATGCACAACTTCGAGAATTTTGTGCTCGTTTAGGAGTGCCTTATAATTACTAGTCTTTCTCATCCTCCCTCATAATCTTTAAATAGGTTCTTTCTAGAAATTATTTGATGAGATGGGGCGTCTATACTACTGATGGAAAAACACTTCCTCCTTTAGTGTACTCTAATAAAAAAACACAGGAAAGCGTGGTTGATGAAATCGAACAGGCTATCAAAGATGGCCATAAAATTATTTTTGTGCATGGCAAATGTGGTAGTGGTAAAAGCCTGATTGGATTGGAACTGGCAAGACGATTGGGAAAAGCTTCAGTTGTTGTTCCTGTGAAATATTTACAGAAACAATATGAGCAAGACTACACTAACAAAATGTACCTGCAAAAAGATACTGGGGAAAAACTCAAGATTACAGTTCTAACTGGCAGAAATAATCACCAATGCCTCTATGAGCCGGAGCATACTGCTGATTATCCTCTTTTGCCTTGTATTATTGAAATCAAAAAAGAAAATTTACAACTCCTGGATAAATATCTAGAAGAAAATCCCATGGTGGATGTTGAGGACTTTAAAAATATTGATGACATTAGAAGAGTTTCTGTAGCTGCTGCCTGTCCTTTTTGGAGTCCTGTGATCAACAAAGACTGGTTTGGCAATGACTATGGATTGAAAGATGCACAACAGATAGATTATGAAGGACTTAGAAACAGACAATTTGCCTATTTCAGAAGAAAACCTGGCTGCACTTATTACGCGCAATTCATGAGTTATATTTCTGCTGACGTCTTAGTTTTTAACAGCAAAAAATATGAAATCGAAGTAACGATGGACAGAAAACCTGTTACTCAAGTGGAAATCATTGACGAATGCGATGAATTTCTAGATAGTTTTAGCAACGAAAAGAAATTTAATCTAGATCTTCTTGCTACTAAACTGCTTCCCTTAATTCAACAATGCAAAGAGGAAGAAGTCAAAGAAGCTTTACTGGATATCAGTGATCAAACTCAAAAATTCCTGAGATCAACTACCTTTGACTCTTTTTTACAGCAAGAAAAAGTTTTTCCTTTCAAGAACTCACAAGCATGGGAACTTTTGAACACTTTACTCCAACATGATAAGATCTTGGAATATGAAGAACTAGAGCCTTATTTCATGATTGCCAAGTACTTTGAACATCTTCAAGAAGATACTTATTATACTTATTATCGCGACAGGAAAAACCACAGAGGCATTCTCCTGGTTAATGTCAATCTAGAGAAGAAGTTCAAAGAATTTTTGGAGAAAAACAAAGTGTTTGTGTTGATGAGCGGCACAATTCATAGCAGAAAAGTTCTGGAAACAGTTTTTGGCATTAAGGAGTTTAAGACTATTACAGCAGAAACTAAAGATATGGGAACTACCCGCAAACAATTCACTCGCTTGGAAAGAAATTTCAGATATAAAGAATTTGAAGATGGCAGATTAACTCGAGAAGATTATTTGAAAGCTCTAGCCAAATGTTTAGAAGTAGCAGAAAAGCCTGTACTAGTACATGTCAACAGCTATGCTGACTTACCCAGTGAAGAAGAAAAACAACAATATAATCTGACTTCTATTCAGAGCAGAGAGAAATTGGAAGAACAACAAGAAAAATACAAACAAGGAGAGTTACTGCAGATCTTCAAAGAGGGTAAGATGAGTGTTCTTTATTCTACTAGATGTTCGCGAGGCGTAGATTTTCCTGGTGATATGTGCAGAAGCATCGTCTTTACGAAATATCCTTATCCGAGTATGCATTCTTTATTTTGGAAAGTGTTGAAGCTCAGCAGACCAGAACAATTTATGGATTTTTATTTTGATAAAGCCAGAAGAGAATTTTTACAAAGAATTTATAGAGGATTACGTTTTCCAGAAGACAAAGTTACTATCTTAAGCCCTGATATGAAAGTTATGGAAGGAGTTTAATTAGCATAATTTTTACATACTTCATATTGTTCTTGTGTTCTTGCTTCAAATTCCTGCGCTAATGCAGCTGCTTCATCAAAATGTCTTTCATCAGACACTACTATTCTTTGTTCTCTAGGGCTAATATAAATTGCAGCTTCATAGGGGCCAGTAGCTCGATGTATGCCAAAGCTTAGAGGATAGTCTACTATGTTGGTATGTCCTTTCTCTCTTACTATTTCTAGAAGTCTCTTTTTTCTTTCTTTATATTCATCAGCAGAAGTCATTCTTGATGGTGCTTGTACACTACTCATTTCAGAATCCACTAATATTAATAATAATTGCAACTACAATAATTACTGCGATAATTACCATTACTGTTACAGGAGACATTTTTATACGACTGTTTGTCTCTTCTCCATAGCGCATTAATCCGCCGCCAGAGGACGGTAATGAAATTCGATTGTCTTGTGCCATTGTGAATAGGATAGGTAGGGAGCGTTAAGCCACCTTTTGTTTGTTCCCGCAATCAGAGCCAAAGATCTGATACCTTCTTGCGAAGGCCGGACGAACAGTGTCTCATTCGACTAAGCGTTTCTTACGAAACTTGCACCAACCCTGTCTTGCTGTTTCATCGTTTCCGATGTGCGCTTGTTCCGTCGGTTATCTCTGCACTCTCGCGAATGCATTCAAACTTCGATTTTTTACGAAGCCAAGGCTTTGCATCCTTGCGACATCATCACCACACATCGGCCGTGTCATTTCTGTGCATAGACCTTCAGTTGCCTGAACTTCCGGTTAAGGAAAGGGTTTCCTGTCGTATACGCGTAGTATACCGGTGGGCGGACTTTCCTCAATCCATTAGGACCGATAGAGACTCGCTTCCTACCTAGTTATTTAGGGCTTCTGATGGTTTATAAAATTATCTTCTTTGTTTCAGACGTCTCTTAGATTCTTAAAGAAGAATATTATTCTCAATCTTTAATTTAAAATAAAATAGGTTTTAATTTTTTTGCCTTTATTTTTGTCCTCTCTTCAGGATGAATATTTACCGTTGTCTTTAAATATTTCTTCAACTCTCTTATTCTATCACTTTATGGAGGAGAAATTATGAACAAGACTTTAGGAAAACTTTTTTTAACATCTATAGTTTTTTTGCTTGCTTTTTCTATTTTTGGACAAGCACAAGATCCAGTTAAAGCTAAGGTTCAAGACCCTATTAGAACAGATGCAACACCCGCAACACAAGGACCAAAATGTGATGATGGTGATAAAGGAAGATGTCAAGCAGTTTGTAACGTACATCAAAATGCAAATGGTACACCTAACCCAGGCGGCAGTGTTACAGCATTTAGTAATTTTGTAAACCAAGGTCCTGGAATTGTTTGTGCACGTGGTGACACTCCTATTTTAGTTGGATGTGATCTTCCTAGCGCAGAACCATGTACGAATGCACAAGGTCAAACAGGCGTTTGGGCGAAATGCTATTATCGCTGCCAAAGTGGACCTTAATTTGAGGATGGAAAACTAAACCATGCACTTTGTCAAACCTTTTTTTATAGTTTTTGCACTTCTTACTCTAGGATTTCTTATTTTTACTGAAACTCCTGAAGTAGATGCGACTCAAACTGTAAATAAAACGCAAGCCGTATGCAATACTTCACCTGTGAAAGGCACTTACACGGAAGATGGTTGTAAAGCTGCTTTTAGAACTTTAGCTCCTACTTTATGTAAACGAGGAGAAATTGCAACTGTAATTTCTTGTACTGTTAATGCAGATGCTTGTGTTAACACTGCTGGCACAGGACGATGGTGTACTTGTAAATACACTTGCGCAACAAGAATTTAATTTCTTTTTTCTTTTTTTATTTTTTCTTCATATCCACATAGAGCGGTTGATTTCCTGGATTTTTTTCAATTTTAAGTATGGCTGACCGTTGATAACCTCGTGCAGATACCCAGAGATCCATGGGATGTAAGAAAGGTAATTCGCTAATTCCATCTCTATCAAATCCTGTTCTTGTGTTTCCATATTTTCCATTTGGTCTGTTTTCATTCATACTTATAGTACAGTGTTGAATCGGTTGTTTTGTTACTTCATCACGAACTACAACTTGCATATAGTCTTTTTTTCTTAGCATAATTTGTAAGGGTTGTCCGGTCTGATAACTTCCTTGTTCTTCTTCTAATGCGCCTCTTCTCTCTTTATTTTTAAACCACATAAAATAATTTCCTTCACCCTGGGGCACAAATCCTTTAAAGCGCCCTTGTTCATCGCTTTTGAAATGAGTTTGTAAGGGTAAAGTTGTGCTTCTTAATTTTACATTTGCATTTGGGATAGGCTGACCAGTTTCTTCTGCAATAATTCTACCTTCTAGGAGCACACCTTGATTGAGTACTATGTTTAAAGGAGAGCCTGGGATAGTTGCTGTTGCCATAGTTAAAAGATATCCTTGCTCATTAGCACCAGGTCTTATTTGCAGATTGTAAGTTCCTGCTGGCAGTTGTGGCCATGTAAATCTTCCTTGTGCATCACTTTCTTTTTTATCTTCTAGCCAGAAAGGAGTATTTGATACACTTTGTCTATTTCCTTCTAATGATTCTAAATACATCTCTACTAAAGCCTGTACTGGATTTCCTTGTTGATCTACAATTCTTCCCTCTAATTTTTCTTTTGGATGATGAAGTTGTAGTTGTATATTTCCTCTTTCTGTTGTTATCGTTTCTAAAGTAGGCTGCATATATCCTGTTTTTACTGCTACTGGAACAAATGTTTCTTTAGCTTTTGTATCATAGGGTGGTTTTTTGTTAGGATCAACATTTGTAAAAGTAAATCTTCCTTGATTATCTGTTTTTTGTGTTACAAGATATTCTAGAGGACTCATTGAGGTTGCATCTAATAAATAAACTTCTGCATTAGGTATGGGTTGCTGTTGCTCATCAACTACTTGTCCTGTTAAGATTTCTCCTTTTTTCAGTTCAATGGTTGTATTTTCTCTTATGGTTGCTGGTGTTTCCGTTATTTCTGTTACATAACCTTCAGCACTTGTCTGTAAGGTGAACTGTTGCTTTGCTATTCTTCCCTGCCACCCCCCTTGTTTATCAGTAACTACTGTTTGCTGATAGAGGGTAGGTTCTATTAGGCTAAGATTTAACTTTATTTGTGCGTTAGGAATTCTTTCTTTAGTCTGTTTATCTATGACTGTTAGTTGACTAAAGGGTGCTGCAGCACTTTCATATGTTTTTGTTATATTCTCTTCAAATACTGGAAATAAATCGACTATGGGAGCAACTGGATCTTCAGTTAGTACACAGAGACGGTACAGTTCATTTGGATCTATATCTTCGAATCTTGCTTGCGAACCTTCTACTATTCCCTCTAATGTTCTCTTATTTTGTTTTTGTAAATATGCTTTTGTGATTAAGGATGGTCCTTTGACATTGATGAGCACATCAGGACTATCACGAAATTCTATTTCAATGAGCTGTTTATCTCCTTCTCTTTCTGAAGTTACATTGGTAAGCTCTCTTCTCTTTTTTGCACCAAGGTTTGTTTCGAAACTTGCTTCAACATCATAGAGTGTATTGTGAGGAACTTTGAGATAGAATCTTCCTGTATGATCTGTTTTTGTAGTCCATGCTGGACTTGTATGTGCCACACTTTTTGCCATTAATGCTTCAACAACAACATCTTGCAACGGTCTTTGGTGCATATGCACAAATCCCCGCACTTGATAACCAGCATATTTGTCTTCGAGTTGTTCTGCAGTAAGCGCTGGTTCTGTTGTATCTTCTCTTGACGCGGACGCTTCCGCTATTCCTGGACTACTTACTGATGTTTTTTCTGTATTAGTAGTGTTAGTGTCTGCTGTTGTTCTTAGGGTTGGAGGAGCACTCTCTGTATCTTGTGGCCAAAAAGTATATCCTAGAATACCTACTGTTGCTGCTGCACCCATTCCTACTATTGCTTTTCTGATTGAACGCATATTCCCTCTAATACTCTATCATTAATAAATGTTATTATTGTCCAATAGTAGCTAATTTAGGAAACCTTCTTAATGTGGTGCTTCTTTGTGAGGTTATGGACCTTATACCTCTTCTTTTCCTGGTTATTGGTATTCTTGTTTTAGTCCTATTGCTCTTATATTCTCGCTTTACCTCTCTCAAACGATCTTATACTGATCTTACCTTTACTTACCGCAGTGCAAATGTTAAACATGGACAGCATTGGGAACAGTTTGTACCTTTTATGGATGCATTTACTAAAGTAGCACAGCGAGAGAATTTTGTTTTTATTGGCATGCCTATTGATGGGATTAGCTTTGATGATGATAGTATTAAATTTATAGAGATCAAAACTGGGAAAAGTCAATTGAATCAGAAACAAAAACAAGTGAAAGAGCATATTCAAAAGAAGAATGTTGAGTGGATAGATTTACGATTTTAATACCACTTATAAGTAACTACAGATAGAAAGGTTTATATATGAGTTTAACCTTCTCTTTCTTATTCCTAAAGGAGGGAACTTTACAATGACATTACACAATAAACTTGGAAAAACATTAGCAACAGGACTTTTAGCATTAGTGGCTGCTTGTGGGAATAAAGGAACAATCTCTAAACCAATTCTTCTTAATCAAGCCAATAGACCGGTTGCTGTAGATGTGCTTACCTATACCCCCCAGCTTTTGACTTACAGATTAACGGAGAATCATGCTGTTACAGTACCGCAAAACTATAGCCATGGAGTGAAATCGGCTTTCTTTATTGATCGAGATGGTGATAAAGCTATTGATGAGCTCTTATTTACCGATCAAAAACTTGCGAGCGTAGGAGATCTTGATGTAGCACAATTACCTGGAAAGGATGTACGTTATTTTGTAGTTGAGGGTACTACTCCTGAGCAATATGTTTTTGAAAACGTTTCTCCTCAAATTCTTACACGAGCTGAGATGGATGCAAAATCACACATCCTCGATTCCTTTCGCACAATGATGAAGTAACACCCCTTTTTCTCTAGTTATTTTTCCCCTTTCTTTTTTTCTCTTTAAAAATAAAAACTTTTTTATACTCTGCACATATCTTCTTTTCTCATGAAAAAGAGTTTTACCTATGCTCCTCAGCCTTTTACCCCCATGCCTAAAAATAGCAAAAATCTTCCAGTCTGTAGCAGTGTCTATGTGACTAATTCTAACAAAGATGGACGAAAAATACCTGATAAAGTGTTTAAACAACGCATTAAAGAAGTAGAGACTATGCTTCTGAAGCTCTTTGGAGGTCATAGCACTGATCAATTAGAGCATGGTGAATACCTTTCTAAACATAATAAACTAGTCAGCGAAAAAGTAGCTCGCATAACAGTATTTTCTAATGTTCATGTCTATAAAAAACACCAAAATGCATTAAAAAAATGGCTCTTGCAAAAGAAAAACGAATGGAATCAGGAAACTATAGGTTATGAATTCGAAAGCGATTTATATTATATTTAATTTTACTTTTCAGTAGTTTTTTATTACTCTTTATTCAAAAATAACAGTTCTTATTACTAAGAATACTATCAAAATAAAAACGTTTTTATATGATGAGTGATTTCCGACACTATGGAAGACATAGCTACGTTTGTAGAACCCTCTACTCTGGAGTTTTTTACTAGTTTACACGCAACAAAACTGTTGTATATTACTCAAGTAAAAAAAGAAGAATCTGCAGCAGCTGAAGACAGATATTTTGATGTAGAAGTCAATATTTTTGTCCGTTCTGATGTAGGCTATGAGCGAGAACATTTTCATGCAGAGATCAAAAAGCGTCCTTTTGGTTCTTTACGCACTCTCAAAGACTTATTGCTACAGGCTATTACCCGCAAATTAATAGACAAAGGAGATAAAGTGTTCTGTGTTGTTGATGAAAGTCTAGGCATTGGCTATAAAGGAGTTAGTTTTGTCTTTGATATTGACCATGTTCTAGTTAATATTTCTAAACATCATCTTTCTGACAATGTTCCTTCTGAAATTATTGAAGCTATCATTGATATTGCTACGGAAATTGCTACTGAAGGCAGAGAAGGCAAAAAAATAGGCACTGCATTTATTATCGGTGATAAAACTGAACTCTTGAAATATGTCAAACAATTGGTGTTGAATCCTTTCTTGGGCTATTTAGAAAGCAAAATCAAGATCTCTGATCCTACTATCCGCGAAACTGTCAAAGAGTTTGCTCAACTAGACGGAGTGTATATCTTGGACAATGATGGCAGCATTATAACTAGCTGCGCTTACTTGGATGTTCCTACTGAAGGCATAGACTTGCCCGGATTAGGAACTAAGCACTTGAACTGCGCAGCTATTACCAAGCATTTAGACAGCATTGCTTTTGTGGTTTCTTCTACTGGTACTATTAGGATCTTTAAAGAAGGCAAAGTCATTATGAAGATTTGATGTTACTTACTAGTAGTTACATATAGCAAGATTTATATAGTGGTTTAACCTTTTTATTCTTATGGAAACTGAAAATAAAAGCCGAATAAGCAAACTTAAGGAAGGATTAAAATACCATCTAGTTGACAGTACAGCTCTTCTTACGTCAAGCACCCCTGTCTATGCAGCTATGGAAGTTGGAATTGTAGGAATGTCAGATCAAGTTTCATTAGGTTCTAGACTTGCAGGTGCTGTAATCACTTATGGTGGCATCGGCTGGGCTTTTGCTAAAGGAAGAGATTTATCTAGAAGATTTTTTAGTATAACTGATAAAACCAGAGAAAGAATACAAACTCTCCATGATTCACTTTATACAGCAGTATTTAATGGAGTTATGACTCCTCCTCTGTATTTAGCAATGGGTGCAGATACTAACCAAGCAATATTCGGTGGACTTTCTGCCGCAGCTCTTTCTATCCCAATGGGACCAGTACTTGGTTATTCTGTAGACGTAGCTAGAGATATGACTGGTTTAAGAACTTGTGAAAGACCTTCCTATCCTAAATTAGCAAGGAGACAAAGACCTTCTGTAAAGAAAGGCTTAGCAGCATTATTGTTAGCTGGTTCTATTGTAGCAACAGCCGGAGTCTATGCTCTAACACCTGATGAAAATCCTCAAGTGATTGAAACTCCCAAATCCAAATAATTCTAATTATATACAAAATATCTATCATCGAAAGCTATAAGAACATTCATTTTTTTATTTTTTGTATGGTTAAAGATTATAAGAAGATTGTTTTAGATCTCAAGGCTAGAAAAGAAGATCGTATTCAGGCAGCGTTTCAATTAGAGCATAATGCAGATGACATAACTGTTGATGTCCTGGGCAAAGCGTTGTTAAGCGATCCTAGCTCTATTGTCAGACATGAATGCGCGTTTTCTTTAGGAGAGAGACTGGACATCCTGATAAAGCTGGACCTTATCTCATACAGGCTATTCAGACGGACAAAAGCATTTTTGTTGTGCATGAAGCGTTACTCGCTTTGGCAACTCTTGGAGATGCAAAATTTATACCTTTTATTAAACAATATTTACATCACTCTAATCCTGAGATTGCAGAGTCTGCGGAAATTGCTTTAGAACGTTTACACTAATTTATTTTCCTTGCCAATCTGTTCTTGTTACACTGTAAAGTGCATCATTCATTACTCTCTTTCCATATTCTAACCATTTGCCACCAATCCATGGCTTTTTTCTTCTCTCTTTGAGACGGTCTAATCCGTTATGACAAAATTGTTCAAATTGATCTTCAGGTAAAGAGGGAATTTGCCAGGCATGTACATATCTGTCGCTACCACCCATACTAAAATGTTTCATAGTATGCACTGTTATTGGTGAGTCTTTTATTCTATAAGGTCCAACACTCAAACGCCCAGGTATTGCTATTCTGTATAAACCCAAACTTAAGGTTTGTTTTTCTACTGCTTCAGTTATTTTTCCCTCTCTCGGGATATAGATTGCAGGAACTTTGAATCTTCTCTCAATAACCTCTTTACTCCTTTCATCTTTTTTTTCATCCTTATCTCCTAATAGGGCAATATCTACTTCTTCATAAGCTGCTAATTCTCTTACCTCATCATATACTCTACTATCTTTTGATAACCAGTCATCTAGTTCTTCTTTTCCAAATGCTAGAGTGATTGGCACTCCCAGTTCTGCCATTTGTTGTACTTTGTCTAATCCTACTACTTCCTTTGACCAGCCTTCATGCATTATTACTAAGAGACTTCTGTTTGTTGGTATTCTTGTTGTTCTAGTTGGTTGTTCTATTTCTAAGTCTGTCATAGTTTTGTCGACTAATTCCCCTTTATAAAATTATACTTGAGTTATCACTACATATTCTTAGTTTAAAAGAAAAAAATGAATAGTGCCAAGCAGCAAATATACAAATTAAAATTCAAGCTATTAGTAGTTGCAGGCTGAATGTCTCGTTACCTCGACACTTACACCCCAACCCTATCAATCCTATGTTCTATAGGTGCTCTAGATCTCTTTTCAAGGGGGGTTTCGTCCTTAGATGCTTTCAGGACTTATCCCGTAGTGCGTAGCTGCTCGACCTGCCTTATCAGACAACCGATGTACCAGAGGCACCGAACCATTGTTCCTCTCGTACTAAATGATCCTTCCTCTCAGATCCTTAACATGTCCAGTAGATATCATACAAACTGTCTCACGACGTTCTTAACCCAGCTCACGAACCGCTTTAACCGGTGAACACCCGTACCCTTGGGTGCTTGTGCACACCCAGGATGCGATGAGCCGACATCGAAGTAGCAAACAGCGCCGTCGATTCGAGCTCTTAGGCGCTACAACTCAGTTATGCCCGAGATAGCTTTTCTGTCATACCTAGCCCTCACCAAGAAGGACATAGGGGTTCGCTAGACCAGACTTTCGTCTCTGCATTTCGTAGTGGTTGAAATACAGTCAGGCAAGCTTTTGCTCTTGCACTCCACTCAGGATTTCTAAACCTGATGAGCTTACCTTAGGGCCCTACTGATATCTTTTCAGCAGGGTGCCGCCCCAGCCAAACTGTCCGCCAGCCGCTGTCTTCTCTTTAGGAGAATAAGCAAGGCAAAAATTCGAAAGTGGTGTTTCATTGGTGTCTAGATCAGCCCTGACGAGCTGAACATCAAACGACTACCACCTACGCTACATACGAATCTTTACCTCGCAACGACAAGCTACAGTAAAGTTCTACGGGGTCTTCGCTTCCCACTGGACATCGATGGCCTTCACACCATCAGAGCGAGTTCGGAGGACTCTTTGTTGGGACAGTATGAACCTCGTTACGCCATTCATGCGCGTCGTCATTCAAACGACAAGGTATTTCGCTACCTTAAGAGAATTATAGTTATTCCCGCCATTCACTAGTCCTTAGCCTCCTTGAACAGAGGTTTGAGATACTAGCATTGGGCAGACGTCACGTCCCATTCACATCCTTTCGGACTTGCGAGACGTTACGTTTTTGTTAAACAGTCGGGCCCATCTTGTTATATAACCCTGCACTTGCACTCATACGAATACAAGCTCAGGGACTCCTTATGCCGAAGGCACGGAGCTAATTTGCCGATTTCCCTAACAAAGTTTATTCCTGTATACCTGAGGCTTCTCACCTAGGGACACCAGTGCCGGTTGTTGGTACAGTTTGTTTTGATCCTTGCGCGTTGTCTTTTCACGGACTCTTGGCATCAACTAAAGCACCCAAAGGATACCTGATCTCCAGTTTCATGAGGATCTCATCGTTACGATACTCCCCTCATGTATCCGGATTCACATGCACGACAGTACATGTTAGTCTAGCCGAAAGTGTCAACTACGCGCCTTGCGTCGCCGCACGTACAAAACAAGTAACGGAATATTAACCGTTTTCCCTCTCCCCATTCTCCATTAGGATATGAGTTAGGTCTGACTACCTCTCAGTTGATTGTCATTGCTGAGAAACCCTAGCCCTTTCGGTATTAGTGGTTCTCACACTATATCGATCTTACTACCACCAGGATTCTCATTTCTATCCGGTCCACCTAGCCTCACGGCTTGGCTTCTACCCAGACAGAACGCTTACTTACCACACTGCCTCCACCCGGAAGCAGGTCTCATGTATCGGTGATGCGTTTAGTCCCGTCCATTTTCAGGGCGTATCTACCTTGAAAGGTGAGCTATTACGCTTTCTTTAAAGGATTGCTGCTTCTAAGCATACCTCCCTTCTGTCTTAGGTGATACACACCTTTCACCCTATAACACTTAACGCATTCTTTGGGACCTTAACACGAGATGGGGTTGTTCCCCTATAGACGTACAAGTTTACCCCAGCACGCCTGTTTCCGAACTTCTACGACGTACGGATATTGGGAGTTGGACAAAAAAGTGAGGGATTTCTCCCCCAGGCTTTTAGATCCGTCGCTCTACCTCCCGTACTGTCTCCATTCAGACTCGACTACGGCCGATTTCAGTAAGAACCAGCTATCACCAATCTCGATTGGCTTTTCACCCCTAACCTATGGTCAAACGAACACATGCATGTAGTACCGCCTCGGACCTCCACGGCGTATCAACGCCGCTTCATCCTGCCATTGGTTAGATCGATTGGTTTCGGGTCATGCCTCAGTGACTCTCGACACTTTCGTATCGGAACCCTTCTTGCGTGCGGTTTCTCGGTTTCCCTTCGAGTACGACATGAAATGTCTTACTCTCGCCACTCAAGCAAACTCCCTGGCCCGTTATTCAAAACGTACGATACAACTCTTACGAGCAGTATCTCTCTATACCCATGAGACTTCAGGATCTTTAGACTCCCTGTTACGGGTTCTTTTCAACGTTCCCTCGCGGTACTTTACGCTATCGGACTCAAGCTGTTTTTAAGATTGGAAGTTGATGCCTCCCAAATTCGAACCCAATTTCCGATGAGTTCTACTCAAGATACTTTCACTTCGACCACCAGTTAGTTACGGGACTGTCACCCTGTATCGTCGCTTATTCCAAAGCAGTTCACTACCAGTGATTACGAATAAAAGAAAGTCTTATCACACCACATCTCTTACCACTTTCATAGCAAGATTCAGTTTGTCTTTTGCTGTTTTCACTCGCTGTTACTCACAGCATCTCGATTGATTTCTTTTCCTCCGGGTACTAAGACGCTTCAGTTCCCCGGGTTCTCGATCCGTTAGGATCATCTCTTGCGAGATCAGAAGTCTGATTCAGGAATCCTCGGTTCAAAACCTGCATGCGGTTCGCCGAGGCATATCGTAGCTTGCCACGCCCTTCTTCGACTCTTGAGCCATGTCATCCGTCTCACGGGATATGTCACTTATTTATTTGCTGCCTGTGCACCATTACACTATGATCGTGTAATGCTTGGCCCAACAGATGATCAATCTGAGGAGCTGCATTTTTTTCATTCAATGATGAATGAGTGTGAGCTGTGATTTATTTTTGATAGTAGAGCATAGAGATGGACCCGTCGGGATTCGAACCCGAGGCCCCCTCCTGTCATGACTTTTTTTGTTGTTTGCAAGGGAGGTGCTCTATTGCCCATAACATTTCCGTGGAACTGCTATTCCAGGCTGAGCTACGGGCCCATGATTATGAAAATAGATTGACATGTGCATGGTGTGTTTTCCAAATTTCGTTAAAATAAAAAAATAGGAGGTGATCCATCCGCAGGTTCCCCTACGGATACCTTGTGACGACTTAACCCTTCTCACTGAGCTCGAGTTCGTAGCACTCCGAAGAGTGCGCCTCACTCGAACCCTGCTCGATTGGCTTGACGGGCAGTGAGTGCAAGGCACAGGGACGTATTCACCGCTCGCTGTTGACGAGCGATTACTAGGAATTCCGGTGTCATGAGGGCGAGTTACAGCCCTCAATCTAAACTAGGGCAACGTTTCGAGGATTGGCTTCTCCTTTCGGAGTTGCATCCCATTGTCGTTGCCATTGCCGCGCGCGTGTAGCCCAGAAGATTCGAGCCATACAGACCTACCGTTGCCTGCACCTTCCTCCTGGTTACCCAGGCAGTCCCTATATAGTGCTCGATCATCGAAACGACTCGTTAGCAAATATAGACGCAGGTCTTGTTCGTTACTGGACTTAACCAGACACCTTGCGGCACGAACTGGCGGCGGCCATGCAACATCTCTCGGCTCGTTAGGTAAGACCTTTAATCTGACCTTCATACTGCCGTCGCTCCTGGTGAGGTTTTCTGTGTAGAGTTAAATTAAACCGCACGCGTCACTCCTTGTAGTGCGCCCCCGCCTATTCCTTAAAGTTTCAGTCTTGCGGCCGTACTCCCCAGGTGGCAAACTTAACGCCTTCGCTCCAGCACTACATACCCACGAAGGATATGTAACACTTAGTTTGCAGTGTTTACAGCTAGGACTACAGGGGTATCTAATCCCTTTTGCTCCCCTAGCTTTCGTCCCTGATCGTCAGACCCGTTCTGGACAGGTGCCTTCGCTATTGGTAGTCTACCAAGGATTATCGCATTTTACCGCTCCCCTTGGCATACTCCTGCCCCCTCCCGGTCTCAAGTCATGGAGTATTCCTTGCACTCAGTTCCCTTGAGAAGAACTATTTCACAAGAAACTTTCATGACCGACTACGGACGCTTTAGACCCAATAGAACTGGTCCCCACTCGTGGCTCCGGGATTACCGCGGCGGCTGGCACCGGTATTGCCCACCACTTATTCGCTAAGCTTCTTACACTTAACAAAAGCATACCATCAAGTGACAGTATGCACGTGGAGTTCCCTTGTCACACTTTCGTGCATTGCAAAGGTTTCCCGGCTGCTGCACCCCTTAGGGCTAGGGCCCTTATCTCAGTGCCCTTCTCGGGGCTAGGACTTCCATCCCCCCTACTGATCTTAGGTTTGGTGAGCCGTTACCTCGCCAACAGCCTAATCAGCCGCCGACTCATCTTACGGCATTACTTTTGAAAACAACGACCTTCCAGTGCGTAGTTTTTATCCGGGTTTAACCTCAGTTTCCCGAGGATATCCCAGACCGTAAGGCAGATTATCGACGTGTTACTGAGCCTTGTGCCAGTACTCTTGCGAGCCTGTGACTTGCATGCCTTGAGTGGAACTCCACTAGCAGCGACCTCCCGCAGGATCAACGGGAATTGTTCTGGACCGCTAAAGACTTTTCCATTATATACATGATTTATTGAATAGTTGGTTGTCGCACCATGCGACATGTCATCCATCATACGTTGGTACGTACTCATGACCAACATGCTCATCATTTGCTCAGAGCACGTTGTTTTTGAGCATAAAAAATTGAGAAGAATAATTGTTTTTATGATTGATACTTATTCTTCATGCATGGTAGGAGTTGGAGCAAAAAACGGATTTATAAAGCTATCGTTTTATTTCGCTCTTTTGGAAATTATTTTAATGTTCCTGAGACTGTGAGCACTAAATTATTTTTTAGTAACTGAGAAAATTTTTATCTTTGTACTTATTTTCTAGATAAAGAATATAAAAAAATAAAAGGATTATGAAGCTTGCGCTTTACGTCTGCGCTTCTCTCTTCTAATACGCTTTCTTTGCCACTTCCAGCGCATCTGTCTCTTTTTCTTCCAACGTCTAGAACTGCGTTTCATGTAGTCTTCTTGCTCTTTTTTTCTTCTTTTAAAGGTTGTGGTCTCTCTTTTTCCAGGCTAAATTATTCTTCTTTTGTTTTGTTTGTTTTTCTTTTGACTTCTTTTGCTTTTTTTCACAACTCTTATAAGGGACTTCTGTTATAGTTGTTGTATGGTGTTAGCAGAATTATTTCCGAGAATGCCTGAAGTGAGCTGGTTAGATAACATTTGTTTTATCATTCTTGTTTTGTCTGCTTTTAACTGGGTTGCATTTGCTTTTTGGGATATTAATATTGTTACCTTTATTCCTGATCTTACTTTACAGAAATTTGTTTATGTTATTATTGGACTTTCTGGATTCAAAGCCTTATTTTTTTGGAAGAAATGCCTAGCTTGCTCCAGAGTTGAGTAATTCTTTTACTCTTTTAATATAGTTTTTTAAGTTTATTATCTCTTGATTGTAAGGATCAATTTTTTCTGCTTCCTCCACTGTTTTTGCAGCTTCTTCTATCTGTTTATTTTTCATATAAGCAATCGCTAATCCAAGATAGGTCTTGATATTGTTGGGGTTTAAGAGCAATGATTTTTTATAATACTGGATTGCCTTGGGATAATCTTCCTTGAAATTGTAATGGATAATTCCCATGTCCCTGTAGACTTTTGCTTTGTTTTCAAATTGATCTATTTTTTCTTCGTAGATTTTCAAATACTGCAGTTGTTTAGCCTTATGGACGCGTTCTCCTTTTTCGAATTGATAATGATGGATTACTATTGCAGTTTGCTGTATTCTTTTTTTGTCTTTAATGGATGCATCTACGGATTCATGGACTGGACTAGAGAATTTTATTTCTTTAGTATTTCTAAATAAGCGAATGATATTACAACTGATGAACCCCATAAACTCTTTAGCCTCTGGAATTTTCTGATTGACTAGCTTAAAGCCTAATAATTTTCTATCGTTAGTATAACTGACTTGGACAAAAGTATAAGCATCATATCCTTTGCTCTTTGTTAACTCTTTGATGACTAGATGGTCTTCTTTGCTGAGTACTTCATCCGCATCTAAGACTAAAATCCATTCTTTTGTTGCTTTTGACAGCGCAAAATTTCTCGCTTTACTGAAATCATTGTCCCATTTGTAGGAAAACACATTCGGAGTATATTTTCTTGCTACTGCAACTGTTCTATCTAAGGATCCAGCGTCAACAATAATAATTTCATCTACTAGTTCTTGTACAGATTTGATTGCTTGCTCTAGATATTTTTCTTCATCACGAACAATCATACATAAGGAAATACTCATGTGTTTGCTAATTTTTTCATCCCTATAAATTTTTCTGTCGTTAGCTTTATATAGAAGTTCTGCTTCAAGAATTCTATGAGTTTAGGTTGTGTAAACATTATAACTATTTCTACTCAATTCTTGAGGGGGGACTATCTGTAACCCAATCATTATTCTGCGGGAAAAAGAGGTGTCTTTTCTACTCGCTTTTAATGACCAGCTGTCTCCCTCAAGATTGCATTGCTAACCTTTATTAATCTCATTTTCTTTACACCAACATGGTTACTCAAGAACAAGTTATTACTCAATTGAAAAAAGTGCAAGATCCAGAATTAGGTTTAGATGTCTGGACTTTGGGACTCATTTATACTATTACTATTGAGAAAACTAAGATTCTTATTAAAATGACTTTGACTACGCCTATGTGTCCTTTTGGTCCGATGATGATTGCTGATGTAGAAAAACGAGTTAAAGAATTAAAAGGGGTTAAAGTTGCAAAAGTTGAAATTACTTTTAATCCTCCTTGGAAACCGACGGAAGAAATTCGTGAATTATTAGGTGTTTAATCTTATTCTACTAAGAACATATCAGGATCTACTAGATGTGTCATGACTTCATTTAAGAAACGAGCAGCTTCAGCACCATCGATAATTCTATGATCAAAAGATAAGGATAAAGTCATCATGTGTCTGATTTCTATTTTTCCATTTCTGACTACTGGTCTTTCTTGGATTTTTCCTAAGCCTAGATTAGCAACTTCTGGATAATTGATAATGGGGGTAGCATAAGTGCCTCCTAAACTTCCTACATTGGTAATAGTGAAGGTTCCTCCTTTCATATCTGCTAAGTCTATAGTTCTCTTTCTTGCTCCTATTGCTAGTGTTGTTATTTCTTTAGCTAAATCAATAAGCTTTTTCAGTTGCACATTTTTTATCACTGGCACAATGAGTCCTTCTTCAGTATCTACTGCGATACCAATATTATAATATTTTTTAATAATGATCTCTTGATTTACGTCATCAATCATAGCATTGAGCAAGGGATGTTTTTCCAATGCAGGAATTAATGCTTTGATAATGAAAGGCAAATAAGTCAAGTGTACTCCTTCTTTTTCACATTTGTCTTTTTCCTTTTCTCTAATTTCTACTAAATGTGTGACGTCGCATTCATCCATGTGCGTGACTAAAGCAGTGGACATTTGTGACTTAATCATATTATTGGCAATAGTTTTTCTTAAACCATGCAATGGAACGTGCTCTACATATCCATAGAAATCATACTTCTTGACGACTTTAATGTCTGAATGTGTAACTATTTTCTTTTCTGTTGGAGCTGCACTATTGACATCCTCTTCAGTAATTTGACCATGGCTTCCAGAACCTTTAATGTCTGATAAATCTACTCCTAATTCTTTTGCTAATTTGCGTACTGCTGGCAATGCAAGAATATCTTCCTGTTTTGTTGTTTGGACTTCAGTTTTTACTTCTAGTGTTGGAACTGGAATGTCTTCAGCTTCTTCTAACTCACCTACAACTCCTACAGATTTGAATTTCTTTTCTGTTCTTATTTCTTTTTTAGGAGCAGCAGTTTCTTTTTTTGCTGGCGTTGTTGGTTTTGCTGTAGATGCTTTTCCTTTTTCGTCAATAACAATCATGACTTGTCCTACATTGACTACTTTTCCTTGAGCGACTAGAATTTTTGCAACTTTTCCTGCAACTGGAGAGGGAATATCTACTACTGCTTTATCAGTTTCTACTTTTACTAGGACTTGATCTTGCTTGACCATGTCTCCTTCTTTGACCAGCCATTGGACTATCTCTCCTTCAGTGATACCTTCTCCAACGTCTGGGAATTTGAAATCCATTAGAACATCATGACCTCATCTATGGCTTTGCAAATACGAGCAGGATTTGGTAAATAGTTGATTTCATTTTGATAATAAGGGAAAATAGTGTCAAAACCTGTTACTCTTTGGATAGGTGCTTTGAGATTTAAGATAGCTTTTTCTTGGATACGAGTTGCAATTTCTGCTCCCCATCCACCAGATCTAGGAGCTTCATGGACTATAATACAACGACCTGTTTTTTTGACAGATTCAATAATTGTTTCCGAATCTAAAGGACAGATAGTTCGTACATCAATAATTTCACAAGAGATACTTCTTTCTTTCATCTTTTCTGCAGCACGCTGACATTCTCTAATCATGGAACCCCAAGCAACTAAAGTTATATCCTTTCCTTCTTGCAGTATTTTTGCTTTTCCTAAAGGGATTACATATTCTTTTGTTGGCACTTCTTCTTTGATAGCACGATAAATTCTTTTTGGTTCGAAGAAAATAACTGGATCTGGATCACGAATTGCTGCAATCAATAATCCTTTTGCTTCTGCAGGAGAAGAGGGAATAACTACTTTTAATCCTGGGATGTGTGCATACAACGCTTCCATACTTTCTGAGTGATGTTCTAAAGCTCTGATGCCACCACCATAGGGAACACGCAAGACCATAGGACAAGTAAATCTTCCCCGAGAACGATTTCGTAAACGAGCAGCATGTGATATTAACTGATTGAATGCTGGATAGACAAAACCATCGAATTGAATTTCTGCTACTGGTTTTAATCCATAAGCTGCCATGCCTATAGAAGTTCCAACAATACCTGACTCTGCCAGAGGTGTATCCATGACTCTTGCTGTTCCAAATTTCTTTTGCAACCCCGTTGTAACTCTAAATACACCACCTTCATGACCAACGTCTTCACCTAAAACGACAACACTTTTATCTTTAGCCATTTCTTGATGCAACGCAAGATTGATTGCTTCGACGATGTTAAGCTGGGACATCTAACTCACTACCTCTGCACGATATGCCCCTAAGGGTGCTCCTTTTGGTAGCCAGCATAATCCTCTTTCACCAACTCCTTGGAACCAGCTTGGATCATGATACTGTTGTTTTAATCTTTCTATTTCTGTTTGTTCATCTACTGTGAAACTCTGCACTTTATATCTTCCTTCTGTTAATCCTACTGCTAGAGTTTCATGTAATTTTTGCAATGTAATATTTGAGCTGTGCTGTGTAATCCATGTTATTTGTCCTTCTAATTCTCTTACATCAGCTTCATCATATAATCCTTTTTTCATAAGTGCAACCATTCTTTCTGCAAGATTGTATACTGGACGATCGTAGAGAATAATTCCTTGTTGCATCACACATCCGTTACTAATTCTTTGTGCATTTCCTGAAACTTTTTTACCTTCTATATAGAAATCATTTTTATTAGTAATAGTAACTGGTAAACCTAAACTTGCAAGCGCTGTTGCTATTTTTCCGCAAAACAACTCATACAGCATTGTAGTATCTATAGCTGGTGTTGGAAAAAAAACACTATAAGAAAAATCATATTTTGTATCATGATACACTGCTCTTCCCCCACTTGTTGCTCTTACAACCCTTACTCCATGTTGTATACAGGCTTCCTGATTTACATCTTCGATTGCTTGGGGTTTAGCTATTGATAGTGCAGGTTCCCAATGATTAAATATTAAGGTAGGTGGGCTTTTTTTTGTAGCTACTTGCTGATGCAATACTTCATCTATAGCAATAATCTCTGCAGGATCACGTACTTTTGCTTCAATTACTCTCCACATCATTTGTTCCAAACTCATTCCTCCTTCGCCTCTAGATTTTTTTGGAGATATTCGAATTGCTCTTTGAGTTCTGAAGTCATTTCAGCATACATGTATTTGAACATGTCCTCTGGTTTTGTTGCTGCTGCAACTTTTTCTGCTTTTGCAATAGCTGCTTCTATTTGTTTTGCACATCTTTTTACTAAATCCTCTTCATATTTTTTATTCCAGATTCCTTTTTTCTGTAAATAAATTTTGAATCGTTTAATGGGATCACGTTCTTGCCAATATTTGACTTCTTTATCAGAACGATAGAGTGTTGGATCATCAGCTGTTGTATGTGGACCAATTCTGTAAGTTAAGGATTCAATCAATGTTGGGCCTTTTCCTTTTCTTGCATTTTCCACAGCCTCTTTTGTTGCTGCATACAATGCTAAAGCATCATTACCATCTACCTGAATACCTGGAAAACCATAAGCAATTGCTTTTTGAGCGATAGTTTTACTTGCAGTTTGGATATGTCTTGGTGTAGAAATAGCCCATTGATTGTTTTGACAAAAAAGAATACAAGGTGCTTTGAAAACTCCAGCAAAATTCATTGCTTCATGGAAATCTCCTTCTGAGGTTCCACCATCACCGAGAGCTGCTACTGCAACTACTTTATGGCCTTTGATATTGGCTGCCATAGCTACTCCAACACCATGTAATGTTTGTGAACCTACTGGGACTGAAAGAGGAAAGTTATTGATGCCTTTGGGAGATCGATTTCCTTCTTCACATCCCATGAATGTTAAGTAAAATAATTCTAGGGGAGCATCACGCGCTAATAGAATTCCTAATTCTCTGAATGATGGAAAGAACCAATCTTGTTTTTGCATAGCAAACCCAACTGCTACTTGCGCTTCTTGTCCTAACACTTGCGCGAATGTTCCCATGCGACCAGAACGTTGCAAAGCTAATGCCTTAGTATCTGCCATGCGAGTTAAGACCATACACTCATACATCTTTTTTAACTCAGTAACAGAGAGTTTTGGCTCTAATAACTTATCAACATTTCCCTCTTTATCTAGAATCTGTAAGAATTTTCCTTCTAATGGATTGAAGTGTTCAATCATCCTCTTTTTTCACCTGCTTTTTAACTTCTTTTTCTTCTCTTAAATGTTATCTTTTTTATCCTATTCTTGTTCCTTTACTGATTGCTTTTCTTAACTTAGAGTTATTGTTATAAGTCCACAATACTTTTTCATCATGAACTATAATTTTTCCACTATACTCGAGATAGTCAATGATGCTCATCAATGTTTGATGCATAACTTGTTTAGGTAATCTTCTTTTTAGTTCAGCGATAGTTAACATTTCATCAGCATTCATGAGTGTTTCCTCTACCATAAGTAAAGTATTTAGTGTTGGTGATCTTTGTTCACTATATTCGCGTTTGCGTAGTTTTATCTCTAACATATCAACTGATATAATATCAAGTGATATATAAACTTAACTCTTTTACTTTCCTACTGCCCATTTCTTGAAGGTTGCATAATCACAACTACCACACAACCATTTCTTTGTTGCAGTGTTGTAGAAGAAAGGAACTCCGCCACATTTGCCATTGTCCAATTGCTCGAATAATTTTTGATTTTGGGAGTTATGCCATACTTCTAATTTAGTCACTTTTACTTTTTCTTCTTTTTCTAGACGGGCAATTAAGGGATTCATCTCTATACAGTGTGGACACTCAGTACCATAGAAATCATAGAGAATTGCTTCTTCTTGTTTAGCTTTAGGAGCTGCTTTTTTAGCTGCTGGCATACGATCACCTCTTTCTTAAATGAAGATATTAAGTAATTTAAAAAGGTATCTTTTATAATTTCTGAGCTAACTGCAGATATCTTTGATAGTTTTCTTGACGTGCTTTTAATCTACTTGGTAAATGAGCACAGTTTTCATCATGTAGTAACTGCTGCATGAGTTTATCAGTTATTTTTCTATGCGTGAGGAAACCAGTAGTTAGTTCTGTAAATGTATAGCTCATAGTATGATTATCGCTTACATCTATTGCCAACAATTTTGGTTCTTCAAATCTTAAAGTTCCTAAATGAGGTATAAATTGTACATAGGGATTAAGATAAAATGTGACTTCTTCTCTCAGAGCAATTACGTCTGCTTGTTGCACGTAACCTGCAATAAATTCTGGTCTTCCTAGATTTACTACGCATATTTTTATTCTTTCTTCTTCTTTTCTTATTCTTTCTACTAAAGTTGCAATTTGCATGTCTTTTCTTCCTTCATGCTTCTATAAATAGTTATCTTTTTAGATTTTCTCTAAGTCTATAATTCTTTTTTTATTTTTCTCAAATACTCGATTATCAATTAAACCAAAAACACCCTGTAAACCATCTTTAAACTGCTTTGAGGTAATCTCTTTTATTACTTTTTCTAATCTTTCTTTAAAATTATATCTAGCAGCAACTTCTTTCTTTATCCAAATCGCATCTTGTATAAAACTAATTAAAAGAAATAAATCTCTAATGTCAGTTAATCGACAACTGAGCATTTTCATCACAAATAGAGCATCACTGTTAATAATTCTTATTTTTAACTCTTCACTTATGGTTTTTCCTTTTAGACTTCTTATGGTAGAATTATCAAATATCCACTCTGCAGATAGTTTAGCGTTTGTTTGTCTATCAACCACTTCTTCAATAAGTATATCCATACTTACTCTAAAATTATGTTGAATCTTTTTTTCATATCTCTCAAAATTTCCATTATAGGGTATTTCATTACTATTGTTTACCTTTTGATATCCTAATTCAAGCAATGCTTCCTCAATAGACTCTAATTCTTCATGATCTTTGATCACAATGTCACAATCTACAGAGAATCTAGGAAAGGTATAAGCATTGACAGCATAGCCACCTATAACAACAAAACTATTTTTCTTTATTTTCTTTAAAGTTTCAAATATCTCTTTTTCTCTAAGCTGCAGCTGTTCCATATTTTTTCCTCATATAGTTATAGGGATATGTATAAAAGCTATTCCCCCTTGCGATCTTCTCAGTTTCTTTTCTTGTTTCAACATATATACCTTCTTTTTCTTCACTGATTATTGCTTGGACTGGAATCAAGATAACAAATTCTCCAATTGTTGCTCCAGTATTTACATAATTAGGTATTTTATATTTATTGAAAAATCCTTTCCAATATTTCATGTCTTTTTTCAAAATTTTAATATAATAAGGAGATTTTTCTCTTCCTCTTTGCATATAAACATAATCTGACCAAATCTCTACTGCTGATAACCCTGTAAAAGCATACAATTTAGTAGCTTTTTTTATGATGTTTTGGACTTTGAACTCTAATAATCCCTTTATAATTATTTCAGGAGTTATACATTGATAGGTGTTATGAGTTACTTTTTTTATCCAGCCATTGTTTACCAATACAGAGAATATTTTTTTCTTCATACTTTCTCCGACTATCCAATCTAAATCTGCCTGTGTAAATGCTTCTTTTATGCCGTGTCTTGTGAAAAACAAAGCATATGCACGCAACCCATAGTTTGGAATCTCGTTATACATAGTTACCTATTGAGTAACTAACTATTTAAAGCTTTCTTTTGCTAGTTCTTACTAGAGCTCACATTTTTTAGAATTCTTTTGCTGTTCTGTCTTAAAAAAAGCTTTTTCCTTCTGGTGCTTCATTTCTAGTCATTGATCGCTGATAGTCTGGGTCATAAATCTTTACGATCTCAAATGATCCACTGGTTTTTCCAGCACTTATAGTTTGCCGCAGTATATGCACATGACCCCAATATAACCAGTCTCCTTTAGGTCCTTCTTCCACTAGGAACACGCGAGTTGGATATCTATGATACAACCTTTCTCCAGTATTCCAAAAATTAAATGTTCTGCCTACAAATCTTTGTGATTCTGCAGGTGTTTTTAGATGATCTTCCAAATTAAGTCCTTCAGGAAATCCTCTTGCTTTAGAAATTTTTAAGGTGTCATTTATTTCGATGTTGCTTCCCATAGGCTTACTCTTTTTTCTTTCCTTTAATAATCTTCTTTATTCTAAGAGAGTAGTTACTTTTCCTGAGTAAACTTTATTAAGGATATTCACAGCGATAAACTATGACTTCCTCAACAGAAACCTTATCTGAAGCTAGCATTACTAAAGCAGTAAATAGAACCATAAATAAAAGACTTTTAACAGGTCTTTCTCTTATGCTAACTGGAGCTGCTGTTACAATAGGTTTTGGTTTGGCTTCACAACGAGATAATCCTTATGCACAGATCCCAGAAGTACAGACTTATCAATGGGTTCGAAACTCTTTAGCAGATATTAGTCGATCACAATTTTCTGCACATTCTTATTCACTTCCAGATCCTCCACATCAAGATCAATCTTTAAGCAGCTTAGTTCAAGATCATAATACTCAAATCTCTCAAGGCGAAGTTAAGCTCTCAACTAGTTTGTCTACTACTGCTGGCTTACTTGAACAACAATTAACTACCTTACAAGAAAAAGAACCAGTTATTAGCTATAATGCTTTTCAACATGAAAGTCAAGCTTTAGCTCTTCATGGTTTTTGGGGCATTGCTGGAGTAATAGGTGGTTTGCTCTATCTTATGCCTGTCTTTAATCTCACTCATAGGGAAAGAGTACGCTTGAATGTTATTGAATCTTTGAGCCCTGCATAATTTTTTCTCTTGATTTTTAATACTGTATTCTCTTAAGAGTAGTTACTAACAGCAAGATTTATATATCCCTCATCTTCTTTGTTTTTCTATGACTGAACAAACTAAATCTCTTTGGGAAAGAGAATCTGCAATTAGAGAAGTATATCATAAACACTATATGCGTCGTACTAAAAGATGGATAATTGCTTCAGTTCTTGCTTTGGGTGCTGCAGTAACTTCAAAAGTTACTAATCAAAACTTCTATGTTGATCGCCCAGCAGTTTTAGCTTATACAGAAACTAATAGGCATCTCTCTTATCTTAAGAATTATCAACAAAATACACAATCTATTTCACAATCTATTCCCTCTCTCGACCAACTCTTACCTGAAAATGCTCCATTTTATACTTCCTTAGAGACTTATGTTGCCTCTCTTGAACAAACTGCAGCGAAACTCCAGCAACATCCTGATGTTGTTCAGTATCATAATCAAGCTTCTCAGAATATATTTAATAATTATTTTATTGGTGGAGCTGCTCTGGGTCTTTGTTTAGTTGCATTTGCTAGAGTACTTCAGCTTAGCCGTCAAAAAAGGAACTCCATACAAATAGAACTTGCTACTCTTCGTGCTTCTGAACCTTCTGATCCAGTACTCTTCGCCTAAATAAATACTTGAATAATATTTTGAATACTAAAATAGAGCAACACTGCAGAAGTTATTATTCCCAGCACAGGAATTACAGGTATACGAGCAATAGTTCCAGAAACTTGGAATATTCTTTTCATATTTGGCTCTTTGAAGCGCAAAACAATGACTGCTAAGTTAATCATGATAAATGTGATAAACAAAGTAGCTGTGGCAATGTTAGCAACTAAATTGAGATCTTTGACAAATACAAAGACTATAGTCAACAACAATAATAACTCTATAGCTCGATAAGGAGTACTGGTTTTAGGATCTATTTGCGCTAAGAATTTAGGCAATGCTTTTTCTCCTGCAATACCATAAACAAAACGAGATGCAGTTACGATTTCCATCAATGCTGTGCCTGCTGTAGAAATCAAAGCGATTAATGCTAACAAAATAAATGCTCCTTTTCCCCATAAAGTTTCTGCAACTAATGCCATGGGTGCTTCAGATGCTCCAAGCTGCTGCCAAGGAACAATGGCTACGACTGCTAGCGCGACTAAAATATAGATCACTGAAGAAATTACCACGGATAAAATCATAGCTCTTGGAATTGTTTTCTTTGGATTTTTTGTTTCCTCTGTCAGACGAGCAACATTTTCAAAACCCATGTAAGCAAAAAACATTAACGCTGATGCACTTAAGACTCCTGACAAACCATAAGGCATTTCCAGCAGATTTATTTTTGTAATATTCTTGAACCCTGCCGCTATAATCATGAGGAGACCACCAACACCAACAATAGTTAAGACAGTATTTACAGAACAGGATTGTCTGAGACCACAATAATCTATAGAAGCAATACCAATGACTAAAATAATCGCTGTCATTACAATAGGGATATTAGTAAGACTATGGAGATACTGCGCAAAACTTAAGGAGACTGTCGCGATGGCAACTACTGCTGTAATAATCAACATGCAACCAATAATTAAAGCAATTCTTTTTCCGAAGGCATGCTTGGCATAATCATATTCTTCTGCATCTCTTGGAAACATAGAAGCTAATTCTCCATAACTTAATCCCGTGAAGATAGCAATACAAGCGCCAATGACGAATGCCAGCCATAGAGCATTACCAGCAGTTTGTGTTCCAATGCCTATTAATGCGTAAATACCTGCACCGATAATGATTCCTACACCAGAGATAGTTGTTTGCCCAAGATTGAGATTTCTATGCAGACAAGGCTTATGAGGAGGACATGCTTTATGCTGAAGAAATTGATGACTCTTTTCACGACGTAGCACTGTTTACACCCCTTGAAAAGAAGCTTGATTTTTGCAATTAATAAAGATATTGCTTTATGCGACGAACGCTACAGCACTAGTCACCATACCAGAACCAATGCAAGCCATAATAACGCGAGAACCTTCTTTGATTTTTCCTTGTTCATATGCTTCTGACAATGCAACAGCTGCAGATGCCGAAGACATGTTTCCATATCTGTCTATATTTCTGAAAACTTGTTGATCTTTTAACCGTAATCTTTTTTGTACGCCTTCAAGAATACGAATATTTGCTTGATGGAAAATTCCCATATCCAACAATCCTTCATCATCCCATTTTCCACCAGAAGGTGTACGCAATGTGCTTAATCCTTCACGACATATCTCTGTTAATTCTCGAGTTGCCTCTTTCAACACTTGATTTCCGCAAGGCATACGCAACTTTCCTTGATCATCTCGATAGATCCAATCTTTGCGACCTTCATGAGGATTTGATTTTCCTTTTGCCCACATGATTCCGCGATGAGGATCTTCTTCTCTTTGTAAAATAACTGCACCTGCACCATCACCAAACAATGGACTGTTTTTATCTTTGTAATCAACCATCTTAGAGAGTCTTTCTACACCAACTACTGCAACTGGACCAAGTTGATATTTTCCCATTAGTGCATCTGCAATAGCCATAGCTGTAGTATATCCAGCACAGGCGGCTCCAACATCAAAAGCATATCCCACATTATTCGCTCCTATCATTTCTTGCACTTGACAAGCTACAGATGGAAATTGTCGAGGATTTTCTTGAGTTACTGTAGCAACAATAACTGCTTCTAGATCATTGGGTGTTAGTTTTGCATTTTCTAAAGCCATGGTCAGAGCATTTTTCGCCATGTGATGCACTTCTTCTCCTGGAGCAGCACAACGTCTTTCTTTAATACCCATCATTTGCTGAATCCATTCGTCGGTTGTTTCTACAGGATTTTCAAGATCATATCCTTGCGGAGTCCACTCATAGAACGGATTTTTATCTACGAAGAATTGATTTGTTAGAACTTTTGCTGGAAGATAGTGTCCTGCACCTAAAATGATATTTCCCATGTCTTTTTGCTTGTTTAAACCCTATTTAACTATTTCTCTTGAGCAGAGGTTCTTACCGAGAAATGACAAAAAGGTTGATTTTTTTAAGGATTTTGTTCAATATCATCTCTATACACAAATTCTATAAGTTCGATGCCTAATCGCGTAATAAAATATCTTTTATGACCATCCATTGCTGGAGCACTGTCCAGAAAACCGATCACATCTAAATCTTTTTCAAAACTAGGGTAATATTCAGACACTTGATCTTTAAGTCTCGTTTTATTTGTATCATAATCAGCTCTTACAGAATGAAGAGCAATAACATCATAATCAGCCCCTATAGAATGAGGAGTAATATACTTATTGTCCTTATACCATTTGAGAATTTCAAAATGTCCAATATCTAATGATTCTAACTTATTCAAGATATACACGATAGAAATTTTTTGTCTTGGACATGTTATCGAATTTAACAAGACATTTCTAAATAATTTCAATTTTTCTTCTGTATGCTCAAAACGTACTAACTCAAGGATTTTTTTAAAGATACAGTAAAATTCAAAGGACTCCAAAAATTTCTTGTCCATTGATTCTTCTTTTAAATCTTCAAGTTGTTTAGATAAATCTTCCAGAAATCTTAATATTTGTCTTACTTCTTCTTTATCTTTATTTGAAAACAAAAGATTTTCTAGAGCAGGCACCGCACTTACTATTGCTCTTATTTTTGTTTCAGTGTTACTTATGTTTTTAGGTACATCCTTTAATAATCTAAAAAAATCTTGAAGATTATACACTTCTTTTATAGGAACTATATTTTTTTGAGCCATGTTGTTGGTTGTTTTCAATTTTCAATGGACATAGTTCTATTTATAGTTACACTATCAGTTATTAAATGGAATATAATCACACAGGGGAAATTTTTAGGAGATTGATCCAAATCACTTGTATAGAAGTTACTAGCTTCTTGCCTGACTTCCCCAGACTTTAAGATAATGGGTGGTTTGTTATATTCTATATCATACCAACCCCTAGTAAGCCTAGAGTCTAAAACGCCATCGTTACAAAGAGCTGAAGATGCTATTTCATTTACTTTGAGAGTTGTTTGACCAAAATTGCCTATATTAAAAAATATAGCCGTATTTTTCATTAACTTTGTACGATTTACCTTTATGGTTTCTCTTTCGAAATAAGCAACACCATTATCAAGATTAATCGAGAAATATACTCCTTCAGTTGTTTGAGCCTCAATAAGCTTTTCTGAATTAATAATTTCTTTTTCATGTAAATCTATTTCTTTTTGTTGTATTGTAGAAGTAAATTGAAGGTTGTCGTAAGTTATTTTTGCAATAAATATTGTTGCAATTGCCATTATGATGGTCGCAATAGTCATCCACTTGTTTGTTTTATTTTGCTCTATTTGTAAATTGTCTCTTTTTATGTTGTCTACTTTATTCTCTAATTCTCTTATTCTGTTAGAAAAGTTGCTAAATTTTTTATATTTTTTTTCACGAGCTGCGTATAATATAGGGGGTATTGAGCCTGCATGTGATTGTCCTTCTCTTTTTAAATACTCATTGATATCAACTCCATATTTCTTAATTACTTCATTTTCCATACTTTCATCCTTATAGAATAAATCTCTGTAAAAATCAAGGAGTTTTTGATAATCAATATTAAAGTCGTTATCTTTTTTCTCTGATTTCTCTTGTTCGGTTTGTGGGAGTAGCTCTTTGTTTCTATGGAATAAAAATGCTAAAAGCACACCGCCTACAATAAACCAAAAAAGACCAAATATAAATAAACTCCAGTTATTTATTTGTCCATCTTTCATTGATAAAACGACAACTATAGCGGTATAAATTCCAGAAAAATAACTAATAATATAATCCTTAAGCCATGACAAATTGAGTTTTTTCATTCATATCCTCGTGAAATATGAGCGGGACGCTCTCACCGGGATTTGAACCCGGGTTTAAGGCTCGAAAAGCCTTCGTCCTTGACCACTAGACGATGAGAGCTTAGAGAAAACAACCTCGAAGATGATTTATAAAGTTAACTCCATTCTGTTTATCTTCACTACTGCTCTTGAATAAGAAACTTATATAAAGAAACCTTTTCCAATTTACTTTTATGACTGATTTACAAGCACCGACTCCTGAAACTTCGGGTGATACTCTCTCTTCTTTATCTGTAGAAAGAGGCAGATGCTTAGTTGATCATGAGATTGAAGATTTGATTAGACAAGGCCATATCTTGTTTCCTTCTGGAATTACTCACTCTCCCAAAGATATTCAACCTGCTTCCTTTCAACCTACTTTAAGTGGAGAAGCCTATGTCATTGATACGGAGACGAGCGGCTCTCTTCGCCCACATCGTGATTTTACTCTTGAACAAATGGTTTTACAACTTCCTCGCTATAGAAAAAGACAAATAGATGTTAGCAGTGGCGCAGAATTAAAAAAAGGACATACTTATTTAGTGCGTCTTCAAGAACGATTTGATCTTGATCCTAACATTCGCGTTAAATGTTCTCCTCGTAGCAGTACTGGCAGAATTTTTTTAAGAACCCGTTTGTTGGCAGACTACAGCGATTGTTTTGATGAAGTAAAATATGCACCCCAAAGTAAAGGTAAATATTTGGGACTTTGGCTTTTGGTGCAACCTCTTGCTTTTGATACTATAGTCAGAGCTGGACAATCTTTAACACAAGCACGATTTTTTACTGGTTATGATTCACTTCTCACTGAATCTGAACTTAAGGCACTTGATCAACAAAAACCTTTATTGCTTATGCCTCCTCTTCAAGCAGAAATTAAAGACTCTGATACTCGGGATGGTTTACAGATCAATCTTGATCTTGAAGGATTCCATACTAAAAAATTAGTTGGTCTCCGCACTCGCCATACTACAAACACAGTTGATCTACAGCATGTTGGAGTGTATGATCCTCATGAATTTTATGAACCTGTTTTTGTTCAAGATCAAGGAGATACTTTAGTTATTCCGCCTGGCCAATGTTACTTACTTTACTCTAGAGAAATTGTTCGCATACCTCCTACTCATAGTGCAGAACTACAAGGAAGAACTCACATCTCTTTAGATGGTGATTTACACTTGGCTGGATTTTTTGATCCTGGCTTTGAAGCACATGCTGTGTTTGAAGTACGATCGAATGAACAAGGTTCTATAACTCTTCATCATGGCATGCCTATGTCTCGCTTCCACTTTTTCCGCAATACTATTCCTAAACATCCCTATGGCAGCGGAACTTTGGGATCTCATTTCCAGGGACAAGTTGGACCGCAACCACCTAAATGTTTTAAACCCCTAAAATACGAATACGTCAGACCTTAATTTATTTATTTTAAACAAGCATTTATTCTAAGAATTTATTTTGCTTTACTAGTTTTGTCTGTGACCATAGTTTTCCAAAGCCAATCCAATGGCCTACTTTCATCTGCGTGAAGGCAAGCAAAATCAATGCATAAATAATATGATCATCGAATAAGGGATTATTTTTTGGAGGAATCATAGCTGCATACATTAACACCATTAAGAGCGCTCCACTATAGCCAGCGATTTTTATTCCAATGCCTAGAATTAAGGAAAGACCAATACCTAAGAGACCTAGCATGAATAGCCAATCTATTACAGGACTACCTGCAAAACTTTGATAGATGGAAGCGAAAGGACCATAAGTACTTTTAGTCAAAAAACCAAGTGTAGGAGCGTTGCCCAAAAGCCAAGCCTTATCTGGAGGGGTGGCAAAGCTTAGACCAAAGAGCTTATCTATAAATGCCCAGAAAAAAATACATCCGAGACTAATTCTTGCAACTCCTAAGAACACCTGGTCTTTTTTTAATCCCATTTTATTTTCTTTATCTTAGTATTATATAAATTATAACTATCGAAAAAGAAAGTAACTTTTAGTTATATGACTTAATTGATTTTCTGATTTAACTGAAAACTTTCTGTTATTTTACTAAATCTTCTAATTTATTGTCTACTTTATGTTGCCATACACTATCTTTTATTTTCCATGTAATTTCCTGATTATCCGGAGAAATTTTTAAATCTTTAACATCATGAATAGAAGTTGTTGATATATCACCTAACACTTTAATAATGCCACTTTGGGTATTATAAACAAAAAGTTCTACTCTTTTATTTCTGTCAGACAAAAATAAAATCACCTTACCATCTCGAGAAATAACTGAACCTTCATCTTTTGCAGAATTGTCAGATATATTCTTTAATTTATCTTTCTCTACATCAAACATATACACTTCTCTGTTTAATTCTCCATCCCACAAGGAAGAAATCCATGCATCAAATACTATTTTTTCTCCATTATCAGACATACCCTTGTAAGCTGCTGAAGCACTTATACTCTCTGCCTTTGAAAATGAACAATGATTAAAATTATTTTTAACTAATCCTCTTACCTCCTCTTTTTCTACATCGAATAAATAATAATTACCTGAGCCTTCTAATACTACTTTTGCCAAATCTTTTGACATATCTTTAAAAGTAAATGCTATTGCACCATATTCACGTCCAATATCATATTCAATACTTCCCCCACGTCTATCCTTAATCGTAAATTTTTCTACCCAATTTCGCTCTGGAAACATTTCTTTAAAATATAAACTTCTTCCGTCAGTAGTTTGACCGACTAATCTTAGTTGCGACTGCTCAATGTGATCTCGGTCTTCAATTCTTTTGGTTACAGCCCATTTCCTATTATTTTTTTCAATCTGCAGATAACCAGGTCCTAAGGTAAAAGCATACACCATACTGCCGAATAGACCTATTCCAATTATGCCTGCTGTTGCTGCTAATATAATCTCTTTGATTTTTCTCATACGTGTATAATTTTTCTTCTTAATATAAATCTTGTTTACTATGATTAAGAGACAAGAGAAATAGTGGGCCCGAGCAGATTTGAACTGCCGACCACCAGCTGTCTTAGGATATGTTTTAGCTGATATCGTCTTATAAGACTGGTACTCTAACCAGGCTGAGCTACGGGCCCTTAGAGAAGATGCACTTCAGATTATATATAAAGCTTGTTCTGAGTGATCATACCTCTCTTAGTCATTAGTTGGAAACTCTTATAAATCGACTTTATTTCCTGCTTTTATGGGCTTTTTAACTGCTACAAATAAACTCTTAACTACTACTGGTTATACTCTATCTGCAGGTTTGTATTTTGAATCTTATAGACATGTTGTAACTGCTCTGCTTACTGATAATGCTCCCCAACATATTCTCGGCATTGGATATATGGTCTTAACTACTTTAGTTTTAGGAACAACCACTCGTCTTCATGCACTTCAACCTAAACTAGAGCATCGTCTTGCATCTTTACAACTTCAAAAAACTTCTTCTTCAATCAGAAATTTATTAGACAGCGGAGAAATTGTATAAGTTAATTATTAAGCAAACCAATTTGTAATTGTCTTCCACATCTTTTTTATCCATGCACTGAAACCTGTAGGCTGCTCTTCGTAGTATATTTTTGCTTCTGGTATTTCTGGAAGAATTGTTGGTTCATCTTGTGCTTGGATTGTCTTTGGTACTACTGCAGGTGCTTGCTCAGAAAATTTCTTAGTAGAAGGTTGGATTGTTGCTCCTTGTTCTTGTTGTGCAAAAACTATTTCAATATGACCTACAGCTTGCTGTAGTGGATAGTCTATACTTAGTTCATCAGGATTATCGGTTTCTTGCTTGAGGAAAACACCATAGGTACTCATAGCTAGTTTTTTTCCAGTTCTGGTTTCTATAGTCAGAGTATTTTGTGCTGGCAGATCTAAATCTACTCCTGCCTCTGTTTCTTGGACATTAATAGTTATAGTTTCATCACTGGATGCTCCATCAAATTGACTTGCTTCTGTTGTGAGTGTTAGAGAAAAATCATTATTGGGAGTTATTGTTGTTCCAAGATCTAGCATTCCTCCGCCTTGTACTATGATGTTTACTTCATCACTGTTGACATCACCATCTTGATTGAGATCTATGGCTAGATTATAATTAGGTGCTCCACCAATATGCACTTGATAACTATTTCCATTAATAACTAGGTTTGCAGCAGCATCAGTTCCTTCTGTGCCTGTATACTGGACATCTTTTCTTCCTTCAGCAAGATCTTCAAAAGCTAATTGTTTATTGGTGGTGTCAATGGAATTATATTGGACAATATTAGTGATGCCTTGCCTGTTGTTTTCTGTGGTCAATATGAACTGATCGTCTCTTGCTATGATAAAATTAGTTATACTGGTTCCTTCTATGAAGTGCAATGCTTGATTTTCTTTTCCGATTTTTAAATTGTTATTCTCATTGGTGATGAGTGTTGTATCTATTTGTTGTCCTTTAGTATTTACAAATTCCAAGTCATAGCGACTATTGCCTGGATCAAATTTTATTTTTGTTCTTGCTGCATCCAAACCCCTATACAAAATATCCCAGTCTCCTAAGAGTGCTTGTTCATATCTAGTCATTTCTCTTAAACCTTTTCCTGCAGGAATAAAGACATTGTCTCCGGAAAGACTTTCTGCTCGCAAACGATATTGTAAAGAAGAGATACTATATTCTGTGTCGTCACCAGATCCTTTTATTTTAACAAAAGTATTAGCTAAGGAACGTCCATCAATACTCACTCCTTGGGAAAAACTGTCATCAGCAACATTTCTATCAGTAAATTCTAAAGTTTGTGCTCCTAGTGTAAAAGTTACTTGATCTTCCTGCTCTGCTGCTTCACTGACTAGCATTTTAGTAATGCCTACAGGTATTCCTGCGAGTGTTTCTACATCGCCCACACTTCTTCTTCCTGAAATTTGCTTATTGACTTCGAGCGTGACAGCTCTTGCTTCATCTTCTATGAGTTTTACTTTTACTGTATATTCTTGGCCATTAAGCGTGTATATTTTCTCTTCACCTTCACGCAAAGTATCACTGATTGCTCCAGAAAGTAAACGCAAGGTAAGCTGATCACTATTTTTCGTTGCTTCTGTTATAGTATAAGTTCTTCCCAACATGAATATTTCCTCATTTGCCAGATCAGTTAGTGTAGTACTTGCAAGTGTGGATGCTAATCCAGGAACAAATTCTAATTCATATTCAAAAGTGTCATTATTTTCTTCAAACACTAAGAAATCTGCTACTTCATTTTTATTATCTTCTGTAAAAAGAATACGTCCGGACAACAAGTCTGTTCCTTTAAATCTTAAATATTGGTTAGCTAAGGTTGTTGCTCTACCTGTACTAATGGTTGTGCTTCTTAAAGAAGGAGTTTTAGCATTAGTGACTGTATCAATTACATCACCTAAATATTCTCCTATTTCTATTCTATTAGTAGTTGTTCCTAAGCGAAGACTTTCTTGAGGAGTAGTTGTTAGTTGTTGAGTACATCTGCCTTGTTCACAGGATTCTGGACAGGAATACACTTTGATGCGCACTTGATTTTGACTACAATAATATTCTGTTAAGATCTGGTCTTCACAACTATCCACTAAAACCTCATTTCCTGCCGTGACTGTTCCTTTGGTTGCATAGATCATGCCATTATCAGAGTCTGTACACTCATGAATCACATTCCCTGTCAATTGTTCTTGCGCAGCAAAGAAAGAGACCATGGTTAACATCAAAGCAACTAGAATTGTTATGTCTTTTTTCACCTGAACACCTTGTTATTCTTATATCCTCATCTTTTTAAGGATTTGGTTGGTTTTTGCACTGGTATTTTTTCACCATAAACTATTTAAATCACTCTTAAGGGTATTGTAGTATGGCCTTGCTTTGGATTTTACTGATTATAGTTGCAGTTTTTGTACTTTACTTTATTCTAGCTTACAATAGACTAGTTTCTTACAAGCATAGAATTAATAATGCATGGTCACAAATTGACGTGCAACTCAAACGAAGATATGATTTGATTCCTAATTTAATCAATACTGTTAAAGGCTATGTCAAGCATGAGAAAGAAACCTTGAAAGAGCTTACTGATGCACGTACTCGTTTGATGGGTGGATCTCTAGCAGACAAAGCCAAGGCTTCGAATCAAGTAACTGATGCATTGAAGACGATCTTTGCAGTTGCTGAAAACTATCCTAACTTAAAAGCAAGTGACAATTTCAAGATGTTGCAAGAAGAACTCTCAGGCACTGAAAGCAAGATAGCTTATGCACGACAATTTTACAACGATAATGTTCTGTCTTTAAACCAGTCTCTGGAATCTTTCCCTACTAATATTGTTGGTAACTTTTTTGGCTTTAAACCTAGGGAATATTTCAAAGTGAGTGAAGCTGAAACTAAACATATTAAGGTAGACTTCTAATCATGTATGATGCAATTGCTTCAAACAAGCGGAAAACCTATCTTCTTATTTTCTTATTTTTTATCTTTATTGTCTTTTTAGGTTATATTCTAGGATCTCTCTATAGCAATCCTGTGTTTGGATTAAGCATTGCGTTTATTATTTCTTTTGTTTATATCCTGTTTAGCTTATTTGCTGGAGACTCTGTTATTTTAACTTTGAACTCTGCCAAACCTGCAGATAGACAGCATTATCCTCATTTAGTTAATACGGTTGAAGGACTAGCAATCGCTGCCGGGATTCCTACGCCAAAGATTTATGTAATTGATGATACTGCAATTAATGCTTTTGCAACTGGGAGAGATCCGAAGCATGCTGCTGTAACTGTTACTACAGGAACTTTACAACGCTTAAAACGTGATGAACTGGAAGGAGTCTTAGCACATGAATTAAGTCATATCAAAAATTATGACATTAGGTACATGCTAGTTGTTGTGATGATGGTTGGGATTACCTTAGTATTGAGTGATTTTTTATTACGTTCTTTATGGATGCGAGGCGGTGGAAGAGATGATAGTAAAGGCAACGCTATTCTGATTGTTATTGGATTAGCATTGGCTATTTTAGCACCGATTGCCGTACGTCTTATTCAACTAGCTGTCTCCAGACAACGAGAATACTTAGCTGATGCCTCTGGAGCGATGCTGACGAGATATCCTCAGGGACTAGCAAATGCCTTGAAGAAGATTAGAGACGATAAAGAACCTCTAATAGAAGCTGCTGACAGATCTACTGCTCATTTATACATTGAGAATCCTTTGGCTAAAACTAGAAAGAAATTATCTAGCGTCTGGTCTACTCATCCTGATGTTAATCTAAGAATTCAACGCTTAGAGAAGATGTAACTTATTTATGAGAAGATTTCCAGAGATCATTAAAATATTCTTTATACTTCTTTGCCACTTCTTTGCTTTTCATGACGAACACTATTGGTTTGTCTTCCCATACTAAGGTAAGCACATTGTTTTTCCAGAGAGCAATATTTGTTGGAAACTTGATATCTGTAAATCTATAGTGATAATATTTTAGTTTTGAAAACTTCTCCATCTTTTTTCTTGTCTCTGGATGCATTATTATTTTCGCACTGACTTTCTTTTCAGCTCTTTTCATGTGGAATTTCTTGATGAATAAAGCAATCTCCTCATTTTCGATCTCTTTTTCTCCTACTCCAAACGCAAGATATTCATCCCCTTTCTTCAAATCATCCAAAATTTCATTGTACACTGTTTTTAATCCCTCAATCCCAGTATACACTTTGACTTCTTGCCTTTCTAACTGGAGACTTCTTACTTTATTGAGCTCTTGAACAATTTTCTGAGAGCTTGTAATCTTCTTCTCTATATCCTCTTTCTTGACCTGTAGATACTCTATAATTCTTTTTGGATCTGCAGCTTCAAAATATCTTACGTTTTGTTTGGTTACTTCTGTTACCATTCCTTTTTGTTTTAATCTTTCTAGAACATCATAGACTTTACTTCTAGATACTTTTGAAGTTTTGATTATGTTTCCTGAGCTAGTATTTCCTAGTTTAACCAGTGTCAGGTATACATCTGCCTCTCCTTTAGTTAATCCTATGCTCACTAATGTATCGGTGTCCATACTCTTCTATTTATTGATCAGTATATAAATTATTCTAAAGTATTCCCCTCGGGGGGAGATTAAAATTATATATTCTAATGATTAACTACTCTTAAGTAATTGTATTGAACGACGAACGATGAACAAAAACAAAACATTATGGTTAGGAAAAGACGACAAGGAGTGTATTTTCAATGAAAACTAAATCTATTTATTTCTTAATGGGGCTAATTGTTATTTTAATTATTGGCGGATTAATCTTTCAAACTTATTCAATTTCTGAAGCAAATGCGAACATCAATGTAGCAGTACTTCTTCCCTTGACTGGCATTGGTGCTGCTGTGGGCAATGATTTTTTACAGGGCATGAATCTTGCGAGAGAAGAAGCTGGAAATACTAATATAGCCTATTTCATTGAAGATACTCAAACTTCTCCAAAGGAAGCAGTAAACGCCTTGAATAAACTTCTTGCTGAGAGAGATATCGACCTTGTTGTTGCTTTACAAGCACAAGTTGTAGCTCCCATTTCAGCTATAACTGAAGCGAAAAACATTCCTCTTATAGCAGGACTTACTTCTATAGAGAATCTCACGAGAGTAAACAATTATGTTACTTTAGTTTATCCTTTACCGGAAGATGAACTGCAGAAAACTAAGGAATTTATTCAATCGCAAGGACATACTAGAATTGCAACGCTCACAATCATGGATGAATTTGGTCAAACTATGAAAACCAAAATGGAAAAAGCTTATGGCACTCAAATCGTAGCCAGTGAAACCTATCCTCTTTCTGAAACTGACTATAGAACTTACCTGAGCAAAATACAAGAGCAAAATCCCGATATCATTTTTGTTATAGGCTATCCTACGCATTTAATTAATATCCTTAAACAAAGAACTGAATTGGGAATGGCTGTTATTCCTTTACTTTCAACGATTCATATGCAAAGCGACTTTGTAAGAAACGCTACTTCTTCATTGATGAGTGAAGTTTATGCAATCACACCAGCTGCTCTTAGTAAGGGAAAAAATCAGGCTTTTGTCACCCAATTTGAAACTACCTTCTCAAGAAAACCAGATTTCATAGCACCTTTTGGATATGATATAGCTAAGATTATAGATGCTGCAGCACTGTCTAATGGCGCTTCAATTCATGATAACTTGAGAAGTGTTTCTCTTACAGGACTAAGTGGAGAACTAAGCTTTAATGAGTATGGAGAACTCAATATGCCATTGGTCATTGTTAAGGCAAGCGATAGAACAATTGTTCTTCAATGAGAGGATTCAAGAAGCTCTATCGATCTAAACTTTTTAGGTCAGTCTTTTTCTTTTTTCTTGTTCTGGTTCTGTAAGATAATTTTCTTTTGTGACTATTGGTTTTCCTATTTTCTTTTCTGCTTCACGACGAGCATTACCTGCTACAGTTCCACCATCTTTCGCAGCTTCTTTATTTTCTACAAATCCTTGAGCATCTTTACTTTTGGCAACTTCTGTTGTCACTTTCTCACCGAGCATAGCAAATATCAGTTCTAAATCATTCATATGATCACGCAAATTTTGTTTGTCTAGTTGTTTGTGTTCTTTGTATTCTTCGACAGTTTTTCCAAATGTTGCTTTACTTATCTCATTAGTTAGAATAGCATATTCTCTTTTTTCATCTACGCCACGTTCTTTCCATTCGTTGGTCAATTCGTTTCTGATGATAATACCTCTCACTCTTTTTTCAATCCACTCCTCTGAATATCCTTTGGCTCGATAAATATTCCTCATGCGTTGTTGTGCTAATTCTGGATTTTCTATTTCTTGCATGCGTTCATAGCCTGTTTTAGCCAGCCAGAGTTTGAAGGGCTCAGCCTTTGGAGAGGGAATTGATTGGATGATTCTGAAAGCTCCTTCTGTATTTACACAGTCAGTTTCCCTTAATTTATTGTCTTCAGCAAGTAATTTCAACTGTACGATTTTCTCGTACGCTTCAGATCCCTCTTCATTAAGTTTAATTTTCAAGTCTGCCCAATATCTTTTAGGGATAGTGCTTCCTGTAAGCACAGCAACAATATCAACAACAGAAAACCACCATTCCTCGTTATGCCATGTTTTTCTGATCTCTTTTCCTTCAAAGAGTGCGAGTTTATTTGTCATAGACGAGAGATTATCTTGTTCTTTATAAATACTCTGAGGGTGTTTGAGAAGTAAACTGCTCTTCTGAACTATATTTAGAAGTTTTCCGGAAATTCCGAAAGATTTTCGAATAATAGAGGTTCAAATTAATCAAAGTAATCTTTAAATATAAGCTCTTTATTGTTTTCTCTGATGGCAGAACGAAAATTAGAAATTATTTATCATTCAGTAATGTGTCTTATTTTTGGTATCCTTGCTTCTATTAGAATTATTTATGCAACTATATTCCCATTTCCTAATTCACAATTATTTCTCGTTCTAGGCTTTGTCTTTTTGCTATTTGAACAACTCTTTGCAATCGCAGCAATTATATCAGGATCTTACGTTTTATGGAAAAATAATAAAAAACAAGCTCATTATCAATCGATAAAAGTTATGGCTATTATAGGACTACTACTTGGTATTCTCTATTTTATTCATATATTCTTTCTTCAGATATTCTTTTAAACTCTTCTAATAACCTGTTTTTCTATGCAAATTGGAGTTGTAGGCAAACCATCGACAGGAAAAAGCACCTTATTCAAGGCCGCGACTTTAGCAGATGTAGCGATAGCCGCTTATCCTTTTACAACTATTAAACCTAACAGTGGAATTGGTTTTGTCAAGATTGATTGTATTGATGTTGAGTTTCATGTGCAGTGCAATCCTAAAGAGGGCTTTTGTAGCAAGGGACAACGTTTCTTACCTGTACAATTGATTGATGTAGCTGGATTAGTTCCTGGAGCTCATGAAGGCAAAGGCATGGGCAATCAATTTCTTTCTGACTTGAACCAAGCTGATGCATTAATTCATGTTGTTGATATGGCTGGAGCTACTAATGAAAAAGGAGAAGCTGTCCAACCAGGCAGTTATGATCCTGCACGAGATGTACAATTTTTAGAAATTGAATTAGACATGTGGTATCTAAGTATTTTAAAAAAGGGATGGGAAAAACTCTCTAGAAAAGTTACTTCTGGCAAAGGCAATGTAGCTGTCGCAGTTGCTGAACAGATGAGCGGATTACGAGTTACTGAAGCCATGGTCAAAGAGATTATTCGAGAGTATCCAGAAACTATGGACAAATGGGATGAAACTTTATTGATTCAACTAGCACGAGCTTTACGACAAAAAAGCAAGCCTATGATTGTTGCTGCGAATAAAATGGACTTATCGACAGCTGAAGCTAATCTCAAAAGAATGCAAACTACTTTTCCTTCTGTCTTATTTATTCCTTGTGCTGGTGATGCAGAACTAGCATTACGAGAAGCACTTAAGAAAGGATTGATAGAGTATGTTCCTGGCGAAGATCATTTTGTGATGAAGGAAGGATTAAGTGCGCAACAGAAAACCGCTTTAGAACATATTAACAAAACTGTTTTGCAGAAATTTGGATCTACAGGCGTACAAGATGCTTTGAATAAAGTTGTTTTTGATCTGCTTCATTATGTAGCTATTTATCCTGGAGGAGCGAATAAGCTCGAAGATAGAGAAGGACATATTTTATATGATTGTTTCCTTATGCCTCCTGGCAGCACTGCTATTGATTTTGCTTTTAGATTACATACTGACATTGGCAGGAATTTTGTGAAGGCCATTGATGTCAAAACTAAAAGAGTTGTAGGCAAAGATCATATCTTAAAACATAGAGATGTTATTGAGATTGCGATTAAGAAATAACTTATTGATGTAAATCTGTTTCTTCCATCTGTACTCGTAATAACTTCTTTAAGGGAGCATTAGCGTACACTTCTGCAAATGATTTTCCTTCTGGATATTGTTCATATCCTAATAACCATGGTTGCACTTTAGCTGCAGCTTCTGCTAAATTTATTGCATCTTGACGATAGGAGAAATGTCCTTGTGGCGTAGATCTAGTCCAAACTAAATATTGTAACTGATCCATTCCTAAAGACATTGTTAGTGTGTGATTGGCTGCCATAGGAACTAGATATTGTGCTTCGAATGGGAATTGTCGCGCGACTCTTGCTTCTCCTTCTGCTGCTCTTTCCATAGCTTCTCTAAATCTTCTCTGTACTTCTGGATGCATCTCTTGAATAGTAGCCGGAGTACTATATCCAGAAGCTAGTGTTAGTAGAGGTTCAGACCTATCATTTTTCTGATGTCTTCTTAGATCTCGAATTGCACCCACATCTGAACGAATTTCAACCGTCATTTTTACCAAATCAAATTCTTCATCTGTTTCTAATTTTTCATCAGTTCTTTCTCTATTAGCAACTATTCTTTCTAACATCGCTAATTTTTCTCTAAACTGCATTGTTGCGATTCTCTCTCGACATTCTCTGAATGTACCACCCATTTCATGACGCTTTAGTACATGTGCCAATACACTATTTAGACCGTCAGCATTATATTCAAGAATATCTACTCCTTTTCCAAAGTGAGATGATCCTGGTCTGAATGGTAGATCGCCTCTTAACTTTCTCTCTTTGAAATCATATCCAGCTAATTTATCAGCATAGTAAGGATTCTTACCAGTATATTTTAATAATGATGGGGCAATCTGTCCCGCGTTTCTTTCAATGGCAGCTGCAGCTTCTTGCAATTCTGTTAATGGGTGTCCTTTCCAAGCAGCAATATCGAATTCTAATGATCGCGCATCTACAATCCAAGCAATATTTGTCTGGATAGCTTGTGGTAGTAAATACCGAGAGACATCAAATGCTTTAGCTCGTAGTTCGCGAGTATACTTCACTTCTTGTTTCGCTTTTTCTTCCGCTCTTACTTTTATATCCTGTCTTTCTAGCCATTTATCAAAAGGTATTTGTTGTTTGAAATGTTCTATAACTGCTTGAGTTGTCTCTTTATTAGCTCCTAACAATGCTTCTAAACTTTGTTCATATATTGCAGCTACTGTACTAGCCATAACTCTTGGATCTTTTTGTACTTTACTTTTATCAAAATCTACATACCGTGTTGATTGCTCAATGAAAAATGCAAGCTGATCATATGCTAATTCTCTTGCAAATAGTTGACTTACATGAGTTCCTACCATTGGAATCCAGACAGTATTTGCAATACTTTTATGACTATATTTTCCATAAAAATCTCTAAAGAATGCTTGTGATTTAGCAAGACCTGAAAGTATAGCTAAATGTGGTGGGCTAAATTCACCTGCTGCTAACTTTCTTAGATTCTCTTCTCCACCTTCACTTTCATACCCTGAAATTCTTCCAAGAATAGCATCTAGTAAATGAGCGCGAAAATCTTTAGGGTTACGACTGAAAAACGAACCAAGTGCACCAAATACTTCTGAAGGTAAGGTATTTTTAACTCCATAGAATTGATCGCTAGCACTGGTAACAAAGACTTCTAATCCTTTTTGCTCTAGCTCTGTAAATGCTTGCACCACTTTCAATTTTTTATATGATACTTATATAAACATTTATCTTCTCTATCACTTATTTTTCTTTCTTACTGATAAGTCACATATTTTTACCAGAAGTTATATAAAGAAATTCAATAAAATCCTTTTATGACTGGTCATTATTTTATCACCTTTGAAGGCATCGATACTTGTGGAAAAACTACTCAACTGAAAAAAGCAGCAGCGTTTCTTGCTCAGCATCAAATTTCTCATGTTGTAGAAAAAGAGCCTGGATCTACAGCACTTGGAGGAACCTTACGAAGAATTTTGAAAGAACCAGCAGAAATTTATCATGCCATGAATCTTTTCTTTACTAACAATCCAGATTTCACTCATTTAAATATTCATCAAGAAAGAACTCCTGAAGCTGAACTTTTTCTCTTTTTAGCATCACGTGCAGATTTTTTAAATCATATTGTATGTCCTCAACTTCAACAAAATAAAAGTGTTCTTGCCGATCGATTTTTTGATAGTACAAGAACTTATCAAGGTGGAGGATTATATCATAATGACCCAGAAGATCTAGCTTTTATTCAATTAGCTCACGAATTTCTTTTTAGGAAAAATAATGTACGACCCGATCTAACTTTTGTTCTTGATATTCCTGTTCCAGTTATGAAACAAAGATCTCGAGGCCAAAGACTTGATGCTATAGAACAACGAGGAGATGCCTATTTTGAGAGAGTTAGACAAGCATATCTTGATATTGCTCGAAATGAATCTGAACGTGTTATCTGCATTGATGGTACTCAATCTATAGACACTATTTTTTGTGGAGGTATTCTACCACATCTTCAGAGATTATACTCTTTATAGAAAATTACTTAAAGAACCCCCTAACTTTCGTTCTTATGACAAAAATGCTTTATTTAGAGGATAGTTATCTGAAAACTTGCACTGCCGTAATCACTGCTGTCCAGGGCACTGTCATTACTTTAGACAAAACTCTTTTTTATCCTGTTGGTGGAGGACAAGCCTGCGACACTGGAACACTCTTAGCTAATAACACTCTTTACAAAGTTATTTCTGTACAAAAAGTCAGCGGAGAAATTTATCATCAAGTTGATCGAGAAGGATTAGACGTAGGAGATCAAGTGACTTGCACTTTGAATTGGGATAGAAGACATCGACTTATGAGATCGCATACTGCAGCTCATTTGTTGGCTGGATTATTGAGCAAACACCTAGGAGCACAAATCACAGGCAATCAACTAGAACCTGATAAAAGCAGAATGGATTTTAGTCTAGAAACTTACAGCCCAGAAGCATTTTCTAACACTTTTAGAGAAGCTAATAAACTCATTAAAGAAAACATTCCTGTTAAGGTTTCCACTTTGACCAAAGAGGAAGCACTGCAAGATACTACTTTGTTTAAGCTAGCAAATAAACAATACATAGAACATTTACAAGATGTTAGAGTAGTTGACATCGTTGGTGTTGACAGACAAGCAGATGGCGGAACTCATGTCAAATCTTTGGGAGAGATAGGATTACTAGTCATGGGAAAATTAGACAATAAAGGAAAAAATAATAGAAGAATTTATTTTAGTGTAAGCCCTTAGACATAATAACTTCTGTTTCTCTGCTCTTTTTTACCTTCCTGCATTCTTGCATCTGCACGTCTCTGCGCAGCTTCGAAGTCTTCTTTCTCTACATCCCATTTTGTGAAACCGAAGGTTGCTGTGACTTTGTATCCTGCTTTTTCTACACTCTTCTTTTCTAAATCTTTTCTGAGACGCTCAACGATCAATGCTGCAACTTCCTTGCTTGGAGCCTGGAGAATGACTTGCAATTCTTCCCCATGTAAATGATAGCCTTTGCCTACAATATCATACTCTCTGGTTCCTTCCTCGAGAATTTCTGTGGTTGCCTTTAACACTTGATCTCCCACATGCTGACCATATTTCTTGTTGAAGTCACCGAATTTATCAATATCTATCATGACTACGAAAAAGTCAAAATCCTTATTATAATTTCTTCGTGTTTCTTTAATTGCTTTAACATCATAGTCACGTCTTGGAATACCTCGATATTTAGTCACTGGATTTGCTGCAGCATCTTCTGCTAATCTCTCTACACCTGATGCAATCTGCTCTAATAAAGAACGATCTTCTGCGTCTTTTGCTTTTCTTCTGAGAAATTCTAGACGAGATGCAATTGCTTGATAATTTTCTACAGGATTGTAAGTCATTTTTCTTCTATTTTATCTAGAATGAACTTCTTTTTAAAGGTGCCTTTTTCCTGTGCTTTCTTCTGCCTTATTTTTTCTAGATCTTCCTTGGAGAGGTTCTGGAGTTCAGCAAGGGCATTAATTACCTCTAACATGTCTGCAAGTTCTTCAGGATTTTCACTGAGCAGATATTCTTGTAGTTCTTCTTGGAGTTTTTCTTTGAGCTTTACTTTATATTCTTCTGGTGTTGCGATATGTGTTGCTGCTGTTTTTTCTTCTCTTGTTATTCTTTCTCCAATCTTGTCTCGTATGAGCTTTGATCTTCCTTCCATACTGATTATTCATTTGCCTTTCTTTAAAAAAGCTTCTTTTTGTTTCACATTATGACTAATTATTGTCCAAACTCTTATAATCTTTGTAAGATATATTTTACTTAAGAAAAAATATGCATAACCTAGTCTCTTCTTCTAAAAACATTATAGCCAATAGCACCAACATCAAAATTAACTAAAGTAGCACGTATCAAAAAATAATATTGATTTTTCTGACGTTCTGCCTTTTTTTTAAGTTCAATTGATCCTAGAACTGCAGCTTGATCGTTTTCATAAACCTCAACATGGAGTGTTGGTTTTCCTAATCGTACGACTTTCTTGCTTCCTACAATCATTCCTTCTAATCCAGAATTTCCATTCATAATTTTACTTAGCAGTGGCATTTTAACACATTATATTCTATAATATACACTTTATAAACATACCTTTTTTGTCTTTCTAAATTTATTATTATTCTCCAAATCTTTAAATATAACTCTCCATTTACTATATGCATGCCTTTGCAAGACTTACAACTGAAAGATGCTTTACAACCTGCAGGCTATTTGGATGTTCTTTATTATTATGCACGAGTTGCTCCTTTGTTAAGAACTTTTTTAAAAGGAAAATCCTTAGCTACTAAGATTCATTTACCTAAAGGCAATATTCCTTTTTTTCTTCGGCGAGCAACAACTGATGGACTTCTCAAGGTTGATGATTTACTTACTGATGTTGATTTGAACTTACTTAAATTACGCATTAATGCTTTAGCAGATGTTCGAGGACAATTGACAGAGAAGCAACAACGTATTTGGAGTTATTTTGTTCCCAGAAAATTCATTGACTTTTTTTATGCAACTAATGGAGAAAGTGCAGGAGCTTCTTTAGAGAGATTATTTTTTGACATTGATAGAAAAGGCGTTGATCCGGATATTGCACAACAAGTTACGGCTGCATTACTGGATGTGATTGCTCATGACACTCAATTTCGTGATATAGTTGGATCGTTCAAGTTTTATGTTCAATGGACTGGTGCTAGTTTTCACGTCTATTTGCTCTTGAATAAAACTCTTCCGGCTTCTTTTTATGAACGTTTTATTAGCTATAGCAAAACTGATCCCTTACGTAGTTTTACAGGAAGATGGGTAGCACATCTAGCGAAAGAAGTATACCCTAAGACTCAAGCTGGACATGAGAAAAAAGAAGGATGGATAACTATAGATCCCAGCCAAAGCCCCTCTGGAAAATTAGCAAGATGCCCCTTCTCCTTACATGTTAACAGTCCTGGGGGATTTGATGGAATAGCTCTTCCTGTGGACATTAAGAGGCTCTCTGACAAAACCCTTATAAAGGATCTCCAGAGTTTTACTCCTAAGAAAGTACTGGACAACTTAGATCACTTTAAACAATTCCTGCCATGAAAGATGTCATCCTAGCTGTAGAAAAATTAAGCCTCAGTCAGTTTGATCCTAAACAAGGAACTGGTACTTTTAAGATTCATTTTCGTAAAGATAGCGAACAACAAACCTTTGAGAAACAATATGCCTTATCACAGCCAGAACCTATTGTTGCAGATATCTTGAAAGAAATAAAACATCGCGGCAAAATGGAAATTCAAGATTATGATGATCTCATTGGCAGCATTTTTGTAGTTCGTCTCTTGGATGAAGACAATGTCGATGAGAAATTATTTAACTTTATTGCTCGCCTCTGTGAAAAAATAAAAACTATGAAACATATGAAAAGCCACGGAGAATATATGAAACTGTATGATGAAATTAAAATCAAGGAGTTACGCTTAACATGAAACCAGCCTTACTTTCTTCTCGAGATCTTGGAATGACTGTAGGTGCTGCTCTTGCTCGACTTCAACATCTGCAACTTCCTGGTGAACAAGCAGTTACTTTTTTACAAAAATACCTTCCTCCTAGATTTAGAGTAGTTCTTGATCCGCCTTCACAACAAGATATTGCTCAAGATTCTTATGCTTCCCTCTCTATGAGATATATCTATCGTCGTCCTAGTAAAGAAGGGATGCAAGCTCGTACTGTGGATGTTACTGTCTATCTCAGACAATCTCCTGAACTTATAACTTCTTTATCCTCCTCTTTAGGTGCATAAACTATGTTAGTCTTAGGCATTGAATCTACTGCGCATACTTTTGGAGCAGCTGTTCTTAATCTGAAGGGGGAAATTTTAAGCGATGTACGAGATGTTTTTACTACAGTAGAAGGCGGCATGATCCCGAAACTAGTTGCCAGACATCATGAACAAATTGCTGATACAGTTATCAAAAAAGCACTAGCAGATGCGAAAGCAAATCATATTGATCTAGTTGTTTATTCACGCGGACCCGGCATGAGTCCTTGTTTACGAATTGGATTAGCAAAAGCAAAAGAGTATGCTCAAGCATTCAAGTGCGATATTATTGGAGCTCATCATCCTATGGCACATCTAACTTCTGGCTTATTATTTACTGCAGCACAAGATCCTGTTATGCTTTATTTGAGCGGAGCTAATACCCAAATTATTGCTCTAGAAGCTGGCAAGTATAGAGTGTTTGGAGAAACTGAAGATGTTGGCTTGGGAAATGCCTTAGATAAATTTGCACGAGCACTAGGTTTAGGTTTTCCAGGTGGTCCAAAGATTGAACAACTAGCACTTCAAGGGAAATGGACTGAATTACCTTACACTGTGAAAGGCATGGATGTTGCTTTTTCTGGAATCATTACCAGAGTAACTCAATTAGCAAACAAAGGTGTTTCTAAAGAAGATCTTTGTTATTCTTTGCAAGAAGTTTTCTTTAGCATGATCACAGAAGTGACTGAAAGGGCTATGGCACATTTACGCAAGAAAGAAGTGTTGCTTATAGGCGGAGTAGCTGCGAATAAACGTCTTTGTGCTATGCTGGAAATTATGTGTAAAGCTCGAGGAGCGAAGTTTTTTGCAGTACCTATGCAATATGCTGGAGATAATGCTGCCATGATTGCTTGGCAAGGGTTGTTAGAATATCATGCTGGTAGACGAGAAACAACATTAGATATTTATCCTTTTGAACGCTGTGATGATATTGATGTGATTTGGGAAACTGCTAAAGCACCTTTGTCAAAGTGAATTTTGCTGGCGTTGTTGCTGTTTTTAATGATCCTTCTACACGATAGCCATTAGCAGTAAATTCTACTACTGGTGTTTTTTCCGAGAGTTTTTTGTAAGCGCGCTCTGCAAATCTCATTAAAAATTTATTGATATGCTCAGCAGATGGATACATAATATTTGTTTTGTATGTTTTGTCTTTACGAACAATGGTGATTGGATTATTTTCTCCTTCGCAACTTATTTTGGTAATTGCACCATCATGGAATAAGGGTTCGATCCAACCAAACTGCAATAGATGTTTAACCAAATAATATTTCATCTTGAGATATTCATTTTCATCATTTTTTTGCATGGGGAAATGGGATTTTTTAGCAGCCTTTTTTATTTTTTTCATCAGTTTTTTCTTCTTAGCTAATTTTTTCTCTTTGCCTGCGAATTTTTTTCTTAACCAGGTAAGCATATTGATTTCTTCTGGTACTAAAAGCGGTTCAGTAACTGTGTAAATATCATTTTGCATGCTTACTGTGACAATGGGTCTTTTTGATTCAGCATCAACGATTAATGCAATCGGAGGTTCTATGCCCACAGGAACTGTGACTGCAATAGGTGGAAGTGGAAGAGGTGTGGTAGGTTTTGGAGCTTCACCAAACTGGGGATTTGCTGCTGCTTTTTGTATCTCTGCTGACAGAGCTGGCTTGAACTGTGAAAATGATTCTGGAGTACCTGTTAGTGTTTCATCTGTTGGTAAACGTAGCATAGGTTGTGCTTCTGGAGGTTTAGTAGGAAGACCAGAGGGGAGAAAAGTATCTTTAGCAACTTCTTTTTGCGGAGATTCTATAACTGGTGTATAATAAGTTGGACTAATAGGTGTTTCTCTCACTAGAGGACGGCGCTCTAAATTTTTGAGTTGCGCGAAGGTAGTATCTGTTTGTCTTTGCTGTTGTTGCTGTATTGGTTGTGGACGATACATGCGACGCGCGGTTGCCTGCACCAAGGCTCGGGTGAATTTATTGATAATAACTTTATCTTTTTTTTGTAAAGGCTTTTCTAAGTCTCTAAGAATATTTTGTACTTTAGTGTGCAATTCACCTTCTAACTCATTCACCAGAAAATGAATCTCGTCTTCCATTATGGATAGCCTGGTTTTTGTTGGAATGCTGACAATGAGGCTGGCTGTTTTTCACGGATATATTTCTCAATGGATAATAAACCGCGTGCAATAGTTTTATTTTGCTCTAGCAAGTCCTGCAATTGTGTCTTTAATCCAGAAGTTTCTTCGGGTGTGTTCCCTATGGTTCTTGCTGCATCTTCAAACAGAGAAAGCATACGGTCCATACGTGTCGTTAAGTTATTCATCTTATCAATAAGCTCAACGGTTATTTTTTGGAGCTCAATATTCATTGTTGCAAGCTCTTTTATAGCAGAACTAGATGGATTTACTGCTCCTTTTTGAAATGTCATTGTATCACCCTCTGTTTTTCTTCACGGGTTAGTTGTATAAAAAGCTTTTGTTAACGATACCTTTTAAAAGCTTACTTCATTTGATCCTCTTATGCTCTATGCCCAAACATGGATAGTTTTATCCACTATAATGCACAGCATCCAACTGGTTTAACACGTGCAGATTTAGTTGCAAAAATTCAACCAAAGAAAGAGGATGATCTAACTAGACAACTTCTTTGTTTACCTGATTCCGGGATACTGACAGATATTCTTCAGGAATTAAGCCCTTCTGTCAGCTGTCAAGACGGAGTTTACCAATTTCATCCTGACTCTGAACACTATCATGCAGATAATGGACTATTTGATTCATCTATCAGACGTTTTTTACAAAAAAGATCATCTTAATCGTAATTTCATTAATCTGTCAGTGGTTTCTGATTCTATTTCTTGTAGCTGCTGCTCATCTTCTAACTTTTTTTTGAGATCTACTTGCTTGTCTTCTTTTTCTTTGAGCTTTTTACTCATGATTAACATATGTTCTCCTTCTTTGAAATGATCTTTCAAGAATCCTTCTAAAGTGAAACCAAATTTTTCATAGAAACTGCGAAGATTTGGAACTGTTACAATGCTTATCTTTCTTATTTCATTTCTTTTGGCATGATCTATAATAAATTCTGTGAGTTTTCTTCCCCATCCTTTTCCTCTTGCTTCTTTTTTTACTATACAGTCTTTAATTTCTGCTACATTTCCTTCATAAACCACTAGTGCAATCATCCCTACTATTTTGTCTTTCTCTTTTATAACAAAAGATTGGTCTTTGGTGATTTCTGTTTTATGACCATTAGTTAGATAATTCAATGCAAAATCTTGAGCATAATTATCACCACGCTCTTTCCAATAAGAACGAAGCAAATTAGCAGTTGCCTGCAAATCTTCACTCTCTATTTTTTTTATTTCCATTGGTTTCCTCTTTTAGAATACTCTTAATAACAAACATCGCCAGGATATTGACAACGTGGTTCTGGATAATAGTTGTAACGATAATATCTTGGTGGTGGATAGTGATAATATTGATTATATTGGCGGTAATGATCTCGATAAGCAATCACATGATATTGATGATGGGTATAATAGGATTGACCAGCGTAATATCTTCCAGAGTAATACTGAGGATCATCGTAAAATGTTCTGTGTTCATGATATGCTTCTGCTGTTTGCAGAGTTGCAAGGAAAGTTAGCGCTAACATAACATAGGCAAGTACTTTCATAGCTTTAGTAGAAGCCATATCGCTTACCTCCAGTGAAGGTGTTTAAGGTATAATATTTCCAATTAGGATCGTTGTAATAATTCGAGTAGTAATGTCCCATATAGGAATAAGTATAAGGGTTATAGTTGTATCCATAATAACTTGGGCCTTGATAATAATCCATCATATAATAATTTCTTGTTGGGTAATAAGGTTGATTATAGGAATTACCATACATCATATAGGCATGAACTGCTTCAGCTCCCAGAAGCAACGCTAGAACAATGATACTCATACTTAACCATTTAAGCTGTTTCATATCTGTATCCCCCGCCTCCACCTATAGTCTGGAGTATATAAATTTTGCTTTTTAGACTGGTATTTGGACTGGGGCTTGTGCAGGAGTTCTTCTGTAAAATTGTTCTGAACAATATTCTACTTCATATCTTACTCTTGTTGGCAGTGCTGTAACAACCATAACTTTTCCATCCTCTAATCTTTGTTTTAACTTGTCAAAAGAAATTGCCGTTGCTGGTTGATTTGTTGCTCTTAACATATAAGGAATATCCATAGTTTGCAGTGCTCGCTGTGTTTTTATTAAAATAGTTTCGATTCGACTATCTGCTGTAATAATTGCTACATACTTATCTTGTTTTACTGCCAAAGCCAATGCAGCAGCAACCATTTTTTCATCATTTCTATTTTTTTGCATAATCTGCTGTTAATCTGACTTTTTCTTCTAATTCAGAAAGAACCTCTGCAGTAACTCCTATTTGCGTATAGCGTTGTAGAAATTCTAAGCTTCTTCTGCTATAACTTACTGCCTCTCTTAACTTTTTTGTATTAACATTATTTTGTCTGGCATTGTCCCCACTCCAAGTAATCATTCTTTTTCCTACGTTCAAGAATTCTACTCCTAACTCACAATTATCTATAAGTCCAAGATCAGCAACGCCATCATCAAAAAGATCAGTAAGTGATTTTAAGTCAATTTCCATTTTCTTTCTTACATGTCTTGCATGCCGCCCATTCCTGGAGGCATAGATGACTGCTTGTTAGATCCTGAGCCTGCAATGACATCGTCAATTCTGAGAATTAATTCAGCGACTTCTGATGCAGATTTGATTGCTTGTGTCTTGATTTTTAAAGGTTCAATAACGCCAGCTTTCCAAGCGTCTGTTACTTTTCCAGTAAAGACATCAACACTTGCCCATTTGTTGCCTTTATCATGCTGCGCTTTTAATTCTGTTAATAGATCAATAGGATCAAGACCTGCGTTTTCTGCTAGAGTTCTTGGGATAATCTCCAAAGCGTCCGCGAAAGCCAGGACTGCGAATTGCTCACGTCCTGCTAATTGAGTTGCATACTGTCTGATTTCTCTGGCAACGGCGATTTCAATAGCACCAGCACCACCCACTGCTTTTCCTACTTTTAAAGTTGCAATGATGTCGCCTAATGCATCTTTAACTGCACGTTCTACTTCATCTACAACGTGTTGTGTACCGCCACGCACTAAGAAAGTGACAGCTTTAGGATTTTTACATTCACGAACATAAGTCATTTGTTCATCGCCGACTTTGAGTTCTTCTACAAGTCCAGCATGACCTAAATCTTTTTCTGACAAGTCTTCGAGAGACATAATAATAGAAGCACCAGTTGCCTTTCCTAATTTTTCCATATCTGATTTTTTTACACGGCGACAGGCATAGATGCCTGCTTTGGACAAATAATGTTGAGCTAAATCATCAATGCCTTTTTGACAGATAACGACAGTTGCTCCAGATTTAATGACTTTGTTGGTTTTGTCACGAATCATTTTTTCTTCCTGCATGAGGAATCCTTCCATTTGGTCTGGAGAAGAAATTTGAATTTTAGCATCAGTTTCGGTGTTTTTAATTTCTAAAGCAACATCTAGTAAAGCAATTTTAGCATTTTTTACTTTTGTTGGCATACCAGGGTGGACACGTTCTTTGTCTAAGACAATACCTTCAATTAATTCCGCGTTTTCAATACCGCCACCTACTTTCTTTTCGATTTTGATATTGTCCATTTCTATATTGTCGCCATCAGTGATTTGTTTAACTGCTCTTACTAACAGATCTGCTAGGATTTCACGAGATGCTTCTGCACCTTTACCAGTCATAGCAGTCATAGCAATTTGCTTTAATATTTCTTCATCTTTTGCTGTCACTGGCACTGCTAATCGATTGAGAATTTCCTGTGTTTTTTCTGCAGCCATATGATAGCCACGAGCGATAACTGTTGGATGAATTTCTTGATCGAGTAATGCTTCAGCTTTCTTTAAAAATTCACCCGCGAGGACTACTGCTGTAGTAGTACCATCACCAACTTCATTTTCTTGAGTTTTAGCAACTTCTACCAACATTTTAGCAGCTGGGTGCTCAATTTGCATTTCTTCTAGAATAGTAACTCCATCATTAGTAACAATAATATCACCTATAGAATCAACAATCATCTTGTCCATGCCTTTGGGACCTAGAGTAGTTCTTACAGTTTCAGCCACTAGCTTAGCAGCCATAATATTATTTCTTTGCGCATCACGTCCTAATTGACGCGTATAGCCTTCTGGTAATATATAGATTGGTTGTTGTTGATTTGCCATTATAAGCCCCCGAAATATATAGGGATTTTTCTTATTTTAGCTTATAAAGTTAACGGTAAGGTCAAGCTCTCTTACTGATACTTTTTTATCTAAATGGTTTACTCTGTTTCCAAAATGCATCAAAATAAGCTTTAAAGGAATCAGCAATTTCTTTATTCACAATTTCAAGAGTTATAGGATTGGCAGAGGGAAACCCGATGACTGTGATGTCTTTATACCCCATAATCCATGCAGGAGTATTGATTGCTGTTGGCATATATCTCGAATCACAAAGTTTGTAGCTATTTCTGTTTTTCAATATTTTTGGATCTGTATCTGGATGGAATAATAATTTACAGGAGATTCCTGCTTTTGCTCTTCTGAGATGATCTCTTTGCCAGTAGGCGTGAAAGTGAGCTGGTTGTTCTGGAGCAATACCTAGATAAAAAAATTCATCTCCTTTCTTGAGTTTCTGATAAATATGCTCATGTACAGTAATCATTCCATTAAAACCTTCAAAGAGATTTGCTGTTTGCTGCTTTGATTTTCCTTGTTTGGAAATAAGAGTTGGTAAAAGGTTTTCAATCTTTTTTTTATTTTCTTGGAGCTTTTTCTCATTTGTTTCTATATATTCAATTAATTTATGAGGATCTGAAGCTTGAAAGTATTTAGTTTTCTCCTTAGTAATATAAGCCACAAGTCCTTTTTGGATTAGCTTATCAAGCAATTGATAGATGATGGATTTTGCTACGTGCGCTTTTTCAATGATGGGGCCGGTTGTAGACGATCCTAGCTCCATAAGTGCAAGATAGACTTTGGCTTCTCCTTCTGTTAGTCCTGCTTCCTGCATTGCGTGGATGTCCATATCATCCTACAACTAACCTATCTTCTTAAATCTTTCTTTTTGGTACACCAGTAGTGGTGAGGTAGATATTATATTCACTAATTAATAGTTATTACTCTACAGTAATTATATTTACTACGATTGGAGAACAAGAACAATGGAAAGTGAAAAAAGATTCAAGGGTTCAATTGGAACCGAGTATGCTCTTTTTGAAAAATCTTATCCTCACTTCAGAGAGCTTCAAGATGGCGTTGCTGACGAGATTAGCAAGTATACTATTGGAAGAAAAAATGTAAGAGTATTAGAGATTGGTTGCGGGCCTGGTCCTACTAGTGATAGAATTCTTGCAAAGAATGTAGGAGTTACACTTACTGCTATTGATAATGAGCAAGTTATGATTAATCAGGCACGAGATCACCTTAAAGACTATGGCGAAAGGGTTGAACTTTTTGAAAGAGATGCTCTAGATTTTCTTAAAGAGACTTCTGATTCATCTTTTGATATTGTTGTTAGCGCTTGGACTCTTCACAATTTTGATCAGGATTATAGGAAGAATATTTTAAGGGAGATTATTAGGGTGTTAAAATCTTCAGGAGTATTCGTGAATGCTGATAAATATGCTCAGGACGATGAGAAAAAACATTTTGAAGATTTTAATTGGTCAATAAAACAGTTTATTGAATGCATGGGTGAGGTTGGTTATCCTAAGATTTGTTATGAATGGATTTTGCATATGGTTTTAGATGAATCAAAAAACTCGCTAATGAAGGAGAAGGACTCATTAGTTCAATTACTAGAATTGGGATTTCTTAATCCAAGGATTATTTGGAGGAAAAGGATGGAGGCTATGATAATAGCACAAAAAAGAGGGATGGGAGACTAACATGAAAAAGATATTTAAGAATATTTTGACTGCAGGAACTCTAGCCCTTGTCAGTGCCTGTTCGAATTTTGGTTCACATGCTGGTTTTAATGCTGCCTATGTAGGTGTTAACTCTAAGCAGGAAGAGGGATATACTAGAGTATTTACAAACCTTGATGTAGGCAATGATTTTGCTCGAGTGCATGCTCACGGATTAAATGAGATAAGTGGTAGTGATGATAGTAAGTATTTTGGAAGAAATAGTCTCGGGATTGAATTAGGTAATGGGGGTATTGAGGCTATTGTTGAAGCTAGAGGAGATAATGCAGGTCTCTTTAGCGGTCAACCTCAGTATGGTCTTAGGGATAATATATCTCCTAAAATGCTTGGAGTTGATTATGGTTTCTTTCAAGCTACGACTAATGGCGAGGATGGCAATCTTACTATTTTTTGTGGCAAGAATCTTGGTGGGATAGCTGAAACTCTAAAACCTTTATCTTTTGAAATATTCAACTCTTATGATTATCGAAATGATTCGACGGATAGTAATCTCACAGAGTTTACTGTTGATTGGTCCATTAGTAAAAACTTGAGCTTTTTTATAAGACAAGATACTCATGACTTGAATTTTGATGATTCCAACTACATTATAGGAGGTGCAATAAGGTTTTAAGTTTTTTATTTTTATCAGAGAATTTTTTAGTAGGAATGTTTATTAATCCCTCCAACTCTATCTTTTTATGGGAAAACCGAGCGATACCAAGAGCATTCTTTTTTGGATTATTGGCGGAACCTTTGTCTATTATCTTTTATCACAATTGTATTTTGCTTATCTCTCTTCAGTTACTTTTTTCTCCATTATCTTTGGATGGTTTTTTTCTTTACCTAATTATGTAAATTTTATTGCAACACTGCTTGATCTAGTGACTAAAATTATCTTAGTTCTTGCAACTCCTTTGATGTATTTGATTATTGGTGGTCTTCTGGGATTGTTAGTGAGATTTTTGTATCAAAAGTATAGGAAATGAATTTAGGATTCTATTATTGTTTGAACTCATTTTTTAATAGCATATGTACTCTTAGTATATAATTATGTACCAAAAGCGTATAAATTTTATTTTCTCTCTTTACTTAACGCAAATTGTTCATTTTCTTTTCTCTGATGTACAATCGCTCTCCATTTTTTTCTCAAACCAGCATAGCGCCTACTGAGAATCTTAATAGCAATCAGATATTTTTCTACTGTGTAGTCTTCGGCGCACTCATTGACCAGCATTTTATACAATATAACCTCATTTTTGGTCATCATTTCCTCGTAGCTCTTTACTAAGGACTGCATATATTCCTGTATGTCTGTTTGGAGTTCGTTGTTTTGTGCCATAATCGAGTAAATAGCAGGGAGTTTATATAGCTCTGGAGGGTCTTTGAGAAGTAACATTGTTCTACAATCTCTGTCTTCTAATATAAACTTCTGAAACGCGCATACCAGAATTCCATCAAGCGACGCCTGAAAGAACGATGATGCCATTCCTCTTTGGTGACTTGTTTGCACTTGCTCAAATTTTTTAAGAAGATTTCTCGCAATTCTTGTGCAACTTTTTTATCTGAAGAAAATACGTTGAGCTCATAACTATGGGCAAAACTTCGATGTGTGAGATTTGCGCTGCCTATAGTAAATTCTCTATCATCACAGACCATTGTTTTTGCATGAATCATATTAGGATACTGAAAGATTTTCACACCGCTTCTTAGAATTCTTGCAAACAAATATTGACTTCCATAATGGAGGAATCTTAAGTTTCCCTGCTTTGGAACGATGACACGAACATCTACACCTCGTCGGACTGCTTTCTTGAGAGCAGTACGCACATCTTGCTTGGGCAGGAAATATGCGTGCGTCAAATAGATGTACTGTTTTGCATTATTGATCACTTCTAAATATTCATCACGAATAAATTGACGTGTTAAAGATGGAACTCCAGCAATAGCACGGTAAATTCCCTTTTGATGCTGCTGCCAACGCAATTGTTTTGTTAATTGGAAAGCGTTCAAATAGAGATTTCCTTGGATAATCATCAACGTCTGAAAAAATATCTCCCTGAGTTCTGGAGCTAAAGTCTTTTCTAAGCGTAAATGTGTATCTTTCCATTCCAAGAATGAACGTCCAATGTTCATGCCACCTATATAACTTATTTTACTGTCAATCAATGCTAGTTTTCGATGGTTTGCACGGAAGGAGAATTTCTTGAAATGGATGGATTTAAATTTAAATGTTTTCACACCAGAAATTTCTAACTCATTAATAAATCTGCGAGATAACTTTGTGGTGAACCCATCGTAGACAAAACGAACATCCACTCCTTTTAATGATTTTTGAATGAGCTTCTTTTTGAGTTGATGACCTAATTTATCCTGAACAACAATGGCAAACTCCAGATAGACTGATTTGGTAGCTTTCTCTATGTCTTTTAAGAGATCGTGATAGAACTCCTTATAGCCTGTGTAGATCATCACCTTTTTCATAGTCTTTTAACCTAACAAGACTCTATGCTTTTCTACTTATATAAATATTCGCTTCATTTGCTCTTATAAGAAATTACCTAAATCGATATCAGGAGTATCTCTAAAACAGTCTTCTGCATATTGACAAGAACGACACATCCATCGCTTGTCTTGATCTAAGCGTGATTCTGGCAAAGGCAATTTTCCATCGATTAATTTTTTATGCAATAACCTGAAACGCTCGATGACTTGATTGAATACATTTTCATCATAGACAACATGAAATGTTTTACTCTTGAGCGTGTTTTTTTCCAGATAGAGGAGGATACCTTCCTTGACTTTTCGAGCATGCAAATATAGTTGGAGCTGCATGATGTGACTCTCTGATGCTTCTTCCATATATCTGAGATCTTTTGTAGATTTGACTTCTACTAATGCTTCTCTGCTGCCTATCTTGACTCTGATAAGATCATCAATTCTTCCAGAAATAGTGAAGTCATCAAAAACTAACTCAAAAGGTACTTCTTTTTCCACCAACTCTACTTCTTCGACTTTGTCTGACTTGAAAACATCAGCGACGAATTCATGCAAACGATTGCCTGCTTCGAAGACTTTTTTTAATTCTTTATCCACTGGCTTGGGATTGCGAAAAGTATACCAAGTTTTCCTCATGCACTGACCTACTTCAGAGGGATAATAACGACCTATACTTCTGATGCGTATTTCTGACTGGAGAAAACGATCCACCATGTCATCAAAGTTAATCATCTTGATTTCTTGACTATGATCACTTAAAAAGGTTCTGGGGGAGTTTGAGAAGTACAATCTCTCATCCCCAATATTTATAAATTAGTACTTCTTCCTTTCTCTACAATTATTTGAGGTGAAAACATGGGTTTGTTTAGCATTGTAGATGTTAATTATTGGGCAGTTTTAGTAGCTGCTTTAGTTGCTTTTGTGATTGGAGGTTTATGGTATTCTCCGGTTCTCTTTGGCAAATTATGGATGCAATTGATGGGCATTACTCCCAAGATGATGACTGAGGCAAAGAAAAAAAGCATGACTTTGAGTTATGTTTTACAATTTATAGCTCTTCTAGTGATGGCATGCGTTGTAGCTCATTTTATCAGCCTTTTGGGATTAACGACACTTCCAGAGATCTTACAATTAGTTTTCTGGTCTTGGTTAGGGTATCAAGCTACTTTAGAATTGAGCAGCACTTTATGGGGTTGTAAATCGTGGAGTTTATTTTTATTGAACTCAGCGCATAACCTTGTTAGTTTCGTTGCTATGGGCCTAGTCTTTTTCTGGATGCTCTAATTTTTTCTTTTTTTCTTTATTCTTTTTTAGGGACGAATTTCATTCCAACATATTTTTAAATAGTTATTTAATATAATCCACTATGCAACCCGTAACCATCCCTTTACTTGTACATGATATTTCATTACTTCAAATCTATACAAGATTATTTTCACAAGAAAAGCTAGCTTTAGTTGTTCATAGATCTCCAGATACAGCATTACCCTTGCTCTTATCAACACCTTTCCCCGTTATTTTGATGGATGTAACTTCGGTTCCAGGACTGAAATGCCTTGATGCAGGTTTAGAAGAATTTTCTGTTCGTAATGTTCATGCGCCTGATTTCTATCACAGGCTTACCTTCTATATCTTGGATCGTTTACGATCTCCAACTTCCGCTAATAGTAAGACTCCTCTAGTTGTTAGTGGACTCTTTGGTGCTGAACATGATAACTTATCTCCCAGACTAGAGAGACGACTTCTTGAACATGGAGCGACAGCATATGTTGATATCACCCAACTAGATCATCAACTTGTACACCAAGTTATAACTTACCTCGAGAAATAATTATTTGCTTATTTTTTTATTTGTTGCCCCGTGTCTATGCTTTGGTTCATAAGGACAATTAGTACATCTAGAACCACAACAACTTCCCTGCTGGAGCAAGAATTTTTTACTTAAGGGATCAATCATTCTTTTTTGCTGTACATTTAGGTTATATAATTCTTATCGTCTCTTGTCCAAACCTTTTTATAGCACTACTTCCATCTCCATATTATGAAGCACACACGTTCTGTTACTTTACTTTTAGTTCTTCTCTTTATTGCTGCTCAAATAGTAGGATTATATGTTGTCTCAGAATATGTAACTTTTGAGACTGTTACTGTTGGCAATATGACCTACCAAGAAGAAGTATTCAAGCCCCTACCCTATGACTTAGAACGACCTCAATTTGCAAAAGAAACTTCTTATCTGCCTATTATTGCGATTATTCTGATTAGTACTCTCTTGGTTTTACTTATTGTCAAATTTGGAGCGCGTCTTTTATGGAAAGTTTGGTTTTTCTTATCTGTTTGGTTTTGTATGATGATTGCTTTTGGTGCATTCTTAGACAAACATTGGATTGCTCTACTTATAGCTCTTATTTTAGCACTCTTGAAAGTATTTCGCATTCATCCCTTTATCCATAATCTTACAGAACTTTTTATCTATGGAGGACTAGCTGCAGTCTTTACTCCTGTCTTAAGTCTTTTTAGCATTTCCATTTTATTAGTCATTATTTCCATCTATGATTTCATTGCTGTTCGCAAAACAAAACACATGGTTGACATGGCAGAATTCCAATCGAAAATGCAATTGTTTGCTGGACTCTTAATTCCTTATGGCAAGAAAGGAGAAAAAACTGCTATCTTAGGTGGAGGAGATATTGGATTTCCTTTACTCTTTGCAAGTGTTGTTTTAATGGACTATTCTTTTTGGGCTGCTATGCTAGTAGTTTTAGGAGCTGCTTTAGCCTTAAGTTATTTGCTAGTAACTAGCGAGAAAAATAAATATTATCCAGCAATGCCTATTTTATCTGCCGGTTGCTTTTTGGGATTGGGATTGGCCTATTTATTCTTATTATAATTATTGCATCCTAATTCTTAAGAGATGTCTTTTCTTATCTTTGAATTCTGTCCTTCCATGCAACATTTCATCGTTTTTCATGATAATTATCTCTCCTCTCTGTAACAGTACTTTTCTTACCTCTTTATGTCTATTACAATATTGTTCAAAATATTCTACAGCTCTTTGCATCTCTTCATTTTCCATAGTACAGGCAAATCCCCTCATAATGGTATCTTTTCTGAATCTTAGCAAAGGCCTTTTACTAATCACTGGACACCAGATTACTTCTGGATTATCTTCCTTTCTTTTCTTTGTATAGACTGTTGGAACACGAAATGGAAATTTATTTTTTTGCAATATTTTCAGACAAGCCCTTCCTCTTTTAGTTCTCTTTAATTGTTTGAGTATCTTTTTCCCATCTAAGAGCAAGGTATCTCCACCACTTATTGCTTTTCTGATTACTGCGAGAAGCACATATCTTTCTGGGTGCATTTTATACTGCGTATCGGTATGCAATGTTGCCTTAACTGCGTTTTCTGAGAATGTTGTAGTGTATTCCTCGATATCTCTTGCTTTAACGTCCCAGATTACTTTCTTGTCACGAATATCAGTTGGCGTCGGCTGACCAAAAATTCCTGCTAATGCTATGAGAAGTATCTTTCCTATTGCCTTTCCGTACTTTGTGAAGGGATATCCCTTAAGAATAATATACTTTTCCTTTATTACGCTTCTTTTCAACTCTCTAAAAAAATTAATCCCTTCTTTCCACTCTTTCTCTACACACGTCTCGATATCACGAAATACATTTTTGTTAACATCATTCTTCTTCCATTGTTGTGCAATCTTTTTTATTTGATTAAGGAATGGAGAAGGAATAATAATCCTCTTTAGTACAATTCTCTTTCCTTTTATTTGCCACTGTAGTGTTGTTGTTACTTTACTTCACCCTATGAGGTTATAAAAAACTTCTATTTAAAGAATATGTTTCTTGTAGTTTATCTTTTATTACTCTAATCTTGTAAGAGGTATTCTTTCTTGACAACCTCTGTCCTGTACTTCTTTTTCTTGATACTCTGGACTTTTCTTTTTTAGGCTTCTCAGGAGATCATCATCAAAATCTGGACCTACAAATACTGCACCACTTCCTTGATAAGGAAATATCAGATATTCTTTAATTTGTGGCAGTGCTTTTAAGTTCTTTCTTTTGCTTTGATATGGATCGTTATTGTTCATTTTTAGTCTTCTCAGAAATCATTCTCTTCAACTACTGCTTGGTTTACTTAAGCAACAGTCAAAATTTCAAATTGTTTACTTTGACACATACATTCAACACAGTCAGGAACTTCTGGCTGATCTAGGGTGAATATAGCGCCACAGTCTTTGCATTCAGCTTGGTACATTGTTTCTCAACCTATAGATTATATAATGTATATACTTTTAAGTGATGAACTTCTATATAAATGTTGGCTTTTTTGAAAGGTGCACCTAAGCTGTTAGATTGACTAGAATTAGAGGCTTATTCACTTGCCAATATTGCTTCTAAAACTGGCTCTTCTACTGGAGGAATCTCCATGATTGAGGCGTTCTCAGTAACCAAAGCGCCTATTTCAGACTCTTGCCCCATAACTTTAACTGAAAATCCTCTTTGTTGTAATCTGACTGCTAATCTCTGCATTTGTCTTAGTGTTCTCTCTTTTGCTTCCTCATAAGTTTCCCTTGTTACTTTTCCTGATCTAATATGGTATAATCCTTTTTTTCCTTCTATGCTTACACTAGTGTGAGTGTATCTTCTTTCTGTATCTTTTGTATAGTTAACATAGAGAAGAACTAACTCTGGTTCGCTCCTTTTTTTCATTCTTTGGAGAAAAGTCCCTAGTGATTTGTATCTGCCAGTATATTCGGCTACTTTGGTGATTCCCGGTATGAATCTATAGAGGTGTCTCATTTGCATTGCTTCCGTAGAACAGAGAAGGTTCTCTGAATTTACTTAGGTCTATTTAGAGAATAGAGTATATAAACTTTTCTTTTTATCTCTTTTAAGTGGTTACAAAAGAAATCTTTAAATAGTATTTTAGAATGGACAAATGAACATACACCATGAGCAGCATAGTAACTGAATATGAAGCACTATCTTTAATTGAAGGAGAAAATTCTTTACGAGAGATAGGGAATCAATCACCTAGTTTATACTTAACTATTTTTCGAAGTCTTGAAAAAATTCGGCAAATTGATCCTGAAAAGGCAGAAGGAAGAAGAGATTATGTTTCAACAGACGATCTCTCAAAAGCTAGACTCTCCATGCCTGCAGAAATTCATGCAGTAATCTATGGTTTACAAGGTTTTAAGTCATTTGAGGCTCGTAAACGCAGTATAAATAGTTTTACTGGCTCTTTGGTTGGACTTAGTCTTTCTCTTGGATTAGTAGCACAAAACTACATTGAAAATACTTCTACTTATGTTGCTGCTGGAGCGTTGGGAGTGATGGCACTAGCACTTCAACTTAGAGGTTTTTTCTATATTGGGAAATGGATTCATAATGAATACAGACGAAAACAAGATGAACGATTTACAAGACCTCTTGATCAAAGAGAATCAAAATTAGTGCAATATATCTTTATGAACGATCATTCTTCGTAAGCATCTAGAACTTTACCTATTGTTAATTATTTTTCCTTTTCTCTTAACATTATTCGCTGCGGATCTTTATTGACTTGGAATTCAGCAACCCTTTGCTTCTGCTGCAAGTCTACAATAGAAATAGTGTTAGATTGACTATTGCTGACATAAGCTGTTTTTGCATCTGCGGTAATGACTACATCACTAGGTGCGACACCGACGTCTATTGTTGCTAGGAGCATTTCCCGAGTTAAGCTTGTAAGAGATAGTGTATTGTCATCAGTATTTGTAATAGCACTTAACACATTGTTTGGCGAAAATGCAATTTGTGAAGCGCCAAGACCTACACGCATTTCCCTATATTCTTTAGGCTGCCTGATAGGAAGAATAGTAACTACACCAGTTGGGCTAGTCACATAGATATATCTTTCATGAGGACTCATCGCGAATTGTTCTGGCTGATCACCAGCAAACCAAGTGTCTATGAATGCGTCAATGGCAGTGTTGATAATAGTAATATCATCTGAGCCTCGATTAAGCACATAAATTTTTCTTTCATCTTCACTTAAAATCATTGGACCGGGATCTGATCCTACTGCGATTTCCTTATTGATGAATCCTAATTTCTTATCTATTACAACTACTGTATTTTCTGAAGGATTTGTTACATAAATATTCTTTTCTGTGACTACTATGCCTTCTGGACTATTGCCTGCCTTGAATGTTTGCATGACCTCTTCTTTTTTGAGATCTATGACTGTGATAGTATTGCTTATTTGATTAGTGATATACATACTATCTGTTGTTTTATCAAAGAACATTTCCTGAGGACTTTTTCCTACAGCAATTTCTTTTCTAGTTTCGTTTTTCTCTCCATCAATAATACCAAAGAGATTTTCTGTTCTATACAAGACATAGAGTATTTTTTGCTGTGTTCCTGTTTTTACTTCTGGAACAACTGTTTCATTTTCGGTGTTGTTTACCTTGATTGTCTCATTTGCTTCTGCAGGCAGCACATCTGGGTTTACTGTTGCTGGTTCTTGCAGTAATGTCCATGTGATTAAGGCTACGGCTAATATACAAAGAATTACACCTATACTTCCTAATATTTTTGTTCTTCGAGTATCTCTTCTAACCATTATATTGTAGACTAGAGATTGGTTTAAAAGGGTTTTGGCTCTTTTCTTTGCAATCTACTACTGTCTTAGGAATATAGTTTTCTCACTAGGGTTATGATTCTTTAGAACTTATTTAGTATATGTCAAGGAAGGGGTAGATGGGAAAAGAGGTGTTAGGGAAAAGACATAGCAGAAACCCACCTACCCGTTCCGATGACTGTGAATGGAACAGAGTCTTGACTTTTCAATCTTAGTTGACTGTCTCAACCCCCCTAGAGGTTCTAAGATACACTCGTATAAAAACTTATCGATGGTCTTTGAGAAATTCCTTTTTTAACCTTTATTTTATCATTGGAAGCCATATTTTGGATTTCTCATGTTAGGGTTAGTGGTATCTTTATAAATTTCCTTGTTTCTTTCACTCTTATGGGCAAACTTGAGATGTATGTAGGCTGCATGTTTTCAGGCAAAACAGAAAAATTACGTGATAGAATTCATCGTGAACGTTTTCGTTTCAGCCATACAGAACAACATCCAACTGTTCAGCTTTTCAAGCCAGCTATAGACAATCGTTTTGGAACTGGAACTGAAATTGTTTCCCATAATGGTACTACAACTCCTTGTGTTCTTGTCTCTTCTGCAGCTGACATTGCACAGTATGTTGCATTACATTCTACTCTTCGAGTTGTAGGCATAGATGAAGTCCAATTCTTAGACGACACTATTATTGACTGGTGTGTGTATACTTTTAGACATACTCCTCTTCACATTATTGCCAGCGGATTAAACACAGATTTTCGCGGAGAACTTTTTCGTTTTCGCAACTCAGAACGAAACATGGGTGAACTTATAGGTCATGCTCAAGCAGAACCGCTTACTGCTTTTTGTGCTTACCGCTTACCTAATACTAACCTTCTCTGTGGAAATGATGCTACCTGCACTCAACGTCTGAAAATCGATGGCACTCCTGTTCCTTATTTAGATCCTTTAGTGCATGTCGGTGGCAAAGATCCTTCAGGTGAACGACGTTATGAAGCACGCTGTGTGGAACATCACTTTGTTCCTGGCCGTAATGATCGTTCAGTAACTTTTAAATAGTTGTTGCTGTTTTTTTCTGTTATGCATTTAACATTGTTAGGGAAATTTGATCAGTTTTATTTTTTACGCACCTTGAAACGCATCCAACATGTTTTACCTGTGCCTAGAGATGTCCAACTCTATATTTTAGATGACAAATCAAATTGCAAGACGATTATTCAACGCTTACCGCCCTCAGAAAAAGCTGCTTTCAAGAATATTTGCAGAGTTGACAAAGTCTCATTTTCTTATCAGCACAATAAACAAAGATTGATTGTTCTTACACTTACTGGAACTAACAAGTATCTCTTAAAAGACCAACAAGCCTTAATAGGATTATTAATTCATGAGATTATCCATTTAGAACAGATGCGCAAAGGAAATTATAAACTGTTACAACAATCTTATCGCAAAGTTTTTTCTTTGTATACTCAACTCTTAACTAATTTACGCCAGAAACCTTTATTGCCTGTGCTTGATGCTATTGGACAAAATGCTCTCTTATTGTTAAAAGATCTGTATACTAATGGTGCAGTCATTAAGCGCGGTTTTAGTCATGAGCTGTTACACTACTACGAATGTGAATTCTCTTTGAAGAAGACTTGCCCACGACCAGTTTTTTATGACAAGCTCAAAAAGGAAGTACAGAAAGATCCTCAAGTGCTAGTGATTGTTTTTGCTTTTGAATTTGCACTTTTATCCATGATTTTACCTTTCAAAAAATATAAAGAACGACATGCCAAAGAATTATTGAAATATCTTGCTACCTGCTATAACCTCAATATGCGAGAAACTTTACGCAAATGTGGCCCGTTTATAGATTATTATCTAGCGCATTATAAAAAACCAAACCGAGATTTCCAAGAGAAATATTTCCATTTAATTTTTACAAAAGTTATTGAATTATTAACATAGCAGTCTTTATATATCAGCATCGTTATCTTTTTTCTAAGCAATTTGGAGGTGTTTATTTTGACAACAACTACAGAAACTACACTTAGACGACCATTGATCTATCAAAGACAGGAAGTTGGTTATGTTCAAGATGGAAAAATTGTACCTGTTATTTCAGAAGTTGAATTAACTGATCTTATTCATGATTTAGAGCCGCATGAAATTACTCATTTACCTCAATATGCTCCTGTGTTAGCTATTCTTGCAAGACACTATCGTCTCAAACTTAAAGATTATACGAGTCTTCCAGATTGTGGAATTACTGCTTTAGAAGAAGGGTGTCGTAGTCTCAAAGAAGTGAAGGCAAGGGACACAGATTTAGCACACCTTATACTCAAAATGCATATTGCAAGATCTTTCGATAGAGGAATGAGGCCTGTATAATTTTTTTCACTGTTGCATTACAGCACAGCCATTATAAACTACTTTCTTCTTCTTTTTTCTATGGTTCATATCTCTGAACGAGAAGTAGAATTACCTGATGCAGTCATTGGTAAACTCTTAAAAGTTGCTGCAGAGGACAAAAGTGTTATATCACTTGGTCCTGGCGAGCCTGATTTTCCTGCTCCACCGCCTATTGTTGAATATACCAAACAATTTGCAGACAAATGCAATCATTATAGTCCTCCTGGCGGCAGAAAAGAATTAAAAGAAGCTCTTATCAAAAAATTAAAAAAAGAAAATGGTATTACTGCTCATCCAGACAATATTATTGTTACTTGCGGCAGTCAAGAAGCACTTTTATTAGCAACAGCTTGCACTTGTGATGTTTCTGAACAAATTATTATTCCTAATCCTAGTTACTTGGGCTATTTACCTTTGTTTCAACTCTTCAATGCTTTTCCAGTACCTTTGCAATTGCATGAAAAAGATGATTGGAATATTAATCCTGATGATTTGAAACACTTGATTGATCCTAAAAAAACTAAAGCCATTATGATTAATACGCCTGCTAATCCTACTGGGAATGTTCTTAGCAGAAAATTGTTGGAAGAAATTGCTGATCTTGCTGTGCAACATAATTTGTATGTCTTTAGCGATGAAGCATATGAAAAATTAGTCTACAATAAGCCTCATGTGAGCATGGCAAGCTTAAATGGGATGGAAAAATATACTGTCACCTTTCAAACTTTCAGCAAGAGTTATGCTATGTGTGGTTATAGAGTTGGATATGCAGTTGGACCTAAATTATTAATTGAAGCCATGACTAAAACTCATATTTATACTACTACAGCTGCGCCTACCATTAGTCAGATGGTTGCTGCAAAAGCGCTAAGCATGGATCCCAAGTATACAGAAGCTATGAGAAAAGAATATGATCAACGAAGAAAATACATTGTCAAACGATTGAATCAAATGGGACTACCAACTACAACTCCTAATGGTGCATTTTATACCTTCTCTAATATCAAGGACGTTATGGATGATAGCTTTAGGTTCGCATTCCAGCTTCTCAAAGAGGCGAAGGTCGCTGTTGTGCCTGGCAAGGAATTTGGCACCTATGGTGAAGGCTATATTCGTTGTAGTTATGCTACTGCTTTACCAAAAATTGAAACAGCTATGGATAGAATGGAAAAGTTTGTCAAGAAATATAAAAAGTAATTATTTTTTCTTTGGATCTATTTTCCAATAAAAGTATATTGCAGGAACTAAAAATAAACCTCCGAATACAATGGTGCTTTGTGTCCCAAATGTATCTGCAACGAAACCAGCAATAGGATAACTTATAGCATAAGCTAAAGAGATTATCATGCTCTTAAAAGAAAGAATTGTTGCTCTTGTCTTACTGGGGATAAACTTTTGAGTAAAAGCATCTCCGACGGGAAGAGATAAGTCGATGAGAAATAAGATAGCGAGCATAAATAGAATACCAGCAAGAGAACTCTTAACAAACAACACTCCGAAGTTAAGCAACATTCCTACCACTAATAATATTATCAAATAATTTTTCTCATGTTTACATATTTTTAGAAGAGGTTTTGCAATTAATGGTGCTATACTACCTAAGATCATAGATGCAGAAAATAAAAATCCAAAGGTGTATTGAGGAATTCCTAAGCCTTGCAGTAATGGTTGCCACACCAAATGCCCACCGAATGAGTCTCTGAACATAATGAAAAATGTGGCTAATAAAATAAAAACTAATGCAGCATGCTTAACTGAGTAACGGATTGCTTCTTTTGACTGTCGATATAATTGTTTGAAAGAGATCTTCTTTTCTTTTGTTAGTTTATGCTCCTCCATAGGCAATAGAATTACCAATGAAATTATCCAAGAGAGGCTAGCAAATATCCAAATTGCATTTAGACCTAACTTAACAACTACAAAAGACCCCAATAATCCTGAAAAAAACAATGCAATACTTTGTATTGAATATTCTTTAAGATAATAACTCTTGATCAGATCATCTCTTTTATAATACTTTAAGTTGTCTATAGTCCAAGCTTCTCTTGCTCCTGAATAGAACGTTCCAGCTATTCCCCATGCAATAAACAATATTAATAACAGATAGAAATTATGAATTACTATAAAAAATGGAAATATTATCCCCATCATCAGATAAGAAAAAAGTGTTGATACTTTTCTTCCAAATAGATCTGCAAAAGCACCTGTAGGTACTTCAAAAATAAATGTTGCTATGGCAAGTGCAGAAAATAATATCCCTATCTGTGCTAAGCTTATCGTTTCATTAAAGAAAATAACCCAAAAGGCAGGAGCAAAATATACTAAATGAGAGATAAATCTTTCTATATAGAACAATCCTAAAATCTTAAATTCATCTTTAGCAAATATTTTTTTCATTGTCTTCTTACTTTTTAGCCTGCTTCCAAAAGTTTTCGAAAATTAACTTTTGTGTTTCACTTGTTTCTTTGTTTTTAATTAAAATAGCCAGTAATTCTCTCTCTAAAGGTATGATTCCTACTTTGTCCCCAGCAACTAAAGTTACTGAAGGGAATTTTCTCATCTCTTCTAGAAATTTCATAGAGGTTACTTTTTTTATTTGAGGATCATTCAATCGAAATTCAGCTTCTTCTGAGTGCTCAAAGATAACACGCATATAGATCTTTTCTCTGGCACGTTTGAGAGCGAATGCCTTGGGAATATGTCTGAGCACTTGAGCAACTTTTTCAGCACTTCCATATAAGAGAATTTCTTTTTCCTTATAGAGTTCTTCCAACATGGTAAGTATTCCTTTAAATCCCTCGAATAGTCCTATTTCTGGTTTTTTGGTTATGCTTAATTTTATTTTTTCCAGCGAGGGGATGATCTCTGCCAATCTCCTTCCCTTTTCCTTGAGCAAGACTAACAGTTCTTTTGGTTCTGTAGCTTGAAAATGAGACTTCTTTCCACTTTTGAATGAACTGATGAGTCCTTTTTCCTTTAGAGATTCAAGAATATCATAAGTAGTTCCTCTTCTGAGGTCTGCTAATTCACTGATTCTGTTTGCTGTGCAAGCTCCGGCTTTAAGGCATGCTATATAGACTTTGATCTCTTTCTCTGATAGTCCATAATCTCTAAGCTCGTCTTCCATGTTTTTTTGTAGTTGCATGGTTATTTAAATATTGTTATTTGTCGAAGAAAATCGACGGCACTATTCTATATACTCTAGCAACTATGTCTTTGTAGAGAAGTGATGACCATGACTATTGATGACACCAAACCAACTTATTCCTTGAAAGACAGATGGAACAATCATTGCAAGGCAAATGCTGATCGATGGTTCTATAAATATTCTGTAGATGTTTCCAGCGGATGGATCTATTATACTACTATGTACGGTCTTCAAGAACTTCTTGCACAAACAGATCATGACACTCTTGTCGAAACTAGAAAATTAGGTGTTTTAGTTCATGCTGCAGTTATGCCTCTTGTTGGCTGGCTTCGTAATACCATTGCAGAAAAAAGACACGTAACCAAAGAAAGTCCTCTTGTAGATAGAATGAAAGTTAATGCACTCGCAATTTTACCTCTTCAAGCAGTTGTTTATGCAGGCATGCTTATGGGGGGAATGTATAGGACTGGCAATTGGGATTTGAAATCAGCAGCTGCTGCTTGGGGAATAGGCATGCTTACTGCTGTCCCTCATTCACTCATTTATGGTCCCCTTCAAGACTGTTATAGAAAATTCTTTGGCGTACAACCCGCGATAAAGAAAACACAAGGAACTTCTCTTGAAACTTATGTTGGTTAGAAATAATAAGAAATAAAATAAAAAAGAAAAAATTGGATTAAGCTTTGAAGCCAACCCAAGTAGTGACTACACCAATTACTAAGTGTAACCAGTTGTCTTCAGTGTTTAATGCCAATAGGCTAACGATACTGCCTACACCGATAAAGCCTAAGATTGCTACTAATAAATATACAATACCAAAGACTTTATTGAATGTTCCTGCATAAGCACCTGCTGCTGTTAAGCCTGCAAGTAAACCTAAAATACCGGATATTAGATGTACCCAAGTATGTGTGCCGTTTACTGAGAACAGTCCTAATAAGTCACTTTCACCCATGAATAAGCCTAAAAGACCTACTACGAGCAAGATAACTCCTAACCATGTTGCAAATTGTTTTTGTGAAATTGTCTTCACCCCCAAATTTCTTAGAAAATGAGATCTTTTTTATCTATATAAAGTTGAGTTACCACTGGTTGAATAAGACGAATGGACTTTTTACCCTCTACATTGTAAATATTCTTTGTAAAGGGTATAACATTTCCAAAATCCATAAATACTTCTTCTGATTTCTTATTTGTATGCACGATCCGAAGATGTGTCCTGTTTGCAGTTCTAAGAACATTGCACTTCAATCAAAAAATGGATTTACCTATGTCTGCTGCAAAGATTGTGAGTATGATGAGGGAGAAGATTACGATGCTGCTTATCCTGGTGAAAGATTAACACAGAAAGGCAAAACAAAACATACTCCTTACAAACGTGGTGGCAGCCAGAGAACTAGAAAGTAATTTTTTCGTCTCCCAAAAGCGATAACTTCTTATTGTCTAAAAACACCCTATTTCCATGAGATTTCGCCATTTAAGTGAAGGTAGCTTGGATCAAACAGTTACTGCAGTAGAAAAATCTGATGAGAAAACTGTAGCGAAAGTACAACTTTTACACTCCAAAGAATGGAAAGAACATGTTGCTGAACATCATGATGCTGGATCACAAGCACAACTAGTTACTGTCAATACTGCTGAAGAAGAAAGTGACCTCTTAAAAAAAACTGCAGAGAAAAAAGAAGAACCTAAACCAGAGGAAAAGTTAGTACCTCAACATTCTGTTGATCATGGACAAGACTTAGGTAATTCTAAGGGAGGAAGTTATCTAGCAAAAGGAAGTGGCTCTCAAAAATCTGGACCTGGCAGTTATTTTGGTGCAGATTCAGCACGAGGCAAAGCCATGGTTAGTGGCCAATGCAGCTGTGGCATGGAAGTCAGCACAGGATGGGAACCAGAACAGACTTTAGGACAACCGAATGCATTACAAACTGCCTACAATAAAGGATCAGAAACTGATGCTGATAAACGAGAGGAAAATTCTCTATATAGTACTGGTATGACATCACCAAATTCATTAGCACAAGAACAACGACCTCTGTATAATTCTACACAGCCAACAGGCGCTACTAGCGGCTTTGGGGATCAAAAACGTCGCAGAACTAGCTCTTTATAAAGACCTTCTTATTATTTACTTCATAGTAGTAACGCATAGCAAAGCTTAAAAAGAGATGCAACTTTACTTTTTAGGGGCACTTATGATAACTATACATCCTATTCCAAGAAAAGTTATTCGTTGGGGAGAATTATGTGCAACACACCCTCCTTTTTCTATAGCGTTAGATGGCTATGTTTTTGGTCAACCTCGCTATTTAGAACCTTTACAAGGAGGACCAAAAGCAAATTTTAATCATCATGAAGAAGTGGATAGACTAGGCACTCGATGCACTACTGCTCAAGTTTATATGGCTATTAAAAATGGATTATTCTCTACTTTTAGAAAAGATGGACAACCCCATGCAGAACTTTATGTAAATGATCCTGATCAAGATGTCGGAGGAAGCACTTGGCTTTTTCTGAACCATGAACGTATCAAAGATACAAAAAGCGAGCCTCTTATCAACAAATTAATTAATTTACTTGATTTCTTAGATGTTACTGGGGGTTGTTTTCCTTTAGATCCTGATTCTACTACTATACGCCAATATAACTGGATTTTTGAACCTTATACTGAGGCACGTAAATTGGGTCGTCTTCCTTCTATGACTTCTGTTGAAATGCGCAATATTCTTGATGCTGTTCATAGTCGTATTAGTCATTATACTCTTGGCAGAGCGCAAGAAATTCCTAGTGAAACAGGCTATGAAGTGCTTGGCGGCAACCATCGCTGGAAAATTGTTCAAGAAAAGGGAACTCAGACTCGTATGCAGCTTATGAAAGACGGCATTACAGCATTTGCCTCACTTTTAGGACAGAGACAAGATGGCAATTGGACCTATACTTTATGCAGACAATCAGTCTTTATTCCTTTTCCACTTCTTCAGTTATATGAACATCTTAATACTCTGGAGGGAATCACTGACTCAGTTTTAGGTTGGGGTGGTGGAGATACTATTGGCGGATCACCTCGAGAAGCTGGTAGCAAACTCAATCCACAAAAGCTTGAAGAAGCTATTACTCAATTTTTACGTGAAACTAATAGATTATAATTTATCATCCAAATATTTATATAGCTCATCTCCCGGATTATTTTTATGCCTAAAAAGAGTGCTTCTGTAGTTCGTAATGTGATTATCATTGGTGGAGGGATAGCAAGCCATACTGCTGCCCTGTATACTAGTCGTGCAACTTTACAACCCTTAGTTATAGCAGGCATCGAACCTGATCAATTGAGCACTACGTCTATTGTTGAAAATTTTCCAGGGTTTCCTGAAGGCATTAATGGACCAGACTTAATTACTAATTGTAAAAAACAAGCTGAACGTTTTGGCGCTGAATATATGGATGGCAAAGCTGACAGTTGCGTGAAAACTAAAGAGGGATTTTTTGAAGTTGGTGTAGATGGCAAGAAGTTTTTGACGAGAACAGTTATTATTGGAACAGGTGCTAGTGCACGTTCTTTAGGTATTCCAGGAGAAAAAGATTATTGGGGCAGAGGAGTAAGTACCTGTGCTACTTGTGATGCAGCCTTGTTTAGAAATAAAACTGTCGCTGTTATAGGTGGCGGAGACTCTGCTATGGAAGAAAGCTTAGCTTTGTACAAGTTTGCAGCTAAGATCTATATTGTGCATAGAAGAGACGAATTCAAAGCCAGCAAGATTATGCAAGATCGTGTTTTAAAACTTAAAGACAAAATAGAAGTTATCTGGAACACTTTACCTACTAAAGTTCTTGGCACTGGCAAATTAGTCTCTGGTCTTACCTTACAAGAGGTCAATACTAAAAAAGAACGAGAGTTGAAAGTTGATGGTATGTTCTTAGCTATTGGTCATACTCCTAACACAGCAATTTTCTCTAAGCTCATTGCTTTAGATGAGCATGGCTATGTTGTTACTGACAAACGATCAAGAACAAGTCAAGAAGGAATTTATGCTTGTGGCGATGTGCAAGATCCTATTTTCAAGCAAGCGATTACCTCTGCAGGCACTGGTTGTCAAGCTGCTCTAGAAGCTGAGAAATACATAGAACAATTGAAAGCGACTGGTAAATATTAATTTAGTAATTGCTGAAGGGAAATAGATCTACTAAGGGCTTGTGCCTCTTGTTGTCTTTGTTGTCTTAACTTTTCTATTCTTTGTTCTAATATTCCTATTTCATCTTCACATCTTAAATGTCCTTCTACATTTTGTGCCATAATTGCTTGGTATCTGTCCATCCATTCTCTTATTTTTGCATCAGCAACATTTTCTCCACTTACTACTTCAAATCTTCCTCTCCCAATTATTAGATGCCTATCTTCTACTTTCAAGGTATTCGCTGGGTCTATTTTTACTATAAGATCTACAATGGTTCCCGGACTGTATAATCTACAGCTTTCTTCTACTTTTGACCCATCATATTCTCTTACTCCCACATCATAATTTCTTGTGAATATTCGAAGGGATTCTACCAGCCATTGTCTCCTTATTACCTCTCTTGAAAATCTAAGATTAGACTCTCCAATTGCTTGATCTACAAGTAAATTATTATTTTCATCAGCAACAACTAGCACTTGCTCAGCTTTATCCTTTCTGTTTTTAAGAGTGTAGAGTCTTAGATCTGTCATTGTCACTACTATTAAGTTATATATTACTTATAAAGCTTTCCATCATTTTTATATATAATGTTGATTCCTGCCTTCTTATGCTTACTCTTCAAATCCTGGCATTCTTGGGATTTCTAGTTTCCCTCTATGCTTACACTGTAGAACGCAATGCTAGAAATCCTGACTACAAAGCTTTCTGTGATTTTAAAGATTCTATGTCTTGTACCAAGGCTTTTACTAGCCCTTATGGAAAACTCTTTGGAGTTTCGAATGCTTTAGGAGGATTAGTGTTTTATGCAGTGACTTTTCTTCTTACTTTCTTTGGACAAACTACTTTTATTTTTATTCTTTCTCTGGTTTCCTTCTGGGGAACACTCTACTTAGCATATCTTTCTTATTTCAAAATGAAGAACTTCTGTGTGGTGTGCCATATTATTTATGTGATTAATCTTCTCTTATTTATTTTTGCAATACGCGTTTTACTTGCGGCTTAACTTTTACTAGAAGTCCATAATAAGTTAAAGTACTCAATAAAGCTCTTTGCAACATCAGCAGACTTAATGGAGATCGCACTCATTTTCCTGCCAAAAATAATAATAATTGTTTTATTTTTATAGACATTAATAGCAACTGGCGAAGTATGCTGGATATATCTTGTTGTAGTATCTGGATATTTTTTTGAAGAATAGAGTTGTTCAGTAGACTCTTTTTGGCTTAGATTAAATAACATTTTTGTTTTTATTCCTTTCTCTCTTCTCCAGATATGTACTTTTTCAAAGAATGCTTGCACTATTTCTTCATCAACTCCTTTAGTGCCACCAATAACATAGCAAGTATCTCCCTTATGCATAGCCTCAATCTGCTCCTTGAAAATGAGCTCTAATCCTTTTAATCCACTGATGAGTTCTACTTCTTGTTCCTCTTTTGATGATCCATAGAGACTTAGTAAATTAGGAAGAATTGATTTTACTTCTGCTTCTGTCCTGGAAATCTGTTGTTTTTTATCTTCCAAATATCCTAAAATCTGCTTGGGATTAGTGGGTTTAAAATGTTTAATGTTATTCTGCATGTATATAGAGACTAGACCTTTTCCCTGGAGTTTTTCTAGAATCTCATAGACTTTTGATCCTGAAATTCCTGATTTATTTACTATTTCTCCTCTGGTTGAGTCTCCTAATTCTAAAAGCGCCAGATAGACTTTGGTTTCAGACTCTGTTAGTCCTATTTCCTTCAGTATTTCAGTTCTCATTAGTCCCCCATAAGGGTACCCTAATATTTAAATATTATTGTTTTAATATACTATTAATTAGTAGTTACATATTACCAAAATTAAAATGAAAGAAAAATTAGTATATGACCGAAAAGAAGGGGAAGAGGATATTTACGCAGCCTGGCTTAGAAATGCTGATGAAAGGCAGGTACTTGAAAGAGCGTTAGAGGAAAGACTTGATGAATGGTGTTTGACTCAGAGCGATAAACCTTTTGAAATTGTAGACATAGGTTGTGGAAGAGGCTCTGCAGCAGCAAAACTGTTTAAAGTACTAGAAAAAAGAGGCATAGTATATCAATATACAGGAGTTGAACCTTCACAAATTCAGTTAGATCAGTTTAGGAGCAAACTTGGAGAAGATAAAAATAAGAGATTAGTATGTTCTACCTTGGAAGAATTTGACCCAACTGAAACCTTTGATCTGACTTATGCAGTTCATCCTCTTTACTATGTCCCAGATATGGTTACTGCACTAAAGAAAATGCTCTCTTTTTCTAGAAGATTATTGATTGCACATCATGGAGTAAAGGGAATTAACGAAGCTCACCAACAATTTAGACAATATGTAAGGAAGGGTCCACATATTATTAGCACTCACGAAGATGTAACTAGAGCACTTGATGAACTAGGGGTTGATTATATGCTACAAGTTTACCCAACTAGAACTAATATTCAATCTTGTAAAGACCCTAATAATCCTGAAGGGAGAAACATGATAAAATTCTTCTTAGAGCAACCAGACTTACCAGAAAGTGTCATTGAAGAGGTAAGCAAATATTTTTCAAGAACTAAATTAGATTATATGATTCATGATTTAGGATTGATTATAACAAAATGAGATTTAAGGAGGAACAACAACAATGACAACCATCAAACAACGACTTATGAACTTAGGAAAAACTATTAAAGATGCTGCTTACTGGACTACTTATTATACAGTAGGATTTAGCAGCGTAAACGGCTTAGGAAACGGTCTTGCAAATTACCAGCAAGGAAAGGATTTTAGTGATGGTTTTGGTGAAGCTTATGTTAATAACTTTGCACCAGGATTAGCAATCAACTTACTTTACCCTATGGCACACAACCTTATGCAGAAGACAGATCATTATCGTCTCTTTGCAAACTTATTTAATGTAGCAGTTGGAGCAGCATTTGTAGGTCTACATGCACATTTGGGAACAGAGAATCCTTTGACAGCAGTTCTTCCCTCAATAGGTGCTGGAGCTGTTATGACTAATGCACAAGTAAGCCAAGTGCAACGAACTCTTGAAAAGAGAATACAAGAATAAATAGGGTATTTGACAGATAATTTTTCTATTTGTAGACTATTTCTAATTTTATTCTTTCTGGATCTTCAAAGAACACTGCATAATAGTCTTTTGTGTATTCTGGAAATGCTTTTGGAGTGTTATAGAGAGTTTTTATTTTTCTTTTTGCTAGAAACTCTTTGGTAAATTTATCTACCTCTTCTTTTTTCTCTACTTTGAATGCAATATGATTTAAACCAGGATCTTTTCTATGGAATTTTTTTATTTGATGCTTTTCCTCTGTTTTCATTATCCAAAAATCTACTGTCCCATTAGTCATCCCTAGATATTCTTCATCCTCATCGATGATTCTATACTCAAAATACTGCAGCAACTCTTTATAGAAATGAATTGCACTTGGAGTAGTAACATTAATTTGTAAGTGATAGACTGATGCTTTCATACCTTATCCACTAAAGATATATTTAAATACCTTTTCTTCTTTCCAAATCAAAAGGTGTTACAAAGTGGTTGAAGTTGATGATTTTGGTCCTGAAAAAATTCTAGAAGTGTATAATCCTAAAGTAGGTTTGCACGGCTATCTTGTAATCGATAACACTGCGTTAGGTCCAGGCAAGGGTGGCATTAGAATGACTCCTTCAGTTTCTATGGATGAAGTTGCTAAATTAGCTAGAACTATGACTTGGAAATGTGCGTTAGCAGACTTGCCTTTTGGCGGTGCTAAGTCAGGTATTATCGCAGATCCCAAAGTGATTACTAAACAAAAAAAGATGGAATTAGTTAAAGCTTTTGCAGAAGCATTGAAACCTCTTTGCCCTTCACAATATATTGCTGCTCCAGATATTAATACAGCAGAAGAAGAAATGAAAGTGTTTGTTCAAGCTAATGGTTCTTTGAAAAGTGCTACTGGAAAACCTTCTGCAATGTGTGTTAAGCCCGGAGAAAAATGCGGGATTCCTCATGAATATGGCAGCACTGGTTTTGGCGTTTTTCACGCAGCTAAAGTTGCTGTTGAATTTCAAGGTGAATCTCTTAAAGGAAAGACAGTAGCTATTGAAGGATTGGGCAATGTTGGAACTTTCGCGGCACAATATTTCTCAGAAGCTGGAGCAAACATAGTCGCTATATCAGACAGTAAAGGCGTTATATATAATGCACAGGGACTCCTTTACAAAAAAGTGTTGCAAGCAAAACAAAAAATGGGCTCTGTTATTAATTATCAACCTGGAAAAATACTTTCCACTTCAGATATTGTAGGCTTAAATGTGGATATCTTAGTTACTGCAGCGATTCCTGATTTAGTTACTTCTAGCAATGTCCAAAGCTTGAAAGCAAAATATGTCATTGAAGGAAGCAATATTCCCATGAGTGCAGCTATGGAACACATCTTATACAAAAAAGGTATTCTTGTAGTTCCTGATTTTGTAGCTAATGCTGGCGGCGTGATTTCTTCGTATGCAGAATATAGAGGTAGAAACCCAGAGGAAATGTTCAAGTTAGTTGAGAAGAAAATTGTGAAGAATACTACTCTAGTTCTAGAAAAGGCTAAGAAGAATGGCACTAAATTACGCGATGCAGCCATGCAAATCGCAGTGGAACGCGTTCTAAAACATTGCAAGACTTGTAGAACACCAAAACAGTAACTATACTTTCAAATAATATTCTGCTAATACTTTTAATGCTGCTGCTGCGTTATTAGGATAGGTGAAGCAAGGAATTTGATGCTTTTCGAGAATGTTTTTGTACTTCTGCGTGAAGTCTCCACCCATAGAAATAACTGCCATAGGTTTTTTCTTGAGCTTGTTAGCATGGATAACAATGTCTACTATATTAGTGTCTAATTCTGGTGTTTGATATAATATAATCAATAGAATCATATCGCTATTTTTATCTTTTAAACAAGCATCGAGTGCTTTTTCATAATCTTCAGCATGCGCACTGCCTGTGAGATCAATAGGATTTTTGACGATGTATGTAGATGGAAATTGTTTTTTGAGTTTTTTTATGGTTTCTTGTGTTGGCTCTTCCATGATTAGATTCATTTTATACAAATAATCTGCAGCCAGAATACCGAAGCCACCACCATTGGTAATGATCTGTACTTTTTTTCCTTTAGGAGCGAATGATTTTTCTAAGATTTTAGCATAATTAAATAAATCTTCCAAAGTTTCTGCTACGATGACTCCTGCCTGCTTCATGGCACCTTTGAATACTTCGAATGAACCTGCTAAGGATGCTGTGTGAGATAAAGCAGCTTTTGCACCTGCACTGGTTGTTCCTCCCTTTAAGATAATGACTGGTTTTTTCTTTACCACTTGATGAGCAACTCGCAAAAATCTTTTACCCTCTTTAATAGACTCAGCATAGATACAAATGACCTCTGTTAATGGATCATTTCCTAGATACTCAATTAAATCTGCTTCGTTGATATCTGTTGCATTTCCATAACTGACAAATTTAGCAAAACCATAATTTTCTTTAGCCATTAAATCTAAAACTGTTGATCCTGTGGCTCCTGATTGCGTGATAAAAGAAATTTTTCCATCTTTTGGGCGAACTAAACGAGAAGCTGGCAAGAACAAAGTATCAACACCTGCATGATTATTCAATAACCCCAGACAATTAGGACCTATTAAACGAATTTTATATTTTGCGCATATCTTTTTTAGTTGCTCTTCTGCTTTGTGATTACCAATTTCACCAAAACCAGCAGTTATCATGACCACTTGTTTTATTTTTTTCTTTCCACATTCTTCTAAAGCATTGAGAGCAATTGCAGCAGGAACAGCAATAACAGCCAAATCAATAGATTCCTTGACCTCTAGAATGGAAGGATAACATCTTTCATTTAAAACTACTTTTGCTTTTGGATTAATGGGGAATATTTTTCCTTTATAGCCTGCATCACGCAGATTCTTGAGAATAACAAAACCAACTTTATGATGGTCTCGAGAAGCCCCTATGATTGCTATTGCTTTAGGATTAAAAAACTTGTCCATTATTTCCCTCTTTTTATTTACTTACGAAGCCTAATGTAACTTCAGGATATGCGCCCTGCACTACTGATTCTTGCAAGATCTTACAAGCAATTTCAATTTCTTTTCCTTCTTCTACACTGCCGATTATATCTTTGCTGTTTTTGAATTGTTGTTCTTCACTTTCATTTGGCTGTACAAATATTCCTACAATCTTTTCTTTTTCTATAGCATATTTTTCTAGAAGTACAACTGCCTCTGCAAGCTCTACGTTACTCTTGAAACTGACTCTTATACTTCCTTCGCTGAATTTGAGTACTTTACTTGCATCTTTCGTTAACTTCTTCCATTGCTCCTCACATTCTGCCTCTGTTTGTTTTTTTACTTCTGCAGGAGGAGTTATAGTTGGAGGTATTGCTGGTGGAGCTTGATAGGTTTCTTTTGCAAGTTTAGCATCTTGAGGGATTATTTGTTGATAAAAATTCTTCTTCTGCATTTGTTCGTCTGCTGAGGGCGATGCCGCAAAATCTTGCGCACAAGCAGTAATACCTAACAATAATATGCCTAGAATTATAATCATCTCTTTTTTCATAAGATGCTGATTACTCTGCTTCTTTAATAAGGTTGCGGTATTCTTTTTTGCTCTTTTCTACATATATACTAAGTCATATAAAACCTTATATACTTCTTTCCCTAAGAAATTATTATGGGTTTAGAGTTAACTAATTCGGAGGACAACCCATGAAAAGATTATATCAAATATTAATTTTGTTTTTGTTCGTGTATGTTACCTTTGCATTTGGCAAGGATTTATACACAACTGATAAAGTTTCGTTTACAACTACTAGCGAAGCAACTGATAACACGCCTTTAGCACAAGGTGCAGCAATTCTCTCTGCCAAACATGATCTTGTAGATCTTTCTACAGGAACTGTTATTAAGGCTCAAGGTTCAGTAGCAGCAGAGGAAACAGCAGAAACAACGTCTGCAGAAACTAGTGATCCTACAGCACCATCAGCTCCTGTTACTAACACAGAAGTTCAACAAGATCCACAAGACCCAACTCCTGAAGGCTTTTCTTTAGGTTACTTTTTACTGGGAACGACGGACAGCCAAGCAGTTTTTTGGGGTATTTTCGATAGCAAAACCAGCACACTTCAAGGAGAGGTTCACTTCTATGACCATCCTGAACTTCGACGTGTAGGCTTAGGTACTTATGCACCTACAAGCCAAGATGCTGGATCATTGTCCCTTCACTTTTCAGACCCTGCTAACCCACAAGATCCTGGTCTAGACTGGACTGGAACTTATGATAATAGTGGATGGACTATTGTAAATACTCAAAACCCAGAAGTTAGCTTGAGTGGAAGAGTATTCCAAGCTCCTTATTAAGAAAACTTTTTTTCTTTTTTTATTTTATTAATTTTTTTATGTTCAATATTTTTTCAAGCACTTTTAAGTCCATTAATTTTTCTTCTCTGACAATGTCTTTAACACTTCTTTCTTCATGATATGCACGCTTTGCAACGTCTGCAGCTTTTTGATAGCCAATGTAAGGTGTTAGTGCCGTAACGAGAATAGGATTTTTTTCTACATATTCTTTGCATTTTTGTTCATTTGCTTTTATTCCTTTGACACATCGCTCAGTAAAAGTATGCATACTGTTAGATAAAATATGGATAGAATTGAGCAGCGTGTAAGCAGCTAAAGGCATCATCACATTTAATTCTAGTTGACCTGCTTGTGAGCATAGACCAATAGTAGTATCATTTCCTAGCACCTGGAAGCAGACCATGTCCAGCATTTCTGCGATCGCAGGATTTACTTTTGCAGGCATAATAGAAGAGCCTGGCTGTATTGCTGGCAGAGTAATTTCATTGAAACCACCCAAAGGACCAGAGCTTAACAAACGCAGATCATTTGCTATCTTGATTAGATTTTCAGCAAGCACTTTCAAAGGAGCATGAGCAGTTGCAATTGGCCCAAGGCTTGCAGTTCCTTCGAAGAAATTTACTGTTGGTTTTAGTTTTATTCTAGTTGACTGAGCTAGAGCCTGATAAACATACTTCTTATAGTTTTTTGAGGTATTTATACCAGTACCAATGGCTGTACCTCCTAAATTTATTTCACGCAAGGTTTCTGTATCTTCTTTGATGTGCTTATAATTTTTAACAAGCATTGCAGCATAGCCACTAAATTCTTGCCCTAGAGTCATAGGCACCGCATCTTTCAAATGTGTTCTGCCAGTCTTGATAACTTTTTTCCATTGATGAGCTTTCTTTTCTAATGCTTTTTGTAATTGTTGCAGTGTCGGCAGTAAGTTTTTTGTAATTTCTGTATAAGCAGCAATATGCATTGCACTATGAAAAACGTCATTAGTTGATTGAGCTAAATTGACATGATCATTAGGATGAATTATAGTATAATCCCCTTTCTTTTTATGCATAATTTCTAAAGCACGATTAGCAAGAACTTCATTGACATTCATATTTTCTGAGGTGCCTGCGCCAGCTTGAAAAACATCTACTGTGAATTGGCTGTCAAGTTTTCCTTTGAGAATATCATCACATGCTTTTTGGATAGCCTTTGCTTTTTTACTGTCTAGACGTTTTTCTTTTTGATTAGCGCTAGCTGCAGCTTTTTTAATATGAGTTATTGCATAGATGAGTTGCTTCTGTAAATGTAAACCACTGATAGAGAAATTATCTAACGCACGTTGTGTTTGCACACCATAATAAGCATCCTTAGGAATATTTTTTGCTCCTAAGTAGTCTTTTTCTACTCTCATCCCTCTTTTCATAGCCTAATTAGCTGCAAAGATTTATATAAAGCTTCTGTCCCTTATTTTTTATGCAAGAGAGGCAGTATAAAGCATTAGTCAAGGCTTGTTCCATCAACGATACCATTTTCTCGGAGATTGTCCATAACTTTCATTTCAAGACAGAACATGAACTAGCACTCTATATTCGCAAACGTTTTCGTGATCTAGGTGTCAAACCAGCATATCCACCAATTGTAGCTAATAATAATCAAATCATTCATCCTAAGCCTAGAAAAAAACCTCTGCAAAGAGGATGGTTATTGTTTGATTTTGGCTGCAAAGTTGATGACTGGTGTTCGGATATGAGCAGAACTGTTTTTTTGGGGGAAGCTACCAAAGAAGAAAGACGATTATATGAAATTGTTCGAAGATGCCAAGCAAAATGTGTTCGTTTTGCAAAACCAGGCATTACAGGCAGTGATTTAGACATTTATTCTCGAGTTCTTTTAGGAAAGTATAAACCTTATATGAGACATGCCTTAGGACATGGTGTTTCCAAGAAGATTCATGATTTACCTAGGATTAGCGTTACTGCTGCTGATGTACTGAAAACAGGACATTTTTTTACTATTGAACCTGGCATTTATTTTAAGACTCAAGATCAAGAAGTTGGTATTCGTATAGAAGATACTTTAGTCATGCACAAAAGGAAGCCTGAAATTTTAACACTAGCGCCTAAACATTTTATAGCAATTCCTTTTTCTCACTGATCTCTATACTGCAGTTGCATAATGCTTATAATTTTACTCTACTTATTTTTGCTATGCTACAAAACAATGTTCGTTTACCTCAGTTGGGCATCGCTATGGGGAGAAGATTTACAGACATAGGACTTAATTGGTATGATACTCACAAGCTTTTTGCAGAACTTGGAGGTCGCATGCCTGTTTTAGGAGAATCTTGTGCTTTATTTTCAGAACCACTTACAAATTCTCAAGGAATTCCTTATTCTGATAAGCGCGCTCATTCATTTCGCACCAGTCTCCTTAGAAAAAGAGAGAAAGCAAGAATAGAATGGATAGACGCTTTATTTATCTGCAAAGATGAGCAATGGTATTTACATCAGAAACATATTTGGGTTGGAGATCATTTTGAAGCCCAAGAAAAGATTCCTTTAACAGATTTTCTCCACGAAGATGGAGTAGTTGCTTTGGACGTTCTTACAGAGGGCGGATGGCCATCTTCTAAAGTTTCAGGTAGTAAATATACGGCATTCTCTTGGCGTCCTCAACATCAGCATGTGGCTGTTTTGTATGTGGGTAGTGAAGGTCCACAACTTCGCTATAATGAACGTCCTATACATGAAAGTCCTAACAGAGGTGGCAGACCCGTATATTCTTTAGCGTCTCTTCTAGCTTTAGAACAACGTTTATCACCAACAGGATAATTTTTATAGCTGTACTTTCTCTCTTTTTTAGAGGTGTTGAGCATTCGTACTTATCAAACAGAAGTGTTAATCATAGGTTCTGGTGGAGCAGGACTACGTTGTGCTCTAGAACTGCATGACAAGAAAAGAGATGTGCTTGTTGTAGGCAAATGTGAAAAAAGAGATGCACATACTATTCTTGCTACTGGAGGCATAAATGCTGCCTTAGGTACAATGGATCCTCAAGATTCTTGGCAATTGCATGCGGCAGATACGATTCGTGATGGCGGACTGATTAACAATCCCAAAGCAGTTATGACTTTATGCAAAGCAGCACCCCGAGCAATTTTAGAACTAGTTACTTGGGGAGCAAACTTCCATCGTGAAAAGAATGGCAATATTACTCAAAGATTTTTTGGAGCAGCAACTTATAGAAGAGCTTGCTTTATTGGAGACCATACAGGCAGAGAAATCTTAAATGTTTTAGTGGATCAAGTTGAACAGAGAAAGATTCCTTTCTTAAGTCAAGTTTATATTTTTTCTTTATTACATTCTTCACAAGGAGTGTATGGCGCTGTTGGTTGGGATATTCGCAAAGGAACTTTTGTTGTCATTCAGGCAAAAGCTGTTGTGTTAGCTACGGGAGGACATTCTCGTATGTTTAGCAGAAGCAGCTCTCGGTTCTGGGAGAATACCGGAGATGGCATTGGCTTAGCTTATCGATGTGGAGCTCAATTTATGGATATGGAAATGTTTCAGTTTCATCCTACTGGCATGGTTTATCCTGAAAATGCCGCTGGTGTTTTAGTTACTGAAGCAGTCAGGGGAGAAGGAGGCATTCTCTTGAATACTCATGGAGAACGTTTCATGAGAAGATATGATCCTGCAAGAATGGAACTCTCTGCACGCGATGTTGTTGCTCGAGCAATTTATACTGAAGTACAAGCTGGAAGAGGAACTCAACATGGTGGAGTTTGGTTGGATATTACTCATAAACCTAAAGACTATATTTTACAAAGATTACCAAAAGTATATGCACAATTTCAACATTTTTTAGGCATTGATATTTCCAAAAAGCCTATGGAAGTTGGACCTACAGCACATTATTCTATGGGTGGATTATGGACTAATTATACAACTGGACAAACTAGTGTCAAACATTTGTATGCTATTGGTGAAGTTACTTCTGGCATGCATGGTGCTAATCGTTTAGGCGGCAATAGTCTAGCAGAGATTATGGTTTTTGGAAGGCTAACTGGAGAAGCTCTTGCACGTAAAGTCAAACGCCAACGATGGCGATCTCTTAATAAAAAAACTGTGGATACTTTAATTTCTACTTTCTCTCAACAATTTAAGAATAAACGAGGAAATGATCCTCTTAAAGTCAAACAAGATCTTATGCAGATGATGTGGGAACATGTAGGTGTAGTAAGAAATGGCAAACAGATAGCAGCAGGACTACAACTCTTGGAACAGTTCAAAAAAACTTCTTTATTTGTACATGGACCCTTACCCATGAATGCAAAATTGCTAGCTGCACTTGATCTCCAGCATATGCTGCCTACCTGCGAGATGATTTTGAAAAGTGCTCTCTATCGAACAGAAAGCAGAGGAGCACATTATCGTTCTGATCATCCAACAATACTTTCTTCTTGGAGAAAAAATGTCTATTGCACACCAACAAGACAAGGATTACGATTGTTTACTAAACCAGTAGCAAAAATTCCCAACACCATCCAGCGTCTTATTCTAGAAAAACAACCGACAACTCATCTTTTGGAATAAGCTGATCCGACAGCCTCACTAATATTCTTATACCTGTCTTGTTTGAGTAATTTGACTAATCCTTGGTTAATTTCACTAATGACTTGAGGGCCTTCGAAGATCATACCTGTGATTAATTGCACTAAAGATGCCCCTAGTTTTATCTTTGTATAAGCATCTTCTGCAGAAAAAACGCCGCCACATCCCACCAAAATAAATTGTCCTTTTGTTTTCTTGTAAGTATATGCTAAAAGATCATTGGACATTTTTTCGACTGCTTTTCCACTAATACTTCCTTTTGAGGGTAATTCTTTGTCAGGAATTTTCCAATGCTCGCGTTTTTTAGAAAGATTTGTCAGGATAAATCCATGAATGCGATGTTTTTTTGCTACAGCGATGATATCATTCATTTCTTTATGTGAGAGATCTGGAGAAATTTTGAGAAATACTGGTTTCTTTGTCTTGATTTTATCTAACCTTTGCAGTAATTTCTGTAATCTTTTTTTATCTGTAAAAGGCTGACCACCGAAAGCATTTGGGCAACTAATATTTACTACAAAGAGATCTCCTATATTCGTGAATTCTTTGAATCCTTTTGCATAATCTTCTATTCCTTTGTTCGTGTCTGCTGTTTCTAGACAGTTTGTTTTTGCAATGCTTGTGGCTATGGGTATTTTGAAGTTTTTCTTTCTTAATTTTTGAGCAATAGCCTTAGATCCATCATTCATTAATCCATAATTAACTATTATTGCCTGCGATTTTGGCAGACGCCAGAGTCTTGGCTTCGGATTGCCTGCACATGGCTCTGCAGTTATAGAGCCTATTTCTTCGAAACCGAAACCGACTGCAGGAAGTATGTCTGTCAGATGAGCATTTTTGTCAAATCCCGCAGATAGACCTATGGGGTTTCCAAAGTGGATTCCTAAAATATCTTGTTCTAATTTTTTATTTCTATATCTAAAACAACTTGCAGTTAATCCGCGTGTTATAGCATTTGTCCCTAAAGTTTTTCCTATCCTTACCAACATATTATGTGTTGTTTCTGGATCTATGAGGAAGAATATTCTCTTGACTAGATATTTATAGATTATTTTTTCTATTTTATTTCTGATACTGATGACACTCTCTTTCACAATGATTTTACTTCTTCTACTTTAGGAATAATCTTATCCTTTGTAGGATGTTTTACTTTGGCAGCTATTTTTTTTGCAACACTCAAAAGCAAATCTTGATCTATCTTCTTTATTCTTTCCTCTAAAATCTTTTTCATAATGAATGGAAAGCACACAGAGTTATTGACTTGATTTTTGAAATCACTACGACCTGTGGCAACAACCGCAGCACATCCCTGTGTTGCTTCTTCAATACTCATTTCAGCATCTGGATTGGATAAAGCGAAAATAATAGCGCGCTCTTTCATAGTTGCAACATTTTTACAAGTTAATACATTAGTCTGACCAGAAACTCCAATAAACACGTCTGCATTTTTAAGAGCATCCATAAGATTTCCATTTTCTTTTTGTTTATTTGTCATGCTTGCTAGTTCTTCTTTATATTTATTGAGATCTTTTCTTCCTTGATAGATGATTCCTTTGCTATCCAAGACGCGAATATTGGTTGCTCCAGCATGCACTAAGAGACGCGTAATACCATAGCCTGCTGCACCCGCACCAAAGATTACTATTTTTACAGTCTTTAGATATTTATTAACCACTTTCAAAGCATTGAGTAATCCAGCAACTGCAACCACTGCAGTACCTTGTTGGTCATCATGAAAAATCGGGATATCCAATCTTCTTGTTAATTCGTCAACAATTTCGAAACACTTCGGTGCTTCAATATCTTCAATGTTTATAGCACCAAAATTAGGAGCAAGATTCTCTACAATTGAGATTATTTCTTCTTTGTCTTGTGTTTTTAAACAGAGGGGAATAGCATTCACATTTCCAAATGCTTTGTAAATAAGTGCTTTGCCTTCCATAACTGGAATAGCAGCTTCTGCGCCTTGATTGCCTAACCCTAGCACGCGAGAACCATCTGATATAATTGCAATAGTATTTCCCTTTGCAGTGTATTTATAGACATCCTCTTTTTCCTTGTTAATTTGCAAGACTACTTCAGCAACGCCAGGAGTGTATAGTAAAGCAAGGGATTTTTGATCTACTTTTATTTTTGGCTTAGTTTCTATTTTTCCCTTTAATCTCTCATGCAATTGCAATGCTGCCTGGCTTAGATTTTTCATGCTCTTTTATTGATCCTTCGTTCCTTTCTCTTTAATAACTTTTTCGTATCTTCTTAGCTACAACATTTATCCGAATCCTTTAAAAAGCGATCTTTGTGCTTTATTTTATGAAAAAATCATCAACAGCTCCCACGCTAGCAGAAGTCATTTTTGCAGCAATGGATCATATTCCTTTAGGGGATGAACTAGATCTTAGAGCACGTCTTAAACAACTGGTTGCTGACCATGCAGTCTCCAATGTTCGTCGAGAAGGCGGTTATTTTCAAGCTTATCAAATAGCAACAGTACATCAAGCAGAGCGGGAACGTTCTCCTAGAGAAAAAGAACGCTTTCACGATTCATTTTATTTTACTGAAAATGCACAACTTGCACAAGCACGACAAGAACATCATATTCGCGCTTCTCTTATGCCTGGTCTTCTCAAGTATTTCCCTGGTGCAGCTCAAGCAGGAGGAGTTTCTCTTGCTGTGCCAAAAACTCGCAGTTATAAATTGTATTTCATGTCAGACTCTAAGCTTGCTCATTATCTTACTATACTCTTTACTCTTAAAGAAAGCACAAATAAACCTCTTCTTCACTTAAATGAACCTTATGCTTCGCTTCTTCTTCGACCAGAAAGATCTGCTTTTGGCAAGCCTCTTGAATGGCAAATTCCACCAACTTCTTTATTTTAATACTTTGAGAATAATTGCTTTTTGTGCATGCAATCTGTTTTCTGCCTGATCAAAAATTATGCTTCTTTTGGAGTCAATAACTTCTGCAGTTACTTCATGACCACGTAATGCTGGAAGACAGTGCATAAAGAGCGCATTTGGAGCTTTAGCAAATAATTTCTCAGTTACTTGATAGGGCTTAAAGATTTCTACACGCTTTTTTAATTGTGCTTTTGGAACATGATAAGACATCCAGGAATCTGTGTAAACAATATCTGCATTTTTGATAGCTTCTTCTGAATCTTGCGTTATGGTTAGAGAACCCTTTGTCTTTTTTGCCCATGTGTTTGCTTCTTGGACAACGTCAGGCAGAGGTTCATAGTCTCTTCCCTTTGGACAAGCTATACTCACGTGCATACCCATCTTTGTGCAACCCATCATCAAGGAATGAGTAACATTATTATTGCCGTCACCAAAATAAGCCAGCTTGAGTCCTTGTAATTTTCCTTTCTTCTCTTGTATTGTAAGCAAATCACCCAGCAGTTGACAAGGATGACTATAGTTTGTTAATCCATTAATAACAGGAACAGAAGCATTTTGCGCAAATCTGACCACTTCTTCATGATCATGCATACGAATCATAACTAAATTTACATATCGACTGATAGTGCGAGCAGTATCTTCAATAGACTCTTTACCTACACCCCATGGAGAAAACATAGTCTGGTAGTTGATGGAATCTCCTCCCATCTGGATCATGGCACTGTCAAAAGACAAACGAGTACGCAGTGAGGGAGCTTCAAAAATAGTTAATAATACTTTTTCAAAGGCTGCATTTTTATATTTTTCTGGATTTTTCTTGATATCTGTTGCTGCTGTTAATACTTGTTTTATCTCTTCAGGACTGAGATCTTTTTCAGATAATAAGTGCTTCATTGGGCAAACCTCTTCAGAACATCATGCAATATTGTTTCTCCTAATTCTTCCAAGGTGTAAGAAACTGTTACTATGGGCTTCTTGATATTTAACAACCTTTTGAGATTGACTGGTGTTCCATCAATCACGACATCACACTTTGATTTGTTGATAGTTTCTTCAAGTTCTTTGATTTGTTCTGGAGAATATCCCATGGCAGGAACTATTTTTTTCAAATGCATATATTTTTTGTAAAGTAATTTCATAGAACCAACTGCCGTTTCCTGACCATCTACTAATTTACCACCATATTTCTGTGCTACCAAAAAACCAGCCCCATAGGACATTCCACCATGGGTTACTGTAGGACCATCTTCTACTACTAAAACGTTTTTTCCTTTGATAAGCTCTGGTTGATCCACATGCATCTTGAGATCTGCTTCGATAACTTCTGCCTTTGGATTATATATCTTAATATTTTTCTTTACAATTTCAATACCTTCTGGCGTTGCAGATTTCATCTTACTTATGATTAAGACATCAGCACTTCGGAAGTTGACTTCTCCAGGATAATAAGCTATTTCATGACCTGGGCGATGAGGATCTACCAATACTATATTCAGATCTGTCTTGTAAAATGAAAAATCATTGTTACCGCCGTCCCAAATAATAATATCTGCTTCTTTTTCTGCTTTTCTGATAATCTTTTCATAATCTACGCCAGCGTAAATAGGAATTCCTAACTCAATCCAAGGCTCATACTCTTCTCTTTCTTCTATAGTGCATTTGTATTTCTTGAGATCTTCATAGGTTGCAAATCTTTCACAGACTTCATCTTTGAGATATCCATAGGGCATGGGATGACGGATTGCTACTACTTTTAACCCATAGGACAGCAAGGTTTGTGCAACTTTTCTTGATGTAGAAGATTTACCGCAGCCAGTTCTAACTGCTGTGATAGCAACTACTGGTTTTTTGCTTTTGATTTGTGTACTTTTTGGACCCAAGAGCATGAAATCTGCACCAGCTGCGAGAACGATGGATGCTTTGTCCATAACTTCTTTATGACTGAGATCTGAATAAGCAAGCACTACTTCATCTACTTTTAAGCTTGGAATAATTTCTGCTAATTTCTCTTCAGGATAGAAAGGAATATTCTTTTTGTATAATCTACCAGCTAATGATTTAGGAAAAGAACGCTTCTCAATGCCTGGGATTTGTGCCTGCGTGAAACCGACGACTTGGTAATGTGGATTATTTTTGAAATATACGAGAAAGTTGTGGTAATCTCGACCAGCAGCTCCCAAAATTAGTATATTTTTTCTTTTCACTTAAACACCCCTAAGTAATACTTGTTCCTTCTTTTCCTTTTAATGCTTTCGCAACTCTTGCTGGAGACGTGATTATAACTTTTTTCCCACCATGCTTGAGAAAATTAATTGCAGCTTCTATTTTTGGTCCCATGGATCCTTCTGGGAAATGACCTTCTTGCATATATTGCTTTGCTTCCCTAATGGTAAGTGTGCTGAGATTTTTTTGGTTTGATTTTCCATAATTGAGAGCTACTTTGTTAACTCCTGTTAGAATAAGCAAGAGATCTGCTTTAATTTCTTTAGCAAGACAAGCTGAAGCCAAGTCCTTGTCAATTACTGCAGCAATACCCTTGAGCTTACCTCGTTCTTCATAGACTGGAATACCGCCCCCACCAGCAGCGATAACTATAGCATTCCTTTTCAATAACTCTTCTATGGCTTTTATTTCAATAATCTTTATTGGTTTTGGTGATGGAACTACTCTTCTCCAACCTCTTCCTGCATCTTCCTTAATATTAATTCCTTCTTTAGCTAATTTTTGTGCTTCTTTCTCCGTATAAAACATACCTATAGGTTTAGTTGGATTTTTAAAACCAGGATCTTTTTTATTGACTACTGTTTGTGTTACTAGAGAAACTACTTTTTTATTACTTTTTATTTTCTTTAGCTCATTAATTAACGATTGCTCTATAATATATTGTATTTCTCCTTCAAATTCAGCATCTAGAACATCTAAAGGCATAGGAGGGATCTTTTTTTCTGTTAGTTCATTTTGAGTTAATAAGTTTCCTATTTGAGGTCCTGAACCTGATACAATTACTATTTGATGTTGTTTTGCTAAATTAACTAATATTTTACATACTTTCACGATACTTTTTTTAATTTCTTTGTAAGTTCCTTTTTGACCTTTCTGTGTGATTGCGTTTCCTCCGAGTGCTAAAACAAGTCTCATTAATGCCACCATCTCTTTACGGCTAATGCATGTGCTCTAAAAGGTTCAGCTCTTATATGATACAGTTTTTTATGCGAATATTTCATTAGATTTTCAATAAAGTCATTCCAAGAACTCATTTTTAAATAAATCAAATAATTACTACTTCTGCCTGCATATATCTTTCCTCGATTTTTAATTTTATAATCTCTTTCTCTTTCGTTTATATTTATGCTATACTTTTCTTCTAGCTTCTTATAATAGTCTAAGAACCACCATTTCTTTTTCGATTGTTCCAATCCTATTCTTTCTGGTTTATTGTTTTTAGTTACAAAATATCCATCAGTATCAAAAAACCCCGCTGTAAAAGCATCAAATAACTTTTTATTATTCCAAATGCTTTTGAATGTTTCTTCTAAACACTCTCTCGTTTTAAACATATTTGCTAATGCTGACCAGTAAAAATAAATCCTCCAAGATGTAGCTTCTTTTCTGCTTGTTATTTTATCATCTTTATAAAAATGTATGTCTACTTTTCTATTCCCTAAATTCTTTCCTAACTCTACTATTAGTGAATATACCTTGTCTGCAAAGGAAGACTCTTTAATACCACCAACAATATATATTTTTCTCTCATCGATGTGACCATCACCCATAATTAATCCGATTATATATGAAAATAATTCTGTGGGAACTGTATAATAAACTCGAAATAGCTGATTATTTATTTTTTGATATCTTCCATATTTCACATCATACTCTTCTCTATTAAACGAAACTCTAAGTATGGCTTTCTTAAATCCTGCAAATCTTTCTCTTTTGATATTGTATCTTAATAACCATTGGTGAATAACATGTCTATCTTTTCCTATCATTTTTCCTATGCTTTCTGCAGTATACCCTTCTTTTACACATCGTGCTAAAACTCTCTTAATAGTTTCTTTTCCTATTAATTCTTCTATTTTGTTAATCCTTTTAGAACTTACATTGGTTAGCTGTTCTATCTCACTCTTTTTTACCATAGTTTTAACAATAATTCCTTATTTATTAATCTTCTTGAGCTGTTTGAGAAATGATTAGGACTTAATAGTGAGGTTTGCGCAGACATCAAAAATCTCAAATCGTTCAAAGCGTTTTTTACAACCAAGGGGCTTAGGGAACCAACTACATTTTCCTTCTTTACTATTTTCTTGAGGCTCACACCAACCTTCGCATTCTGCAGCTACCTTACATTTGTTTCCAGCATCACTGGTTTTATTCATCCAGTACTTTGTTTTCTTGATTTGATCATAAATATAAATAGTTTCTACTTCTTCGGGATTCTTTTCTCTTATTTGTTCTTCGACTTCTGTTGTTATTCCAGTGTCTTTAGGGATCAATGGCTTATCTGCAGTACATCCTGCAAGCAACAGCACTACAAGCAAAAAAAATATTCTTTTCATAGGACCCTCGTTAGATAATTATTGAAAAAATCTCCTAAATAATAAGATGCTAAAGTTGCTATTGCACCAATGATGACCATTTCTATTCCACTTCGCAACCAATCACGTCCAGTATAATGCGTTTTTGCTACGCCTACTGCAAACAAGAGTGACATGCAGGTAACTGATGCAAGGATTAATGCTTCTTTTACCGGAAGTACAAAATAAGGAAGCACAGGAATTGCTGCAGCCAATAAGAATGCACCGAAGGTCATCCATCCTACAGCACTAGGATTTTCCATGTTTTTCTTATTTACACCAATTTCTTCTTCCATCATCACTTTCAACCATCTTTTTTTATTGCTGGTAATTCTTTTTACTACCATAGCTAATTCTTTACCTTTGAATCCTTTTTTTCTATAGATGGCTTCTATTTCTTTTTTCTCTAACTTAGGAACTGTCTTTATTTCTTCCTTTTCCCTCTGATATTCATGACGATAAAATTCTACTTGTGATTTTGTTGCAATGTAATTCCCTAAACCCATAGAAATAGCACCAGCAATCATATCCGCCAATCCACCAAGAATAACTACTTTGCTTCCCAACATAGCACCGCTGAGACCAGCAACTAGAGCTAGATTAGATACTGTGCCATCATTAAATCCGAAAATCAAAGAACGAATATACTTCCCACCTTTAGGGTGCATCGATGCCTCTTTTTTATTCATTAGATACTTGAGAAACTTAAGGTTATTTAATCTTTTGTTTTAGTAAGTATAATCAGACTGCACGATTCTGTGATGGAAAAATCGCTGATTAAGTGCATAATGTGGTTGTCTGTAGGTAGGATGAGCATAGTAAGGCTCGTAATAGTAACTATCGTAGGTATATTTTGGATAAGGTAAGAAGTATTTGTTAGTGTATTCAACGCGTACTTTGCAGGGATCAGTGCATGGAGGACTGTTCATGTTTTGTTGATATGCACAAGGATCAGCATTACAATTTACTGGAGTTCTTTGTTCCTCTGGCATGTATCTGCTCTTATCGAGATTTGACCATTCAGTTGGTGTGCTTACATAAGTAGTCTTTGTAGTGGGAGATTGTTGATAAGTTGGAGTATCTGCACTATAGACAGCAATACTTATAGAAGTTATGAGCAATAATACTAAGAGACCTAAAACACTAGCAATAGCGATCTTAAAAAATTTGATGTCTTCTTGTTCCATACTTTCTCTAAGTATTCTTCTTTTTTAAATCTTCTGGAAAAAAATCACTCTAGAGAAGGGACAAAATTATTGGGGTTGTTGAGTATTGCATGTAGCTTGTAATTGATCATATCTTTCTTTAGCAGCATCTGCTTCTTCTTGTGCTTTATCTTGTTTAGTTTGTAAAATTTCTAAAGGAACAACATATTGCTCTTCTAACTCTTTCTTTTTTTGTTCATATTCAGCATTTAAGGTGTCTATTTCTTGTTGATAAGTAGTTACTACGTTTGTTGTTTCTGCAACATCGTCCTGACGTTGTTTTAAATCGAAAGCACATTGCCCTTCATAGGTATAATATTGACGCTGTTCTTCTGGAGTTTCTTCAACAGGAATTTCTTCTTGCTCTATCTGCTGTTGTGTTTCTTGTTCTTGTTGCTGTTCTTGAACTGCTGCACCTGTCAGTTGGTTCGAAGGTTGATTTACTACTGCAGCTGTTGGACTGTCATTACTTACCCACAACCAAGCGGCAACTACTAAGAGTATGACTACTATAATCGCTACAATAGTAAATCTTGTTTTTTTTGACGGACCGAATACTTGCCAATTTCTTTTATTCATAGTCTTACTGATCTTGTTTGTCTATATAAGTTTTATTTAGATTCTCTAATATCTATGTTTAAGAATAATAAAAAACAACTGTGACTTTTACTATAAATTACATTTTTTTGCCGGCTCTTTCAGCAATTCTTCTAAGAGTTGTATAAGATGTTGAATATCGTGCAAGCTCGCAATACCTACAGCTGTATGAATATTTCTAATAGCGACTCCCAATACTGTACAAGGGATGCCTCCTTTTGCTACAGAAATAGTTAATGCGTCAGTTGTTCCAAAATCACTAATGTCTAACTGCAGAGGGATATTCTTTTTCTTTGCAACTTCTTTTAGCATATCATTGATGGAACGGTTAGTGATCATGTCTGCGTCTTTGATAGTTAAGCAAGGACCGCCGCCTATTTTTCTTGTAACTTGATCTCCAAAATCATTGGTGCTTGTAGTATCTACTGCAATAGCCCAATCAGGTTCTATACTATATACTGAAGTTTCACCACCATATAACCCAATTTCTTCCTGCACCGTGAATACATAATAAATATCACTCTCTTTTTTCTTCAACCTTTTTGCAAGTTCAATCAACGCAAAACAACCAATACGATCATCCAACGCTTTTCCCGCGATTAATTTTCCATTACGCAAAGATACTACGCGCGGATGCAAGTGAATATAGGATCCAATTTCAACCCCTAGTTTATGCATTTCTTCTTTTGAGAATCCAGTGTCAATAATAATCTCCTCAATCTTTATTACATTTTTTATTTCATCATCATTAGCCATTTCCCGCGTGGTGACTATGCCTGTAATAAATTTGCCTTTGGCTTCCACTTCGACTACTTCTCCCAACAATGAGACTGCTTCAAAACCACCAACTTCAGAACAAGCAATACCATAATTATCAATACTTTTCACCATGAGCCCGATTTCATCCATGTGGGCGACTAACATTACTTTAGCACCCCTGCCTTTATGATGTGCGATTAAATTACCAAATTTATCTGTATGCACTTCATCAACATAAGGTTTGATTTCTTTTTTGATCAGCTCGCGAACTCTCCATTCATCTCCGCTTGGTCCAGGCAACTCCATTAATCTTTTGAGGAAGTCCATTAGAGATTCACCGCTTTAGTTCTCTTTTTACTATAACTAGCGCAGACTAGAATCTTTTGTTTCATCTCTTTTCATTTTTTCTTTTCTTTTCTTTTATTTAAATGTTCTTATTTCTGTTCTATCTTTCTAATATACCTATATCTCTTTCTCTCCTTTTTTACTCCTCTTTTTTTATCAACAGCCATTTCCAGAGAGGAATATACTTTATCTGACCTACTTTTTTCTCCCTAGTATTTCTCTATTTTCCACTTTACCTCTTCTAAAAAGTCATCCCATTTCGGTCTTCCTTAATTCTCTCTAGTTGATTGTTTTATCTCTCTTCTTGAATATATCTCTTCTAATATACTCATACATATATATCTCTTTTTCTTGTGATGGTGTTATGGGAAAATACAGGGCACAGAAAGGATTTCTCTTAATAGTTGTTGTATTATTAGCAGCAACGTTTTTTGCTTCTCTATATAATGATTCAACTGGAGAAGCTGTGCGAACTAAACGAACTACCATAGCGACAAAACAACCCCTTTCATATCAACAGCCTCAAGGTGGTGAAGATTCAGGATCTGTTCTTATTCCTGGAACTGGATGGACCGGGCCAACACCTATTCCTGGTCCTATAGGAAATCCTTTGGCTCAAGGTCATGACGCAACAGCAATAGCACATTCGGATATGGTTCCCTTTCAAACTACTAGCACTACCATGAATATAGGAGTCTTAGCCTATCATATTAATGGCATAGAAAAAGTTTCATTTAGTGTTAATAATGGTCCTTGGGTTGATGTTTTTAGTCCTACTCTTAATCCAGAAACAGAAGTAGAAGAATATTGGGCGGTTCTTGACGCTTCTCAATTTTTAACTGATGGCCCTGTTGAAATACGAGCAATTGCTTATCCAATTAATGGTTATCCTAAAGTTTTACAAGGAACAACAATTATAGATCATGATAGTTCTATAATCTTGAATGTTAATCCTAGTGGCAGTCTTCCACATCGAGTACGATATGTTTCTACTACAGGGAGTGATTCTTCTACCTGTGGTTTAACTTCTGCTACTGCTTGTCTGACTATAAGACATGCTGCTGATCTCGCTGCTATTTATTCAGGTGTTCCTGGGCAACCTGGAAATTTGGATGGAGCGGAGCTTAGATTAGGAGAGGGAACGTGGATCATGCCTGAATTTAGAGGTACTGGATTAATTCCTTTCTGGCAGCCCGCCTTTAGGACAACAACTAGATGGTTTACGATTACTTCCTCTGAAACTGTAAACCCCGATAATGTGTTAATTGACGAATTTTTTGGACCAGCTGATGGACCTGGGCTTTGGTTAAAACAAGTAAGACTTTATGATGTTTCTCTCGTTGGTCACGCTAGAACGCCTCAAGCAAATTTTGAAGATTATTTTTGGGTGGATAACTCTAAAGCATACTTTTTAGGAAATGTTATCACAAATAATCTTTGTGGAGCGCATTTCCAAGGTTATGACGCATTTACCAGCACCTATTTTACTGATGTTTATATGGATAATACTTGTAATGGACCTCAAGATGCTGTTTTGGTGAGACATGTTTTCGCAGATCATACTGGTGCTGGGCATGCATCAAAGTCACATACTGTCATCGATTATACAGTTAATCGTGTTTATGGCTCTTTACTGAGTCAGATACCCCCTGGATATGATTATCATGGGGACTATTACCAAATGTATAGCCGCTATCAAGATATTATTATCAAAGGAGGTGGAACTCTACCAGGAGCACTTGTTTCCTCAAGAGGAATCGTTGATGAATATACTGCAAATCATCTTGTGAAAGATGTAGTCATTGATGGAATTTATCTTGATGTAAATCAACCAGGAATAATGGACGGATGGGTATTTTCTTATTGCGACCGTATTGACCATATGATTATCCAAGATTCCACTCTTATTGGAAGTTCTAACTGGTGCGGAGAACTTGGAGGCACACCTAATCCTTTAACAATGCATAACCTATTGATAAAAGATAGTATTTTTGAAAATGGTAATATTGATAAATTACCTCACCCCATACTTCCACAGATTAGGTATATAACTTCTCCAGCTAATTCCCCTACTAAATTGTTTGTTACTACCTTGAGCACTTCACAACTTCGTTTGAAATGGATGGACAATAGCAACAACGAAAATCATTTTGAAGTAGAGCGACTACAATTACCTAATGGCATATTCGCTCCTTTACTTCCCGCATCAAGTTTACCAGCAAATACAGTTACTTTTACAGATACTGGATTACCTCCAAGCACCTCTTTCGCATACCGTGTAAGAGCAGTTAATGCTGCAGGCCCATCTGCTTGGTCAAATATTGCTAATGGCAAAGTCATGTGATCAAATTTGAAGAGTTCCTCCTGGCTCACAAAGACCACTAATTGCTCTTGATATTTCCACTAAAAAATTTATTCTTCCTTAGAAAGCAATACTCTTAAAAAGTAGTTTTCTTTACTCTTTTTTATGAGTAAAATCCCAACCACGAAAAAACAATGTGCAGACTGCGGCAACTGCTGCACTAAGTTTTGGATCGCTTATCCCAAGAAAAAAGGACCTTGGAGCGGAGAGATTGATCGCTTTAAAATGCTGGATACGGATAAGATTTGGGTGGAAGAGCATGGAGACAGCTATTTAGTGGTTTTTGATTTTCCCTGTAAAAACGTCAGAAAAACAAAAGAAGGATGGCTTTGCAATATTTATGATTCAAGACCTGAGATTTGCAGACAATATCCAAGACATTATTCCCAAGGTGAAGAAAGATATTGTGCAGCTATGCATACTTACTCTGAAAAGAAGAAATTATCCCAAAAAAAACTTTCTCGAAGAAAAAAATAGTTGTTACCCTTCCATAGTTCAAAACATTTATAAGTACATTTTAACGACTTTTTTAGATGAATAAGAGGTTATTTGCGCTTTTGCTTTTAGTATTTTTATGTGCTTTATTTACTGTTTCCAGTCTTACTTACATTGATGGAAAGCTCTTGGCTGATGCACAAGCTGTTCCAGTCATCCAAGGAGAAGCTGTTACAAGCTCTAGATCAGAACGAGAAATTTCAGACGTTACTCCCATTTCCAATGAACCTACGCTTATTATTCGACGCCCTTCAGATGTAGTAAATCCTACCCCTTGTACCATAACTTCTTTGCAATGGAATACAGATCGAGCTTCTCCGGGTCAAGAAGTTTCTCTAACTGCTCAAGGAAAAGGTGATTGTGATCAAAAAATTATTTATCTTTCTTTTTACAAAGGATCGCAATTTTTAGAAGAACTTCCTGCTCAATTTGATAAAAGCACTGCACAAATTGCTTGGAATGTTCCAAGCAGCACTGTTCGCAAAAATTCCTTTACCGATATTCTTCGAACACTCTTCCGCACTACACTTAGCATTTCAGATTCGACAACTTATGTTGCAACTACTTTTACTTTAGTCGGACATACAGATCTTACTGGTGACTCTTTGATTAGTTCTCCTCCTCTTTCTTTGGGAGAATCTTCTGGCTCTGGTAGTGGTGGTGAACCTGGCAACGGACCAGATATTCCTTGCAGCTCAATTACCCAATATGGAATTACTTGGACTTTTGCATCTCCTTTCCCTGAATGCGGACAATTTGTAAATGGCGACTGGTATGTTGTTGAACCTGTCACTATTATTAGCAAAACTCCAGCACAAACTCTTAGTCCTGGCAGAAATGGTGACTGGACAAATCCTAGATATAACTTACAAGGCCCTAATGGCGCTGCTCATCCTTATGATGATCGTCTGAATACTGGAGCTTTATTTACTTTTGGTACTTATGATCCAACTTTGAGACCTGTTTATCCTTTAACTTTTACTTTAGTTACTCATCCTCTTGGTGCTTCTTTAGTTTCTACTGTAAGCCAACCTACTACTCTAGACTCTTTTTGTGCTAATCCTGGCTGGAGAACTTTCTTGGATACTGGAACAAACTTTAATCAAAATTGTCAACGAAGTCCTATCAAATCAGCAGCTATCTTAACTATACTCTCCACAATTCCTCCTGCCGACAGTTTTAGACCTCCTTATACTGGCAACGACAAGACTATTCAATTTACTAAAAACGATTTAGATTATTCTGTACTGGGCACTTTAGCTCCTGTTGGATCAATTGCAACTTATTCTTTAGCAGATATTGATAGACATATTCAAAGACCAAACTTACAAACTTCTTTTTGGGCAAGCGAAGAAGTACAACCAGCAGATAATGCTAATGGTTATGGTCAATTTATGGCTGCAGATATCAGTCTAGCAGCATTGGCTGTGAATTTAAATTATCCTTTGGCTCAGAAAGAACCTTTAGTTATTTCTTTGACTCAACGAGGTATAGATTTCTATGGAACGCTCATGAATACTGGCATCTGGTTTGACACAGGATTGAATGTCAATTGGAATCAAGCAAAATGGTATGGTTTAGGCGGTCATGGATCTGGACGCATGTTCCCTATTCTTTTTGCAGGCACTCTTTTAAATGATACTGCCATGCAAGATGTAGGATTTACTATTGCTCATGATTATTCTTTTGGTGAACTAGCTCAAACCTTTACTGTGAAAGATTATACTGGTTATACTTCTACTAATTTTCCAACCAAAGATTTATGGAACTGCGTTGGTGGTGGTATTAATTGTGGTAGAGGAGGATACCTTTCTACAGATTTAGGATTACCTGAATTTGGATTTGCGCATTTCCATTCACCTACTGCTGATGATAAATTATGGTTAAGTGGAGGTACAACTTCACAATACCGTAGATGCTGCACTGCTAATGCTTGGGGAGGCTATCTTTTAGCTTCTTATGTGATGGGTATTGAAGACAAATGGAACTCTCCCGCCTTGCTTGCTTATATGGACAGGTATATGGAAGCTACTAGTTCTAGTGGTTTGTATTATGAAGGTCCTTTAAATTCTTGGCATCGTGGCTGGTTACCTCCCTTGCACGAAATGTGGGATACTTATCGTCAAAATTACAGAGAACGATGGACTAACAATGATCTTTGTACAGAAGGCGCGACAAGAAACTGCGCAGAACAACGAGGAGTGTGCGCGGGATCACAAGAAACCTGTACGATGAAAAACTGGTGGGGGTGTGTAGATCCAACTTATTCATCAACTGCCTATTCAAATAATCTTTACTACCAAGTCACTGAAACACTTTGTGATACTTTAGACAATGACTGCGATGGACAAACTGATGAAGGTTGTGGTGGACCCTCTGCACCAAGTACTCCTCTTAATTTAAATATTACTCCTTTGAGCTCTTCACAATTACGCTTGAATTGGCAAGACACTAGCACTAATGAAAATTATTTTGCAGTTGAAAGAAGATTATTGCCTTCAGGTACTTTTGCTTCTTTAGCACCTGCATCAAACTTATCATCAAACACAGAAAATTATACAGATCTAGGATTACCAGCAACTACTTCTTACGAATATAGAGTACAAGCAGTTAATGCTGTTGGAGCATCTAATTGGTCAAATGTTGCTTCGGGAACTACTTTAGATGCTACCTCTTCTGCTCCGACAAATTTACAAGCAACAGTACTCTCTACAACAAGCATTTTCTTAACCTGGAATGACACCAGCACTAATGAACAAGGATTCCGTTTAGAACGACGCATATTGCCTTCAGGCACGTTTGCAGGTGTTGCTGGTGCAACAAATTTATTACTAAATACTCAGCAATTTACTGATACACTCTTAACAGCAAATACTCCTTATGAGTATCGTGTACAATCTTACAATCTCGCAGGAAATTCTACATGGTCTAATGCAGCACAAGCAACCACTTTTGTTTGCAATAGCGGACAAAATAGAACTTGTACACAACAACAAGGTGTTTGTTTAGGAGCAACTGAAACTTGTACCACTAGCAATACTTGGCCAGTAGGTGGATGCACGACAACAATGTATCAAAATCATGCACAAGCCACTTATGGAGTGAATTACCAAGTTGGTTCTGAAACTCTCTGTGATGGAAGAGATAATAATTGTAATGGACAAGTTGATGATATTCAAACTCAATTTGCTCCTTTATGTTCCAATCAAGTTGGAGTATGTGCAGGAGCACGACAAGCATGTGGAGGACTTTCAGGATGGCAAGTCTGTGGAACAACTCAATACCAATTGAATAATAATACTTATCAAACTACTGAAGTGAATAGATGTACTAATGTTTTAGATGATGATTGTGATGGACGAGCAGATTATACTGGTCCACGCACTGCAGCTACACCACCAGATGGAGACAATGATTGTCCTGTTGGTGTGACCTCCATGAATGCACCAGGTACTATTTGTCCAGGAACTTCCTTTACCGTAAGCTGTACCTCAACTGTTGCAAGTGTCACGAGTGTACAATCTTATCTCGGAACACAACTTTGTAACTTCCAGAGCTGGAATGGCAGTGATGCGTTATTCAGTTGTACGAGTCAAGCAACTGCAGGACAACAAACTGCTACTTGCATTATCAATGGACAATATTCTTATCAATCAGGAGCAAATCAAACACGACAAGTCACTGTAGGAGTAACTACGGGTTGCAATTGTAACACTTATGCATCACAACCTAGTTGTAATGGAGATACCTCTTGTGACTGGTGTTTAGGTTGTTCAGGCACACAATCTAGTGGAGGAGCAAATCGTTGTGTCCAAGCTGGCAGCTGTACTTATGCGTGTACTCAAGGACAATGTGGTGCTACATGTGCAGGTACTAATGGATGTACACAAACACAAACTTGTGGCGCAAATACTTGTGGATGTACAGAACAACCTCCTGGTCTTGCAGGTATTTCTATTCCAAGTATTTCCTGGAATAATAGCACTGCCCTTACGCTCACTGGACAATATTTCGCAGCAAATGCAGAAGTCAGAGTTGATGGCATATCGATTAATTCTAATCGCATTACTTCACGAACTGTAACACAAATTATCTTTCAATATCAAGCAAGAGATTATAGCACTGGTCTCCATACTATAACGGTTTATAACCCTACGTCTAGTATGACCTCTTCTGGACTTTCCCTTCGCATTACTGCAAACCCTACTATAAGTTTACAACCGCCAACAATTACTAATACAATTACTAATACTGTAGATTTAGTTGGAGATGATTTAGATCCTTTGGTAGTTGTTGTAGGAGGACAACTTTGGCCATTAGCATCGTGGACCGCACTCAACCATACTTTAGTTCGTCTTACTAGTATTCCTATTGCAGCACCAGTTGGATATTATGAAATCATCGTTGTCAATAAAGACCTCACACCTTCCAATAACCCTTTATTGCGCGTTAACCAATTATTTACTTATACTTTAAGCAGAAACCCAGCAACAGCTTTAGTAACTCCTAATTCCCAACTTCCAGGAACTGCCACTATTACTGCTGTATCTTTTAGCACTTTAGAACAAGTAACTCTAACTATAACTCCTCCTTCAAATATAACGGTCACTTATCCTGCAGGCAATAGTTGCATGCCAAGTTCATCAACTTTAACTTGCCAAATTCCTTTTGACTTAGATATTGGTTCAGTTGCTCTTCAACAACATATTGTTGGTCTTTCCACTACCTCGGCCCTTACTTCATTGAGCAGAAACACTATAATTAATTTAACTGCAGTCCTAGGAACAGTAGAACAATGTACAAATACTATTAGAGATGTTCATGAAACTGATGTAGATTGCGGTGGTCCAATTTGTGCACCAGCAGGCTATGTCTGCGATTATGGTTTCTCTTGTCAATTACCAACTGATTGTATAGTCAACCAACAATGCGGCACTGGCTTATGTTGGAATAGAGATAATACTTGTCAACCTGATAATGATTGTGATACTGTTCCAGATCCTATTGATCGATGCCCTAATACTCCTGCTGGAATGCCGCGTCTTAGCCTAATCAATGGATGTCCTACTCCTCTTGCAAGTCGTTTTGCAGAAGGCATAGAACAAGGATTGACTACTGATTTCAGCCAAGTGGAAGACTTAGAACATATTCAAGATCTTTCTTTAGGCATTCTTGGTATTGGTAGAATTCAGTATCTAGGCAGAGAAATTTCTGTGTTACGTGTAGTGAACAATATTCATGAAGCTTTAGATCTAGATGTTGCAATTATTATGGAATCTAATCTCATTGGCATTGAAAGTGATTCCTATGCTGAATTAAATTATCCATCTACTTTAACCTTTAGCGGATTAACTTCAACTACTGCTCTTACCCCCTTGCGTGATGGTGGAGTTTGCTCTACTTGTGTAAGTCAGAGCTATAGCAATGGAGTCTATGTTGTTACTGTTCCTGGATTTTCTAATTATAGCACACAACCAGGCACATGTGGAGATACTTATTGCAATCTAGATGAAACTTGTAGCAGCTGCTCACAAGATTGCGGCTCTTGTGCTGGTAATCCTGGTGGAGGCGGCGGAGGAGGAGGCGGTGGTGGAGGTGGTGGTGGAGGCGGAGGAGATAGACCTAGCTCTGGCATAGATCTAGACACTAACATCCAACAAAGTATTACTGTCCTTCGCAATAGTAGGATAAGTGTTGTTTATCAAGGACAAGAATATGGTGTGAGAATACCCCGTGCGACTCCTGAAGAAGTTGTACTTACTTTATTTGACTCTAGTTATAGCATCCCTCTTAGTCAACAATTAGGCATAGATCTTACTGGCGATTCACGAAGTGATGCTACTGTTCAATACGATGCACTCGATGGTAATTTCGTTACTTTAACTTTCAGCCGTATAACTCGCGACATTATTCCCACTTTTAAAACTCCGCAAGAATCTAATAAACAATCACAACAAGAAGTACAACCAACACAAGAAACTTCAATAGAAGTAAACTCTAATGTGTTCTCCTCTATCTGGATTAAAATACCTTTAGTTGTTTTCGTATTAGTACTTGCTTTCTACTTCAGATACTACCGCTTTAAAAAATCTGTTTAAGCGAGAGAACGAGCATACCAAGTTTTTATTGCTATAGTAGCATAAGATCCATTTGGCAAACTAAAAGTGACTGTTTGTTTGAACTTATCTTGATTTATTTCATCTTTTTCTAGAGGAGAGACTTGACAATTTTTCCCAGTAATTACTGCTGCTCTTTGAATTGTTTTAATAGTACACTGTGGTAAAGAGTTTATTTCCATGCCAATTAAAGGCAGATTTTTTTCTTCGATGGTTTGCAAAGGAATAGGAATTTTTCCTAATACATACTCACTATAAATATATTTTTCTTGCTGCTCGATATACTCTGCTAGGCGCATATTAAACAAATAGGATTGGTAAGCATGGATATATAATAACAACATACGTTTTGGCAGACTAATTACAGCTCTTTGATAATTTTCTGGTTCTTCTTGAAGACTTTTAATAATGCGTTGTTCTTCAAATAGATTTTTAGGAGGCACAATTGTTACTAGATCGGGCCATAGCTGCTCTATTTTTTGCCTGTATTTTTTATTCTCCATAGATTCATTAGGGTACGGATTACATAAACATCGCCTGACAGCCTCTTCATAATTTTCTTGCACTATGGCTTCACCAATAAGATGAGAAACTGGTCTAATCGAACCTCCAAAGCGTTGATCATCGAAATAGTTAGGTATTTGCAGATTTTCTGTGTTAAGTGCATGATCTAGATCTCTGACAATTATAGTAAATTCATTGCCTTGATGACTTCCTACTTTTATAGGCTCATCACTAAATCCTAAGAGAGTTATGTCTACATCTTTTATCTTAATGTTTTTGAGAAATTCTGTATCTATCTTGTATCCTGAGATTACTTGCTCTGTGATACCATCTTTGTCTTTGAGACCTGCATATTGAAAGCGAGCTGGATCAGTTCGCAAACGATTTGCTAAGGTATCTATCAAATGCAGAGTTGTCCAATTCTTCTTTTTAACTAAGAGATAACAATACTCTCCTTTTTTCTTTATCTGTAAGTCATTTATTTCTTTCACATAGAAATCTTCTAGTTGTTGTTTGAGTTTCATGATTTTGTATATACTTATTTTCTAAGAGAGATATCTACCTATTTCTTGATGCAATATAACGCCAGTGCTTGTAACAAAAGCCATATGTTGCAGCCATTCATTTAATACTTTTGCAATGGCTGTTAATTCTTTTCCACTATTAGGTATCTGCTTACAATAAATTCTCATTTTGGACATTGCCATAAATTCTATTTCTTGTCTTTTTCTTTTAGCTTCTTCCCAAGGTATATCAGAACAGTCAATTTCTAGCTTACTTTTTCCTACAGTGTACCAACAAAATGTCGGATCTCTATATATTTCTCCTAATGTTGTTCTTCCCTCTCTATTTCTTTCTTCAAAACCAAGTCGATTTAATACTACTCCGAGTTCTGATGCATCTGTCGACACATAACAATCTATAAATTCAATACCTGCTGGTATAGTTTCAATTCCTAAATGTCTTGAGGCTGCTTTCATTTGATTTTCAGTGCTTTCTTTAGTACTGGCTCATCATACCCAACAATGATCTTTCCATCAATTTCTATGACTGGAACACCCATCTGACTAGATTTGTCTATTGCTTCTTGTGCATACTTTTCTTCGACAATATTCTTCTCTTCATACTGCACTTTATTCTTTTGAAAGAATTCTTTTGTTTTTTTGCACCAAGCACAGGTTGGAGAAGTATAGATTAAGACTTTTGCCATATTTTTGTTTGTCCCCTTTGTTTATATAAACCTATCGTCAAGGCTAGGAATGCTACTAGAACTGTTATCGCTCCTATTTTCATTGCGAGTGTTTGGAATATGATTTGCGGATACATTTTAATCAGATTGTCTGTTGCAGGATTTAATAACCAGAAATCATTGGTGAATACTAGTTTATGAAACTTCAAAAACACTTGTTCAAAGGGAAGTACCATTAGTAGTCCTAGCAGTATCAAAGTTAAAATACCAGCATATAACAACGTTTTTCTTTTCTCTTTTATTTTTATCCAGAGTACAAGGTGCATAAGCATGAGTAGTATTAACACTTGATGGCCTTTAGTGACTAGATTTTTTACGTCTTCTAAATGGATTTGTTCTTTCTCATTTAACAAGAGAGGTTGTAGTGATTCTTTTGTTTGTATATAGTTAAGAATATTCCTCGCTTGTTCATCAATAGTTGCTTGTGGTGCATCTAGAGTATCATAAATTTTATGTTGCTCAAACTTTTTTTCATACCAACTTTGATCGAATACAGTTAGATCTGCTGCTAGAAGAAAAATCACTATGGGGAAGGTTAAGATGAGTATTGTCTTACTTATTTTTTCCATGGATTGTCATTTCCTAACACTGCTATTGCGAGAGCGACACAGAGAAGAACTATATCCTGAGGAATTTGCGCAATGATGCTAATATTCAGCAACAATAAAGCTGCTAACAGAGCAGTTTTTCTTATTTGGGTATTGCAGATTAAGAGCACACCCACTATAGTCTCAACAGCTCCTATTAAGTAGATCATTGCGTTTCCTGCTGGGAAGAGCGAAGCAAACATGCTTGCTTGTATAATAACTAAGGTTGCTTTTGGAGCAAGAAATTTATCTATACCAAAAAATAAAAAAATTAAGCCGAGAGGTGTTCTCAACAAGAACGGAATAAACCGTCTCAGCTTGTCTAAAGAATTCATTTGACAATTAAAGTTCCCTTCATATTTCTATGCCCTGAACCACAGAAGACATTACAATTCATGCTGTAAGTACCTTTTTTGTCAGCAACGAATTCTACAGTTTCTGTTTTTCCAGCGTCTACCTTCAAACTGACATCGAATTCTGGAATACCTATACCATGTTCAGTGTCTTTACTGGTTACAATCAGACGAACTGTGTCTCCTTCATTGACTGTAATGGTACTTGGAACAAACTCAAATTGTTTTGCTTCGATTTTGAATTCCTTTACTTCACTACTAGGTACAATTCCTTGTTTTGGTTGACAAACTTTCATACAATTTTCTAATGAACTAAAAGGAACTTTTCCAGCAGCCTCATTTGGACATCCACTTAGTGAAACACAACTAGTGCCATCGAAGTATGCTCCTACTACTGCCTCACAAGTACCGAAAGGAAATTGACCTGTTGGAACTCTCCATGTACAATCCTCTGCTACTATTGGTGTTGTTGGTTGTAATGGCTCATTACCCGAAGTGCATCCTGCGATAAACACTGCAGTAATAATAGCTGTCACAATTAACATTACTTCTCCTGTTTTCATTGTTGACTCACCTCATTGAGTATTTTATCTATTATAGCTTTTAATTCTTTAGCTTCAGCTTCTTTATCATTTTGCTCTTCGAAAGCATTACCTATGCGCATATATTTGCACCCTATAATAAATGTGGGAATACTTTGCTTGGGATTAAACTCACGGAACACATTCATCTCACTTGCAGGGACTTCAAATTCTAGTTCTTCTGTCAAAAGATTGTCTCCTTTGTCTACTTCCCATTGATAAGCAACGATTTGATCACCATAAGACTTAATGACTTCTTGAAAAGTTGGTTTTACCCAAGCACAATGAGGGCACCATGATGTAGCAAATTCACGAATGATTGGCTTGCCTCCGATCATACAAATATCATTTTCTTTAGCAGTAAAAGAACTTCCATACTTTTGTGTTTCTGAATTTTTTTCAATAATGACTTGACCATTAGATGTACAACTACTAACCAATAAAATTAAAAAAGAAAAAAGAAAGAAAAGAGTTTTCATTTACTCAATTCTGCATCGATGAGTTGTTTGAATGCAGCCCAAGGTTGTGCACCTACGAGTTGCTGACCATTGACAAAGAAAGTTGGCGTACCAGAAACACCATTGGCGCTTCCTTCAGCTAAATCTCCCTGTACTTCTTGTGCTTGCTTTGGATCTGCAATACATTTACTGAAGTCTGACTCATCTACACCTAATTCTTTTGCATAGCCTTTGAATATAGTGTAAGGATCTGTGTTACCAGTCCATGCTGCTTGGGTTGAATATAACTTATCATGCATTTCCCAATACTTGTCCTGTTCACCAGCACAGTTTGCAGCTACAGCAGCTTCATCAGCTTGCTCGTGGAAAGGCAATGGATAATCCTTGAAGATTAAACGTACTTTTCCTTCTGCAACTAACTTCTTAATTTCTGGATAGGTCTGCTGGAATGCACGTTCACAGAATGGGCATTGATAGTCAGAATATTCAAAGATGACTACTGGTGCAGATTTGTCACCCATTGCTGGATCTCCATCTTCTTTTAAATCTGCAACTACTGGCGGTTGTGTTGGGTTATTGCCGGTAGGCACAGTTGGATTTGGAGCAGCATTATTATCTCCGAAACCGAATCCCTGTGTTAAAACTGAAATAATCAATAATACTGATAACATTAAACAGCCTACTTTCCATGGAGCTGCAGTATCAGATTGTCTTGCTTGAGCAGTATGCTCAGACATTGGTTTTTTACTATTTGCCAAAAAACATCATCCCCCATTTGTTTTAATTCAATACTGTAAGAAAAAGTAGGAGATTTATAAAGATATCGCTAGATGTCTTTTTTCCTTTATCCCCTCATTTCCATAGTGTTCCCAGATTCATATCTTTTTAATCCACTATAAAACATTATAATTGCAATTGTTAGGAAAATTAGAGTCATTCCCACTACAATAGCCAACCATTTCCAGCTAAAACTTTTTAGAAGCTCTACAGGTACACTTCCAACGAGACCTGCCGGTAGTATAAATAGTAAAAAGAACTTTGTTGCTCCAGTATATACAGAAAAAGGATAGAAACTAAATGTCAATAGGGCTTCAGTCATTACTTTTGCAGCATTCTCAAATTTTCCTACAAAGAAAGACATGGAGTGTATAATAATTCCCCAGCTTAGATAGATGAGTGCTGAGCATATTACTAATAAAATATATAGCGGTACTTGTCTCCATTGTAATACAACCACTGCCAAAGTTATTCCAAATAATATATCTCCAAGCCCCGAATATGTAAATCTAGCAAGTGTATGTGATAATATTTCTTTTGGCATCGTAAGATAGTAATCAATACCATTGGTTTGTATCAGACGAGAAATTTTTCTCCAATTTCCAAAAAATGTTATAGTCAATCCCCAAGACAAGACAATAACGGAATTTAAGTAGAGAATGGTTTCTAATGTCCAGCCGTTCAAAGTATTAAATTTATTGAAGAAGATAAACCAAAAGATAAGCCAGAATATATCATTGATAAACATCCCCAAAGTTTGCATAATAAAATTGAATCGATACTCTAAAGCAGATTTGAATTCCAACTTATATATTTTTCCCAATACCGCTAGTTGTTTTTTAACCCCCATAGATACCTACCTTTCTTATTCCTTTTTTATAGATAAACATCATTATTACTCCTGTTATTATTATCCATATTATTTGCCCTAGAAACGCATACGTAAAATTCTGCCAAGAAAAGTGGACAAAGAGCTTAGCTGGCCAATACATCAAGAATGTTGTTGGCAGGTACTGAATAATATTTTGTACCCCTATAGGATAAAAGTCCAAAGGAATGAGCATTCCTCCTGCAATAAATACTATTTTCTGATAAATCCAAAGGATTGCTGCTACATCTTCTATCCAAAGTGCTAACAATGCAAAACTTGCAACTACTGCAAATCCCAAAATAGCTGCTCCTCCAAGTATTATTAACATAAAAGGGATAGTGATTAAACTTATATGAATAACTCCTACTAGGAAATATGCAACTATAAAAGCAATGATACCTGTTGTTATAAATATAGATATAAAATTTGCCGTCATAATGGTTAGTTCTTTGCCTATAAAACTCCAGGGCTTTAACAAAGCACTTGCCAGAGAACCATTTCTAATTTCTTCACCAAGCCTTTCAATTCTACCAGTTCCTGATGCAAAAGCAATCACTTCTGCCAAGGCTAGATACCATATAATCTGCACGATGGTAAATCCTTCAACAGCTGCTTCTCCAGCATAGGCAGCCCTCCATATATTGAGAAAAATAAATAATACAATTCCAACAAAGACACCAGAAAACAAACTATCTGCTACATGCGAGTAATTATCTAAAAGAGTGATTTTTCCTAAAGCTAAATATTTTTTGTATTTCATTTTCCATAAAACTTCTCTATAAATTTTTCAATAGGAGGATCTTCTATGACAATATCTACAATTTTTAGTCTTGAAAGATAGAAATCTAACACTTTCTGCAGAGCAATCTTTTTTCTGTCTACTTCAATCGTTATCTTATAGCGTGTCTTTTCTATAATCTTTACATCCTTCATGACTGGAATATCATTTTTATTGCTGTCTAAATAGAGTTCTATTCTTTTCCAGCTTAACTTATCTTTGATTTTCTCCATAGACCCATCATAAAGTAACTTTCCTTTGTTGATGATTATTATTCTCGGACATAATGCTTCAATATCTTCAAGATCATGAGAGGTTAGAATAATTGTAGTCTTGTCTTTTTTGTTAATTTTCTTGATGTACTCTCGCATTGTTTTCTTAGCAATAATATCTAGACCAATTGTAGGTTCATCCAGGAATAACACTTTTGGTTTGTGCAATAGGGAAGCTACGAATTCACACCTCATCCTTTCTCCCAAGGAGAGTTTTCTCACAGGAGTATACAAGTAAGGCTGAATTTCAAAGAGTTCTACCAATTCCTTTAATCTTTTTTCATATTCTTTTTTATCAATCTCATAGATCTTGGAAAATAATTCAAAAGAGTCAATAGGCGGTAAATGATACCAGAGTTGTTGTTTCTGTCCAAAAATAGTTCCAATCTTCTGTGTTAGTTTGATTCTTTCTTCTTGCGGATTATAATTCAATACTCTTATACTTCCTTTAGTAGGAAATAAGATCCCTGAGAGCATCTTTATAGTAGTTGATTTACCAGCACCATTAGGTCCAATGAATCCGACTAACTCTCCTTCTTTAATAGTGAAAGAAATATCATCTACTGCTGTAACTATTTTCGTTTTGGCACTAACAAGAGATTTTAGATTTCCAATAAATCCCCCTCGCTTTTCCTTTACTTTGAAACTTTTACTGAGCTTTCTTACTGTGATAGCTGTTGGAATTATTTCACCTCTTTCCCTTTCTTCGTCATTCTCTCTATATAAAAACCTATTTGCCTCTTGCTGATCTTTCTCTTCTCCGTTGTTGTTTAGAGTTTTCATGCTACATGCATTTCTTATCCATCAGTTGCCTATACCTTTATGCCAGCCGAAGAATAAGAATTGTTGATTACGCTGACAAAGGTTTGACCATTGTGATAGTGATATCTAAGCAATCAGATTCATTATCCACATACCACATGTTGGCTCTCATAGATAAAAAGCGATTTTTAAGAATATATAAACCTTTTCTTACTATTTTTCAAGTACTCGAACTGTACACTAGTTGAAATAATATTTATTTAATTAGTAAAAAGAATTTATAACCCAACTAACATAGTTGCTTCATTCTCATCAATGTATAATTTCAACTCACGCACTAAGAATTCATGTACTTTTTTTGAGGGAGAAGAACAAGTTGCTTTAGGATGTAACTCTGGGAATTTTTGCGGAGGGAAAATGACGCCTTGATTGTTGTTAAGAATTAAAGGAGCAAGAGGTTTGCGGAAGTGATCATCATGGGTAATGACAAACACGCACGGTTTTTTGAGACATTCATGAACTGCTTGGTTGTGTTTTTCTTCCATGTGAGCAATAGCTGCTTTTTGATTATTATTCAAGAAATTATGAAAGCGGATACCCTTAACCTTACTGACTTTCTTGATAAGGATGTCTTTCATGCATTTAGGTGTCTGAGGTGTTATATAAACCTTTTTGTCCCTCGAGAGTGAGTATATAGCTGGTATATGCCTATTTTCCTTTCTTTTTGGAAAGTGGAAGGTTTGAGAGTTCTTGCTCTATATATTTCTCAATTCTAGCGCTCATATTTAACCCTTGTTCTTTACAATGGGCACGATATTGACGTAATATTTTTGCATCTATAGTAAAGTTAGCACGCTCTTTGGGATTTGGTTTTGGCAGCTTTCCAGTTCTTTCGAATTCCATTAGGGCTTCAAAGGCTTCTGGATGCTGTTCTACAGCTCTTTTTGCATAAAAGACTAGTTTAGACTGTTGCATTTTGTATCATTCTCCTTATCTTATTGATATCTGTTATCTGCTTGACAATGATATTCTTTATTAGTTGGTCTACCTTGTATAAGTCATATGGTTTATTTTTTATTTCACAAAAACTGATGAATACAGCTACTGCGGTTCTTTTATTGCCTTCTTTGAACACATGATCTAAGGCTATAGTGCGCAAGAGATAGGCTAATTGGATTGTCCAATCTTTTGATTTTTGGGCAGTGCTTAAAGCAAACTCTAAGCTACTTTCATTAACAATTTCTCCAGTATCAAAGAGTCTATTGATTTCCCGGATTTCTTCTTTAGTAATTATCATACTTATACGTGTGTATAACTTTTATTTAAACCTTTGGGTTCGAAAATCATTATAAATACTAAATCTCTCTTGTTTGTCATGATCGTTCCAGCAAAACTCCAAGAAGGCGATGAGATTAGAATTATCTCTCCCTCACGAAGCCTAGGCATTATTTCCAAAGAATCGAGAGTTCTTGCTTGCTCAAGACTTCAGGAATTAGGATTAACAGTAACTTTTTCAAGGCATGCAGAAGAACAAGATGCTTTTAATTCTTCTTCAATATCCTCAAGAGTTGCAGATCTTCATGAAGCTTTTTCTGATAAACGTGTTAAAGGAATATTGACTACAATTGGAGGATTTAATGTAAATCAACTCTTGCCTTATCTAGATTATAGTCTTATCCAACGAAACCCTAAGATTTTATGCGGTTATTCAGACATTACTGCACTCCAAAATGCTATTTATGCAAAGACTGGATTAGTCACATACTCTGGACCACACTTTTCTACTTTTGCCATGCAGAAGGGATTTGAGTACACTCTAGACTATTTTAAAAAATGTTTTATGACTTCTGAACCTATTCCTCTACTTCCTTCTCCAACATGGAGCGATGATGCATGGTACAAAGACCAGAACAAAAGGAAATTTATAAAAAATAAAGGCTATTTAGTTCTTCATGAAGGATCTGCAGAAGGCACTGTCATAGGAGGAAATCTTTGCACCCTTAACTTACTTCAAGGAACACCCTTTATGCCCAGTCTCAAAAATACTATTCTCTTTGTTGAAGATGATGAAGAATCAAAACCACAGCACTTTGATAGAGACTTACAATCATTACTTCATCAACCTGGATTTGCTGGCGTACGAGGCCTAGTTATAGGAAGATTTCAGAAAGCTTCTGGAATGACTGATGACTTGCTTGCTAAAATAATTACTTCAAAACAAGAATTAGATCACATTCCTGTTGTTGCAGGCGTTGACTTCGGTCATACTACACCCCACATAACCTTTCCTATAGGTGGAACTGGATCACTTACAGCTAAAAAACAACAGGTAAGTTTACAGATTACTCATCACTAGCAGTTTCCTTTTCCCATGGTTCTCCAACACCCCACAGATTATCAGAAAGGCAAGACTCTGGTCTATTTTGTCAGACATGGCGATAGATCTCCTCTACAAGATGGAACGCCAGAACAAACTCCAGGACCTGGATTATCTTCTTTAGGAAAACAACAGGCTAAGGACATCGCATGTCAATTTGTTCGTATGCAAGATGAGATCGATGTTCTCTATTCCAGCACCATGACTAGAGCACTAGAGACTGCCACCATCATAGGAAAAGCCATTCATAAGAAACCTGTTGTTGAGCATGGACTGTGTGAGGTTAATAAAATCTTATGGACTAAAAAATATTATCTGTCTGGCTATTGGCGAACTGTGAAAAAATATCTAGCCGCAAAAAGAACACTTAATAAGATTCTTCGAAAACATCCAAAACAAGTTATTGTCATTGTATGTCATGGTGGAGTGATTAGAGCACTCTTGGGCTGGAAATTTGGTCTATCTTTTAAACAACGAGGATCCATGTACCATCATAATTGTCATGTTACTTTGCTTCGATTTCAAGGAACTAAACTAGAGTATATTCATTATTTCAACAGCAAGGGACTGGCTTAATTTATTGACTTTCTTCTTAGCAGAGCTTCTTTCATCATTGCTTCTCCAGGTTTTCCCCAAGGACAATAATACAAGAACTCTTCTGGCTTGATGAATTTTCTTTTTGGGATTATTCCTGTTGCTGGATCTATAGTCTGTTTTTTGAGCTTGGTTATGCTTGCGATATATCTTAACTGATAAAAGACTTCTTTTTTTCCATTTTTGGTCTGCCCAATCTTGTTATATCCTATAGGAGTAAGATTCTCAATGTCTATATCTCCTTCTTCATCTACTTCCCTGTGCAATGTCTGCTCAAAGGTTTCTCCTTGTTCTGGTGTTCCTCCAGGTAAACTCCAGTTTTTCTTTGTCTTAATAATCAACATTTCTCCTTCAGGATTAAAGCAAATTCCATAGACTTGATTTACCTCTTTTCCTTTTAACTCATCAAAAGTATTAGTTTTGCGCCAATCTAAGGTGTTTACTTGACCATTGTTTATAAATTTCGTCCTTATTTTATTTTTAACAATGCAATCATCCATTCTTGTCCAAGTATGCTCTATTTTCTTTTTAACTCCCTCTTCTAGTATGCCTTCAAGTTCTTTTTTGTTCAATGTCCAATCTATTTTCTTACTAAAATCACCAACACTGAACCATTCATATGCTTCATGCTCTTCATTCAAGATAATTTTTCCCTCTTTTACAAATGCGAGATAATTAACTTCTTCACACACCTCTCCTTGCCATGTGTAGATTGATCCCCATTTTAAATTATAGGTTTCCTCAACTTGCAATCCTGTTTCTTCCTTGACTTCTCTTTTGACTGCTTCTTCATTTGTCTCTCCTTGCTCTACGTTGCCAGTTACTGTGAACCAATTGGACTTGCCATGTGTTTTAGGCGCATCTTCTTTAGTCTTCACTATGAGCCATTTCTTTTTTTCTTTATTATAAATAAAGGCAAGAATTTTTTTGATCATTTTTTATGTACTCCTGATGTTTTGTGAAGTGCTTACCTTAATAAATCCTTTAGTTTTCTCCCATAGCAATCTTTAATAAAGAGCGTCTCTTTGTTTTTGTGTGAAGAAAGCACTTATTACTGGGGCTAGCAGTGGCTTAGGTTTGGAGATAGGAAGATTACTTCAAAAAGAAGAGAAAACTACTATAGTCAATCTTTCACGAAAGAAAAGTCCTTTTGAAAATATTCCTATAGATCTTGCGGATAATAAACAACTCTTACAAGCTCTTGATGTTATCAAGAAAAAACATTCAGATTTTGATCTTCTTGTTCTGAATGCAGGTATCATGCCTGATGCTGCTTTAGGTGCAATTGACTTTGATATTGATCATATTTTTCAGGTTAATATTACTGCGTCTATCAAACTAGTGGATAAATTACTGCCTCTTCTCAAGAAAAATCATGCTGATATTGTTGTTGTAGGATCTACTTCTTCCTTTCAGCATTTTCCAGGCCACGGCACCTACACCGCGACTAAGCACGCTGTCCTTGGATTTATTAAAGTGCTACAAACTGAACTTAAAGGCACAGATATTCGAGTGATTGGCTTTCACCCCGGAGGGTTTAACTCTAATTTACGAGGTTCTGGCGTGATTAAGGAGGGTTATATGGATCCTAAAGATTTGGCGACACTTCTTTTACATATTTTACGATTACCTCGCAATATGGAAGTTTCTGAGATTATCATAAGCAGGAAAAAATCCAGTACCTAATCTTTAAACTCTTGCAGCAATAGCATTCCCAGACTCATACCGCTTAATACCTTTTCTAAACAACATTCTTGCCAAAGTTACTAACACTTTTTCCCAATATACCATTGCGCTTGATATCCTGGAACAATCTCATATTTACCACTTTGTATCTTCTTGAACAATTTTTTTGGAGGATCGAAATCATATCCTAACATCATGAATATTCCCCTTGGATTTAGTTGAGCTGCTACTTTTTTCCATAGTCTTGACATTTCTTTTTCTTGAAAGTAACTGTTGGAGGCAAATGAAAACATGCTGAAAATGAGCCCATATTTCTCTCTTGATTTCATTTTTGCAATATCTTGCTGTATGAACTTACATCTTTTAAGCTCTTTATTTTTTCGTGCTTCCGCAAGCATTTTCTTGGAATAATCCAGAAGAACAATGTTCTTATATCCCTTCTTCACAAAAGGAATCGCAGATATACCACTTCCCGCACCTAAATCCAGTATTTTTTCATTTTTCACTATCTTTATTTTTTGCAGTAAAAATGCAGAAGCAAGACTATTTCTTGATGCTGTTTCTTTTGTATAAAGAGGCGCATATTTGTCGTAGAATTTTCTCATTTCTTCTCTTGTATAATTAGTTGGCAAAAACAAAGGAGTTGCTGTTGACAGATAAATTCTATAGTGATGAATCTTGTCGTCTATTCTTGTGCTTAAAAACATAACATCTTTTGGCAAATTCTCTACCCAAATCCATGCTGGTCTCTTCTTAGAAGTTTTATCATAGGTAAACTTAATATTCTGCATTACTTCTTTTCCTGAAAAATGTTTCTTTAGCTTTACAATCATAATTTTTACTTATCCTTTAGATTTATATATCTACTCTTCTTCGTTCTTTTATGCCTAAACCTCATCAAGCATCTTATGAAGTTGAAATACGAGGAAAAATTCTGGAACAGTTTGCAACACTACTCACTAGATTTCGCAAGATAGCAACGTTTGTTGGAGAAAAAGATCGTTTTTCGCTTATTTATTTTAATCATGGTTTAGTCAAAGATGTTCGAGAGATTAAGGACGAGAAGATTGATCTTCGCTTACGGATTACAAACAAACAAGGTGAATTAGTTCTCAAATATGGCACTTGGGGAGGATCTGACAGCAGAGAAGAAATCTCTTTACCTATTCCCAATGAAAAATTTGCTGAGACAGTCTTACTTTTACAACGGCTTGGATGGACAAAAGGTGTTGCTCTTGCCACTAAGACTTATGCTTTTCAATATCAAGGAATTGAATTTGCTTTAGTGCAGACTAAACACCTTACTTATTTTGAAGCTGAGAAAATGGTGACTACTAAAAAAGACATTGAAAAGGAAAGAGATCATATCCTTACCATATGCCGATCCTTAGGACTAGAGCCTTTTTCTGATGAATCATTTATGGATACTATTAACCTATTAAATAATCATCCTGACAATCAATTTAACTTTACGAAACAGTCTTTTGAGGAGATTAAGAAGAAATATGAGGAGTATTTTTAAATTAATTTTCCTAAATTCGATTATTTTATATAGTTACACATAATGTTCTTATCCATGAAAACAACAAAAAGTTATTGCATGGAAGATGTCGAAGATTTTTATGACAATGTGGCAGAAACTTATTATAAAGACCATATGCACCGTTTTGTCGATGAAGTCTTTGAACATTTATTATTACAATATCTTCCAAAATCGCCCCGTAACATTTTAGATGCTGGTGGTGGAATTGGGAGATTTTCATTTCCTTTAACGAAAAGAGGATATACTCTTGTACTTACAGATATTTCACAAAAGATGATTGACAGAGCCAAAGAATTAGCCTCTTCAGAGAATATAAAAAATATTTCTTTTTTTAAAGAATCTGTGACAAATATGATTAACCAAAAAAATAATTTTTTTGATGTAGTTCTTTTGTTGAATGGTGTGCTTGACTATTGTTCTTCAGCGAAAGATGCTTTGCAAGAGGTTCATAGAGTATTAAAGAAACATGGTTTAGTTATAGGTACAATTAACAACCGTTTTATTTATTCAACTACTAATATTCTTCTTGAAAAGAAAGATACAAATGCATTTTTGAAAACTTTTATGACTGGAAACTATGCAAAAAATTTTCCCATACATGATTTTACTCATGATGAAATTATGGCACTTCTCAAAGATTCTGACTTCGAAGTTATTGATATTCTTGGTCCTACAAATCTACTTAGAAAATGGGAATATGAAACAATTGTTACAGAAGAAAATAGATCTGCATTATTGGCTCTTCAACTTTCATTTGCAAAAAAGAAAGAATACCTTAATAATTCTACAGACTTTTTTATTATAGCGAAAAAGATTTAATTAGCTTCATAAACAATTAGCTTCATAAACTTTTTCGTAAGCTTCAGCTACTGCTTTCCATGTGTGTTTTTTTGTTATTTCTTGGCCTGATTTAACTACTTGTTCTCTAAATTGATTATCTTCTAAAACTCTTTTTGTCATTTCTTTAATTTCCACTGTGTCTCTAATATCATTCACTTCTGCTAATTTTAATCTCGGAGTTTCTATTTTTGCATCGAAAAATACTCCATTAAGCCCACTAGAAACTACTGGAATCCCTAATGACATAGCTTCTAAAGTACTTAAAGAATAACCTTCATATGCACTTAAACACATATAACAATCGAGAGATTCGTAGAACTCTTTATTGATAGAATATTTACCTACTAGATTAATACTTTCTCCTGCATAACCTTTAATAGCTTCTTGTGTAGCAATATCACAACCAACAAAAATACCTTCAACAGCCATTCCTTCTTTTCTTAGTTCTCTTATTATATCACAAACCTTAAACAAACCTTTTGCATGAATATTATTTCCAACTACGCCTACTCTTCTTGTTTTTCTTTCTGAATGTTGACTTTGTATCTTAGTGTTAAATCTTGATGCTCCGGATACCACTGTAAATTTTTCATAATCAAATCCATAAAATCTACTTAACTCTAAAGCAACTTTCTTAGAAACTGGAAATATTCTTTCTTCTCTGAGGCTTCTTAGCATATCTTCTTCTATTGTTAGAATAGGTAAATAATTGCCTGCCACATGCTTACCAAACATTTCTTCTAATCTCTTAAAATATGCAGCTAGACAAATATGTGCTGTATACATCTGAGGGTTAATAGGGTATACTCCATGTGTGTGGATAAACCTATTCTTTTGCTTGCTTGTAAACTCTTTTACGGCAAGAGAAAAATCTAGGTTTTCTTGTTCACTTAAAAACCTCTTATCTCTTATACATGTAAGCAACTTTACTCTCGCATCTACAGGTGCACTGAATGTATCTTCAAGAGTGAGTATCTCATATTTCTCTGGTTTTCTTACATGTTTAAGTGTTTCAGATATAAATCTTCCAATACCTCCGTGTGCAACATAATAACCATATACAATACTTATCATTTTATTTATCCAAATTATTTCTTATTAAAATCTTCATAATCTTCACTACTGTTTTTTCCTTAATTTTTAATCTTTTAGCGATTTTCTTAGCACTCTCTACCATTTCTTTCTCTCTTTTTATATCAATTTTTGGTAGATCGATCTTTTCTTTTAGTCTATAAATTTTCTTACTGATCCTATTCCTTTCAGCAATGAGTATAATCATTTTTTGATGAATTTTATCTATCTGCTTTCTATATTTTTTAATTTTAATATATCTCTTCATTTTCACTTTAAACCTAGTTTCAATAATTGATTATTTACAGAACCAAACCAACACGTTTTACAATTAAACTGTAAGTTATTAACTTTTGTCCTTCTTTCATGGGAATTCCAAGCTTCAATAAACGAACCAAATTTTCTAAGATTTACTAACCTAAATCCACTTCCATAGGCAGTCATACAACACGGATATATATTATAATCTGCCCCAATTGTTATATCCAAATAATGTGTTCGACAATAGACTTCACCATTTTTCACTACAGCTTCTTCTACGGGGTTTACTATTCTAACTTTCTTATTTGACACTACTTCTTTTACTCTCTGTAAACTTTCTAGAGTTTGTTCGTTTGTTTTTATACCATCTATATAATCTAGATCAAATGCGGGCGAAACAACAACAGAACCGAATCCCAGTTGGTCTAAACTTTCTAATGTTTCTTCTAACATAGACAAAGTATTATTACGAACAATAATAACTGCATTAAGTATAGCCTCTCTTTCTTTTAAATTTTGTAGATTATATCTTACTTGTTCAAGACTCGCATTTCTTCCTCTTGTTCTTCTATACATTTCTTCATTAACTGTATTTATATTAACATTTACAGATGAAAATCTAGCTAAATTATCTATGGTTTCTGGATCTAGTTTAAAATCTAAATTAGTGTATATGTGTTTATCATAACTAAATTGTAGCGCTCGAAGTAATATTGTTTTAATGTCTTTATGCAATAAAGGATCTCCTCCACCACTAATAATAAGACTTTTAACTCCGCATTTTTCAAACTCTTCGAGAAATAATAATAGATCTTGTTTTTCAATAATACCTGTTGGACTTATTGCATTACCTGTGGCTTCTTTATGTTTATCTAAGTTATGAAAATAATTACAAAAATCACACCGATGATTGCACCTCATAGTTGGATGAATTACTACGTGTGCTGGATAGCAGTCCCCTTCTGCTAAAAGCTTCTCTAATCTTTTTTTTGTTTCATTATCTTCTAAGAGATGAACAATTCTTCTTTCATCTAATTTCATTGAAAAAACCCTTCCTAATTTCATGTCCGATATCATAATGTGCACACCCTAATAGGCCAGGTCTAACACCAAATTGTTTAAAGAATTTAGCAATCTCATAGGTCATTCCAATTACTCTTTCTGGGTCTTGTTCTCCTATATCCATTTTTGTAGTTAAAGGATCATGATGATAAATATTGATTGTCGTGGAGATTCCATCCATTATCAAATTTCTTGTACCTTCTACAAATACTTCAGGTGGTTCAATACCTGCAATAACTATTGTAAATACATTTCCTTTACCAAATACTTTTATAGCTTCACTCAGTGCTCTACGCATACCTTCATATGAATAAGTTCTTGTTTTTCCAGGACAATATTTTTCAAAAAATGCTTGTGTTGTACATTCAAGATCGAAACTTATGGTATTTAAACCAGCATCTCTTAGTTCATCTAAAATTCCTAGATCTTTAGGCGGCATTGTAGTTAAGTGAATTGGGACTTTTCCATATAAACTGCTTCTTTCTAAATGTCTTCGAACTGTAGCAATATACTTAATATAATTTCTTACCTCTTTATTATGATCATAAAGACTTCCTCCCGATAATTGAACAAAATCAATTCTATCGCCTTGCTCCAATATTCGTGCCATCGCCTCATCAACATGTTCTACCTGCTTGTATTTCAAAGTGTCATTAAAACGTTGTTGTGTTGGTACAAGTGTACAAAATTTACATGATTCATCTTGTCTAAAATACTGACAATAATCATTTATAAAAAATGAAACTCCGTGATTTGCACAGCTGACCCCTATTGCTTGTAAAGGTTTTCCATCACTGCTTTTAAATGCATAGTATTTTGGTCGTCTAATAAGTGCAGCATCCATTATTGGTTCTCCATCCTTAAATATTGCTAAATTATTCTCATCTTGATGTGCTAAGCAATAATCTGATGTTGATCTAAAATGAAAACCTACATACACTTTATCTTCGAGTCTTATTTCAGAAGGGAAAGCTTCTTTTTTTGTTACCCAATCTGTTATTGAATAGGAATATATTTTCTCCTGATGTTGTATTCCTAAAGTTGCTCTTACTCTTTCTTCTATATTCATCCCTTTACAAAGAAGTGCTATTTTTACATGTCCAGGATTACTATTGTCCATCTCTAGCTCCTCTAGTCTTTATAACTGTTTTAAATGCGCACGTTTGTCTTGGGTCAAAACCACTAGCTTCTGAAGAAACAAATCTCCAGAATTCTAAATTGCCTATTTCTTGCATATCCCTCCCAGCAATTTTGGGCATTAAGGTGTCTCTATCTATAACTTCTAAAGACTCTCTAAAAAATGAATCTGCTCTCAAGCAAGCTCTTAATCTTCCTGAAGGTGATATATCTACTACACCATATCCAGCATTGCATCTTTCAGGACCTATGTTCCTCTTTTGATATACTGAAGATTCAAATTGATATTTCATATGCGAACATCTACCACTCCATTTCCCAGTGACATCATCCTGATTAGAAGGATCTGACAAAATTCTTCCTCCGAATTCTCCTTTCATTTTTCTTATTATTTCATTAAACCTTACTACCTCATCTCCTGAAATAAAATGATCATCTTTCTGAAACCTAGTAGCACGACCTATTTTTGTCAAAGGTATATATTTAACAGTCGCATTTGGAAATTGATGTAAATAGAATGCTGTTGTTTTTTCTAAGGATTCTAAATTTATATCACTTACTACAATACCTATACAAAGAGGAATTTGATAACTAGCGATTCTTCTTAGATTTTCTATTCGTCTATCAAAAGTGTTTCTCCCTCGCATTTGTTCATCTTCTTCTTTTCTGAGAGAGTCCATTGAAATATTCAAAAACTTTAATGATGAACATTCAGTTATTGCTTTCAAATCTTCTTCTTTAAAGTGCAAACCATTTGAGGAGATTTCAACTTTGTATTTTCCAGAAAGATACCTTACTATTTTGCTAAATGATGGATGAACAGTTGGTTCACCACCCGTTAAACTTACATTCTGAGTAATAAATCTACTCTTAATTCTTAATTTCTCAAATAAATCGATCCATTCTTCACCAGATAACTCCCTTTCTTCATGATGATGTTCATTAGCCTCAGTATAGCAATATGCACAATTCATATTACATCTATTTGTTAGTTCCGTGAGTAAATGTAATAATTGAGGAGTTTTAAAATCCAGCATTTCAGATTCAGTTTTTACATACTCCCCTATAATTTCCGCTTTTCTTAATTCTTCAACAAATGGATTCTGGTGATCTACTTGTCTACTCTCTGCTGATTTACTGAGTTCTTGTAGAATTCTATGCTCTAAATCGTTAAACTTTCTATGAAAGATTATTGGATCATTATGATTGACAAATGAGATAAGACCATCATGGCAAACTATTGTCGTTTTTGGACGAAAGGTTAAAGGTGCCATATTTTATATTTTCTAATATATCATATTGCAGTAAATATGTTATTTTTGAGTATTTAAGCGTTATGATTATTTAAAATAGATTTTTCCTTACCTAACTTAGCAAAAGATACCTTTTAATATTAACATAATCTCGTTATTGTATGATTATACCAAATAAGATTAAGCATACTATTTTCCCTTATAAAAAACCATATCCTTTAAAAAACATCTATTCTGAAAGAAAAATATTTAAATTAGACTGGAACGAAGCAACAATACCGCCCTCTAAAAAAGTTACGCAAGAGATAAAACAGTTTCTGCGACAAAAAAATCATTTAAATCTGTACCCAGATCCCCTCTCTCGAAATCTAAAGAAAGCTATTGCAAACTATGTTGATATACATACAGATAAAATATTGGTTACTAATGGGTCTTATAGTGCACATGAATTAATATGTCGCACTTATCTACAAAAGAATAATGAAATTCTAGTTCCTATCCCTACTTATTCTAACTTCTTAAATCTTCCAAAGATACAAGGTGCTAAAATAATTAAAGTACCTTACAATGTTGGAGAAAAATGTAACATAGATTATATCATTAATAAAATAAGCAAAAAAACGAAAATTATTTATTTAGTTAATCCCTACATTTACAATTATGATCTTAATTCTATACGGAGAATAGTTAATGCTGCCAAAAAATCTTTAGTCATTGTTGATGAAGCATATCATGAGTTTTATGGCAAAAGTTGTAAAAACCTCATAAACAAATTTAATAATCTAATTGTTACTCGTTCTTTTTCTAAAGCGTTTTCTTTAGCGGGCTTACGATTGGGGTATATCTTAACAAATAGACACATTATAAACAATTTATCTAAACTCTATAATTTCAAAAGTGTGAATGCCCTAGCACATATAGCTGGAGTGTGTGCTTTAAGAGACCTAAACTATGTAAAAAAATATGTACGAGAAGTTAATAAAAGTATAAGCATCTTATCAAAGGAATTAACGAAATTAAATTTTAGAGTAATAACAACCCGAGCAGGATTTATCTTATTTAAACATATAACAATAAAAAAAGAAATTCTTAAACATAAGCTAGAAAATATGGGTATTTTTGTTAATGATTTGGGTGCATTTAAACAAACTCGAAATTATTTGAGAATGAATGTTGGCACATCCACACAAACGAATGATTTAATTAAATTAATAAAACAACACTTCAGTTCTTAGATATGTTAGTTGATTCATGCTCAGCTCTGTCCTAAATCTTGATTCTGAAGATTTATAACCCATGAGCCGTGAGGCTCAATGGGGGAGGAGTAGAAGTCCTCCATGGACAAACAAAACAAACTAGTTAAAAAAGTTAAGCGTTTGTTAAA